>VOFB01003787.1_pt1:0-160000 | contig 259135 bp, 352 predicted proteins | sample 5384141 | NCBI WGS metagenome assembly VOFB01 (sample SAMN12384721, study PRJNA508395) | human gut metagenome | isolation source: healthy gut A | host: Homo sapiens | reverse complement strand
GCAGGTAATGCTTCTTTTGAAGAGTGTGTTGTTGGCATATACAAGCTGTTCCCTCAATTTTCAACTGATATTAAAATTCATGAGATATATACTATTTCCAAATTAGTAGCAAGATTTACTGGTGTTTATATTCAGCCTAATAAAGCAATTGTTGGTGAAAATGCTTTTGCTCATGAATCTGAATTCATTCTGACGGCATTATTAAAAATGCTGCTACTTATGAATCTATAACTCCTGAACTTGTTGGCCGTAAACGTAAGTTTGTTATAGGTAAACATATGGGTACTCATGGTTTGGATGTCAGATTAAAAGAGTTGGGGGTCAATGTTAACAAAAATCAACTTAAGAAGATTTGCGATAATATTAAAATTCTTGCTGATAAAGGCAAAACTGTTACTGATGTTGATTTGCAGGCAATAGCTGATAATGTTTTGGAAATTAATCATCAAGACAGAATCAAATTAAATGAGGTTACTATTGTATCAGGTAATAAGGTCATGCCTACAGCATCTGTGAAATTAACTGTTGACGGTGAAGAAATTTTAAATGCTGGAGTGGGTATTGGTCCTGTAGATGCTGCAATTAATGCTGTTAACTCTTTGGATATATTTAATGATATTGATTTTATTGAATACCATGTAGATGCAATTACTGGTGGTACCGATGCACTTATTGATGTAATCATTAAACTTCAGAAAGGAGATAAAATTATATCTGCAAGAGGAACTGAACCTGATATTATCAATGCTAGTGTAAAAGCATATATTTCCGGTGTTAACAGGTTGCTTTCTAATTAAGGTGTTTTTATGGATATTAAAATTTTAGGATTTAGGGAAATATTGATTCTGTTGGTAAAACACTGGATAAAATTAATAATCTTAAGAATAATGATGAAGAGATTATTCAGCTTTTGGATGCTGATGCAGTAGCTGGTTTAAGGCATGTGGAACATGGTGTAAATCAGGCTTTTTTAGCTTTCAGCAGGCATGAAAACCTGGCTAATGATTTAAGTGTTGAGATTTGTTTAAGATGTTCTGCTCAAAGGCAAATTTCTAAAGCTTTTGAAATTCTTGGTCTTAAAGAAGGAAAAAAATGAATTTATGCGCTATCCTAATAAATTGTTCTAATGAATCTGTTGATAAATTATCTTCAATGTTTGACAGAAATGACGATGTTTTAATAGCTGATGAATCAAAATTAATGAAGATTTATGATATTGATGAAAATGTATTGGCAAATATGCATATTGATGATATAATAATTGATAAAATAACCAAGCTTATAGTTGATTACTGAAAACTTCTATTATTTTATCAAGATTTTCTTTTTTAAACTGCTGTAATCTAAATTTTTAACTTCAATTACAATTCCTTTTTCTTTCAGGCGATTATAGTTTGGACATTTTGTAATGAAAGCATGGTGATTTATTGGCAATTCTTTTTTACTTTCCAGATTACATCCTTAGGTTTATCATGTTGAATAATTACATTAACTCCTTTTTTACTTGTGTGGAATGTGTTGTTTATATGTTTTTTAATATGTTTGTTGCATTTATTGTTTGTTCCAAATTACTTTTTACAAAATCAAGTTCTTTATCTATACCACTACATATTATTTCATTAGTTTTACTTAATTTTTGAGGTAAGTTGGTATTTTCAAAAATTTCATTGTTGTTTGTGCTGATAAAGCCGCCGCTTCCAACATTGATTATTTTTGGAGAACCTGTTGAAGCAATTATAATGTCTGATAAATTTCCATTTCCCAATTCCTGTTTTTTATCTCCAATTCCAGCAGAAGCATCTTCAATTGTTGTGATTCCATTATTTTTACAGTATTTTGAAATGCTTTTTGTATCCTGATTTGCACTGTATCCTGCAAAACTGGTAAATATTAATGCAGAGTTTTCAGGAATGTCTATTTCATTTAAATAATCAGTATTTATTAATCCTAAATCTGTTTTGAGGGTTATTATGTCTTTATTTAAATACCTGGCAATCTGCTTAAAACCATTCCATCCTCCCTGATTAGGTATGATAATTGAACCTTCAATAGCTGACAGAGCTATGAAAATACTGTTGTTTCCGCTGCTGGTTATTTTACAGTATTCATGGCCAGTAAGTTCCTTTACCTTTTTTTGGCAGTTTTTTCAAAACTGCCGTCTTTATCATTTAAATAAGGATTTTCTCCCTGGGCTACTTTAGCCATAATTTCTTTAGTTTCTTTATGAGGTTCTTTAAATTTAAATTCCATATTATCACTATTTAAAATATTGATCCAGAGTAGTTTGTTTGGTGTGAAGCATTTCATTTAATAGAGTTCCCTGTTTTACGTATTTTTTAATTGGTATTTTTAATTTAGTTCCGCAATACAATAATGCCTCTTTTAAGGTTTCAAATTCTTTATAGGGTTTTTTCATAGCTTCCTTTATATTTTCTCTAACATTGAATACACCTAATGGAACATATCCTTCATAAGCTTCTCTTAAAATTATTAATCCTGATTGTTTTTTCTCTTTAAGTAAACTGTCAAGATACTGCCATTTTAGCAGTGTAATAACATCCTCCAACGCGAGAATATTCCTTTTTGCCACCGTTTGTTTCATAATCTGAGAAAATAAGTTCTTCCTTACCAATTAATTTAATAAATGCTTCATACCATTCATATTGCCATTCTGTTGGAGTTAATATAATTGCATAATAATTGTTCAAGCTTCCGAATTCATAAACTCTGTAGGTGTCAATTTTTTCAAAGTTCTTAACTTCTTTTAAGAATTGGTCTGCTAAGCTAGTATCGCATGCTGTAATTGACCATCTGGTTGGAACTAATTTTCTTTTATATTTTGTTCCGAAAGCACCTACGGAAAATGCTTTTTGCATAGCTGTAAATGGAACATCTTTGTTATGTAAATTTAAAACAGCTTCACTAGCTTTTAAATCAGTATCATAATAGCTTTTTTCCAATTGTTTATCCCAGCGAACTGCATCTATATCAAATTTTTCAATAACCGCACTTGGACCATGGGGCATACTGTCTTCAGTTAATAAAGCTCCTGTCGGACGTTTACTAAATGTAGCTTCGCTATCAACAGCTTTAGAAGCCAGAGATATATCTTGCAGTTTTTCAACAAATGGATTGTCCAGATCATCAATTTTAATTAGGTGTTTTCCTCTTACAAGACTCATTCTGTAATTAATTATATCTTCCTGGTTTTTATGCTGTCCGATCCATGATTCTGGAGAATCCATAATTGCAGTATCTCCTACCTGATTTGCCATCATAGGTCCTGCATAAACTTTAGGATAGGACCATCTTCCAATAAAAACAGATGGTGGTGTGCTGCCTTCCAAATTTTTTCCAACTTTAACTGATTTCATCTGTATTTGTCTGGTTAATTTTTCAAGGTATGCATTTTTGGTTGTTTTCATATTTGCCATTTTAAATCTAGTAAAAATAAGTATTAAATTAAAAAAAGATTTGAAAGTACATAAATGTTATTCATTTAAGCTACTGTTTATTTGTTTTTAAGCGAATTCGATTGTGCTAGGTGGTTTATCACTTATGGATAATGAAACATGTGTTACTTCAGAAATTTCAGAAGTTATTCTTTGTGACATTGTTTGAATAACATTCCATGGTAATTCCGGAACATATGCAGTCATAGCATCAATGGAATCAACAATTCTTAAACAACTAAGTAACCAAAGTCTCTTTGGTCTCCTTTAACTCCAGTAACTTTACTGTCAGTTAATACTGCGAAGTATTGCCATACATCTTTGTCAATACCTGCTTTTTCTATTTCATCAGTTACTATTTTATTTGCTTTTCTGCAGATATCAAGTTTTTCGTGTGTAAGTTCACCGATAACTCTAACAGCAAGTCCTGGACCTGGGAACGGTTGTCTGTGAACTACTTTTTCAGGTAAATCTAATAATAAACCAATTTCTCTTACTTCATCCTTGTATAAGTCACGGATTGGTTCAACTAAATCAAGAACCATACCGCTAGGGAGTGCTAAGTTATGGTGGGATTTGATTTTACCTTTACTTTCAATCCAATCAGGAGCTATAGTACCTTGTACTAAGTATTTTGCATCTGTTTTTGCAGCTTCTTTTCAAAAACATCAATAAATACTTTACCTATGATTTTTCTTTTTTCTTCAGGATCTTCCACTCCTTCAAGAGCACTTAAGAATTCTTCAGAAGCATCAACATAATTAAAGTTTAATCTGTCGTTAAATGTATTGGTTACTTCTTCTACTTCCCCTTCTCTTAAAAGACCATGATCTACAAATATTGCTATTAAATTATCTCCAATAGCTTCCTGAACAAGAACAGAACACACTGAACTGTCAACACCTCCAGATAATGCAATAATAGCTTTTTCATCTCCTATTTGGTCTTTTATCTTTTGGATAGCATCTTTAATAAATTCTTCTGGACCTAACACTGTTTCAACCACAAATGTTTATTCTTCTTCGCTTTCTTCTTCGTAATCTTCGATGATTTGTTTGACTATTGCTTCTAAACCATTTTCGTTTCCAGCTTCAAGTGCTTCAAATATTTCATCATATTTGACATATTTTTCTAATTTTATAGCTTTAGCACCAATTCCTGAGATTCTGAATCCATATTCTTCATCTCCTACTGGAATATTGACATATTGTCTTCTTAAACCTGGTTTGTTTGCAAGTGCTTTTTCTTTTAAGTCTTCTGGATTATCAATCATTATTACACCTTTTTTTACAAATTTCATAGAAATTTTCGAATATAGTTGATCCTTTAGGAGTATGATGTACTTCAGGATGGAATTGTATTCCATAAACATCTTTTTTGTATGTTTAAAGGATTCAACATCGCATAAGTTTGAATTAGCCAAAATTTCAAAATCATCAGGGATAGTTTTTACTTCGTCTTTGTGGGAGGACCAAACTTCCATTTTTGGAGCTAATCCTGCAAATAAGTTTTCATCATTAACAATATTGATTTCAACTTTAGCATAGCTTTCAGTATTGGATGTGTCTATTTGTCCACCGTAAGTTTTGGCTATTAGTTGGTGTCCTAAACAGATTCCTAAAATAGGTATATCAAAATGTTTAATATATTCTTCACTGTTTCCAGCACCTTCAATTGAAGGTCCACCACCTAAAATCAATCCAATTGGATTTTTAGCTTCAATTTCTTCAATACTTAATGTATTTGGAACTAATTCTGTTGGAATTTTAAGATATTGTAAGCTACGTTGAATTCTATGATTATATTGGCCTTTATTATTAATAACTAATATTGTCATTTTTTACTCCCTAATTTAATGGTATTATTTTAGTTTTTTTATTTATTATATGTTTGTACTAAATTTTGGGAATAATATTTTAAAAAAAAAAAATAGGTTTTTACACCTTAATTTTAATACTTTGAGTCATGTTTTTTACAAGGTCTAAATCAGGGCATTCTACAATTATCATTTGGTTGTCATCACTGTAAATACCTGCATAACCTTGCTGAACATTACCATTGGTGGATATCATTTTATCATTATAAAACTCAATATTGCTGCTGTTAGAACTTTCGTCAAGTTTAGTTAAGTTCATTTGTTCTAAATATTTTGTACAAATTTCTTTAAAGTCTATTGTGTATCCAGTTGAATTTTGCACGTTTTCTTCAATATATGAACTATTTAAAAAGATACCATGATACTGTTTTCATTATCAATATATGTTTCAGCAAATTCAGAGCTTGAATTTATTTGTTCAAATTGAGCATTTGATGGAACAGTCATTGTAAATGCTCCAAAATCAGCACTCTGATTGTTATTTTCCTCAGAACTTATTGTTATAGCCACAAGAGATGCAGCTGCAATTACAAAAATAATAATACATATCAGAACTTTATTTTTATTTTCCATATTTCTCACCTCATTTTTATTTTAATTTAAAAAGTATAAATATTTTTTTTAAAAAAAGAGATGAGGGCTTTTTTTTTAACCCTATTTATTTTTTATTGTAGGTATCATTTGTTTCAATAAATCTAAATCATAGCTGCCGATTATGATGATATTATTTGGGTTCCTGTTATTTATTGCAATGTATGTATCATTTTCAAATCCAATAATATTATTTTCATCTGTTATCTGGTAGTATGTAATATTGTTGGAAGTTTCTACAATTCTTGAAGAGTTAGTTAAATTTTCAATAGTTGTTTGTTCCAATATATGATTTAATTCATCTTGATTTTCATAAAATGTTTTGTTAACATTTATAACTTGAATATTATCTCCAGCATATACACTTAATGATAGATCAGAACCTATTAATTCAACATCACTGTCTTCAGGTATTTCCATTGTAAATTGCCCAAAGTCATATCTTTCCATTTCTGGAGGAGCTGTAACTTCACTATTCATATAGCAATATCCTCCTGCAGATAATAGAATCATAGCTATGAAAAATATGATTAGTTGCCATTTTCTTTCCATTTTTCCCACCATTTGCTTAAACTTTATATATAATATTAAATAAATCACATTGTCATGGAACTTAAAGATTTAATTTATATTATTATTTCAATTTTAATTGCAGTAGTGCTATTAAAAATATTCATGTGGTTATTACCATTGTTTATAGTATTAATTATAGCATTTTTTATATATGTCTTTTTAGCTGAACGTTTTTAATTTATTTTGATTGGTGTATATCTTCATATGCAGAAGTTGCAGCTATTGCACCTTCTCCACATGCTACAACCCATTGTCTTAAACCGCCGCATATATCTCCTGCTGAATAAATATGGTCAATATTTGTTCTTTGGTGTTTATCTGTGAGTATTTCCCCATTTTCATTTAATTTAACATTTAATTTTTTAGCTAACTTATTATGGGGTTCATATCCTATACTAATAAAAACTCCCTGGGTTTTAAATTCATGATATTCATCAGTTTTAACATTCTTTAAAATTACGGAATTTATGAAAGTGTTTCCTTTTATTTCCTCAGCTGTTGTATTGTAAATAACATTAATGTTTCTTTCTTTAATTTCTTTTTGTAGATATTGCTGTGCTCTTAGTCTGTCTCTTCTGTGAATGATGGTAACATTACATCCGACATTGTCTAAGAAAATAGCTTCTTGCAGTGCACTATTTCCACCGCCAATCATTATAACATCTTTATCTTTAAAGAATAATCCGTCACAGGTAGCACAATAACTGACTCCTTTACCTAAGTATTCTTCTTCTCCAGGAATTTCCAAGTGTTTGTGTGAGCTTCCAGTAGCTAAAATTATTGTTTTTCCACAGTATTCATCTTTATGGGTTGTAACAAGAACTTTGTCTTCATTTTTTTTCTATGTTTTTTACAATTTCATTTTCATGCAATTCAACAAATTTCATACATTGCAGTTTCATTTTTTCAACTAATTCAAAACCGGAAATAGTGTCAAATCCAGGATAATTTTCCATTAGTGGAACTTCACGACCAATTCCTCCAGCTAATCCTTTATCTAAAATTAATGTTTTGGTTCCCTGTCTGCCTGCATAGATTCCGGCAGTCAGTCCTCCAGGACCTGCTCCAACTATGATTATATCGTAAGTTTTCATGTTAATAACCTCAATATTTTAGTTAATTTAATTATGTTATTTGAGATTATTTAAAATTAATGAAATTATTATTTTATTTAGATAAGTTAAAAAAAAAAAAAAGGAGATTAATTATTCGTTTTTCTTATATCTGTAATAACCAAAGATTAAAACAGCAAAAACAATAATTAATACAATTATAAAAGGTATTGGATTAATTTGTGTTTGTTTTGAAACATCTTTATCAAGAAGTTCATGAACACTTTTTTCAGAGTCACTGGACTTTGTTGCTTCTTGTGAGGAATCTGTTCCTACATTCACATTACTTTCAGTAGAATTACTGACAATTTTATTTGCATTGGAAACAATTTCATTAAATTCATTGGTTATATTTGAAACAATATTGTTAAGAATGTTATCTGTTTGATTATTATTTGGAATATCTGTTGTTTGAGTGTTGTTGTTATTTGTAGTAGGTTTAGTTGTATTAGTTTCAGGATTGTTTGGAGTTACTGGATTACTTGGTTCATTTGGCTTTGGAGTTACAGAATCCATATTAATAAATTTATTTGGTATTGGGAATTTACCGGTTTCATCATCAACTATTATAGTTGTATTGGTAGTTCCAAAATAATTGTTATTAATGTTGGAGTCTTTTGCTGTTGATTTTTCAATTACAAAATTTTATTATTCTCAGGGTAATTATTCACTATATAATTATTATCAAATATTACTCTAGATGGTATAGCTGGTGTTTCTTCATCAATATATATGACTCCAGTTTCACCATAATTATTGGTAATAATAGAATTAGTTACCTCCAAAGGTCCAGAAGTAATCATAGCTGCCCCTTTTGTACCTGCAGTATTATTAGCTATAGTACAATTGTTAACAGTTAACTCACCAGGCCAGTTGTATAATGCTCCTCCCCACTCTCTTGCAGTATTATTTTCAAATATACAATCTTCAACAGTGGTTGTTGAATAGATACCTGTACGTGTAGCGCCTCCATCACGGTAAGCGTAGTTAAATCTAAATAATGAGGTGTAAAGATAAGTATCTCCCCAGTATGTACAAACCGCACCACCATCATGGCCAGCATAATTGTTTATAAATTGACAATTATTTACTTTAAGGTATCCTTTGTTAGTAATTTTCTTTCCGAGTTTGTAAAATTCTTCTCCTGCCACGGAAATAGCTCCACCATTTTGAATAGCTTTATTGTCTTTAAAGATGCAAGTATCTACATATACTTTACCACCGTGTTCACTATTGATTGCTCCACCGTAATCATGACCATTACCATGTATAAAGGTTATATTAATAAATTTCACAGTTGAAACAGAATTAATTAAAACAATGCTGTTTTTATACTGTCCATCTATTATAATGTCTTCAGCATTTCCTTTTCCTTGGAATGTTAAGTTTTTATCAACTTTTATTCCGTTTTGGTAATAAGTTCCTGGTGTTAAGTAAATAGTAGATGAACTATTTGCATTATTTACTGCTGTTTGTATTGAATCACCTGGGCCAATAGTTATTGAATTATCAGCATCAATACTATTGGATGTTCCATTCTCTTCAGCAGAAACTGCAGGAATAGCAATTACTAAAAGTAAGAATATAAGAAGAACTGATAGCTTCTTTATATTTTCACCCCATTTATAATATTTAAAAGGGTTTAAATATAAAGTTTTTGTCTTGTTTTGAAATTAAATAATATCGTAAAAATGAGGTAAAATGTATGAATTAGCCGTTTGAAGTAGAAAATTGGGTTTCTTAATTTATTGATGTTAATTAAGATTATTGTTGAATTTTAAATAAAAATAAGTAAAAGAGTTATTAACTCTTTTATAACATTTTCTGAATAGATTGTCTGACTATTTTATTAACAATACTTCCGTCAGCTTTACCTTTAAGTTTTTTTTTTTCATACTCATTCCCATTAAAGGACCCATAGCTCCCATTTGACGTTCTTTAACCATAGATTCATTTTTATTAACAATGTCTTCAATGATTTTGGTAACATCTTCCTGGCTAAGTAAAGTTAAATTATTGTTTTCAGCTGTTGTTTTGATTTCTTCGTTAGGTGACTGTATTACACAAGTTGTTAATTTGGTAATGCTGTCTTTAGCTATTTTGGAATCAGCTAAAAGTTGGAAAATATCTTTTTTAAGTGTTGTGTAGTTAAAATATCAATGTCAAGACCTTCCCTTTTAATTTCTCTTAAATCATAAGCAAGAAGAGAAGCTACTGGTGTTGGATCTACTTTTACATCAGCCAATATTTCTTCAAAGACATCAGCTTCTAATCTTTTAACTAGTTGGCTAGCTAAATCTTCACTTAAATTATATTCTTTAATAATTCTTTTCTTTTTTAACATCTGGAAGTTCAGGCAAGTTATTTTTAATTGGTTCAACTAATTCATCAGTTATTTTAAATAATGGAATATCTGTTTCCAGATACATTCTGTTAGCTGTAGGAAGTGGTCTCATATATTCTGTATTTCCGTCATCTAAAGATTTACGGGTTTCTTCAACAACTCCGTCAAATCCAAGATTGGCTCTTCTTTTAACTTCTTCTAATGCTGAAATAGCTATATCTTCATCATGTGCAACAATAATAAATGCATCTTGAGAACCAATATTCAAATAATCTTTTACAGAATTTACTTCATCCTGTGTAATGCCATATGCAGGTAGTTCATCACTATGGAATATTCCGGAAACTCCACGTTTTTTAGCATAACTTGCTATTTCAGTACCGAATCTTCTTCCTGGCTGAACTTCTTTTCCAATAAGTCCACTGAAACCTTTTAATACAACTGCTTTTATAGATTCTGCTTGAGATAATATTTTGGATTCAGTATTTTCAAATAAGCTGTCCAAATCATGAATCTCTTCAAATGCAATTGAGCATTTTTTTTGTTTAACTCTTCTTTTATTTCAATTAATGCAAGTTGTCTTTGAACTTCATTTTCTACGATTTCACTCATTAAATCAAGATTTTGAACACCTTTAATTTCAACACGAGCTCCTTTTTTCAATTGAAATATTCAAATCCTGTCTAATTGTACCAAGTCCTCTTTTTTACATTGGTACTTCTTAAAACCTGACCGATCATATATGCAACTTCACGGACTTGATCAGGATGGTGCATAGATGGATCTGTTGTAATTTCTGCAAGAGGAATACCTAATCTGTCTAATCTAAATTCAGTATAATCTTCGGTAGTTTCAATTCTTCTAGCTGCATCTTCTTCAAGACCTAAACTTTCAATAGTTACTCTGCCGTAAGGAGTATCAAGATAACCGTCAGTTGCAGCAAGTCCTGTTCTTTGGAATCCTCCAGTATTACTTCCGTCAATAACCTGTTTTCTCATTGTATGGAATTCATCTACAATATGCATATTCATCAATGCAGCTATTGTAATACAGATTTCAAGAGCTTCTTTATTTAAACTGTGAGGCGGTTCATCATCGCTTTCTACAAGACAGGTATGATGATTGTAAGATTCATATTTAAAGTTTAAGCCACGTAAAGACTCCTGAAGTGCAGCTCTGTCAATTTCACCAAGTTCACTTTGTGTTGGCCTTAAGTTTCTCTCAACAATTTCATTGTAATCTTCATCAACCAATTCAGTTTTACAAGGACAAAAGAGTTTATGTTTTGTATTTAATTGCTGATGAATTTCAAGTCCCATTTAAGTCCTAATTTTTCCCAATCCATTTTCACACGACCTTAATTTAAGAAATATTTAATTGAAGACTTTTCATTAAATTCTCCAGCTATATTTTCATTCATTAGTTTTGTAACTTCGTCAATATCATCGCTTTGACCTAAAACCCAGCTTAATTTTACATAAGCAGTTTCAGGTGTCATATCTCTTCCAGAGATAACTCCTGCATTTAATATTTCACGTCCTGTAGAATAGACATTCATATTTACTCTACCATACAGGCATTGGGAAGTCATAACAACAGGAATATTTTCATCATGTGCTCTAGCTAAAGGAGCTATTAATTTATCAGGGACATGTCCAAGACCGGTTCCTTCAATAACAAGACCTTTATATCCTTTATCGATATGGTAGTCAATAAGCTCTTCACAAATTCCGGGAAAACTTTTGATAAGTCCTACTTTTTCTTCAACAGCACTGTTAACTTCCAATTCATTTTCATTTCTTTTTGCATATTTGTAATTAGGGTTAATGTCCATAACATGCTGTTTAATTTTAGCTATTGGTTCATAATTAATACTTCTAAATGTATCTCTACGACTAGTGTGCATTTTACGAACTTTAGTACCTTTATGAAGATATGTATAGGAATCATTTAAACTGCCATGCATACAAACGCTAACTTCAGCAATATCTGATTTTGCAGCTACTACAGAATCAATAAGGTTTATATTAGCATCACTGGATGGTCTGTCTGAACTTCTTTGAGCTCCAGTTATTACAATTGGAACTGGTGTTTTTAACATGAAGCTTAATGCAGCAGCAGTGTAGTGTAATGTATCGGTACCGTGAGCTATTACAACACCGTCAGAACCATCAGATATGTCATTAGCTATTGATTTGGCAGCTTCAACCCAATATTTAGGTTGCATATTTTCACTTAAAATATTATACAGAGCTTTAACATTGTAATTGGCATAATCTAATAGTTCAGGATTTGCTTTAATTAAATCTGCAGCTGTAAATTTAGGATGAACTGCTCCGGTTCTATAATCAATAATTGAAGAAACAGTTCCTCCTGTAGATATTATTGAAATATTTTGTTTTGAAGGGTCGTGAGCTATATCTTCAGCTCCATAACCTATATTTGGTTTATCACCTTTTGGATTAATTCAGCCTGAGTATTTTCAATAGCTACGCCGACATTGTATCCACTATCTAATTTTAAAACTAAATATCCGTCTTCACTATCTTCAGATCTATCTAATAAGATACCTTCATAGGAGATATCCTCTTTATTGATTTTAATGGTATCTCCTATGGTAATTCCATTACTTTCCAAGTATTTTTTAGCTATTTCTTTATATGTCATGAAACCACATTTAATTTAAGAGTTGTCTTTTACCCATTGCGCTCCAGCTTTTAAAACATCAATATTTACATCAATGACTTTAGGTTTGGATGCAAACATATGTTTAATAGCATTTTCATAGGATTCTGGTGCTAAAGTTTTCTTCAATTCCATTAAAACACCAATTAAAGCAGTATTTGCAGTTCTTGTGTTTCCGAATTTTTCAGCTATTTCAATTGAAGGAACTTTGATTATATTGACGTTTTTATCAACTTCAACATCACCTATACGGGAATCATAGATAATAGTTCCGTTTTCTTTAACATCTTTGGCAAATTTCTCTAAAGACGGTTTGTTTAGAGCAATGAGAATGTCAATATCTTCTACAACTGGAGTTCCTATGGTTTCATCAGAAATTACAATGGAACAGTTTGAGCTTCCTCCCTTTGTTCTGGTCCGTAACTTGGATACCATGAAACATGTTTGCCTTCACTGCAGGCAGCCTGAGCTATTGTAAGACCTGCACTTAAAACACCTTGTCCTCCAAATCCGGTTACTTTTATGGTTACAGGTTCCATACCAGTATTTCACAGTAAGCGGAGTCTCCGCTTCTGTCTACATTGAATATTTTGTCTAGAGAGTCGATTGTGTAATCATTTTCAGGTCTTATAATTGGTTTTCTGTCTTTCAATTCATTTCTGAAGTTTTTGACCGGAAACTCTTTTTTCCATCTGATTTTCAAGGAAGTCCTGAACACCTTTTGCATCTTGTTTTAAGTTGGTAGGACATGGGGATAAGATTTCTACAAATGAATATCCTTTTCCTTCTTTTTTGAATGGTTAATGCCTGTTTGATAGCATATTTTGCAAGTCTGATTTTTAAAGGAGTAGCTAGTGAAACTCTTTCAATAAATACTGGTGCCTTTAAGCTGTCAATTAATTCACACATATGGGTTGGATATCCCGCATAATCAGGATCTCTTCCGGTTTGACAGGTAACAGTTTTTCTCCAACTAAAGTTGTTGGTGCCATTTGTCCACCGGTCATTCCATAAACGGTATTGTTTACAAAGAATACTGCTATTTTTTCTCCTCTGTTTGCTGCTTGCAATGTTTCATTTAAACCGATAGATGCTAAATCTCCATCTCCCTGATAACTCATTACAATTGCATTATCTTCTGCTCTTGAGATACCTGTAGCTACTGCAGGTGCTCTTCCATGAGCTGTTTGTACATTTCCACAGTTGAAATAGTAATAAGCAAATACTGAACAGCCTACTGGGGAAATCATAACACATCTTTCTTGTATTCCAAGTTCATCCATACATTCTGCAATTAATTTATGAATAATTCCATGTCCACATCCTGCACAGTAATGTGTGGTAGTCTGGTTTGTTTCACCTTTTCTTGGAAAAGACGGATAAATTGACTCAGGACGTTTACGTATTGATAATTCATAATCTTCTAGATTTTTGGTGCTAAACTTTTTCATCCATTTTTTCACATCCCTAATCAATAATATATTTTCCTGTTTTTCCTTTTTCGGAAGTACCTTTTGGTAATTCTTCATCAATTTCAGCTATTTCGTAAATCTTTTTAAGAATCTGTTTAAGTTCAATTAAGTTTCCACCCATCCTGTTGACAAGGTAAGTATTTTCTTTTCTTAAAGCAGCTAACTGTATATCTTCTAATAGTTGACCATTACTCATTTCTACAGAAATAAAGTTTACTCCCTTGTCACCAAGTTCTTTAATTTTTTCTTCTGGGAATGGTGATAATGTAATAGGTCTTAAAAGTACGACTTTTAATCCTTTTTCACGGGAAACATCAACTGCACTTCTGGCTACTCTGCTACTAATTCCATAAGATACTAAAACAATTTCAGCATCATCAAGTTTGTAATCTTCGTATTCAACTTCATTTTCAGCTATTTTAGCATATTTTTCCTGAATTTCAAAGTTGAAGTCTTCTAACTGGTCAAAATCAAGGAAAATGGAAGTGACTAAATTTTCCATTGTGTCTTTGTTTCCACGTACTGCCCAGGATTCATCTATTGTAGGGTCAACAGCTTCTTTTGGGAATTCTAAAGGTTCAGCCATTTGTCCAAGAGTACCATCAGCAAGCACAACAACAGGATTTCTGTATTTATGAGCTAATTCAAATGCTTTCATAGTTAAATCGCACATTTCCTGTACACTATTTGGAGCTAAAACTATATTTTTATAATTACCGTGACCTCCACCTTTAACTACCTGATTATAATCTCCCTGTTCAGGTCCAATATTACCTAATCCTGGTCCTGCCCTCATAATGTCAACAATTACTGCAGGCAATTCTGCACCAGCCAGATAAGTAAAGCCTTCCTGCATTAAACTTATTCCAGGTCCGGAAGATGCAGTCATAACTCTGTGTCCTGTTGAAGCTCCTCCATATATCATGTTGATTGAAGCTTCCTCACTTTCTGCTTGAACGAAGTTTCTGTTAACCATTGGGAAGTATTTGGATGCTTCGTGAAGAATTTCACTTGCAGGTGTAATTGGATATCCAAAGAAACAGTCGCATCCAGCATACATTGCTCCAATGATAACTGCAGTATTTCCTTTTACCATTTGATTAGTCATTGTCTTCCTCCTTTTTAGTATATACATAAACTTCGAGAGCTAAGGGTTCTGGGCATGTAAGGAAACAATCCCTGCATCCGCTGCAACCTTCTCCGCTGTAATATGCATAGCGATATCCTGCTTTATTAAGCTCACTACCTATTTTAATAACATTTTGGGAGCATCCTAAAACACATCTCCCGCAGCCTTTACATTCTTCTTTGTGTATTATTGGATATGATACATCAGCCATTTTACCATCTATTCCTTTTTGTTATCGTTATTTCTGATTTCTACTCTTCTTATTTTTCCACTTATTGTTTCTGGAATTTCATCCACAAATTCAATTAATCTTGGATATTTATAAGGAGCTGTAACTCTTTTACATGATTTTGAATTTCTTTTTTAAGTTCTTCGGAACCTTCGTATCCTGGTTGCAATATGATTGTAGCTTTTATGATTTGTCCTCTTATTTCATCAGGATATGCAGTAATTGCACAGTTACTTACTGATTCATGGGATAATACTGCACTTTCTACTTCATAAGGTCCAATACGGTATCCTGAACTTTTAATAATATCATCATTTCTTCCTATGAAATGGATATATCCGTCTTCGTCTTTCCATGCGGTATCTCCGCAATGGTAGTAGCCGTCATGCCATTGTGCAGCCTGTTTTTCAGGATTTTTGTAATATTCTTTAAATAAACCCGGACTTATGCCATGAGATACATCAATACAGATTTCACCTTCCTGACCTATGTCAACTTCTTCATCATTTTCATTTAATAATTTAACATCAAATAACGGGCTTGGTTTTCCGATAGAACCTAATTTTGCATCTATCCAGTCAAAAGTTGCAATAGTCAATACTGTTTCGGTTTGACCGAATCCTTCCTTAATTCTCAGTCCGGATATTTCTTTAAACCTTTTTGATACTTCAGGAGGTAATGGTTCTCCAGCTGTTGTTACATGATGTATGTTTGAAAAGTCATATCCTTTGATGTTTTCTTTAATTAAGAATCTGTATATTGTTGGAGGAGCACAGAAAGTGTTTACTTTATTTTCAATAACTTTTTCAAGTAATTTAATACCGTTGAATCTGTCGTAATCATATATGAAAACTGCAGATCCTGCAATCCATTGTCCGTAGAAGTTTCCCCAGACTGCTTTTCCCCATCCGGTATCTGCTGCTGTGTGGTGTATACCGTCTTCTTCTACTTTATGCCAATATTTAGCTGTTGGAATGTGTCCTAATCCGTAAGTTTGTTTGTGAGCTACCATTTTAGGAAGTCCGCTTGTACCTGATGTGAAATAAATTAATGAAATGTCATCTGCAAGCACTTCATCGTCTCCGGTCAGTCTTTCAAATTCATCGCTTTCCTCTTCGATAGCTTTATTAAAATTAATCCAGCCGTCAAGATCCCTTTCAATTACACATTTTACCAAATCAGTGCCAAGTTCCTTTTGAGCTTCTTCATAATCTGGAATTAATCTGTCTTCTTCAACAGTTACGATAAGTTTGACATTGGCATTTTTTATCCTGAAATCAATATCATGAAGTTTTAACATGTGGGTTGCAGGAATAGCTACTGCTCGATTTTATGCAATGCAACCATGGTAAACCAGAATTCGTATCTGTTTTTAAGGTAAGCATTACTTTATCGCCTTTTTAATGCCTTTTTTAGTAAAAAAGTTTGCAATTTTATTACTATACTTTTTAACATCTGAAAAGGTGAAAGTGTGTTTTCATCTTCATCGTTTGTCCAGATTAAAGCGATTTTTTCAGGGTCTATTTCAGCATATTTGTCTATTACATCAAACCCGAAATTAAAATTGTCAGGATATGTTATTTTAAAATTTTTGTGAAAATCTTCATATGAGTCAAAATCAACTCTATTTACATAATCTTCAATTAATGATGTCATATTATTAACCTCTGTGGTTTTACATTATTATAGCTAAAAATTTAGCTTTTTATCGTTAAGTGCAACCATAGCATGTCTATGGCTGGAATCAAAGAAGATTGAATCTCCTTCGTTTAATGTAATTTCATTATTGTGGATATAAAATTTTAAAGAGCCTTCAAGAACATAGTTAAATTCCTGTCCCGGGTGACTGTTTAATGAAGGAACTGCGTCTTCTTTAGGATCCACAGTTACAATAAAAATTTCAGCTTTTTTGTCAATGAATTTGGTACATAAATTTTCGTATTTGTACTCTTTTCTTCTTTCTACTGAAATACCTTTATCTGCACGGGTAACATCGAAAATATTCATTCTGGTTTCTTCACCAGTTAAAAGTAAACCTAAATCAACTTGAAATTTATTTGCAATTTCGCATAAGAAACTTGCTGGTATGTCTACTTCACCATTTTCATATTGTTTATACATTGTTTCATCAATATCTAATTCCTCTGCAAAGTCTTGAATGGTAATATCAGAGAGTTCTCTTAATTCTTTTACTCTATTACCAATATTTTTATTATATTCGTTCAAAGTAAACACCTCAGTTATATGTTAATTTTATTAAAATTATTAGTGTATTATTATAATATAACAATAATTATTATAATGATGTAAGTATGATTTTTAATTTATATAAACCTTATTAAAAATCGTGATAATTCGTTATGAATTTTGAAAAATTAATTTTTTATGAAAGAATAGTTTATATACTAAAAAAAAGTTATAAGTAATTTTTAGTTAAAAAAAAATATTTCGGGGGAATTCAAATGGCATCTTCAGACATATCTGATATTGTAATTTTTAAAAAAGAAATTAGGATTAAATTATGAAATAAAACAAAAATATGTTGGACTTAAAATGAAAGAAAATAATATACTTTCATTTAATTTCAGAGTACCTTCAGCTTTAAGAGATGAAGTTCTTGAATATTTCAACAGATTTCAGATGGGTGAACCAACTGCTGTAGATATTGGTGGAACTGGTGATATTAAATGTATTTTTTAAAGGTATCTCTCCGGTTTTAAGAGAAGAAAATGCATCCGAAGATTATTATGCATTGTCTGTGTTATTGCAGGAAACTGGAAAAACCGTTCCTTCAGAAGAAGAATTATGTGAAACCTGCTCTCATTGCGGATTCCACTAAATTTCTATTTTTAATTTTCTTTAAACCATTGTATGGTTTCATTAATCTGTTTTTCAAAGTTGGATGAATCAGCTTTGAAATTAATTTCACTCATTTTGTCAATGTCAGCTATTGAATGTTCAATATCTCCTTTTCTCTTATCAACATATACAGGTTCCAAATTGCTTTCCATAGAATCTGCAATTATTTCATATAATCTGTTTACTGTTAATTTTTCACCTGTAGCTATATTTACAGGCCCGGTATAATTTGATTCTGCTGCAGCTATATTTGCTTTTGCAACATCTTTTACAAATATGAAATCTCTTGTTTGCTGACCGTCTCCGTAGATTATAGGATGTTCATTATTGAGTATTGCATCAATAAAATTTGGAATTACTGCAGCATACTGAGAGTTTTTATCTTGTTTGGGGCCGAATACATTAAAATATCTTAAAGCTATTGATTTCAAACCGTAACTTTCTTCAAATGCCTGCAGATATAACTCACAATTTGCTTTGGATGCCGCATAAGGTGAAGTAGGCATCATCAATTCACTTTCTTTTAAAGGCATGTTTGCATTGTTTCCGTAAACTGCTGAAGATGATGAAAATATTACTTTTTCACGTTCTGGTTTTTGCAGCTGTCAGTAATTTGATAGTTGAGTTTACATTATTGTCATTGCATTTGATGGGGTCATTTACACTTAATGGAACACTGGCCATAGCTGCAAGATGGAATATGTAATCTGTATCTGTAAATGTTTCATCTAAATTCATATCATTTAAGTTATTTTTTATAATGGTCAAATTTTCATGAGCAGGGTTTTTCAAGTTTTCTACTTTTCCTGAAGAAAGATTATCTATTATAGTGACATTATTGTCTTCGATTAGTTCATCTGCAATGTGTGAACCTATAAAACCAAGTCCTCCGGTTATTATTATATTTTTATTTTTCATTTAGACCACTTAACATTCTATTATTGCTGTATAAGCTATTTTTAAGTAACAACATTTATATATTTTCATTTGTAATAATTAATAATTATAGAGAGGAATATTATATGTTTAATCTTAGTATGGTGCATTCATGTGTTTATAATGGTGCTTATGGCCTTGCAAATATTAATATTTCTAGTTTTGATGCTGCATTATGTTATATTGTAGCAATTGCAGTATCAATTGTAGTTGCTTTAATTTTACGAGTTCCATTATTACCAAGTAAACCATATATGTATTCTTTTGATGTAAGTGCGTTATATCCTACTCCAGTAATAGCTATAGGTATTCTTTCACTTTTTTTTTTTTAGGTTATACATTTATCTACAATGGATTAGTGTTGTCTGTAGTTATTGGTGTATTAACTGCATTATTTGTGAAATATTTGTTTTATGAAGTATTTCCAAAACCTTTACAAGATAATGAAGAGGAGGCCGGCTAATGAATGAGATAATTGGTATTATAGTAGCATCTGTTATCTGTTGGTTAAACTTCGTTATTATTGATACTTATTTTGGACTTCCACAACAGCCTGGAGTTAAAGGGGTTCAAACTGTTGGAGATTCAATTGAAAAACGAAATGGAGATATTGCTGGTGGATTTTTCCAAGGAAATATTTTATGTTCTCCTGATGCTTCTGCCGGTACATTAATAGCGTCTATTGGATATATGATTTTAGGAATTCCTGGAGGTATACTGGCCGCTTTCTTTGTATTTATGGGAAATAGATTGTGTGCAGATCCAGGTTATGCCGGAACTACCGGTTCTTTAACTATAACTGTTATATTGTTTGTATGTTCATTTGTAGGTTTGACTCCTGAAATGTTTATAGCAGGGATATGTATAGCTATTTTAACAATTCAAGGAATTGATCAAGTCAGAGCATCTATTATCCTGGGTAAAATAGCTAAAAAGTTCAATAGGCATGCTAAAGAGTGATTATATGTATGTTGAAATAATAATTGGGATAATATTAATATATGTGGCATTAAGGGCTTTAATAACTGAAAATAGAGTTTCAAAATTGCTTTATTTAAATGTCATTGGCTTTGGAGTTCCTGCATTAATAGCTTTGGTAATTAAAACACCATTTGCATTTGTAGTTGCTGCTGCATTTTTCATATGTTCTACAATTAGTGCTAATGCTATTGCAACAAGTTTGGATAAGCTTGATGATGAAATAATTCTTGATTGAGGCGTTGAAATGGAATTTGTTGTATCAATTATTGCAATAGCTTTAATGTTAATCGGAGCATTTGGAGTAATATTATTGAAAAAACCATTAGACAAAGTAATTATGTTTTCCATAATGGATGCAGGTTTTTTACTTGTTGTGGTGCTATTTAGATATTTGGATGTTGCAATGTTTGTTGCATTGTCTGATCCTTTATGTACTTTAATTTTTATTATGGCTATTATTAAAATTAAAGAAATTAGACAAAGAAAAGTTAGAAGTGGTGAGTTACATGATTGATGTTAATCTGTTCTTTTATGTTGGTATTTTTCTAGCTATTGTAGGTAGTTTAGCTACTGCATGGGGTCCAGGTGTAAAAGACCCTATTATAAGAACATTCAATACAGAAGTGGCTTCTATTGGAGTTTGTTTGGTGCTGTTAACTTATAATCATGTTTTAGCTTTATTAACATTACTTGCAACAACTGTTGTTATTACTTTTGTTTTGTTTAGAGCAATTATTCGTTTAGAAGAAATGGGGGCAGACGTATGAGGATAGGAGCTTTATGGAATAAATTGGCTAATCCAAAAAATGTTCCGAGGATTTTTGCTTTTCATTGGGAATAATCCTTTTAATAGGTTTTATTGTTCCGATGAGTTTAAATCCTGATCAAATTTATCCCAGACCTGAACCTCAAGAACAGATAGATGCTGGATTAGCTGTAGCACCTTATGATAGGGGAGGAGAAATTTTAAAAACTCCAGGTATAGTTATGGCTCAGTTTCCTCAAAATGCTGAAGAAATTGGTATGATTACATCATATATGTCACCAGTAGCTTTATGGGTTTCTCAGATTTCACCATATTTCGGTACATCTATTTATTCTTCTCCTGGTGGATTAATTGACGAAATATTGTATTATACTCGTGGTTTTGATACAATATTGGAATCTTCCATATTGATGATGTCCTTTATTATAGCTTCATGGTTGTCTATGAATTATACAATGAATAGAAAAAATGATGAAAACGAAATAAGAGATAATGTTAAGAAGGCTATAGGGGATTCAGTAAAAGTAGCTAATGAAGTTAAAATAAATGATGCTAAATCCAGAGCCAGGCAATTAAGGAGGGATAATTAATGGTATTGGTTCCTGAGTTTGTTCCTCAAGCATTTATATCAATGTATTTGCCGGCAATTTATGCAGGTTTGATTATCGGATTTATAGGATCAATAGCTATTGCTATGAAAAAAGAAGAAATTCATATACTTATTCTTACAGATTTAATTGGTCTTGCAATGATTTTTGTTGTTTCTGCTGTAGGAACTGATTTGGCTGAATCTCTGATTTTACCTGGTTTGGTAGTTGAACTGGCTGAAACATTGGCTATTTCAGAGATTTTACTTTCAAGGGAAATGCATATTATTGAACAGAATCCTAAAAAGAAGTCTGCCTGAAGGCACTTCATTATTCCCGATTCCGTTTAATTTGGATTTGGAAATTATGACTACAGCACCTAATTTCATTGCTTTGGCTTTAATAGCTTATGGTATCTTTTTAACCGGATTTACTGGTGGTGCAGTAGCTGGTGGGGGAATTTTATTATATGCAATTTCTAAAAAAGCAAGAGGTTTGCCTGTTTTCACTTTAGAAGGACTTGGTGGAGTTTCAGGTATTGCTTGGTGTTTATGGATTATTGGTTTGCATTATTCTTTATAATGCCTAAGTTATGGTTATTAAGTTTATTCTTAGCGGCTTGTGGATTGTTATTAAAAGTAGCTTCAAAAGTTGGTTTAATTGGAGTGCTTATGAGAGAAGATATGAATAAGGAGTAAGTAAATATGGATTTTAGTACACTTGGTGGAAATTTATTGGGTACAGTTCCTTTTGGAGATATTGTATTGTACTTCACACCTCTTAATTTGTTTTTATTTGCTGTAATGTTGGGGTTTACCTTATTGATAGCTGTAAGTAAACCAGAAACACAAGTTGAAGCTACTTTCATGAAACTTGGAAATACAGATGTGAAAGTAGGTCCAAAAGAGTTTAAGCAAAGAAGATTTTTATCTGTAATCTGCGGTATAGCTTCTGCAGGGGCAATGATTACTGGAGATTTGTTTAACTTTACTTTGTTCATGGCATTAATTGGTATTGTGAATATTGGTATTGTTTCAGCTGTAAGGCAGGTTAGTGTTTTAAACTCTGCTTTTTAATTATGGTTTAATAGCTATGATGTGTAGTTTGCCGTTATTTGGTGGAGCAGCTATTGTCCTTGCTTCTTCTGGAACATTGAGTTTGCTGGTGCTAAATCAAATGCATGCAACTCCGATGATGATTTTGGTGCTTTACTGATGCTGCTTGGAATTTTGGGAGAGTGTGGTGTTGCACCATTCTTTGCAAGTAAGGCAGAAATGTTTAGAACTCCAGGTTCTCCATTTTTGGTTATTATTCATTTAAGTTCATTATTTGTTATTATTAGAGCAGTGGAGATATTATTATTAGTTTTATGGTAGTGAGAGTATGGATATTCAAAAAATTATAAGTATTATATTATTGGCAATCTCTACATTGGCTATATTGGCTGCTTTAATATTTGATATGGCCAGCTGGGCTGTGTATGTAATAGCTATTTTCGGAATTCCGTTTTGGGTTTTAGTTTGAGGTTTATGGACAATGGCCAAACCGAGAAAAGATGATAAGGAAGAAAGGATAAACGAACCATTTACAGGATATTAGTGGTATTATGAATTTGATGGCAGATATTTTAATTAATGTAATAATCGCATTCCTTGCAGGCAGTTTGCTTTTAGGTTTGCACAGAAAAGTCATTGCTCGTGTTCAGCTTAGACCGGGCCCTCCAATTATTCAGCATTTATTACATTCTTTAAAGTTCTTTTTTAAAGAATCTTCATTTCAAAAACTGCTTCAATGCCATTTTATGTTGGTATTGTTGTTATTTTGGCTATAATTTGGGTTGTTGGTGTTATTGTAGGTCCTGTAGCTCATGATTCATTACTTATCCTGTTTGGTGTTTATGCAGTTTACAAAATTGTGGAACATAATTCCGGATCAAGTTCTGGTTCTCCTTATGGTAAACTGAGCTGTGTAAGGGCAGTTTTATCTGCAGCTACTGAACTTCCATTATTTGCAGCTATTGTTCTTGTTTATTTAAAAACAGATTCCATGAATATTGGAAAAATTATAGTATATCAGGGAGTTCATGGTCCTTTGGCATTTTCCATTCCTTTAGCTGCTCTGATGTTCTTTATGCTGATTATATCCAAGTCTCCGTATTCTCCATTTGGAATTACAAAAGGTAAAGATTTAATTTCCGGATTTGAAACAGAACACTTTGGATTCTTAAGAGGATTTATAATGTTTTCAGAGTCTGTTTCATGGTATGTGATGCTTTGGGTATTTTTTAACAATATTCTTTGGACCTTTATCTCCGGTTTATTATGCTTTGGGAATGATAATTATAACATTTATTACTGGATTTATTAATGCTGTAACTCCAATGTTAAATCCGAACCATTCTGTTATGACTCAGATAACAATTGGTGCGGTTTGTTTTGTTGGAACACTTTTAATGATATTTGTATGAGGTTGAGATGATGAATGATAAAGCTACAATATATTTAACTTCTTTAGTTGGATTTGGTGCAGTGGTTCTTACTTTAATAACTACTTTCCTTCATACAACTTTAATTGGATATATGGTTATTTTAATGTTATTTTGTACTGCATTAATTATTTTAACTCTTAAAGGGCATTTTTCTCACCATATTGAGAATTTAGAAAAGTTATTTTTTGTCATAACTTTTATAGTGATTATATGTTTATTTATAATAAGATTTAGACCAGTTTAGAGATGATATTATGTTGGAATTTTTAATTTATTTACTTGCATTTATTATAGGGTCAATAATTGGATTATTATACAGTTATAAGCAGCATGGAGAACCTTTCATTGTTAAAGGTTTAAATGTTGTAATGTGTGGTTTCAGTTATTGGTTGGATGCTGGCAGTTAATTGTCAATTTTCTCAAGGTTTGATAGCTGTCGGTCTTCTTTTGGCTGGTTTTGTAATAGGTGAAAGACCGGGATATGGTAGGATAGAGACTTTAATAGGAATAATTGCTGCTGTTATTGTTTATTTGATAATGCATTTAATCTAGTTGTGATTGTATGGATAATGAAACTAAACTTAATTTAATGAAAAAAAGAGTGATTGGAAGTTTTAAATGGCAGGAAGATATAATAATTCCTTTTTCAAAAGAATTTGGCTGCACAACTGAAGATCTGGAAGATTTGTTTATGGATTTATTGGACATGTCTTCTTTAGAAGCATTACATGGAACATTGGAAATTGCCAATCACAAATGTTTACTTGAAAGATTGGATGCTGATTTAAGGTTGCCATGGTATGTGGATGTATTGGGGTTATTGTCTGTAGAACAGGGTGATGAACTTAAAAATAAAGTGGTTCTAATGAGATTATTGATGGAAAATCTTATGATATTGCTTTAGATGAGGGTAGAAAGGATTTATTTAATTTATTAAAGAATATAAATAATGAATAGTATAAATATAATAATTAATAATTTTGAGAGGCTTATAGATGTTAAATGCTATTAAGGATGTTGTGAGGAAAAGCTCAATTCATGTTTGTATTGTGAATTGCGGAGGATGTAATGGGTGTGATGTTGAACTGGTTGCATTAACTTCTCCAAGATATGATTTAGAGCAGTATGGTATTTATGTTCATAACAATCCTCGTGAAGCTGATGTTTTATTATTGACTGGTGCTGTTACCGAGCAGTGGGTTGATAATTTAAAGAGAGTTTACGATAAAGCTCCTGAACCAAAAATTGTAGTGGCTGTTGGAAATTGTCCTCAATCAGGAGATGTATTTAATCAGGAAGGTGGAAAAGTTTATGCTCCTGCTTCTGATTTTATACCTGTTGATGCAGAGATACCTGGTTGCCCACCTAGACCTAGTGAAATTTTAGAGGCAATTTTAGCTGTAGGTCCACAGGCCATTGCTAATCGTGGGAGGGAAAAGAAATGATATTACCTATTGGTCCGATTCACCCATATTTAAAAGAACCGATAAGGCTAAAACTTCAGACTGAAGGAGAAAAGAGTTGTTAAAGCTGAAATTGAATATGGTTATGTTCACAGAGGGATTGAAAAAGATAATTGAAGGTAAAACTTGGCAAAAAGGTATTTATTTGGCTGAAAGAGTTTGCGGAATATGTTCTTATGAACATACTCAATCATTGCAGAAACTATTGAGAGAATCTCAGGAGTTTATGCACCTTTAAACTCAGTTTTTAAGGGTTATTACAAATGAATTAGACAGGATTCAAAGTCATTTGCTTGGTAATTCTACATTTTTTCAAATCTATTGATCATGAAACATTATATATGCAATCTTTGGATATAAGGGAATATGCAATGGATTCTATTGAACTGTTAACTGGAAATAGAGTTAATATGGGTTGGAATGTAGTAGGCGGAGTTAAAATGGATGCTGATGAACGTCATTTCAAACCGATTCTTGATAATCTGAAAATTATTGAAGAGAGAATTCCAAGATTAAGAGAGATTTATGCAGAGGGTCCTGCTATTGGAATGCGTTCCCGTAATGTTGGAGTAATGACTAAAAAAGAAGCTATTAAAGGAAAAGCTGTAGGTCCTATTGGAAGAGGATCCGGATTAAAACATGATTTAAGGGAAGACCATTATACTTACAACGACCACTTTGATTTTAAAACCATCTGGAGAAAAGAAGGGGACAATTATGCAAGAACCTTAAACAGGATTGATGAAATACCCGAGTGTATCAGCTTAATCAGGCAGGCTATTGAAAACATGCCTAAAGGAGATATTCGTGTTCCTGTTGATATTAAATCAGGATATGCTGAATGGAGAAATGAAGCTCCTCGTGGTGAAGTAAGTTATATGATTGAAACCAACGGTAATTTAATTAAACATATTTCCATTAGGACTCCAAGTATTTCAAATATGGATTCCTGTGCAAAGTATATGATTAAGGATGTTGCTACTGTTGCAGATGCAGTATCCACTTATGCATCAAGTGATCCTTGTGTTGCATGTGCAGAAAGAGTTGCTATTACTGATAAAAAGGCAATACAACTACTAAAAATATTTTTGAGGTAAGGTAAAATGTCTTCTTTGATGTGGTATATTTATGATTTTGCCAGAAAAGCATGGGCACAGGGATTTGCTAATGCCAAAACCAGTCCGGAAATTGTAGAAAAACCATCCAGATTTAGAAACTTTCCAAATGTAATTAAAGAATATTGTATTGGTTGTGGTGCTTGCATTTCTTCATGTCCGTCTCCAAATGCAATTAAATTAGTTCGTGATGAGGATGATGAAACAAAGGAAGGCGTTACTTATCCGATAATAAATAAATCTGCCTGTATCAGATGCGGTTTTTGTGCTGAAGTCTGTCCGACTGAACCTAAAACTTTAGAATGTGGGGAAAATCATTTATTGAAACCTGAATTTAATATTATTCCTTCTAAAAGACAATTTATCATTGATGATTATCTTTGTATCAGATGTAAAAATGTATGAAACAATGTCCTGTCGGAGCAATCCATGTTGAAGATGACGGCAAGGTTGTTGTAAATCCATTTAAATGTATTTCCTGTGGGGAATGTCTTGATGTTTGTCCTGTAAACGGTGCTATGAAAGGAGTTTTCGTTGACAATATCCAAGATCAAAAAAGAGCTGATAGCTCAGGTTGTAACTTTTCTTGAAAAATACATTAACAATAAGGAAGATGATTTAAGGTCCCTGAAAAAGACAGGCTTTTTACAGTATAATTTCCCGCTTTCCGATATTTTTGATAAAGCATTGGAAATAATATCTGATGAAGAGATAGCTTTAGAAATATTAACTAATGCTATTAACAGACTTAAAATTAGAATTATTGACTGGGATAGTGAAACCTGCAAGAAATGTCAAATGTGTATTCCGGATTGCCCTACTAAAGCAATTTCCTTTGATGAAAAGAATGACACTATTGTGAGAAATGAAAATAAATGTTTACGCTGCAGTATTTGTTATCAGTCCTGTCCGTTTTCAACAATTAAATATTTCATTTCTAAATTCTCTTTGGAAGAGGATGAAAATGGTGAAAAGATAGTAAATGTTACAGTCAAAGCTTCAAATTTAAATGAAGAGGTAGTTATGGGTTGAGTGTTATGATTGATAGTTATACTAAAACTCCAAGACCTTTAAGGGATGTAGATGTTGAATCTTCAATTAATCAGAGCAAATGTGCAAATTGTACAGACAAGCCATGTCTTGAGTCCTGTCCGATTGAAGCAATATATGTTGATCCTAATGACGGTTTTACTAAAATAAAAAGTACCTGTTTTGGTTGTGTATTATGTCGTAATGCTTGTCCTTATGATGCAATACATATGGATGTGGATATTGCAGAACCAATTAAGGAAAACGTTCCAAATATCAACACAAAATTATGTAAATCCTGCGGGGCATGTGTTCAGGCATGTAAAACAGGTTCAATTAAAATTCATGCAGTTGATACCGGAGAAGCTTACAGTGTAATAAATCCTGATACCTGTGTCAGATGCGGATATTGTTTTAGAGTCTGTCCGACTGATGCAATTAAATATGGTCAGCTTCTTCCAAAAACAGTTAAAGGCGGAAAAGTTATTATTGTTAATCAGGATGTTTGTATCGGTTGTATGACCTGTACCAGAGTTTGTCCGGCAACAGGTGCAATCAATGTTTCCAAAACTAATAAATTGCCTTATATTAATCCAGGATACTGTGCCAGATGTGAGGAGTGTATGCATTCCTGTCCTTCAACAGCTATTAAATATTCTTCACGTAAAAAGCATTTAAATTATATAGTGAGATTAAGTCTTATGACATGGTTTCTGAAATTGTAGATAAGGATATGAAAAGATTATCTATTGATTTAATTGGATTAAACGGTTCTCTTAAGAAAATATCAAAAACATTATCTTTGGAATTTGATGATGCTGATTATGAGGGATATATTCAATATAATGTCAATGACATGATGAACAGAGAGTTGAATTTAAGTTTAGGGAAAATATTGAAATTAAAAAATTCGGCAAGCTGTTTGAATCTTATTTGATAAACCGAGGCATTGAAGTATTTGACAAAAAATGTATTGCATGTGGTGAATGTTTAAACAGTTGTCCGACTGGTGCAATATCACTTGATGCTCCAAAACCAATTGTCATAGATGAAAATAAATGTGTTTACTGTGGAAGATGTGTTGGAGACTGTCAGTTTGGAGCAATCCGAGCTTATGATGATTATTTCCATAGTAAAGGATGTGATTTGTTCTTCAGCAGGTCTGATCTGAAAGGTCAAAGGGAAGCTGACTTTTCATTGGCCAGTGAGAAATGTCAAAGCTGTGGAATTTGTGTTAAAATTGTCCGACTGATGCATTGATACCTGAAGGGGATAAAGTTACTTTTAATGAGGAAAACTGTATTTATTGCAGACAATGTGAGGCAATTTGTCCTGTAACTGCAATAAAATTAGTTAATTTCAGGTGATTATGTGTTTGAAAAATCATTTATTACAGACTGTGAAGGTCCATTAACTTTAAATGACAATGCTTTTGAGTTATGTGCACATTTCATTGAGGATGGGGATGAATTATTTAAAATTCTTAGTTTATATGATGATTATCTTGTAGATGAAGTTAAAAAGATAATTATAAAGCAGGCAACACACTGAAATTAATCTTGCCCTTTTTTGCTGTTGAAAATCTTAAAAATGAGGATTTGATTAATTTTTCACGGGAACATATTTATGTAGTTAACGATTCAAGATTTCTATTAAAATACCTTCAAAGTGCTATGAATACTTACATAGTTAGTACTAGCTATGGTCAATATATTGAAGCAGTATCTAATTTTATGGAATTTCCATTTGAAAACACATATTATACTGATGTTGATATGGATGAGTTAAATCTTATTGATGAAGAAATACTTAAAATTGCTGAATTTAAAAAGCAGATACTGGAAAATCCTAAAAATTATGAGCTGTTCGATGATATTTTCTTCAGTGAAATTCCTAAAATGGGGATTTATGAAAATATTAAAAATATTGATGTTATTGGCGGTGAAGGTAAAAAATTAGCTATTGATGACATAATATCCCGTGACAATATTAATATTAATGAAATTCTCTATATTGGAGACAGCATTACGGATGTTGAACCATTGAGATTTGCCCGTGAGCATGACGGAATCAGCATATCTTTTAACGGTAATGATTATCCGTTAAGGGAAGCTCAAACAGCTATCGTATCTCCAAGTGCAATTGCAACAGCAGTAATAGCTAATATTTATGCTAACAATGATAAAAAAGCAGTTTTAACTTTTATTGATGATTATAATAATTCAGATAATATTAAAAAGTTATTTGAAGATTATAAAATTGATTCACAAATTAATGAAGAATTTTTTAGAATATTTAAAAATATTAAATATCCACTTATTAAAATAGTTGATTCGGATAATTTTGAAGATATATTGAAAGAAAGTATTGAAATGAGAAATCGTATCCGTGGCGAAGACGTTGGTGGATTAGGTTAATAATTATTAAGAAGGTAATATAATGAGTTATGAAAAAGTAGAAAATACATTTTTTGAAGCTTTTGAAGGCCAATATGTAAGAGCTTTAATAACCGGCCCTACTAAAGAATTAGTTGAAAGAGCAGCTTATGATTCAACATCCACTCCAAGTGCTGTAATTGGAAGAGTTGAAGGTGGAGTTGAAGGATTCTTAGCAAAAAGCGAAACTCCTGACGGCAGATACGGTGCAGTAGTACAATACTGGCTTGGTGGAGATAATGTTGAAAAAATTCGCATTTGAATTATCTTACAGGATTAGACAGGATATTTTAGTCAAACCATTTATGAGGTTTTTGATTATCCTGATGAAAAAAGCGATGAATATATAGAAATGATGGATATTGTCGGACATTGTGGTGACGGCTATGAATGGACTGTAGAAGAATATGGTCGTAAATTGATTAATGTTCCAATTGCAGTACCTGATTTCCAAATTGAAGAAAAATTATCTTTAAACAAAGGTACTATGGGAGGCAACTTCTGGTATTTGTGTGAAACTCAGGAAGCTGTTTTGGAAGGTGGAAAAAGAGCTCTTGATGCAATTCAATCAGTTACTGGAGCTATTGCACCATTTGACATATGTTCTGCAGCTTCAAAACCGGAAACTAATTATCCTGAAATCGGACCTACTACAAATCATGTTTACTGTCCTTCTTTAAAAGAGCGTTTAGGCAGTGAATCTAAAGTTCCTGGTGAAGTTAATTATATTCCTGAAATTGTAATTAATGCAGTAAGTGAAGATGCAATGAATGAAGCTGTAAAAGCAGGAATTGATGCTGCTTTGGAAGTTGATGGTGTAATTAGCATATCTGCAGGTAATTATGACGGAAAACTTGGAGACAAAAATATTAATTTATTAGATATTCTAAAATAAGGTTTTAAAATGGAATTTTTAGACAGTGACATTAATGTTGATGTAATAGGTTTTGGAGCTTTGAATGTTGACAAATTGCATACAGTAGAAAATATTGCATGTAAGGATGAGGAAAGTTTCATTAAATCTCAAAAGATACTCCTGGAGGATCTGCAGCAAATACTGTAATCGGGCTGGCCAGATTAGGATGTCCAACATCCATAATTGGTAAAATAGCTGAAGATGATGACGGAGATTTGATTGAACTGAATTTGGCCATGAATGAAGTTTATACTAATAATTTGATTTATGCAGATAAAGGCAACACAGGTAAAGTATTAGGTTTTGTTGATGAAAAAGGCGAACGCTGTCTTTATGTTGATCCTGGAGTTAATGATGAAATAGTACTGGATGAAATTAATTTATTGAATCTTTCAAAATGTAAAATAATGCATTACACTTCCTTTGTTGGCGATTCATTCAAGACTCAAATCGAACTGCTGGATAAACTTAATGATAATACTTTACTGAGCTTTGATCCTGGAATGTTATATGTTCAAAAAGGATTAAAAGGGTTAAAGCCGATTTTGGATAAAACAGATATTTTGTTAATTAATGAAAATGAATTAAGATTATTGTATGAAGATTATTACAAAGCTATTGACTGTGCTGATGAATTGTCTGTAAAAGAAATAGCTGTTCATATTTTGGATGAAGGTATTCAGACTGTTGTTGTTAAAAAAGGTTCCGAAGGTGTTTTTGCAATTACTGATAGTGAGGAATGTGATGTTGGCACCTACGAATGCAGTGTTGTTGATACAACAGGTGCCGGAGATAGCTTTAACAGCGGATTTTTATACGGTAAATTAAATGGTTATTCTCTTGAAGAATCTTGTAAAATTGGAAATTGGGTAGCTAGTAAGGCAATTGAAGGTTTTGGAATGGAAAAATTCCCTAATTTAAAAGATTTAAAGGAATTTATAAATTAAATAATCTTTATTAATTATTAAAAACAAAAATTAAATTTAAATAAAAAATTATTCAGTTGGTAATAGTATGAATATATCTTTTGATAAGCAGATAAGTAGTTTGGAGCGTGAAATTCTCTTAAAATCTGTGGAAATACATGATAGTGGGGATGATTTTCAGTTTGAGTTAAATAAATTTTTTCTCAAAAAATCATTGCTATAGCACCACGTTGTATAAGATGTAATCTGTGTGTTGACCAATGTCCGGTTGATGCTATTGAACCAGCTAATATTTTTAAAATAGCTAAAATCACTCATGATTGTGTTAAATGTGAAATATGTGTTCAAACATGTCCTGTTTCAGCTATTAAATTAATAGACAATAAAGTTTCATATAATCATGATGAAGGTGATGAGGCTATTGAATATAATTTAGCTAGTATTAGTCGTCCTCATAGAGTAGTTAGAATGAATGATATTTCTATTGATTATTCTGATCTTGCCAATTACGATAACTGTGCTAAATTTTGCCCAACTGATGCTTTCACATTGGAGTTCAAGTCCTATTTTGAAGAATTAGGTATTGATGTTGATATTGAACTGGAAGATGATGTATTGTATCCGGTCATTAATAAAAAGTTATGTATTGGATGCGGGGCCTGTGTTCAATTTTGCGAAAATGACTCTGTTAAATTAGACAGAACTATTGGACCTATTGTTCACACTAAAAATCTTGAAATTAATCAGGATGACTGTGTTAACTGTTATTTGTGTGAAGAGAACTGTCCTGTGGAAGCTATTTGGTTAGACGAAGAGAAAGTGGTATTGAATAATGATAAATGCATAAGATGTATTAATTGTACAAGTCACTGTCCTGTTGGGGCGTTGAACTTTGTTGAAATTGACTAAAGGGGTTGTTTTATGAAAGCTAAAGAGTTAATGGATAAAAAATTTGTATATATAAGTCCTGAGGACAGTGTTAAAGATGTTTCTATCACCATGGAAAAAATACGTAGGTTCACATGCCCTGTTGTAGATGATAATAAACATTTGGTTGGATGGGTAACTTCTTTTGAAATTACTAAGGGGTTGCGTGAAGGTAATGATAAAATTAAGGAAATCATGAGTTCCTATGAAGAAATAACTACTATCAATGAAAATGCACCTTCAAGACTTGCAGTTATAGAAACAGCAAACAATAAATTTGTTACTGTACCTGTTTTAAATGATGATAATCAGGTTGTGGGAATGATTCGTGCTTGTGATATTGTAGAACTTTTGTCTGCACTTTATGATATTAAAGTTTACAAGTTATATGTTGCAATGTGCAAACAGTTAAAAGGTGTAACCTGGGATGAATTAATGGCTGCAGCAGCTATTGTTTCTAAAAGGGCAACCGGTAAAAAAGTAAAACCTGAAGATTATGAAGCAACAATAAGGAAAGCTACTTTCGGTGAGGCTATTTGGGCAACCAAAGGTCTTGAAAATTTCTTTGCAGGATTAATATCTGTTGGAGAATTGGTAATCGCCCGTAAAGTAGGAAAAGCTAGAAAATAAGATATTAATAGTTTAAATATTATTAATATCTTTTAAATAAATTTTATCATCACAAATGGTATCGATTAAGTCTAAGTCATGACTTACAATAAGTAATCCCATTTTTCTTTTTTAATAATTTTAATAACCGAATCCAATATTTGGACCTGTGTGACTGCATCAAGCATTGTTGTCATTTCATCAGCTATTAAAAACTTTGTTTTTGGATTCAGTGATCTTAAAACAGAGTATCTTTGCAGTTCTCCACCTGAAAGCTCACTTGGATATCTGCTCATCCATGACTGCTGAATACCAAATTCACTTATTAAATCATCACTGACATTCCAGGATTCTTCTAAAATATCTTTCATTTTCCATTTTGGATTCATTACTTTTTCAGGGTGCTGAAAAATTAATTGAACTGGGCAAAATCCATTTTTAGGAAGTATCTGATTATCCAGATAAACTTCTCCATCATATTTTGGAATATAATTAGATAATATTTTACACAATGTTGATTTACCCTTTCCGCTTTCTCCAATTAGTCCAGTAATTTTATCGCTGTTTAATGTGATATCCACATCTTTTAAAACATATTTTTTTTGAAGAAGGATATTTGTAGGTTATGTTTTTTCCAATTAATTCCATTTTATTCCTCCTGATTGTATTTAAAACATCTGATGTTGTTAATTAAGTTAGGTCTTTTTTTCATTACAGTATTCTAAAGGAGAATCACACCTGTCATAGTACGGACATCCGTTTGGAATTTCTCCGTGTAATGGCTGATGCCCTTTAGTTAGTTTAAATCCATTTTTTAGGTAATGCTTCATATAATGCCTGAGTATATGGATGTAATAAGTTTTTACCTTCTTTAAAGTCTTTTTGTATCAACTATTTCAATTACAAAACCGGAATAAAATATACAAATTCTGTTGGCAACTTCTAAAGCTGCATAAATGTCGTGAGTAATTAACAGTATCCTACATTGTCATCAGCCATCTGTTTTAGATAATCTAAGGTTTCTTTAACTGATTTTTGATCTAATCCTGGAGTTGGTTCATCAGCAATTATTAATTTAGGGTTTGAAAGAAGAGCTGTTGAAATTAAAACACGTCTTGCCATTCCTCCGGATAATTGGAATGGATACATATTGTCAACATCTTCACTTAATCCGTATTTTTCAAATATTTTTCTTTGTTTTATTTGCTTTTCACGGCATTCCTCTTCAGTTTCACATTCTCCAATAACCTGATCAGCTATTTTCATTAAAGGGTCTAAAAATTAACGGACTGTGGAATTAATGAAATTTCTTTTCCTCGAATTTCTTCTTTTGCTTTTTGATTTAAAACATTTCCGTTATATTTTATTTCTCCATTTAAATCAGCATTATCAGGTAAAATGCCTAATATTGCATGTGCTAATAAACTTTTTCCAGATCCGCTTGAACCTAATACTGCTAAAATTTCCCTTCTTCAATATCTAAGGTTAAATCTGTAATTACTTTGAGATTTTGCTGTTTTAATCCTTTTGTGTATTGTATAAATGAGATTGATACATTATTAACGTCTAATAGTTTATTCATCTTGACACTTCCTAGTTATTTGCACTTGCCGGATTAAGTAATTTTTAATATTTTCTCCAACTATATCAAAGAGCAGTACAATTATTAATAAAGATAAACCAGGGAATAGTGCTAACCACCAGTTTCCAGTTGCAAGATATTTCATTGATTCAGATAAGATAACTCCAATAGCAGGTTCGTGAGGAGATAATCCGAATCCTAAAATGTAACACTGGCTTCGTGCATAATTGCATGAGGGAAAATTAATATAGTTCCAACTATTATCTGACTTACAATTAAAGGCAATATCTGTTTTGTAGCTATCCAAAGTTTAGATTTTCCAAGATTTTTAGATAGTTTTACATATTCTGAAGTTTGAATCTGTTTTATTTCAGCTCTAAGAACTCTTGTTAGGGATGTCCAGTGTGTCAATGCAACACCGACAGTAACTCCAAATGCCCCGCCTCCTAATGCAATTGAAATAAGAATTATTGCCAATAGGTGAGGCACAGACAGGAATAAATCTACAATCCATGAAACAAAAGAGTCAAAATATTTGTTGAAACTGGATAATAATCCAAGAATCACTGCTATTATACTACTTAATATTGATGCAACAATTCCAATTTGGATACTTAATCCTAATCCTTTTAATGTACGGGTAAACATATCTCTGCCTATCCAGTCAGTACCGAATAAGTGTTCAAATGACGGAGCCTGGTTCATTAGCTGGAAATTTGTTTTAATATCTCCGGGATTTATGGATAAGCTGGTAATTATTACTAAAACTAAAAGTAATACTATTAAAGATATAGTCAATAATGTTTTTGTTCTTAGATTCATATTTAATTTTGATGTTTTTTTGTTTTTATTGACCATCCTCTTCACCTTCTTTAATTCTAGGGTCTACAAAGTTGTAAATAATATCTGCTATTAAATTACCTACATAAACGAATATTGCACTGAACATGACAATTCCCAATAATAATGGAACATCACTTCTTAAACCTGCTGAAACTGCAGCCTGTCCAATTCCGGGATATGTAAATACTTGTTCTACAAGAACTGCTCCTCCAAACAGTTCACTGAAACTTAAAAATTGCAGTGTAATTGCTGGCAAAAGAATATTTCTGATTCCGTGTCTTTTAATAAGTGACCATCCGTGTTCTCCTCTTTGCTTTTGCAAATAAGAAATAATCACTGTTCATTTCTTCAATTAACTTATCTCTGGTATACAATGCAATTTGAGCTACACCTAAGATACTTAATGTAAATGCCGGTAAAATTAAACGGTTTAACCATTCCCATATAGTTACATCCTGACTTAAACTTCCAATTGGAACTCCAAGTCCTGAAGGGAACCATCCAAGCTGAATACTGAATACCATTAATATAATTAATGCAATCCAAAATGTTGGAGCAGACTGTAAAATGTAACAGTAAACTTTGATTGCTTTGTCAATCCAGGTATCTTTTTATACCCTGCAACAATTCCCAATAAAAATCCAAGAACTCCTGATATTACCCAGGATGTCATCATTAAGATTAATGATGCGAAAAATTTTTCTTTAATAACATCTATAACAGGTATTCTAAATATTAATGAGTTTCCTAAATCACCATGAATAATATTGCCTAACCAATTCATTATTTTGGCAGTTATAGGTTCATTAACACCCCAATAGGCTTCCAATGCTGCAACTTGTTCGGGACTGACAATCATATTACTGATATAAGTCTTTACGGGATTTATTGGTGATAAATCGACCATTATAAAACTGATTATAATAATTGCAATAAGTAGAATGATAAATCTTACCAGCCGATATCCTAAAAATTTGAGTATTTTTTCATGATTTGACATAATATCGTTGTCCAAAAAAAGTAATAAAATGATTTTAAATGATTTGAATCATTTAAATCATTTTTCTATTGATGAAACACGTTTCCAGTCATATATGTTTCCGAATATGTCTCCTCCGTGAGGTTGTAAAAGAGCAGTGTCGTTGGATATGTCTAAGCTGTCATCTACGAAATATCCGTATTTGATTTCACCGATCCATAACCATGATGCGTCACCTTGTGGTGAAATACCATGACTGCCGTCCCAAACTGCTTTAGACCATTCGGAATATGAACTTTCACGTGATTGTTTAAATGCATTGTCAATATGTTGATCAATAACACTGTCGTTTACATATGCTGGGTTATTGTTGCCAACACCTGCCTGGGAACTGTGGTATTCTGACCAGATTGTTGATGGGTCAGTACTTCCGAATCCCCAGACAATTGCCTGTGAATTTTTAATTCCATCCATTTCATCCCAATTAGAACCAATAGCTTTTACTTCAATACCCATTTCTTTTGCTTGTTCAGAAACAGAAACTGCAATTGCTTGTCTTTCAGGAGCATCAGATGAGTAATATAGTTCAAAGGATGCTTTGGTTCCGTTTTTCTCACGGATTCCGTCACCATCACTGTCAACCCATCCTGCTTTTTCTAAAGTTTCATTTGCTTTTTGCAATGTCTCCGTCTTCAATAGCAGTTGCATTGTTTGCCCATGGCAATTGGTGAGCAATTCCATCGTAATTAGGGATCCTATTCCGTTTAATGCACCTTCACAAAGGCTGGTTCTGTCAATACCATAGTTTAGAGCTTTTCTAACTGCGATATCTCCAGTTACATTGTTACCTACATCTCCACCGTCAGGATTCTGTTCACCAGTATTCATTTTAGTTGGTAGGAAATTCCTCTTACATCAATAGTGTCCATAAGATACATAGTGTATCCGTCAACATTTTCTTTTGCATAAGCTAAAGGTACAGCAGATACATCCACTTCTTTATTTTTTTTAGCAGCATTAAATGCGGCTTCATTTTGAGCAAAAAGAATAGTTAATTTTTTGAATTCCGGTTGGTCTCCATAATAATTGTCATTTCTTTCTAAAATTACTTGCTGACCTTTATCCCATTGAGCAAATTTATATGGTCCTGATCCAACAGGGTTACTTCCATAAGTTTCATTGTTATAGGAATCAGAAGGTACTATACCAATATATGCTAATTTATCTAGGAAAGTGGAATCTGATTTGTTTAAATCGAATTGCACAGTAGTTGGATTTACTGCAGTTGCATTATTCATATTACTTAAGTCTAAGCTAGCTCCAGTTTTTTAGCTTCATTATATGTAAATGCAACATCTTCAGCATCTAATGGTGTGTTGTCGGTAAATTTAACATCATCTCTTATTTGAACAGTGTATGTTTTATAATCATCACTTATTGTATAATTAGTGGCTAAATCATTTTCATAACTCATATTTCTGTTCATTTTTAATAAAGTACTTTGTATTAAAGGTTCTGAATAATAGTTCCAACCTAAAATCGGATCAAAACCAGATTCTGGTTCTCCTCCGTGACTGTAAGCTGCAACTACAAGTTCGTCATCAGCACGTTCTACATGTGACTGTCCGAAATAAACAGCACATCCTATAATTATAACAATAATTACAAGTATTGCACCTATAAGATATTTTCTATCCATTTTTTCACATTTTGTTTTAATTATTAAAAAGTAGCTTGTTAGTAATATCAATATAATATTTAGTATGATATAATAACAACCTAATAATTTTATTATCGTAATAATTAATAAGGTTTACTAAAAAAAGTATTACTAAAATGCTTTATTTTGCCTAAAAGTATTAAGTATTACTTTTTTTATTTTATTTATATATTAATTATTATTTTTTAAAAATAAGAAAGTATTACTTTTATTGGCTTATTTTAGCCATAAGTATTACTTTTAAAAAAAAGAGTTATAATGAATAGTCACATTCACTGCATTTTTAGTTTGAAATTTAATTACTCCGCCGCATTGTGGACAGGTCCATTTTTCACGGTCGGAATCTGTTATTTTGCCAATACCCATATTTTTTATTCTTTTGGCACTTTCAAGTGTATTTAAATCATATCTTTTGATGTATTTTTTGCTGTGTTTTTTCATTTGAGGGCATGGAAATTCACTGCACCTTCCGCAATAGCTAAAATTCTTTGTATCAAAGCAGGATTTTATTTTGCATTTCAAACTGGATTTAGTTTTTCCGTCATCACCTATTAAACATCCTGCACACGGATTTTGATATCTCTCACAGCTGATGCAGTTTATTCCGCAGGGAGCCAGCAGTTTTGAATCTAATTTATCGGGCATTTTCATACTTTTCATCCTCATTAATATTTATATGGGATTAATTATAAATAATTCGTTAACACTCAATACTAATTTTTTCTTTATATGTTTAACCATAACTTTATAAATAAACAAAACAAATATTTTATTATCGTTGATTTATTGACGATTACATAACTTTTTCGAGACAATGTCTCATGGATGTGGCTTTTTAAAAAAGCTGAACAAAAGGTGTTATTATGTATAAATATATTAGAGATGCATGGAAAAACCCAGATGAATCCTATGTAAGGGAATTAATGTGGGAAAGAGCTCCTAAATGGAGAAGACAATCAGCAGTTCAAAGAATTGAAAGACCAACCAGGCTTGATAGAGCTAGAAGTTTAGGTTACAGAGCTAAAAAGGTTTCGTTTTAGTAAGAACCAGAGTAAGACGTGGTGGAAGAAGGAAATCTCGTTTTATCGGAGGACGTAAACCTAAAAGAATGGGTGTAAACAAAATTACCCAAGCTAAATCCATTCAAAGGATTGCTGAAGAACGTGTAGCTAAAAATACCCTAATTTAGAAGTATTAAACTCTTACTGGGTATGGGCTGACGGTAAATATAAATATTATGAAGTTATCTTAGTAGATCCACAAAGTCCTTCTATTGTTAATGATGAAAAAATCAATTGGATTTGCTCCAAAAACACACTAACAGAGCTCTCAGAGGCTTAACTAGTGCTGGAACTAAAGGACGTGGATTAACTTCCAAAGGAAAAGGTAGTGAACAAGCAAGGAGAAAAAATAAATCTCCTTTCTTAATACCTTTTTTGATAAAATGATTCATAATATCAGATTTAGAGAGTTTGTTTATGAGAGTGAAAATCTCGATGAATTAACTCAGGCCATCTACAACATATTTCCAGATGCTGAAATTGAAAGTGAAGATGCAGAAGGATTAATGGAAGATAAAATCATTATACTCTCCGGTGTTGTAGATAAGAAAAGACAAACAAAAGCTTTTTTTAATTTACTTTTTAGAATTAGACCAAAATCAACTTGATAAATTAAATAATGATTTGGAACGCAAAGTTGATGATAAAGGAAATTTATTTTTACGATTATCTAAAGAAGATGCAGTTGACGAAAAAATTACAATTGTAGATTCTGGAGATTCAATTCATCTTAAAGTTAAAATAGCAGCATATCCGGCTAAAAAGGAAATAGCTATTAAAAAGTTCGTGAAGCTATTGAAAATAACTGATTACATTTATATATAACTTATTTTTTATATAATAACCAATCAATTAAGGGAATGGTTATATGAAAGGACATGCGAAAGTTGTATCACTTATGTTCTCTCTACACTTATTTTTATAGAATTTTTAATAATTAAAGATTTTCATTCGTATAAAACGTATGATATAGTTCGCAACCTTATCGATTTTCAGCGCTGAAATTCCCATATGAAATTTTTCAATAAACTTTGAATGTAGTTTAAAACCTAATGTTTAATTAAATGCTTCTGAATGGATATATTCCATTTTTTTCATAACTATTCCTTAGCCAGTTGGAAAATATTGGATCAGTAATCTGATATTTGTCATTTACATATTCAATTAAGTCAAAGTCGAGCAGGCGATTCAATGGCCTATTAAGTGATCCGCTAGTAACTTTTAATGTGTTGGCTATTTCAATTCTTTTTTAGGATTGTCAAGTAAAGAAATTATTATTTTTGTTCTTGAAATGTTAATTTAGACCACATGAATACAAAATGTACTGCAAGATATTCGATTGAATCTTTAAATAACTCGATGATGTTATTTTCTGTTAAGGTTATGTTCTCCGGAAGAATTTTTGCAAATATGTTGATGTAATATGGTATTCCTCGAGTACATTTGTAAAATCTTTCAGATGCATCTTCATCCATTTGTATGTTCCTTGGAAGTGATTTAATATAATCTATGGTGGTCTGCTTTGAAAACGGGTGGATTTCAATTGTCAGTATTCTTCCTCCAAATGCTCCCTCTTTTCCATTTAAATCATTGATTAAACTGTCCTTTAAACTCATACTGCCGCAAAATAGGTATGCAACATTCTTTTGGTTTTGAATGAAGCTACGCATATACCATAAGAATTTGTCCACATTGTCTAAATCTTTAATCAATTGGATTTCGTCAATGAAAATGAATACTCCTTTTAATTTGTCACTGTTGTCTTCATAAATTTTTTGAGGCAATTCCATTACAAAGTCCGCTAATTTTGCATAATTGTCCTCACTTTCAAAGACTGGTATTGGAATGTGTTCGTAAGATAAAATCTTATCTATTTTGAATTTATTTGTTTTGAAGTATTTTTCTATTTGTTTGCCAACTGTTCTTAAGCCAAATTCCTTTGAGGATTTTATTATTGAGTCATAGATTATTTTGATTATGCTGCCTCGTGTCAGGTTTTTTGTTGGTATGCATTGCTTCTTGACAAATCAATATCGACAACTAAATATTCCTTAGCGAATTTATTTTTAATTTTTTTGATGAGTGCTGTCTTTCCCACTCCCCTAATTCCTGTCAACAGTATAGTTGGTGATGAATTGAATTCAGTGCTACCCAATAAATTTGACAACATGTTAATTTCATCTACTCTATTGTAGAATTGTGTTTCGGTTAAATTTGTATCTGTAATGCTTGCAATTTCATCCATATGTGACCCTCATGTAATCCAATTTGCATTATGTGTTGTAGTATAATGTACTTTTAATTATATAATTAATTTTTCATTAGGTATTGTAGTATAATGTATTTTTCATTATATATAATCTTAATTATTTTCATACAAACTTCAGCTACTAAAAACTCTAATAAAAAGTTTATTTTATATAAAAAAATCTTATAAAAATACGAACATTTAGTATAAAACGTATAAAAAAGTTCTGATACTTATCAAATTCCAGCACTAAAACTCTGATATGGAATTTATTTTTTGATGATTATAATTTTTGGAAACCTTTCAAAAGTTAGAGAGGTATTGTTATGAAACCAAAAATCTAAAAAAGGCTCAGAAGAATTATAATCTGCATAATCCATACTCCCTCCTATTGATTAGAAATGTTAAAAATGGTAATATTGTTAAAGAATTTACAAATCCAAACTATATGGATAACAGCAAAACTGATTTAACGGTCTATTTTTTGAGGGTTTATATGAGTTATTTTAAATGAATCGATAAGTATTGGCATGATTTAAGAGTTGTTTTTTAATAATCTAATAATCCCTGTTTTAACTGATGTTAACCATGAAAACATCAAGTTCGACTACTTAAATAAATCAATTTTAAAATATTTATTTTACTAATGCTAAATATATTTCTATGAGTAAAATTTTTTTCACCTTTTGCCGATGGAAGTATTGTAGAACCTAAAGATTTTGTAGGTCGAAGAGATATCATTGAAAAATTTGAACCTTATTTAAAAGATTCTATTAATGGAAATCCTAATTATTTTTTAATCACTGGTGAATATTATATTGGAAAATCTTCTTTTTTGAAATATTTATCTTTTTATGCTAAAGAAAAATATAAAATAATTTCTTGTTCTTGGCTTATAGAAAATACTATTGAAAAACAATAGAAGAATTAATATCTCTTTTGTTGTGGGATATTAAATTTTCTCAAGAGAATTGTTATAATAAAATTATTGAAGATTTACATGACCATATTATAAAAATAGTTTGGAGTAAAATAAAATTCACAAAAGAATTTTTGATTCATGTTAAAGAAAATTTTGTAGAATTCTTTAAATATTTATATGATAATATTAATGATGGTTTATTCTTTAAAAAATATAAAGGACTAATGATTCAATTTACTGCATATTGGGGGTCTAATCTTAATCTGTTTTTTGAATGGTTCAATAATATAATAGATTATTGTAATAAATCACATGATGAAATACCATTTATATTCACTCTTGAATTATCTAAAGAAGAATATAATGAATTTATCGATGATGAAATTGCCAAATATTTTATTTGTAGTGAACTTAAACGATTATCTGATAATGATGTTAGAACATATTTTAAAAAATTCATTCAACAAATTTGATTGGGAAATATCAGACGATGTTTTGGATTTACTTGTTGAACATTGCCAAGGAAATCCCTGTTTAATGCAACATGCGGGAAATAAAATTTATTTTAGTATTTCCATGGGAGCTTTTGATGAAGAGGAGAAAAAAGGTTATAGAGTTTATGGTTATGTAACTAATCAGAAATTAACTGATCCAAATTTTGTACGTGAAATTCTTCGAAAATAAGTTGAATATTACGATTGAAATATTCAAAAGTGGAAATAGAGTGAAAAAAAAAATTACTAATTTACCTAAAATAAAAATAATTAATGAAAAGAAGATTTTTAAAAGAAAAATGATGATGATTCAAAATTTAATTTAGAATATCTTGAAGATAGATTAAGTGAAAATAAAATTTCTAAAATTCAAAGTTTATCTGATTTAACAAAAATTAAAATTATTATCCATTCAATAACTAAAGAGATGGGAGTGTAAAAATTTAACTGATTTATGAAAATTTCTGATATACTCATTTGGAATTTTCGATAAATTTTGTTTAAGTTCTTTTTTTGAACAGATTACATAATACGATTTACCATATAATGTTCTATGTTTAAAATTCATTAACTTTAAAAATAGACTCCTATGATAATACTTGTCTCTATTAATATCTTCTCTTAAGTCCAATTTAACATTCTGTTGAATTTCATCAACTTTATCTTCTATAATTTGATTAAAATCATTGATTAACATAATATCTTAAACTAATAGTTATACTCATCATATCCCTATTAAAGTCATTAGAAATAATGATTTAAACTAAAATTCCAATTTTGGTTCAGATTTTAAATTATATCCCGATTTATCTTTTTTCATTTTATAAACATTTATTTTCCTAAATTTACATATATCAATTAACTTTTCTTCATCTTTTAAATCTATATCTAACCCCAAATATATGGATTTAGGTTTTATAAACTTAATATAATGCTTATCAGAATAATATTCATCAAAATACATATCTCCATAACTCTTTTCATAGAAAAATCTTTAAAAAAATTGAAAAACAATTATTCTCCATTCTTTTTCATATTCCCAATCATGAGATTTTCTTAATACTAATCTTAATGGCCAAACCGGATTAGTTTTAATATTATCATCAAACAATGCAGTTAACTCCAAAGTATTATCAGAATTTTCAACATATTCAATAGGGAAACATAAAATTTCAAACATAAAATTTGACATATTTTTAAAATCATATTCTATACATACGCATTTATGATTATCTGCATAATGCGCCCACATGGGATTTATACAATAATCTTCAGTTAAACAGATTATTGAAGTTTTATTTTTAATCTTATCTTCCAAATCAGACAGCACTTTTTTAAAATGTTCTTTAATTGGCTTTTTAGTGAATTCTGAAATAAATACTGACTCATCTTCAGTAATATTTTCATCTACAAATTCAGAGTAATCAATGAACTTGTCTAAATTATCAATGAACTTACCCAGCACTATATCTAAATCATAGAAGATATTGCATTCAAATGGATCATTTAAATCTTCAATATTTGGGAGAAACATCAAATCATCTGACAATAATGAAATTACATTTTTTACTTTTGAATATTTAAAAGAGAATCAGGAATATGATTATTTTTATAATCTAAACAATTATTTAATGATTTTTTTTATCCGCATTAATATCAAAATATGTTCTAAAAAATTTTTTCTTCCACCCATCCTCTAAAAAGTTTTTATTTCCATTATTCATTTTAATCCTCATAAAATCTCGTTTCATAATTTTAATGAATTTAACTTATTAATTTCAATTTCATCCAACCTTATTAAATGAAAAATATAAATATAATTTACTCTAGCTCTCGGATATCTTATCTTTACTATGTTGTAAAATTATAATGAATTCATCATCACTTTTGGACATCAATCCTAAAATTTTTAAAACTTAATATAGTCCTCATCAATCTGTTTTATTAATGAATCATAGATTTCTTTTTTCATCATCATTTAATGATTCAATTTTACAAACTTCCACATATTTGCTTCTCAAATCATTAATATCCTCAAAATATTTTAGCATTGATTCTAAGTTAAACTTTTGAACCAATTCAGAAGGTGAATCAGCATGCATTATAGTACTATTAATGTTTCTAAATCCCTTAGCAAAACGCAGAGCATTTTTTACCTTCAGAAATAAATTCCCTTACTCTTTTATTTACATCGATTTCTTTATCCCAGAACTCCCAACTATAAAGAATTCCTTCCAAATCAGGATTATCCCATAGCCTATTTGTTTTATCCCAGTTTCTAATTTTTAAAACCATCATATCTTCAAGTTTTTCTAAATCATTTTCATCAATTAAAGCTTCAGAAACATCCTTCCTATCATTTTCATAATTAAATCTATTATAAATGAAATCCTGACTGGATAAAAATTCAACAGCAACATACAAACTATTTTCAGAATTACCAATGGCTTTTTCTAATGTTTCAAATCTCTCAGAGTTATTATCATACTTTTTAAGCAAATCATCTAGAACTCTACCCAAATAAATCCTTTTATCTAAAAAAGTATTAATTGGAATTTGTAACTGATCACCAATGTCTATTAATGAATTAATAAAATATTGCGCATTTTCTTTTGGAATATCCCTCATACGATTTATAATTATGTCAAAAAGTTCTTTTGTTTGATTATTGTTATTATATTCTAAAAACCTAGAAGAAATTTCAACAGTATCAGTTAAATTAAATAAATCATCAATAGATTTTACACTTAAATCATCACTATCTAAGTTTAATGTAAAATAGTTATCAAAATGTTCTACTGTACAAATTCTAAAATCATATTTCCATTCAATATAAACATCATTTACATCGATGTTTCTATAATACCTTCTAACTCTAGGGAATAATTTCAATAAAACATTGTACATATCTTCCCCAGGTAATTTTGAATGTAAATCAATTATTTCTTCAAATTTCTTTTTACTATTCTCTTTTTCAAAATCTTTTAGATTTTCAGTTGAAACTATGAATAAACTTGGATTATCTTTAATTTTATTATAAATTTTATGTTCAAATAATTGTATTGCTAAAATTAGCATAAAATCATTAATATTAACATCATCTTTGAAAACTGAAAAATAGAAATTGATTATATTCAAATAACGATATAAATCTCTTAAATTATCAAAAAATAATCTTAGATTAGAATAAAGATCCAAAAAGTCCTTTTTAAATCATTCCCATCATAATACTTTTCATAAAATTCACCTAAATGATTTAAAACTAAATTATCCAACTGAGATTTTCTAATTTCAGGTACAACAATAGGTATCTGGACAATCTTTTCTAAAAACATTTCAGGAGCATGAATTTTTAAGTTTTTTAATGAACCCACAACTGCATCCTTATCAAATGACAAAATATAAACTACACGAGGAAAATCAGCTAATGATTTAACAAGCATTAAAATCTGTGAAACTTCCTTATCAGATAATCTATCAATATTGTCAATGATAATAATTACTTTTTTATTAAGCTGTTTAAACTCATTAGTTATTGATTCTTTAAGACTTAACAATGCCTCTCCATCGCTTACTTCATCATTTAACTCAGGATCAAAATTAATAGAAGCCAAACCAACATTAAGACTAAATGAAGTCACATTAACTAATGATTTTCCTAATTTCTTTAAATTATTAATATTAATTTTATCAGTGAAATCTTTCTCAGGAATATTACTCAATATATCAAAAACTGAAAAATCAAATCATCCCTATTTGAGAAATACCATGGATCAAAATGAACAATAATATTCCCACTATCAGATTGATTCCAATAATCTTCAACCATATTAATAATTGAAGTTTTTCCAGAACCCCATTTACCCATTAAAGAAATAGTTAAACAATTCTCTTTTTTTATGATTTAAAATAGCTTGTGCTAATGATTCTGCAAACTCTCGCCTATTTAATTTATCATCCTCTAACAAAGATATTGGACAATCTTCTTTAAACATAACCCACCTTATAATAACTAGTATTTAATAATAATTTATAGAATTAAATTATATAAACATGCTTAAATATCTTTATTATAGTAATTTATGTATTAAACTATTAAACATACTTAATTAGGATATTTATCATTGATAAAACTCTCATCCCAAATATCATAATCAATACTATAAGTATACTCCTCTAAATTATGTTTCCAGCCTGTTTCAGTTTTTTCAAAAATAAAAGTTTCATTTTGATGAACACTATATTCATTATTTTTTTCATAGAAAATTCCATCAACAGGGTCATTACTTAAGTTTACATATACTAATAAAAATATTTCCACTTCAAATCGCTCTTCATCAACTTGATAAATTATAGTTTTTTACTAGTCAAATAATAATCTTCAATTGGGAGTTCGCTATTGGCAAAAGAAATATATGATGCTCTACAATATTTATCATCAATTATTTTAAAGAAAGTATCATCAAGATATTCTCGTAAATCCTCAAACAAACCAAATTTTTCATTAAACCAACTATCAAACTCATCTCCAGGTATGATTTCAAAATTATTTTTGACCTTTCCACAATAATTAGAAAATCTATTTTAAGTTCGTCAATATTATTGGTAAAACCTTTATCTGTAGATACTAGAATGTATCTATCAAAATTAGTTTTTTTAGCAAAATCGAATAATGAGCATATCAATATTGAATCTTTAAATCCTTTATCTGATTTATTCTCATTTGGAAACGGAGGTTGTTTATCAATAGCCATTTTAAAAATATTATTAAATAACTTTTCTTTATCTTTTGGAATATTAATAATATTTAATTCTTTTAAATACCTTTTTCTAATTCTTTACAATGTTCTTCAATATTTATATCATTTAGATTTGTGCATTTAATATTAAATCCTAAGAATCTTTTTTGTATTTTTTAAAGTTTTTAATCCCCCTTTCCAGTTTCCTTTTATGTTGGGATAATAATTCATTTAAAACCAATTCTGGAATAAATATCTTGACCTGAATATAGGATTCATTAAATTCAAAACTTTTAATAATCTTATCATATCTTTTTAATGATAAAGTAGAGAAAATCCTGATTTTTTGTTCATCAATGTAAAAATAATTCGTATCTGGAATTATCACAATGTTTTCAATAGCACCCATGTTACAAGCCTACTTTCACAATAAATTAATTATTAAAAATTCCTTAATAAATCCTTCTCTAAATTCATCTTGAGTGACAATTGAATTTTCCATGTTTGCAAGTTCTTTAAATGGAGCATATCTTTTTTTAGTTTTTTATCCATTCTCAAATATTTATAACTTTTACTTTCATTTCGCTCACTATCATATGCATCATTTAAAAAGACTACATACAGCCTTTTTTTCGAACTTTTAATAGCCATGAAAGGAATTCTTCTTTATTGTATTCTAAACTGGTTTTTTCACAATAATAGCGATAAATTTTAGGTAATGTTAAAAACAATGAATCTGAAGGTTTGATTTTCAAATTACATAATATTTCATCATCATATCTATTTTTAATGCTCTCAAGAGCACCGGCCAAATCCTCATTATCAACTGTTTCAATGCATTTATCCATAATCTCTTCAAAATTTAAAGTATAATTATAAGTTCCCTTAAATTCAATTAAGTAAAGCCTTCCATTTACAAAATACAAACCGTCCACAGATGATGGACGATTACCTTTAACAGAACCGTTGTCCTTTAAATGACTGTTCCAACACATATTATCCAAATCAAAAAAGCAATTATCGTCAATAATCAAAGAATCTTTAGATTCACCTTCATCATCATCTGATTTGGACACTTCACTAAATTTATCAAAAGATTTCCGAACTTGTGCTGGAAAGTTATCATTGTCCTTATAAAATTTTAATAGTTCAACAAAATCCATATTGCCAAAAGCCATGTTAATCCTCAAATCATCTTTTAAATCAGCTTGGACTTTAACTTTATGAATAATGTCGAATGGATTTCCTAAATTATCATAAACCTCAATAATTTCATCATTATCAAGTAAATTATAATTATATTTATCAACACCATCTATTTTTTCTGTTAAGTAAAAATTTGCATCATCTACTAAATCATAATATCTTGAATATGCCTCCATAGCCTCTGCAAAAAATGGACTGTGAGTATTAATATATAATGTAATATTCAAATCCCTAGCTGCTAAAACTAAGATTTTTGCAAATTCCACTTGAAAACCAGGATGTAAATTAATTTCAGGTTCATCTAAAATTAAGAAACTGTTTTTTGTTAATTCGTTATTATCAAGTAATAGCTGAATAGTTGCTAATTGTTTTAGTCCAGAAGCAGTATTTTGCATGGAAAAAGTTTCACTATCCTTATTGAATATAAATATGTCTTCTGAAGGAACATATTCGAATTTTCCATTAATTAATTCATCAATACTTGTTTTAAATCCATTTAAATCCTTATAAAATTCATCTCCATAAACATCGTCTGTCCTTTTTATCTTTTTTAAGCTTTCGCTCAAGCATTTGTAAATGATATTGGGAACTGCGACGATTGTTTTCTAAAATTGAAGGAGAATCAATGTAAATAACATTTTGGAAATTAAAGTAATTTAAAAAATCTTTGCTAATGCTAGTTTCACTTTTTTCATCACCAATTTTAATATCTTGTTTGAATTCAACACCATCATAATGCCCATGGAATTTAATATGTGCATCCCTAAATCGATTTAATGAACTTCCGTATTCTGATTCTACCAATGCATTAAAAACAGTGATATACCTAACATTTTCATCATTATTGAGTTTAATTATATGAAATAAACTATTCAAATCATTAATACACAATTCTTTATCTTTAAAATCAACTCCTTCTAAAATTAGAGTGATTTGAGAATATACTTCTTCAAATAATTCCGGAGATATTGGATTATTAGTTAAGGAATTTTTAACCTGATTGAATTTGGCTTCCATTCCCTGAGAACCTTTGACTTTCCAATACTCGACAAAATTTAACAATCTAAAATGAATGTTATTATTTGCCAGCTGAGTCCCTTCACTGGATGCTGCTGTTAGAAGAGAAAATAGAAACTTGCTTGATGTTGATTTTCCTGTGCTGTTTTTTACCTACAATAACATTAATCTTTCCAATCTCCAAATTTGCTTTATTGATAAGTCCTAAATTTTCAATTTCAAGTAACATTTCAGCATCCATAATATTATCTCCATTGATTAATTTCTTATTTAAATATTATAAAATAAGACATATATAAACTTATTTAAAATCTTAAAATTTAAAATTTCTAAATATACAAGGATATTTTCATATATACTCTATACTGAAAGCAATTTTACAGACTCAAAGCAATTTTAAAAAGAATTTGATAAAAATATCTGATAGCATCCAACATATGCCAAATGCTATCACCTTAATTTTTATATTAATATCAAGATTCTTCACTAACTCTGTTTATGATACCTAAAAGTTCTTTTTTTCAAACCTCTCATCTCCTCAAGTTCACCTCTCATATCACCCACTTCAGATTTTAATGCTTCATTTTCATTTTCCATCTGAATAAACTGAGGTGACATGACGGACAGCTTTTCAACATCAGTGTTTATGGTAACGGCCGGCAAGTGCTGGATATATTCATATTTCAAATTGTCAGGATTGGTCATGAAATATGCTGCATCGGTTTTGTTTTTAGCCTTTCCCTGCAAATCATTGACCCTATCAATACTCATGCCATCATTATATAACGCTGAAGCATGGAACTTCCTAAGCATGTGGCTTCGAAACCTGCGGTATCGCCCAACTCTACCAAGACCTAAAGTGTCATTAATCATCTCAAATGACTGCACCATATATGTCCTGCTGATTTGAAAGAGTGGACTTTCATCAGTTATTGGCCTATCTCGAAGCAATAAATATGCATTAATAGCTTTTACAGCTTCAAGGCTACAGTATGTGAGATAATACTTGTTTGTCTTTTTTCTTAGGATACTGAAGGTCAGAACAACATCATCGACATCATTTAAGTAATCAATAACATCAAAGATGTCTCTTCTGTTGTTAGGAAGATATTCAGACAAAGCCTTAATATAATCCCCGATTGTCAGGCTCAATGTCTCTGTCCGAGCACATCTGCTGGAGCATGAAAACAATATGATAGCTTTCATCAGAGGAGATGCAATCTGAAAAGCCTCCCTTATCACTTCCTCATCCGGCAGATCCTTAAAATAAATAGTGGCAGGTTTCTGAATGCTTTTGTCATTGACTTTAGGCAAATCCCATACTTCTATGTCATAGAACTTGTAAAAAAAGACGATACAGTTCATTTCCTTTCTGACGGTTCCAGCAGCATAGTTTTGAAACATGTGATGCCTATATTCAACCAGTTTTGATTTCAACCTACTGTGTTTCCATTTCACACATTTCATCTCATCTTCTTCAGCTTCCTCAAGAAGTTCTTTAAGAGACATATCAAAATAGATGCAATACTTTCTCAAAGATAACTCCTAGCTCTGTGTTGTCCCAATTGCATGGTTACAACTTATCGTAAAATTTTTAAATAGCTAGTCATTCATCATACTAATCACTTTTATTCTTCGTTGATAAAAAATATTGAGAGGGAGTGCTTGAAGAGTAATAAGTATCTGAACTTTTGAAACATTTCGTATAAAACGAAACTTATTCTCAAAACTTTGATTTGCTGATGTGTTTTTGACATTAACACTAATGATATATATCTTGAAATTTAAAATATTAATTAATTAAAATTATTCGGAGAGGAAGTATATGAAAGATGAAGTTTTTTTATGGAAAAGGAATTCATGAACTTGAAGGAGAATATCCTGACCTTTATGACCTTGTTAAAAATATAAGTGAAGTAGTTTATGACGGACATGCTCTTGATTATAAAACCCAAAAATTAATAGCTATTGGAATTACAGCTTCAAGAGCAGATCCAAGAGCTACTAAAAACAAATAAAAAGTGGAATGCAGGAATTAGACATTACTAAAGAAGAAATAATGGATGTTTTGAAAATTGTCCTTTTAACTTCTGGAATGCCTGCTTTCAGTAAAGCTGTTCAAATTTTAAATAGCGTTGCAGAAACACAATAGAAAAAACTACCTCTTTTATTTTTCAAATGCTTTCATATAAGAGTTTAATAAAAAAATAAAAAGGTAAAAATAGGAAATATGGGCAATGATGGAAAACTGTTAAAAGAATTTTCGTTAGAAAGAAACCTCTCTTCAGCCCCTATAAACGGATAAAAGTAATAATAAAACAATACACTAAATTTTACAATAAAACATTTTGCGAACTAATATTAGGGGCTGAAGAAGAGGAAGAACTGGTCCTCAAATACAATTACGCCCCCAACAGAGACTACCACCCATAATCACACAAAGCTTGAAAATCACGCTACCAATAAATTATAAAGATTTGCCCGATCATGAAGTAATAAAAGTCGCATTAGATGTTGCAGACAACTTAATGAAAGCAACAATATTATTTATGAGTACAAATGGTTGTGCTAGAATGGAAACTTTAAACTTAAATGTAACTGATTTTTACTGAATCTACACAAGAATATCATATGAAACAGACATTAAAAAGGTGGTTGACATGTTTTTGAAGATTTATTAATTTAGTGAAAATATTTTATAATATAAAATGAATGGTTTGGATGAAGTGATAGTATTTTTTGTAAAATGAACAATAACTTAACATTTCACAAAACTAATTAAACACTAAAATTTAGAACTCAATGTGTTTTATTTTTTTTATACTGAATAATGTTTTGCATTTTATTATTTTTATTGAATATATTGTATTTTTAAGGTTAATTTTTTGAATAGAAACATTTATATTAACTTATAATATAAATATAAAAACAAGAAACACATAATTAATTTTTTTTGGAGAGTAAAGTGTAGAGGTTATATAAATTATGGTGGAATTTAAATTAGTTGAAAAATTATTATATCAAAGTGAAGAGGATCTGTTGAAGGTGAATTTATTATTGGTGATGATACATTATGGGCTAGTCAAAAAGTTATTGCAGAAATTTTTGGAACAAAGTATCAAAATATATCCAAGCATTTCAGCAATATAGTTCAGGATGGAGAGTTAAATAAAAATGAAGTTAGTTTAAGTTCCAAAAATTATTTGAGGAGGAATCCGAGTTTATCAACTCAGAGTTGATAAACTCTAAAAAAAGGAGGAAGGCCTCAAATATGGTATAATCTTGATGCAATTATATCGATAGGGTATAGAATAAACAGTAAAGAAGCTACTCAGTTTCGTAAATGGTCTAATGCTATTTTAAAGCAATATATGGTTAAAGGTTTTGTATTAGATAAGGAACTTCTGAAGAAAGGGGGAAGATTTACTAAAGATTATTTTGAGGAGTTACTCGAAGAAATTCGTGAAATTAGATCCTCTGAAAGAAGATTTAATCAGAAAATAACGGATATTTATGCAACAAGTTATGATTATAATTTTGAATCTGAAATAACAAAAGAATTTTTTTGCTACAGTACAAAATAAATTAATATATGCAGTAAGTGAAAAAACTGCTGCAGAAATAATTTCAGAACGTAGTGACAGTGATAAACCACACATGGGATTGACTTCTTGGAGCAAATCACCTAATGGGAAAATAATTCAAAGTGATGTTGTAATAGCAAAAAATTATCTAAAAGAAAAGAGAACTTAAATTATTAAATACTTTAGTGGATGGTTTTTAACATTAGCTGAAAATAGAGCTATGAGAAAAATTCCTACAAGTATGGCAGATTGGAAAAATGTGTTAGAAAGTTATATTACTTTAAATGAATTACCAAGATTATTGGATAAAGGAAAAATATCCTCAAAAGAAGCTAAAGAAATTGCAAAAAGTGAATATGAGAAATTTAGGGTTAAACAAGATAAAACCTTTGAATCTGATTTTGATAAAATGATTAAAGAAATAAAAAGGATTGAAGGAAAATAAGTAAAAAATTGCGAGTTGAGTTAAGGAGTAATGAAGTTAGTTAATAAAAAGTAAAAAACAGTACTTTTTAAAAGCTTGGGGGAATAAAAGTTAAATTGTAAAAATTAGAAACACAATAGAAAAAACTACCTCTTTTATTTTTCAAGATTTATTCTCTGCGGAGCACTGTAGAGATTAAATCTGTTATTTCTAACAAAACCAACCATGGTTATATTGCCTTTTTCAGCTATTTCATATCCTGAAGCTGCAGGTGCTGCATTAGATATGATAATTGGAATTCCCACTCTTATTACTTTTATAATCATATCTGCAGGCATTCTTCCACTGTATGTAAGGTATGATTGTGTTAAATCGTATCCTAGTTTAAAAGCAGCTCCAATAACTTTATCTACAGCTACATGTCTGCTAACATCTTCTCTTATAATGCTTTTATCTTTATAAATTAATTGAGCTGCATGAACACTGCCTGTTTCTTGCCAAATTTTAGCATTTTCTTTTAAATTTTCCATGTCTTTTATAATTTGTGTTGCATCAATTTTTAAAGTGGAATTATTTGGAGTTATTGTTTTTAATTGGGATCTGATTCCTCCGGCATTATCGGAATTTACTCCCTGATATTCAAGTAATCTGCAAACGCATGCATGCTCGCAATCTCCTTTTCTTTTTGGACTATTCCTTCCTGCTCAAAGTCCTCTTCAGGAGTATGGTTAAGACGAGTTTTAACTAATACATTTGTTTCACTTATTTTTATATCTTTTATATCATTATTTGTTTTTATTAAACCTTCTCCAAGACAATATCCAATTGCAAAGTCATCTAAGTTTTTTGGATAAACTGAAAACTTTCTTGGAGGCAAATAATCAATAAATAAATAAGCATATTCATCTTCAACAGTTTTTTCTTCTACTTTTTCGTAATTCCCATTTTTCCATTTAATTGAATTCATTGTTTTGATAAATTCCATATGAACTGCCTCTTATTAGATATTATTAACAATTGTTATATTTAAATTATCTCTTTTATAAAATCATCCTTAATTATTAAGTATAATAAATTACAAATAAATTATATGATAGCTAAACAAATAGCTATAAAAAATATTAAAAAAGATTCATATGGATATTTATATTTGGATAACTTTGATGGTTGTCTTTTTATAATGGAATTAGTTACTGCTAGCTTTTTTTTAGTATGGTTTGGTGTAGGATCAATTGTAGCTATAATATTGAATTATTTAGGATTTAATCCATATATTCAGTTTATTGGATTTGCAGTTTCTTCATTTATTTTAATTTTATCTACTAGAAAGTTTGCTAAAAAGTAACAAAAAAATCAGGTAAAAATGCAACGGCTGAAAGACTTATTGGACAGAAAGGGGTTGTTTTAAAGAAATTAAATAAAACTAATGTTGTTATTAAAGTAGCTGGTGAAGAATGGTCAGGATATAGTGAAGATGATCTAAACATTAATGATAAAGTTGAAGTTACTGGAATTGACAGCATTAAGTTAATTGTTAAAAAATAGATTAGGGAGGATAATATGATTGAAATAGCAATTTTAATTGTTATATTGTTGGCCATTATTGGAATTAAATGTATTAAAATTTTAAGACCTTATGAAAAAGGGGTTATTGAAAGATTAGGTAAGTATCAGAGAACTGTAGGTAGTGGGATTGTTGTTTTAATTCCATTTATTGAAACATTGCAAAAAGTAGATTTAAGAGAGCAGGTTGTAGATGTACCTCCTCAGGAAGTTATTACTAAAGACAATACTGTTGTTGTTGTAGACTGTGTTATATTTTATGAAGTGGTAGATGCTTTTAATGCAACCTATCATGTTGTTGACTTTTATCAGGCTATTACCAAACTTGCACAAACCAATTTAAGAAATATTATTGGTGATTTGGAATTGGACCAAACATTAACTTCCCGTGAAATGATTAATGCAGAATTACGTGAAGTATTGGATGAGGCTACTGATAAATGGGGTAGTAGAGTTGTTCGTGTTGAAATTCAAAAAATTGAACCTCCTCAGGATATTGTTGATGCAATGAGTAAACAAATGAAAGCTGAAAGAATGAAAAGAGCATCTATTCTTGAAGCTGAAGGTTATAAACAATCTGAAATTAAAAAGTCTGAAGGAGATAAACAAGCAACTATTCTTGAAGCTGAAGGTAATGCAGAATCTATTAAGAAAATGGCTGAAGCAGATAAACAGGCTGCAATTCTTAGAGCGGAAGGGAAGCAGCAGCTATTGAAAAAGTATATGCTGCAATTCATGAAGGAAATCCTGATGATGGTTTAATAGCTATTAAGTATTTGGAATCTCTTGAGAAAATAGCTGATGGAAAAGCAAGTAAAGTCTTTTTACCTCTTGAATCTAGTGGTGTTTTAGGTTCAGTTGCAGGTATTGCCGAATTATTTAAAGAAGATAAAAAAGAATAAATTTATTCTTCTTTTATCTGTTTTTTCTTATTTTTACTGATTTTTAAATTTATTTAATTTCCATATTATTTTTTTTTAGGTAGACCTAATAATTTATATAATATGACAGATATAAATTTTAGGTAGACCTAATAAATTAGGTTTTATAATAATTATATTTGGAGGAATAATATGGAAGAATACATTGATAAAGTAATGGAACATAAACATGCATTAATTTTTGTTGGAGGAATAGCTGCAGCTATTGCAGGTAAAAAAATCCTCGAATCTAAAGCAGTAAAAGAAGGCTGTACTAAGGGTATGGCTGCTGTTTTAGCTGCAAAAAAGATGCTGAAGAATGTTACCAGGACATGGTTCAAAATGCAGAAGACATTGTTGTTGATGCTAATAAAGATGATAAAAAAGCAATTTATGTTGAAGATGACGAATAAGGTTTAAAACATGAAATACCAAGTAATGTATAATAACGGAACTCGTATTAGAGTTCGTTCAGGTCAAGCAGCCTTCACTGAAAAAGAAGGTTATGGTATTTCTGCATTGCTTTTAGAAAATAATTTTATTAAAAAAGTTTTTACATCTCATAGAAACGGAAGTATTTTAATCTATTATGATGATGTTAAAAACAGAGATAAAGTCTTTGAAGCACTTGATAAAATAACTGCTGATGATCTGGTTGAAATTGAACCGGATATGTATATGAGTTCAAATGAGCTAACTAATAATTTTTGGGTTAATTTATCAGGTATGCTTGTGAGAAGGGTATTAAGTAAAATTGTATTGCCTATTCCAATTAGAAATTTATTGACTGTTTATAGAGCTGCTAAATACATATGGCATGCTTTAGACAGTTTAACTAGTTTCAGAGTGGATGTTGCTCTACTTGATGGTGCAGCAGTTACCGGATCACTTCTTAAAAGAGATTTCGATCCGGCAAGTTCCATGATGTTTTTATTATCAATTTCTGATTTGCTTGAAGACTACACACTACAAAAAACAAAAAATACTTTAAAAGAAAGTTTAACTTTAAATATTGATACTGTATGGGTAGTAAATGAAGACGGTGAGGAAATACAACAGCCTATATCTGAAATCAACAAAGATGATAAAATTAAAGTTCATATGGGTGATGTAATACCTGTGGACGGTAAAGTTGTTGATGGTGAAGGAATGGTTAATGAAGCAGCCATGACTGGAGAACCATTGGCTGTCCATAAAATGCCTGGAAAAACAGTTCACGCAGGTACCGTTGTCGAAGAGGGCAATTTAATTGTTCAAGTCTATTCTTTTGATAAAGAAACCAGATTAAATAAAATTATCAACCTTATTGAGAATTCAGAAGAATTGAAAGCAGATGCTCAAAGTAAAGCTGAGGAATTGGCAGACTCTATTGTGCCTTACAGTTTCCTTACAACATTCCTTACTTATTTAATAACTAGGGATACTACAAAAGCACTGTCTGTTTTAATGGTTGATTTTTCATGTGCACTTAAATTAACAACTCCATTATCTGTTATTTCAGCAATGAAAGAAGCTTCAGATAATAGGATGATGGTTAAAGGTGGAAAATTCCTTGAAAAATACGCAACTGCAGATACAATAATCTTTGATAAAACCGGAACTCTTACTAATGCAACTCCAAAAGTTGTTGATGTAATTTCTCTTGGAGATTATTCCAGAGATGAAATTTTAAGAATGTCTGCATGTATTGAAGAGCATTTTGCACATAGTATTGCTACTGCTATTGTAAAACAAGCTGAAGAGGAAGGCCTAAAACATGAGGAAGACCATAGTGAAGTTGAATACATTGTAGCTCATGGTATTGCAACAAGTTATAATGGCAAACGTGCTGTTATAGGAAGCAGACACTTCCTGTTTGATGATGAAGGTGTAGAAATATCCAAAGAAGATGAAAAACTCATTGACGAAAAAATCTGTGAATATTCAGTTGTTTATCTGGCTATTGACAATAAACTTGAAGGTATTATATGTATTAACGACCCTGTAAGGGAAGAAGCTAAGGATGTTATTGAAGAGCTTAAAAGATTAGGCATTGAAAATGTCATCATGTTAACTGGAGACAGTGAAAGTGGTGCAAAAAGTGGTGCTGAAGCATTAGGCATAACTGAATATCGCTCTCAGGTGCTTCCTGAAGATAAAGCAAGTATTGTTGAAAGTTTAAAAAGAAGAAGGCAGAACTATTATTATGGTTGGAGATGGAATTAATGATTCTCCTGCATTGGCTGCTGCTGATGTATCTGTTTCAATGAAAAACTCTTCAGATATTGCCAGAGAAGTTGCAGATGTTTCTTTACTGTCTGATGATTTATATGACTTAGTAACACTTAGAAGATTAAGTGTTGGTATGTTAAATAAAATAGATACTAATTATCATAGTATAATTGCTATTAACGGTTCTTTAATTGCATTAGGTATGTTTGGAATTATAACTCCTTCTACATCTTCACTGATACATAATTTATCAACTATGCTTTTGGGAGCTTTAAGTACACGTTCTGTATTAAAAGAACCAAGAGAAATAGAAGTTAATGTAGTAGAAACTGCATAAACTTCTTAATTTATTTTTTTAAGCTATTGATGTAAATATGGTATAAGACATCAGTAATATAAAACAAATTATTCCCGGATTTAAAAGGATTGTACTGGCCGGATTTTTTAGAATTATTTCTTTTTCACTTCCGTCAAATCTGATTTTATCAAAATACTTGATGGAGTAGATTAAACCCATAACTGTTAATCCTAAAGTTATTAATATGTATAAAATAACGCCAAATGCACTTGTCGGTGAAATTACACTTCCATTAGCTAAATCTAATAATGGTTGTGAAACAAATAAGCTGACAACTGATCCTATGAAATTTATAATCATGTGTAATCCAATTGTATATTTGATTTGTCCTGTTTTTATATAAATTATTGCAAAAAATCCTCCAAGAAGGAATGCATAGAAAAATTGACTTAAATTTCCATGGAAAAATGCAAATAATAATCCTGAAAGCAGTACTGAAATTGTACCTCCGTATTTTATAGTTCTGTCAATTAATAACTTTCTAAATATGAGTTCTTCAAATATTGGAGCTATTATAGTTATTATAATTAGGTTTGCAATTAAACCGGAATTGTTTAACATCATTAATTGGATTAGCTACTTCATGCTGTATTAATGAGCCGATTCCTGCAGTTGTAATAACTCCCATCATATTTCCGATCCACATTAAAAACATTGTAATGGATATACATATTATAAATGTTTTAATGGTCATTTTATGTTTTTCAAGAGTTTTTGCTTCTGTTTTTCTCATTATATAAATAAATATTGGTAAAGGTAAGAGATAAGTCCAAATAGCTGAGAAAAATGTCATCATTGTTTGATTAGATAAAAGATTTGGATTAATTATGCTTATGAGTAATCCGATGAATATATTCAGCACAAATATGATTATTCCAAGTGCAAAATAATTAAATCCAATCTTTGAAAAAAATCTTCTATTTGCTTCCAAAGCTACACCTCACTTTTATTGTATGTAACATTTATTTTACTTTTTTGCAGTATATATACCTTTGGATACAATTTTGATTTGTGAGTATCTACTTAAAATCATGTGAAATATTTATATAAATATACAATCAATATTAATAATTGTAAAAAAAATTTTATGTAAGTGATTTAATGAATAAAGATAAGTTCACACCGATAATTTTACCAATTTTTATTATAATTATCTGGTATATCATAACTTCTGTTTTAGAGTTAGTTAATCCTTATTTCTTACCAAGTCCGGGCAGTGTTTGTCATTCTGCTTGGAATATAATGCAATCTGGAGAACTTTTTGTTGACACTATGGATACTTTATTTAAAGTATTTGGTGGTATGGCACTTGCATCTGTTGTAGCTATTCCTTTAGGAATATTGCTTGATGGTATAGTAAGTTAGAAACTTTATGCAGTTTTGTAATTAGTATATTAAGGCCAATACCTCCGATAGCATGGATTCCATTTTCAATATTGTGGTTTGGGATTGGAACTGCTCCGGCTATATTTATTATTTTTATAGGATGTGTTTTTCCAATTCTTATTTACACAATTGACGGAGTTAAAAGAACTGATAAAGTTTTAATTGAATCTGCACAAACATTAGGTGCAGATGATAAAACAGTGCTTACAAAGGTTATTTTACCTTCTGCAGTGCCTCCTATAGTTTCCGGACTTAAAGTTGGTGTGGGAATAGCATTGATGTGTACTATTTCTGCAGAGATGATTGGTTCAAGTAGCGGTTTAGGATATTTAATTTTAACAGCTACAAATTTATTTGATACTGGTACTACTGTTGTAGGTATGTTGGTTATTGGTTTAATTGGTTTAGTCCTTGATTATGTCTTCGGACTTATAGAAAAAAGAGTATTCTGGTAGGTAGTTTAAAATGGCAATTGAAATTAAAAATATAAATAAATCTTTTCATGGTCGCGGTTTGGATCATGATATAAAAGTTTTAGATGATGTTAATTTAAATATTGAAGATGGTGAATTCGTTTGTCTTTTAGGCCCTTCCGGTTGCGGTAAAACAACTCTGCTTCGTTTGATAGCTGGGCTTGACCAACCAACTTCTGGGGAAGTTATAGCAGATGGTGAAACTGTTAAAAACCATCTGGTGACAGAGCAGTTATTTTTCAGCAATATTCCTTATTTCCATGGTTGACAGTTTTGGAAAATGTGATGTTCGGCCTTAATCTCAAAAAAAGACAGAACTAAAGAGGAAAATCTTAAGGCTGCAGAAAGATATCTTGAAAGTGTAGGTTTAATTGACTTTAAAGATAGTTATCCACATGAACTTTCAGGTGGTATGAAACAAAGAGTTGCAATTATTAGATCTTTGCTTAATCATTCACCTATTTTACTAATGGATGAACCATTTTCTGCATTGGATATGCAAAATAGACACATGCTTCAGGAACAGCTGATTGGAGTTTGGAAAAGATTTAAAAATACAATTGTTTTTGTAACTCATGATGTTGATGAAGCAATTTATCTTGCAGATAAAATTGTTATAATGGACAAAAATCCGGGTAAAATTAAAGAAATCTTTGATGTAGATATGCCAAGACTTAGAAAAAGAGAATCCAAAGAATTTATTGAAATTCAAGAGGAAGTACTTGATAAATTAAATGTGGAAGATTTCTAATAGCTATAATTTTGCTATTAGGGTTCCATATTTTCCATTTTTTATACTTTCGTAAGTATAATCTGAAGCTTTTAAAATACTTGTTTTCAAGTCGTTTTTCTGACTTAAATAACTTACAATAGCTGCTGAGAAGTTACAGCCGCTCCCGTGTAAATTATCTGTTTTTAATAATTTTTGCTTAAAAATACTGGTACTTCCGTCAATATTGATGGTATTTATCCCATTGAGATGTCCACCGGTTATAATGTTGTTGCAGGTTTTTCCTAATTTTTCACAAGCTTTTTAGCTTCTTCTTCATTAGTAATTTTAATATTGGTTAATTTTTTCAGCTTCAGAAACATTTGGGGTTGTAAGAATAGCTTTTGGAAGTAAATATTTAAGTAAATTCTGACTTAAATCATTTTTAGCTAATTCTCCTCCGGATGTTGCTACCATAACCGGATCAACAACAGCTTTCAGATTATATTCTCTGATTTTTTTTAGAAACGGACTTGATGATATCAGTTGAATATAACATTCCTGTTTTAATATATTCAACATTGTAGGTGTCTAAAATAGCATCAATCTGCTCTTCAACATAGCTGGTTTCAATAGCTTTTAGAGAGTACATCTTTTGAGGATTTTGGGCAGTAAGTGCAGTTACAATTCCAGTTCCATAAACACCAAGTGCCTGAAATGTTTTGATATCTGCAAAAATACCTGCTCCTCCAGATGGATCAACGCCAGCTATTGACATTACAATCATTTAACTGCCTCTTGTGACTCTCAAACGTTCGCTGCCATGTACTGACTCAACATTTATTTTTAACTCTTTTAAATAACGTCTGGTTTCAGTATTTTCACCATGAACCATTATTTCTCCTAAATCTTCAGTTGTATTAACATCCAGAGCCATAAATAATGAGTCGTGAACTTGAGGATTTAAGTTTTTTCTGTCTGCAGCATTTACATGTTCCTTATAACTGAAATCTCCAAATTTAGTTCTGATAGCCAGTGGTTTCATAATTATAGTGTTTGTTCCCCCTCCTTTTGAAGGAATAATGATGAAATCAAGCTGTTTACTTGAATCGATTACCATTTTAAGGTTGGTTTTACCGATGAGGGGAATGTCAGATGGCATTATGATTACTTTTTTAGTTTTGCCTTTACAGTATTCCATAGCCTGTTTTAATGCTTTATTTAAATTTGAATTTTCATTTTCTTTTAAAACACTTAAGTTTAAGCTTTTAGCATATTCTAAAACATCTTCATCAGCACTGATTATAATTATTTTATCAGTATATTTTCTTAAAGTATTAGTAACATCTTTAAGCATAACTTTCAGGAGTTTTTCCCTTTCATCTTCACTTAAAAATGGAGATAATCTGGTTTTGCATTCTTTAAATTTGCTGACAGGTATTATTCCATAAATGTCATCCATATTTTCATCTCTAGTAGGTTTTAGCTATTAATGCAACATATTTAGCATCTTCATCACTGATTATACATTTTTTACTTTCTCCTTCAAGTTCTTCATAGATACCTAAAACAGAATAACCAGTGATTTCTTCTATTTTTTGTCCGCAGGCAGTATCTCCACACCAGTTAACTGCTACAACATTTCCTGCTTCAATTAACTCTTTAACTTCATCAATGTCAGATGCAAATTTAATGTGGTCTTTATGGAATTCTTTTGCACTTTCAGCAAGGTTTTCATTTAATTCATCAATTAAACTAATTACATTGCCAACAAGATTTTCATCTAAATCAAGTTCAATTTTTTCCAGTTCATCTCTACGCATAGCTATTGTTTTGTTGTTTTCTAAATCTCTAGGACCTAATTCAAGTTTTATTGGAGTTCCTTTTAATTCCCAGTCATAGAATTTTTTACCTGGTCTGATGTCTCTGTCATCAATATTTACACGTAATCCTGCAGATTCAAACTCTTTTTTAAGTTCTTCACATTTAGCTAAAACTTCTTCTTTTCCTTTTTTAAATAAAATAGGAATGATTGTTATTTGTTTTGGTGAAATTTCCGGTGGAAGACGTAATCCTTTTTCATCTCCATGAATTCCGATTGCAGAAGCTATTACTCTGTCAGATAAACCTGCACAAGTTTGATAAACCAGTTTATGTTCTCCGTCTTTATCTTCAAAGGTTATATCGAAGGTTTTTGCAAATGTTTGACCTAGATTATGGATAGTACCGATTTGCAGGGTTTTTCCGTCTGGCATAATTGCATCAAAAGCCATGGTATAATCTGCACCGGGGAATTTGTCCCATTCAGGTCTTTTAGTTAAAGTATACGGGATACCTAATGTATCAAAGATTTCTTTATACTTTACAATATGTTCCTGAACTTGAATATCTGCCTCTTCTTTGCTTGCATGAGCAGTATGTGCTTCCTTAAAGGTAGTAATCTCACGAACACGAATAAGTGGTCTTGTATGTTTTGTTTCATATCTGAATGTATTTACAATTTGATAATATTTCAACGGCAAATCAATATGGGACCTAATCCATAGTGAGTACATTGGATAGATTGATGTTTCACTAGTTGGTCTTAAGGCTAATTTCTCATTTAATTGAGTTTTACCTCCATGAGTAACCCAGTAAACTTCATCTTCAAATCCTTTTACATGCAATCCTTCTTTAGCTAGTTCTGTTTCTGGAACAAGAAGTGGAAATAAAACTTCTTCATGATCACGATCATATACTTTTTTATTAGATTTGTTGTATATTTTCTTATTTGGAAACCGTAAGGCATCCATACAGCCATTCCTTTAATAGGATATCTTGAATCAGTTATGTTAGCTTCTTCTAATATGTCATGAAACCATTCACTAAAATTTTCCACCATATCACCTTAATTAAATTTTTATAATAATTATATATCAGTTGTTAATGCCTATTAAATCTATTTAAAGAAAATTTTGTCATACCTAAATGATAAGCTATTTATAACTACTAATTAAAAATATACAAATGTATAATATGTTTGGGAGATATTATGAATACTAGAAAAATACAAATGCCTCGTGAAGTATACATCGGACCGGATGTTATATATGAAACTGGTGAAATTTGTAAGGATTTACATTTAGACAATAAAGTTTTAGTTCTAACAGGTCCGAATACATATGATATTGCAGCAAAACATGTTATTGAAAGTCTTGAAGATAAGGACATTGAAGTAGATGTTAAAATTGTTGAGAAAGTATCTTATGATTCAGTAGATGAAGTCAGTGAAATGATTGCTCCGAATACTACTGTTTTAGGTGTTGGTGGTGGAAAAGTTATTGATGTAGCTAAATTAGCTTCATTTGATAAAAATGTATTTTTTGTTTCAATGCCAACTACTGCTTCACATGATGGTATTGTATCTCCTTTAGCTTCAATAAAAAATCCTAAAACTGCAACATCTGCTAAAGCCCATGCACCAATAGCTGTTATTGCTGACAGTAAAATTATTGCAAATTCGCCTTTTAGATTATTATCTGCAGGTTGTGCAGATTTGATTTCAAATTTTACGGCTATTAAGGATTGGCAGTTAGCTCATCGTTTAAAAATGAGCCATATAGTGAATCTGCAGCATCATTATCTATAATGTCTGCAAAAATGATTACTGATAATGTTGATAGTATTAAACCGGGTTTGGAAGAAAGTGCACGTCTTGTTGTTAAAACTTTGTTTAGTAGTGGAATGGCTATTAGTATTGCAGGTTCCAGTCGTCCGGCTAGTGGATCAGAACACACATTTTCCCATGCTTTAGATAAGATTTTAGATAAGCCTTGTTTACATGGTGAACAATGTGGTGTTGGAACTATTTTGATGATGTATTTATACGGTGGGGACTGGAAATTTATTAGAAATAGTTTAAAAGCTGTTGGGGCTCCAACATCTGCTAAGGAATTGGGAATTAGTGATGAAAATGTTATTGATGCATTAACAATGGCACATACTATTAGGCCGGAGAGATATACTATTTTAGGAGATAATGGCATATCTGAAGATGCAGCTTATGAATTAGCTCTAAAAACTGGAGTGATAAAATGATTACATTAATTGGTAAAGATTTGGCAAAAAAAGGGTAATGAGTTTATTTTTTATGGTTCTGTAGATGAATGTGAAAGTTGTAGATTTAAAGCATCTTGTGTTGACTCTTTAGAAAAAAATAGGAAATATAAAATCATTGATGTTCGTGATAATGAACAAAAGTGCCCAGTTCATGCTGAAAATATAGTTATTCCGGTAGAAGTTGACAGGTCTAATATAACATTACTTTCTTCCTCAAAAGTGTTTTTGAAGGGTCTACATTTTCTTATGAATCTGTTGATTGTGACGAAGAATGTGAATATCATGATTATTGCTTCCCTGAAGGATTAGTTGATGGGGACAAATGTATTGTTTTAAAAAATCATGGAAAACATAAAGGTGAATGTAAAAAGGATATAAACTTAATAAACTTACATTAGGTTTTGTTATTTAAAAATAAGGATATGTTAATATGAATCTTAAAAAAGAAGCAGGTTATAAAGCGGCAGAATATGTTACAGATGGAGATGTCTTAGGACTTGGAACAGGATCTACAACTCATTATTTCATTGAAGCAGTAGGTAAAAGAATAGCTGATGAAGGAATAAATGTTATGGGAATTCCTACATCTTTTCAATCATTACTGCTTGCTAAACAGTGGAACATACCGGTTACCAGCTTGGAAGAGCATGACATTGATTTGGCTGTTGACGGTGCAGACGAAGTGGATAAAAACCTTAACCTTGTTAAAGGTGGAGGAGCAGCTCACACCAAGGAAAAAATTGTGGATTACTCTGCAAAACAATTTATTGTAATTGTAGATGAATCAAAATATGTTGAAGAAATTGGAAACTTTCCGGTACCTGTGGAAGTAATTCCTGATGCATCACGTGTGGTTATACAAACTTTAGAGGACATGGGTGCAGAATGTGAAATAAGAATGGGTGAGCGTAAGGACGGACCGGTCATAACAGATAATGGAAATTTTGTCATTGATGCCAAATTTGAAAAAATAGAAAGCCCGATGCATATGGAAATAGATTTGAATTCTATTCCGGGTGTTGTTGAAAATGGTATTTTTACTCAGATGGTTGATAAAGTTATAATTGGTACTTCTGAAGGTATAAAAGAATTGTAAAGGTGTTATAATGCCAATACCAGGTGGAATTCCATATGATTTTAAGGAAATAGCTAATAAAATAGCTATGCTTATGGGAATTTTAATTATAATTTATGCTCTTTTATGGATTTTAGCAGAATTAAAATTGATCCCAGTTGTTTTATTTGCAATATTTCCACAAATTGTTCTTCTTTTAATAGGAATATTCATTGTCTATATAGCTTATTCCAGAAGAAACAGTTACTGATTTTAAAATTATTTTTTTGAAAAAAGAAAAATTAGAGGTTTTTAACCTCTTTTTAAGCTATTTTTATAGTGTTTCCAGTTTGGAAATCATTCCAGTAGGAAGTTATAATGTATTCACCACTCATTAATCTGATTCCTAAGCTTGCAATACCATCTTTATTAGTGACTTTGTGATAGAAGACACCATTTACATTAAATGATACATTCTGGTTAGCTAATGGCTTGCCTTGACCATCTAAAGTTTGTGCAGTGAAGTTACTGCCGTCTAAGTATTTCATATCTAAATCTTTAGTTACTAAAGTCGGTAATACAGTGACTTTGTTTCCAATAGCCAAACCGTCAACCATAGTTGTAATAGTATAGTTTCCAGGTCTTAAAGCTATTCCTAAGCTTGCAACACCGTTTTTATCAGTGGTTTTTGTGTAGAAAACACCGTTTATGTTAAAGGTTACATTTTTATCTACTGCTAAAGAACCGTCTTTGTTATAAATTGTTGCTTGGAATTTAGATGCATTTAAGTAATATTTAGTTAAATCACTAGCTTCAACTAAAGATTTAACATCTATACTGAATCCTTGTTCATCACCATTAACAGGATTATATGCAGTTAAAATATAATGACCAGGTCTTAACATAATATTCATCTTAGCTGTTCCGTTAGCATCAGTTTGTTTAGTGTAGAATACACCATGGATATTAAATGTAACATTTGTATTAGCTAATATTTTTCCTTGGCCATTTACAAATGTAGCAAAGAATTGAGTTCCATTTTGATACATTTTAGTTATGTTATTTCCAGTTATAGTTGATAAAACAGTAATTTTGGTATCTACAGAGTTTGCTCCAAGTGTTTTATTTCCAGCATAAGCAACTGTTGCAGTATATACTCCAGGTCTTAAATAAATGTTCATTTCAACAACACCATTGTCATCAGTGGTTTTGTTGTAAGAAACACCATTTATAGTAACTGTAATATTGGTTTTAGCTAAGTTGTATCCGTTATTGTCTTTTAAATTAATATGTAATTTAGTTCCATTTTTATAATACATTGTAACATCATCAACGATAATAACTGCTTGTGGTTCTTTTGCAGAGTCATAGTAAGTTCCTTGTGCTTTGTCAGCATCTTGGTATTTATTATCTGCTTGAACAATGTAATATGGGAATGATGGAGGGAATGGTAATCTGTCTAAATTGTAATTATTATTACTGATAGTTACATTGTAGTATCCACCACCAACAATTATGCCTATTCTGCTTCCTGTTAATGTGTTGTTGAATATTGCTTCATTACCTGAACCGTATGCAGTTATGGAGCTTAAAGTACATTTAATAATAGTGTTATTGTATACTTTGTGTCCGGAAGAGTGCATAAGGTATATTCCTTCTTTTGAACCGATAACTGTGTTGTTGAATACAGTTACATTTGGTCCGGTTCCGTGTCTTACGTCAATACCGTGGTTTACAGCATTGGTAACTGTGTTATTTGCAATAATGCTGTTAGCTGATCCAAAGTTTATTAATCCAGTGGTGTATTGGTCATGGATGTTGTTATTTGTAATAACAGCATTTTTATTGTATTGTAAGAAAATACCCCATGAAGATCCTTTAACATCACAATTGGTAATTGTTATGTTTTTATTAGATTCTGAGTAAAGGGAAGTGGTTTTATATTCGTCAGTGGTTGTACTAACAGTATTTGGATTATATCCTGGAGCTTTTCCAATGATGTTTAAATCAGATACAACTGCATTATCAGTATTGAATAAATATAATACTGATAAGTAAACACAACCGTATCCTCCTTCATTGGTTTTTTTCCATACTTTTGAAGGAATATTGGTGTTATTAACTCCTTTTGTTTCATATCCGATTAATGTTGCGTTGTTTCCAAGTATTTTAATGTTTTTATCAACATAAATACAAATATTTTCATAAATTCCGTTTTTTCAAATGATAAAGTGTCACCCTCTTTCATTGAATCAATCATTTTTGAATATTTTCACTTGTGGTGCCGACAGGAACAGTATATGTAGTTCCTGTAGGTTTTAATATTCCACTATAATCAATTACAATGTCTTTAGGAGTTTCAATGTCAGTTTTATTGGTATATGCTGGAGAGTAAGTGCTGATATCACTATAAGTTCCACTTACACTTTGTGGACTTTGATATGCAGAATCTGCAATTCCTACATAATATACAAAAGTAGGCGGGTAAGGTAAATTAGCTAATTTATAGGTATTTTCACCAATGGTGATATTTGAAAATCCGAACCTAACAATACTCCCATTCTGGATTTGAACATTGTATTGTTGTATATATAAATATCAGAAGAACCATAACAGGTTATTGAACTGATGGTACAGTTGATAATGGTGTTGTTATATACATTGTGTCCTCCGGAATGCATAAGGTATATTCCTTCTTTTGAACCGATAACTGTGTTGTTGAATACAGTTACATTTGGTCCGCTTCCGTGTCTTACGTCAATACCATGATTTATAGCATTTGTAACTTTATTATTTTTATTATACTTTTTGCAGATCCAAAGTTTAAAATACCAGTTGTTGATTGATTTTTAATGGTATTTTGATTTATTGTAGTATTTACACAAGTTTGTAAATAAATACCCCATGAAGATCCTATTATAGTATTATTAAGTATTTCTAAATTTTTTTAGCTTGATAGGCATAAAGTACAACATTAGAATAAGTTGTACTGTTTAAACCAACCATGGTTAATCCGTTAAGTTTTACATTTGCTGTTTTAAGAATATAAACAGTTGCAAAATTAGTTATTCCATATCCGCCAGTTTTTGTTGTGTTTTTAACAATGTCTGGAATATTTGTATTGTTAATTCCCGGTGTTTGATAACCAATTAATTGTGCACCATTACCGTTTACAGTAATATTTTTATCAATATATATGCAAATGTCTTTATATTCACCTTTTTCAAAATTCAATACATCTCCGTCATGCATACTGTTTATAGTATTTTGAATAGTTGTACTATTTGAACCTGTATGAACAGTATAATTGGAAGATGCTGTTGCTTCCCCATAAACTGCATTATTTGTCATTGGACTTGAAACGCTGTCGTCAGAAGTTGCATTACTTATGTCTTCTGCAAAAACAGAGCCTGAAGATAAAATAACAATGAATGCTAAGAATATGGATAATATCAATCCTTTTTTATTCATTATTCTACCTCATTTAATGATATTAAATACGTTATGTATTTAATGGTATATCCTTTGTTTGGTGATATGATAAATATTTCGATTTGAATTTTAATTATATTTACTTTAAAAATGGTTATTTTTTCATTTAATCTGGTTTATAGTGTTTTAAATTATTGAAAATATTTATATGCTTTGATTTTCATATACATTTTTAATCAATATAATTATTGATTTATAATGTATGTTGATGGTGGATTGATATGGTTGAAAAGAAATATAAAAACTGTTAAATCTTTTTATCATATGTCTTTTAGGTTTAATCCTGATTTCATCTGTCTACGGAGCTGATGAATTACAATACAGTAATGATGACATTGTTATGGGAACTACTATCTATGATGTTTCTTCCGACTTATCCAATGATGACATTCAATCAATGTTGGATAATGCTGGACAGGGAGATACCTTTAATTTTGTTAGCAAGGAATATAAGGGGATTTCATTAGTTGTTGACAAAAAAGTAAATATTGTCTCTAATGTTAACAGTACGGTTTATACATCTGGAGAGCTGTCCAATAAAGCTCAGGAGTTAAATATTGATAAAACTTTTGGATTTTATTTCACAAAAAATAGTGCAGGCAGTGTCTTATCCGGATTTAATATTGTAGCTGCATCATCAGATTATGGAGTTATTGTTGATAATTCGGACAATACTATTATTAGGGAAAATTCTATTGTTGATGCCGGAAATAATGTTTTGGTTAAAAACTCAAAGAATGTAACTTTATTTGGAAATGTTTTAAATAATGCCCAGGAAAACGGGCTTCAGCTTAAAAATGTTTCCAGTTGTTATGTAGCCAATAACACAATGATGTTCAATGGCAGATCAGGAATTGAGATTTATGATATTGATAATTCTAATATAACTTCAAATTATTGCTGCAATAATAGTTTTAACGGAATTTCATTATACGGCAAATCTTTTAACAATTCCTATACTCATAATTTCCTTAATTACAATACAAATGGTATTTATATAAATTGTCAGTCATGGGGAGATGAAATTAAAGCAAATACGATGATTCACAATATTCAAAACCCTGACTGTGAATTAGGTGGTTTTGAATCTGGTAATGGTCTTTTATTTGGGGATGCATATAGTGCTGTAGCTAATAATGGAGTTTATGTGTCATATAATTCATTTGCACATAATGAAAACTTCCAGGCTAAAAATAATCCTTTACAGAATATGATTACATTAGGTCCGAATTTTTTTAATTCTGATGATCCTGAAAACACATTTGTCTGCCCGCTGTTGCTTGCCAAAATCTTAAGATTAACTGCAGTATCATTGCCTAACGGTATAGGAATTCAAATGGTTGAAGATGATACTCCAGTAAAAGAAGCTGGAACTATTGCAGTTCAGGTTGAAGTTGACGGTAATATGTATACTGCAACTTTAGAAAATGGTAAGGCAGTAATTAAAGTAGATCCTAATGTTGACCACCAAGTTGAAATTCAGGTTGGCGGAGAACATAATCAGGAAGTTAAAAAATAAAACAGAAAGTAACTTCCTATAATAAAAAGGATGATTCCGGAAGTTCTGATTCTGGTAATAAAGATAACACAGGATCTGACGGCAAACCTTCTGATACTGATGGTGATAATTCAGGTGATAAAACTGGTGATAATTCTGGTTCTGGAGATGCTTCTGGTGGAAATACCAATTCTTCAGTAATTAGTGATGGTTCAACTTCTTCTGGCGACAGCGGTTCTGCAAATATCAAAAACTCTGATGAATTTTCACAGTACCTTGGAACAAATAGTTCTGATTACTATCAGAAATATGAATCTTTAAGCGGTAAAGATGCTATGGCTAACGGAGATCAGAGTTCAGCAAAATCTTCAAGCAGCAGTGATTCTCCAAGTGATGACGGTTCATCAAAAGAAGGAAAATCTTATGAGTTAGTATCTCCAAATAAAATAGCTAAAGCAATTCAGAACAGTTCTGGAGTTATTATTCTTGCAGTAATTGCTTTATTGGTTTTATTTGTAATAGGATATAAACGTAAAAATAAAATGTGATAAACATTTTTTTCATTTTTCTTTTTTTAATTTTTAAATACTTGTTTTATATAATATTTTCATAATTGGAAATATTAGGTTTAATTTGGATACAAATAAACTAAATGAAGATGTAAAGTTAAATTTTAAAACTATGGTGATTAAAAGGTTAGTTATATATAAATAACTATAACTGTTAAAAATAGTAGTATATATAAATAACTATGACTATATATGATAATAATTATTATTTTGAGGGGGCAAAACAATGAACGAATTGCAAAATAAATATATTAGAAATCAAATATTGTCAGTACCTATGAAATTAAATCAGGAGTTAACATACAAAGATAAAAAATTTAACAAACGTTCTGATTATGATAATATTATAAAATATATTGATAATTTTCTTGAAGGGGAAGATATAAATCGTTTTATTGTTTTACCTGGGGTGCGTGATGTTGGAAAAACAACTCTGCTATTTCAGGTATATGAATATCTTCTAAAAAAAAAGGGATATCTCCTGAAAATATTTTGTATTTTTCCTGTGACCGATTAAAAAAATAGGTAATGCTGACATTTTTAATGTTGTTAATTCCTATTTGGAAACATATCATAATTCAATAATTGAAACATTATCTAAACCGGTATTCCTTTTAATTGATGAAGCACAGTATGATAAAGAATGGGCGTTAAATGGAAAATTAATATTTGACGGCACTAAAAATATTTTTATGATTTTCAGTGGATCATCTGCACTAAAACTTTCTTATAATCCTGATGCTGCAAGGAGATTATTAAATATTCCAATTTACCCGTTAACATATTCAGAACATTTAAAATTAAAATATGGAAATTTTAAAAATGATATTTCAGAGTCATTAATTCAAATGATTTTTGACGGAAATGTGCAAAATATTGCCGATTTAGAAAGAAGAATAATTAATATATATTCAAGTTTTTCAAACTATGATATGTATGAATTGAAGAATTTCTTAGAATTTGGAGGTTTTCCATCTTCATTTTATCAAAATACTAATGATATAACTAAAAAAATTGTTGATATGGTGGATAAAGTTGTTACAACGGATATGGCCAATATTGAAGGTATAAATAATGATACACAATATCTTGCTTTTCAGATTTTGAATTTTTTTGCTTTTCAAAATCCTGGTGAAGTTTCAAAAGGTTCTCTTTCAAATCATTTTGATGCCAAGATTGCTTTAGTCACTAAAGTATTAAATATTCTTGAAAAAACACAATTAATATTTCATATTGAACCCTTTACTTCATCAGTAAAACGAACAACAAAACCTTATGAATATTTTTTTGCAACATCAAGTTTAAAACATAATCTTATATTAAATATAGGCAATGCTACCTTTGAGGATGAAACAGCATATATGGGAAAACTGCTTGAAACTTATGTAGCTTCAAGTTTCCATGATTTGGATAATAAAAATCACATAAATTATAAAATATACTATGATGACAGCAATAAAAAAGTAGTGGGAAAAATGTTGACTTTATTGTTCAAAGAGGATTAGAAAAACCTATTCCAATTGAAGTAAGCTGTGGTAAAAGGATAAAAGTCAAATTAAACGTGCTATTAGTACATATAATTCTCCTCACGGTATAATTATTTCAAATACCAAATCAAATATTGTCAAAGAGGACAATATTATTTATTTACCTCCTGAAACATTTGCGTTTATGTAATTGGGGGAGAGTTTTTGAGTAATTACTGAATACGTCATATAATAACTTATATTTGCAAAAAGTCTTTAATGAAAATAAATAGTAAGTTGATTGAATGGAGAAAAATACTTAAAATGATGATTAGAATGATATCTTTGTTTATTTCTTTATTTTTTTTAGCATTGATTTTTCAAAACCAAAATCTGAAAGATTTTTTCTGCTTTGAAAATAAATTACTAACTCAAGAATAAGTCTGCAAAGCCAAAAATTAAAAAACTATTTAAGTTTCACTGTATTGATTTGTTTTTTAATTTTTAAATACTAGTTTCATATAATATTTTTATAATGCTAATTGAAAATATTGAGATTAATTTAGATACAAATAAGACTTTTGAAATTATTGACATAACATCTAAAATTAATGAAATAATAACTAATTCCAAGGTCAGCAATGGAATTGTAAATTTATTTTCTAAACATTCTACATCAGCTATTTGCGTAAATGAAAATGAGGAAGGCCTACTTGAAGATTTGGAATTTGCATTATCCAATATAATTTCTAATAAATTTAGTTATAAACATGATAATATTGATAATAATGCTAAAGCTCATTTAAAATCATTTTTACTTTCTTCTAGTGAGTCTGTTCCAATATATAACAATAAATTAAATTTAGGAACTTGGCAATCAGTATTTTTTATAGAATTAGATTGACCAAGACATAATAGGATAGTTAACATAACTTTAATTGGAGAATAACTATGAATAAATGGGTTTTATTTTTAATTGTAATTATAGCTGTTGGCGGTGTTTTGATAGCTGCTGAACAAATGCCACAACATGGTGAAGATTCACAAAACATTTCAGTTAACAATTCTTCTCAAAATAATCCTGATGTAAATTACTCTGAAATTGATGTTCAAATGAAAAAACTGTGGTATTAACGGGCTAATTATCTAAATTGCCTAATAATTGGAAAAATTGCTTTATGAAATTGATTTATCTTTAAATCCTCTGATAAAATAAAATTAAAAAAAGAGAAATTAGAAAATTGAATTATTCCTGTGGGTTAAATTCAATTTCAAATCCGATTACCGGATAATCTAGAGTAAAGTTAGTGATTACTTCAGGGGAGAATTCACCAAAGAAACCGGATACATTTCCATTAGCTGAAGTTCCTTTTACATCACTTACTCTTCCAGCTATAAAACTGGAATTGTCGCTGTCACTGATTTCCATGGAATAACCTAAGTTTTGAAGTAAGCTGGTTACAACAGATTTGATTTCAGTAAAGTTTGCACTTGAGTGGCAGATTAATCCAGCTAGTTTTTAGAAGCTCTTACTTTGGTTTCTTGGGTTTCATCCATATATAAGACATCACCTATTTCGAATATCTTTTGAGGTAAATCTTCGTGTTTATTGTCTTCTAAGAATTCCATTAAACTGTTGATTAAGCTTGTACGAATCATGGTTCTGTCAATTGTAATCGGTCTTGCTACCTGAACATGGTCGATTTCTTTTTGTTTCATTTTAGTGAAGTGTGCATCTTCATTAGTAAGCATTAAACTCATAATTTCCTGAAATCCTAATCCGATCATAACTTCTCTCATAATTGATTCTGATCTGAACCAGTCATGTTCGTAAGCTATTGTTGAAATGTCTGGAAGTTTAGCTTCAACATCATTAATTCTGTATTGTACAGCAATGTTTTCAACAACATCCACTTCATGAAGGATATCTATTCTATAGGATGGAATGTAAACTTTTAATTCATTGTCATTTAATATTTCTGAGTCAAAACGTGCCTGGGATAATAACTGTTGTATATCTTCAGCATTTAAGTCAGTTCCACCAATTAAACTGTTAGCTACATCAACATGGACATTTTTTACTTGAGGAGTTAAATCAGGAGTAGTTATGCTTTTGTCTTCGTATTTAACTTCCATACTTTTTATTTTTCCGCCGACTTCTGCAAATGAACTGCAGATAATGTTTAAACACTGATTAACTGCACGTTCATCAGTTCCAGTTACATCTACAATAATGTTTTTCACATTTTCATCAATTTTTGTAAGTTCTCCATTAATGATTGGAGGCATGGAAAGTACCTGATTATCCTTGTCTAAAATTAAAGGATATTTATCAAAATCTTCAAGAAGATGAGCATAAGCAACTCCTTTTTCATGCTGGGTTAATACTTCTTCAGGAGTCATTGGAGTATCTTTTTCAAGAGCAACAAATGCATTTTCATCGTTAGGAGTAGCTATATAATGGAATGGCTGGGATACAACATCTGCATTGTGAATACCAATAGCTACTTTTTTCCTGTCCCTTCCGATTACCCAGTGAAGGTTTTCCTGAAAATCCATAATATATTTAAGTTTATCACCGGTAAAATCAACACCTTCGATTTTTGCAAAGGCAATATAAGGTCTGATTTTAGCTACTTTGGCATCTACAATTACACTTTCATCTGACGGTGTAACTTCGTATTTTGGAAGTCCTGTTTCCTGATTGATAAAGCCTTTAAAAAGATCTGGCAACTCCTTCTACAGATAAATTGTCCGGACGATTCGGGAAAAATTCCACTTTAATTTCTTCATCATCAAAGTCTTCAATATCACTTGACATCATTGGTAAAGTGTTTATTAATTCGTCTTTTTCCATATCTATTCCTAAATCTTTTAAATCTTGATATTTGAATGTAATAACTGGCATTTAATATACTCCAATAAAATTATTTTTATAATCCATAAATAGCTATGAAGAATAATGATTCAATTACAAAATGTAATGACCTGTGTTCTAATTCATTCATATGACTGCTAATAAGTAATGTGTGGCTTACATCTATTACAAAATGAATAAATGCTGCTAATATTCCTATTTCTAAATTTAAAAATACTATTGACACAAAAATAAAGTGGAATCCTGCTTCCATTAATTCATGTATAATCCATGTTTTCCATGGAGCATTTACTGAATTGTTAATTATTCCTCCTAAAATAAGGTAGAACTTATTAAAGATTTTCCACACGATTTGTGTGTGGATTGTGTCGCTTATAGCTAGTACGATTGCAACATAAAACCATAATAATTCCATTTTTAACAGTCCTTTTATATTCTTTTTATACATTTATTATTTAGTGTAGTTAATCATTATTAAAGTATCTGTTTTTTATTAAGTTTCTGACTCTGTTGAAATTTTTTCTAATTTTTTACAGTAGAAGTTGCATATTGATTTATTTTAATTACTGATCTGTTATATGGTTTTTAAATTCTGGAATACTGAATTTATCTAATGAGATATTAATGAAGAAATTAAATACCTCTTGAAATCCATCGTTAAATAAAAATAAAATGAAAATTCAGTAGGATAAACAGCACTAAACCGTATGGATGTGTAAATGAGGAATGCATCTTAAAATATTAGTTTTATTCAACAAAATTTCAAAAAAGATTTTCGGATAATTTAAATTTTTCTTATATATTTTTAAATAAAGAAATACATAATTAATAATATTATTTTTATTTAATTATTGGAGAAAAGATATGTCAAATGAGAATATTCCTAAAGACTATGATTTTAAAAAAGAAAAGATTTGGGAGCAAAAATGGGAAGATGAGGAGCTTTATAAATTCCTCGGTGATGGAACTAAACCTAGATATATAATTGATACTCCACCACCATATCCAACTGGTTCTATTCATTTAGGGCATGTGTTAAATTGGGTTTATATTGATATGAATGCAAGATACAGGAGATTAAAAGGCTTGGACGTTTTATTTACTCAGGGATGGGACTGTCATGGTCTTCCTACTGAAGTTAAAGTTGAAGAAACTCATGGAATTAAGAAAATGATGTTTCAAGAGCTAAATTCAGAGAGTATTGTATTGAGTTAACTACTCAAAACATAGCTAAAATGAAAAATCAAATGCAATCTTTAGGTTTTTCACAGGATTGGAGCCGTGAATTTATTACTATGACTCCGGAATACATGAAAAGGACACAATATTCCTTTTTAAAAATGTATGATGAAGGATTAATTTATCAGGGTATTCATCCGGTTAACTGGTGTCCTCGTTGTGAAACAGCTATTGCTTTTGCAGAAGTAGAGTATAGTGATAATGAAACATTTTTAAACTATGTCAATTTCCCGCCAGCTATGGAAGATTCTTATGATGATATAGCCAGTTCTAAAGTTTCAGGTAAAGAGGCCAATCCTAAAGATGAGGGGTTATGATTGCAACTACCCGTCCTGAGTTAATGTCTGCTTGTGTAGCTGTTGTAGTTCATCCTGATGATGAAAGATATGCTCATTTAGTTGACAAATATGTTGAAGTACCTTTATCTCATCAGAAAGTAAAAATTTATCCTGATGAAGAAGTAGATCCTGAATTTGGTACTGGTGCAGTAATGGTTTGTACTTTTGGGGATAAAACAGATGTAGCTTGGGTAAATAAACATAATCTGGAAATTATTGATGCTATTGATGAAAAAGGCAGATTGACTGCAGCTGCCGGAAGATATGAAGGAATGGATTTGGCTACCTGTAAAGCTAAAACTATTGAAGACTTGAAAGAAGAAGGATACCTTTTAAAACAGGAAAAAGTTGATCAGAATGTTGGTCAGTGCTGGAGATGTAAAACTCCTATTGAAATTTTAGTTAAAAAACAGTGGTTTGTAGCTGTAAATAAATTAATCGAGCAAACTAAAGATGCAGCAGAAGAAATGAACTGGGTTCCTGAACATATGAAAAGCCGTATGATTAACTGGGCAGATTCTATGGAATGGGACTGGTGTATTTCAAGACAAAGGTTATTTGCAACTCCTATACCTGTTTGGTTCTGTAAAGATTGTGGAAAAGTAATGCTTCCTGATGTTGAAGACTTGCCAGTTGATCCAACTCATGATAAACCTAAAAAGCATGCAGCTGTGGATGTGAGGAATTTATTGGAGAAGAAGATGTTTTAGATACCTGGATGGACAGTTCTATTTCACCGCTTTCAATCGCAGGATGGCCTAACGAAGGTTATGAAAACAATTTCCCAGCTAATATCCGTCCACAAGGACATGACATTATCAGAACGTGGGCATTTTATACAACACTTCGTTGTCTTGCTTTAACAGGTAAAAACCATTTGATGATATTGTAATCAATGGTATGGTATTTGGTGAAGACGGATACAAAATGAGTAAGTCCAGAGGAAATGTAATTGCTCCTGATGAAGTAATTGAGCAATACGGTGCAGATGCTTTAAGAACATGGGCAGCTAACAGTGTACCTGGTTCAGATGTAATATTTGACTGGAAAGACATTAAACACGGTTACAGATTCTTAAGAAAATTCTGGAATGCATTCAGATTCATCAGTATGCAGATATTTGATGAAGAGGTAAGCTATGATGAAATAAAAGGTAACTTTGATCCTCTTGATTTATGGATTTTATCTAAGTTAAATAACCTTAATAAAGTTGTAGATAATGCATTTGCAAATTATGACTTTGCAACTACAATTACATCAATTGAAAAGTTCATCTGGCATGATTTCTGTGATGAATACATTGAAGCAGTAAAATACAGGTTGTACAATGATGATGTAAGCGATTCATCAAGAAAAGCAGCTAAATACACTTTAAGAAATGTTATTGAAACTTCATTAAAATTATTATCTCCAATTGTACCATTCTTTGCAGAGGAAGTTTACCAGTAAGCTTCGGTGACGGGGAATCTATTCATAAAACCTCCTGGCCTGAAGTTAATGAAGATTTGGTAAGTGAAGAATACGAAAACAAAGGTAATATCACTGTAGATTTAATTGATGAAGTAAGAAGATTCAAATCCAGTTCAAAAATACCTCTTAACGCTCAATTGTCTGAAGTTAATGTTTATACTAATGATGAGAATTTAGTTGAAATATTTGATGAATTTTCACAGGATATTGAAGGAACTCTTAAAATTGATGATTTGTCTATTAAAACAGGAAAACCTGAAGTTCATGAAAAAATCATTGAAGTTGAACCTGACATGTCTCAAATCGGACCGATGTTTAAAAAAGATGCCGGAAAAATCATCGGTTACTTAAAATCCACTGATATTGAAAAAATAGCTGATGAATTAGAAGAATCTGGCGAATTAGCTATTGGAGATATTGTTGTGGGTAAAGATTTATTAAACATCTCAAAAAGAAATTGTAGGAGCTTCCGGTAAAAAGTAGATATCCTGCAGTCTGAAAATTTAGATGTTATTGTTGAAGTAATGAGATAATTTTACTTCAATTCTTATTTTTTTAACAGTAAACTTTTTATTCTTCTTTTATCTAAAATTAATTTGTTTTTATTAAATTAACAATTTTTTAAGTGATTACATTGAATTATGAGAAATCAATAAAGTATGATAAAAATTTAGTTGAAAATAAAATTATGGGTCCGAATCCTTTAAAATTAGTTGAAGAATTATTAGTAAATCATAATATTTCAGATTCTGCTGCTGTGATGGATTTAGGAAGCGGAAATGGTTTAACTTCAGTATTTCTTGTAAAAGAATATGGCTTTAAAGTTTTCCCTACTGATTTGTGGAGTGACCCTACAGAAAACAAGAAATTTTTGATAAAATGGGGCTTTCAGGTGATGAAATAATTCCTATCAAAGCGGATGCTAATGATCTGCCATTTGCTCATGAATTTTTGATGCAATAATTTGTACAGATTCCTATAATTACTTTGGAAGAGATTCAATCTTTTTAGATGAAAAAATAATTCCGTTTATCAAACCTGGAGGTTATGTGTATATTGCAGTTCCGGGTATGAAAAAGACTGTCATGACGATTTGCCTGACGAATTATTGCTTTCCTGGAATGAGGAACAGCTGGATTATATTCATGATATGGATTATTGGGAAGATATAGTTGATAAATCTGATAAATCAAGGATTATTTCAATTAAACAGATGGAAGGAAATGAAGAACTTTGGCAGGATTGGATTAATTGTGACAATGAATATGCTGCAGGTGATAAAAAGCTATTGATGCAGGAGCCTGCAAATATTTGAATTTCATATCTATTGTACTTCAAAGAAAAGAGTAATTTTTATTTAACTTAATTAATCAGATAAATATAATAATTATTATAAGGTAAATAAGAATTGATAACAATGAACCTTAAAGTTAAAAATATTTCCAATATTGGAGGTGAGGTTAAAGCACCACCTTCTAAAAGTTATTCTCATAGAGCAGTTATATTGGCATCTTTAGCTAATGAAACATCTAAAATTTATGATATACTTTTTTTCACAGGATGTTTTATCATCTATTAATGTTTGCAGGGCTTTAGGAGCAAATATTACTAAAAAAGATGATTATCTGGAAATAACTGGAACCAATGGTAAATTGCATAATTCATCAGAAGTTCCTATTGATTTAGGTAATTCGGGGACTACTTTAAGATTAATGACCAGTATAGCTAGTTTGGCGGATAATGAAGTTATTTTAACAGGAGATGAATCTTTACAGACAAGACCTATGGAAATTTTAACAGAATCATTAGCTTCATTAGGTGTAAATGCAACTTCCATCAACGGCAATGGAAAAGCACCTATTTTAATTAAACCAGGTTATGTGGGTGGTGAAACTAGTATTTTAGGTAATGTCAGTTCCCAATTTATCTCATCAATTCTAATTTCTGCCCCTTTGTCTGAAAAGGGTGTTGATTTATTTGTACTTCCTGAATTCAAGTCACGTCCTTATGTAAATATGACCTGTGATATAATGGCTAAATTTGGTGTTAAAATTAAAAATGAATTTTATATACGCCATGATGACTGTGATAAGGAATTTAAAAACTGTCGCATTGATGAATTTAACATAGCTAAACAGGAATATAAATCCTGTGATTATATAGTTGAAGGGGATTATTCATCAGCGTCTTATTTGCTGGCAGCTGTAGCTATTTATGGTGGGAAAGCTAAAATATTAAATTTATTTAAAGATTCCAAACAGGGAGATAAATTAATATTGGATATTTTAAGACAGATGGGTGCAAAAATAGAAATATCTGATGATTATGTTGAAATTTTATCTGACGGTAATTTAAAAGGAATCGATGTTAATTTATCAAATGCTCCTGATTTATTAATTACAGTAGCTATTTTAGCAGCTCTGGCTAATGGAACTACTAACATTACTGGTGTTAAACATGCCAGAGTTAAAGAAACAGATAGAATAGATACTACATGCAGAGAACTTGAGAAATTAGGATGTAATTTAAAAGAATTTGAAGACGGCATGTCTATTGAAGGTGGAATCCATTCAGGTACTGTTGATTCACATAAAGATCATAGATTGGCTATGGCATTTTCTTTTAGTTGGTCTGAAACATGATATAGAAATTACGAATGGAGAAGTTTTTGATGTGTCTTTTCCTAATTTTATTGAAGCTATGGCAGAAATTGGAGTTGAACTGGAGTTAATTTAGGAAGTGGTTTGGTGTTGGAACTAACAAAAACTGATAAGGTTATTAAAATTGTTGATGAGTTAAATAAGTTATATAAAATTAGAAAATTTCTAAATAATGATCCATACAAGGTTTTAGTCAGAACAATTTTATCTCAAAGAACCAGAGATGAAAACACAGATCAGGCTACTAAAAACTTATTTGGCAAATATAAAGACATTTATGAAGTTGTGGATGCTCCAACTGATGATGTTGAAGAGTTAATCAGATGTTCCGGATTTTACCGTGTAAAAGCAGCTAGAATTAAGGAAGTTTCAAGGATTTTAATTGATCAGTATGGGGAGAAGTTCCGGATAATTTAAAAGAGCTGGTTGAGCTTCCTGGTGTTGGCCGTAAAACCGCTAACTGTGTTCTGGTTTATGCATTTGAACTTCCAGCTATTCCTGTTGATACTCATGTTCATAGAATTTCCAATAGGATTGGTTTGGTAAATACCAAAACACCTGAACAGACAGAAGTGGAATTAGCTAAAATAGCTCCTAAGGAATTATGGATTAAATTAAATGATTTAATGGTTCAGTTTGGCCAGACTATCTGTAAACCGATGAGCCCTCAATGTGAAATGTGTCCAATATCAGATATTTGTGATTACTGCTGATTTTCCGAAACATTTATAAATAAAAACATTGTTATATAACATTAGTTATAAACAATAACTATTGTTATATTAGGTATTCCAAAATATAACAATTAATGATAACCCTTTATAATATACCTTAAATAGAATTAATTAGGAGAAATAATTATGGTAAATGTTCCAGAATTAAAAAGAGGAGTTTTAAATAGTGTTATTGATGCTATTGGAAATACTCCTATTGTAAAATTAAATAATATAACTGAAGATTTAGATGCAGAAGTAGATGTAAAAATAGAATCTTTCAATCCAACAGGAAGTGTAAAGACCGTGTTGCAGTTGCAATGATTGAAGATGCTGAAGAAAAAGGTTTGCTTAAAGAAGGTTCTGTAATTATTGAACCAACTAGTGGAAATACCGGTATTGGATTAGGTTTTGCTGCAGCTGCTAAAGGTTACAGGTTAATTTTAACCATGCCTGAAACCATGTCTGTTGAAAGAAGGAAATTGTTAGGAATATTTGGAGCAGAACTGGTATTAACTCCAGGTTCAGAAGGTATGGGTGGAGCTATAGCTAAAGCTGATGAATTGGAAAAAGAAATTCCAAACGGTATTGTTTTTACATCAATTTGATAATGAAGCTAATACGAGAATTCATTCTAAAACTACTGCTAAAGAAATTTTAAGAGATACTGAAGGTAAAATTGATGCTGTAGTTGCTGGTGTAGGAACTGGGGAACTATTACAGGTATTGGAAAAGTATTAAAAGAGGAAAATCCTGATGTTCAAATTATAGCTGTTGAACCTGAGTCTTCCCAAACCTTAGGAAAAGGAGTTAAAGGTCCTCATAAAATCCAAGGTATTGGTGCAGGTTTTGTTCCGTCTATTTATGATTCTGATATTATTGATGAGATTATTCCTGTTAAAGATGAAGATGCAGGTAACACTTTACTTGATTTAGCTAAAAAGAAGGAATCTTTGCAGGAATTTCATCTGGAGCAGCAACATGGGCTGCAATTCAAGTAGCTAAAAGGGATGAAAATAAAGGTAAAAGAATATTGGCTATTTTACCTGATGACGGTTCAAGATATTTATCTGTTGACTGGTTATTTGAATAAATTTATATATTATGTATTATAGAAAATGTATATACTATATGTTATATTTTTATAGATATACATATTCTAAATACAATTTGGGGTTTGTTAATGCTTGGTAGATTAAAGAGTGAAATCAAGACAATAAAGGAGAAGGATCCGGCAGCACGCAGTACTCTAGAGATATTTTTATGTTATCCTGGTTTTTATGCTATTATTATGCATAGAGTCAGCCATTATCTATGGAATCACTCTTTAAAGTTATTGGCTAGAATGAATTCAAATTTAGCCAGATTTTTAACAGGTATTGAAATCCATCCTGGTGCAACTATAGGTCAGCGTGTTTTTATTGACCATGGAATGGGTGTTGTTGTTGGAGAAACTGCAATTGTTGGTGATGATGTACTTATTTATCAGGGAGTAATTCTTGGAGGAACAAGCACACAAAAAACTAAAAGACACCCAACTATAGAAAAAGGAGCAATTATTGGTGCTGGAGCTAAAGTAATGGGTAATATTACTGTTGGCCAATATTCTAAAATAGGAACTGGTGCTGTTGTTTTAAAAGATGTTCCTCCGGATTGCACATGTGTCGGAGTTCCCGGAAGAATTGTTAGAAGTAAAAATGCAGAAAATATTGAAATTCACCATAAAACTGTTGATTTAGATCATAATAAGCTTCCAGATCCAGTAGCTGATGCAATTAATTCTCTTACAAAGCATCTTAAAGAAAATGATAAACACATTAAGATATTATATGAAAAAAATTCAATTTGTTTAGCTGAAGATGGTGAAGACGAATTGGATGATTTATTGAAAAAATAGGAGATTAACATGAAACCGCCTTGTGAAATTGTTGTATGGTATGTAATACCTGCAATTAGATCAGAATTAGCTAAAGATTTATTGGCTTTAGGTATGAAACAAAAAGGATGTTTCTGAACTTATGGATATAACTCAACCTGCTGTATCTCAGTATATTACTGATAAAAGAGGTAGTGGTGTTGTTTTAAGTTCAAATGTAAAAGAAATGGTTAATGAATTAGCTATTCAATTACATAATGGTGAAGCTAAAAAACAGAAATAATTGGTAGAACATGCTCTATTTGCAAACATATTGAAATTGGGGATGTTTTAAAACAATTAAACATTGATAAAAATGATCTTGATGAAGATTGTCAAGGTTGTTTAGGTTCTGAAGTTACAGAATGTAAATCGTAAACTATATATGTAATAATAGTCAAACTATTAATTACTGTTTTATTTTTTTATGGCAAGCTGACCGAGCGGCTTAGGTGCGTGGCTGCAGACCATGATACTGGGGTTCAAATCCCTAGCTTGCCTTCATTATTAATTATATTGCTTTTTTTGAGGTATTTTTATGGAAATTTATTCTACTTTAACTCGTAGTAAAGAAAGTTTTGAAACCATGAATGATAATAGAATTAATTTATTTGTTTGTGGACCTACTGTTTATGATGATGCTCATATTGGCCATGGAAGAACTTACATTTCTTTTGATACAATAAAAAAGATACTGGGAATATAAAGGTTATACTGTATTTTATATTCAGAACATTACTGATGTTGATGATAAAATAATTAAAAGGTCAAAAGAAACTGGAATTCCTGCTGGTGATATAGCTAAGAAGTTTGAAAAAGATATATTGAAGACATGGCTAAATTAAATGTCACAGGTGTTAATTTATTTGCAAGAGCTACTGACCACATGGGTGAAATAATTGACCAAATTCAAAGATTAATTGATAAAGGTTTTGCTTATGAAACTGAAGACGGAGTCTATTTTGGAATAGACAATTTTAAGGAATTTGGAAAATTATCAAACAGAAACATTGAAGAATTGGAATCCCATAGGAAATAGCTAAAACTACTAAGAAAAATCCGATTGATTTTGCATTATGGAAAAAAAGAGAAAATGTAGATGAACCTGTATGGAACTCTCCATGGGGTGAAGGAAGACCTGGATGGCATATTGAAGATACAGCTATTACTGAATACTACTTCGGATCGCAATATGATGTTCATGGAGGTGGGCTTGACTTGATATTCCCTCATCATGAAGCAGAAATCACCCAAATGGAAGCAGTTAGCGGAAAAAGTCCTATGGTAAATTACTGGTTACACACCGGATTTTTAAATGTTTCAGGAGAAAAAATGTCTAAATCTTTAAATAATTTCATTACGATTCGTGAATTACTTAAAGAATATGATGCTGATGTATTCAGGTTCTTTGTATTGTCTACTCATTACAGAAGTCCAATTGACTTTTCAAAAGAGTCACTTCATCAGTCTGAAAAAAGTTTAGATAAAATTAAAAAATATTATGAATCATTAGAATGTGAAATCATAGAAAACGCCACTTCTGATTATGCTCCATTAAAATTGCTAAAGAAGAATTCTTTAAAAAGTATGGATGATGATTTCAACACTCCAAAAGCTATTGCAGCTATTTTCGGATTAATAAATGATTCCAAAAGTGAAATTGATTCTTTAGCTGATGAAGATGTTTCAGCTATTCGTGAATTTTTAGATGATGTTGGTTTTATTTTAGGTATTGATTTTGTTTTAAAAGATACAGGATCTTCTGATGAATTATTAACTTTAATTTCAGATGTTAGACAAGAATTAAGAAACAACAAACAATATGAATTGTCTGATAAAATAAGAGATCAGCTAACTGATTTAGGTTATGAAATAAGTGATTAGGAGAGATTTATAATTTATCTCCTATTTTTTCTATTTGTACAATAGCTTCTTCTAATCCGTCACCTTTTCCAGCAGCTCCTTTTGCAACAATGGTATCGATTATTTCCATACCCATGTATCCAAATGGTATAACTTTCATTGAATCAATGTAGGCTGCAAATGCATCGCTTGGTTGAGCCTGGGTAAATATTTCTATTACTTTTGTACCTTCTAAGCTTTTATTTGGATTTTGTGAAACTTGATAGAATCTGTCAATTAATGTTTTTGCTTGTCCGCTCATTTGACCATAGTAAATTGGGCTTGAGAAAATAAATAAATCTGCTTCAAGCATTTCATCAATGATTTTTCTTGCATCATCATCTTTTACACAGTCGCCTTTTTGACAGGCTTGACAGGCTTTACAAAAACCAATATCTAATTCATTAAGATAGTAAATGCTTTTTTTCACCGTCAATTTTTTTCCAATACTTTGTTTACTAAAATATCACAGTTTCCGTCTTTTCTAGGACTTCCTACGATTGCTACAGTTTTCATAATTTTACACTCTCCTATACTTGTAAATTTATGTTTGTGTTATATTTAAATTATTGTTTTTTGCAACATTTTTCCTTAATTTGCTCAAAATATTTTGACAAATCATAAATATGCTTGTATTATAAATATATTGATTAAACTTAAGAATTATTTTATTTCAATAAAAACTTTAAGTTTCAATGTATATTAATTTAAAATGAAGTTAACGGGGATATGATGATTAAAAAAGATTTATTTTAGTTATCATGATTATTTTAACATTTTCCATGTCATTAGTTAATGCTAATGAAGATTTAAATAATGTTGGATATAATGATGGCTTGCAAGTTAATTCCACATATTCTGAGGATGTTTTAACTGCTCCTGAGGATGTTGGAACATTTAGTGATTTGAATTCGAATATTCAGGCAAATCCGAACATAAGTTTGGATAAGGATTATAAATATGATTCTTCAAGTGACGGTTCTTTATCATCAGGTATCATAATTGATAAAGATACAACTGTTGATGGTGCATCACACATAATAAATGGAAGCAATTCCAAAGATGTAAGGTTGTTTGCTGTTAATAAAGGTACTTTAACTTTAAAAAATGTTATAATAACTGATTTGAATTATAATGCAGATGATAAAGGGTTAATTTATCAAAATGGAGGTAATCTTGTACTGGATAATGTTACTTTTCAAAATTCAGGATATAAAAGTTTAATATGGGCTGATGGAGGTTCATTAACTGTAACTAATTCTTATTTTATCAATAATACTGCAACTAACATATTCAGAGTCAGCGGATATAATTCTGTTTTTATAAACAGTAATGTAATAATGAATAACAATATTTCGAATGCATTACTTGAAAATGGATTGAATGTAAACACTATTGACAATAATGTTTTTATAAACAATATCAATCATGTAAATATTGAATATATTAAAAGCTGTAGGGATAATTACTGGGGTACAAATGCAGCTACCTATGGTTCTGTTGGAATATTGTATAAATGTGATTTTACAATAGCTAAATTAAGTATTGTCGGTAATAATACTATTTCTGGAGATTCTGCTTATCAGATTGTATTTAATAATACAAAACTGCCTGTATTTAATCTTAATGCAATTATCGATGAAAAATATGCTACCTTGAATCAGAACAGTCTACCTGTCAAAAACGGAGCTGCAGAAGTTAGTGTTAGCCCTAAAGCTAATGGTGTTGCAACGTTAAGTGTTGGTAAAGGTTTAATTAAAGATTCCAATACTAAAAATATTAAAATTAATCTTGACGGAAGTATTGATGAGTTATGGGTAGCAACTACAGGTAGTGATACTAACGACGGCAGTAAAGACAAACCATTAGCCAGCATAACTAAAGCTATTGAAATAGCAAAATCAGGTTATACTATTCATATAATGGATGGGGAGTATTCTCAAAAAGTTTTAGAAATCAATAAAGCGCTGTCATTTATTGGTGAAGGAAATAATGTTATTATAAGAGGAACTGGAAACCGTGCATTTTCATGTACTGAAGACGGATGCAATTTGGAATTTATAAACATTACTTTTGCAAATTTAATATCTGAAGAAACAAGATCCGCAGCATTATATATTGAAGGTGATGGTTTTCTTAAAGTAATTAATTGTACTTTTAAAGATATTGGAGCCAGATATGGTGCTATGGACATAGGCACTACAGCAGATGCAGAAATTAAAAACTGTACTTTTGAAAATGTAGTGGAACTGCTTCCAGATCAGCTATTATTCATGTTTCTGGAAGTGGGGAGTATATTTTTTGACGGATTAACTATTTCAAATTCCAAATTAGCTGATAATGTTGTAGAAAATGATAAGTATGCATATTTAAGAGGAATATTTTATATTGATAATCAAAATGCAGTTGTAACTTTAAATAATACTGTTATTAGAGGTTCATCCGGTCCAATGCAATCAGTTGTTGAGTCAAGAAGTAAATTAAATATCCTAAATACTGTAATTGTGAATAATACTGTTGGTATGACTTCTACTGATTTTGGTCAGTATCTTATTTACGGATCAAGTGCAAATGCTAATATTAATATTAAAAACACGGTAATTTCAAACAATACTGCTGGAGACAGCTCTGAGAGTGAAATTTTCCAGCTTACAAATGGAAATACTCTTGATGTATCTTATTCCAGCATTGTTGATAATAAAGTTAACAAAATATTCAATGTTAAATCAGGAAATGCTGCAGTTACTATGGATTATAACTGGTGGGGAAATAATACTGTTTCCAATGATAAAATCAGCAAATGGATTATAATGACCACACCTGAGAATATAACTGCTCAAAAAGGTAAAACAATTGATGTGGAAGTATATTTCAATCATTATACAGATGCAAGTGGTAAAATTTATGATTTGTCCGTAAATGTTCCAATAACTGTTAAATTCAGTACAATCAATGGAACTTTGTTAAACAATGTTGCATATAGTGTTAATGGAATAGCTAGTGTTCCATATACTGTAAATAATAATGATACAATTACTGTAAAATCAGGTAACCAGACAGCTACTATTAAAATTATTTCCAAAGTCATTGATGCTATTTGGGTATCAGCTGAGGGTAATGATGCAAATGACGGCAGTGAAAAACTCTCCGGTAGCTACAATAGCTAAAGCAATTGAGCTGGCTAAAAATTCATCTACAATATATGTTATGGAAGGAAGTTATTCTCAAGGTCAGATAACAATAAATAAGGAAGTATCTATTACAGGTTTGGGCAAAGTTATTTTGACCAATAATGCCTTTATCTGCAAAGCAGATAATGTGGAATTTAATAACATTGTATTTTCACAAAATGACGGATCTGCAGTTTTAAAAGTATATGGGAATAATATTAAAATATATAACTGTACATTCAGCAATATTAATGCTGATTTGGGAGTATTGTATCTTTCTTCAGGTTCTGTTGATATTGTTAACACTGTAATAAACAATGTAAACAGCAGATATTTAATTTCAATTTCTAAAAATGCTATTTTAAAAATGTCAAATTCTGTTGTTGACGGAAATAACCTTGAAAACAGTATTTTTTATCTTGGAGACGGGTCTTCTTTAAATGTGGATTATTGTATTATCACTAACAACAGATTTGTTAATTATACAAGTGTGGAAGAAGACGGCAAATCCGAAATTTCTCTTGATTATAACTGGTGGGGAACCAACACACCTGCGGGAAAGGATATTAAAAATTGGGTAATAATGAACGCTCCTGAAAGTATTTCCGGTGAAAAATGTGAAACTATAAATGTCAATGTTGATTTCAACCATTATATGGGTGTTGATGGTAAAATTCATACATTAACAAAACATATTCCGGAAACAGCAGTTGATTTTGATGGAAATATTCTAAATACTGTCAACGGATTAGTTACTTTTTCATATACTATAGAAAACAGCAATAAAATTGTTGTAAAGTCTGCCAATCAAAGTTCAGTCATTGATGTCATTATAAAAGAAGTTAAAAGAGATGTCTGGGTATCTAAGGAAGGAAATGATGAAAACAATGGTAGCCAAACCAGTCCTGTAGCTACAATCAAAAAAGCTTTAGAATTAGTAAGTGACGGATCTTCAATTTACATAGCGCCGGGAACTTATCTGGAATATGGATTGAAATAACCAAGTCTGTAAATATAATTGGTTCAGGCAAAGTCATTATTGATGCTGATAATAATGGCAAAATAATTTCTACAACAAATAAATCTGCAGTTATTAATTTAGCTAATTTGGAATTAACTAAAGCAAAAAGCAACTTTGGATGTGCAGTTTATAATTTAGGAGCTGATTTTACACTAAATAATATAAGCATTTATGATAATGAAATAACTGATGCTTTAGCTAATACTATGAGTGCTATTTACAATACTGGAGTAATGACAATCAAAAACTCTAAAATAATTCATAATATTGGGCATGGATTAATATACAACAGCAATAATCTTGCATTGATTAATTCAACTGTATCAGGCAATGATATCGCTTCAGGCACTTCATCATATGGAATTGTTTATTCAACGGGAGGTACTGTAAAAATAGTTGATTCTGATTTTGACAATAATATTGCAAGATTGGGAACTGTTTATATTTCCAATGGAAACCTTATAGTTGAAAACTCTATTTTTGAATCTAACAGAGTTACTGTAGGAAATGGAGGAGCTATTACTTTATGGTCTTTAAGTTCTAAAGTAAACATAACTAATGCCACATTTAGAGATAATATGGCTGCTAAGGATGGTGGAGCTATTTTGGCTAGAGGTGATGTAAACATATTAAATTCCATATTTGAAGACAATGCTGCAGGTAATGGATATTATGGAAATGCAATTTATAATTATGGTAATTTAAACATTCATTATTCAGTATTATTGGAAAATGCTTCCTCCAATTATGTAATTTATAATTGCGGATACAATCCTTCTGCTAATGCACAATACAACTGGTGGGGAACTAATAATGATCCTTCAAAATTGGTTGGTGCAGGTAAATGGGATGAGGATACTCCATGTGAGGATGTAGATGTTTCAAATTGGATTATTATGAGTGTAACTCCAAACATTATTGAAAATATCACAGGAAATCAAGTTATAAAAGCAACATTTGATAAATATCAAGGCAACGATGGAAAACTTTATGATTTAACTAAAACTCTTCCTGAATTTAATGTTAAATTCAGTGCGATTAATGGCACATTATCAGATAATCTGGCTAAAGTTATTAATAATGCAGCTAGTGTTAATTACACAATATCTGACAATGATACAATTACTGTAGAATCTGGTAATGAAATATTTAATATTAAAGTTATTGTAGCTAAAGAAACCTCAATTATTTTAATCAATGTTAATGATATTGTTGTAGGTGAAAATGCTACAATTGATGTATTTGTCAATAAAAATGCAACAGGTAATGTGGTTGTTAGTGTTAACAATAAAAAATACTACTGTTAATATTAAGGATGGTAAAGCCAGTTTAATTGTAAGTGACTTGCCTGTCGGCAAATATGACATTGTAGTTAAATATAGTGGAGATGCTAATTATGGAGCTAGTACAAACATAACCTCATTTAATGTAGGCAAAATAGCTAAATATGACATTGATGTTGATATTTCCAGGGTTCAAAGTGGAGAAAATGCTACAATAACTGTAAGTCTGCCAAAAGATGCAACAGGAAATGTTACAATAATCATTGGAAATAAACAGTATAATGCAACTGTAGTTAATGGAACTGCTAAACTTACCACTGATGTATTGGATAATGGTACTTATAATGTTGTTGTATCTTATTCTGGAGATAATAACTATGTTAATTATACTAAACAGCTTAACATGACTGTAGATATTAATAAAAATGTTAACTTAAAAAGCAAATGACATTGTTATGTTTTATAAAGATGGAAGCAGATTTACAGCAGTTTTAACTGATTATAAAGGTAATCCGATAGCTAATGAAACTTTAATATTTGTAATTAATGGTGTAAATTATACTAAAATTACTGATAATAAAGGAACTGCTTCAATGGCACTTAAGTTAATGCCTGGAGTATATGAAGGTTTAGTACTGTTTAATGGAACTTCAAATTACAACAATATCTCTGTTAAATGTAATATAACAATTAAATCTACTGTTATTGGCCATGATATTGTTAAAATGTTTAGAAATGCAACTCAGTATTCTGCACTATTCCTGGACAGCAACGGTAAGGCTTTAGTTAACGCTACTGTTAAATTTAACATTAATGGTGTTTTCTATACTAAAAATACTAATGGTGAAGGTATAGCTACTTTAAACATCCAACTGCTTCCTAAAGAATATATTATAACCAATTATAATCTTGTTACTGGTGAGGAAAACTCAAATAAAGTAACTGTCAAATCATTACTTGTTGGTGATTCTGATTTGGTTAAATATTACTTAAATGAATCCGGTTATACTCTTAAGGTAATAGGTAAAGACGGTAAAATTGCAGCTGGTCAGGAAGTAACCTTCAATATCAATGGAGTCTTTTACCACAGAGTATCTGATGACAATGGTATTGTTAGCTTAGGTATTAAGTTACGTCCGGGCACCTACATTGTAACAGCTGAATACGAGGGATGCAGAGTCTCCAACAGCATTACAGTATTGCCAACTTTAATTACTAAAGATCTTGACATGAAATACTTAGACGGCAGCAACTTCACTGCACAAACATTAGACGGTCAAGGCAAAGCATTAGCTAACCAAAATGTATCATTTAACGTAAATGGTGTATTTTACCATAAAACAACAGATGAAAACGGTATAGCTAACTTAAATATCCGTTTAAACCCAGGTAAATATATCATCACATCTATCTGGAACGAATATCAGGTTGGAAACAATATTACAATTGCTTAAAAAAGAGGATTCCAAATTCTCTTTTTTTTTTTTTTAATAAAAACCTTTATATATTTTAAATGTCTATTGTTATATGATATTATAACACACATTATAATTTCATTTATTTTTCGTAAGCCCTATTTTTAGGTTTACCCAAACATTTATATATGTTAAATAACTATTGTTATATATCACTATAACATGTGATATATTTATATTGAAAATCATAACGCACATCATATTTAGTTTAGAAGGGATATAAAATATGGGATTTTTAAGAATATGGGTTGTAGTGTAATAATATTAAATTTAAAAAGAATTATAGGTGATTATATGGTAGAAAAAGACAATACAAATCATCCACATTAGGTGTACGTGCAGGTCAAGAACCGGATCCAGTTACTGGAGCATGTGCTGTACCGATTTATCAAACAAGTTCATATGTATTTAAAGATGCTGCAGAAGCAGCAAGGAGGTTCGGATTACAGGAATTTGGTCAAATTTACTCCAGATTAACTAATCCAACAACTGAAGTATTTGAAAAAAGGATAGCTGCTATTGAAGGAGGTAATTCTGGATTAGGTACTTCAAGCGGTCTTGCAGCAATTACTTATGCAATTTTAAACATTACCTCTCCGGGTGATGAAATTGTATCTGCAGATAATCTTTACGGCGGAACTTACCAGTTATTTGATTACACCTTCAAAGATTTGGCAAGAAATGTTAAATTTGTGGATTCAACTGATTTACAGGCATTTGAAGATGCAATTACTGATAAAACCAAAGCTGTTTACTGTGAATCTATAGGTAATCCAAAATTAGATGTGCCTGATTTCGAAGCTTTAGCTGAAATTGCTCATAGTCATGATATTCCATTAATTGTAGATAATACAATTGGTGTAGGTTTAGTAAGACCTTTAGAACATGGTGCTGATGTTATTGCAGCTTCTGCAACTAAATATGTTGGAGGTCATGGAACTTCTATTGGAGGATACATTGTAGATTCAGGTAAATTTAATTGGGGTAATGGTAAATTTCCACAATTCACAGAACCTGATCCAAGTTATCATGGATTAGTATTCTGGGATGCATTTGGAGATGTTCCAGAACTTGGAAATATAGCTTTTACCTTAAGGGCTAGAGCAAGATTATTACGTGACTTGGGATCAACTCAGGCACCAGTTAACAGTTTCTTGTTTTTACAAGGGCTTGAAAGTTTGGATGTGAGAGTAAAAAGACATTCTGAAAATGCTTTAAAAGTAGCTAAATTCTTAGAATCCCATCCTAAAGTTAAATGGGTAAGTTACCCTGGTTTAGAATCTCATCCTTCACATGAAACTGCTAAAAAATACTTAAATGGTTATTATGCAGGTATTTTAGGTGTTGGTATTGAAGGCGGAGAGGAAGCAGGTAAGGAATTTATCAATAACTTGGAATTATTCTCTCTTCTTGCAAATATTGGTGATGCAAAAAGTTTAGCAATACATCCTGCAAGTACTACTCACCAACAACTTTCAGAAGAAGAACAATTAGCTACTGGTGTCACACCTGACTTTGTAAGGTTGTCTATTGGTCTTGAAGATGCAGATGACTTGATTGATGATCTTTCACGTGCTTTAGATAAAATTTAAATTTTAATAAAAAAATAAAAGGAGATTATAAGATGTATTTGGATAATTCAGCAACTACTGCAGTTAGTGAAGAAGCTACTAAAAAGAAATGGAGCCTTATTTCAGAGAAGCCTATGGAAATCCGTCTACTTTGTACTCTGTTGGTCGTGAAGCTGAAAAGGGTTTAGATGAAGCAAGACAAAGAGTAGCTGATGCTATTAATGCTGATTCTAAAGAAATAATATTTACCAGTGGCGGATCAGAATCTGATAATTTAGCTATTAAAGGTATAGCTTTAAAATTAAGAGGTAAGGGAAACCATATTATTACTTCTGAAATTGAACATCCTGCAGTTAAAGAAACACTCCATTTCCTTGAAACTTTAGATTTCAAAGTAACTTACCTTCCGGTTTATGAAAACGGTATTGTAAAAGTCGAGGATGTTAAAGATGCTATTACTCCAGAAACAATCTTAATTACCATTATGCACGGTAATAATGAAATTGGTACTCTTCAGCCAATTGCTGAGATTGGTAAATTAGCAAGAGAACATAAAATTCTTTTCCACACTGATGCAGTCCAGACATTCGGTAAAGTTAAAGTGGATGTTGAAGAATTAAATGTTGATTTATTATCCTTATCATCTCATAAAATCCATGGTCCAAAAGGTGTTGGAGCATTATATATTAAAAAGGTGTTAGAATAACTCCTCTTATTCATGGTGGTGGCCAGGAAAGAGGAATCAGATCAGGTACTGAAAATATTCCAGGTATTGTTGGATTTGGTAAAGCCTGTGAAATAGCTAATAGTAATCTGGAAGAAAATTATGAAAGATTAGTCAAAACAAGAGATGAAATTATTGAAAAAAGTATTGGATGCAGTTCCTGAATCTTATCTTAATGGTGATAGAAATGAAAGACTGCCTAATATCATTAATTTCAGATTCTCATCTATTGAAGGAGAATCATTAATTCTCCTTTTAGATGCAAAAGGATATCAGGCATCAACAGGGTCAGCATGTTCATCTAAAACTTTAGAAGCATCTCCTGTATTAAAAGCTCTTAATCTTGATGATGTTGATGTACATGGTTCCTTAAGAATATCTTTAGGTTCCCAAACTCACTTCGACGATGTTGACGGTTTAGTAGAAGCAATTAAAGAGTCAGTAGCTACTTTAAGGAAAATGTCTCCTTTATGGAATTCTGATGAAAAATATGAAGAAATGATGGGTCAAAGTAAATAAATTAAGGTGTTAAATATGTACAGTGAAAAAGTTATGGATCATTTTGCAAATCCAAGAAATTCAGGAGAAATGGAAAATCCTGACGGAGTAGGAACAGTAGGAAACACAACCTGCGGGGATTTGATGACTATATATATTAAAGTTAAAGACGATGTTATTGATGATATCTCCTTCCAAACTTTTGGTTGCGGAGCAGCTATTGCTACAAGCAGTATGATTACTGAAATAGCTATTGGCAAAACATTAGAAGAGGCATTAAAAAATTAGCCGTAATGATGTTGCAGAAGAATTGGATGGTCTTCCACCAGTTAAAATGCACTGTTCCAATTTGGCTGCAGATGCACTTAAGGCAGCTATTGATAACTATTATGAAAAGTCTAATTAAAGCTGTTCAAGGTTTACAATCATTAATTTTCTGCTTGGTTGTTAATATTGGTGGCATTAATCTTTTAAGGAAGTTAAACTGCCCGGCTATTTGAATATTAAGAAATAATCATGATTTTATTAATATTGCGAAAGTATTATATGCTTATTATATATAATATTAAATTAAGAAATTTTTCTTTTGCAGATGGAATTTTTTATAATTCCTAGAAATTTTTCTTTTGCAGATGGAATTTTTATAGTAAGTGTAAATGAGTTGATATTAATGATAAATAAATTAATCAAACGTGATGCTTATGTTAATCAATTAAAAGATTATATTAACTCTGATTTTGTTAAAGTATACATTGGAATTAGAAGGTCGGGTAAAACCAGTTTAATGTATAATATTATTGATGAACTTAAGTCAATGGGTATTGAAGATGAAAACATAATATTCATCTCCTTTGAATCAAGAGAATATGCATACATTGATAATTCAAAACAGTTAGATGAAATTGTTTATAACAAAACTGAAAACCTTGAGGGAAAAATATATCTATTTTTTGATGAAATTCAACAAGTAAAAGGATGGGAAAAATCCATTAACAGCTATAGAGTTTCCATTGACTGTGACATATATATTACTGGTTCAAATTCAAAATTACTGTCTGGTGATTTGGCAACACTTTTGACTGGAAGATATCTTACAATCAATGTTTACCCATTTTCATTTAAAGAGTTCCTCAAATATAAAAATGAAGTCGAAGGAATTGAACTGTCAAATGATTCAATCAATAGATTATATGATGATTACTTCAACTTTGGAGGCATGCCGGGTATTTTATCATTGGGAAGCAATGAATTTAAAAATTAGCACTAAAAGATATTCATAACTCCATATTGTTTGAAGATGTGGTTTCCAGATTTAAGATAAATAACATTGATTTGCTGCAACGTTTCACAAGATATATGATTAGCAGTGCTGGGGAAATATTTTCATCCAAAAGCATAAAGAACTATTTAAAAAAGCAATAACATCTATACTTCTCAAGACACGTTGCTTAAATATAATGAATATTTAAACCAATCATTTTTCATTTCCAAATGCAAATGCTTTGAATTGAAAGGAAGAAAAGAAATGAAAATCCTTGGAAAATATTATTTGATGGATCATGGCTTTCACCATGCACTAATCGAAGATAATATTTTGAAGGTAACTAAAATCCTAGAAAACATTGTTTATGTGGAACTATTGAGAAGAGGATACAAAGTCAATGTAGGCAGAAATAATGACAATACAGAAGTGGATTTTGTTTGTGAAAAATCAGGTAAATACAAATATGTCCAAGTATCCTACAGACTAACAAGTGAAAAAACATTAAATCGTGAAATCACTCCTTTATTAAGAATACCTGACAAATATGAATCAATATTAATAACAACTGAAAATCATGATTTTTCAAAAAAAGGTGTTAAACATATTAACATTATAGATTTTTTTATGCGGAGACGATTTATAAAGGGAAAATTGGCGGTAACCTATTTTCGGATATGTGTTTGTTCAAAAAGTAGAATGCAATTCAAATAGTACTGTGAAAATAATCAATAATGTTATATACTTTAAAATATAAACTTTCTTTAAATTATTATGAGGAGATGTTTGTATGGTAGAATATGGAAAAATATTCAAATGTGAAGACTGCGGAAGCATAGTTGAAGTTTTAGTAGATGCACATGAAGAAAAAGACTGCTGTGACTCTTCTAAAATGTAATGGAACCTCAAACTGAAGGAGATAAAGCTCTAAACATGTTCCGGTTATATCAGTTGATGGGAATGAAGTTACAGTTGCTGTTGGTGAAGTTCAACATCCAATGGACGATGACCATTTCATCCAATTTGTTGAATTAATCGTTGGTGATGAAAGATATATTAAACATTTTAAACCAGGTGATGTTCCAAAAGCTACATTTACTGTTGATGCAGATTTACTTGCTGCAAACGAAGCAATTGCAAGGGAATTCTGTAACTTACATGGCCTTTTGGGCCAGCCAATAAAATTTTAAGATGCTTTTCTTAAAATTTATTTCTTTTTTTTTATTACTGTGGAATCGGATATTTTCATAGCTGAGCAGATTATTTGACATCTATTATTATTTTGTTTAATTAATGTTTAATGTTATGAAAAATATGGTATAATTAGGGAGCACATATTCTGTTTAAATCGCGAATTATATATTAATATTTTATAAAAAAATTTTAAGTACTTGTTTTTATAAAAATTATATTGTGTCAGATTATAAGAAAACATTAATTTTTATTTTTCTTTTTTTAGTTATAATGGCTATTGCTATTGTTTATGTTGGATTTTCTATGAATTCGCTTGATAATTCAATGGCTGAAATTAGTGATAATATAGCTAATGGTGATAAAGAGTATAATGATGCAGTAAATTTAATAAATAATAAAAATTATGATGATGCATTAGAAAAAGCACTTTATGCAAGCGATAATTTTAATAAAAGTTCAAGGGATTTGTTAGTTATACAAAATAGTAGTGATAATTTTAAAGAGGTTCATAAAGAATATATAGTTACTATTATTGATGAAGTAGAATTAAAGCAAGATGCTGCATCTAATTTGGTTCATGCTATTTATTATTTTAAAAATAATGATAATTCTACAGGAAGTAGTTATGGTAATAAGGCAAATAGCTTAATGGATGAAGCTATTCAGTATCAAGATGCAAGAAATAAGTTAGTTAATGATAATCCAAATTTATTCAGATAAAATTTTACTTTAAAATGAGGTTTTTAAATTGAAAAAAAAAGTGTCCAAAATGTAGGGGAACAGGTTCTGTAGTTGTAGATTATAAAGACTGTGATAGCTGTGGCGGAACTGGTTACCAAGATTCCTTTGATGTAGGAAATCATTTTAAAGGAGTTAATAGTAATGCAAAAGCTAAATTTGATTTAGGGGCTGATAAGGCTATTCCATGTGAAGTTTGTCATGGAAAAGGTCAAATTGAAGTTTTTGAAGAATGCCCTAATTGTCATGGAAGTGGTCAGATTAATGTATGTAATGACTGTGGAAAACCAATTAGCGAAAAATATGATTTATGTAGAGATTGCCACACTAAAAGGAAGGAAGATAGAATGAAACGTGATAAAATACGGGAGAGAAAAAATGAAGTTAAAGATGTTTATGTCTTAGATGCATTATGTCAAATGAGGGATATGGACAGAGACAGACTTTATAAAGGTAGAGTTACCCGTGTTGAAAAAATATGGTGCTTTTTGTAACATTAAATAATAATGTCTGGGGACTTATGAGAGGAGATATATCTAATTATAAAGTTGGAGATGATGTTATTGTATTTATAACAGCCATTAAATCAAGGGAAAGAAAAAATTGATTTGGCTCCGGCATATGTTAAAAATTATAATATTATAAAACAGACAAAAAGCATTCCTAGAACTATCATATCTGATTTGGAAGAAAAAATGGGTAAATTGGTTCGTGTTGACGGTGAAGTCCTACAGGTTCAGCAGACTTCCGGTCCGACTATTTTTACAATTACTGATGAATCAAATATTACTTGGGTAGCTGCTTTTGATGAAGCAGGAGTCAGAGCATATCCTGATATTGATGTTGGAGATGCTGTAGAAGTTTTAGGTGAAGTTAATCAGCATGGTGGCAAACCTCAAATTGAATCACAGTCTATTTCCAAATTGGAAGGTGAGAAAAAAGCCAAACTTCAGGATTTGATTGAAGATGCATTAAATAAAAGGGCAGAACCTGATGATGTTGATTTCATGGTTAAAAGTGATGTTTTAAACAGATTGAAACCTAAAATGAGGGAAGCAGCTCAAAAGATTAGGAGAGCTATTTTAGATGGCAGATCTATTTTATTAAGACATCATAACGATGCAGATGGTATCTGTTCTGGAGTAGCTATGGAAAAAGCTATTGTTCCTCTTGTTGAACAGGTAAATCCAAGTAATGATGCCCAATATTATTATTTCAAAAGGTCTCCAAGTAAAGCTCCGTTTTATGAATTGGAAGATGTAGTTAAGGATTTGTCTTTTGCTCTTGAAGACAAAGAAAGACATGGCCAAAAATTGCCGTTAATTGTTTTACTGGATAATGGTTCTACAGAAGAGGATATTGTAGCTTTAATGCAGGCTAAAATTTATGATGTGGAAGTTGTAGTAATTGATCATCACTCTCCTGGAGAATTGCTTACTAAAGAGGAAAAAGATGGGGAAATTATTGGGGAACTGTTGTTGTTGATGAATATGTTGATACTCATGTAAATCCTTATCTGGTTGGGGAGATTCTCAGCTAACTGCAGGAGCACTGGCTACTGAAGTGGCACATATTATAAATCCTGAAATTAAAGATTTAATCAAACATCTTCCGGCTATTGCAGCTTTAGGAGATCATGCTGAATGTGGTGAAGTTTATCAGTATCTTGAATTGGCAGCAGAAAAAGGATTTACTAAAGAACATTTAGCTAAAATAGCTGAATGTGTTGACTTTGAAAGCTTATTTCCTTAGGTTTATGAATGGTAGAGGAATTATGGATACTATTTTAGCTGTTGATAATATTGATAAGCATGAAAAAATGATTGATGCATTGTATAAAGAATATTTAAAACGTGTTGATACTCAACTTAAAGCAGCTATTCCTAATATTGAGAAAGCTCATTTTGAGAATGGTATTTACTTCAATATGATTGATGTTGAAAAATATGCTCATAAATTTACATTCCCTGCTCCTGGAAAAACCTGCGGTTTTGTTCATGATAGTGTTGTTCAGGAATTAGGTGAGGATAAACCAATTATAACTTTAGGACATGGTCCTGATTTTGGTGTAATAAGAGCTACGGATGCTGTTAATGAAAAATTTGGATTCAGTGTCAATAATATTGTTCCTAAACTAGCTGAAATGATACCTTCAGCAGGTATTGACGGCGGAGGTCATGAATGTGCCGGTTCTATAAAATACATTGAAGGTTTAGGGGAAGAAGTTTTAGATGGTTTTGTTAATGAAATAAGAAACATGAGTGAACTTTAAATGAAATATTGTCCTAAATGCGGTTTTGAAAATGCTAATTATGCCAAATTTTGTGTAAAATGCGGCAATTCTTTTGTTGACATGGACATTAATACAATTAAAAAACATAATTCAATTATGAATTCCATGTATTCAAAAGAAACAAGCGAAATTTCACAAAAGAAAAAGGTTAATAATACATTTAATGAATCACATTTTAAAGATAATGTGCATACTAAACCAACTTTTAAATTCAAATTGTTTCATATATTTGATGAGAGAAAAAATAAATACAGGATTAGCAAATTAAGAGTAATTTTAGCAATGGAAGCTGTTTTCTTTTTACAGTTTCTGTTTATATTTCCTTATTTGTAGATTCTGAATTTTTTTAAGTGAATTTGCGGTTAATCCTGTTGTTGCGATTTTGCTGTTGATATGTGTAAGTATAGTTATAGCAGGATTATTTGTAATTCCTACGGGGATTATAGGGTGGATTTTAAGAAGAATTTATCTTTATTTGACTAAATGATGATGTGTATGGGTTTACAAAATTATTGTGGCAATTGTGGCAAAAGATTATCCCTTAATGAAGAATACTGCAGGAATTGTGGAGCTAGAACAGCATTTACGGATAATGGGGATGATTATATGTTTACACTTCCAATTTATGACATCGGATTTTTGATTTGGATATAGATTTTTCACCTTATATTGAAAGCACCAGAAAAGATTTTAAATATGAAATCTGTTCCTGTGGATATTTAAATTTTAAAGAAAATGATTACTGTTATCATTGTGGTGTTAAAAGAACACATAGTAAATTAAGAAGAATTTTTAAATCTGAACCAAAACCTACCTTTTCATTTACAACCGTTACCTGTGAATGCGGGCATGTTAATTCTAAAGAAAACTTGTTTTGTGAACTGTGTGGGAAAAAATTAGTTGAAGATGAAGAAACTCCATTAAGAGATCTTTACAGTAATTTCGAATTTGAATGTGATTATCCTATTTTTTGTTTTTGCGGACAGGAAAATGATGAATTCAGTCAGTTTTGCAGTAACTGTGGATTTCCGTTAGATAATTTTGAAAAAACTAATGGAAATATTCAAAAATTATGTTTTTGCTCTACATTAAATGATGTTACTGCTGATTTCTGTGTTGACTGTGGAATTGATTTAAAAAATGAAAATAAAGCTTTAATTTGTGTTTGTGGAACTAAAAATCCAATATCTGCAAAATTTTGCAGCAGCTGTGACAGACAATTGAATCCAAAACGTTTTGTTAAATCTAAATTGGTTTGTAGTTGTGGAAAAATTGTAGATTATGATGTTGAATTTTGCCCTAATTGTGGTAAAAACATTAAAAAAGCCATGAATCGTAAAATTAAATTGTCAAATGCCGGAAGATCTATAAGAAATGTTTTCAGATAAGGTGTAGTTATGAAAGAATGTGATGTATGTGGAACTCCTAATCTTAAAGCAAATAATTATTGCACTCACTGTGGAAATAGAATAGCTATGGCTAATATCTGTCCATTTTGCGGGGGGAATTAAATTCAGATGATAGTAGCTATTGCAGTAATTGCAATAAGCAAATTCGTCCGGTATCTATTGATAGCTTTGAAAAGCTGTTTACTGATTATAATAAATTATTATTAGCTAAAGCTGAAATTTCTGATGAAGATTATAATAAATTATTATCAAATATTTTTAAGAAATTAAAATTTTCAAAGATTGTAGGTCATAATCCTAAAGAAAAAATATTAAGTATAGCAGAAGTATTTGCCGAATGTAGACCAAAGGCCAGAGGTGAAGAACTCGGATTCGAATTTGGTCATGTTTTGTATTATGATGACCGTTTGGATGATTCATTTCAGATAGCTACTATTATTCATGAATTGACTCATTTTTTATTGTTTGACATAATTGAAAGTTTGCTTTGTGATGTGTTTCAAGTAAAGCAGTCTTCTACATTAGAAGGTTTTGTCTGGTATTGTTTGTCTAATGATTTGGCTTTAATGAATGAATATTGTGCTCATACTGTTGAAGGAAGGTTTATTCCTCATGGATATCAAAATTATGCTTCTTTTGAGAATTTGCTTGAAGAAACAACTTTTGATGATGAAAAAATTGGGATTTTGATGGTGCTGGGCAATACTTTTGCCGAGGAAATAATTGGTCAGCTGGAAGATTATATAGATTATGATTTAAGGGAAGCTATTAAACTGCAATATAAAAAAGATTTAAAAAATCCGGATTATAAGTCTATAGGTTACGAGTCTATGGACTCTGTGAAAATGGATGTTAAAAATCAGATTATATTTAATTATTTATTTGATAGCTTTGATGAAGCTTCAGATGTTAATAATCGTGAAAATTTGGAATTTTTAAAGGAAGGTATTAAAAACAGGGTTTAAATTATTTTTTTAAAGAAACATAAGAAAAGAAAAATGTAATTGTTAAAGGAAGTATGAAAAGTGCAGTTTCAGTTTTCTTCCTCTTTTTCATTTATAGATTCCAATACTTCTTTACCTGTATCAGTTAATCTGTACAATCTTCCTTTTCTAGCTTCTTCATTTATACATTCTACGATTTCTTTACTTTTAAGTTCACTTAAAACTTTAGAAATATGGTTTGTTCTAATACCGCTGTCTTTTGCAATGTTTGTTGGTATTTTAACATTATTTCCAATAGATTTTAAGGTTTTTTTTCTCTGTACTTTGAAATTTCAACATATGAAGTTAATTTCAAAAGTTCGTCATCTTTTTTGTGACATGTTAGTATACTCTATATCTCATAATATAAAATGTTTTGTACTATTATATGTTCTTCCTATGGTCATCTTTAACACAATTAATATTATCTTTTTCCATTTTTTTATAATTTTGTTTAGTTTATTTAAATTTTTGTTATATGTTCATTTGCTATTTTATTGTAGTTTATATATAATGTTTATTTTAGCTTTTTGAAAGGAATGTTGATTATATCAACATTCAACTGTTTATTTTGAAACAATTTTTATAAGTTTGGTTATTTTTTGGAAGTTGTACAATTTTTTTTTCAAAATTTTTTCAGGCATTTGTTGATTTGATTTTGGGGGGTAAAAGCTTTGAAATATTTTAATTGAACTTTTAACATTTGTTTAATCTAAAAAACGATTGCATAAACAACTGTTTTCTTAAAAACATTTATATGTTTAACTGTACAATTAAAATATATCTATTTTAAAATAATGTGGGTAGAAATGAACAGTAATAAAGAAAAAATAGATATTTTTTAAATGATGTGTTAATATGGGTATGGGTAAAGAAAAGGATATATTTGATGATATGTCTTTAATTTTATTGATGTACAATATATCTCAGAATGGAATTAAGTTTGCAAGGTCAAAATCAAAGGAACTGACTAATCTTTGTGATAGTTATTATCTGCTTAAAATTTATTATTCTGAAATTGAATTGTCACAGGAGGATCTCTGTGATATATTTTGTCAAAGTAAAGGAACTGTAGCTAAAACTCTTAGAAAATTAGAAGACAAAGGTTATATTGAAAGAATAATAAATAAGGATAATAGACGAAAATATATCTTAAAATTAACTAAAAAAGGAGAGGAAGTAATCCCTGTTTTAAAAGAGAGGTGGATTACTGGCATAATTCAGTAGGACTTGCTAAAATAAGTGATGAATCTATGGCTGTAATACGGGATGTAGCTAGAAAGAGTTACAATTTAGTAAATGACTGAGGTTTAAATAATGGATGAAGAGATACTTTATAAAAAGCTAAAAAGCCTTGTTAATAAAAAAGTAAAATTTTACAGATACTTATACGGTTATATTATTGTAAATGTATGTTTATTTTTTATTAATCTTTCAGAAATTCATGGAAATTGGACTAATTTACACCAGTGGTGGTTTTATGGGTAACTGTTCTTTGGGGTGTCTGGTTAATATTTCATTATATTAAAGTATTTGTTCTTCATGACAGATTTGACGATGATTGGATGGAAGAGAAAATTCAAAAAGAAATGGATAAAATGAGGAAATAGGGTAATTATGGGTAATAAAAATGTTGAAGTAATGAGAGGTAATCCTGAAACAGCTGTTAAGAAATTGGCGATTCCAATTATGATTTCTATGCTTTTAACAGCATCCTATAATATTATTGACGGGATATGGATAGCAGGACTTGGTCAGGAAGCTATTGCAGGCATTGGTTTTATAACTCCAATTTTTATGATATTAAATGGGGTAAGTGTAGGACTTGGAAGTGGTGCAACAAGCAGCATAAGTCGTTTTATTGGAGCTAAAAATCATGAGAAAGCCAGTCAGTCAGCAGCACATTCTTTGCTGATTTTTTTAGTAGCTTCCATAGTTTTAACAATTGCATTATTGATTATTCAGGAACCTTTGCTTAAATTATACGGAGCAAGTGGCGAGTCATTAGCTCAGGGAATTAAATACGGAACTCCTTTTATTTTTAGGTTTATTTGCTTTTATATTTGCAAATGGTGCAAGCGGTATCCTTCGTGGAGAAGGAGATATGAAAAAGCAATGTATGCTGTTGTTGTTTCCGTAATATTAAATGCAATTTTAGATCCGATATGTATTTACATTTTAGGATGGGGATCAGCAGGAGCAGCTATTGCAACAATTTTAAGTTCAGTCTGTTCAGCTGTTGTTATATTGTACTGGATTTTAGTTAAAAAGGACACATATGTAGATGTTAATTTAGGTGAATTTAAATTTGATTCCAGCATAGCTAAAGATATTTTAAAAGTAGGTATTCCTGCATCAATGGATATGCTTGTAATGTCCATTGCAATGTCTTTGTATATGATATTTATTTCTTCAATTGCTGGAGAATTTGGAATAGCATCATTTACATCAGGTCAAAAGATTATACTTGTTTGCAATAATGCCACTTACAGCTATTGGAACAGCAGTTACAGCAGTTGTAGGCAGTTCATTTGGAGCTAAAAACGGAGAGTATATTTCAAGGGCGCATAAATTCGGTGCAAAATTTGGAATAATATTTGGAACATGTGTAACTATTGTTTTAGTAGTTTTTGCAACTCAATTAGCCACTATATTTGCATATACTGCTGAAACTGCACATTTGGTTCCGGAAATAACCAGATATTTACAAATAGCCTGTCTTTGTCTACCTTTAACCGGTGCAGGAATGGCTTCAAGTTTCTTTTATCAGGGAATTGGAAAAGGAACAATCAGTTTATCATGGACAATTATAAGGGAAGTTCTTTTTACTGTCGGAGCTACATTTTTCTTTGGAATTTACTTAGATTGGGGATTAATTGGTATTTGGGCAGGATTGGCTATCGGACGTGCTGCTGCCAGTATCTTAAATTACTTCTATGCCAGATACACTATTAAGGGAATTAGAGAAACACTCGGAAACTAATTTCTTTAATCTTTTTTTATTTTTACTTTTTATAATTTTATTTAAAGCTGTGCACTGGTTTTAAAAAAAATATTTAATATTTTAATTGGAATATAAAGTGTAAATACAATATAATAACAATTCTGTTTTTTTGTAATGTTAAAAAGTGTTTTTACGATGGAAATTTAATAAAAATGTGTAATTAATGCAGTTTTGTCCAAACTGTGGCATAAAATTAGATGATGATGTGGTTTTGATATTGAAAATAATAAATCTCCAATAATTAAATCATCAGATAATGAGAGTTTAGGAAATAATAAGCTTGTTATCAGCGGATTTATTGATGTAGCCATTTTTATTTTAGTAATTTGAATATTCAGCTTAAATTTCGCTGATATAACAATGGGTGGAGTTAGTTTCAATATTCCTGCAGATTCTGAAGAAAATATTGATTTGCGAAGGGACGGTGAGCCAATGCCTTATGGCGGGATTCACATGCTAGTTTTTATCAGGACGGGGATGAAAATATGGTTGGTTTGGGTGTAAGTTCAGGTACTGATTATTCATATATTGATTTAACTCCTTTTTTGAATCTCAAAATGCAGCTAAAAAAGAATATTGGTGGAAAAGAAAGAGGGTTACGGAGAGAATGGATTAATTAGGATACAAATGGCCAAAGCCAATACGGATATCTGTTTTCATATTTGGACTGTGAAAATATGGTTGTAATATATGCTTCTGAAGAGCATCTTATTGGGGAAGTTATTGCATAAGATAAAAAATCATATAATTAAATTAATATGTATCTTGTGTTAAAAATAATAATGATTAACTAAATTTTTTTTGATATTATGAAATGTGAAAATTGTGGATTTGAAAATAATGGAAAGGCTAAGTTTTGTACTCGGTGTGGTGCATCTTTAGCCCAAAAAATGAAGTCCAAACTCAACAAAAGATGGAAATAATACAAAATATTTGATTGTTGGTTTAACTGCACTTATTATAGTTCTTATATGTGCAATTGGTTATTTTGCAATAAATTTAAATGACGGAGGTGCAGATCAAGCAAGTGACTATTCTTCTGATAGTTCAGCTAGTTCCACATCTTCTGTTAATGAATCTAGTTCTACTTCAAGTTCCGAATCTAGTTCAAGTGAATCCGGTGAATGGAAATTAATCGGTTCATATTCAGGTTCAGGTTCAGGTTCTCAGGCTGTTAGTGTTCCAGCGGGTAAAATAATGGTTAAAATTACAGCATATCCTATTAAAAATATGCTACTAATCATTTGTATGTTTCTGGTTCTAATGGTCAGTCAGCAGGTGTTGATTGGGGTTCTAGAAGTGCAGTTGCAAGCAGATATGATTCTCTTACATATGAATCATCATCTTCAGAAACTTTCAATATTGATTATTATGAAACTGTAAGCTGGTCTGTTGAATTCTATAAATATGAATGAGGAGTTTTAATGTTTTGTCCTAAATGTGGAAAAGATTTACCTGACAATTCAAAATTTTGCAAATATTGTGGCAGTCAGATTAAAAATAAAGGAACTTTAAGTCATGCTCCAACATCTGCTGGAGATGATGAGAATGGTAAAAATATAATTATAATAGGTTTAGTTGCATTAATCGTTGTTTTGATTATTGTTTTTGCAGCTATCGGTACTGGAATGTTTAGCGGTTCTAATGAAGAGATTTCTTCAGATGCTTCTTCATCATCTTCTTCTGTAAGTGGTGATTCTGGAGTTCAGTCATTGTCTTTAAGCAGTTTTCCAGTTTCTGAAGCACCTGGATTAGCACAGGCTATTAAAAATAATGGCGGCAATTTCCCGGTTAATTATAAGTCATTATCTTTATCTAAAGCACAGTGTCTGTATATTTTAACAAAATCAGTGGCTTTAATTGGTCAGGGAGATAGCGGAGCAACAATTTCTGTTGGAAATCCGTCTTATGCACCTCATCCTAGCGGTCGTGATTATTCAAATTCAATAGCTCAGGCTAATTATGTGGATATGTCTAACAGGTTCGCTTCCTGGATTGATAGAAACGGTCAGGTACCAAACTATGTCGGAATTTATACTGGTGGTGTTCCGGATATTACCATCTAAAATGTTGGATATTGAAATAGCTATTTTACTTCAATATGGAAGTACCGGTACCTTGCCGGCATCGGTTTCTGTTTAAGTGATTATTATAATCACTTTATTTTTTATTTATTTGTTCATTTTTTAAGCTGTTTATCAATTATTATTTCATCTTTTTCTAAAATTATAAAAGTATTTATATATTCTAATTATAGATAATATAATAATCATCAATTTTTAAGTAATAATTTGATGAATGTATTAATTTATTCTGGTTTTTTGAATAAAAGAATAAATATTTTAAAAAATTATGTGTTGGATATGAATATTAGATATGGTAATATTTTTATTTTCTTGCTTGTTTTGGCTATGATGGGAACTTTAGTAACTGGAAGTAATGTAAATTTCTTCCCATTTACTTATTTCATGTTTTTATTATTCTTTTTAATCTCAGCAGATTATTTTTATATTATTTTCCAGTATTATAAGCAAAAAAATATTAATAAATCTATAAAATTTGGAGTTCTTATAAATATTGTATTTATGATTCTGGTTGTCTATGCAATATTTAATTCTCCTCCATTAATTTTTCTTAGTTTTTGTAGCTTCACTCTACAAAAATTATTTTCTTTTTTGATACTTTTTCCATAATATTAATAATAAATAAAATTTAATATTTAATATAGCGATTCAATAGGATTTTTAAAATGTTTTTTGATTTAAATGTTAAAGGAAATAGCTATGATAATAATTTAAAATTAGCTATGGAAGCTTCAAAGTATGGCTGGAATCATATTAATTTTTCTTATGATCAAAATAAATTTATGGGAGCTTTGGAGTTTAAAGAGGATTTGCAGGATAATTTGGATATTAATGTAAATTATACTTTGGAAATAGATTCCAATAATGTTAATGATATTAGAAAAATAGCTAGAAAGTTTAGGGATAAATCATCTTGTATTAGTGTAATCGGTGGCGATTTAAAAGTAAATCGAGCTGTTTTGGAAAATATTCAATTGGATGTTTTATCAAGGCCTTATTTAAAAAGATATGATAGTGGCATTAATCAGGTTTTAGCTAAAGAAGCTTTGAAAAATAATGTAGCTATTGAAATTTGCTTTATAGATATTTTGAAATCTTATTTAACACATAGAGCTAAAACAATAGCTAATATTAAGGACATAATTTCATTACATAGAAAATTTGATTTTCCATTAATTTTATCTTCAAGAGCAGAGTCTGTTTTTGATATTAAGACAACTAAGGATTTCGCTTCAGTGTTTCTTTCAATTGGACTAACTCAAAGGGAAATTGATAAGTCATTCATAACAGCTAAAAACATTTTGGAATTTAATAAAAACAGAAAAAACATGATTTTAAAAGGAGTTAGGGAGGTTAATGATGAAGCTTAAGGTTCTTCCCCTACACTTAGGAAAAATAACCGCTATCTGGCATTAGATGTTAAAGTTAAAAAGTGTTATTTCTAAAGATGATCTGGTTAATATTGTTTGGAACGGATGTATTCGCTTTTTTGGTGAAAACGGAACAGGCAATTTTAGTTTATGGGTTATGAAGTTTTATGAGCTTGAAAAAACAGATGAGTATAATCATTATCAGGCCATTCTTCGCTGCCAGAGGGAGTATGTTGATGAAGTAAGATCTTCTCTTGCTTTAATTTATAAATATAATGGAAAAGATATTTCAGTTTCCACTATCGGTTTATCTGGAACTATCAAGGCCTGTCAGAAATTTATTGAAAAATAAAAAGGAAAAAATTACGCAAAACTTCAGCTCGTGGGCATAAAAAATCAAAAACCTTTCTATATTCAACTATCAATTATTTTAATCGTTTATCTTATTAAATTAATAATATGTAATATGATTAAAATTACATCTAAAATCATTGTTATATGATTTAACACATGATTCACCTCCTGGAGAGGTAAAACTTAAATTTAACTTTATCATTTTACATCATCCGTTTATTTTTGATAAAGTTTATAATTTTTTATTACTTTTATTATTATAAGTAATACTATTTATTATTATGTAAACTGTGAAAAAAATTATTTTAAAAAAAAGTTGTTATGAGTCTAAAAAAGTTTGTAAGCTATTGGAAAGTTTACAAACAAAACCACGAGATTTAGACTCTTTTTTTATCAAAAACACGAAAGTGAAAATTGATAGTTTCTGTTTTAAACAGATTATAGAAGAATATATGGATTATATATTCTACAATTAACATTATTGTTATTTTAAGTATATATACTTATGGATTGTCCTTTGATTAGTTTTTATTTGGACATTAAATCTTTAATATTGATTTTAAATCTGAATATTGCTTTAATTATGAAATAATTATCATATTTCCGTATATCTGGTTATATGTCTAAAATTGTTTATGTATTTATTTAAAAAGTTTACAAACAAAACCACGAGATTTAGACTCTTTTTTATCAAAAACACGAAAGTGAAAACTGATAAAAAATTTCTTTTAAATACTGAATTGTTAAGGGATTTTTTCTTAATTTTTTGCTGTTTGGTTATGGAAAAGTTTTTAATAACTTTTAGTTATTTTAAAATAGAAAACTTTATTAATAATATACACATATAAATATGAATTGAATTTATGGAAAAAAGATTTAAAAAACTATATCATTACAGATATGTAATGAAATACCATTTCATGGAGAATTTGGTTTATTTTAAAATAATTGTATTTTTATAGTAGTTGAACTTAAATTTATTATAATATTAAAAAATGTGGGGTATTAATTTATGCAACCTTTACAAAATGCTGGTTATGACAGGGCAATTACTGTATTTAGCCCAGATGGAAGACTTTTCCAAGTAGAATATGCAAGAGAAGCTGTTAAAAGAGGAACCACTTCAATAGGAATTAAATGTTCTGAAGGTATTGTTTTAGCAGTTGATAAAAGAACTACTTCAATTTAGTTGAAGCTACATCTATTGAAAAAATATTTAAAATAGATGAACATATTGGAGCAGCAACTTCAGGTCTTGTTGCTGATGCAAGAGCTTTAGTTGAAAGAGCAAGAGTAGAAGCTCAAATAAACAAAATCACCTACAGTGAACCTATTAGGGTAGATAGCTTATCTAAAAAATTATGTGATATGTTACAGATGTATACTCAAAATGGTGGAGTAAGGCCATTTGGTTCTGCTTTAATCATTGGTGGAGTATATGACGGTAGCTGCAAATTATTTGAAACAGATCCTAGTGGAGCATTAATTGAATATAAAGCAACCGCTATTGGATCAGGCAGATCTGCAGCTATGGATATCTTTGAAGATCAATATAAAGATGACATGAATTTAAATGATGCTATTAAGTTAGCATTAACAGCAATCAATGAAGCAACTGAACATGAAACTACTGCAAACAATGTTGAAATTGCTGTTATTAAATGTGATGAAGAAATATACACTAAACTTTCTCAGGAAGAAGTACAAACTTTCATTGATGAAGTAGTATCTAAAGAAGAAAGTGAAGAATAAATAATTTAATTAGTTGGGGGTTTTTCAATGGTAAATGTAGATGATGCAATAATAGCTAAATATGAATATTGCGGGGAACATTTTGAAATATTAGTGGATCCGGATTTAGCAGCGGAATTTAGAAATCCTGATGGGAAGGATGTAGCTATTGAAGACCTTCTAGCTGTTGAAGAAATTTTTAAGGATTCTAAAAAAAGGAGATAAAGCTTCTGAAGAAGCTATGCTTAAAATATTTGAAACTACAGATCCGATTGAAGTTTCTAAAGTTATACTTGAAAAAGGACATGTTCAATTAACTGCTGAACAAAAAAGACAAATGCAGGCTGATAAAAGAAGACTTGTTATTAATAAAATCTCTAGGGAAGCTATTAATCCTCAATCAGGTCTTCCTCACCCTGCACAAAGGATTGAAAATGCTGTTAATGAAGCTAAAGTTAAATTTGAGCCTTTCATATCAGTTGATCAACAGGTACAAACAGCCCTAAAAGCTATTAAACACTTATTCCAATCAGGTTTGAAAAAGTTAAAGTAGCTGTTCGACTTCCAGGTTCTTCAGCAGGAGGAGCATACTCTGCAATTCATCATTTTGGTGAAATTCTTAATGAGGAATGGCAACAGGATGGTTCCTGGATTGGTATTGTTGAGATGCCTGGTGGCCTTCAAGATGATTTCGCCGCTAAAATGGCTGAAATTTCAAGTGGTGAAGCAGAAACAAAAACTATCAAATAATTAAATTAATTTTCAACTTATGGGATTTTTATGATATATGTGGAAAATAAAGATTTAGTTATTCCTGGTGAAGTATTGGCAGATGATGAATACTACTCAGGAAGAGGTACCTTTAAAGAGGATGGTAAAATTTGTTCTTCTTTAATGGGACTAGTTTCTTTAAGGAATAAAAAAATTAGAGTTATTCCTCTTAAAAGTAAATATGTTCCTAAAAAGGAGATGTAGTTATTGGTAAAATTAAAGATGTCAGGTTCTCTATGTGGGATGTAGATATCAATTCACCATATTCCGGAATTTTACCTGCTTTTGAAGTGTTTGGAAGAGAGAAAAAAAGAACTCAATAAAGTATTTGATGTTGGGGATGTTCTATTTTTAAGAGTTGTTGATGTTGACGAAGTTAAAAAAGTCAAACTTGGATTAAAAGGTAGAGGAATGGGTAAATTCAGAGGAGGAATAATTGTAGATATTACTCCAACTAAAGTTCCTAGACTGATTGGTAAAAAGGTTCTATGATCAACATGATTAAGGATAAAACCAATTGTAAAATAATTGTTGGTCAAAATGGCCTTGTTTGGGTCAAAGGTGATGAAGATATGGAACAGCTTACTAAAGAAATTATCCATATGATTGAAGCTGAGGCTCATACTTCCGGTTTAACAAATAAAGTTAAAAATAAACTATATTTAGCTATTGATGGTGAATTGCCACAGGAAGACGATTATAGTGATGATTATGAAGAATTGGAAAAACCTAAACTTCAAAATTTCAAAGAAGAATTAGAACAGGAAGAAAAAGAGGAACAATCAAAAAAGACAGTACTTGATTTTTATAAAGTAATTGAAGAATTAAAAAAGAAAAATAAAAAGGATAAACATTTATCCTACGGCAATAATTCTGGCAATTCTTATATATTAAATAACAGATAATTCTTTGATGATTATGAGGTTGATATGATGTCTGAAATGATAAGAGAGGATGGCAGAAAGTATAATGAATTACGTCCTATAAAAATTGAAGCAGGTGTTCTTGAACGTGCAGACGGATCTGCTTATTTGGAAGTTGGTGGAAATAAAATTTTAGTAGCAGTGTACGGACCTAGAGAATCATATATCAGAAGATTGCTTGAACCAAATACTGGTGTAATAAGATGCAGGTATAATATGGCTCCTTTTTCTGTTGATGATAGGAAAAGACCTGGACCAGACAGAAGATCTTCTGAAATTTCCAAAATTACTGCTGATGCATTAAGACCAGCTTTAATGCTGGAAAATTATCCTAGGTCTATGGTGGATATTTACATTGAAGTAATTGAAGCTGAAGGAGGAACACGTTGTGCTGGAATTACTGCAGCTTCTGTTGCACTTGTTGATGCCGGAATTCCTATGAAAGATATTGTTGTAGGATGTGCTGCAGGTAAAGTAAATGATGAAGTTGTTCTGGATTTATCTGAAGTTGAAGATAAGGAAGGACAGGCTGATGTTCCTATAGCTATGATGCCAAGAACTGGTGAAATTACTTTATTACAAAGTGATGGTGATTTATCTCAAGAGGAATTTGAAAAAGCAATTGATTTAGCTATGGAAGGATGCAGGAAAGTAAATGAAATCCAAAAAGAAGCTTTAATGAAAAAATATTCTGCTGAGATGAGTGATTAATATGGTTGAAATTGTACCTGAAATTACAAAGGAAAGTATAATTAATCTTGCTGTCAATGATAAAAGGGAAGATGGCAGGGAACTTGATGAATATAGGGATATTTCTATTGAAACCGATGTAATATCCAAAGCTGAAGGTTCTGCAAGAGTTAAAATAGGAGATACTCAGGTTATTGTCGGTATCAAACCGCAGATTGGTGCACCATTTCCGGATACTCCTGATTTAGGAGTTTTAATGACTAACTGTGAAATGCTGCCAATGGCTGACCCTACTTTTTGAACCGGGACCACCAAGTGAAGATTCAATTGAACTTGCACGTGTTGTTGACAGGGGAATTCGTGAAAGTGAACTTGTTGATTTGGATAAGTTATGTGTTGAAGAAGGCAAACATGTTTGGATGTTATTTATAGACTTGCATATTATAGATAACTGCGGAAATCTTTTTGATGCCTGTGAACTTGCTGTAATGGCAGCTTTAAAAAGCACTAAATTACCATCTGCAAGTGTTGCTGATGATGAAGTCGTATTTGACTATGAAAACACTATAGATTTACCTATCAATAATGAAGTAGCTATGTGTACTTTTGTTAAAATAGGAGATAAATTGATTTTGGACCCTACTTTAAATGAAGAAAAAAGTAGCTGATGCTCGTTTAAATGTAGGTGTTACTAAAGATGCTAAAATTTGTGCTATGCAGAAAGGCGGAATTTTACCGTTAACAAAAGAAGACATATTTTACTGTGTTGATAAAGCAATTTCAAAAACAAAAGAATTAGTTGAATATCTTTAAATGTCTGTTGGACGATTAAGATTTCTAAATTCTTTTTTAATAATTTTTATTGTCTATTAATATAAATTTCGTATCTATTTTTTCTATCAGTCCCTTAATATGCAGTATATCATTGGATACTAACTCTTCAATTTCAGGAATGATATTTTTACTGTAAATTGAATGGAGAGGTTCACTTGTTTTTATTTTATTTTCATTGTCATGATACGGAACAATGGCCTGATACCTTGAGTCCAATTCATTAAAAATATTTTCAATTAAATTTTCTGTTACATAGGGGCTGTCACAAGGCAGTATTAAGGCATAATTGGAAGTAATGTGCTTCAGCCCGGTCAATATTCCGGACATCGGCCCAATATTTTTTATTTCATCTTCAGCAAAGGTTACTGTAAAATTATAATCTTCCTTTTTGATGAAATTTTTATATTTGTCAATACGGTCTTTATTGTTTAAAACAATTATCACTTCATTTATTTCATTATTTAAAGTTGAAAGGACATGATTAATCATAGGTTTGTCCTGAATAATCATAGATCCTTTGTCCTGACCCATTCTTCTGCTTTGCCCGCCACATAAAATGATGCAGGAATGATGTTTTTACTATTCATAATGCATTTCCCTAATCTTTTATATGGACATCAGCATCTTCATCAAATGGATTTGTACGGATAATTAATGAAATCATATATGGGTAATGGGTATTAAGGTATTTTAAGTAATAGAGCCATTCATATATTAATTTTGAATAAATCCTTTTAATATCTCCATTTAAATGATTGAAATCAGTATCTGTAGTCTGATTCAAATCAGGTCTGTGTTCTAATTCTTCATCAAGGTGCAATATTGAAATCAATAATCCTGAAAACTCCTCTTTTCAAATAACTGTGGATTGTTGATTAAGTTAATTAAAAATTCTCTTTTGGATTTCAGTAATGTTCTAAGATTTATTAAGAATTCTGCTCTTTTGTCACCTTCAATATCTACATTAAAGTCAATATTTGCATTTTTTAATTTTTTTCAGCTGTTTGTCGTATTCTTCATCATCCCAATTAGAATAGCTTTTAAATAACTGGTGCTAGCTTTAAATTCATTTGCACTGCTGAATTCTTCTATTAATTCATTACCTATTTCAGTAAAGAAAGTGCTGATAAGCATATCCAATTTTTCATAAATAGCTTCTTTTTCTTTTCTGCTCATTATATCTTCAAGTATAAATGCAACAATAATAATGTCTATAGGAATAAATCCGATGTGGAGCCAGACATATGAAACAATACTGTGTGTGTCTTTTAGGACAAGGTAATTGGTTCCAAAAATAACAATAGCTGCAATAATCATCAATATTGAAAATTTTATTTTCCATTCTCTTTTCATTTTATAATCTCCAAAAAATTTTTTTTATCTTTTACTTGCACTAATGACAGCTATTGGATTTTCACTTATCATCATAACCCCGCGATCAAGAACTCTCCCCTTTGAAATATTAATTTCCATGATTTTAGGATTGTAATTCAGCTTCTTTAATTTGTTTATGGCTTCTATTTTAGTGTCAACAAGAATAGCTGTAATGATTATTCTTCCTTTTGAATTTAACTTGGAATCTATAATTTCCAAAATATCTTCAAGTTCCCTGCCGCTGCCTCCAACAACAGCTATATCTATATTGTCAATATTTTTTAGTGCATTGCTTCCGGAATCATTTATTAACTCTACATTATCTCCTAAATTAAATTTTTCAAGATTTTGTTTGGTAACGCTAATGGCTTCCGGATTTGTATCAATGGATGTTACTTTTTTTTTGCTCTTTGGGCAAATTCGCAGGTAATTCCTCCAGTTCCGCAGCCGACATCTACCACATTGTCATCAGATGTTACAGCTGATTTATATAATATGATTGCTCTTATGGCTTCTTTGGTAGGGCCGGGAACATCACAAGTTTTAATAAAGTCCATATCATTTAACATTTATTCCCACCTTTTATAGATGTTATTTTCAATATTCAGTGAATCCAGGATTTTACCTACAATAAAATTGATCTGATCATCAATAGTATCACTGTCAGAGTAAAATCCAGGCATTGCTGGTAAAATCACAGCTCCTTCTTTTGATAAATTCAGCATATTTTCTAGGTGTATGCTTCTGAGAGGTGTTTCACGGGGAACAATAACTGTTTTTCTTCTTTCTTTTAAGCTTACGTCAGCTACTCGTGTAATGGTGTTAGATGCATATCCGTTAGCTATTGATGATAATGTTTTCATGGAACATGGTACAATAGCCAGTCCGTCAAATTTAAATGATCCGCTGTTGATTGATGCAGTCAAATCGTCAAATTCATAATAATTGTCTGCTAAACTGATTATCTCTTCAATTGATTCTTTTACTTCATGATTTATTACAGTTTTAGCAGCATCACTTATAATTAAGCTGTTTTCAATATTTAGTTCATTTAGAGCTTTAAGTAATTTAATTCCATAAATTACTCCGCTAGCTCCTGTAATTCCAACTACTATCATATTATTCTCCTAAAATAGTTTGATTTGGTCATAATGAATGCCATGGAATTTATCCTTATTGATTTCAGGTAAATCCAGGTAGTTTTCTAATTTAAGTTTTTCAAATTTGGCTTTATCCTCTTTTGGTACATAAACACTGATATCCGGAATGTTGAATCTTGCTTTACTTAGTGCTCCAACAATATTTGAAATTTTAGTTAAAGGATATAATTTTCCGTCAACACTTACCTGTGTTTTCATTTCATCAAAACGGGGATATTCAGCTATATTGATAGTTATATAATCTTTATCCATATCAAAATCATAAGCTATTTCCTCTTCAGCTTTCCTTAGTGTTTCCTGTGAGGTTTTGTATAATTTTTCAGGATTTTTAAAGTTTTCCAGTCGGATAACCTTTATCCGTTTAAATAAATCTCTGTTGTCCAGACGGGTAATCATATCCCGTACAAATGGGTTTTCACTGTTTCTGTAAATGCTGACCATATCCATATCATCATATTTGTACATGTCATTTTCGTCTATTTCTTTTGAGTTTATTAGCTTTTTTAAACCTCTTCTAAACATTGAATTGGCAATACGTGTTGTATGATGTTGATATACACTTGGATACATGAAATATCTAGATACTAAAGCTCCTTCAGCAGCCTGAACTCCTTTTATATCTAATACTAAGTTTTTGGTTAATTTCAGATTAGAGATTATTCTTTCATAATCAATGACTCCGTAAGCTACCCGGTATTATATGAATCCCTTAAAAAGATAATCCATTCGGTCTACATCCAATTCTCCAGACACAATCGGACCTAATTTGCCTTCTCCGGAGATTATCTTATTTATTTCTTTAATATCAAATTTTTCTTCCAGATAATCTCGCATTGATGTTTTGGAAATAACATACTTTGTTAATTCTTCATGAGGAAATGACAATACTCCTTCAGACACATGTGAAAAAGGACCATGTCCAATATCATGAAGCAGAGCAGAGATTCTAACAACTTCAATTTCATCTTTACTTAGCTCTAATTCGTTAGCTAATTTGGATCCAAGATTCATTGTTCCGATTGAATGCTCAAAACGGGTGTGATTTGCACCAGGATAAATTAAGTTAATTAATCCTAATTGTTTAATTCTTCTTAAACGTTGGAATTGAGGCATGTCCAATACTTTTTGTTCAAATTTGTTTAAGCTAATGTCTCCATAGACACTATCTCTAATGAATTTCTTTTTTTTCACCCATTATAATCACCAATTTGAATATTCATTCCATAAATCACTTAAATTTTCTTTTGTATTATTTAAAATGTCAGTAATATTTGTATCATCAATCCAATTTGTTTTGTTGGTTAAATTAGTATCATTAATAATTTTAGGTTCCGGGATGTATGTAGGAACATAATCCACTTTTTGGGGTGTGAAATTATCATCTTCAATAGCTAGCAGAGTATTGTCATTGGGATTTTCTATTAAAATAATATTTGCAGCTATTGAACTTGCAGCAAATGCAATAATTGCAACAATAAAAACACAATTAATTTTGCTTTTGTTTGCCCTCTCATAATAACACATTTTTTCTTTTTGAATTTGCAAATTTAAAGTTTTCTTTTATTTAATTTTAAAGATTAACTGTTATTTATTTATATATTTATATATTATTAATATTTTTATTGAATTTTTTGAGATCCATTTTACCAAAACCTTTATATACCTGTAAGTTCAACTACTATATATCGGAAGAAGGATTCCGACTTCCGACTTCCGTTCAATCAAAATTCATAAAAATTTAAAAAATAATTTTGATTTATTGTTATTAATTTATTTAAAAAGAGAAAAGATATAATGGATATATTTAGCGCAGGAGATACAGCTTGGGTTCTTGTTTGTAGTCTTTTAGTACTTTTAATGAGTATTCCGGCTGTCGCATTCTTTTTATGGTGGTTTAAGTAAACGTAAAAATGTTTTAAATACTATGTTTTTAACCTTTATCGCATTTTCAATTGTAAGTGTTATTTGGGTTATCTTCGGTTATCAGTTTGCCTTTGGAACTCCGTCACTAGGAGGATTTATAGGAAGCCCTTCCAATTTCTTCTTAAGTGGAATCGGACTTGATGATTTAAGCGGAACTATTCCAACACTATTGTTTGTTATGTTCCAACTTGCATTTGCAGGTTTAACAGCAGCATTGATTTCTGGTGGTGTTGTTGGAAGAATGAAAACAAAAGCTTGGGTAATTTTCATCCCGATTTGGGCTTGTCTTGTCTACATCCCTATTGCTCACTGGGTATGGGGTGGAGGATGGTTAATGAATATGGGAGCACTTGATTTCGCAGGTGGTACTGTTGTACATATTAATTCAGGGGTTTCTGCATTAGCTATCGCACTTGTATTAGGTAAAAGAAAAGACATTTCATTATTACCACATAACTTAGGATATGCAGTATTAGGTGCAGCACTTCTATGGTTCGGATGGATGGGATTCAATGGCGGATCCGGTTTAGGTGCAAATGGTCTTGCAGCAAATGCAATTATTGTTTCAAACGTTGCAGCTGCAGCTGCTTTAATCGTCTGGACTATATTAGATACAATTGTTGTTGGTAAACCAACTGTTCTTGGTGCAATTTCCGGAGGAATTGCTGGTTTAGTAGCTATTACTCCAGCAGCAGGATTTGTTGATGTTCCTGGAGCATTAGTAATTGGTGCAGTAGCTCCTTTAGTATCTTACTTTGCAATTTACTACTTAAAAGCAAAACTTGGTTACGATGATGCATTAGATGTATTTGGTATACACGGTATGTCCGGTATATGGGGAGCAATTGCTACTGGTATCTTTGCAGCACCATACATTAATGAAGCAGCAGGATTATTATATGGAAACCCATATCAGGTTGTAATACAAGTAATAAGTGTAGTAGCTACTATTATTTACGCATTTGTAATAAGCTATGTCTTAGCTAAAGTACTTGATAAAGCTATGGGTGGTATCAGAGTAGAAGATGAAGATGAAGTTGTTGGATTAGATGCAAAACTTCACGAAGAATCTGCATATAATTTTAACTAGAAGGTTTTAAAATGAAAAGTATTGTTGCAATTATTAGACAGGAAAAGTATCAGGACGTTAAAATGAACTTACAGCTGTTGGCTGTCAGGGGATGAATGTTTCTGAAATTAAAGGAAGAGGCAGTCAAAAAGGTATCAAAGAATCATATAGGGGATCCAGTTACTGTATTGACTTAATTCCAAAAACACGTATTGAAATTGTCACAAAAGATGAAGGTGTAGATACTATTGTTAAAGCCATCCAAAAGGTGCAAAACAGGTAACATCGGTGATGGTAAAATCTTCATTTACCCGATTGACAATGTAATAAGAATCAGAACCGGTGAAGAAGGAGACAGTGCTGTATAAGCACTTTTCCTATCCTTATTTTTTAATATTTTATAACTACACCATAAATATCACTTGAATCAACCCATGTACTTATTCCTTTTGTTTCATATAGAACACCATTGATTTGACTGTATTCTACATTTTTATTATCACTTACAAGGTGAATTTGATTATCATTAACCTGGTCAACTCTTTTTTATAATGTTTCCATATTCTGAAGAATTGGCAACTACAATATCTCCAATATGAACATTTTGTGTTTTATTAACTAAAACATTCTGTCCGTCCTGCAGGGTTGGAAGCATGGAAGTTCCATCAACCTGAAAAATAACAGGAACATTATTTTCGCCTAAAGAAGAATCAATATTGATATTGGAGGTATCAAGGCCATGACTTAAGCATATGTCATGAATTCCTGATTTTAAAGTATCTATATTTGTGTTTGGCTGGTTCATTGATTCAAGAGCATAGTTACAAATTTCATTGTTAAGTTCATCAGTATTAATTTCAGTGTTTAATCCGGGATGTGTTGATGCAGTTACATTTTCTCCATCTATATAAACATCAACAGATCCGTTATCTTCTGTTAAAAATATTCCTAAAAAAATAGCTAAGATAATTATTAAAATAAAAGCTAAAATACACTTTTTAGCCATTTTAATCACCTATTTGATAATATTTAAATCCATATTAAGCAGAGATTTCATAGTTTCAATATCAATTTGTCCAGGAGCTGTAACATCTGTTCCTGCAGCAAAAGTAATTGGGGAATCAAATTTGGAAGCCATAACTCTAGTGTAGCTGCCTAAATCACTCATTGAAATAGCTATTGTATTTTCACAATGTGAAAGAATAGCTAATATTTTTAAAGTGTCATCCAAATCATTAGGCATAAAAGCTACTTTAGCGATATCTCCAAGTTTTTGTTCTTTTTCAACAATATACATGATTTCATTAATTTCAGGAGTTTTATGAAAGTCATGGTATGAAACAATGGTAGTTACTCCTGTATCATGTATCTGTTTTATATATTTATCATCACTTTGAAGTTCAATGTCCACATAATCAACTAAAGGAGCACATTTTAATAAAATATCAATTCTTTCTTCTTCTGTTCCTTTAAAAGAACCGCCTTCAGATGAAATTCTATTGGTAGCTATCATTGGAAAGTTGATTTCTTCAATGATTTCCTGTATATCTTTAAAGTTAGGATTGTCCAGTGCATCTATTCTAAATTCAAGTACATCAGCACCTTTTTCAATACAATCTTCAGCTACTTTAATTACATCTTCCTTTTTTTTGCTTGAAAAATGGGTATTGCTATTTTAGTTTGTGGATACATTAATTATATTTTTGAGTGATGTTATTAATTAATTTTTTTTCAATTTTAAAAAAAGAATAATAGGGTTTTAATAACCCTTTTTAAGATATTTTTATTGTGTTTCCTGTTTGGAAGTCATTCCAGTAGGAAGTTATGATGTATTCGCCGCTCATTAATCTGATTCCTAAGCTTGCAATACCGTCTTTATTAGTAACTTTGTGATAGAAGACACCATTTACATTAAATGATACGTTTTGGTTAGCTAATGGTTTACCTTGACCATCTAAAGTTAAAGCAGTGAAATTGCTGCCGTCAAGGTACTTCATGGAGAGATCTTTTGTTACTAAAGTTGGCATGACAGTGACTTTGTTTCCAATATCCAATCCGTCATACATTGTTGTAATAGTGTAGTTTCCTGGTCTTAAAGCTATTCCTAAGCTTGCAACACCGTTTTCATCTGTTTTTTGTGATAGAATACACCGTTGATGTTAAATGTTACTTCTTTGTTTACTGCTAAAGATCCGTCTTTGTTGTAGACAGTTGCTTCAAATCTGGAAGCATTTAAGTAGTACTTAGTTAAATCACTTTGTACGATTAATGATTTTACGGTTATGTTAAATCCTTTTTCTTCACCGGTTACAGGGTTGTAAGCAGTTAAAATGTAAGATCCAGGTCTTAACATAATGCCTAAATCACCCATACCATCTTTATCAGTCTTTTTGGTATAGAAAACACCATTAATATTAAATTTGATTTCTGTGTTAGCCAGTGCTTTTCCAGTGCTGTCAGTAAACTTAGCATGGAATCTGGTATCATTCTGATACATTTTAACTAAATCTTTACTTATAATAGTTGGATTAATAGTTATTGTAACATTTTTAAAAATATTATCATAGTTTTTTGATCCATTGTATAAAACAACAGATGTATAATTTCCAGCATTTAAATTAAGTCCAATTGATGCTTTACCTTCATTATCAGTATTTTTGTTGTATGTTTGACCATTGATTATAAAAAGATAATGTAACATTAAAAATTGGGTTTCCAACATTATCTGTTAAAATAGCTTCAAATCTCGTACCATCTTTGTAAATCATAGTTATATTTTTAACTTTTAGTATGGTGTTTCCTAGAACTTCTAATTCATCTGTATAATTGTCTGAATTATATTTGTTATCTCCAGAGTAAATTATATTTAAATTATATTTTCCATGTTTAAGATTAGGAATACTTATTGTTAATTCACCATTTTTAATAGGACTTGTGTATGTTTTATTGTTGATATTTAAAATAATAGTTCCTGTTGCATCTTTTGGGTAGTTTTACTATTATTGTTGCATTTTCACCTTTACTTATTGTTTTGTTAAATATTATGGTCATGTTAGGATTTAGTTTTTCAGTTATATTGTTGATGTGTACTATTTTAGTTATGTTTGTTGATTTGTAGTTGTCATTTCCATTGAAAATAGCTGTTAAATTATAAATTCCTTTTTCTAATTTAGGAGTTATATATGCTTTTCCAGTGGCAGTAGTACTTGTAGATAATGTTTGATTAGCTATTTTAAATATAATAACTTCATTAGTTATTGGATTTCCATTTAAATCAGTTAAAGTAGCGATTATTTGATTATTTGAATCAGCATCACTAAGAGTTAATTTCACATCTTTATTTCCAGTAACTTTTAAAATACCCTTTACTGTTGCATTTTTATATATCATATCTCCGGGATATGTAGCTATAATAACATATTCTCCAATTTTTGGGTCTGTAATAGTAATATCTATTTCTCCATTTTTCAATGGTAAATTATATGATTTAGTATTAATACTTAATGTAATGTTTCCTGTTGCATCTTTGGGTAGTTTTACTATTATTGTTGCATTTTTTTCATCTTGTGTAATATTTTTTTATTATAAGGCTCATTTCAGGTGTTAATTTATCTACTATAATTTTGATTGTGGTGTTAGTTTTTTTGTAATTTTTATCTCCAAAATAAACTGCAGTTATGTTATATGTTCCAGGTTTTAAATTAGTTAAATTAAGGGTAGCTTGACCATTATTTATTTCTGAGGTATATTCATTATTTTGAAATGTAAAATTTATAATTCCAGTTGCATTATTATTTACTGTTGCAATAATAGTTATTGTATTATTTTGGGATAGTGTAGTGATATTTAGATCCGTTTCAAGTTTATCAAGTATTATTAAGTTTTTTGAATTTACACAAGAAATATCAGTAGTCACATAAAGTAAATTTTCTCTATTAGGTATTGTTAAGTTAAATTCTTTATTTGAATATAGTTCTTTTTCTAATTTATCATTTACAAATAATGTGTAGTTGATTTTAGATAGTATGTCTGCATCATAGTTTTCAGGGTTTTTAAGTTTATATTTATATTAAAATGATAAGTATGGTTTACTTTCATGTTAGTAGTGTTACTTGTTTTTATTTCGAATGGGTCAAAGTGTATGCAAGTGTTTATGTATGTATTGTTTTTTAATATTGCTGTTTTATTTTTACCATCATTTAATTTTAATTCTATTGTTTCACTATTACCCGTATGATTTATAAATGTATTATTGATTAATTCAACTATCGGTGCATCTCCGAAACCTTGTACATATAATGCATATATTGCTTGACCGTTAGCTGCAGTATTCCTTATGAATTCTGTATTGTATATTTTTAAGCTTCCTTCATCCATTACTGAAATTGCTCCACCACGACCTGTTCCACTACTTTCGTCTATTATATTCCAACAGTTATTATTATTTTTTTCAAATTTTGAGTTGTTTATAGTTATATGGTATGTTGAGAGATGGTCACATGCTCCTATAGCTCCACCTCCATTATCTGTTGTACAATTATTTCCATAAAATGTACAATTATCTATTTGTAAGTAGCTATAAGTGTATAGTGCTCCACCGTTCCATCCTGCAACATTATTTGTAAATGTTGAATTTATTAATGTTGAATTTGCTTTGCTGTGAGTATGTATGGCTCCGGCCCACCATTTTGCTGTATTTTTATTAAAACTTGAGTTTTTTACGATTAATTCTCCACAATTGTTAATAGCTCCAGAGGATACTCCCCCATTATTACTTTCAAAATAACAATTTTCAATTATCATTTTTGCTGTGTAAGGATATATATTTACATTATCTGGATCATATATACTCAAAACCCCATATTCAGTTTGAATATTTGTGAATTTACAATTTTTAACAGTAGCTTGACCTTTTTTTACATAATATACAGTTGAATGATCATCGCTACAAGTTATTTTATCAAATACACAGTTCTCAAGTAAATTATCAGTTGTATTTCCACCTATTTCAATAAAAATCCCACTTGTTTTTGCGGTCCAACCTTGTGTTTTTATCCATTTAAATGTGGTGTTGATTATTTTTTTAGACTAACATTTGAATTGTCTCTAGTTAAAATAGGGTGGTATTTAATTGATTGGGGGTTAGAGTGGTATCTCCAAAGTATGATCCATTATTACCAATTATTGTTACATTATTATTAATTACAATTTGACCTTCAGAACGATTTAAATTAGTGGGGTAAAAATTAGTATTTTCTTTTAAATGGATAATATAATTACTATCATTTTTTTCACAATATGTTTTAAGTTCGTTCCAATTATTAACATTTACTTCTGATAAAGGAATGTTATTTTCTTTTTTGAATTTCATAATTTATAACATTAATTGATTCTTCATTGGTGTTATTTTCATCTACAGCACTAACAGCACTTATAGTTGAAATTAACAAAATTAATGTTATTAAAATAATTAGTTTTAAATTTTTCATTTTAATCACACTTCAATAAAATTTATAAGTTTTAATTTTTATATTATAAATTGTGATTGAATTATCTTATATAATTTTATATCACATTGTCGAACAATTTTGTTTAGAAAAATTTCGAGGTTTTAAAATTGTTTAGTAAAAAAACACAATATTTGTACTTTTTGTGTTTTTACTATTTATATGGTCTTTTACAGTTGTTTGTGCTGAAAATACAGAAAACACTACTGTAACAGATGTTGATTCAGAGTTAATTAGTGTTAACATGGAAATAAATAGTTCAAATGAGCAATTAAATGATGATTTTTTACAAAGTAATTTTAATATAAATAATGTAAGCACAATAGATACATCAAATTATACTCATGTTTTTGTTTCTCCAAATGGTAATGGTAGTGGAGTAAGTGCTAATGATTCAACTAATTTTACACAAGCAATAGCTAATCTTCAAAACTATACTATTATTCATGTTACTGATGGTGATTATAAAGTATTTTTAACATTGATAAATCTAATGTAATTATTCAAGCAGAACATATTGGAAAAGCAAATTTAATGAATATACAGTATAAAAACAAAGGTAATGAGGTTTTTAAAACAATTAATATTTATGGAAATCATGTTACGATTTTCTGGTTTAAATTTTAAAGATAATTATTTATCTTTAAAATGGTTTGGTTTTAATGGATCTCTTTCTTATTGTAATTTTATAAATCAACTTAATCGTGCAGGGTATTTAAATGGTGGTGTTGTTTATTGGGCTGGTGCTAATGGTAGTATTAACAATTGTAATTTTACAGATAATCAACGAAATAAGTTTCCTGGTGTAATGTGGATAAATGGTGGTGTTGTTTATTGGGCTGGTGCTAATGGTAGTATTAACAATTGTAATTTCAATGATAATAAAGCTTTTTATAATCAAGCTTGGATGAATGGTGGTGTTGTTTATTGGGCTGGTGCTAATGGTGTTATTAATAATTCTAATTTTACTAACAATACTTCTATCAAAAATGGTAGTGCCATATATTGGAATGCCATGAATGGTAGTGTAAATAATTGTTATTTTACAGTAAAAGAAACTGGCAAATATTATGTCATTTACAATAAAAACCAATTGTCATTATATAACAATACTATTGAATCTAAATATGCTATTTATAACATGGGCATTATTAATAGTTTAGTTACTGTTACAATTTCAGATAATAAAACTATTAATTGTAATTTATATGATTATAATGTTCTTATTAATGCTAGTTTAGTGGATGATAATCATAATATTATACTTGGTGGAAATTTAGTTTTTGATGTTAATAATTTTATTACTCTTAAACCTACTTTAGACGATAATAAATATATTTATAAATATATTCCATTTGTTGAAGGTTTAACAACAATATCTGCCAATTATGGTAATGCTAGTAAAGTATATGTTAAAACTGCTAATTTACAAGTTAATCCATTACCTAGAGTTATTCATAATATACCCATACCTAATGAGAAATACAAATTTAATGTTTATGTTTCACAAGATGGTACTGGTGATGGAGTAAGTATAGATAATCCTACAACTCTTATAAATGCAATTAATAATCTTCAAGAATACAGTATTATTCATATTGCTAATGGATTTTATAATTATGATAATCTTAAAATAACTAAAAACAATGTAATTCTTCAAGCAGATAATATTGGTAAATCTATTTTATCTGGAAATCAATTTTCTGTTTTTGGGGATAATGTTACTTGCTTTGGCTTTAAGTTCATAAATGGAAATGCTTTTGAAAATAATTTTATTCAATGGTCAGGAAATAATGGAATTATTGTTGCTTGTGATTTCATTAATAATAATATTAATAATAATAGTGTTTTATATTGGACAGGATTATCTGGACTTGTTGAAGATTGTATTTTCTTAAATAATACTGTTTCTACAAACACTACATCAGAAAATAGTAATGTAGTTTATTGGACTGGTAATAATGGTACTTTTGAAACATTCTATTTTTAAATATAATAATGGAACTACTGGAGCTGTCTATTGGATTGGTGATAATGGGAATATTAATTATTGTAACTTTACATTTAATTTAGCATCTTATAAAGGTGGCGCAATACTATGGGAAGGCATTAATGGAATACTGTCTAATTCTCTTTTTTTAGATAATTATGTAAAATATTCTGATGATTCTTGTGGTGGTGCTGTTTATTGGTCTGGTGTTAAAGGAGTTATAAAATATTGTAATTTCACTGGAAATACTGCTAATGGAATTAATTCTTGTGGTGGTGCTGTTTATTGGTCTGGTATTGATGGTATTTGTATTGATTCAAATTTTGTCAATGGAAATGCATCTAAAGGAGGCTCAATTTATTGGGATGGTAATAATGGTTCTATTGATAATTGTAGCTTTAAAAACAACCAAGCATATTTAGGATTAATATATGAGTACCATGAAGATGAATCATATAATACGGAGATTACTATAAAAACAGTACCTACTTATGGTGCAGCTATTTACTGGGCAGGGGATAATGGTTCTGTTAAAAGATGTGATTTTGTAAATAATACTGCTATTGAAAATGCAGGAGCAATATTTTGGATGGGATCTTTTGGGCTTGTTGAAGATTGTATTTTTATAAATAATATTGCAAAAACAAGTTCAAGAAATTGGGACTCAAATAATGGATTTGGTGGTGGTGCAATCTATTGGATGGGTATTAATGGAACTATATTATATTCTAATTTTAAAGAAAATAGGTGTGCAGATGGTAAGTTGTTTAATCAAGGTGGAGCTTTAATTTGGCGTGGGGATAATGGTAATGTAAGTTATTGTAACTTCACTAAAAATAGTGCAAAAGGAAAGGCAGGTGCAATTTATTGGCTTGGAAATAATGGAGTATTATTCCAATCTAATATTATAGATAATTATGCATTTGATTTTACTGGCGGAGGAGCTATTTATTGGGAAGGTGATGGAGGCAATATAAGCCATTGTAATTTTACAGAAAATACTGGTCTTGGGTCTAATATGGGTGGTAGTGTTTTTATGGAATGGGGCTAATGGTAATTTAGAATACTGTAATTTTATAAATGCTTCAATGTCAGGGTATGGTGTTTTTCTTTCTTGGTTGGGGGCTAATGGTACTTTAAAAATCATCTAATTTTATAAATGCTAATACCGGTTTTACTGGTGGGGCAGTATATTGGAAAAGTGATTTTGGTTTTATATATGATTGTAATTTTGTAAATAATACTTCAAGCAATATTGGAGGTGCAATTTGCATTGATTCAAAAAAATACTACTGTAGCAAATTGTAATTTTACAAATAATCTAGCTAATTTGAATCAGGGTAATGCTATTGAAGTTAGAGCTTTTGGAGCTAATATCACTGGTTGTATTTTTAAAAACAATGGTAAAGGTATTGCCATTACTATAAAAACTCTAAATATAGTTCAATAAATAATTGTATATTTTTTTGATGATTCTCATTTGGAGAAGATAATACATATTGATTATAGTAGACTCTGTGATTTAACAAATTGTAAATTTGTACTTCCTGATGGTTTTGATGTTGATTCAATTATTTTTTATGAAGAAGCAACATTAAAGAAAAGAGGTAATTCTTACATTTCTATTTCTGATTGGAATAAACCAATTGTTCCAATTCCTGATTCTTCTGGTGGAAAGATTGTTATTCCTGGTGAAGATGTTCCTGATTCTTCTGGTGGAAAGATTGTTATTCCTGGTGAAGATGTTCCTGATTCTTCTGGTGGAAAGATTGTTATTCCTGGTGAAGATGTTCCAAGTTTAGATGTTTCTGAAGATGTTTTTGTTATAAATGGTCAAGATATTCATGTAAATCCATTTATTCCTGGAAAATCTGAAGATTCAAATAATCAAGGCGATTCTAAATTTAATGGTGGATCTGGAGTAAATGATACTTTTGATTTTAACAATAATGAATCTATCAAAAATATTGTATCTGATGTTTCAGATATTATTTATTCAGGAACTGGCAATAATCAACTTGTAAATATTTCTGTAGGAGTTACTAGTAGTATTTCATCTAGTGCAAAAGATAGTGGGTCAGTTTCAAACTCTGGAGATAACTCAAAATCTTATGAAATTAATAAAAATGCCGCTAAAGACACAACCTCAAATATTAATTTGTTTTATGGAATTATTTTTGTAGTTATATGCGTATTTTTTTATTGTTTATCATTGGGTATCGTAAACAAAAAAGCAATGAAAAATAAGTAATATTTTTCATTTAAATATTAAAATTACTTTTTGGGAGTGTCCTAAAACTCTCAAATTTTTTTTTTTTAAATCAAACTTTTTATTAAACTTATCTATTTTGTCTAATTTTAGTAAATTATTGTTTATTCTTTTAAAATAATTATATTAAAAAATTTTATTGAAAATAGATTAAAATTAGAAAATAAATTTAAATATGGAGAGAGATAAAAGTATTAATAAGCACAAAAACACAAAATCTCTCTTCAATTAATATTTTAATTGTTTTTAACAATTAAACCTTTTGGTTTATTGATGAAAAAAAAGTTGTTTTGTGTTTTTAAAATATTCGGTGATAAAAATGACATTAACAACTGTACAACAACCTATTTTTATTTTAAGCAAAACTGGTTCTAATTTAGAAAAAAATAACATTATTTACCATTAAAAATTTAATTAAAGAATTTTTGAATAAATTTGAATATTTATTTCACGAACCTCAAAAAATGGAAGATTAAAAACTTATTCTAAAAAAGAATTATTGGGATTAACAATTGTTTGTCACGAAAGAGAAATAAGAACGTGTAGGAAAATGGAAAAAAAGCAGTGAAAAACAATGATGAATCATTAAATTACATTTTAAACAATAAAAAACTGAGTAAATCAACAATTTCTAAATTCAAAAATGAAAATGAATTATTGATTTCAGAATTCTTCTATTTTACAGTTAAAAAGGACAGGAACTAAATTTAATATCAAATAAAGTAATTGGAATTGATGGAACTTTTTTAAAAGCAAACGCTGGAATAAACAATCGAACTAGTCGAAAAGAAATAAAATTACTGGAAAAAACAATCAAAAAATTAGACTTCAAAAAGATCTTAAAAATTACTTTGAAAATAAAATTAAGACATTAAAAATCAATAAAATACTTAAAAAACTAAATAATCCAGCAAAAATTATTAGAATAAAGTATAATCTCTGAAAAAAAAAAGACATATATTAGATTTTTTAAAAGAAATACAGACTTTTCACTCTCAAAAACTAATTATGATATTAATTTATGAAATCATGAATCCAGATTCATGAATGATAAAAAAGAGAGTATATGGTTACAATTATAATTATCAAGTAGCAACAGACTCAAAAAATCAAATGATAATATATAACACAGTAAATATTTAAAATAATGATTATAGGCAATTAATAAACATGATTGAATCATCAATCATGAGTTTGGAAACAAAACCTGAATTTTTCATCGCAGACAACGGATATTATACAGATAAGGCATTAAAATACTGTTTTAAACACAATATAAAAATAATAATCTCAGACAGAACTGAAGCAGAAAGAAAAAGAACGATAGACCAAAAAATAAATATGCAAAATGCAAATTTACAGAAAATAGAGTAGAAAACTACTTCATTTGTCCAGAAGGAGTAAAATTACCTTTCAAAAATTATAGAAAAATAAATGGACGATTACATAAAATATATTCAACAACTAAATCTAAACAATTCCCGAAACTAAAATCATACACTTCTAGCAGAGTTAGAGAAATAGCTGAAGTAGCAGATTCAATATAAAGAAAAAATTAAAAGATGATTACTTCTTTGATTATGTGCAAAAAATTTACAAAAAAAGATTGCCCATAACTGAATCAATATTCGGTGTTTTAAAAACAGGACGAAATTACAACGGTTTAAAAAGATTAGGGAAACAAAAATGTATTATAAATTTAAATATCGAAGCAACAATCCATAATCTCAAAATAATTCATAAAAACATCATAGAAAAAAATTAAAAAAAATGGGAGTTTTAGAATACTTCTTTGTTTAGATTTTTTATCTTTTTTTATTTATATTAACTTTTATTCAGTATTTTGTAGCATAAATTCATATCATTGGATTAAATAGCAAATATTATATAATATACATAATATAATATTAATTATAGTATATTTTATATTTTTTAATGTATACTTTATTAAATTGGATGGTTAAAATGAAATTTAAAGATAAAAAGGTTCTGTTTTGCCTTATGTTATTTTTTCTTATTATTATAAGTATAAGTAATGTAAGTGCAAATAATTTAAATGATGTAAATATTGATAATTTTACATCTATAAGTTATGATTCAATAGATGCTATTGAATATGATGTTGAATCTGACGGTAATCAAATTTTTGATAATTCTTTAAATCATGAGGATTTATTAGAAATAGGTGATGATGATGTTATAATAACTTCTGATAATTTTGGAAGTTATTTTAATGATGGTATATATAATGGTACTGAAGATACTATTTATTTTGAGGGTAATTTTTCTGAAAATACTAATTTAGTTTTTAATAATCCGATAAATATTATAGGTTTAAATGGGAATAATTTTTTATGATATGCCCTTTAAAATTAATGGGAATAATAGTAATATGACTAATATTAATTTAGTTTTGTCAAATTCAGACATATCTCATAATTATGCAGGTATTTATGTTTCTAGTGGAAATGTTAAATTAGATAATCTCAAAATTAATTTTACTGTTCCTTTGAATACTGAGGGTTATGGTATTTTTGTTGATAATGCAAATAATTTTAAGTTATTAAATAGTAATATTCAATTTATTGGTAATAATAAAATTGGTCTTATTTATAATTATGGTCTTAAAATTAAAAATAGTCATTATGCATTCATTTATAATAATATTATTAATGCATCACTTCCATTAAGGGCTGTTGATTTTTCTAAGCCATTTCCTTCAACTGATACAGATTTAGTACTTAGTATTGGTGTTCAATCTTCTAATTATCTTAATTTTATAAGAAATAATGTTTATGCTATTGTTAATGATGCTGGTTCTGATTTTTATCCAACATTGGATTGTTTTATGATGGTTGATTCTAATAATAGCTTTATTGATTATAATAATTTTACTGAAATTGATACTTTTACTCCAAGTGGATCTGTAGATTATTTATATGTAATTGATATTTATAAGCTTCAAAATGCAACTATTAGTAATAATAATGTTCTTGTTACAACGTTAGGTGGTGCTGGAGGTAATGGTACAGCATATCCAATTCAAATTACTGGTTTAGCAGTTGATATTCTTATTTGTGATAATAATTTAACTGCTCTTTGTAATGGTCCATGTCTTGGTATTTATTCACAAAATTATTATGGCATAACTTCATTGGAAGTTTGTAGAAATAATGTTAATGTAAGTGGAAGAGCAGGAACACATAATTATGCTTTAGTTTCTGGTATGGAATTCCAAGATACTTATGTTAATGTTTATAGTAACATAATTAATGTTAATGCTAAAGATTTAGCTGTAGCTACTACTAATGTTAATATTTATGGTATTAGTTATTCTCAAATAACTTCTGGTAGCCATACATATAATATTTATAATAATACTGTTTCTACAAATGGTTATTATGCAGTATATTTATATTCAGCTATAAATTCTAATGTTACCTCTAATAGGTTACAATCAAATAAAACTGAAGGGGACGCTAGTGTTAAAATTGTTAGTGGTAGTAATAATGTTATATTTAATAATACTGGAATATCTTCTTCTGTAAGTAATAATTATAATAATGAAATTAAATTAATGTCTAATCTTAACTTTAGTGGTTGCATATCTGAAAATTCTAATATTTTAGGAAATTCTAATTATAATCAAGTTTATGTTTCTGTTGAGGGTAGAGGTGATGGTAAATCAAGTGATAATCCAACAAATTTAACTAATGCTTTAGATAATCTTGAAAATAACACAATAGTTCATATTGCTGATGGTTTGTATGTTTTTGAAAAAACATATTCAATAACTGCAACTAATGTCACTATTCAAGCAGATAACAAGGGTAAAGCAATATTTTCAGGAAATAAAACTAGATCTATGTTTAGCATAAAAGATACTGCAGACAATTTTATTTTTTATAATTTAAGTTTTATAAATGGAAAATCATCAGCTAATAAGGTTGGTGGTGCAATATCTGCAAATGTCGAAATTACTTTAAATAATTGTATTTTTGAAAATAATCAAGCTTCAAAAACTTATGGCGGTGCTATTTATTCTATTGATAATTTAAATATTATTGGTTCAATTTTTAAGAGTAATTCTGCATCAAAGTGGGGTGGTGGTGCTATTTATTCTACTGGTGATATGACTGTAATTAATTCTACTTTTTTAAGTAATACTGCAGGAAATAGTGGTGGTGGTGCTATTTATTCTACTGGTGATATGACTGTAATTAATTCTACTTTTTTAAGTAATACTGCAGGAAGGGATGGTGGAGGCGCTATTTTTGGTAAAGGTGATTTAAATATATATAAAACCGACTTTATCAGTAATACTGCTGCATCAAAAGGTGGATGTATTGTTAATAATCTTAATTTGAATATTTTTGATTGTAATTTTATTAATAGTTCATTAAAGTATAATGGTTATGGTTCTGTTATTTATTCTAATGTTAAAGGAAACACATCAATTATGAATAGTAATTTCAGTGGTAATGTTAAGAGTTATAGTGTTTATCTAATGTATTCAAAAACTAATATTACTAATTCTATTTTTGATAATAATAATGGTGGTGCTTTCTATATGGGAGGAGGTACTACTTTAATGATTAATAATTGTTCTTTTAAAAATAATTTTGCACAAGATGGAGGAGCAGTTTATGCAGTAAATGATAATCCAACATTTAATAATGGTATTTTTATAAATAACTCTGCAACTAATGCCGGTGCTTTTATGGGTATACAAGCAGGTAATTCTATTTTAAATAATTGTATATTTATAGATAATTTTGCTAGTAATAATGGTGGTGCTGTTATATTTAAAACTTGGAGTGGTGGTATTTTAAATAATTGTACATTTATAAATAATTCTGCTAAAAATATGGGTGGTGCAATATATTGGGCTACTTCTGGAGGTATTTCTAATAGTTCTAAATTTATAGGAAATGATGCAAAAGAGGGTGGAGCAATTTTCTCTCCATACATAGATAATGCATTTACTGGTCGTTATCCTACTTTAATTAATTCTACATTTACAGATAATATTGCAACTGCTAATGGTGGAGCACTATATATGAAATGTGTTGAAGCTAATGTAACTTATTGTAACTTTACAAACAATATAGCACAAGCTAATGGAGGTTCTATATATTGGGAAAGTTACTATTTGGGAGTAAAATATAATCCAACTATAAGTTATTGTAATTTTGAAGCTAAAGACAATAATTATGTTATTTACAATAATAAAGAACTATATTTAGTTAATAATACCATTAATGCTGATTTTGCAATTTATAATAATGGAATTATTAAAACTCCTATAACCTTTGTAATTTTAGATAATCAAACTAAAAGTTTCCCAAATGATGATGTTAGGATTACTGCAGTATTATTAGATGATAACAATAACCATATTGTAGGAGGTAAATTGCAATTTATATTTAATAACACTAATGTTACATCTACTATTGAAAATGGAATGTTTTTATATGTATTTAGCACTAATTTTACCGGTTTAATGCCTGTTTCAGGGTATTATGATGTTCTTAATGCAGATAATGTAACTATTAAAAATGGTGTTCTTCATATTAAATTATCTCCATCAATTGGAATGAATTTATCAACTAATACCAGTTTTGTAGATGAAACTGTTGTTGCTAAGATTAATCTTTCACCAGATATGATTAAAGGGACAGTTACTATTATGATTGATGGTAAAAAGTATACTGTTGTAAGTATTGATAATAATCATATTTTTACTGTGAATATTACTGGTTTAACTTATGGAGATCATGTTATTAGTGCTCTTTATTCAGGAGATAATGATTATGGTCCTAAAATGAATTCATCTTCAATAACTGTCTTCCGTGTTTCTGATTATAATATGTCTGTTATCATCGATGAAGTTAGTGTAGGTGAGGATGCAATTATTAATGTAAGTTTACCGAGGGATGCTAATGGAAATGTAACTGTTACTTTAGATGGTGTTGATTATACTGGAGTTGCATTAAATGGAACTGCATTAGTTTATATTCCTAATTTGCCAATTGGAAAATATAATATAACTATTGCTTATTTGGATGATAAATATGCTTCAAAAACTATTAATGGAACAATAACTGTTGTTAAAAATACTCATTATAATATGGATATTAATGTTGAGGATGTTAAAGTAGGTGAAGAAGCTATTATTAATATTGAACTTCCTAGTGATGCTACAGGCAGTGTTGAAGTAGTTATTGGAAATATTACACAAAGTGCAAATATTAAAAATGGTAAAAGCTTCAGTATCTATTGGTAATTTAAGTGCTGGCCAATACACAGCTACTATTCAATATGATGGAGATAATAAATATGGAAGTGCAAAAACAACAGCTTCATTTAATGTTACTAAACATGAATCAAAAGTTGATATTTCTGTAGATGATATAGAAATTGGTGAAAATGCTGTTGTGACTGTTAGTGTTACTTCTGGTGCTACTGGTAATGTTACTTTCACTATTGGTGATAAAACTGAAACTGTTGAGATTAAAGATGGTAAAGCTACTTTAACTGTTAAAGGTTTAGTTAGTGGCGATTATACTGTATCTGCTGTTTATAATGGTGATGATAAGTATTTATCTTCAAGTAACAGTAAGCTTCATTTAAAGTTTCTAAACTTGAGTCAAAAGTTGATATTTCTGTAGATAATATTGAAATTGGTAAAGATGCTGTTGTGACTGTTAGTGTTACTTCTGGTGCTACTGGTAATGTTACTGTTGTTATTAATGGTAAATCACAAGTTGTTGAGCTTAAAGACAGTAAAGCTGCTGTAACTATTGAAAATTTAACTGCTGAAGATTATAAAATAGAAGCAACCTATAATGGTGATGCTAAGTATTTAACAAGCAGTGCAGTTTATACATTTAATGTAAATAAACTTCCTTCTTCAATTACTGTATCTGCTGGTGATATTAAGGTTGGTGAGGATGCTGTTATTGTAGCTAGCATTACTTCTGGTGCTACTGGTAATGTTACTTTTACTGTTGGTGATAAGACTGAAACTGTTTGGATTAAAGATGGTAAAGCTACTTTAACTGTTAAAGATTTAGCTAGTGGTAATTATAAAATCAATGCTGTTTATAATGGTGATGCTAAGTATTTAACTTCATCTAACAGTAAGCTTCATTTAAAGTTTCTAAAATATCAGGTTATGATATTAAAGTTAATGTTAGTGAGGTAAATGAGGGTGAAAATGCTACAGTTACTGTAATTTTACCTAAAGATGCTACTGGTAATGTAACTTTAGTTATGAACAACAGACCTTACTTTGCAAAAGTTAATAATGGTACTGCTAAAGTTATTATTCCATATATTTCTGCAGGAACTCATGAATTTATTGTAAATTATTATGGTGATAATAAATATGATAAGGCAACTGCAAATGGAACTATAACTGTTAATAAAAAAACATTTACATTAACTGCTGACGATCTTGTAAAATATTACAAAGGTCCTGAAAGCCTTACAGCTAAATTAGTTGATAGTAAAGGTAATCCAATAGCTGGTGCTGATGTAATATTTAATATTAATGGTAAAGATTACATTAGAAAAACCAATAATGAAGGAATAGCTTCTATGGCTATTAATTTAGGTGCAGGAACCTATAATGTAGCAGTTAAATATAATGAAAGTTCAGTTAATGTAACAGTAACTGTAAAATCCACTATTATGGCAGATAATTTAGTTAAAATGTATCAGAATGCTACAAGATTCTATGCCAAATTTTTAGACAGCACAGGAAAAGCATTAACTAACAGTGAAGTTAAATTTAACATTAATGGAGTATTTTACACTAAAACCACGGATAAAGATGGTATGGCTGATTTAGGTATTATGTTAAGACCTGGAAATTATATTTTAACCGCATATAATCTGGCAAATGGTGAAGAAAAAGGAGTCAACATAACTGTAAAATCATTAATCGTACAAAGTGATTTAACTAAATACTACTTAAATGCTTCTAAGTTTGAAGCAACTGTCTACAACAAAGACGGATCTTTAGCAGTAAACAAGAATGTAACCTTTAACATCAACGGTGTGTTCTATCACAAAAACAACAGATGAAAATGGTGTTGCAAGCTTAGGAATTGCTTTAAGACCAGGAAATTACACTATTACAACAATGTATGACGGTTTGGATATTGGAAACAAAGTCACTGTCATGCCAACTTTAGTAACAAAAGATCTCTCCATGAAACACTTAGACGGCAGTAACTTTACTGCACAAACTTTGGATGGTCAAGGTAAGCCATTAGCTAACCAGAATGTATCATTTAATGTAAATGGTGTTTTCTATCATAAAGTTACTAATAAAGATGGTATTGCAAGCTTAGGAATCAGGTTAATGAGTGGCGAATACATTATAACTTCCTACTGGAATGACTTCCAAACTGGAAACACAATAAAAATCAGTTCTTAAAGAGAATTCATAATTCTCTTACTTTTTTTTCTTTTTTTTCACATGAATTTGAAAAAGTCTTCTATTTTTCTTTGCTTAAATTCATTGATAGTAGAACTTTTTTTTAATAAACTAAAAATTATACACATGTATTTTTACAAAATACCAAAAATTACCATGATAAATAATAAAAACAAAATGAATTGACTTTATTTATCACTAAAAAAAATTCAGATTTTCTAAATTTATTATATATTTTTTTATTTTCTTAATGCTTTTTAAATATATTTCAATTAACTTTATTTATTAATAAAAACATAATTGACTTCATAATAAAGTTATTTTATTATTATATAAAATTATGAGGTGTTTTATGAGGAAAAAATTCTTAACAGTATTTTTTATTTTATTGTTTTTACTATGTTTGTCTGTAGTTTCTGCAACTGATGAAAATACTAATTCCAGCATAGTTGCTCAGGATTATGATGGAAATGAATTTTATGTTGATTTAGGAGGAGATGATAGTAACTCAGGTCAACTTAATAGTCCATTTAATTCAATAAATAAAGCAGTAGAAGTATCTAATCCTCGTGATAATGTTGTTATTCATTTAGGGGAAGGTACATTTGAAGGAAATGGAAATGTAATGATATCAATCAATAAAGCTCATTTAAGCCAAGGTGGTTCAATAACTATTGTTGGTGCAGGAGCTGATAAAACTATAATTAAAGGAAGTAGTGCATATTATGCATTTAATATATATGCTGATTCTGTAGTTACTTTAAGAGATTTATCTATTGTTGATTGTAAAAGTGTTGAAGGTGGTGCAATATGCAATTCCGGTACATTGTTAGTTGATAACTGTATTTTCAGGAATAATTTTGCATTTAATGCCGGGGAGCTATATCTTCTATAGAAAATGGGGATTGTAAAATTTATAACTCAGTATTTATTAATAATTCAGTTACCTGTAATGATGAATATGGGAATGCTAATGGTGGAGCTGTTTATTCATTAAAAAGTGATTTATTAGTTGATTCCTGCAGATTTGTAGGTAATTTTGCAAAGGGTAACTGTTTAAATGCAATTTCTGGAGGAGCTATTTATGTAGGTGCTTATTTAAATAATGTTCCTTCTGTGACAAACAGTAATTTTATTAATAATTATGTTGTTTCAACAAACTTCAGAACAAACTGGCAATATGCCAAAGGCGGATCCATTTATATGATAAACTGTAACTTATTTAATGATTCTTTTATTAATTCTAGTGTTACAGGAAATAATGGAGTAGGTGGATCTTATTATTCTGAACCTAAATACTTAAATAGTATTTCCAATATTTTGAGAATTAACTCAAGTGTTAATGGTGTTTTGGAAAGTAATATTTATCCTGCTGATTATGATGGAAAGTATACTCTAATGAAGTTGTAGTGTATGTTTCTGTTAATGGTAATGATGAAAATGGTAACGGGTCTTTTAATAATCCTTATGCTACAATAGCTAATGCAATTGCTAAATCAGCGGGTAATGTATATAACTTGAAAGTGTATTTGTTAGATGGAGTTTATAGTGGAGCAGGCAATACTAATATCAGTTTGCCAAGTAGTATGAATATTCAAATTGCAGGTATTGGTTCTAAAGTCATAATTGATGGAAGTGGTTCTAATTGGTTTGCAGCTAATGAAAGATCAATTTCCGGATTTAAATATGTTTTATCTAATTTAAATTTAATTAATTTTAAAGCTAAAAGCACAGGATATAAAAAAGAAAATAATATTGGGGTTATTTCTAATTATGCAGATTTAACTATTGATAATTGTATTTTTAAAAATATTTGCAGGTTCTTCAATATCCAATTATGATTTGGCTAATTTAAAGGTTATTAGTTCATCATTTGTAGATTCAAAACACTTGGGATTCTATGGTGGTGTTTTATTTAATTATGATGCTAATGCAAGATTTTATAATTGTATTGTAAATAATTATTCTTCAACAGATATTTTTTATTCTACAGCAGTAAATACAGAAAATGTTTATTTGGAGTTTTTTAATTCAACATTTAAAAATTTAAAAGCTTTGATTCCAGATGTAAGTTTTTAGGAGCAAGTAATACAAATGTTACTATGAGTTATGTTAATTATGCAGATAATGATTGCAATTTTGCAGTTGCTTATGATAAATCCTCTGTGAAAATAGATAATTCTGTATTTAAAAATAGTAACTGGTTAAGCGGGTCTGTTAATGGAATGATATGGAATGTTTATAATTCCTCTTTTATAAATATAAACTCTTTAACTTTCAGTTCAATTAATGATTATAAAAGTAATTTTAATGGATGTTTGTTTGATGGAGGAAATGTGGAATTTAGAGGAAATACCATAACTGTTGGAAATTCAAGTTTTTATAATAATAAAGTAATCATTGTTAATAATGATAATCAGAAGGGAAATTTAGATTTTAATTATAATTATTGGATTGATGAAACTCCTAAAAATATGATTGATACAACTGCAAATGTTAAATTAAATTATTGGATTGTTAAACATTTATCTGCAGAAAACTTATTTAATGATAGCTATAAAGTAGTTATTTCTTATAAATTATTTGATGGAAGTGATTATAAAGATTATGATGTTAGATATGTTCCGGTAAAACCGGTTAGATTTACTTTAATAACTTCCAAAGGAAGTAATTCTTTAGATTCTGGTACATTGATTAATGATATCTTTGAATTTATTAATACGGCTAATGATGATAGAAATGTAGTGGTTAGCTTTACAGATAATACTAAATTAAATATAACTCTTTATAATCAACATAAAGTAGATACTAATATAGATTTATCTCAAAAAACAGCTAAAATAGGGGACATAGTTGAAATTAATGTAAATATTAAGGATAATAAAACAGGATTGGCAGTTGATTTCGGTATTGTTGAAATTTATTTAAATAATAAATTAATAAGTTCAAATAATGTTACTGGATTAGCTATCAGTAAATCTATCACAGTTGATGAAAGTAAATCATTTTATAATATTTCAGTTATTTATAAAGGAAATAATAAATATGCGATTCTTCAAATTCAGCTATATTAAGAATATCTTCAATTCCTCTTGAAACAGTTATTATTTCTAAAGATTTAACTAAATATTATAAAAACGGATCCCAGTTTGATGTTGTCCTTAAAGATGTTTTAGGTAATGTTCTAGTTGGTAAAATAGTTAAAATCACAATTAATGGTGTTACTTATAATAAAATAACTAATGATAAAGGAGAAGCCAGATTGTCTATAAACCTTTTCCCAGGTGTTTATAATATAACTGTTTTATTTGAAGATGATGATAATTATGTTAAATCATTAAATACCAATAAAATAGTTGTTTTATCCAAGATAATTACAAAATTTGTAGATAATAATAAATTTATTGTTAAATTGGTAAATGATGATGGAACTCCAAAAACAAATGCTTCATTAGCTATTATTGCAAATGGTGTTCAATATAATCGTATTACTAATGGTAGTGGTGAAGCTAGACTTAATGTTAGATTAAATCCGAATAATTATATTTTTGCTGTAACTGATGGTCAGGAAGTTGTTTCAAGTTCTGTTAATGTTTTATCAACAATTGAAACTAGTGATATTTCAATGTTTTATAAAGATGGAACAAAATATTCTGTTAAATTATGTGATCTTGATGGAAATATAATGCCTAATAAAAATGTTGCAATTACTATTAATGGTGTTACTTATAATAAGGTAACTGACTCTAATGGTGTTGCTTATTTAAATATAAATCTTAATCCTGGAACTTATTCTGTCTGGGCTACTTATGGCGATAAAACAGTTTGCAACACTGTATCAATTTCACCTATGGTTGTAAGTATGGTTTCATCAAGTGTTAATATTCAACAAGGTACATTTTATAAAGTTAAATTTTCCGATGCTTTATCAAATCCGATTGTTGGACAGGAAGTTGGAATTCTTATTAATGGAATTATGTATCATCGTGTAACTGATGAATTAGGTGTTGCATCTATTAAGATTAATCTTAATCCAGGTAGTTATATGGTAATGTCTGGTTTATTATCTAATGCTTATGAAGCTAAAACTATAAACAATGTCATAACAGTTAGTGGGGATTATTTATGAATTTAAATAAATATGTTATTATAGCTATATATGCTATTGTAGCTATGGTAATATTCACACCATTATATGCTGAAGATATTGATAATGTCACTGTTATGTCATCAAGTGATACTATTACTATTAATGAAAATAGTTATACAGGTAATGTAATTACTATTACTGATGATAATTATGATGACTATTTTGATATTTATTCTGGAGAAATGTTTCCTGATGCTAATATTAATGATGGTGATATTATACGTATAGGTAATGTTACTGATAAAGCATTTGTTATCAATAAACAATTAGAAATTACTACTATTCATAATGGTGATGTTATTAAAAATGGTTATGTTAAGCTAGTTAAGGGTAGTGATGGTTCTAGTGTTCATGGATTAACTATTATTAATGATAAAGCACATTATGTTGTTGATGGTATACAAAGTATTGATTTAAATGGTATTGGTTTATTCTATACAAATAACAATTATATCTGTAATAATTCAGTTCAATTAGCAGAAGGTAGAGGTGTATTTGCATTACCTATGGGTGCATCATCTAATAATAAAATATATAAAAATAAATTTGTAAGTACAATGAGTATTTGTGTGCCTATGAGTGAATGTGATAATAATATATTTGATGGCAATTATTTCCAATCTACTTTAGCTAATGTAATATACTATAATCCGTGGGGTCATGCAGATTATTTTGGTGGTCATGGTGTATGTTATAATAATACATTTAGCAATAATTATATGTGTTCTTTAAATAGGAACTCTGAATGGGTTATTGGTATGTCTCTTTTAAGTAATTGTAATGTATATATTGTAAATAATACTATTACTAATGTTTATGATGGTATTAGGGGTTTAGGTTCAAACTCAATAGTAAAAGGAAATACTATAAAGAGTATAGAAAGTTTAGGTTTATCTGTTAATAGTGATAATTTAACTATTGAGAACAATACATTTATAGATATGACTATGGCTATAGCTGTATTGAATGATAATATTGTTGTTAAGAATAATATAATAACAAATTCTTCAATTGGAATTTGGGTATTTGGGGAAAATGCGTCTTTAATATCTAATACTATTAGTTTAGTTGATGGGTATTATGCAGTTAATGTTGAAAGTGAAAATGCAGTAATATTAAATAATAATATTAAAGTAAGTAATTTTGGTGAAGGAATTAGAGTAGCTAAAACTAATACTAGTATATTAAATAATACTATTCAAACAGCTGTTGATTCTGGAATTTATATATTGTCTTCTAATAATGTTATTAGTGGAAATAGGATATCTTCTAATTTGTATGGAGTTTATGTTGATGCAGCATCTGAAGTATACTATTATACTCGTGGTGTATTAAAAGGTTTGTATTATGTAAAAATTAATCAAGGTAGATTAAATTATAATAATATTAGTGATAATGTTATCAATACTAAGTCCTATGGGATTTATTTACTAGGAACTGTTTATAATACTACTATTGCATATAATAATATTACTACAAATGCAGCAATTGGTATTGTTGAGAATATTACTGATCCATTTTCAAATATTGTTAGGGATAATATTGTTAATGGTGTGTTTTTGAATTATAGTGGTATAGTTATTAGTGATGATAATTTCTATGCCTATTTTAATGAGAACGGATATTTTAAATTTGATAATATTAAGTCTATTGTTTTAGTAATTACAAAGCTTTCTAATAAGGACATGGTAATTAATCAAAAAATGACTATATTAAATGGCGGATCAGTTAATATATTATCTAATGTTACTTTATATTTAGTATCTGGAGCAAGTGGAACTTCAATTAAGTTATTAAACTTTAAAAACACAGATAAAAATGCAATTGTTTTGAATGATGTAAATGATGTGACTTTAGAACAAATTAATATGATGTTAACTTCTAAAATGAAAGATGTTTTTGGAATTTCTATAAATTCATCAAACAATATCAATATTGTATCAAATGATTTATATGTCACAGGTGAAAATAGACTAATTCAAGGTATTTTACTTAGTCATTCAAATAATCTCACAATTAATAATAATAGTGTAATTTTAGAAGGAAATAAAACAGCTAAAGGAATTGTTATAAATTCAGTGAATGTATCTAATTTAGTTAATAATACTATTCACATTCAGGAAATGGAGTATTTGACATTGTTTTAGTTGATAATTCTAATGATTTAAATATCTCATATAACAATTTCATAGCTAGATCTACTAAAGTTGTTTCTCCATTGGAAATAAGTAATTCTAATAATTTTACTATGGATAATAATAATATTAGTGCATTTGCTAATTTGGTAAAATCTTTGAATTTCTCAAATAATAGTAATATTTTGTTAAATTTTACTTTCATTAAGTTAATTGGAGCATCTAAAAGTAGTGCAACTTTTGTTAATAAAGGTTTAAATAATGTTGAAGTAATAAATTCTATAATTTATTCAAATGCTTTAAAGTTAATTGATGGGAATATAATTTTAAATAAAAATAAATATGTAATTTATGATGGGAATATTGAAACATTCTTTGATTCACATGGAATATTTAGTAACTTATCAATAACTCAAAGAGACACTTTACTTTTTGATAATTTAAAATTAAAACATTATAATTTAATTTTTAATCAAGTAGTTACTTTAGATTCTTATTATAAAACTTCAGTAATTGATGCAACTTTAAATTTTAATTCAAAATCAAGTAATTCAACTATTGGAAATTTAAATTTTGATTTAGTTGGGAACACGGCATTTTATTTGAATTTTGCAAGAAATATTACTATTGAAAATGTTAATATTAATTTAATATCTTCTAAGGATGTTTCAGCTATTATAATAACTGGTGAAAGTTTTGACAATTTAATTAATAATAATACTATTAATATGAAAGGTAGTGCTTCATTAACAGGAATTACTATTTATAATTATTATGATGGATATTATGGATTAAGTCCTAAAAACAATATAATTTCAAATAATAATATTATAATTGATTCAACTAGAGATGTAATTGGTATTTACATTGCAATGGCAGATAATACAATTATAAGGGATAATAATATAAAATTAACTGCAGGTAATATTGCATATGGTGTTTATAATATTTATTCTCCTGATTTCAAAGTATTTATGAGTACTATTTGGACTGCAAATACAAAAATTATTCATAATTTTATTGATGCAAGAGGTTCAATTGTCTGTTTAATTAACTCAATTGAAGCTAAAAATACATTAGTTGATAGTAATATATTAATCGCTACAGCTGATGATGGTTCTTATGGTTACTTTGGATATAAAACATCTGGGGATATAATAAGGTATAATGATTTCACAATAAATGGAACTTTAAATAATAGACCATTAGCACCTAATGTAGGTCAAACTGGTATTTATTTATCAAGTGGTTCTTCTAATGTATTGATTTTAGAAAATAGTATTATTTCTAATTATACTTCTGGAAATGAATATGCAATTTATGTAGATGCAGATTCTAATAAAATTTCAATTGTTGACAATTATTTAATTAGTGATAATTGGAACAGATACTCTGATAATGCGATATATGCACCATCAGCTAATTTAACTAATAATGAACTTTATTATGTTTATGTATCACCTGATGGTAGTGATGAATTAGGTAATGGGTCTATTAACAATCCATTTAGAACAATAAAATATGCTTTAAGTAAGGTAATTAATAAAGGAATTGTTTATGTAATTGCAGGTAAATATATTGAATCTAATATTATTATTTCAAAAGTAGTTACTATTAAAGGATTAGGTGAGGTTATTGTTAATTGTGAAGCTAGTCTATTTAATATTACAAAATCTGGTTCATTAAAAGTATATAATATTAAATTTATGAATGCATATTCAGTTTCCGGTTCAACATTTTACAATTTAGGAAAATTATACTTAGAAAATGTTTCAATAGTAAATTCTACAGCTTTAACTTATGGTGGAGCTATTGTAAATTATGGGGAGTTAGTTATAGTAAATTCTATATTTTCACTAAATAAAGCGAAAAATGGTGGAGTTATAGCTAATTATAATAAATTAGATATTAAATCATCAAATTTCACTAATAATAGTTGTTTTATTAAAGGTTCTGGAGGAGCTATTTATAATTTAGGAAAAGGCACTCTTACTATTGATAACTGTAATTTTGCTGATAATAAAGTTGATGCAGAATATCTTCTTGAAGCGGATGATTTGGGTGTTCGTTTAGGTTCTGGAGGAGCTATCTACAACCGTGGAGATTTATATATTTATAATTCAAATTTCACATCTAATAGAGCATTTAATTGGGGTGGAGCTATTGTAAGTATCACTGATGTTAAAAAAACACAATCTTAAAGTGATTAACTCCATATTTGATAAAAATACCTGTTTTGCAGGTGGTGGAGGAGCCATATTTATTACAAATGCTAATGCAGATATTGCTAATTCTTCATTTACATTAAATGCAATTGGAAGTGATAGTGGTGGAGCATTGTATTTCACAAAATCCAATGCTAAAATTTATAATTCCACATTCTTTAAAAACTCTGCAAGTTTTAGTGGAGGTGCAATAGATGCCTGGAGATCAAATATAACTATGGATTTATGTAATATAACTGATAATAATGCAGAACATGGTGGAGCTTTATGTTTCTATGGTGAACGTGTGGGAAATCATGTTACTGGTACTTTAAATATTTATAATTCAACAATTTATGATAATAAAGGATTTTATACTGGTGGAGCATTTTATGTTAAGGATTTAAACATGAATGTTAAAAATTCTAATATTTATGGTAATTTTGGAGGAGATGGTAAAAATTCCATTTCAGTTGACATATTTTACCCTATAAAACCAGTTAATAATATAGATTTAAATGGTAATTGGTGGGGTAGTAATGATGGTCCTGGAGAAGATGTATGGTTAAATGCACAATATTACAGGGAATGGGTTAAAGATAAAATTAGCTGGCCTACTTTCAGTCCTTCAAATCCAGATAATAATCCAAACAATCCTGAAACAATCCAAGACCAGGTCAATCAACTAATAATCCAATTAATGGTCCAAGTATGGAGGATTATTAACCCCAGGTTCAAATTCTGGTGGTTTTGGAACAGGTATAGGTTCCGGTACTGGAAATGGTTTTGGTTTTGGTAATGGTAACGGAAGAGGTTCAGGAAGTGGAAGTTCTAATGGTGGAAGTTCTGGAAATAATGGTGGAAGATTAGGTTCAGGAAGTGGATTTAATGGAACTGTTTACTCAAACCAAGGTTCACTTGGTGATTTAGGATCTTCCAGTTCTGGTGCTGGTGGAAGTGATGCCGGTTCTTCATCTCAATCATCAAACATGATGTATGAACTTAATAAAAATATTAAAAAAGTATTATCTGATGATAATGTTATGTATGGTATTGTATTTTTTAGCAATAATTTTGTTATTAATAATATTTGGATATAAACGTAATTCTAAAAGGAGGATGAATAAATGAATAAATTCAGACCAATTTTAATCTTATCATTATTCATATTGTTCATGGTTTCATTAGGAGCTATATCTGCTGAAGAATTAAATTCTACAGTTGTAAATGACGCTCAAGCAACTGATTCAATTTATGTTGATTCAAATGCAGTAATTGGTGGGGATGGTGCTTTAAACAATCCTATGAATAATATTGGAGATGCTGTTAATTCAGCAAATAACAACTCTATAATCCATGTTAAAGGAGGAAATTATTCTACTTCAGATAACAGTAAGATAATTATTAATAAAACAATTACTATTGAATCTTATGATGGAACAGCTGTAATTAATGGAAAATACAGTGATTATGTATTTTATATTACAGATAAAGGTTCTTTAACCTTGAAAAATATTGAATTTGTAAATACTGAATATTCAACTGTTAAAACATATGGTGCTATTGTAAATTATGGTAATCTTAATGTTCTTGACAGTTCATTTAGTAATGCAGTTGGTTTAAGGGCAGGTATTATATTGAATTATGGAACATTACTAGTTAATAATTCAGAGTTTAAAAATAATTCTGCAAAATATTATGGTGGAGCTGTAACTAACTTTGGTTTCGCAAATATTGTTAATTCATTATTCGAATCTAACACTGCTGCAGAAGGTGAAGCTATTTTAAATACATATGATATGTTTATTTCAAATTCTAGATTTATTGATAATAATATTTCATCAAATAAATATCAAAAAGTAGAAAGTTTAATAGATATTTCATCTTCATACTTTACTGAAAATTCTGATATTTTTGTTAAAGATAGTGGTATACATATTAAAGAATCTTATGTAACTTTAATTAATACATCAAACTCTGTTGTAGATATCAGTTATTCATTTATAAATACCTATGATTTCGTTAATTCAAGATTAAGTATTGATGATAATTTATGGTGTTCTAATGAAAATATCCCTAAACAGGCTAATAGATGGTTGGTTATGATTTTCGTAGATAAAAACACTGGAAGTTCTATAATTAAATCTAAAGCAGTTGTTGATGTTTTAGTTACTTTTAAAGTATGTAATGGAAAATCTACATATAATTTACCTTCTGATGTTCATTTACCTTCTGTTTATATTCAACTTGAAGCAGATAATGGTAGATTCAAAGAAAATGGAGGATATTTAATAAATAATGCATTTTCAACTACTTACTTTGATAATTCTAAAAGCACATTAATATTTGCAATGTTTGATGATTCTTTTGCTACTTTAACAGTAGGTTCTGGATTTAATAATGGAAAAATATATGTTTCAACTTCAGGTTCTGATGAAAAGGAGATGGGTCTATTAATAATCCATACAAATCTTTAACTAAAGCAATTAGTGTAGCTTTAAATGGAGACACTATTTTCATCGGAAAAGGAAGTTATTCTGGATTATATAATTCCGAACTTTTAATTAATAAAACTTTAACCTTTTCTAGTTATAATGGTGAAGTTAAATTATATAGAGATGATTTCCATATAATGTTTACTATTAGTCCAAGAGGAGTTCTAACATTAAAAGGATTAACACTATCTGCTATGGATAAATCAAAATTCATTCCACTTGTAAATAACTCTGGAAAAACAGTCATGGATAATTGTATTATTAAAGATGCTAAAGGTGGAGATAAGTATGTATGGAAAGGCAATGAAGCATGGCATTATCAATATTTCTCTAATCAAAGTATAATTTACACTAGTAATGATTTAATTATCAATAATTCTGTCTTCAGCAATTTAGAAGATATTGTTATTAGATCATACTTTTATACTGGAAGTAATTATTTTAAACACTTTGATGTGACTATTGAAAACTCAGTATTTACTAACTGTAAAGCAATGGAGTGGGGATTTACCTGGGATAGTAAAAATTATATTGATAAAGCAGATATTATCAGTCCTTCATTTATAATTAATGTAGGTGCAGAAAATGTCTTAATTGATAATTGTACATTTAGAGATAATGCAGCATCTGCTGTTCGTGTAAATGCATCTAAATCATTTTTAGTAGATAATTCAAGATTTATACGTAATCATGGATCTATTTATTCATTAACAACTGGAGTATTAAATAATACATTAATAACTGAAGATTATGGTCCATCTGTAGGTTTTTCAACAGTACTTTTAATTCCAATAATTAGAAATATGCAATCTATTGTTAATTCAAATTTTACTAAAAATAAAGATGTTATTATAAGTACTTTTTTTGTCCACTATGGTGATAATATTTATTTATATAATTGTTATTTTGGAAATAATACAAATTATTATGCTCAAGACCATAGAAACAGTAGTGGGGAAGGATTAATATTAAATGGCGGAAATATGACTGTAGATTATTGTACTTTTGAAAATAATTCCGTATTTTATGGTGGTGTATTTTATAATGATGGAACAACTGTAAGTCCTGGAAAACTTTATTATTCTAAACTAGATATTACAAATTCTATATTTTATAATAATAATGCAGTATTTGGTAAAGATATTTTCAATAAAGGTGGTGAAGTATTTGTTTCTGATTGTTGGTGGGGATCTAACAGAGGTCCAAATGATGAGAATATTTATAAGGCTGCAGGGACTGTTGAAGTTAAAAATTGGGCCATATTAACATTTGACATTGAAGATAATACATTAATTGGTAGTTTAAATAAAGTAACAGATAGTAAAGGTAATATTTATAATATTACTGGTAAATTGCCTTCTAGAATAGCTATATTTGAATCTTCAATGGTTAAAATTAATCCTAATGCTATTCCATTAATTAATAATCAGGCTAAGGTAAATATTTCATTTAATGGTGAGGATATTTCAGCTAGTCTTCGTGTTGATAATCAAACAATTAGTTTAGTATTTTATAATAAAAACACAGTATTTGATTTAAAAGATATTATTGTTTATGGTAAAGGAACTTCTTACTCTTTTATTTTAAAAAGTGTAAATGGTTATGTTATATCTAATAAAACAATTACTTTGTTGATTTTAAATGGAACTAATGTTTATCAAAAACATATATTAACAACTAATGCTTTAGGGGTAGCTACTTTAATTATTAATTGTAGTATGGGTAATTATACTTTTAAAGCTAGTTATGATGGTGATAATTACTTTAAACCAGCACAAGGAAGTGCTAAATTAGTTGTAATGCCTTATTATACATCTATATTTATTAAGGAAGATCAAACATTTTATGGAAATGGTAATTTCATTTATGCTCATATTTATGATAATTTAGGTGATGCTATGGTTAACCAAATAGTTTTATTTACTATAACTTCATCTAATGGAAATGTTTATAAGAGATACGCTCTTACTGATTGGAAAGGTCAAGCAGGATTCTACCTTAATTTATCTGGAGGAAATTATAAAGTTGATGTAAGTTATGCAGGTGACAATTGGCATTATGGATCATCAACTACAGGTTTATTTAATATAGTTTACATTGGAACAAATGTGATTATTGATCAATTATTATTTAATGGTAGAGGAAATACTTTAACAATATTGCTTCGAGATAATAACTATAGAGTTTTATTTAATGAAACTGTTGAAATAACATTGTCTGATGGTAAAGTTTCCCAAACATTTAAAGTTACTACTAATGAAAATGGTCATGCAGGTGTTGTTATTAATTTAGTTCCTGGCAAGTATAATGTTTATGTAAAATATGCTGGAAATAAATTGAATTCCCCATCCTCTGCTGAAGGAGATTTGACTATTAATCATGTACCTACTCAAATTTCTGCAAGTTCAGTAATCATTTTTGATAGTACGATGAATAATTATTTGGTTAAATTAACTGATATTTATGGACGTTTACTTGTTAATGAAACAATTACCATTACAGCAATTAGTCAAACTACTGGTGTCAAACAGATATTTAAAGTTAAAACAAATGATGAAGGAATAGCTAATTTAACATGTAAGTTAGATATTGGTTATTATTTATTGAAAGTTAACTTTGAGGATAATGAATGGTATGGTGGCAGTAATTATGCAAAGCACTTTAATTGTAGCTGATACTGTTAGTGATTTTAATCCATATGCTACTATTTTAGTTGCTAATGACTTTAATAAGTATTATAAGAATGCTACTCAATATGTTGTTCGTTTGCAGGATATTTATGGTAATCCTATTTCAGATATGGATGTTGTTATTTGTGTTAATGGTGTAAATTATAATAGAATAACCAACAGTTCTGGTGAGGCTAAATTAAATATTAATTTGTATCCTGGAATGTATTATGTAAGTACAAGTTTTGGAGGTTGTGGAAATTGGACTAAATCATTTGTTAATAGTTCAGTTACAGTTTTGTCTCAAATTATTTCACATGATTTAACTAAAATTTTAAGAAATGGAAGTCAATTTATTGTTAAATTTGTTGATAATGCTGGAAATCCTATTGGAGGCAAAACAATAGATATTTCTATTAATGGAATTGTTTATTCCCGTATTACTAATAGTTCTGGTGAGGCTAAATTAAATATTAATCTTAATCCTGGTAAATATGAGGTTATAACTTCTTGTGGTGATTTTGTTAATCATAATATGGTTAATGTTTTATCTAACATAGAAAGTGATGATCTTTCAATGTACTATAAAGATGGGTCTAAATTTAAAGTAGTTATCTATGATAGTGAAGGTAAAGTTAAACCTAATGCAACTGTTAAATTTACCATTAATGGTGTTTCTTATGTTAAAACTACTGATAATGATGGTATAGCGGCTTTAAGCATTAATTTAAATTCTAATATTTATACAATAACGACTGAATATAATGGTATTGTTAATACTAATCAAATTTGGATTTATAATATGGCAGTTAATATAGGTGCTGTTAATGAAACAGTTGAAAGGGGCAATTCTTTTTGTGTAAAATTAAGTGATGTTAATGGAAATGCAATAACTGGTGGGCAAGTATCATTTAAAATTAATGGTGTTTCATATATTAAACAGGTTAATGAAACCGGTTATGCAAAATTAAACATTAATCTTAACCCAGGTGTATATAAAATTATCACAGCATTTTCTATTAGAAATTATGAAGATAAATTACTTTATAATACCTTAAAAGTAACTGATACAAATTAATTTATTCATTTAATGAATAAATTTCTTATTTTTTCATCCAATATGATTTTTAAATTTTAATTTTTGACTTATTTCTTATTTTTTATTAATTCCTTAAAATTTACTGTAATTTAAAGTTTTTAACAATAAAATGTTTATTCTTTAATTATATTTAAAATTCTCTGGTAAAAAATTATTTGGGGTGAGGTAATTGCTCAAATAATATTAATATTTCATGTTTTATTATTAATCAGTATTATATTTCTTTAGGAACAGTTTTATATTAGTTAATAAAAATATACTATTTGTCAATTTATGTTGACGTAATAATTAATGGAGGATTAATTTTTGAGAAATAAACTCGCAATATTAATTTTATTGATATTATTTATTGTATCTATTTCTTGTGTTAGTGCTGAAGATAGTAATTCTGTCAGTGTTCTAAGTGGTTCTAACTCTGATGTTTATGTTAGTCCAACAGGAAATGATAATAATGTAGGTGATGTTAATAATCCTTTTGCTACAATTAATAAAGCAATAGATTCTAATGTAAGTAACATACACCTATCTGAAGGAAAATTTATTGGTACTGGCAATAACGGTTTAACAATTGAAAACAAATCAATAACCATTATAGGAGCTGGTGCGGATAAAACTATAATAGATTTAAACAAAACTCAATTTATGGATATTAAGTCCACTAGTTCTGTAGTTTTAACTAATTTAACCATAATAAATGGTTATACAAAGTATGGTGGAGCTATTTACAACAATGGTAATTTAACCATTCAAAATTGTAACTTTAAAAATAACTCTGCTACTTCTGGTGGAGCTATTTACTCAGGAACCTCTGCTAATTTGGATATTTATTATTCTACCTTTGAAGATAATGTAGTTACAGATCGTGGAGGTGCTATTTTTTCTTATAGCTATGTAGGTATCTATGATTCTACTTTTATAAGAAATAAAGGTACTGGTACATCTTCAACTGGAGGTTCCATTTATATTAATGGAAATAGTAACAAATATTCTGTTTTAAATAGGAATATATTTAAAGACACTTCTGTTGCAAGACAAGGTGGGGCTATTTATTTAAGTTATGGAAATGTTACTAATTGTATATTTGAAAATGCATCAACTACTGCTACTGGGTCAAGTTATGGTGGTGGAGCTATTTATGGGTCTAGTTTTTAACCTTAAAAACAATACTATGACTAATTGTGTAGCTAAAAGTGGAAATGGAAACTACATATTTGCATCTTCTGGATTCAATGGAGTAGTCACAATTTTGAAGGTAAAACTGCAGATATAACTAGTTCTACTTTTACCCTTAATGCAACTGCAACTGATGATATGGGTCATCCAATTCATGGCGGTTCTTACACATTTTATTTAGATGATATTAGAATAGGTAGTGCAAGCTCTGTAAATGGATTTATAAATGGTACATTTTCTAAATTATTGGATGATGGTAAATATACTGTTACAGTTTCAGGTCCTTTAAATGATAATGCAGTTGTTAAAAAAAGCTACTGCAAATGTTAAAATTGACCGTGATTATGTAGATTATTATGTATCACCTGATGGTGATGATGTTAATAATGATGGTTCAAAAGATAAACCATTTAAAACCATTAATAAAGCAATAACTGAAGCATTTGCTAAAAATATCTATGTAAACATCTATCTCTTAGAAGGAACTTATTCAGGTACTGGAAATGTTAATTTAGAGTTAACTAAATTATTAGGTTATCTTAATATAATTGGTGTAGATGGTAAAACAATAATTGATGGTAATGGTAAAGATTATGCATTTAACTTTGGCACTACACTAAATGTTAACATTAAAAATATTATATTCACTAATTTATACAATAAAAAATATGCTGGTTTAATTGAAGGAGGTTCTGGTGATTTCACTGTAAATATTGATAATTGTACCTTCGAAAAATGTAATGCAAAATATTTAATTGAAACTAATGGTGAAATAAATAATGTTATTATGAGAGATAATAATATTGCTTCTAGTTTTATTAGTGGTGCTGTTAGTATAGATAATCTTTTATTTGAAAATAACTCAGGTAATGGTCAAATTAGCAGTATTGAAAAAGGAATATATAATTCTACATTTATAAATAACAAAATTACCACTAAATCCACTAATGATTATGGAATAATATCTGTTAGTGATGCTAATTTTGTATCTTCTAATAATGTTTTCGAAAACAACAATGTTAAAGGATTCTCTATTAGTAGAGGATGTGCTAATTTTACAAGTATAAATGATACTTTTATAAACAATGCTGGTGTGACTGGTGGTGCTGTGGAGGAACATTTATTCATGCTAAATTCATAAATAATACAGCTACCAAAGGTGGAGCTATTTATCATGATTCAAATGTTTTAACTTTAAAAGACTGTATTTTCGAAAATAACAAAGCAGATGACGGTGATGACATATATGGTTTCATAGCTACAAATGGTATGACCGGAGGTTATGTTTAAATATGTCTAATACTTTAACTTTAGTATCTACTAATTCTTCTAGTATTAAGTCTGAATTAAAAGCTATTTTTTGATTTAGGCGGTCTTAAAGTAAGCGGATATAATATTAAATTTTATTTAAATGGTGTTTATAAAGGATCTGCTCCATTAGTTAATAGTGTAGCTACTTTTGTTGCTGTTGCTAATGATGGAAAATACGAAATTTCAGCTTCTGGGGATTATATTAACAAGACTACTGTTGTTAATGGTGTGTTGAATGTTGATGCTAATCCTGTGTCTGTTTTTGATGTTTATGTTTCTGGAACAGGTAGTGATGAATCTGGTGATGGTTCATTAGCTAAACCATTTGCAACTATTAAAAAGCATTTGAATACGGAATGTCACAAAACACCTTAAGCTTAATAATCCATATTATCGGTACTTTGAAAGGTGAGGGTAATGTTAATCTTGATTTAGCACCACTTATAGATTTGACTATTGTTGGTGAAAATAAAGAAACCTCAATTATTGATGCAGAAAAAATAAATACATATTTGACTTTACTCCAGCATACGACAATGTTAAAGTTTACTTAAAAACTTAACAATTAAAAACGGAGTAACTACTAAATATCCTTCTCAAGGTGGTGGTGCGACAGTTGATGTTGGTCTTGTTCGTATTGATGGTTATTATTTAAATGTGGATGATTGTGTATTTAGAAATACTACTGGTCATGGAATTTCTGCAGATAAACTATTCTCAACTCTTTATAGTTAACAATACAAAATTCATAGAATCCAGTGGTGGAGTTTATTCAGCTACTAAAGCATTAAATGTAATCGTAGCAAATACTGAGTTTATAAACTGTAATTTAGGTGTAAATAAGAATGGACGTACAGTTTATTTAACTGGTTTAATTGCAGTTAGCGATATTTTTATTTCATCCAGTTCTATTCCCTAGGTATAATGTTACACAAGTATTATTGGATAATGTAACTTTTTGATGGAAATTATAATGGTACTAAAACTGTAGGTTCTGCTCTTTATTTAGAGGGTACAAATGCTACTGTAATTAATTCTAAGTTCATAAACCTAAAAAGATATTTCAGCTATTCATGCATTTAGTAGTAGTGGATATAAATGTAATGTAACTATTATTGGTACTTACTTTGAAAAACAATACAAGGGATATTGATTATGGTTATGGTCAAACTAATGATTATCGTCCAATATTCTGGTTAATTAACTCAACATTTATTAATAGTGGAGCATTTGCATGTCCTGATATACGTTATCAAGATGCATGGTGGGTTGTTAATAATACTAAATTTATTAACATGACTAATCAGGTATTATTTAGAGGATCAGTATCTTTTTTTCACATAAAGATGATCCGTTACCTGATGGTGTTAACAATATTATAACTATTATTAATTCATTATTCTTAAACAATGAAAAAGGTGTTCGCTTTATTGGAGGTAATGTTACTGGATCTAGTTTCTATAACACTGTAGTTACTGCTGGTGGATCATACGGAGTTTATTTGGATAATAATTTCTGGAATAGTTCTGAGCCTACTTATGTTTATAGTCCTTCTATTTCTTGTGGTAGTTGGATTGTTCCAGCATTAGTTACAGACAATGCTTCTGGTCGGTTCAAACTATTAAACTTGTATATTTAGCATTTAATGGAACTGATTATTCTTATTATGATGTTTCTAAAGTACCTATTTTGGATGTTAATGCTACTTTTAGTGTTAGTGGTGGTATAATTAATCCGGGTGCTGGTATTTTTTACTCGTGATGGTTTAACTGCTAATTACACATATAATGGTGTTGGTAATCAGACTGTAACTGCAACTTTAAGTGATGGAAATATTTTAAAATTAAATGTAACTTTCTACAGAATTGATACATTTACAAATATGACTATTTCAAATAATGCTCCGCAAACTGGAGATTATATTACTGTTAATGTTGTTGTTCGTGATAAGAATGGTAAACTTTTTAAATGGTAGTGTGAATGTTTATCTTAATAGTGTTTTTAAAAGGAACTATCAGTTTAATAAATGGTATGGGTTCCTTTGATGTGTTAGCAGAAAAAACTGGTCCTTGTGAAATATTTGTTTGATTATACTGAGATTTAGATAATTCTTACTCAAGTAATATGACTATTGTTTCAGTTAAAAATACACAAATGAATGTTTCTGTTTCTGATTCAGATTCTGCAAGCAATGTTACTTTTACTGTGGACTTTGATCATGTAGCTAATGGTTTTGTATTTGTAACTATTGGTGGTGTAACTTACAATGCTACTGTTTCAGGTAAAGAAGCTAAAGTTATTGTACCTCCATTAGCTGTAGGCAAATATGATGCTATTGTTTCATATAATGGTGTTGTTAATAAAACTGTTGCAGTTAACATATCTCCTGATAGAAATCCAGTATTAAACATTTC
>VOFB01003687.1_pt1 | contig 282299 bp, 210 predicted proteins | sample 5384141 | NCBI WGS metagenome assembly VOFB01 (sample SAMN12384721, study PRJNA508395) | human gut metagenome | isolation source: healthy gut A | host: Homo sapiens | reverse complement strand
TTGAACAGCTTTATCCGAGCCATATAAGTCGGCTACATCACAGTAAACAATATGAAAGCCATGTTCCAATAATGCTATGTCAGTCTGTGGCTCATGCCCCCAAAAGCGTGCACGAATCATCCAAGGTTTTCCTATGGCTTCTTTTTTGCGGGCTCTACTACAAGGCATTTTACTCCCTCATTCTCAAATTCATACCCTGGGTGTCCATGGAAGTTGAATCGTGTGGCATCTTGTATTCCCAGTGATGTCTGCAGCTTTGTTGGAGAAGCTGTTGCTTTTTACAGCGAGATATTCATATATCTTTTGGGCCATGACTCCTGCTCCGATAGAAGAGGGGTGCAGTTTGTCCGGTAGCATAACCGAATCCCACTGGTCGCCGAAGAGATTAAACAGATTGATAATTTCCAGTTGATTTTTCCAGGCCAATTCTTCCACCGTGGGGCGTACCTCGTTTTCTATCAGTTGTGCATTGATTTCCGAACCCTCCGGCAGGAAACAACGGATAGGAGTCAGGAGAATAATACGTGGATGTGATTTCAGATTCCGGTATGTGTCAATTAATGTCTGGTAATTGTCTTTGAATTCGTTTTTGTATTTCCAGTTTTGCGGTTTGGTATCGTTAGTACCTAATTTGATTAATACAATATCGGGCTGATATTCCAGAGATGCTTTGTAGGTATCTGTTTCGGAATATGGGTAATCTCCTTTAGACAATATAGTTCGACCAGAGGCTGAAGTTTTTGACCTCATACCCATCTCCCTTCCCGGTTGGGGATGAATGCTCCATAAGTAATACTGTTTCCTATGCACGCTACCCGTATGGGTTCACTTGCAAATGAGTGGATAGTAATGAATAGACATACAAGAAAGATGTCGATGTGATTTAATTTTTTCATGATGAATATGATGGTTTTGGTTTGTTGGGGGGATAACCAATCGTTGTTTTGCTGTGTATAAACGAACTGGCATGCTACTAATAATAAAACTTATTTATTCACGTTCCTATCATATAGCATACCAGTTCGATTCATTTTTCGGCTTTTATACCTCTTCCAGCCAGCCTTTCCCTTGCCGGATGATTTCCAGTTCGTCGTCGGTACATTTCACTACAGTGGAAGGTTCTATACCTCCGATACCTCCGTCAATGACCAGATCGACAATGTCACCGAACTTCTCATCTATCAGTTCGGGATCTGTCATATATTCCAAGTCCTCATGCTCTTCGTAGGGCAGAGTGGTCGTCATAATGGGAGCATCCAGCAGGCGTGCGATTTCGCGGATGATATTATTATCCGGCATACGGATACCCACTTCTTTCCGGTTGCGGAAGATTTTGGGTAACCGGTTGGTTCCGTTCAAAATAAAGGTGAATGGCCCTGGAAGATTATGCTTCATCAGCTTGAATATATTATTGTCTACTTTCGCATATTCGCTGATGCTACTCAAGTCATAACAGATGATAGACAGATTGTTCTTTCTAGGGTCTATCTCTTTGATCCGGCATATCCGTTCTATAGCACGTTCCTTCAAACCATGACAGCCGATGGCGTACATCGTATCAGTGGGATAGATAATCAGTCCGCCGTCATTCAGGATGTCGATGATTCGTTGTAAATCCTGCGGGTTATTATTTTTGTCATATAGCTTCAGAAGCATAATTCATTCTCCTTCTCTCTTATTTGAGTTTCTTTTTTAAGAAATCCAGTGCCTTTTCTGCTGCTTTCTCTGTCACCTTTTGTTTGATTGAATCCTTATTGGCGGTAGCGGCAGAGTCCAGTCCCAGTTTCTGTCCGAGTTTGCTGATAGCTTCATCGGCTACAGCCTCGACAGCTTGATTGGCCATGCTTTTAGTATCGACGCTGACTTTCGGAGAGGTAAATGAACCTCCGATCTTCAAGTCAAGAGTCATTAGTTTAGAGATATTGCCTACAGATGTCGGCAACTTCACTTTTCCGGAGTAGTCGATGGTTTGATCGAGGCCTGTGCTACCGGAAAGATTCAATGTGTAGTCTCCCATCTTGATATCGAACGGTTTGGTTTCCACCCGTCCGTCTTTGATGGTGAAATCCAGTGTCATATCTTTCACCTTCATGTCTTTCAGACTTGGCTGTTTAACGGCATCGGCTATTTCGTCGATTGCTTTCACTCCGCTCAAACTAAGATCACGGGTGGAAAGGCTGCCATCACCTTGCATTGTATTCAGTACAGGGCTCATGGTTGCATCCAAATCTGTCAGTATATTAATACTTCCGGAGAAATTACCTTTCAGGTTTTCGAAGATAGGAGCCATCTTCTGCACCATGTCCAATTCTTTGTAAGCTTGTGCGAAACCGATATTGGAGAGTTTGAATCCGGCTTTCATTTCCGGCTTCTTTACGTTGGCAGTGGAGTAGTAGCCGTTCATGACCACGTTGCCACCCATGGTGTTCATGGAGAGGTTTTTCATATCCACTTTGCCATCTTTTACCACAAGCTTGCCGTTCATATTATTGAAAGACATCTTATCGAATAACACCTGTTTCAGGTTAGCGTCCATTTGGAAGTCGATGTTGCGGGGAACTTCCATAATACCCGTGGCAGCTGTAGCTACGGAGTCGGTAGACGCAGTTTCTGATGCAGTCGCTTCATCCGCAGAAGCGGCCATGAAGTCGTTCAGATTGAAATAGTTGGAACGAATATTCAGGTTTCCTTTCAATGTAGTACCTTTCAATGCGTAACCGATATAGTTTTCAAACCGACTGTCGGCTGTGATATCATTCTTTCCGATGTTGACGGTTGTCTCGCTCAACTGGAGGTATTTCGGGGTGAAAGTGAAGAGAGACTTCTTGATTTCTACGTCCGGCATATCTTTCATTTTGAGTTTCATACCCGTCAGTCCGATAGTACCTGAAGCTTGCATACGTTCGTATTCCTCTTTTTCGATATAGGAAAGGCGTCCTGACATTTGCATATCGGCGTCAATGGTACCGTTCAACTCCATATCTCCAAGTGGATAGACTTGTTTTATCATACCTAAATTGAGAATCCCTTTAGCTTCAGCTTTAAAGTCCGGATCGCTGATCGGTGTTTTTACATTAGCCGTCAGGCTAAACGGATTTCCGGCAAGACGGAAACTGAAAGGATTGATATTGACCGTCGTCAGGTCGATATTTCCTCCCGGGTTCTGGACGTTGGCACTGATATTGATTTGATCCACTCCTGCCAGTAAAGCCGGATAGCGGAACATGGCATTCTTGACTTGCATATCAATGTTGAATGCAGGAACGGTGTCGCCTTGCAAGATACCTTTGGCCGTTGCAGTAAGCGTAGCGGTTCCGTCTGTTTTCAGACTGGAGAATTCCGTTGCATAAATGGCTGGAATCAGTGACAAGATTTCCTTAAACCCGATATCGTTCGTGTTAAGTTTCAAGTCCATGTCGATAGCCGGATCTTTCAAGGCTACCCAACCGTCGATACCTGCCTGAATGGCGTTGAGGCGGATGGTGTTGTCTTTTAATGTGTATTTGTTATTGGCAAGGTCGGCATCCACATCCATTGTTGCGGAGATATTGGCATTGGCCAGGAAAGGGATTCCATTCATCTTGTAAGTAAGTGATTTGGTTTCCGCTTCCAACTTCAGAGTAGTGCGGTCACTTCCTAAGTCTCCGGCGCAGACTGCGTTAAAGTCGCGGATATCAGCATACATCTTCCCTTGTTGATCGTCATAAATCAGGTTCATGTTTTTGATAACAAAGCGTTGTAGCTTCACTTTGAAAGGAGAAGATGCTTCTTCTTCTGAAACAGGAGCTTCGGCTGTTGCTGTTGTATCCGGTTTCATAATATCCCAGTTGGCACGTCCGTCCGGCAATACAATGGCATGTAAACGTGTATCTTCAATAAATATTTTAGAAATATCGTAACCGCTATCTCCGAAAAGAGAGAATAAGTTGACTGCGGCAGTAACTTCTCCGGCCTGTACAAGGGTGTCGTTGGCAAATTCACCAGTACCTTTTAACCAGAAATCCTCGAGAGTGACAGAAGCCTGTGGAAAGTTACGGAACAGGCTAATGTTAAGGTTCTTAAAGTCAAATTGTGCATTAAGCATCTTGTTGCCTTCTGTTTTTACAATGTCGGCTATCTTTCCCTGGAAGGCGAAAGGAAGAAGGAACATCAGAATGATGATGACTCCTACTGTGATAGCTGCGATTTTCAAACCTTTTTTCATTTGCTTCTATTTTAAGAGTTTGAGATATTACAAAGAGCAAAACTAATAAAAGTTTTTGATATAGAGGGAGAATCAGTTCTTTTTCTTTCGTCTTGATACGAAAGAAAAGGAACCAAAAAGAAAGAATCAAGGCTGCGTTTTTCCGACTACTCCGGTGTTTCCTCCGGCTAAAGGGCAGAAACTCGCTACGCTCAAACAGTCTGCCCTTTTTAACGCCGGAGAAACCACCTGCGCTTGACGTCGGAAAAACGAGGCCGGGAGGCCATGCGGGGGCACTGTTTGATGGAGATATTGTGTGTAGGATGATTTTTATGTAAGTGTGTAGATGACAAAGATGGATAGGTGCGGAGGTCGGGAAGAATAGGCTATTTTTTCTTTCTAAGTTCTTCTGCAATTCTCCATTGTAAGGCGGCTTCTCCTTCTTTCCCGACTTTCAACAGAGCGTCTCCGAAGAGTTCGTGTGCACCGGCATGTTCCGGTTTCAGGCTAGTGGCCTTGTTCAGGTCGGCAATGGCACCTTCTGTGTTTTCTGTTTTTAGCCGGAGCTTTCCACGGTTATAGACAGCTTTAAAGTTTGCCGGATAGAGGGTGACTGCAGTGTTGAAGCAGTTTTCAGCATCGAAATACTCTTTGTTGTTGAAGAGAGTGATTCCTTTGCGTATCCAGGCATCCACATAATTAGGGTCGAGACTAAGTGCCTTGTCGTAGTTGGCGAGGGCGGCACGTGAGTCGTGTGCCTGGGTGATACATTCGTTACCCATTAATAGATATTCGTGAGCATATTGGCGGAGGCGTTCCTGCTGTTCGCGCATTTGCTCTTTGAGTTTCTTATTCTGCTCTTTCAAGGTGTTTATGACACCAAGTTTACGTCGGATAAAACGGCGGGGAACAGATTTCTCAATATCATAGCGGGAATGAATGGCGCGGAAAAACTGTTCCAGACATTCCTCCATGTCTCCTTTGTCGAAAGCGCGTGAAGCAGCAGCGTATTGCACGTCGGCCTGCGCTTGTTTCAGAGCTTTGTCGATAGCCTGCCGGTCGTTGAAACGTCCGGCAAAGTTTACGATTTCGGGGCGGACGAAGACGTCAGCACGGTTAATAGGCTTTTTGAGCTGAATACCGTCCAGTGAGGTACAGCGGCTTAGTGCCACGTATGCTTGTCCACCTGCAAATACACCACCTGTGAAGTCGATGACTACACGGCTGAAAGTCAGTCCCTGACTCTTATGGACAGTGATGGCCCAAGCTAACCGAATGGGATATTGTGTGAAGCTACCTAAGACTTCTTCTTCTATTTCTTTTGTCTTTTCGTTGTAGCGATAACGGATATTGCGCCATGATTCACGCTTTACGTCACATTCTTTTCCATCGTCGGTGATAACGTAGATGGTTTCTTCTTCCTCATCAATTCCGGCAATCACTCCGATGGTACCGTTTACCCACCGGCGGTCGAAATCATTCTTGATAAAGATGATTTGAGCACCCGGTTTCAGAACGAGTTCCTGTGAGGTCGGCAGACTGCTTTCGGGGAAATCCCCTTCGATGACTCCTTCAAAAGTAATTGGGTCTCCGGGAAGTTCCGCCAGTTTCTTTTCGTTGATAGAGTCTACCGTGTCTCTACGGGTGGCCAGAGTGATATACATATCAGCTTCCGATTCTTCTATCTGGCTTCCATAACGGGTGTTCAGTAGTTGCAGATCAGCCGCTCCGGCTGTATTGTTCCGGATATGGTCGAGGACGCCGACAAAAACGGGGTCTGTTTGGCGGTATACCTTTTGAAGTTCGATGGATACCAGGTCTATCTGGCCGAATACTCTGGCAGAGAAAAAATAGGGTGTAGGATAGAAGCGGTTCAATATTTCCCGTTCGTCGTTTTTTACGACGGGCTCCAGTTGGAATACGTCGCCTACCAATAACAGTTGTTTTCCTCCGAAAGGTTCGCGCAGATTATGAGAGTATACACGTAGGATTCGGTCGATGGCATCAATGATATCCGCCCTTACCATTGAAATCTCGTCGATGATGACCAGTTCTATTTGTTCCAACAGCTTCCGGTGAGGCTTGGTGTATTTGAAAAATTCATGGATACGACCACGCTGGAGACTCAAGTTCGGGTCATCCGGCAGCAGCGGATAGAAAGGGAGTTTGAAGAAACTATGCATCGTACTTCCTCCGGCATTGATAGCAGCGATGCCTGTCGGGGCGAGTACAACGTGTTTCTTTTTGGTATTTTCGCAGACGTAACGCAGGAATGTAGATTTCCCTGTACCCGCTTTCCCGGTCAGGAAAACCGATTGACGCGTATATTGAATCAGGTTCAGGGCGTCTTGAAACGCTGCGTTATTGGTGTCTACGCTCATAATCAGATAATACCAAAATGCTTCATTGCCTTGCTGATGCCATCCTCGTCGATGGGAGCTGTCACATAATCGGCAGCGGCTTTCACATCCTCTTTGGCTTGTCCCATGGCTACTCCGATGGCTGCATGGCGGAGCATGCTGATGTCATTTCCTCCGTCTCCGAAAGCCATGGTATCTTCGAGTTTAATATCAAAATAGCGGATTATTTCATCAATGCCCTTTTGCTTGGTGTCTCCTTTGGCGGTCACATCGGCAAATGCAGGATACCATCGGCCTATCTCGCAGGTAGGAATAGACGGACGGATTTCTTTTTCTTCCTCTTCCGTGATAAAGGGTGTCATTTGGATGACTTCCTTACTGGTTGCCTCCTCGAAAGATACAGTCGGAATCACATTCACGTGCAGGAAATCATAGAATATCTTTTTCACCATGTCATTGGGCTGGCAAACGGAAATGTTGTGTTCCTCTACAAAGATACAGGGAACGCCTTTTTTCTCGCAGAAATCTCCCATCGCTTTTACTTCGTCCTGGGGGATGGCACTTTTATAGATTACCTGTTCCCCGACAAAGCAGTAAGCCCCGTTCATGGTGATATATCCATCAATCAGATTCCGGTCTTGCAATTCGGAGAGGTTGTTGATAATGGCTTTCGGACGTCCCGTAGCGATAAATATCTTCAGTCCTTTTGCACGGGCGGCTTCCAGTGCCTCAATGGTAGACGACGGGATGCGGTGAGTTTCAAAACTGACCAATGTTCCGTCTATATCAAAAAATAATGCTTTCGTCATAAATTCTTTTTTGAATGGAGTACAAAAGTACTATTTTTCTATGTAAATAGCAATTAGGAGATTTCTCTTATGCTTTTTTTAAGTCTCTACTCTTATCGATAGGAACACAATTATTTAAAAGTGCCTAATAAAATGATTAATTATAATAGGTTCCTTTATTCTTTTGACTAAAAAAGTTTCCCAAGCATGGCATCAAGTCTTTATTCTTCTAACGAATTCTCCTTATACTTCTCTCCATAGAGTTGCTGGTACTCCTTTTGGAAACGGTCATAAACACTTTGTGCATACGCTTTTTGTCCAAGTTTCTTGAGTGCTTTTATTTTGAAAGTCAATGCCGTTTCGCTCATTCCGTCAAACGAGAAAAGCACGTCGGACAATACGATAACCTTTCTGGGTTCATTATTCGCTTCTACGATAGGAAGCAGTTTCTCGATGATCCGGATGAAAAGTTCGTCATGGTTAATTTTGATATTGCCAAACCATTCGTAATGTACAAAAGTAGGCAGTAAGGTGCCTCGTTGCAGCAGGCCGATAAATCAGAATCCTAATTATTAATGGGATGGCAATTATGCTTCTTTCTGTTTTAATAAGACGGGATATTGCAGAACTTGATAAAACTAACAGTCTGTCCGGATATTCCCTTGGGGAGATTTAATCGGGCTTTAAAAATCTTGAATCAATGAAACAAATAAAATATTTATCCTTTATCCCTTTTCTAGCTCTTCTCTGCTTGATGACGGGATGTGAAAATGACAAAGATGTGTATTACCCTTATGTCAATGTTCCGCTTACTACGCACAATCCGGTGCTCGTTGAGGGAGAAGTCCTGCATATCGGTATTGGTTTGGACGGTGTGAATTATCGTGTAGAGAGTGATAATGAGGATGTGGTGACTGCCGAGGTGGTTGGCAACGAGATACTGTTGACAGGCAGTGACATAGGTAGCACCATCGTTCGTCTTTCGGATGATAGCTACAATCGTGCTCTCATGACGGTTGAAGTACGTAAACTTCAGGAACTGACACTCGAATCGCTCCCGGAGGGAGTGGAAGTATTGCGTCTGGATAATGACGGTGTTATTCTTCGTGAAATGAAAATACTGACCGGTAATGGCGGTTATACCGTTAAATCTCTGAATGAAGGGGTAGCTACTGTGGCAATCTCCGGCACTACAGTAACTGTTACTGTGGTAGGTGACGGTGGTACAACTATTACTGTGACCGACCAGGAAAAGGAAAGCCGTTCCATAGATTTATGGGTACCGCTCAATCTTGACGACCCGACGCCACGTATTTATTGGGATGGTTATCGTGCCGATATTAACACGGCCGGAGTTTCCAGTACCGGATCTTATGCGACGCCAAAAGATATGTACTGGTATCAACAAAACGGTGAAGTGAAAGATACATATTATGTCTACTTTAACGGTGGTTGGGCAAACAATTTAAATTGTGTGAATGCTGCCAACCGTAATCCGAAGTTTGAAACGACTATCAATGACACTAAGACTTCGTATACAGACAAAGCAGCCTCTGCCGTTAAACTGACCGAGTTTATTTTGGAAAACGTATCGGTACAGGTCCGACGAGCCATCCGCATATCTATTTCATCTCTTTAAAAACAGAAGATGGTAAGCGTGGATTTATAGTGCATCGTTGGAATGAATAATAAAGACAAATAGGTTCTTAGTTTTTTTTCAGGGTATGAATATGAGGGTCGGATGCTGTATTGCTCCGGCCCTCTATGTTTTGATAGAGCATACAAAATTAGAGGCTGCCTTTCGGTAATACCACGAAAACAACTATCTTTGCTAACTGTTTATTATACACATAACCTAACAATATTATGCAGTATGAACTATAATTTTGATGAAATAATAAACCGTCATGGTACAGATTCCGTAAAATGGGATGCAGTAGAGAATCGTTGGGGACGCAATGACCTGATTCCAATGTGGGTAGCTGATATGGATTTCCGCACAGCTCCTTTTGTCATAGAGGCTTTGAAAAAACGCCTGGAGCATGAAGTACTCGGATATACATTTGCTTGCAAAGAATGGTCGGAGTCTATTATTAACTGGGTGAAGGAGCGCCATGGTTGGGCAATCCGTGAAGAGATGTTGACTTTCACTCCCGGTATTGTTCGCGGCTTGGCTTTTGTGATCCACTGCTTTACGCAAAAAGGAGATAAGATAATGGTAATGCCCCCTGTTTATCATCCTTTCTTTTTAGTCACTCAAAAGAATGAACGTGAAGTGGTATTCAGCCCGTTAGTCCTGAAAGATGAACAATATTATATTGATTTCAACCGCTTCCGTCAAGATATTCAAGGATGCAAATTGCTTATTCTAAGCAACCCCCATAACCCGGGTGGACGTGTATGGACCAAAGAGGAACTGTCTCAAATAGCCGACATCTGCTATGAAAGCGGCACATTGGTTATCTCTGACGAGATTCATGCTGACTTAACCCTACCTCCATACAAACATCCTACCTTTGCTTTGATTTCAGAGAAGGCACGGATGAACTCTCTTGTCTTTATGTCTCCCAGCAAGGTATTCAACATGCCGGGATTGGCTAGTTCTTATGCAATTATTGAGAACGACGAACTTCGTCACCGTTTCCAGACATATATGGAAGCAAGCGAGTTTAGCGAAGGACATCTCTTTGCTTATTTAAGTGTAGCAGCTGCTTACAGTCATGGTACAGAATGGCTGGACCAAGTGGTAGCATATATTAAAGGAAATGTGGATTTCACTGAAACGTATTTGAAAGAACATATTCCTGCTATCAAGATGATCCGTCCGCAAGCCTCTTACTTGATCTTTCTGGATTGCCGCGCATTGGGACTCAATCAGGAAGAACTGAACCGTCTTTTTGTAGAAGATGCTCATCTGGCGCTGAATGATGGAACAACATTCGGTAAGGAAGGCGAGGGATTTATGCGGTTGAACGTTGCTTGTCCACGTGCTACGCTGGAAAAAGCATTGAAACAGTTGGAGCAGGCTGTAATGGATTTAAAATAGTCTTTTAAGTCCATTCCCCGGTTCGGAAATAAAATCAATCCGTTCAGGGGATGAAGCTATATTTCCTGTCTCACTCTTGCTTTTTACTATTTAATTTTGTATCTTTAGTGCTTCTCATCTTCCCAAAGACAGGTAATCATATTACAAAGTGACCAATATCATCTTATAAGGTGATATTGGTCACCTTGCAATGTGCCTATTGTCCCATTGTAACGGGACGACTTACCGACTGCATAAAAAACTACTAATCTCTGTACTGAAAACCCTTAATCTTTGCACTGAAAAGTCTTAAGTACAAGATTGAAAAAGTAGTTTGTTGCGGTATGATGATATGACAATGTCTCAACTATGGCATCACATTTACCGGAATCAGCCGTACCTCACTATTCAAGCCGGAGGGTAATGGACTCCAATGTCCATAATTGGCCGGACGATAGTTCAAATCAACAATATTGATTTCTTTGAATTTGCGCCACTGCACTCCCTGCCTGTCTAATTCTGTAATTCGATTCGCAGGGAGATTCGTGACTTCTATCTCGATGTGGTTTTTTCCGGGTTTTAAGAACTGGCCCACCTTTAGTTGATAAGGCACTGCCCATGCGCATCCCGCTTCCTGTCCGTTGATGCGGACACGGGCACTTTCGCGTACATCTCCCAAATCAAGAATCCAGTCGTCGGCCTGCAAAGTCGGCAATTCGATGTCTAAGGAATAAACACCGGTTCCCATGTTCGTTTGGGCTGCCGGATGATCGATATGGGTCCATGAACAGGGGCGATCTATATCAAATGTTCCTTGAATTTCCGGTTTGCTTTCGGCGAAGTGTAACTTCCAACCATGATCCAGACGAAGACTGAAAGGTTGCTCTTTGACATACTTCCACGGTTTGGATGCCTGCAAAGGTTGTTGATATGTTTGCAGAATGAACGATTCACCGGATTTTAATTGCAGATAGACTTGTGTTTTTCCGTTTGCCTGTCTTACCTTAGCTTCACCACATTCTCCGGTCATGGGATTGAAGAGAGCGGCTGCGGCTGCATTCGTTCCCAATGTGATCCAACCGTCCACTCCTTTATTTTGCAAGGAAGAGATGAAATAGTGGTGTCCCGTATCATTCACTCTTCGGATCGCTTGTAGTCCGAATTTGGTTTTCATTTCTTCGGGAGAAATATTGCAGCTGGCCAATGTGCGTGCATAATCCGTTCCTGTGATAATCTTCCCCTTTCCGATTGGAGTAACGGTTGTTTCCGAGAAAGAAACAGCCGGAAGTTGCCGGAGCGTACGCTGGTAACTTTGGCGTTTTTGTTCCAACTGACCGTATCCCGGTACATCTGTCGGATAATTTTCGAGGAATACGATAGTAGCTCCCTGTTTGGCCAGTTCATAAAGATGTGCCAATACATCACTCGGCATTAGGTGTGCAGCAGGCACTACCAATGCTTTGTAGCCCGTTCCGCCTGAAGTAACCAACTGTCCGTCTTTGAAACGTGTACTGCGAATAAAGTTATCGGAAATATAATCCCCGTCATACCCGCTGTTGTTGATGCGATGGATAGCGTCGATAAACTTAGGAGCCAGTTTATCCATGTGGTGTATCGTGAATAATAACAATCGTCCCGGTTGCTCATTCCACATATCATATACCGGAAGATAAATCAGGAAATCATTATCCGGCCGTCCCATTTGCAGAAAGCTCTGGCAACGGGTGATATAGTTGAAGAACGAAGGGGCATCACGCCAAATACTGTTTGTCGGACTCATATTGATAGAAGCGTAGAACAACCATCCGGGCCATTCGGCTTCTTTCGGAGAATACGGAGTGCCGTGGAAAAACATGTGATTGACTCCGGAAACAAACATCAAATCCATATCCGGTTTACATTGCGACAGGGAAGTACGGAAATGCTCCGTCAGCCATGTAAATGTCTCGGAAGAAGTATACGTTTTTCCTGCAATATGAGCTGCCGAGGAGGCATATTTCAGCATCGACAAGTCCGAATCATTCTTTTTGGTCAATGAGTCCTGACGCAATCCTTCGATGTGGAACTGCGACAGTCCGAAACCTTCACATTCCGGAATATCCACGGAAGCATAGATATCAATCAGATTACCGGGCGAACCATGTGCCTGATTACGGGTGATACTACCGTTTTTGTGTGCCCAGTCTGTCCATTGATGACTGAAGTTCTCCAATAAGAGGTCGGAAATGGTTTCCCGGTAATCCGACACGATACGTCTGCTAACTTCCGGACGGTTTTTATCCAGGAATTCGGGGAAATGTTCTTCCAGTTTATACCCCCGTCTACGAGCGAACTGTTCCAGGAAATCATCCGTCCAGTCAGCTTGATAAACTTCGTATGAATCGTTGAAGAAAGTATGTGGATAACTTGTCTTGCTACTTTTGAAAGCACGGTCAAAGCGGGAAAGATAATTTTTTACCGCCTTTTTTGAGAGATGATTCATCACATAGCCTTCTCCTCCCGGAGCTGCCCGTTTCACTTTCTGCCTTGTTTTTCCGATGTAAAGAGCGATCACTTTCCATTTGCCGGCAGGCGCTTTCCATTGCAGTTTGTCTTTTTTGACGTGAGCAGTCAGGTTGATACATTTGCCTTTCTCATCATATGCCATCACCCGGCTTAGTACAGAAAATGGTTGTTGCTTGGGATCGGTCACATTAATATCCTGTTCAATCTCTTTGCCGCCCTCTATTTCGTATGTCTGGAAGATAGCCTTGGTAGCCGCATCTTCTATACTAACTTCAGGTCCGCCAAAAGGCCATCCGGTTCCGGTATTCATATCAATCTCAATACCCGTACGTTTTCCTTCCGTTTGTGTATGCTTAAGCATTTCCATCCAGCGGGGAGAAAGGAACTGAATTTCATTCGCGTCATTGCCTTGCACCCCATAGATAGGAGTAATTTCTACTGCTCCCATTCCGGTACGTGCGTATTCTTCCAGATTATACGTCAGATTCTTTTCGTCTACGGCACTTCCCAGCCACCACCATCTGGCGCCGGGACGTGCTTCCACCGGAGTGTCCGGCCATTGTTGTGCTTGCATTACTCCACCTGCGGCGAGCAGGCAAAGAACTATCAATTCTCTTTTATTCATCATTCTTTCGGTGTGTTATAGTATTCTATATTTTCTGCGTCATCAGTTACAAAAAGCGGTCGTCCGTCCGGCTGTGCAAAGTGGAAGCGGATGCCGTCGAAGGTAATGTTCTTTGCGTGACGGATATAAAATCCTTTGGCGGGAATCGTACCGAACATCCAGGGTTCGGGATATACTTTCTCCTGTTCGGGTGGAGTGCGCTTGCCATCCTCTTCGCTATATCCTCCTTTATAATAGAGGTGAATATTCCGAAAAGTTACGTCCTCAATACATGCACCCGGCACTCCGTTGATGATAGAAGCATACCGGCTGTCGGCATTCCATACATTGATATCGCTGATAAGAATACGTTTCATGGTACCTACAGGAGTACCTTCAGGACTGCGCATACGTGCGCCCAACCGAAGGAAAATAGGCGCGTTGACTATATTTCTCATTGTAATATTACTGATTACAATATCTTCCAGATGTCCTCCGTCTACCGTTTCCAATGCCAATCCACGGCAATGTTCAAAGATACAGTTCGTAATCGCAATATTGCGGAAACCTCCACTACTTTCTGTGCCGAGTTTGATGCGTCCCGTACGGAAACCATGATCGGGAGCCTGCGGTTCGTCCAACTGCCAAGTGCCGTCCATTACACTGCCTTTGTCAAAGCCGCTGACATAACAATCACTGATCGTCACATTTTCCGTATCTTGGAAGCGTCCTAATCCATAAGAGGTTTTCAATACAATGGCATCATCCCAGGGGGAGTTCACCGTGCATTGGCTGATACGTACGTTCCGGCAGCAATCAATATCAAAGCCATCCCGGTTGGTGTCTACTTTCAGATTCATAATCGTCAGATGATCCACTCCGGTAGCCAACAGGGCGAAATGCCCGCAATGCAGCATGGATAAATCTTTCAGGGTCACATTTCTGCAATCTTTCAGGCTGATAGCCTTATTGCCTACCCCCGGTAGGCGACTCTCTTCACGGGTCAAGCCTTTGCCATAGATTAAGCCGGGACCACTGATCGTAATATTCTCCAGTCCGATTCCCCAAATTAAAGAGTTTTTCCAATGGCTGTGACCGAAATCCTGATACTTATTATGTTCATTCGGTTCGGCGGTATCATATCCTTCCTCTTTTCCGGGAAAGGCGGCAATGATACGGGTGCCCTGTTCCAAATAGATATGAATGTTGCTTTTTAACCGGATGGAATAACACGCATATTCTCCCGCAGGTAGATATACTGTGCCTCCTCCGGCCTGTGCGGCCGCTTCAATTGCACGATTGATGGCAGGCGAATCAATCGTTTTCCCATCCGCTTTGGCTCCGAAGTCCATTACATTATAAATGGCTGCATGTAGATAGATGCAACCTATTAACAGACTGAATAATAAATAGATCCTTTTCATTTTTTGTCGATTTTGGCAAAAATATCCGGTAACATATAGTAGTTGTAATCCGCTTTTTCATTCTGTTCGTAGAAACAGAAGTAAAGCCGAGAAGGCTTGCTTCCTTCGTTTCGGGAAGAAGCCGGGGAGAGACTGCAACGTCCGGCCAGTACAGGGCGGTCGGTTCGTTTGCCTGATTCGTAAAGCATCAGGGGAGTTGCATCCTTATGTCCGTCGCTCAAGCGGATATCATCGGTAGGAGTGACAGCCTGCAGCGTCCGTAATTGCATACTTTCTCCGTAGTAGCAAGTGAAGGCTTGTCCCTCCACGCTGAATACATTGATGTCCGAATCCGGTTGGCAATCGCCGAAACTCCAAAATAGGGCATCGGCTTCCGGAGCAGAGGCGACTTCTACTTCCAGGATAAATCCACGACTATCGGGCAGTGCTTTCCATTGGAAGGATACTCCCTGTATCTTTTCTTTAGGTTTTAGCCAGTGGCTTTCATTTCCTTTTGATATGCCCAACCGGAAAGTGCCGGCAGGTGGCGTCAGTGCTTGTGCTTGCGCATCAATGAGCAAGATTCCCAGCAGTACGATGGTCAGGAGATGTCTTAACATAGTTGAAGTTGATATTACTTTGTTCATTCTCTTTTAGTTCAATGACATTCTTTTCTTCTGTCTTTAATGTAATTTCAGACAAGTTGAAATTCTTCGTATAGCAGATTTTGCCCGGTTTGTCGGTCTGCGCTTCGATGGCATAAAGATAGAAATTTTCCAGACGTAACGAGTCATTCCATCCCGAAGCGGAGATAAATTCGTCCACATTTTCCGCTTTTACCTTTGATACGTAGACATTGCGGAAACGCGGATAACCTTTTTCGGGAGGCGTTACCGGAGTCAGCATGATTCTCCAGTGTTCCGGGATTTCTTTCCCTTCATACTCTTTGGGTAAAGTGCTGTAACTGTAACTGGGGTTCCAGTTCAAGTCCGCCGCCAGCACGTGACGGACGTTTTCCGCTTTTACTTCGGTCATATAAATGTTTTCGATTGTCCCTCCACGGTTCATGGCGCTTTTCAACCGCAGCACGGCGGAGGTGCCGATTGCTTCCAGATTATATCCCAATACATTCCGTATGCTACCGGAAGTTTCGCTTCCGCAGGTGATAAGTCCGGCACCTTTGCGGGCGATGCAATTGCGTATGACCACATTTTCCGTAGGAAGGTTCACCCGCAGTCCGTCCGCATCCCGTCCCGATTTGATACAAATATTGTCGTCGTTGCAGTCTACATCGCAGTTTTCGACCAAGATATTGCAGGAAGAATCAATGTCGATACCGTCCGTGCTCGGACCGTGTCCACCTATATTGTTGTTGATGGTCAATCCGTCTATCGTGCAATAATCGGAGTAAAGAATCTGACATCCCCAAAAACCGGTACGCATCAGGGTAAATCCTTTCAATGTAATGTCCGAGCTACGTTCTATGAGGATGCCCCGTACCCGTTTGCAGTCATAATCCACAATCCAGCGCAATCCTTTTGCTTCGTATTCTTTCCGCATTTCCCAATATTTATCCCAAAATACTTTTCCCCGGCAGTCCAGCGTTCCTTCTCCGCTGACGGAAGCGTTCTTTTCATTGACAATGTTGATAACTGCCGCGGGCCATGTCATCTCGATTCCTGCAATCCGTGAGCGGAATTCGGGATAATGATGAATGTAAGGGCTGGCCAGTAAAGTCACCCCTTTGTCCAGTTGCAGGTTGACACCGCTTTTTATGAACAGTGCGCCAGTCTGATAATATCCCGGCTGAAAAACTACCGTTCCTCCACCGATGACGGCACAACTGTCAATTGCTTTCTGGATAGCTTCCGTGCTAAGCACCGTGCTGTCTGCTACTGCGCCAAAAGAATTAGCGGATAAAATTACATGGTTTCCGGGCATTTGCCGGCTGCCTACACTATCGGCCCATGACAAATCCGGTTGTTGCGGTACTTGCCCCCATTCGAAGCTGTTGTTTCCTGCCTGTTTAGCCGTTGGGGTGGCGCAAGCTGCTGTCAAAAGTGTGCCTGCCAATAGGAACAGGGGAAAGATGCTTTTGGTTTTCATATTTATCTAATGCCTGATTCTTAATACTTAATACCTACTACTTATCTCTTAATTTCCGTCCGGTTTTTCAATTTCCGTGAATGGTGATTCGTTCCAGTGGAAACCATTTACATCGTCCGGCTGTGCCGGATTATAGGACGGGTCTATTTTCAGGTGTTTAGCCAGTTCCGGTACGGCTTTCTTCATTCCTTCAATCACACATTGGGCTATTTGATAGGCTCCGTATGGATTGAAGTGGGTGTTATCCTCAAAAGCTTTGGTCTGTCCCGGATAAGTGCCTGCCGGATAGTGTACGAAAGCACGTTTCGACGTTTCTGTTCCCAAAGCTTCATAAAGCGTACGGGTCATCTCGTTGAGGTCGATCAACGGAACATTTTCTTTAGCTGCCAGCCAGCGCATGGCTTCCGGATAATCTTCGTGTGTGTCACGGATATGTCCGGTTGCGTCGAAACTCCGGCGTTGGGTGGGAGTGACCAGTACGGGGTATGCTCCCCGTGCACGAGCTTCATCAATAAATGTTTTCAGGCTGGTCATAAAAGAGTAATAAGCTCCTTTGCCCGGTCCTTTTTGCTTTTGGTCGTTATGCCCGAATTCCATGAAAAGATAATCTCCTTTCTTTATCTGGCTCAATGCTTTTTTCAAACGTCCTGCGGCAATAAACGTATTGGCTGATTCGCCCGATTCCGCATAATTGGCGATACAAACGTCCGTACCGAAAAAATGAGGTATCATTTGTCCCCAGCTTGCCCATGGCTCGTTGTCCTGGTCGACTACGGTACTGTTACCGCATAGAAAAACGGTAATCACCGACGGATCGGCAGGCTCGATGCTGATACTCTGGCATACGGGTGCATCGCCGTTGAATTCCAGTGTCAGTTTGTCGTCCCAGTTCAGTTTCGTCTTTTCACGGGGTTTGATGCGTACCGATTCTTTGTCGGATATGCGTGGATTCCGTTTGTTGATGATAAATGTTTCATCTACGAATTGTCCCTTTTTAGTAGCGAGGTTATCAATGAACAGTCGGCGTGATTCGCCTCTTACTGTTGTCACCCCTGCCTGTTTCTTGCTTCCCAGGCGAACGGTTACTTGATAGTTACCGTCCGGCACGCGGACAGAAAAGAAGAAGGGTGCCTTGCTGCCTTTTTCGGGAGTAGCGACGAGATCATATCCATATCCCGTCTCCTCACTGTAGCGGGGAGCATCTGCCAACTGGTATGTTTGGGCTTTCTCCTGTGCATTGACACTTGCCGTAGCTAAGAGTAGCAAGCCTATGATCGTAGTTTTCATGTAAAATGATATTTAATGTATATTGTTTATGGAATTTAGGCACGGATTACACGGATTTCACGGTTTTTAGAATTACGCTTTTATAAAGCAACAGCGTAATCCGTGTAATTCGTGCCTGATAATTCCCATTTAGTTAATTTTCGGTTTGAGCTCGTCAGGAGAATCTTTGGTATAAGATTTCACATCTCCCGCCACTTTGGTGAATAATGCTTGTATTAGCTCCGGAGCTATCTTGTCTGCCGGACGGAAAGCATCCGAATTCATATAATTCAGGATTGCTTTGTGCATCTGGCGGGCAACGATTCGTTTTTCCGGTTGGGAAGTAATGTCCATACTGGTCATCATCAATTTACCGTTCAATACCTTTGCTTCGAACAACATGCCAATTTTCCGGCTGATAAACCAGGTATCAATACTTTGAACCGTTGGTTGGAATGTTGCCGGGAAGTCGGTGAATTGCATCACCTGCGCTTTGTTCAGCAGTTCCCACCATTGCAGGTTGCTATGATATTCGGTCGGGAATTCACGGAAAAGAGGGTGATATTCATTCAGGAAAATACCGGTTGTGTGCGGCGGACGCATCTTGAACCAGGAAGTATTCCAGAATACGGGAGTGAAGTATTGTTTGACTTCTTTGCCGTATTGTATCTTTCCGGCAGCCGTAATCAGCACATTTCCTCCGTCCTGCAACACTGCCAATGCTTTGGCGTCCAAGGTGTCGGTGGTATATACTGTTCCTTGTACCAGTTCCACTTGTGCCGGATATACCCAGAAATCCCAGTCGTTTACGGCATCACAGCCTTCGATACGTACTTCCAGATTTAGTTTCTGCTGTGTATCGATTCCTTCCAGAGTCATATCTACACTACCCAGAGAATAAAGATTTCCGATGGGAATGTGATGGGTGCCGACAGTTCCATGAGCATATACTTTTCCGAATTTATCCTTAATGGTATATACTGTTTTTGCACTTTCTAAGGGAGCAGCTCCGAAATGAGATACTTCAATGTCGGCATGGAATGTTTCATTGTTGGCATATACAAATTTAGGAATACGTGCCAAAGGTACGGTCGGACTGCAAAAGCGTCTGAACTGTTCTGCGTTGATATATCCTTTTTCTTCAAAGAACACGTCCAGTACACCGACTAATGCAGTTCCCTGGCCGGAATAATCATTGAGAGCCAGCAACTGGAATCCCGCATAGTCCGGAGTACGCAAGGTCTTTTCAATCTCATGTTTGTAGCAGAGTGCCTGCAATTTGCCCGAAGCCATCATAAAGTCGTGACTCTGGCTTCCCATGTGGTTATCGTTCAGAATATCCCGGAAGATTTCAAAGTTCTTCGCTTTGTTGACTCCGGTATATTTACGGATCTCATTGAAATTCGGGAATACGCACCATTGACCTGTTTCGTGTGATACATACGGTTGTTTCACCGTGTCGATTCTTGCACGATAATCCGATTCACTTTCCGGTTGCGCACCTGCCCAACTAAGTCCGCGTGCGCCGGCTTTCACATGATACTCATTGTGAGGTTGCCATTGCCAGCTGTTTCCAACGGAGGCTCCTGTGTATACACGACGCGGATCGGTTGCTTTCCAATAATCCACGAACTTGCTGACCCATGCCACCCAACGACCGGAAGGTTCATTGCCGCAAGCCAGCATGCAGTAAGAAGCGTAATTCCCGTATTCTTTGGTCAGAGCGATGGTTTCGTCCATCAGATATCTGTCAATCGGTTGTCCGTTACCCAGTCTCGGACCGTGGTTCGGCCAGCTCGGTCCTTCCGGTTGCAGATAGAAACCGACCAGATCGGCAGCGATGAAAGCTGCTTCCGGCGGACAGAAAGAGTGGAAGCGCATGTGATTCAGACCATAGTTACGACAAATGCGGAACACCCGTTCCCAGGAAGCTACATCCATCGGCGCATAGCCTGTCAATGGGAAGTCACAGTTTTCCACCGTACCGCGAAGCATCGTTTTGCGACCATTTACATAGAACCATTTCCCTTCTATCTTGAAATCACGCATACCGAACTGTACTTGTTGTGTGTCAGTTTGCTTGCCGTTGGTCAATTTTGCCGTCAGTTTATAAAGTGCCGGACTGAATTCATCCCACGTCAGAAACTCTTTTCCCATCGGAAGTTCCATTTCCACCGGATTATCTCCCGGACGGATGTTGAAACTTTGATGTACGGGAGCCACTTTGTGCTGAATGTCCGTGTTAAAGCTCGCAGCGGAAAGGGTGATCTCTCCCTTGGTGGAAGAAGCAGACCGTATATTCATGCGAACCAGCGCTTTCTGATTGCTTAAATCGGGATATACCTGAATATCTTCTAAATGAACTTTGGGAGTGGCTTGTAATTCGATTCGTCCGACGATACCGTTCCAGTTACCTTGTGTCTGGTCGGTGATGCTGTGAGAATCTGGACCTACGTTGATTTCTTTGATTCTATTATCGATACGGATGGTAATCAGGTACGTTTTTCCGGGGGTGGTTGCAGCAGTCAGGTCATAGACATGGGGAACACAAAGACTGTTTTGCATACCAAGCTCCTGCTGATTTACCCATACAGTAGTTTCGATGTGCGGACGTTCCAGAAAAAGAGTGATTCTTTCTCCTTTCCAGTCAGCCGGAATTGTCACTTTCTTTTGATACCAGGCCACACCTACATAATGTTTGTCGGGAGTCAGAAAGAAGGGTAGCTTTACTTGTCCCTCTATCCTGTATTTTTCCATATATGGGTTGAAGTAGTAAGAACTGTCGTAGAGGCTTCCGGTCCATTGGGTACGGACGGTCACTTCATCTCCTTTCAATTTTTCGGGCATGGAGCCGGGTAAGTTGATAGAATCGTCGAGCGATTTATTGAACCATTGTTCTTTCATCCCCGCATCTTCCCGGTCTATCTGGAAATTCCATTTTCCGGATAGGCTGAAAGAGTGGTTTTGTCCCGCTACGGTCAGTATGGAGATAAATACGATAGCAATACTTACTAAAAGTCGTTTCATGATATATAGAGTTGATATGTTTTTCATTCTTTTTAAAATCTGCCGCTAAAGTAGAGCTTTTTAAGGGTTTAGTAAATAGAAAGATGTACAGATACATAGAATATTGTATCAAAATGGACATCTAAAAGCGTTCGTGTACAAAACTACATGGATTTGAAATATTGTCCATGCTCTTTATCTTTGAGGAGGTGCGGAGATGCCTTATCTTTGCAAGGTAAACTTTTTAATCTTAATAAGGAACCATGAAAAAAGTAGTAATCTGGATAGCTCTAAGTCTTTGGTCGGTGATGACAGTCTTTGCCGGTGAGACAGCTTACCTCTTTTCTTATTTTATCAATGACAGTAAAGACGGACTGCATTTAGCATATAGTTATGATGGATTGAACTGGCTGCCTTTACATGGCGGACGTTCTTATCTTACCCCTGCGGTTGGTAAAGATAAACTGATGCGTGATCCGAGCATCTGCCAGGCACCCAATGGCACCTTTCACATGGTCTGGACTTCCAGTTGGACCGACCGGATTATCGGCTATGCCTCTTCCCGCGACTTGGTTCATTGGAGCGAGCAACAAGCAATCCCTGTGATGATGCACGAGCCGGATGCACATAACTGTTGGGCTCCCGAACTGTTTTATGATGAACCTTCACAAACTTATTATATCTTTTGGGCAACTACGATTCCCGGCCGTCACAAAGAAGTGGCTACCAGTGAAAGTGAGAAGGGACTGAATCATCGTATTTATTATGTAACAACGAAGGATTTTCGTACTTTCTCAAAGACGAAGATGTTCTTCAATCCAGATTTCAGTGTGATTGATGCCGCTATTGTGAAAGACCCGAAGCGGGAAGACTTGATAATGGTAGTCAAGAATGAAAATTCCAATCCGCCGGAAAAGAATTTGCGTGTGACGCGTACAAAGAAGATAGAAAAAGGATTCCCGACCAAAGTATCGGCACCTATTACAGGAAAATATTGGGCGGAAGGTCCGGCTCCTCTTTTTGTAGGTGATACGCTTTATGTCTATTTTGATAAATACCGTGACCATCGTTATGGAGCTGTTCGTTCTTTGGACTATGGTGAAACATGGGAAGATGTGTCCGATCAGGTCTTTTTTCCGAGGGGGATTCGTCATGGAACGGCGTTTGCGGTGGATGTCTCCATTGTGGAGTCACTGATTGCCGACCGGAACTATAATCCGCTTATTCCCGATAATCTGGCGGATCCGTCTGTCTCCAAATTTGGTGATACCTATTATCTTTATGGCACTACCGATCTGGATTACGGACTTGGACGTGCCGGAACTCCTGTCGTATGGAAATCGAAAGATTTTGTGAACTGGAGTTTCGAAGGTTCCCATATCAGTGGATTCGACTGGTCGAAAGGATATGACTACACGAATGATAAAGGTGAAAAGAAAAAGGGCTATTTCCGGTATTGGGCGCCTGGAAAAGTGATTGAGCAGGACGGCAAGTTTTATTTATACGTTACGTTTGTGAAACCGGATGACAAGATGGGAACTTATGTACTTGTAGCTGATCGCCCGGATGGTCCTTTCCATTTTACTGCGGGACAGGGGCTTTTGCCTCCCGGAGAAGAAGGAACAGATAGCCCGGCTGTCGTTGATGATATTGACGGAGAACCTTTTATTAATGACGATGGTTCAGGATATATCTTCTGGCGTCGCCGGAATGCGGGACGGCTTTCTGCGGACAGGCTTCATCTGGATGGTGAGCCGGTAACTCTGGCAACAGCCCGCCAGGGATATTCCGAAGGTCCGGTGATGTTTAAGCGTAAAGGTATCTATTACTATATTTATACGTTGAGTGGTCATCAGAATTATGTCAATGCTTATATGATGAGTCGCGAGTCTCCTTTGACGGGTTTTGTAAAGCCGGAGGGGAACGACATTTTTTTATTCTCTTCTCCTGAAAATCAAGTGTGGGGACCGGGACATGGCAACATGTTTTATGACGAGGGAACGGATGAATATATTTTTCTCTATCTGGAATACGGAGATGGCGGAACTACCCGTCAAGTGTATGCTAACCGGATGGAATTTAATGACGATGGAACGATAAAGACATTAATCCCCGATATGCGTGGTGTAGGTTATCTGGCTGCTTCCCAAGAGACCCGGCCGAATCTGGCATTACAGTCGCATTTTTATGCTTCCAGTGAGAAATCTCCCCGTACTTCCGTGGTCAATATCGAAACGCAACCCAATCAACCGTTGCCGGAAAAAGGTTCGGTGAAGAGCTATACCCGCACGCATACTTATCAGGCTACCCATGTAGCTGACGAATCGAATGGAACCCGTTGGATGGCGGCTGATACGGATAGCAGTCCGTTTATTACAGTCGATTTAAAGGAAATCCGTAAGGTCGGGGAGTGCCAGCTCTATTTTACCCGTCCCACTGAAGGACATACCTGGCGACTGGAGAAGTCTATCGACGGAAAACATTGGCAGATGTGTGCCGAACAAGGGAAAGTACAAGTATGCTCTCCACATATTGCTAAGGAGATAGGAGAGACACGTTATCTCCGTCTTCATATTCGTAGGGGAGATGCCGGTTTGTGGGAATGGAAAATATATGAATAACGTTTTATAACGCTAATAATCAATCGAATTTATGAAGTATATGGTAAAAAGTAAAATTCTGGCTACTTTCTGTGCCGGTCTATTAACCGTTTCTACCGGAATACAGGCAGCAGAGAGACTGGCAACCGGAACTCAACAGAAGCAAGCTCAAAAGACTGTAATTGAAACTTCTCCCTGGTTTGATGATAAAGACCTGACTTTGACGGGTGTCTATTATTATCCCGAACACTGGGATGAGAGCCAGTGGGAACGTGACTTCAAGAAAATGCATGAATTGGGATTTGAATTTACCCATTTTGCCGAGTTTGCCTGGGCGCAACTGGAACCGGAAGAGGGACGCTATGATTTTGCATGGCTGGACAGGGCTGTAGCTTTGGCAGCCAAGTATGATTTGAAAGTTATCATGTGTACTTCTACTGCCACTCCTCCTGTATGGATGAGCCGGAAATACCCCGAAATTCTATTGAAGAATGAGGATGGAACGATACTTGACCACGGTGCTCGCCAGCATGCTTCATTTGCTTCGCCTCTTTACAGGGAATTATCATACAAGATGATAGAAAAACTGGCGCAACATTATGGCAACGATCCCCGTATTGTGGGCTGGCAACTCGACAATGAGCCTGCCGTACAATTCGATTATAATCTGAAAGCGGAGCTTGCTTTCCGTGATTTTCTCCGTGCCAAATACAATAATGACATTCAACTTTTAAATAATGCATGGGGCACTGCTTTCTGGAGTGAAGTCTATTCCGCTTTCGATGAAATCACTCTCCCCAAGACGCGCACAGATGTTTATGAATCATCACCAGATATTGGATTACCGCCGTTTTGCTGCATCACAAACCAATGATTTCCTGAACGAACAATGTCTGTTGATAAAGAAATATGCAAAGAACCAATGGGTGACTACGAATTATATACCGAATTATGATGAAGGTCACATCGGTGGTAGCCCCTCGCTTGATTTTCAAAGTTATACCCGTTATATGGTATATGGTGATAATGAGGGGATTGGTCGTCGGGGCTACCGGGTAGGTAATCCGTTGCGGATAGCTTGGGCAAATGACTTTTTCCGTCCGATACAGGGAACTTATGGTGTGATGGAATTACAACCGGGACAAGTGAACTGGGGCAGTATCAATCCCCAACCTCTTCCGGGCGCAGTTCGTCTGTGGATGTGGAGTGTGTTTGCCGGTGGAAGTGATTTTATCTGTACATACCGTTATCGCCAACCGCTTTACGGAACAGAGCAATATCATTACGGAATTGTCGGCACGGACGGAGTGACTGTTACTCCCGGCGGAAGAGAATATGAGACATTTATAAAGGAGATTCGTGAACTTCGTAAACATAGCTCTTCCCGTGAAACCAAACCTGCCGATTACCTTGCCCGTCGTACAGCTATTCTTTTCAATCATGAAAACTCCTGGAGCATTGAGCGACAGAAACAGAACCGGACATGGGATACTTTTGCACATATTGAAAAGTATTACCGTACCTTAAAATCATTCGGAGCACCTGTCGATTTTATTTCCGAAGCAAAGAACTTGTCCGATTATCCGGTTGTTATTGCACCGACTTATCAATTAGCTGATAAAGAACTGGTAGACAAATGGATCACTTATGTAAAGAACGGCGGAAACCTCATTCTGACTTGTCGCACGGCACAGAAAGACCGTTACGGGCGTTTACCGGAAGCTCCCTTTGGTTCTATGATTACTCCGCTGACCGGAAATGAAATGAACTTTTATGATTTGCTGCTTCCCGAAAATCCCGGTACTGTTGTTATAGACGGAAAAGAGTATATTTGGAATACATGGGGAGAGATTCTGAATCCTCCGGCAGATGCTCAAGTATGGGCTACTTATAAAAACGAATTCTATGAAGGAAGTCCGGCTGTGACTTTCCGCAAACTGGGGAAAGGTACGATTACCTATGTAGGAGTGGACAGCCACAATGGAGCATTGGAAAAAGATATATTGAAAAAGCTATATGTACAGCTGAATATCCCGGTAATGGATTTGCCTTATGGCGTGACAATGGAATACCGGAATGGGTTGGGAATTGTATTAAACTATTCAGATCAGCCTTATACCTTCAACTTATCGAAGGGAGCCAAAGCATTGATCGGGACTACAGAGATTCCTACAGCGGGTGTATTTGTGTTTTCAGTGAAATAAGTGTTGAAAAGAATTATGTTACAATTAAATTATTTATTATGAGACTGTTGAACTATTGTTTTTTGATTGGAGGAATATTAATTGCTTCTTGTGTTGGTAATTCGAGTAATAAATCTCAAAATGATAAGAAAATAAATCCGGCGGATACTATTTATTTAGGAGATTTACGTGAAAAATTTGAAGGAGATTCTGTCTTTTTTGCAAAAGTGGCACCGGATCTGATATTGACAGATTATCAATATTTCTGGGCGGCAACAGAGTCAGATGCCATAGCCAATGGGTTAACAAAAGATTATTATAAGAAAGTAAAACAAGAAATTACTGCCACAAATGAAGCAATAAAGAAGGGAGTAATGAAAGGCGCTAATGTGAAACGAATTCCCGATTTTCAGAGTGTGAAATAGCTAAGAATGTTTTATCTTGGTATGTTGGATAATAGAGTAATGATATGATTAAAAGATATTTTCTAAGTTTAATAACTTGTACTTGTTTTTATTTGTTGGCCGCTTCTTTTACTTCGAAAAATGGCAACTATGAAGTGCTTAAAGTAACCGCTCCTTTTCCGATGCAACCTATTAAAGTGTTTATCTATCCTGATAAGGACTTTATAATTACAGACTTCGGTGCCGTCAATGGAGGAAGAGTAGATAATACAAAAGCAATTACTAGTGCTATTGAAGCGTGTAACCAATCCGGTGGCGGACGTGTTGTTGTTCCGGCAGGTACATGGCTGACCGGTCCCATTCATTTTAAAAGTAATGTGAATCTTTATTTGGAGGAGAATGCGGTTTTGAATTTTACGGATAATCCTTCTGATTATCTTCCGGCAGTGATGACTTCATGGGAAGGCTTGGAATGTTATAATTATTCGCCATTACTCTATGCTTTTGAATGTGAGAACGTGGCGATTACAGGTAAAGGGACTCTTCAGCCGAAGATGGATACCTGGAAAGTATGGTTCAAACGTCCTCAGCCTCATTTGGAAGCATTGAAGGAGTTGTATACAAAAGCTTCGACTAATATCCCTGTGATCGAACGTCAGATGGCAATAGGGGAGAACCATCTTCGTCCGCATTTGATTCATTTCAATCGTTGCAAGAATGTTTTATTGGATGGGTTTAAGATTCGTGAAAGTCCGTTTTGGACCATTCATCTCTATATGTGTGACGGGGGATTAGTGCGTAATCTCGATGTAAAAGCACACGGACATAATAATGACGGTATTGATTTTGAAATGAGCCGTAACTTTTTAGTGGAAGATTGCTCTTTCGATCAGGGGGATGATGCAGTAGTGATTAAAGCCGGACGTAATCAGGATGCTTGGCGGTTGAATACTCCTTGTGAAAACATCGTTATCCGTAATTGTCAGATTCTAAAAGGACATACTTTACTTGGTATCGGAAGCGAAATATCGGGAGGAATACGGAATATTTATATGCATGACTGTACTGCTCCGAATTCTGTGATGCGCCTTTTCTTTGTGAAAACCAATCATCGCAGAGGTGGATTTATAGAGAATGTTTATATGAAGAATGTAAAGGCAGGAACGGCTCAACGTGTACTCGAAATAGATACCGAAGTGTTATACCAATGGAAAGATCTGGTACCTACTTATGAAGAACGAATTACTCGTATTGATGGTATTTATATGGATAAGGTGACTTGTGAATCGGCAGATGCTATTTACGAACTGAAAGGTAACTCCAAACTTCCGGCTAAGAATGTAATGATTAGGGATGTAAAAGTAGGAGAGGTAAAGGAGTTCGTGAAGAAAGTGAATAATGTAGAGAATGTAGTGGAAAAGAATGTGACTTATGATAGGAAAGGGAAATGACCCTTTCCTGAAAGTAGTAGAAAATTTCATGCTATAATTTTAGTATAATGTAGTATCTTAGCAGCAAAATTGAAAACTTTATGCTAAGATGAAGAAATCCTTTTATTTATTACTGCTAATCACTCTATATAGCAGTATCAGCTTTGCTCAAAGCCTGAAATCTATATCTATTTTAGGCGATTCGTATTCAACATTTGAAGGATACCTGCAACCCGATACCAATAGCATTTGGTATTATGTTTCTCCGCGACAGCAAACGGATGTAACTTCCGTAAAGCAGACCTGGTGGCATAAATTCATCAAAGAGAATAACTACCGCCTTTGTGTCAACAACTCTTTTTCCGGTGCAACGATTTGTAATACCGGTTATAATCAGGCTGATTATTCGGATCGTTCTTTTATTACCCGTATGGATAAGCTGGGATGTCCGGATATCATCTTTATTTTCGGTGCAACGAATGATTGTTGGGCCGGCTCACCGCTTGGGGATTACAAGTATGAAGGGTGGACCAAGGAAGATTTATATACATTCCGTCCGGCTATGGCATATCTGCTTGACCACATGATTGATCGTTATCCTAATGTTGAAATCTACTTTCTGCTGAACTCTGGTTTAAAGGAAGAGTTTAATGAATCAGTCAGAGCTATCTGCAATCACTATAACATTGATTGTATTGAACTGCATGATATTGACAAAAAGAGCGGTCATCCTTCGATAAAGGGGATGGAGCAGATTAGTGAACAGATTAAGATGTTTATGAGGAAGACGAAGTGAAAAACAACGGAAATATAAGAAATAATATTGCCACTTGCTACTCTTTGATTAGGAATACTATTTCAAAGAGTGCCAAGTGGCAATAAGTTTAGTTGTTTATCTTAATATCCCGGATTCTGCATTGCTTTCTTTTCTTCATTGCTTAGTGCAGAACCATTTGAATTGGTGATACCGTCCAAGAAGGCTTGGGGGATCGGACGATAGTAATGTTTCTCCGATTTGAATTCGCCAAGACCTCTGCTGGCACCGTCGTTGAATTTATGCCAGCGGGCGTCTAACGTCTTGGTACGTGCCAGATCTTCCCAGCGTTGCAATTCGCCACAAAGCTCACGGGTACGTTCATTTAATAGGAAGCACATCATTTTGTCAGCATTGGATGTACATCCCAGTTCGTTGTAGATAGGAGTGTCGACTGTAGAGTTATAAACGTCTGCCACACTATTTAATTTCATCGTAGTTTTGGTAGAAGCAGTAGTCTCCTGTTCGATATTGTTTGACTCATAATAGGTGTTTTCTTCCCAGTAAATAGCACCTTCGGAGGAGTGACCGCCTCCTTTCCCGGAACAATAAGGATTATTCTTATAAGCTTGTCCACCATCTACGTTCTTACTACGGTCTTCACCAGTTTTATAACCGGCACGTTCACGTAGTTTGTTCATCCATTCGACAGCTTTGTCATAATTGGCTTCACCTTTACGAATATATGCTTCGGCAACCATTAGTACATCATCTGCCGAACGGGCGATGATAGCATCGCGAGTACCGAATTGAGATGCGATGGAAACACGATAACCATCACGGAATTTAGATAAAGCTACTGAACGCTTGTGAGGTATGATATCGTAATAATTACCTGTTTTCTCATTTATATTCCAGCTGTGTTCCTGTCCTTTGAAATAGCGTACATATGTATACGTGTTACACATTTTTCCATCTTTCAAAACAGTATATGCCGGAGCGTTGGGATATTTCTCATAGCGATTGTCTCCCGGGTCATTCACGATGTATTTCATACCGAGTTCACCTCCACTGAAACGTTTGTCACCTTCTTTTACACCTGCCGGAGCGTATGGCATATCTTCTGCTGTCCAGGTGGGAGCACTTTTGGTTTCGTTCGCTCCGTAACAGGTGATGAATGATTTCCAGAAGCGAGAGTCGTTTACGCGGTCAAACACCTGCATGGTATATTCGGTTGCACTGACATACGAGAATTCACGTCCTCCTGAGATATCACGTTTACATCCACCTATATCATTACCTTGGTATACGGCCGGATAATAAAGATGCATTTGATTACCGTAGCGTCCCCATGTGGCTTCGTCATTGGAGAATTGAGCGGCTAAAATAACTTCACTTACTTTTTCATTCGCTCCGTTCGGCTGTTCATAGTCCCAAAGTTCTACATAATCATTACACAACGGATGTGCGTCTACAACTTCCGAACCATATTGAATAACAGCATCGAGGTCGGATGCTATATAATTACTATTCCAATCGCTGTACAATTCGGAGGCACGGAATAAATGTGCTTTTGCAAGGAAATGGGCAGCAGCATATTTGTTAATTCGTCCGATTGATTCACCTTTATCCGGAAGTAGTCTGTAGGCTTCTCCAAAATCAGATATAACCTGTGTGTATATTTCTTCAGCAGAATTCCGTGTAAAATATGTTTCCGCGCTTGTAGACGGAACTAATTTCAACGGCACACCACCAAATTGCTTCACTAATTCGAAATAAGCATAGGCTCTTAGAAAGTGTGCTTCTCCCAAGCGTGTGTTGTATGTAGGTGAACTTTGGTTATAATATTGAGGTATGTTTTGGATCAATATGTTTGCGGGTTCAACCAGTCCGTAGTAATTGTCCCAGATAGGTTGGTTAGCGGCATTTTCAGATGAATTTAAATCTTGACTATAGTGATTCCATGCTGGAATAACATTATTAGCATCAGTAAATTCATCTACTCCCATGTTGTAGCACTGAATCCCCCATATATAGTTGAATTTGAATTTCAGTTTCTGATAGGCTCCAGTCACTAATTCATCAAGACCTTCTTGTGTCTTAAAGCGGTCGGTACTATATTGAGTTGTTAAATTCTCATCAAGGAAAGATTCACTGCACGAAGTGATCGAGCCTTCCTGTTATGCTGGCTATTAAAGCAGCAAATAATATTTTGTTTAATTTCATAATGTTCTTTCTTTTTTAATGGTTTGTTAGAATCCGATGTTAACACCAATTACAAAACTCTTCAAAGTGGTAGGTGAACCAAATGTTTTGGTATTATTGTCATAATTTACCAAGTCTGTATCCAAAAAGTCACATGCTTTATAGATATTGAATGGGTTCATGGCTTGAACATATAGCTTCAAATTATTGATACCCAAGTTCTTTAATTGTTGTGGGGTAAAGTTATAACCCAATGAGATATTACGAACTTTGATGTATGAGCCATCCTGATAGTTCATTGCGCTGTTAAAGGCATCGGCTCCTTCACCGTTGGAACCGGGTGAATAGTATTTTGCATTCTCATTTGTACCGGCTACCCAATAGTCTATTTTACGCTGCATATAGCGACCGTCAAGAGTAACAGCTCCCTGTGGAACAGTAAATCCCCAACGTGATAAAATAAAGAAGGATAGCTCAAAATTCTTATAGCTGAAAGTGTTACTCCATCCACCTGTCCAGCGTGGACGTGTGTGACCTACAATTTTTTTATCGTCATTGGCATCTATTGTATCATCATTATTTAAATCTTTCACTTTGATTTGTCCCGGTTTACGTCCGTATTTGGCAGCTTCTTCGGCTTCTTCTGTTTTCCAGATGCCATCATATACCCAGTCGTAATAAACACCGATTTCCTCACCGACAAACCATTTATTGTTCACATCTTCTGTTCTACCATTAGACAATTCGTCGATTCTGTTTCTATCCATTGACCAGGTTACGGTAGTGCTCCACGAAAAATCTTTAGTTTCAACGGGAACGGCATTTACCTGTAAGTCGATACCCCAACCGGAAGTCTTACCGACGTTGGCATAAGTAGAAGTATAACCTGTCAGTGAAGGTATGGACATGGCCAGCAACAAATCATTGGTTTTAGTCTTGTAAGCATCAATACTACCGCTCAGTCTGTTATTAAAGAAGCCGTAGTCAATACCCAGGTTGTACTGCGTTGTTCTTTCCCATCCTAGTTCGGAGTTGGCCATCTTGGCGGGATCTTTTGCAGAAGGATCTGAAGGAACATAACCCAGAGAGGAGTCTGTCTGTCCCCAGTTGTAATACAAACCGGTGATGGCACCTTTGGTAGCATAAGCATCAATTGCAGCATTTCCGGTTACACCGACACCGAAACGGAGTTTTAATTGACTGAGCCAGTTAATGTCTTTCATGAAGTCTTCCTGATCAATGCGCCATGCCAAAGCTGCAGAGGGGAAACTGGCCCATTTGTGTCCCGGAGCCAACTGTGAGGCACCATCCCAACGCATGGAAGCTGTCAACAGATATTTATCTTTGAAACCATAGTTCACGCGGACCATATAAGATGCCATTTGAGTTTCAGTCAGTCCTGTACCAAAGGAACTCAGAGTGCCGGCAGTACCTAAATTGTACCATAACTCATCGGCAGAAGCAACGTTAGTGGCTCTCATATCGCCCATTTCGTAGTGATATGCTGAAGCTGACTGCATTAATGTCAGACCTAAATTATGGTGTTCGGCAAATCTCTTATTATAATAAATCAGGTTGTCCAATGTCCATGAACGCTTCTGTTCGTTTTTGTACTGTGCGCCGTTGTTACCATCACCATTGATACCTCCGGCGGCATTTGCAATTCCTAACGTATAGTATTGGAATTCAGGACCGAACTGGAGTCTGTATGAAAGACCTTCCAGCGGTTCCCATATTTTCCCGAAATCAACCTGGGCATACATACTGGCGTTGGCACGGAAAGTACGGCGTTGGTTGGTGTTGTAGTCCAATTCCCGAATCGGATTGATGATATTTACATCACCATTAGGATTACGAATGTAGTCACCGTTTGAATCATAAGGCACAGTCCAGGGGAGCATACTCTTAAAGCATTGTAGAAATCACCCGAACCGGTTACAGACTTGGAGAAACTATATCCATAGTCTTGAGTGGAATAAGATGCATTAATTGAAGATCCCATTTTGAACCAAAATTGACAGGAGTCACATCAAATGAGGTTTTTAACGTATAACGTTCATATGCTTGCCCTGGTTGTGTACCTTTCTGATCCAAATAACCGAATGAGGCGTAACCTTGGAATTTGTCAGACCCTCCGGATGCACTTAAGGTATGTTCGTGAGTGATCCCCGTCTGTTTACCGTGCGAAGCCCAGTCATATGATCCTACTAAAGATGGATCGTAGACTCCATTTACCCATGCTTTTTCGATGTTTTTCCATGAAGCAGTTACGCTACCAAATGCAGCTTTATCGGCTTCATAAGTTGGAGTGGCAGAAGCATAAGAACCTGCATTGTATTTGGCTAAGCGGGCATAATCCAACCATTCGCTGGCCGACATCATGTCAGTTACATCGTGTAACGTTTCAAATGTAACAGATCCGGAATAGTTTAGGGTCACTTTACCTTCTTTTCCTTTTTTGGTAGTTACAAGAATCACACCGTTGGCACCACGTGAACCATAAATGGCGGTAGCGGAAGCATCTTTTAAAATGTCAATAGACTCAATGTCTGAAGGGTTAATATTTTCAATACCGCCATTTTGGATAACCATACCGTCTACCACATACAGTGGACCCTGTTCCGCATTAATAGAGCGTTGTCCACGAATATTAATGTTGCCCACCTCTCCGGGACGCTGACTGGATGTAATATCTACACCGGCTGTTTTACCTTGCATCCCTTCTAGTGCATTTCTTACAGGCATTGCTTTCAGTTCTTTTTCACCTATGCGAGCCATAGCACCGGTTACGTCACTTTTTTTCTGTACTCCATAGCCTACAACTACTACTTCGTCTAAGGTCTCGGTATCTTCTTGAAGAGTAATTTTAAAGTTGGTATTTCCTGCTACGGATACTTCTTGTTTTTTATATCCTATATAAGTGATAGTGATTGTACCTTTGGTTGGTACATTGGAAAGAGAAAACTTGCCATTTAAATCAGTAATTGTACCATTAGTAGTACCATTAACCAACACACTGGCACCAATAACCGGTTCTCCGGTAAAATCTGTAACTGTGCCCGAAATTGTCTTATTCTGGGCATAAGATTCTACTATTAAAAGGAGAACAAAGTGAGAAGAAATAGCCGTCGGATAGTATCCTTATAGGCATACAGGTGATTACCTTTTTGGTTGCTTTTCATACTTTAATTATTAAGTTATAAATATTGGTTTATAGATCCTTTATTGTTGATTTATCTTTTTATCCTCTAATGAAGACTCTTTGTTTCTTTTTATATGGATATTCCTGTAACGTAGTACTTTATAGAGGTTTAGTAGTATAATATATTGTATGATATTAATATATTTACATAGCGTATTTATTATAGAGTTAAACAAAAGTTAGATTCTCTTTTTAAACATAACTACCTGCGCATCAAACGACTACATACAGCTAGCAATCAATTGAGGATAAGATTTGAACAATTAGTACCATTAATATCTTTTTTACCTATTATGAGTTATCCGGTATGCGAATCTTTCTTCGTTCCACTATAGTTATCTTTGCGTTTGACTATAGTTATCCGCAAGGGTAACTATAGTGTACTTTGCGGATAACTATAGTGGAACGAAAAAAGGATAGCGATCGGAATGGAATCGATTAGCAAAAGAAGGAACTAAAAATAGCAGTGAAAAACTATCTATACTATAGCAATTGGTCAAGTACGGCACGGAACACCTTATCGGCATGTTCTTGCATAATCTTAATATAATTAAAGATAGGACGGTTATTTTTCATACTGTGTCCGATACAGTATTCTATTTTTTCAATTTGAATGCCTAAATCATATCCGTGTTGTGCAAATGTCTTTCGGGCGGAATAGTAAGTAACCTTTTTCTTTACCCCCGAAAGTTCTGTTACCTTATTTATATGTCGGAAGACTAAACTATATATTTGTTTATAAGATGAATATTTACCAAACTGCAAATGCCCATTTCTCGACATATATTTATCTATGAGCACTTTTGCTTCAGGCTGCAAAGTAAATACAATTTCATTTTCTCCCTTCTTGCTATTACGTGTTTTGTGACGCACATAACGCATATCGTTCTTATTTTTAAAATCATATACTAATAAATCTCTCAGGTTGATACCGCCTAAATAATAGGTAAGCATAAAAATATCTCTCACCATGGATAAAGAAGGCTTTAAAAGCCGGACATCACGTATTCTCTTCAGTTCATCTATTGACAAATCAAGTTCCCGCACATTACTTGCCGGCATCTTAAAGAGGACAAAAGGATGAATGGAGTAAGATACATAATTCATCTTACCGGCATAATTTAATATCACCTTTATCAAAGTCAGATATATTCTGATAGTTGTATCTGCCAGATTCTCCTCGTGAAGAACTTTGGCAAATTCTTGGATATGTATAGGTGTCAATTGAATTAAAGGAAAATCCCCTTTCATATATTTGACTAATCTTTCGGAAGCTATCTTATAAAGTTTATAAGATTTCTCCCGCTCTTCTCCTTTCATGAAATTCATGTATTCTTTTGCAACAGCTTGAAAGGTTATACCTTTTTTCTTTTGTTCATAAGTAATTATACGTATAAGCTCGGTACATGAAATTGCTGGTAAATAGCTGATCGATGTAATAATTTCTTCATACTCATTGATTAGTTTCCGAAGACAAGCATTCATATTCGCTGCATTCTCATGCCTTACTACTCGACCATTTTTTAGTTGACTGGCAGAATCCAAAGTAAATTGGGTAGATATATATCTGGTTTGAGAATGATGTGCTACGGCTATCCTTATTCGATGTCTGCCATTTGATAATTTTTTAGTTGGAACAACTACAATTGAAAAATTCGCCATATCATTTTTAGGTTTATAAATTACTATTTTCCATACAATAAAATAGAAACAAAAAGGTTCATAGTCCTTAGGAACTAATCGAAAATCGCTCCCACAGCATGGAATATCGTGCAAAAGACGGTATTTTCCATGCATTTGTACGATTCTGCATTGCTATATCTTGATTAAGTCGTTATGTTTGCAACACTTTTTCACAGGTAGAGTGTGAAAAGTTATGTTTAAAAAGAGAATCTAACTTTTGTTTAACTTAACAGATATAACTAATGAATATGGAAAACAACAAAAAAAAAGGCTTCATTTATTTCAATTGCTGGTTGGAAAAGAATGCAGCCATTGTCTTTTTTACTTTACGACGATTTTACTAATCAACAAAAATATGTTTAACTTTAAAAAACATGGTATGAAAAAAAACTATGTCACAACTGCTGTTGCCTTACTACTTTTAGCAGGATGTAGCAACGATATTAAAGAAACTGATATTCAGTTTACCGGTGATACGGGAGCGAAAGTTTCTTTTAGTGCAGTAATAAACAATCATGAGGCTAGCAATCTTGTTACAAGAGCTACGGAAACAAACTGGGAGGCAGAAGACTCGGTAGGAATCACTTGTGGTACGGAACAAGTGAATATTCATTACAAATACAAGGGCAATGGTCTTTTTGCAGCAAAAGGAGGAAATGCAGAAGAAATTTGGGTATTAGGTTCCGGAGAGTATGATGTAGTGGCATACGCTCCATTTTCTGGTACATCAGGTGAAGAACAACCTGCATTAGAAGTGACTACAGCTAGTGAAAATCAAGCTACAGCAGAAGAACGTGCGAAGATAGATTTTCTTTTTTGCCAAAGGGAAGGCTACATCACAAACCCCGAACGTGACATTAGCATTCAATCATGTGATGAGTCGTATTAGATTGGAGTTTCAAGCTGGCGAAGGTGTGGACTTGGCAGATATAACTTGTTATCTTATTGGGCTTAAGAATAATGGTACATTTAATCCTAAAACAGGGGAGACAACAGTCAGTGAAGACCCTGTTACGGATAAAGATGATATTTATTGGGATAAAATAGGAGAGCAGGATAATTATACAGTACAAGCTATTTTACTGCCACAGAAGGTGCAAGGCAAAGTAACTATCCAAGCTAGAATGAACGGTTATCTTTATGAAGCCGAGTTTGCTAACTTGACAGAATTGAAATCAGGATTTTCTTATAATTACATCATCAAGACAAATAAATACGAGGACAATAATTATGTGTTGACAATTACAGAACAAACGCAAATAATAGGATGGGAGGATGAAAACCACGATCCTATAACATCCGACCCGAGTATAGCTGAAACTGGAACAGAGATAACTAATCCTAGTTGGAATATTACAGAAGAAACCGTAACTCCACAGCCTGTTGTGAAGTGATCTGTTTACCAATCTAATATAGATAAAAATGCTAAAAATATAAACATGAGATTTATGAAAATATATAATTATATATCAATGCTTTTTCTGGCTGGCGCAGCCATAGTTGCGTCTTGCTCGCAAAATGAAGAACTCACCGGAGAAACACCGGATTCTTTGCAGGGATTTCAGATTAGTGTGTCTGATGAAGGATTTATGGACGAAAGTGGTAAGACACGTGCTACAGAGAATGGATATACTACCCGATTTTCTAACGGAGATGCTATCGGTATATTTGCGGTAAGAGGAGAAACGGTGGTAGAGGATATCAAGAATCGGAAATTCACACTGACAGATGGCTATTGGGAATTGACTGATGGAGGGGATCCTATTGAATACAAAGGTTCACAATTTCAGCGGATGACTTTTTATGCATACTATCCGTATAATGCGAATGTGACTTTTGATCCGACGAAGGTGGATCCTTTTGAAACATACGTCAACAATTGGAAAATAGGCAGTGAACAAAATGAAGGAAATTATACACAATATGATTTGATGACGAGTACGGGTAGTGTTCAGGGGGATCGTTTGAAAGGACAGATCGCTTTTACTATGCAACATCGGATGGCTCTTGCGGTAGTGAAGATGCCTAATTTGACCTATAGCTTTACAAATGGCGGTATAGATGATTATTTGTTACCATTAACAGCCGGTTCGTTTACAGTGAACAATACTCAAGCAACTCCTTATTATCAGGAAAGTACGGATACATACCGTTTCTTGGTTAATCCGAAGAAGGAATTCTCAATTAAGGGTACTTATTCTGGAGTAAGTGAGATGGAATATGAAGCTAAAGGTACGCTGGAAGGAGGAACGGCGAAAATGTATACCATCGAAGATAAAAGTAAAATCAACCATACTTTGCAGGTAGGAGACTATTTTTGTGCAGATGGAAAAATAGTTTCAGTAGATGCGGAAACGGTGCCGGAGAATGTGATTGGTATTGTATGTTATGTAGGAAATTCACAACCCAGTGTAACACATACTGAACTCTATTCAGCAGAAGTTGATGCTTTGCGTCGCGATTTCCCTGCATGTACGCACGGTATAGTGCTATCTATTAAGAATTCTGTGGTAAAAGATAGTGAACAAAATGATGTTGCTTTGAAAATGTTCCATTCAAGTAAGTCCGGTTATTATTCAGACTGGTTTACTTCAGATGAGAATTGGGCAAACAAGTTTGTAGGTTGTAACACAGAGAAGGATGTTAACAAGAATGATGCTTCATTGGTTTTCCCAGCACTAATGGGATACAATAATACACAGTTACTTACTATGTGTTACGAAGGTATGGGTAGTCCTTCTACTTGCGACCATGCTTATGCGTATATCAAGGCTTATCGTGAAGCGGAAGCTATTCCGGCAAATGTGACTCCTTGGTATTTGCCCTCTATAATGTGTTGGGATACAGTCGCTAAGAATTTGAGTGTTATTAACCGTTGTCTCAAGAATGTAAATGGTGATGAGATGACCTCTGTCGAGTCAGGAACTAACAGTGGACACTATTGGAGTAGCACACAGCGTTCTCCAGCCAACCAATGGACACACGGTATGGCTGGTGGAAGATATCACATAATTTGTGAACGTGATTCGCGTGCCGGTTATTTCCGTATGATGCTTGCATTCTAAAAATAATGACGGTATATAAAGTCCGTTAAAATTATACTTATATCATGAACATATACATATATGAATAAGAAAAACTTTATAAAGGGGACAACCTTACCTGTCGCTCTGTTTTTCACTATAGCAACTTTTGCACCTGCATGGGGATTGCAAACAGCTTCGGCAGCCATCGAAGTTGTACAGCAGCAAAGTACTATAAAAGGAACAGTAGTAGATAGCCAAGGCGAACCGATAATTGGAGCAAGTGTACTTGCGGAAGGAACATCTAATGGTACAATTACCGATATTGACGGTGTATTTAGAATAAATGTACGTCCCGGTGCGAAATTGAAAGTATCTTTTATAGGTTATACCGATAAAAAAGTAGTAGCGAAAAATGACATGAAAGTCATTCTGGTAGAGGATGTGACAGCACTTGAAGAGGTGGAAATCGTAGCTTATGGTACGCAGAAGAAAGTGACCATGACAGGAGCTATCGCTAGTGTGAAGGGAGAAGAATTGACCCGTGTATCTGTAGGTTCGGTTTCCAATGTATTAGGAGGGCAGATGACAGGTTTGACTACCGTACAATATTCCGGTGAGCCGGGAGCGGATGCCGCTGAAATTTTTATTCGTGGTAAAGCTACTTGGGAAAATTCTTCACCGTTAATTCAGGTAGACGGTGTGGATCGTGAAAGTATGAGTGATATCGACCCGAATGAAATTGAATCCATTTCTATCTTGAAAGATGCTTCGGCAACAGCCGTATTTGGTATTCGTGGAGCAAATGGGGTCATTTTGATTACAACTAAACGAGGAAAGGAAGGAAAGGCGAAAATTTCGTTTACTACTTCTGCTTCTGTATTGATGCCTACAAAAATGGTAGAACAGGCAAGTTCCTATGACTATGCCCGTTTTCATAATCAAATGATGTCCGGTGATGGCAAATCTGCCTTATTTAGTGATGGCGTGATTCAAAAATTTGCAGATGGTTCCGATCCTATTCGTTTCCCAAATATACAATGGGCTGACTATATTATGAAAAGCTCTACGCTTCAGAGCCAGCATAATCTGAACATCTCGGGAGGAACAGATAAAGTACGTTATTTCATCTCTGCAGGTGCTTATACGCAAGGAGGACTTTTTAGTGAGTTTGATCTTCCTTATAATTTAAGCTATCAGTACCGTCGGTTTAACTATCGTACAAACTTGGATATGGATGTCACTAAAACGACTACTTTGTCATTCAATATTAGTGGTAATGTGAATAATTCAGATCAACCGCGTACGAGTCAGGGATCTTCCGGATTGATTAAAAATATGTATTATGCTACTCCTTTCTCCAGTCCGGGAATCATAGATGGAAAATTGGTAAATTCGAGCGATGAGACTTATTCAGACGGACTGAAATTACCATTTACAGGAGGTACAGGTATGGGATATTATGGAAATGGGTTCAGCCAGACCAGCAACAATTCGCTGAATGTGGATGTGATTCTGGATCAAAAAATGGACTTCTTGACTAAAGGACTTTCTTTTAAAGTGAAGGGATCTTATAACAGCTCGTTTACAGTTAATAAAGTCGGTTCTGGTGGGTCTATTGCTACATACACTCCTGTATTGATGGATGACGGTAGTATTGCTTATCGTAAGTTTGGAGAGAATACAGATGTGAAGTATTCGTATACTACAGGCAAAGCACGTAATTGGTATATGGAAGCCAGCTTTAATTATAATCGTACTTTTGGTGATCATACGGTGACAGCCTTAGTTTTGTATAATCAACAGAAAGAGTATTATCCGAAATTATATTCGGACATTCCTCATGGATATGTCGGATTAGTCGGACGTGTCACTTATGATTGGAAGAGCCGCTATATGGCAGAGTTTAATGTGGGTTATAACGGTTCGGAAAACTTTGCGTCCGATTTGCGCTTTTCTTATTTCCCGGCTGGTTCTATAGGTTGGGTGATGAGTGAAGAGAAGTTTTTCCGTCCTTTGAAGTCGGTGGTTAGCTTCTTGAAATTACGTGCCAGTGTCGGTTTGGTAGGTAACGATAATATTGGAGGATCGCGGTTTATGTATATGGCTGATCCATATAATGTCGGTTTAGGTGACTTGGCAAATCGTGTAACGGCAAGTGGAGGAGCAACTAACGCCTGGGGATATGGATTCGGAACAGATAATGGTACTGTTAGTCTGGGTGCGCGTGAGGTAGCTAAGAATAACCCTGCTGTGACATGGGAAAAAGCTCTGAAACGGAACTATGGTGTTGATATTAACTTCCTTGATGACCGTCTGAAAACAACCTTTGAATATTATAAAGAACGTCGTAATGACATCCTTTTGCGTGACGGTACAGCTCCGGGAATGTTAGGGTTCATTACTCCCTATTCAAATTTAGGAAGTGTAGACAGTTGGGGCTGGGAACTTTCTTTAAAATGGAACGATAAGATTGGCGATAATTTCCGTTATTGGGCGGGTATTAACCTTTCTTATAATCAGAATGAGATTCTTGAAAAGAAGGAAGCACCGCAGAATAATTTATATCAATATCAGAAGGGACACCGTATCGGTTCGCGTAGTCAATATGTTTTCTGGCGCTTCTATGATGAGGATACACCTGCGCTATATGAGCAGACATTTAATCGTCCGTTCCCCACTCACGAGAGTATTCTTCAAAATGGAGATGCAGTATATGTTGACTTGAATGGTGACCGTAAGATTGATGCAAATGATGCAAGTTATGACTATGGCTTTACAGACGATCCTGAATATATGCTAGGTATTAATTTAGGATTCAGTTGGAAGAATCTGGAAATAAGTACTCAATGGACAGGGGCCTGGAATGTAAGCCGTATGATTTCGGATGTATTTCGTCAGCCGTTCTATTCATCTTCCAATAGCGAGCAGGGAGGATTGTTGGCATACCATCTGGATCATACATGGACACCGGAAAATCCGTCACAATCTTCGGAGTATCCGAGAGCTACCATTGATAATGCAAAGAATAATTATGCTACCTCCACTTTATATGAGAAAGATGCCAAATACTTGCGTTTGAAAACTCTTCAGGTGGCATACAATTTTCACTTCCCATTAATGAAGAAACTTGGACTGAATACATGTCAGTTGGCTTTTGCAGGATATAATTTGTGGACGATTACACCTTATTTGTGGGGTGATCCGGAGGCAAGAGCTACTAATGCACCTTCTTATCCATTGTCCAAGACTTATACGTTGAGCTTGAAATTAGGATTCTAAAATAGATAAAGGAAAGATACAATGAAATTACAAAATAAATGGTTCATCGGTGCGATGTTGGGAGCGGCGGTTTGTTTGGTTTCCACTTCATGTGTGGACGAAATTAAATTCGGAAACTCTTTTTTGGATAAGGCACCGGGCGGAAATGCTACTATTGACACAGTGTTCAATAGTGCGGAATATACGCGCCAATTTTTGAATACCTGTTACAGTAGACAGTATTACGGATTACCTTATAATACGGACAGTAACGGTAATATTCCTGATTCTTCCAGTCCTTATTTAGGAAAGAAGGATGCGCTAACAGACTGCTGGTCACTTTATTTTAGTGACGCAACTGTATATCAGCAGTATTATTTGGGTTCTCTCAATGCCAACTATGGCACGCGTGGTAATATTTTCCCATATACACGGGAAATGGTATGGGAAGTAGTGCGCTGGTGCTGGTTGTTAATGGAAAATATAGATAGAGTGCCGGGCATGGATAGCACTGAAAAAACTCAGTTGGTGGCAGAAGCTAAATGCCTGATTGCGGCACGCTATTTTGATATGTTCCGTCATTATGGAGGTCTTCCATTGTTATATGCTTCATTCACCGGTACGGAGTCAGGTTATGAAATCCCCCGTGCTACGGTAGAGGAGACTGTTAACTACATGATAAAGATGTTGGATGATGCTATCAATTCCGGTGGATTGGTGTGGGCTTATGCTGATGCCGATCTTGCCAGCAAGGCCGGACACTGGACAAAGGCCGGTGCGATGGCATTGAAATGCAAAATCTGGCAATTTGCCGCTTCTCCGTTGTTTAACGATGTCAACGGATATGCAGGAGGAAACTCAGAGGCTGAACAGCAGCATCTGGTATGGTACGGCGGCTACCATGCGGAACTTTGGGATAACTGTTTGAAGGCTTGTGAAGCATTCTTTAAAGAGCTGGAGAGTCAAGGCGGATATAGCCTGAATAAGGCTTCGGAAGAAACACCGGAACAGTATCGGCAGGCATATCGTATGGGATATATTCGTCAGAACAGCAAGGAGGTCTTGCATTCTGTCCGCACGAATATGTCGGACGCTTTCAACTCAAGTTCTTATATGTGGCATTCCTGGGCTGTTCCGTCACTTTGTCGTACCGAATATCCGCCTACACAGGAATATGTGGAGATGTTCCCATGGGCCGACGGTACTCCGTTTGACTGGAAAAAGACGGAAACAGAAGGTAAGTTGGATGCAATGTTCCTGACCGGAACATTCAAAAATGGAGAACAACTATTGTCGGAAATCGTATTAACCCGTGATCCTCGTCTGTATGAGCATTGCATGGTAAACGGATTGCCGAAGATGTTAGACTGGAGTGCAGGAACAATGTCCGGTTTACCTTATGAATTGTGGGTCGGAGGATACGATGAAGGACAAAATGCTGCACTTGAATCAGGTAACTATGCGACTGGTTATAAAAATATGAAATATTATTTGGGAACAGAGTACCAACGTCAGTATACGCATTGGGTATATCTTCGTTTATCTGACATTTATTTAACTTATGCAGAGGCCTTGCTTCAAGCCAAGAATGATCACCGGGGTGCTATTGACCAAATGAATATAGTACGTGCCCGCGTAGGATTGAAGAAAGATTTGGCGGAGTGTGTTACAGATAAGAATTTACTTTCTGACAAAGCAGCCTTATTGGAAGAATTGCTGTGCGAGCGTGTTCGGGAATTGGGGCTTGAAGATAGCCGTTACTTTGATCTTGTCCGTTACAAGCGTGCCGATCGTTTCGAGAAGCGCCTGCACGGGTTGCTCGCCTATCGTTTGGATGATACCGGTAATCGTATAACGGGAAATGCTAAATGGAATGAAGGAGATAAGAACAAGGGGGCATTGCAGCCTACTCGTTTTGAATATGAAAGGTTTGAGTTATCCAAGCCGGTCCGTCGGTGGTGGACATACGGATTTGATCCCAAATGGTATCTTTCTCCATTCCCGCAAACGGAAATTAACAAAGGATATGGATTGATTCAGAATCCGGGTTGGTAATGTGAGACAGCGAAATAGATTAAAACAATATTGAATATTGATTTATATGAGAAAAAATAAGATTCTGATACTGGCTTTACTGGTTTGTTTGAGCATTCCGGTCAGAGCACAGAATACAGACAACAACATTATAGGTATTGTTGTTGATAAATCGGGAAACCCAGTCTATGGAGCGTCCGTTAATGTGGAAGGTGGCGCAGTGGAGACCCGGGTTGAAACTGATAAAGATGGTAAATTCGAGATTGCGGTCGAGAAAGGACAACGTTTGAGTGTCGTTTCTGTCGACAAAGGCTCTACCACAGTTGTGGCAAAGACTGATGGTCCGATGACTATTGTGATGGGATATGCAGCTCAGACTATTGATGTGGGAGCTAACCGGACATTCAGTCGTCATGAATCAACAGCAGCTGTTTCTACCACCTATAACGAAGAGTTTAATAAGCGGTCTTCCCGGAATATATCCAATTCTTTATATGGATATGGATTGGGCCTTACTACTTTGCAGAATGCGGCCAGTACCGGGTTAATGGCAGATCCTACCTTTTATGTACGTGGTTTGCAGAGCTTGTCAAGTAGTACACCGCTTGTGCTGGTTGACGGTTTGGAACGAGACATGAGCTTGGTGAGCCCAGAAGAAGTAGAATCCGTTTCCATCCTGAAAGATGCCGCGGCTGTGGCATTGTACGGATACAAAGGGGTGAACGGTGCGATCTTGATTACTACAAAGCGTGGTAAGTACAAAACAAAAGAGATAACTTTTACGTATGATCATATCATTAACACTCAGTCTCGACGTCCGGAATTTGTAGATGCAGCTACGTATGCTTCTGCAGTGAATGAAGCGCGTGGATATGAAGGTTTGGGAGCTCGGTATACTCCGGAAGAAGTCGATGCTTTCCGTAATGGAGTAGGTAGTGGAGGGGCTTCCCGTATGTACCCTTATCTCTATCCTAATGTGAACTGGATTGATGAAACCTTTAAAGACAGAGGAGTTTCTAATAAATATACGATCGAATTCCGTGGGGGAGGAGCAAAGTTCCGCTACTATACTATGGCGAATTTATTAACAGACAAAGGGTTTATCAAAACCCCGAATGCAAATGACGGATATTCTACACAGAATATGTATTCACGTGCTAATTTGCGTACAAATCTGGATATTGATTTAACCGCCACTACCAAATTGAAGTTGAATCTTCTCGGTACCTTGTCCGAATCTCGGATTCCGGGGGCTTCGGTTAACCTATGGGATATGATTTATTCGATTCCTTCTGCAGCTTTTCCGGTTCGTACGGAAGATGACAGTTGGGGAGGAAGTACTACTTGGGCGGGAACATCGAATCCTGTCGCACAATCGCAGGGAGCTGCTTATTCTAAAGGACACTCTCGCAGTTTGTTTGCCAACCTTACCTTGTCACAAGATTTATCTGGTTTGCTGAAAGGATTGGGAGCAAACTTTCGTTTAGCTTATGACAACTATTCCAATATTCTGGAAGACCATAGCAAGACTTATACGTATGCCGGTTATGCAACAAGCTGGACAACTAACGGTCCGTTTTATACTGCCATTTCAGGTGGCGAATCCAGTGAAATGGGTTCGGGTGCAGGTATTGACAACTGGGCGCGCCAATTTAACTTTGCAGGTAGTGTCGATTACAATCGCTCGTTTCGGAAGTGGGATGTGTATTCTCAATTCAAATGGGATTATGAGTATCGTGATTCATACGGATTGAACACTACTATTTATCGGCAAAATGTATCCTGGTATAATCATGTAGGTTTCTCTAATCGCTATTATTTGGATCTGGCATTGGTTGGCTCGGCCTCCAGTTTATTGGCACCGGGGCATAAATGGGCTTTCTCGCCTACCATTTCTGCTGCTTGGGTGCTTTCGGAAGAAAAATGGTTGAAAGATGTGTCTTGGGTGAACTTCCTGAAATTGCGCGCTTCGTTTGGAGTGATCAATGTTGATTATCTGCCTAAAGACGGAAGTACTACCGTATATGACTATTGGGATCAGATTTATACGACTACCGGTACGCAATATAAGTTTAACAGTAGTTACGACTCTGAATTCGGAAGTACTATTATCGGGCGCCTGGCAACTGCTAATTCGACACATGAGAAAGCGTATAAATACAATGTTGGTGTTGATGCCGTGTTGTTCAATGGACTGGACGTGACGGCAGAAGGCTATTACCAACGGAGAAAAGATATTTGGGTCTCTTCCGAAGGAAAATATACCGATGTGTTGGGCGTAGATGCTCCGTTCGAGAATGCCGGAATCGTTGATAGCTATGGCGTGGAACTAGGACTTAACTATACGAAACGGTTAGGAGATGTAGTGTTCAACCTTGGCGGTAATTTTGCTTGGAATAAGAATGAAATTAAGGAACAACTGGAAGAACCGCGTTTGTATAAGAATCTTGTGCAAACAGGAAATCGGTTGGGACAAGTATATGGAATGGTAGCTGAAGGTTTCTTCAAAGATAAAGAAGATATAGCAAACAGCCTTCCGCAAAACTTTAGTACGGTAGTGCCGGGAGACATAAAATATAAAGATGTGAATGGAGACGGAATCATTGATGCCAATGATAAAACAGCTATCGGTTATAGTACGACGGCTCCGGAAATTTATTATTCTTTCCATTTGGGAGCCGAATGGAAAGGGATTGGAGTAGATGTAATGTTTCAGGGAACAGGTAACTATTCTGCTGTCTTGAATACGAAGAGTATGTTTTGGCCGTTGATAAATAATACGACACTTTCTACTCATTATTATGAGAATCGTTGGACACCGGAAAATCAAAATGCCAAATATCCTCGTTTGAGTTCACAGAGTAATGCCAATAACTATCAGGCTAATACAGTTTGGTTGGCGGACCGGTCATTCTTGAAGTTACGTAACGCGGAGGTGTATTACAGATTTCCGGAAGAATGGATGAAGAAGACTAAGATATTGGGGAGTGCCAAGTTATATGTCAGAGGAACAGACTTGTTCTGTTCAGATCATATTGATGTGACAGATCCGGAATGTTATGGTGTAGCGACTCCGCTGAATAAGAGTGTAGTAGTCGGTGTTACGATTGGTTTTTAATCATAAAAACAAAGCGAAAGAATGAAACTGAAAAACATTATCTACGGAATGATGTGTGTAGCCGCACTCGGTTCCTGCTCAGATAAGATGGAATATCATGAGTACAATAATTATGATGAGGATTTTGTGAAGCTCAACTTCGGTAATGTAGGAGGGCTGATAACAAATATCTATTTGTCCATGGATGTGGACTTTGGAAACTATAGCGGGGCAATTCTTGGTTCTGCTACCGATGAGTCCGAATATGCTTATTCGGGAAATCAGATTGAAGACTTTTACAATGGTTCTTGGAGTCCGTCGAATGCTAAAAGTAGCATGTGGACGTCCTGTTATGAAGGGATAGCCAATTGTAATTTATATCTGGAGAAGTTTACCGGACTGACATTTCCCGAGTTGGCTTTGAACAGTGATTATGCACAACAGATGTTCCGCTATACCAATTACCAGTATGAGGTACGTTTCCTTCGTGCATATTTCTACTTTAACTTGGTACGGCAATATGGAGATGTGCCGTTTAGCGACCATATATTAACAGCCGAAGAATCGAATACGTTATCGCGCAGACCGGCACAGGAGATTTTTGATTATATCATAGCCGAATGTGATGATATTAAAGATAAGATTATCGTCGATTACAGTAAACTGGGAGATATGGCATTGCCTAGTAGTCCGGCGGAAACAGGACGTGCCAACCGTAAAACGGTATTGGCCTTGAAAGCTCGTGCAGCATTGTATGCGGCAAGTCCTTTATTTAATCCGACTGATAATAGAGAACTGTGGTATCGTGCAGCTAAAGCCAATAAGGAAATTTTAGATGACAGTAATGGGTTTGCTGAAAAGGCAAAACTCTTAGTGGAGGATTATTCATCACTTTGGAGCAAGGACAATTACAATGACGCTACTAATGAATTGATTTTTCTCCGTCGTGCCACTACTACCACTAATTCTTTTGAGGGATATAACTTCCCGGTAGGGTTGGAAAATTGTAAAGGTGGAAACTGTCCCACACAGACACTGGTGGATGCGTATGAGATGAAGGATACAGGGTTGCGTCCGGACGAGTTGGATAACTATGATCCTGCTAATCCTTATTATACCAACCGCGACCCTCGTTTCTATCTGACTATTGCCAAGAATGGGGACGAAAAGTGGCCTAACTGGAATACTGTTCCTCTGCAAACCTATCAGGGCGGACTAAATGCGGAGCCTTTGAGTGGCGGAACTCCGACTGGCTATTATCTGAAGAAGTATTGTCAGACGGCAGTAGACTTACGTGCCGGTACAGCTTCAAAGACCTATCATTCATGGATTACATTCCGTTTTGGAGAGTTCTATTTGAATTATGCGGAAGCTGTATATAAGTATCTGGGTAGTCCGTATGCAACGGATAATGAATTTACAACTTCGGCTGTGGATGCTATCAAAGTAGTTCGTACGCGTGCCGAGATGCCCGGATTCCCTCAAGGGATGACCAATGATGCTTTCTGGAAGAAATATCAGAATGAACGTATGGTAGAATTGGCTTTTGAAGGACATCGTTTTTGGGATCTCCGTCGTTGGAAGGAGGGTGACAAACATTTCAAGAACATTGTTGAAATGAAGATTACGAAGAATGGGGATGATACTTATACGTATGAACGTAAGGTAAAAGAAAGAAGTTGGGATGATAAGATGTATTTCTTCCCGATTCCGCAGAGTGAAAAATCTAAGAATCCTAATTTGGAGCAGAATCCGGGGTGGTAACCCACAACCGGAATGCTGATGAATAGTGATAGGATATTCTTGCATAGAACGGATGTTTATAGAATAAAAAAACGAAAGAAATGAAGAAACATTATATAATACTGGGGCTGTTTTGTCTGCTGGCCATAGTTGCCTGCTCGGATAATGACCCCGTCGTTGAAGTGAACAATGGCAATCAGACGGAAGAGGAGTTGCCGCCTCTGCCTACTGAAGTTATAACGGGTAGCCGTGCAATGTGGGTTAGTTACGACCCGGCACCAAATGTTGACGCCAATAACTCTTCCGGCATATCATCCGCATTGATTAGCTGGAGATTACTGAAGACCGATCCGTCTAATGTTGCTTTTGATATTTATAAGTCGGTAGACGGCGAGACGGAAGTGAAATTGAATGAGAAACCTATTTCGAATACTACTTCTTGGGTGGATGCGGATATTGATGTATCAAAAACGAATGTATACCGGGTCACTCTTGCCAATCAGGCTGAAACGCTTTGCGATTATACCTTTACCTCTGAAATGGCAGAAAAGTTTTATCATGAGATTAGATTAAACATGAATGTACCCGATGCGTCGATTACATATTCTCCTGATGATATTCAGCTAGGTGACTTGGACGGTGACGGTGAATTGGAGATTGTGGTGAAGAGAGAACCGTATGATGGTGCCAACCAGGGGGATGGAATAATGGTTCGACCTTGTTGGAAGCTTATAAGATGGATGGTACTTTTTTGTGGCAAATTGATTTGGGAATCAATATTCGTTCCGGTTCACATTATACTTCATATATTTTATACGATTTTGATGGAGATGGTTTATGTGAAATAGCTTTCCGCTCTTCAGAAGGTACAAAGTTTGGGGATGGTAAGGGCATTACCGATGCTTATGGTAATGTGAACGATTATCGAATTCGTCAGACTGACGCTGTGGGCTGGTATTCGGGAGCAAGTATTAATACAATTTGCGGTTTGATAATGGAAGGTCCCGAATATATCTCTATTTGCCGTGGATATGATGGACGTGAAATTACCCGGGTGGATAATATTCCTCGTGGTGGAAGTGGTTCAAAAGCGTCGCGTGCTAAATATTGGAGTGAATATTGGGGAGATGATTACGGAAACCGCATGGACCGTTTCTTTATCGGGGTGGCTTATCTGGATGGTATACCTGACGAAGCGACCGGAGTGAGAACAAGCAACCCCAGTCTGATCATCAGTAGAGGTATTTATCATAATTGGCAAGTATGGGCACTCGATTTGAAAGGGAATAAACTGGAAACCCGTTGGAAGTTTGATACAGCCGAACATTCTTCAAAATGGTTGTCCATGTGTTCGCATAGTTTTCGTGTAGCGGACTTGGACGATGATGGAAAAGATGAAATCTTGTATGGTTCTGCGGCTATAGATGATGATGGAAGCGAATTGTGGTGTACCGGAAACGGTCATGGTGACTGTTTATGTGTTGGCAAATTTATAAAAGACCGTTCAGGATTGCAAATTGTTGCTTCATTTGAAGAACCGGGCAATTATAATGGACAAGGACACGGTTATGGATGTCAAGTGATTGATGCAAGAGATGGTGGCTTGATTACCGGCCATGGAGCGGGTTCGACTACTGATGTCGGTCGTTGTATTGTGGCAGATATCGATCCGGATAGCCCGAATTTTGAGTACTGGTCTTCTTTGCAGGAAGGGGTATTCAGTTGTAGTGGCAGTGGATTGGTATCCAGTACATATCCTACAGGTATTGGTGGTGGAGTTTTGTATAATGTAGCCATTTATTGGAGCGGGCAGCCGACAAGAGAAATGCTGGACCGTGCTTGTGTCGTGAGCTATAAAGAGAACCCTGATGTAAACAAGACGAATAAGACTCGTTTGGTATATTTTGGAACTTACGGTAGCAATGACGGTAACCATAGCACCAAATACAATCCTTGTTACTATGGTGATTTTCTCGGTGACTATCGTGAAGAAGTAATAATGGGTTCAAGTGACATGAAATCTATTTATATATTCTCCACGAATCATCCTACCGAATTCCGTCTTCCTCACTTGATGACCGATCATAATTATGATATGTCTCAAGCGATGCAGAATATGGGATATAACCAGGGAACTAACTTAGGTTACTATGTAGGTGCTGAAACTTTGAAAAAAGCAGAATAAAAAGGTTTTTGAATAAGAAATCTCTTATTTGATATGAGTTTGTTGAAAAAGAACAATCCGGCTAACTGTCGGGTTGTTCTTTTTTTCATAGTTGAACGAATCGCCATATATATGGATAATATTCTATTTCTTAATTGATCGGCTCTCCCTACCTTTGTAAGGTGAGATAGCAAATATACATATGAAAAAACTCTTTATCCTTTTGTTCCTCTTCATCACTTTAGGAACAAACGCACAAAACAATAAAGTTTCCGGCCTCAACGCCCGCCAGTTTCATAAATATTGGAAGGTAGAGTCGGAATCTCCGGATTATAAAGTGACATTTCAGGGTGATACCGCTGAAATACTATCTCCTAAAGGCCTTACCTTATGGAGGAAAGAAAAGATGAGCGGGCGGGTAACCATTGAATATGATGCGTGTGTAGTTGTAGAAAAAGAAGGAGACCGTTTGAGTGACCTGAATTGCTTTTGGATGGCTTCGGACCCCAAGCATCCTGATAATATATGGAAACGTGAGAAGTGGCGTAGCGGAATCTTTCTGAATTGTTATTCTTTGCAACTCTATTACATGGGATATGGTGGAAATTATAACTCTACTACACGCTTCCGTCGTTATGACGGCAATGAAGCAGGAATCACAGATCCCAAAGTACGTCCTGCCATATTGAAAGAATATACAGATACCGAACATTTGCTAAAAGCGAATCACTGGTATCACATTAAGATAACAAATGAAAATAATAGGGTTAGTTATTACATAGACGGCAAGCGACTGGTGGACTTCCGCGATGCCGAACCTCTGACAGAAGGATGGTTCGGCTTTCGTACCACCTTATCCCGTACCCGCATTACAAACTTCCGCTATGAATGTTTGCCGCCCCAAACGTCTACTGTTCCTTTACATTGGATCGGCAATACTCCTGAACAAGACAAAGCTGTAAGCTTCGGAGTTCCTTTTGATGAAGGCTACCTATTTCCAGAAACTTCATTGCGGTTAAAAACAGATAGAAATCAAGAGATTCCGGTAGATACTTGGCCATTGGCTTACTGGCCGGATGGTTCCGTGAAATGGAGCGGAGTTGCCGGAGTCATTCCTGCCGGAACAGAAAGACTGACATTAGAAAAAGCCCCCCGGAAAGCAAAAACTATCAATAAACAGCCTAATACTTCTATTGCAATCACTGAAACGCCTGAAGATATTCAAATTGAAACAGGGCTAATTTCCGTATTTATTCCCCGACGCGGAGATTTCCTGATTGATAGCCTATTATATAAGGGAACTAAAGTAGGAGAGAAAGCGCGTCTGATTTGTAATACGCAAAACGAGCCGATTCAAGAAAATACATCTCAAATATCTTTTACTCATTACATAGGAGAAATAAAATCAGTAACCATAGAACGTCTGGGCTCTGTACGGGCACTTGTAAAGTTGGAAGGGATACATCGGAACAGGAATAAGAAGATTGATACGAATCACTCTGAAGGGGAAGGGAACTATGCGAATAACTCTGATATGAACAAACGGAATAACCGTGAGTGGCTTCCTTTTGTGGTACGTCTCTACTTTTATGGTGGTAGTGAACAGATCAAAATGGTACATAGCTTCATCTATGACGGAGATCAGAAGAAAGATTTCATTCGTAGTTTGGGTATCCGTTTCGATGTTCCTATGCGTGAAGCTCTGTATAATCGTCATATTGCTTTTTCGTGTGCAGATGGAGGAGTGTGGAGCGAGCCGGTACAACCATTGGTAGGGCGTCGCATACTCACTTTAAATAAGACAGATAATAAGAAAAACAGTAATGAAAAGAAAGATGCACAACAGATGCCGACTGATGAACCCTCCCTGCAACAGCAGCAAATGGAAGGCAAACGTATTCCGCCTTATGAATCTTTCGATGAAAAGAACCGCTCTCTGCTCGATAACTGGGCTTCATGGAATGACTACCGTCTGTCTCAACTCACTGCCGATGCTTTCTCCATTCGTAAACGTGCCAATAACGATAATCCCTGGATAGGAACCTTTTCCGGCACACGTAGCGATGGATATATTTTTGTCGGAGATATTACCGGAGGATTAGGACTTTGTATGCATGACTTTTGGCAGTCTTATCCCTCTTCTATTGAAATTTCAGACGCACGAACCCCGGTAGCTACCCTTACCGCCTGGTTGTGTAGCCCGGAGTCCGAACCTATGGATTTACGGCATTATGATAATGTAGCCCATGACCTGAATGCCAGTTATGAAGATGTTCAGGAAGGCATGAGCACGCCATACGGTATTGCCCGTACAACTACTCTCACACTTATTCCGCAAGGCGGTTATACCGGGAAAAGGACTTTTGCTGATTGCGCCAAACAATTTTCTAACCCTAGTCTGTTAATGCCAACCCCGAATTATCTTCATGCCCGCCAAGCTTTCGGGATATGGAGTCTCCCTGACCGTACTACTCCATTACGTAGTCGTGTAGAAGACCGCTTGGATGCTTACATTGACTTCTATCAGAAAGCAATCGAACAAAACAAGTGGTACGGTTTCTGGAATTATGGTGATGTGATGCACGCTTATGACCCCGTTCGTCATACCTGGCGTTACGATGTCGGAGGATTTGCCTGGGACAATACGGAACTGGCTTCTAATATGTGGCTATGGTATAATTTCCTGCGTACCGGGCGTATGGATATTTGGCGTATGGCAGAAGCTATGACGCGTCATACAGGCGAAGTGGATGTCTATCATATCGGTCCCAATGCCGGATTAGGCAGTCGGCATAATGTAAGTCATTGGGGATGCAGAGCAAAAGAAGCGCGAATCAGCCAGGCCGCCTGGAACCGTTTCTACTATTACCTTACTACGGACGAACGTTGCGGTGATTTAATGACTGAAGTGAAGGATGCCGACCACAAACTCTATGACTTGGACCCTATGCGCCTGGCCCAACCCCGGAGTGAATATCCTTGTACTGCTCCCGCCCGTTTGCGTATCGGTCCTGACTGGCTGGCTTATGCCGGTAATTGGATGACAGAATGGGAGCGCACAGGTAACACAACTTATCGTGATAAAATAATAGCAGGAATGAAAAGCATTGCCGCCCTGCCTAACCGCCTTTTTACCGGCCCCAAAGCTCTAGGATTTGATCCGTCAACAGGAATCATCACAACCGAATGTGACCCCAAATTGGAAACAACCAACCATTTAATGACGATTATGGGTGGATTTGAGATAGCCAATGAAATGATGCGTATGATTGATATACCCGAATGGAAAAACGCCTGGCTTGATCATGCTGCACGTTACAAGAAGAAAGCATGGGAACTTAGCCATAGCCGTTTTCGTGTCTCCCGTCTGATGGCTTACGCAGCTTATCACTTGCGCAATACCCAAATGGCTGAAGAAGCCTGGAAAGATTTGTTTACCCGGTTGGAACATACACCTGCACCGCCTTTCCGCATCACTACCATACTTCCGCCGGAAGTACCGTCTCCATTAGATGAATGTACGAGCATTAGCACGAATGATGCTGCTCTTTGGAGCTTGGATGCTATTTATATGCAGGAAGTTATTCCGAAGGATGAATAGCAGAAGCATTTATTTCTTCACATTTCACCATATCCCAACCTTGGAACTGAATTAATAATAGGTGAAGTGTCGTTCCAGTAGCCAGTTTCTGCACAACTTTATCCTTACTGTATCGCAACAGTTGCTGTCTTCCTTCTTCTGCTTGGGCTTCAAGTTCAGCATTGGTAGCTGTACGTGTAGCGTATTTCAACTCCAGGATATAGCTGTGTTCTATATCGGAATAACGCATTTTGTCCGGCAATAGGAAGAAGTCACAATAGCCATAGTTCATTTCCAGTTCCGGCTGTACGAGATAATAAGAAGCAATGGCAAGATAGGCTTTTAGGAAACCTTGCAGGTTTCTTTCCCCTTCTATCGCATCACGTATGGAAGAGTTCTCCCGATAGGCACGGGCGATGGTTTCGAAGAATGGTTGCCAATGACCATCGAAGGCGAAATCATCTATCAAGTCTTTCAGATGTGAAAGATTCAGGGTATGGGCCTGTTGATAGTAGTCGCGCAAGAATCCAAGGTACTGCTCGCGCACACAATTGTTAGGTATGCACATTTTCAGACGGTCGCCACGGGTGCCGCACATGGTAAGTAAACCATAATAATAGAGCAGGCTTCGGAAGTTCTCTATATCTGCTATCTTTTCTGACGGGAACGAAGTATGTAAGTCTACCAGTATTTCACCTTTTGCCGCAATTTCTTCGATAGTACTCATGCGGCTTCCCTCATGGGTGTTGTCGTGGTCAATGCGTGCCAGCATTTTCAGTTTACTGTAATCCGTACGGATATTCTTGTCTACCATATTTTCGGGTGGACGGTGAAAATCAATTTGGTTACGTAAATAGTATAAAGTCATATCGCAATTAAACACACGGTCGTTGTCCAAAGATGTTCTGGCGAAGCAATAATTGTCATACCACGGTTTCATTTCTGTAATCATCGCTTCTACATCACCGACCAGCTTTCCATTTTGTTGGTAATAACGGAGCATTTCACGTACTTCAGTTTCATCAAATCCTATCATGGCATTAAAACGGGAATCAGTCGATATATTCCAGTCAATATTATACCCGCTAGATAAATCATCCAGTGTGATAGGGCTGACTCCCATTAGGAAAATTCGGTCAAACATACCTTTGAACTGCTTGAAGTATTCACGGTAGAAGCCGCTGGCATGAGTCAGGTCATGGAACATTTTCTGTCCGTGTTCGCTCAATATGACGTTGGTAAAGTTGTCATATTCGTCAATTATCAGATAGAGAGGATATCCTTTTTCTTTAGCCTTTACTTCTATATATGATAATTTTGCTTTAGCGCTTTCAATGCTTTCTACTGTTGACTTGAAATCTTCATCATAATAAGATGCGTATGCATGGGCAAACTGGTTGATGATGATACTGCAATATTCATTAAAGCTACTCATCAAATCTGCTCCCGGCAGTGAGCAGCCTGCTTTTGAGAAGTCGAAGAAAAGGACTTGGAAACTGTTATGTTGTTTGGTTGGACGGCTTCCTATCCATAAGTCACCGAAATACTTGTCGAAGTTATCCTTCTGTATTATGTCGTAATAAGTACGCATCATGCTTAGGAATAAGCTTTTTCCGAAACGTCTCGGACGAATAAGGAAAAGGTAACTGGGCATTTCCTCGATAAGGGGCAGATACATGGTTTTATCGACGAAATAGAAGTTTTCGTTCCGCATCCGGTTGAAGTCGGATATTCCGTATGGTATTCCTTTCACTTGGCTCATATTGGCAGGCTTTTAATTTGTACAGGCAAAGTTAATCTATTCCGTGGAATAAATCAATGATTTGCGACTGTATTATGTTGGATACGAACATTCATTTTTCCCTTGAATGGGGATGAACATATCCTGTCCAGATGTTCTGTTTTTAAGATTATATTAGAAAATAACCGTTGCGAAATTGATGAATCAGAGAAAAAAACTGCATAAATAAGTGCAATAATATGCAGAAATATAGGCGAAAAGTGAATAATATCAGACAGAATATGCGTCTTTTCTAACGGAAAAAGAGTTCGTTAGGTTTAAACCAACAGGGTGATCCTCACCGATGAACGCTATCTTCCTCACCGATGAACTTGTCCTTCATCGGTGAGGAAGATATAAATGTGCTTTTTTAAGCTAGTTTTTCTCTGATTTACCTGGACTTTTGAATAAGAAAATAATAACATAATGGAAGATTAATCCCTGAATCGATATCGACTTGCAAGTGTTGTAGGATAAAATAGGTGTGAAATGCTAGATAAACTCTATAAATGATAAGAATGAGGATTTGCGTGTTGACAAATGTCGGAGCTTTTTTATTCTTCTTCATCTGCTATGCTGTTTTCTCCATTCTGCACTGCTTAAATATTCCTTTTTTAAGATAGAATATTTAAACAGTCCGGATAGTCTATATTTCCCTTTAGTCCTTTGCTATCTTTACAGGATTCTCTTTCGTATTATTTCAAATACTCTTTTAATGGACAATCGGTCTTTTTCAACCCTTTAGCAATGCTTTTCGCATTCATGTGCGCTCCTTTCAAGGAAGTGTGCGTATGATCATGATTATAGTAGGTAATCGCTTTCTTGATACCAACCTTTTCCAATTTATCGGCACTAATTTTATTTAAATCAATGAAATAAGCCCCGGTAGCTTCAGCTGCTTCACGTGTCCATTTACCGAAAGACTCTGTGTTGCGTTCTATCTCTCCCTCTTTCCATTTGTTGCGTGGAGTATGGCTTAAAACGATGGGAATGGCGCCTTTCTCCTGAACGTCCATGATGAACTTCCGAAGATACCAGCCAAACGTATAAATAACCTGATACTTACTGGTCTTTTCCATTAAAAATACTTTGCTCTCGTCACCGGAACCACGTAATTCGGCACGGGCCTTTCCGATATTGATATCTCCTCCGTCATTATGTCCGAACTGGATGAGTACGAAATCTCCCGGTTGCAAAGCATTATATACCTTATCCCAACGACCTTCGTCCAGGAAAGTGCGGGCACTGCGTCCGGCCATGGCACAATTTTCTACAGATATTTTATTCAGATTGAACTCGTCGGCGATTACGCTTCCCCAACCCCACATACCATTTTTGTCTTTATCCTCATTTCGGACCGTACTGTCTCCGATGGTAAACAATACCGGACGTCCATCTTTACGGCTGGAACCTGTTACAGTATCTTTCTCAATGGGCTTTAGATAATTGGCCAATTCCAGTCCCTCATAAGCACGTATTCCATCCGCAGCAGATTCCGCATTGACTTTAGCACCGAAAGCACTTGTGTGTATACGGTCGATGTAGAACATATATTTCACCTTATTCTTGCCGAATTTCTCAAACTTGCGGGCACTGATATCATTCAAATCAATAAAAGGAACATTCTGTTCTTCCGCTACTTGCTTTGCCCACAATCCGAAAGTCTTGTTGACACGTGTGATGATGGTGCTGTCTTTATCTTCCCATGCATTGCGGGGAGTAAGCGAGAATAGGATCGGATGAGCACCTTTTGCTTTTACATCCTGAATAAAACGGCGCATATATTCCCCGTATGTATATACGGTTTCTTTCACTCCGGTCTCTTTGATGGTTACGTTCAGCGTATCTTTGCCGATTCCCGGAATAGAGGCGCGGGCACGTCCGCTGTCATAAGGACCATTGTCATTGTGTCCCAATTCGATGATAACCCAGTCTCCGGGGCGTACACCTTTGATTACATCCGGCCAAAGACGGTTGTAGAAAGTACGGCTGCTGGTACCTCCCAACGCATGATTCTCAACAGTAATCCGGTTGGAATCGAAATATTCACCAGCAAAATAGCCCCATCCCCATTGTCCGTTGTTGCCATTGCCTAAAGTTCCGGTACGCATGGTCGAATTACCTACCAGAAACAGAACAGGGTTGTCACCTTTCCGGCTGGAACCGGCTTCCGGTCGCGAGGTACGTGCTTTATTCAGGCTATCCAGCGTGTTGTCAACCACCTGATTGACATCTGCCATGGGAGCGGAAACTTTATTTTGCGCTTGCAGTTGCAAACTGAACGTAATGGCTGTCAGCCAACATATATACGGGAATAATTTGTTTTTCATGAATCTGTTTTCTTTGAAATCCCTCACTGACCGGTGTCTAAACAGTCAGTGAGGGAACTAGCTACTAACTAACCTCTAACTAAACCTAATGAATGATTATCTTTAAACCTAATGAAAAAACTGTGTATGTTATTTTAATTTATAAACTTCTGTTCCGGCAAGCAGGAAACAACCGACTCCGTAGTCTTCAAAGTCGGGCACACTCTTATAAGTAACCGGCTGTCCGTCTTTAGGCTCTTTGCCTGTTCCCTGCACATATCCCAGGAATCCGTTCGGATGTACGGCATCTTTCACCATAGCGTTCCATGCTTTTAAAAGGACGGGAAGATACTCTTTACGGTCGAGCAATCCGTTGCGGACTCCCCAAGCCATACCATAAACAAATAAGGCTGTACCGGAAGTCTCTTTTCCTCCGAAGTTCGTCGGGTCGTGAAGACTGACATTCCAGAAACCATCTTCACGCTGACATTTCTTCAAAGCCTTGCTCATGGTCAGGAAATCATTGATATAGTCCTGACGGTGTTTCTCATCAGAAGGAATCTCATCCAATACACGTACCAAGGCAGCATATACCCATCCGTTTCCACGACTCCAATAGCAATCTTCGCCATTCGGCTCTTTATATGGAGGATTAAAATCCTGATCGCGCCACCACAGGCCGTCTTTGGGGTTGAACATACCCGTTTTATCGTGTTGGCTGCGTGTGTAGTAGTACATATCCCACATCTTATCGTAGTATTTCTGTTCTCCGGTCATCTTTCCGAATTTAGCGAAGATAGGCATTGCCATTTGCACAGCATCAATCCACCACCAGTCGTTCACCTGCGGGGTGTTCACCACCATATCGATACTTGCTTTGATATTCCGAATCATGTTCGGGTCTGACGGGCAGATTTTATAGATATCAATGTACGCCTGTCCGCAACAATGGTCGTCCGCATTACGGGTAGTATTGCCGTTGCGCATTCCCCATTTGTGGAAATCGGCCCAGTCGTAAGTATACTTATAATAATCCTCACGCGGATAAATAGAATAGAGAGCCATCAATCCTTCATAATATACACCACGCGTCCATATATTGCTGGGACGTACACGACCGTAAAAACTGGGAGTAGTGTAATCGGCATACTTTTTCATAAAGTAGTCATTAACCTTTATGATATTCTCTAAAGTCTCTTTTTGTGTCGGGAGTTCTTGTGCTGCGACCGTATGGACTGGTATCAGACAAGAAAGAAGCAATCCTGTAAAGAGTAAGAATAGTGGTTTCTTCATGGTACAATAGTTCTGTTTTATTAATTTGCTGTTTATACTAATTTCTATGGCAAAGGTAAGAGACGTTCTTTTCTTTTTCAATGGATTTCCGTGCAAATGTCTTTAAATTCGTTCACGAGACGACAGAAAATAGTGTTAAAAGTACGTCTAATGATGATTTCTACATATATCTGTACAATATTCTATTTTATCAATGGGCTGCGTCCTTTACTTTTGTGTTGTAATTTGATTAATCGATAAAACTATGAAGTGCATAACTCTTTTTTTTAGTTTCTGCCTGATAGCTATCTTCTCGATAGCCCAGCCAAACTATGACTTTTCGAAGTTGAAACGCGAACGTCTGGGACGTGGTGTAATTGCTATCCGAGAGAATCCGTCTACTGTGGCTGTTTCCTGGCGTTATTTGTCTTCCGACCCGATGAATGAATCTTTTGATATTTATAGGAACGATGAAAAGATAAACAAACACCCGTTGAAGGATGCCACTTTCTTTCAGGATGCCTATGCAGGGACAGAATCTGTACTTTATACCGTGAAAGCAAGGGAAGGTAAAACGGAAAGTAGCTATCAATTACCGGCAAATGCCCCATTGGGTTATCTGAATATTCCGTTGAACCGCCCCGAAGATGGTACGACTCCGTCAGGGCAAAACTATTTTTATGCTCCGAATGATGCCAGTATCGGTGACGTGGACGGTGATGGCGAATATGAGATTATTCTGAAATGGGACCCGAGTAATGCACATGATAATTCACATGACGGCTATACGGGAGAAGTATATGTTGATTGCTATAAGTTGAGCGGAAAACTATTATGGCGTATTAATCTGGGACGTAACATACGTGCAGGTGCACACTACACCCAGTTCATGGTGTTCGATTTCGATGGTGACGGCAAAGCGGAAGTAGTGATGAAGACCGCGGACGGAACGGTGGATGGAACAGGAAAAGTGATTGGGGATGCGCAGGCTGACTATCGGAATGAACAAGGACGTATCCTGACCGGACCGGAATATCTGACAGTTTTTAACGGATTGACAGGAGAAGCGATGCAAACAATTGATTATGTGCCCGTAAGAGGAGACTTGATGGGTTGGGGAGACAGTCGTGGTAATCGCAGCGACCGTTTTCTGGCCTGCGTTGCCTATCTCGACGGCATACACCCAAGCGTAGTGATGTGTCGTGGATATTATACACGTACTGTTTTGGCTGCTTTTGACTGGGATGGAAAGGAGCTGAAACAACGTTGGGTATTCGACAGTAATAATCCCGGTTGTAAAGATTATGCCGGACAAGGAAACCATAACCTGCGGGTAGGTGACGTGGACGGTGACGGATGCGATGAGATCATCTACGGTTCATGCGCCATAGACCATAACGGTAAAGGACTCTACACCACGAAAATGGGACACGGCGATGCCATTCATCTGACTCATTTCGACCCCTCTCGTAAAGGGCTGCAAGTATGGGATTGTCATGAAAATAAACGTGATGGTTCTACCTATCGGGATGCAGCTACCGGAGAAGTTCTATTTCAGATTAAAGACAATACAGATGTAGGGCGTTGTATGGCAGCTGATATTGACCCGACTCAACCGGGCGTTGAAATGTGGTCTGTTGCTTCCGGAGGAATAAGGAATGTGAAAGGAGAGGTGGTAAAAGACCGGGTAAGAGGTTTATCCTGTAATATGGCTGTTTGGTGGGATGGAGATTTGTTGCGTGAATTGTTGGATAGAAATATGGTCAGCAAATATAATTGGGAAAAAGGAGTGTGTGAGCGCATAGCCATTTTTGAGGGAACTCTTTCCAATAATGGAACCAAAGCGAATCCTTGCCTTCAGGGAGATATCGTAGGTGACTGGCGCGAAGAAATACTGATGCGTACAGCTGATAATACAGCTTTACGGCTTTACGTCTCCACTATTCCTACCGACTATCGTTTTCATACTTTCCTCGAAGATCCGATTTATCGTATAAGTATCGCTACCCAGAATGTGGCTTATAATCAGCCTACACAGCCCGGATTCTATTTCGGACCGGAGCTTCAGGGCACTGTATTCAGAGGATGTAAAATACCTAAAAAATAGATTATGAATATTCGTATCATAACCATTGCTTTATTGCTGGCAACTTTGCCGGTTAGTGCACAGAAAAAGAAAACGGTAGTGAATGATTCAAATACTCCTTTGCATTTGCTGCAACCTGCTTATCAGGGCACTTATGGTGACCTGACACCCGGGCAGGTCAAGAAAGATATAGATCGTGTATTTGCTTATATTGATAAGGAGACTCCGGCACGCGTGGTAGATAAGAACACAGGTAAACTGATTACCGACTACACCACGATGGGAGAGGAAGCGCAACTGGAACGTGGTGCTTTCCGTCTGGCAAGTTACGAATGGGGAGTAACCTATTCAGCCTTGATAGCAGCTGCCGAAGCCACGGGCGATCAACGTTACATGGACTATGTGCAGAACCGTTTCCGCTTTCTGGCGGAAGTGGCGCCTCATTTTAAACGTGTGTACGAAGAGAAAGGTACAACAGACCCTCAACTGCTGCAAATCCTCACTCCTCATGCCCTGGATGATGCCGGGGCTGTGTGTGCAGCGATGGTGAAAGTCCGTGTGAAAGACCGCTCACTTCCTGTAGACGGATTAATTGAGAACTATTTTGATTTTATTCAGAATAAAGAATACCGGTTGGCAGATGGTACTTTTGCCCGCAATCGTCCGCAACATAATACACTTTGGCTGGATGATATGTTTATGGGTATTCCGGCAGTAGCACAAATGAGTTATTATGACAAGGAGCAAAAAGATAAATATCTGGCAGAAGCGGTGAGACAATTCCTGCAATTTGCCGACCGAATGTTTATCCCTGAAAAAGGATTGTATCGTCATGGATGGGTAGAAAGCAGTACCGATCATCCTGCCTTTTGTTGGGCGCGTGCCAATGGGTGGGCTATGCTGACAGCATGCGAATTGCTCGATGTATTGCCGGAAGATTACCCCCAACGTGCGAAAGTGATGGATTATTTCCGGGCTCATGTACGCGGAGTGACTGCCTTGCAAAGTGGAGAAGGGCTTTGGCATCAATTGCTCGACCGGAATGATTCTTATCTGGAGACGTCTGCTACGGCTATTTACGTATACTGTTTGGCGCATGCTATCAATAAAGGCTGGATTGATGCCATTGCTTATGGACCTGTCGCTCATTTGGGATGGCATGCCGTGGCCGGTAAGATCAATGCGGAAGGTCAGGTGGACGGAACTTGTGTAGGTACAGGTATGGCTTTTGATCCGGCTTTTTATTATTATCGTCCGGTCAATGTGTATGCGGCACATGGATACGGACCAGTGCTTTGGGCAGGTGCGGAAATGATCTCTCTATTGAAGAATCAGTACCCGCAGATGAATGACAGTGCCGTTCAGTATTATCAGGTGAAACAGAAGACGACTGCACCTATTTTTGCCATCGATACAGAAGAAAAGAAAGATTAACTTTAAATAGATAGAACCATGAAACGAGAAGCTTTTAAAATGTATTTAAAACCCGGATGTGAAGCTGAATATGAGAAAAGACACGCTGCCATCTGGCCTGAATTGAAAGCATTGCTTTCCAAAAACGGAGTGTCGGACTATTCGATTTATTGGGATAAGGAGACCAATATCCTGTTTGCTTTCCAGAAAACGGAAGGTGAGGCCGGTTCGCAGGACTTGGGTAATACGGAGATTGTGCAGAAATGGTGGGACTATATGGCGGATATCATGGAAGTGAATCCGGATAACTCTCCGGTGTCAATTCCTTTGCCGGAAGTATTCCACATGGATTGATTTTTTAGTAATTAGGTGAGCCGTTTCTTTCATTATCTCAACTATCTTGACTATTTTTGTCCAACATTTATTATTAATCTTGGAATCTATATGATGCAAAGACACCTTTTGATCTTTACCTTTCTTGTTAGTTTTGTGTTGAATGCTTATAGTGCAATTGAGCTTCGTTCTACACAAATGAGAACGAGTGACGGCCTTCCCAATAACTCTATTCGATATATTTATCAGGATAGTAAAGGTTTTTTGTGGCTGGCTACCTTGAACGGGTTAAGTCGTTATGATGGCAACTCTTTTCTCACTTTCCGTCCGGAAATCGGTGATGAGGTATCTTTGGCAGACAACCGTATTTACGATCTGACAGAAGATAAAGATGGTTTTTTGTGGATTTCTACTACACCTGAATTATATAGTTGCTATGATTTGCAACGTGCCCGTTTTGTGGACTATACCGGTTGTGGCGAGTTAAGGCAGAATTATTCAACGGTTTTTGTCGCTGCTAACGGAGATGTCTGGCTTTCCCATTCGGGAAATGGCTGCCGGAAGATGGTACATCAGAAAAATGGTGAGATGACATCTACCGTATTCAGGACCGAACGTGGAAATCTGCCGGATAACCGGGTGAAATTTGTGAATGAGGATGCCAGTGGCCGTATCTGGATCGGCACTCAATGCGGACTGGTTTCTGTCTCCAACGGACAATATCGGATAGAAGACCGATTAATCCACTTCACTTCTTCGCTGTCCTATAAGGACGATATGTATTTCCTTACAGCAGATGGAGATATCTATTATTATCAGGAGGCTACTCAAAAGATGCAAAAGTTGGCTTCTCTTGCCACTGTGGCAGGGGCGACATCGCCAACCGGAAATTTCCTGTTGAAAGATAAGTGGGTGATCCTGACTACTACCGGAGTATATACTTATAAGTTTGCTACCGGAGAGATGGCCGCAGATCCTCGTTTGAATATTAAAAAGGGAGAATTGATACGTGATAATCGTGGAGATTATTGGATATACAATCATACGGGACGGCTTACATACGTGCTTGCCGAAACCGGAGAGAGTAAGGATTTCCAGTTGATTCCCCAGGATAAGATAAGTTATATCGACTTTGAACGTTATCATATCGTCCATGATTCTCGGGGAATTATTTGGATTTCGACCTATGGAAATGGGCTTTTCGCTTATAATACCGCCGAAGATAAACTGGAGCATTTTGTGGCGAACATTAATGACCAGAGTCATATCAGTTCGGATTTCCTGCAATATGTGATGGAAGATCGTGCCGGTGGCATCTGGGTAGCTTCGGAATATTCAGGCTTGTCCCGTATTTCCGTATTGAATGAAGGAACTTCCCGTATCTATCCCGAATCCCGTGATTTGTTCGACCGGTCGAACACCATCCGTATGCTTACCAGAATGTCTAATGGGGATATCTGTGTAGGTACGCGTAAGGGGGGATTATACACCTTTGATTCGAGCCTTCATTCGAAAATGACCAATCAATATTTCCATTCTAATATCTATGCTCTCACCGAAGACAAACAGGGACGAATGTGGATGGGAACTCGTGGAAATGGTCTCAAAGTGGGGGACACCTGGTATTATAATAATCCTTCTGATTTGACAGCCTTATCCGATAATAACGTTTTTGCCATTTATCGCGACCGTAAAGACCGCATGTGGATAGGAACATTTGGCGGTGGGCTGGAACTGGCTGAACCTACTCCCGACGGTAAATATAAATTCCGTCATTTCTTCCAGCAAACATTCGGGATGAGAATGGTGCGTGTGATAGAAGAAGACGCAAATGGGATGGTGTGGGTAGGAACCAGTGAGGGTATTTGTATTTTTCATCCGGATTCATTGATTGCAGATGCTGATAATTATCATCTTTTCAGTTATACAAACGGAAAGTTTTGCAGTAATGAAATCAAGTGTATCTATCGGGATACGGAAGGGCGGATGTGGATTGGTACGTCCGGTTCGGGACTGAATCTTTGTGAGCCGCAGGATAACTATTGCTCTTTGAAATATGAACATTACGGAACTTCCGAAGGATTGGTTAACGATGTAATCCAGTCTATTCTGGGAGATAAAAAGGGGAATCTCTGGGTTGCCACCGAATATGGTATTTCCAAATTTAATCCGGCTACCCATTCTTTTGAAAACTATTTCTTTTCTTCCTATACATTGGGAAATGTGTATAGTGAGAATAGTGCCTGTATGCGCGAAGATGGAAAACTGCTTTTTGGCACAAACTACGGATTAATAGTGATCGATCCTGAAAAGATACAGGATAACGAAACTTTCTCCCCGGTTGTTTTCACGGATTTATATGTCAATGGAACCCAGATGAATCCGCAGATGGAGGACTCTCCGTTAAAGCAATCGTTGGCTTATTCGGACGAAATAACCCTAAAGTTTTTTCAGAACTCATTCTTGATAGATTTCTCTACTTTTGATTATTCGGATAGCGGCCATACCAAATATATGTATTGGCTGGAAAATTACGATCAGGGATGGAGTGCTCCTTCTCCTCTGAATTTTGCTTCGTTTAAGTATCTTAATCCGGGAACTTATATACTTCACGTCAAGTCGAGCAATGGATCAGGTGTTTGGAATGATAGCGAGACTACACTGAAAATTGTAATTGTCCCTCCATTCTGGAAAACGACTTGGGCAATGCTGGGTTATGTGCTGTTATTAATCATAGCCTTGTACTTTGCTTTCCGTATCGTTCGTAACTTTAACGGCTTGCGTAACCGCATCAATGTAGAAAAGCAGTTGACAGAATATAAACTGGTGTTTTTTACCAATATCTCTCATGAATTCCGTACTCCGCTTACCTTGATTCAGGGAGCATTGGAGAAGATTCAACGTGTGACTGATATCCCGCGTGAATTGATATATCCGCTGAAAACAATGGATAAGAGCACGCAGCGTATGTTGAGGCTTATCAATCAGTTGCTGGAATTTAGAAAGATGCAGAATAATAAGCTGGCACTCTCTTTAGAGGAAACGGATGTCATCTCTTTCCTTTATGAAATATTCTTGAGTTTCGGCGACGTGGCGGAACAGAAGAATATGAACTTCCGTTTCTTGCCTTCGGTGCCATCTTATAAGATGTTTATTGATAAAGGAAATTTGGATAAGGTGACTTATAACCTGCTTTCAAATGCATTTAAATATACTCCTTCCAACGGAACGATTATTCTTTCGGTGAATGTGGACGAAGGGAAACAAACATTGCAAATTCAGGTTTCGGATACAGGAGTGGGGATTCCTAAAGAGAAACAGAACGAATTGTTCAAGCGGTTTATGCAGAGTAATTTCTCCGGTGACAGTATTGGGGTCGGTCTGCATTTGAGCCACGAACTGGTGCAGGTACATAAAGGCACGATTGAATATAAAGACAATGAAGGTGGCGGTTCTGTATTTACCGTATGTATTCCGACAGATAAGACGGTGTATTCGGAGAAAGACTTCCTTGTTCCGGGCAACGTATTGCTGAAAGAGGCGGATGGTCACGCACATCATTTGTTACAGCTTTCGGAAGAGCTTCCTGACCCGGAAAAGATGGTTGCTCCTTTGAATAAACGGAAAGTGCTGATTATTGAAGATGATAATGATATCCGTGAGTTTCTACGGGAAGAAATCGGCGCATACTTTGAAGTGGAAGTGGCTGCCGACGGCACGTCCGGATTTGAAAAGGCCCGTACGTATGATGCCGACCTGATTATCTGTGATGTTCTGATGCCGGGTATGACCGGATTTGAAGTAACCAAGAAACTAAAAACAGATTTTGATACGAGTCATATTCCCATTATCCTTCTGACTGCGTTGAACTCACCGGAAAAGCATCTGGAAGGAATTGAGGCAGGTGCGGATGCATACATCGCCAAACCATTCAGCGTTAAACTGCTGTTGGCACGTGTATTCCGTTTGATCGAGCAGCGCGATAAATTGCGTGAGAAGTTCTCCAGTGAACCGGGTATTGTGCGTCCGGCTATGTGTACTACCGACCGGGATAAAGAATTTGCAGACCGTTTGGCTGCCATTCTCGAACAGAATCTTGCCCGCCCGGAATTTTCTATTGACGAGTTTGCGCAGCTTATGAAGTTGGGACGAACTGTTTTTTATCGGAAATTACGCGGCGTAACAGGATATTCGCCTAATGAATATTTGCGTGTGGTGCGCATGAAGAAAGCGGCGGAGTTATTGCTGTCAGAAGATAATCTGACGGTTGCGGAAGTCTCTTACAAGGTAGGCATCAGTGATCCTTTCTATTTCAGTAAATGCTTTAAAGCACAGTTTGGGGTAGCACCATCGGTTTATCAGCGTGGTGTGAATAGTGAAGGAGATTCCATGTAGAACAGATTTTTATCCATTTCGCTTCCGGACCTTTATATTGAATAATAGTCCTTGTATTTGTGTACAATAGTCCATTGTACAATAGGGAAGGTACACCTATCTTTGCAGGGTAAATAGTGTGTGACTATGGCTTTCATATTCATATCTTTAATCATTTAATAGAATCATGAAAACACTTTCTTTATTTATTCTGACTTCTTTTTTCTATATTTTGGGTATAAGTACCCTATCAGCTGCCAATTGGAAAGTTTACGTTGCCAAATATAAGCAGGACAAAACTTGTGCTATCACCTATACTTTTGATGATGGTTTGGCAGAACATTCCACAGTGGCTGCGCCGGAATTGGAAAAGCGTGGCTTTAGAGGAACCTTCTGGGTTTGCGGTTTTTATACGGAACAAGGGGCATCATCCAAGTTACCTCGAATGACTTGGGATGAACTAAAGCAAATGGCAAAGAACGGACATGAAATCTCCAATCATAGCTGGTCACATCAGAATGCGAAGCGTTTGACCTTGGAACAAGTGAAATCTGAAATAGAGAAGAATGATAGTGCGATTTTTTGCCAATATAGGTGTGATGCCTGTCACTTATTGTTATCCATATAACTATAAGACAGATGAGATCGTTGCGCTGGCTTCTAAAAACAGAGTGGGAACACGTACCAAACAGATTTCGATTGGCGGAAAATCTAGCCCTCAACGATTTGCCAAATGGCTGGATGATTTAATGACGAAAGAGGAGGGGGAGTAGGTATGACGCACGGAATCAATTACGGATATGATGCTTTCAAAGAACCTTCGTTGTTTTGGGAACACTTGGATAAAGTGAAAAGTCTGGAAGATAAGATTTGGGTAGGTACGTTTCGTGAAGTGGCTGCTTATATAAGGGAGAGGATGATATTCGATTAAACGTTTCCACACATAAGAGGGGATTGACGATTACTCCTGAAATGACATTGGACAAGAAAATATATACAGAACCATTAACCATGGTGCTTGTGGGAGAAGCAGTAGAAAAGGTGTCTGTGAAACAAGGTAAAAAGCAGCTTTCCGCACATATTTCCGGAGATAAAGTTCTTTTCGATTTCAATCCGTATGCAGGGAAAATTAAAGTAAGTTTCAACAATAAATAATCTAAGAATGTACATGAAAAATAAATTAGTACTATTACTCTTTTTCATATTGACAGGTGCTGTCAGTGTAAATGCTCAAAACTTGCCCGATCAAAAGGAAACATTGGAGGTCATGAAGAAAGTGAACGGTTACTTTATGAAAAAGTATGCCGATTATACTATCCCCAGTTTTTATGGTCGTGTACGTCCCAGTAATATCTGGACACGTGGCGTATATTATGAGGGGCTGATGGCGCTCTATTCTATTTATCCGCGTGAGGATTATTATAAGTATGCCTACGATTGGGCTGATTTTCACAAATGGGGAATGAGAAACGGCAATACCACCCGTAACGCCGACGACCATTGCTGTGGACAAACGTATATCGACTTATATAATATTTGTCCGTCAGACCCGAACATGATCCGGAATATCAAAGCAAGTATCGATATGGTAGTGAACACCCCGCAGGTGAACGACTGGTGGTGGATTGACGCTGTACAGATGGCAATGCCTATTTTTGCTAAATTCGGAAAGATGACTGGGGAACAGAAGTACTACGACAAGATGTGGGATATGTACTATTATACACGCAGTCAGCACGATGAAACCGGTATGTTCAATCAGAAAGACGGTCTGTGGTGGCGCGATCAGGATTTCAATCCTCCCTATAAGGAGCCTAATGGAGAGGATTGCTATTGGAGTCGTGGAAACGGATGGGTATATGCTGCTTTGGTGCGTGTCTTGGATGAAATTCCCTCTGACGAAAAACACCGTCAGGACTATGTCAATGATTTCCTGACCATGAGCAAGGCATTGAAGAAGTGTCAGCGTGAAGACGGTTTCTGGAATGTCAGCCTTCATGATCCTACGAACTTCGGAGGCAAAGAGACTTCCGGCACAGCACTGTTTGTTTACGGTATGGCTTGGGGAGTTCGTAACGGACTGCTCGACCGTAAAGAATATCTTCCCATCCTTTTAAAAGCGTGGAACGCTATGGTGAAAGATGCCGTACATCCGAACGGATTCCTGGGATATGTACAAGGTACGGGTAAGGAGCCCAAAGACGGTCAGCCGGTTACTTATAAGAGTGTACCCGACTTTGAAGATTACGGTGTAGGTTGTTTCCTGCTTGCCGGAACGGAAGTGTACAAGCTGAAATAATAGAATAATATACACTTCTCCATGGGTAATTATACTCCGGTAGCCTTACTTCCCTTGAATGGATAATTGCCAAGGTATTTGCGTACAATCGTCCATTGTATACTTCAATAAGTACGTCTACATTTGCAGGAGTAAAAAACTAAAAAAAACAATAACTTAAAATGAAGACATCAATGAAAAACATGTATTTAGCTGCTGCTATGGTAGTGTCATTAGCTTTTTCTGCTTGTAGTGATGAAGAGTCGGGAAAGGCGGATCGCGCTTATAAACCCATCGAAATTTATGGAAATATCAATGAAGTGGTGAATAATGTACAGGAAACTCGTGCTGTCGGTGCGGCATGGGGCTCGGACGACCGGATTGGAGTGACTGTTGAAGCGGATGAGGATAATGCGACCGCTAATGCAGTGGATACCTATATTAATATCCAATATCGCAATGAAACCGGAGGTTCGTTCCGTGTTGTGAACGAAGGCTCAACAGACAATAATATCCGTTTGAAAGGAGAAGGTGAGTTTACTTTGAATGCTTATTATCCGTATCAGGGAGCGAATGGTACATTGCCGGGTACAGAAGGAGTGATTGCAAAAACAATCAGCGGAGCAGACCAGACAACCGACAAACAGCCACAAATAGACTTTCTATTTGCCCAGGCTACCGGAGTTCGTGCAGAGTCTCCTGTTACCTTCGACTTCTCACATAAAATGACTAAAATCATATTGAAGTTTAAAGCAACCAACGGAGCTACATTAAATAATATGAAAGTCTATTTGAAAAGCCTGCAGTTGGAAGGCTCTTTTAATGTGACTACCGGTGAGGCTGTTGCCAAAAGCGGTGCTACTCCAAATTCAGAATTAAGCATGGATATTGCTAAACCGGCAGAAGGTGAAATGACTGCATCCATTATTTTATTCCCACAGGATATGCCGGAGAAAGTTTTGCTGGAAGTGAGAATGAATGATGAGACCTACACGCAATACATGCCTGTTCAGAATCTGGAGAGTGGACATGCCTATCCTTATAATGTGACCTTCGAAAATCCTGCAATGACAATCACCAAAGCGGAAATAGAAGACTGGATCGTAGAAGATGATAAAGATGTAACTGCTTCGGTTACTGAATAAACGACTGACAAGGATTCAAAAAAGAATGATATGAAAAGAAATGAATTATGGCTCGGCTGTTTATTGGCAGTAGCAGGTTTCTTCGGAGCTTGTACCAATGTAGTGGAAGACGAGTCTCAAAATAATAAATATCCGATGGAGCTAATGGCGGAAAAGTCAGCTATAACTTTCACGCGTAGCATCGGGGAGAAGACTGAATGGGATGGAGGAGAGCTTGTTTCCCTATACGATGGTTTCTCACAAAAGTTGTATGAGGTTTCTCAATCAGGAGAAATGAGTGCTAAAAATAACGATCCTCTTTATTGGTATACAACGACGGAAGAAGAGACTTTGTTTGCCTGGTATCCTTCTTCGGAAACTTTGTTGACAGAGTGGACCGTAGCTTCCGATCAGACTATTGAAGAATCATATAAAAACTCGGATTTCCTTTATGCCTATGAGAAAATGAAATTCCGTAGCGAGCGGAAGCTTAAATTCCATCACGGAACGGTGAAGCTGATTATCAACGTGAAAGGTGACGGAGACACTGTATCGGAAGAAGATTTGAAGGATATTGTGTTCACTGTAAGTGCTGTAACAAAGGGCAGTATGGCAGAAGGCAAATTACAGTCTGCCGCAGGAGTTGAAGCGACAGTGATGAAACCTTATTTGTTGGAAAATGCCAGAGAAGGATACGCTTATTCTTTTCAGTTGCTGATGATTCCGCAGGATATGTCCGGCAAATTATTCTTTAAAGTTGCGTTGAAAGACGGCAGGAATTTCGGTCATACGCCGGGCAATGGTGAAGGCATATTAGAAGGTGGACACCAATATACATACAATGTAGGAGTTGGTAAACCGGGATTGAAAGTGACAATAGAAAAAGATTCTGTTTCGTGGGACGGTGATGACGAAGAGGTTGAAGGAACTGATAGAGAATAATATTCAAAATTTGAAGCGAAGATGAAACAATATAAACTTATGCAAGTGGCCTTGCTGGCAATCCTATTGTTCGGTTGGGCTGGTTGTTCTCAAAATGAGGAAGAAGTTCCGGGAAATGTACGGAATGGGATTGTACTGAACGTGACTGATACAGGGATAATTAGCAATGAACCGTCTACGCGTACAGAAGATACGGGATTCGTCACGACCTTTACACAAGGCGACCAGATTGGACTGTTCGCCGTGAAAGACGGTGCGATATTGGACGAAATCAATAATATGCCTTTCACTTTCAATGGTTCGAGCTGGTCGGGTAAACCGATATTGTATGATGATCGTCTGGTGGGAGTGAATTTCTATGCTTACTATCCTTATCAATCGGAAATGACAGGAAAAACGGATTTGATAGGTGATGATTTTTTTGCTCCTCTGGCAGCCGGTTGGGAATTGACAACAGAACAAAGTGATCAGAAAGCATATGCGAAACAGGATTTGATGACCTCAAATGCAACTGCATTGATTGGTGAGAACGGAAACTACTCATTGAGCTTTCAGTTAACACACCGTATGAGCTTGGTTGTTGTGAAGTTGCCTTCCACTCGTTATATCTTTACAGATGCCGAAGGAGTGGCAATGCCGGAAGAAACTCCTTATGTTGCTATGTCTGTCGATGTAGCTTTTTATCTTGATAATGTGGAGGAAGGAACTAAAATTTCTCCTTATTATGACGCAAAGAAAGATGAATATCGTTTGCTAAGAAAACCGTCTTCGGAAAATCAGATTATCGGTCATTATAATGATAAGCAATGTACGCTTGATACGGCTGAAAAGATGAAAGAAGGAAAATACAAACGTTTTGTTGTCGATGGTGGATATAAAGAGGTGACCCATCATCTGCAGGTAGGCGATTATTATTATGCAGATGGAAGTGTGGTAAGTGGCAATGAAGCAGAACCTGCAAAGGATAATTGTATTGGAATCGTTTGTTGGGTGGGAAATCCGATGCCTTCTGTGTTGTATAAAGATGTGGCGGGAACTCCCTATACTGCCACTAATGATGCATTGCTCCGTTCGCATCCCAATTGTGTTCATGGGTTAGTTATGAGCCTCTATACAGAAACGGGCAAATTCTCTCCTGCTCTTACTCAAAGTATACACGACTGGTTTATGACTACTTCGTTTACTTCTTCTTATGTATCTGTTACCGGATATTATGATGCAAATGAAAATAATAAAAACAAACCTCTTCGCTTTTTGGGATATAACAACTCGGAAGTATTAGATTTGTACTACGATACTTTCAAAACAGATTTTGAATGTTTCCAATATCAGGATGATTGTGAAAGTAGCTTCCCGTCTCCGTCTATAACTACCGGTTGGTATGTGCCTTCCAGTGGGGAACTTGTTGCTTTGCAGGATAAAGATAATTCTTTAGAGAGTAAGCTGAATACTAAGTTGATAAAAGTATCGGATAAAACAATGGATATATCTGCTACCTATTGGAGTAGTACGGAACGGAATAATAAGAATATGTACATTGTTACTTATTCTAAAACAGCTGGCTCGGCAGGAACCGGTGGTGTCAAGACCAATACTTACACTTATCGTTTTTTCCTGGGATTCTAAATTAAAGATATTTGTATGATGATGAAGAGAATACTATTTCTTATTAGTCTTTTGTTGGTAACCGGTTGCCTTTTAGTACGTGCGCAAGTCTATAAATTCGACTTTACTTCCGACAAAAAGGTAAAAGAGGGATATACTAAAGTGACACCCGAAACCTTGTTCAATGACGAACAAGGTTACGGATATGATTTGCAACCGGCATGGGATGGAAAAAGTAATCAGCCTTTCTTCTTCTCCGTCAATGTTCCCGATGGCAATTATAAAGTAACCGTCACCCTTGGCAGTAAGGATTCAGCCGGAAATACTACGGTGCGTGCCGAGTCCCGCCGACTGTTTATTGAAAATCTTCCGACTAAAAAGGGAGAAATGATTACCGAATCTTTTACTGTCAACAAGCGGAACATGAAAATCAGCGAAAGAGAGAAAGTCAAAATCAAGGCACGTGAAAAGAATAAACTGAACTGGGATGAAAAACTGACTATTGAATTTAATGGTGATGCGCCCCGTATCACTTCTCTGGTCATTGAACGTGCAGATAAAGTGCCTACCATTTTTCTTTGCGGCAACTCCACCGTGGTTGATTATGATAACGAACCTTGGGCCGCTTGGGGACAAATGTTTCCACGGTGGTTCACCGATCAGGTAGCTATTGCCAATTATGCTGAATCCGGAGAATCTGCTAATACCTTTATCGGTGCCGGACGTTTGAAAAAAGCCCTGACACAGATGAAGAAGGGCGATTATCTCTTTATGGAGTTCGGACACAACGATCAGAAACAGAAAGGACCCGGCAAAGGAGCTTTCTATTCTTTCATGTATAATCTGAAGATTTATATTGATGAAGCCCGTTCCAGAGGTGCGTATCCTGTATTAGTGACTCCGACGCAACGTCGTCGTTTTGATAAGAACGGTAAGATTGTAAACACTCACCTTGATTATCCTGATGCGATTCGTTGGTTGGCAGCCAAAGAAAACGTACCTTTGATTGATTTGAATGAAATAAGTCGTACACTTTACGAGGCAATGGGCGAAGATGGCTCTAAACATGCGTTCGTGCATTATCCGGCTAATACTTATCCGGGACAGACAAAGGAACTGAAAGATAATTCCCACTCCAATACTTTCGGTGCTTATGAACTGGCTAAATGTATTATTGAAGGAATGAAGAAAGCTGATTTGGATGCGGTGAAGTTCTTGAGGAAGGATTATAAAGGATTCAATCCAGACCATCCCGACAGATTCGAAGACTTTAAATGGAATCTTTGCCCGTTTACGGAGATAGAGAAACCGGATGGTAATTAATAAATGGAAATATAATAGCGGATTATTCCGGTTCAATATCAATAAATAACGTAGATTAAAAACATAAAATAGAAGAGGGATTATGAAAAAAGTGTTTGTATCAATGGCGTTGGCAGTTCTTGCATTGGGAAGCCAGGCACAAGTTTTGAAGAATGACCTGTTGAAAGGTTATAAGGTAGGCGATACTTTGGAGAAAACGGTTTATGATGATAAACGGGCTCCTATTAACGTAGATACTTGGTGTGGAGCATTTACTACGACATCGGTTGAAGGAGTGGTAAGTCCTACTGTTGGAAAGGCTTTGACTTATGACGGATATAGTGAGGCGGGATCATCTATCAATTTTGGTTTTCCGCAAGGTGTGAAAGGTTCCCGTGTCAGCGTATATTCTTTGGTAGAATCAGGAAAAGTTTACTCTAAAGGAACTTATTACCTGGCTTGTCTGGTGAACTTTGCTAAAGTCGGTTCAAGTAATTTGGCAGATATCTTGGCTGCCAGTGCCAGTTATGTTGGCGGAGGAAATCGTGGTCAAGTATATGTCAGACGTGAAGGAAATGATAAAATCAAATTTGCTGTAGGCTTGATGAAAGAACGTAACGAAGCTCCTATGGTATATGATTATAATACAACGCATCTGCTGGTATTGAAAGTTGATTATGACAAGAATGAAGTTTCTTTATTCGTTGATCCTGATTTAAATCAGAATGAACCGAAAGCCGATGTTGTAGTGGCTGGTGAAGAAGGTGCATTGAAAGCTGGTCTGAAAGCTATTTCGTTTAGAAATCGCAGTGGCTTTAAAGGAAATATCGGTAATTTCCGCTTTGCCAGAGATTGGGCTGGCGCTATAGGAAAATAATAGAATATATTAATCTATTAAATAGAAGAGGGGGAGAGTTGCATTGTAGACAACTTTCCTCCTTTTTGAGTTGTGGTAAGCTATATTATATTCTTGAATCACTGCTTGTCTTGTAATTCACGTAATACATCATTTATAATATAAGTATCGCTCATTAGATGCAGACCGTAACGGGAGTCATGTAACATGGCACATACATTTGTTTCATAAAACAGATTTAATGCTCGTTCCGGGCTTATCTCCAATCGGACCGATAATAATAGGATGATACGACTTATTTTTCTCCAAAGTACTTGTTCTCTCATTTATTACCTCCTTTTCTGTCCATTGTATCCAGTGGAAAACTCTTATCAAAATGTAGCTGTGTATCAATGAGTTGCTGATTGAGCAGACATTACCGAAATCTAAATCGGCACGTCCCACTTTGGCTAAAGGATGCTCTATAGAAAGGGTGGAACCATGATAAAGTGTTATTTTCATACTTTTCCGCCCTCCTGTGCTTCCCAGTTTTTCAAAGCTTCAGCCACATCCTCGCCTACATGTTTTAGGCTTTGTGTGTGCATCACTTCGTAATTGTCCAGTAGAAGACGTTTGATTAGGTTCATTTTCTCTAAACGTCGGCGCATTTCCATAGGAGAAATTCCCATTTCGCGTGCTCCGGCTTCTATCGCCATGACTGCAAAGTGAATCTTTTCACTTTCTAGGATATCTGGTTGTTTACACATAAGCATTAAAATTCAGTTTATAAACAAAGATACTTGATGGCAGGCAAATAAACAACATTGCCGGAACTTTTTTGTATATACAAGTAAAAGTCCTCCAAGCTGCCGCCGGAGGACTTTCACTACTAACCTTCAAACAAATTTATAAATAGTATTATGTCGCTTAATTATATCCTTTATTCTGTTCGTACAATCCTTCTTTTACTTTCATTTGTGAATCCGGTATCGGGTAGATGTATGAGTCTTTGGTGACCAGTTTGTATAATTCGTACGTTTCCGGCTTGGTGATTACTCCGTTGGCATCGGAACCATTGCGCTTGAACATATCCTGCAATACACCTACATATCGGTTCTGACGTACCAAATCGTGCCAGCGGATTCCTTCAGATGCCAGTTCACGGCGGCGTTCAATATCTACAGAGTCTGCAAAATTCTCGATGGTAATATCATCATCCAAAGCATCCAGTCCGGCGCGTGTACGAATCTTATTCACCATTTCTTTCCCTTTGCCGGTAGGTCCTACAATTTCAGCATACATCAACATCACATCTTCCAGGCGAATTAGTGGATAATTGATGGGGAAATAGGTGCGGTCGGCAATCTGGTCATCGATGTCTTCGTATCCTAAAAGTTTGCGTTTCATTTTGTGCTCGAAGAATTTCAGGAAGAAATCCCCTCCTGTATATGGAGTTCCGTCTTCGTCGACAAATTCACTTGTATTGATAGTTCCTGCACAACGTTTGTCAATGAAAGCACCTGTTTCGTCGGTTTGCTTGAAAATACCGTCCAATTGGTTCTCACACCATATTCTGTTACCGGACATTTGTATCTTCGTATAAGAATCGTTGACAGCCGGTACAGAGTTGAATACCATTGGATTACCATAGTTCTTGGCTGCAATATACTGGATCTCGAAAATATGATATTTGTTGTCGTTGTCACTGATCCATATTTTAATCCATTCGTCGGCTGTGCTCGCCCAATATTTATTGTTGGCGAAAGAATAATCGATCACCTCGCTAAATAGTTCCTCGGCCAACGCCTTTTTAGATGCATCCTGTACGGGATATCCTGCCATTGTCAGATAAACGCGTCCTAATAAAGACTTTGCAGCCACTTGGGTAGCACGCCCGGCTGAAGCGCTGTTTCCCATATAATTCAGCGGAGTGTCTACCAGTTTCTTTACTGCGTCCTCCAAATCCGGGACGATTGCTGTCTCATATACCTCCACCGGTTCAGACTGTTTGATCGTCATCGCTTCATTCACAGATACCGGTTCCAATACGATAGGAATACGTCCGAAGTAGCGTACTAAGTCAAAATAAGCCAATGCTCTAAGGAATTTGGCCTCGCCGATAAACTGGTTTTTGATAGCTTCTGAAGAGAAAGTAACCCCGTCGGTTTTGCTAAGAAACATATTGGCACGGGCTATAATCTCGTACAGATTATTCCAGGCTCCGGAAAGGGTACTGATGGTAGAAATGTTGGGATTGAAAGTTCCTATATCGATATAGTCACGTTGTTTATCCGTCGTTTTATCCACCCACGCATTGTCTGAACGAACTTCCGACATAAGCCAGGAATAGTCCGAAATAGGAAGCAGGCCGTTGTAGATACCGATAATGGCTTGTTCCATTTCACTGGGAGTTGAATAGAAATAGTCCGTGGTACGTGTGTCGTTAGGCTCCACTTCCAGCCAACTTTCACAAGAGGACAGTGACAATGTCAGCGCTAATCCTCCACTTATAAGATATTTATATAGTTTCATAGTTTCTTTCTTTTTTTATTTAGAATGTAACATTCACTCCTAACGTAATGACTCTGGCTTGCGGATATGAACCGTAGTCATAGTCTCCCGTTGAACCGCCATTGTTAGCTTCAGGTGAGAAACCACCTTCGTATTTATCCCACATCAGAAGATTTTCCCCTGTCAGATAAACACGGGCATTCTGTATGAACTTCTTTTTGAATGGAATACGGTATCCCAATGTTACGTTTTTGAGTTTTATGAAATCTGTACTGTATAACCATCGGCTGTCATAGAACTGTCCCGTATTGGCGTTGTCGATACCCGGAGTTTTTCCGTCGCCCGGTTCTGCTTCCGATTTCCACATATTTTTCCAATGAGACAATACATTACCGTTGGCTCCCATACCCGGACGGTCCATGGCACGTCCCAGGACGCTGTAAATCTGGCCTCCTGTCTGTGCGGTAATCAGGAAAGATAAGTCGAAGTTTTTATACTTGAAGGTGTTTGTTATACCGAAAGTATAATCCGGATCGGGTTTGCCCATCAAGGTGCGGTCGCTGTCATTGATAACTCCGTCGCCATTTGCGTCCCGGTAGCGTACGTCGCCCACTTTGCTGTTCTGCATTACAGGATATTTTTGTAAGTCAGCTTGTGTCTGATAGACTCCGACAGCATCGTACATATAAAAAGATCTCAATGGCTGGTCCACCATAAACACCTGTGTGGTGCTGTCATATCCTGTAAATACAGTGCTGTTATCATCTCCCAGGCTAAGTACTTTGTTCTGATTGTAAGAAACGTTCAGAGAAGTGCTCCATTTCAGTCTGCCTGTCAGATTCTGCGTAGTTACTTCCAGTTCGAAACCTTTGTTACGGATAGAACCGATGTTTCCCCATGCTTTGGTAAAGCCGAGCAATGCGGGAACAGTCACCTGGTATAACAAGTCTTTGGTTGTTTTCACATAATAGTCGGCAGAAAGGAAGATACGGTTGTTGAACAATCCCATATCGAAAGCAACATTCCAGCTTTCAGTCTTTTCCCAGCCAAGATCAGGATTGGCGAGCGATGTCGGTGCAAAACCGTTGATAATACTTCCGGATGAATAATTGGCACTGCTTAGTTTGGCAAGCGCTGTATTTGTAGGAATGGAGTTGTTACCATTTGTTCCCCAGCTGGCACGCAGTTTTAATGAATTCATGACGAAATTTTTCGGCCAGAATTTTTCGTTTGAGATACGATAAGCACCGGAAACAGCCGGGAAGATACCCCAACGGTTCGCTTTTCCGAAACGGGAAGAGCCATCACGGCGGATACTTGCCGTCAGCAGGTAGCGATCGTCATATTCGTATTGTAAACGTCCGAAGTAAGACATCAGGCGGGATGGAGTTGATAAGGACGCTGTAGCAGCAGTGAGTACGACGTCGGCCATATCGATCACTTCCAGAGAGTTGTCCGGAAATTGAGTGGCTGATAATCTCATGGAAGAACCACCGGAACTTTCCATAGAATAACCGGCCATTGCTCCAACAGTGTGCCGGCCAAATGTCTTGTTGTAATGCAACACCCCTTGGAGAAGGAATTTATTACCACGTGATTCGGTACGACTTGCTGTCGTTCTGTAGCCTTCCACATCCGTCCGGTATTTGGTGATGGTGCTCGGTACGAAAGAACGGCTTTGGGCACTATTAAAATTATACGAACCGGTCACTTCTGCTTTAATGCCATTCCATATATCCGCTTTAATATAGGCAGATGAACTGAATTGCACCTTTTCTCCTTTGTTTTGTACATGTTCCATATAGGCAACAGGACTGATTTTGCTGGAACTGGTCCAACGATAGTAGCCGTAAGCCCCTGCACCGGTATAGATGCCATCTTCAGGTTCTGCAACCGGAGCCATGGTAAGTACGTTCGTTGCCTGACGGTCTTTACCATCTACACGTCCTCCTTCATTCCAACTGGCAGATGGTGCCAGATTAACTCCGACAGTAATCCGGTTGAATACTTTCGATTCTACATTGGCACGGAAATTCAAGCGCTTATAATTACTTTCGATAGCGATACCCTCCTGATCTGTGTATCCCATTGATACACGATATTTAGTGTTACCGCGACCACTTGAAAGAGAGAGTTGATAATTCTGTATCGGAGCCAGACGGAAGAATTCATCCTGCCAGTCAATCAATTTCAGATTGCCGTAACCGGGTTCTGTCCAGCGGGGGTCATTCAGGAAATAATAACTTTCCTTTCCACCGATCATTGCCAGACGGGTAGCGTAATCATCTTCAATCGTTGCCCCTTTACTCCCGTATTGAGAAATATATCTGTTATTATTATATGCGGTACGGAATTCAATCCATTCTTCGGGCGACAGTACATCTACTTTTCTTTCCAATGACTGAATACCGAAAGAGGCCTGGAACTGTACTCTCACTTTTTCATCAGTACCGGCTTGTTTGGTGGTAATCAAGACAACCCCATTGGCACCGCGGGAACCATAGATAGCCGATGAGGAAGCATCTTTTAATACTTCAATAGACTGTATGTCTCCGGGGTTGAGGCTACCGAGGTCATCGACAGGAATACCGTCTACTACATATAAAGGAGTAGCATCTGCGTTGATAGAAGCAGCTCCACGTACACGAATCTGTAATTCGGAACCCGGTTCACCGGTGGTGCTACGAACTTCCACACCTGCCAGTTGTCCTTGCAGGGAAGAAGCGATATTGGTTGATGCCCGGTCTTCCAGCTTTTCGGCATTTACTTTGGCGATAGCTCCGGTCACATTTCCTTTCTTGGCACTACCGTAGCCGATTGCTACGACTTCATCCAGTGCGATAGCGGATTCCGACAGTTTGATTTGCAGCGTTTTATCGGTAATGGTTACTGTTTGAGTGTTATATCCGATAAAAGACACTTCCAGCAGTTTGGCACTTTTGGGAGCGGAGAGTACGAATTTACCGTCTAAATCAGTAATCGTTCCTTTGGCGGTTCCTTTCACAGTGACGTTTGCACCGATAATCGGTTCATCTTTCTCATCTACGACTACACCTGTCACCGTCCGGTTTTGTGCGAACGACAGGGTAGATTGTACTACGAACAGAGTCATTAAAAGGAGATATTGAATCTTCCTTCCCAGACTGCCATTTCCATGCAAAATGTTTTTCATGTTAATATCTCTAAGTGATTAAATTAGTAAATAACGGAAGATGCAGACATGGTTTGTTTTTCCATTTGTCTGACTTCCTCTGCAAAGGAAGTGTATTAGGAGAAATTACGCTCAAGTATTCGTACGGAAAAGATGTAATTTCATACTAATTGCTAAAAAACACATTTGGCATTTGTACGCCACCCCCTATGAACGTACAAATATAGCCTTTTCAACGGATTGCCTTTATCTGTTCATACATCTGTTTGCCCAAATATTCGGCAGAATTTTGGTTGAAATGCAAACGGTCGCCCATCAATTCCGCATCCGACATGTCTATCAAATATGCGTTCTTATCTTCTTTAGCAAAACGTTTCATGGCGGCTTCCACTTCGCTGCCATACTGTTTGTTCTTCTTGGCTACCGTACCGAAAATAAAAGGTAGGTTGGAGTAATCTTTTCCTGTTTTTTCGCTTAGATGGTTGCGTACATAAGTGACTACTGCTTTCAGGTTTTCATAATATTTATCTCCATGTGCATGGTCACTTTCTCCCTGATGCCATAGGAATGCATCAATCTGATAACCGTTTTTCAACTTGGATAATGTATTGTCGATGCAGCCGTCTATGTCATTGATGAAGGACAGAAGTAAAGAACGTCCTTTCTCACTGGTTGCCGTATTATTTGCCAGCCATTCGGGATTTGCCGACCAATGAATTGATTTGTCCGAAGCATTGGAAGGCTCGATAGAAGTTCCGCCGATTGCCCATTTGATAACATAGAAAGGCTCTTGCCACCATTGTTCCAGCCAATAGTAGGTAATAGCATCGTACCCCCAGGTATTGGGTTTGGCTCTTCTTTTACTCTTAGGCCAGAAGGGACGGAATTTCCCGTCTGTACGGTTCTGGGCAATTCTGCAATACTTGTAGGCTCCTGTCGTAAAAGCCGTATCTGTTGCCATTGTTTTGATGTAATCCGGCAAACGGTCGTTGGGTACACGTCCGTCGGTATTCGATTGTCCGGCGGTGATAATCACATGGGCAGGTTCGTTGTGGCCCGCCATACAGTTGCAGCTGAATGCAAGTATGAAAAGGATCAGTAAATTCTTCATGATAGAAATATGCTTTATGATTTTATAAACTATGGAGGTAATAAAAAGTCCTCCTCACGTTTATTATCGCTCGGGAGGACTTCTTATCAAACTAACAATCGTGTGAGAAATCTAATACCTGTTGAGAACTATTTATTTGATTGTTTCGAGAAACTCTACTTCGATGATTCTTAACTGGTTTTTGCTGCTGCTTTTTTCCAGTTCCATTTTATTGGCGGCCTTAGCCTCTACTTCGATAATCTGTCCGAAAGCATCTTTGTCACTAGTGTTTCCTTTCAAGCGGATGGTTATCGTATTGGCACGTACGGGCTTTTCTATATTGAGATGAATATATCCCAGGCTTTTATCCGTGTTTCCGCTCCAAATCAAGGTGTTGCCGGCATATACTTCCAGCGGGTAACTTCGTGAACGCCATCCTTGCAGTTTGATGCATATATCGTCTATTTCGGCATCTCTTTCCAATGTATAGGTAATCCATGCAGTGCTTAGTTTGCCGTCATTCTTCCATTCGGTCAGTTCGATATCATCGTAGCTTTTTTCAGCATCATTATTGTTGGAACCGGCTTTTGCCGAAACGATTCGTACGCCCTTTTTGCTGTCTTTGTAAGAAGGGGTAGAAGGTGTTTCGCCTCTGTCCAGTCTGCCTTTCAAGGTAGACTGCGGAAGATAGGAACTCAAACCTCCAGTCACTTTTACAGGCACCGTTTCCAATGTGAGAGAGGCACTTGGAAGTCCTTTAGCCTGTGCTGTCAGAGTTACTTTTCCGGCAGTCGTCGTACTGCGGATCAGTGCGCGGTTGATACCACATTCTACCGGAAGGTTTGTATCAAGAATATGATTGTTTTCACCTTGAGCAATACCTCCGCGCCATTCCGCATGACCGTTGAGTGTGAACTGAACGGTGCGGTTGTCCAACGGACAGCGTTTTCCGTCTTTATCTACCACTTCTACCTGTATCAATGCCATATCCGCACCGTCTGCATGAAATCCTTCGGGGTTTTGGATAGCGGTAAGTTTCAGACTGGCAGGTTCACCGGCTGTATTTAGAGCATAGCGGCTGATTTCTTTCCCTGCTTTATTGTAGCTGACAGCTTCCAGCTTGCCCGGTTTGAAGGCTACGTTGTCGAAAGTAAAGAGAAAATTGTATTGGCGTTTGCCTTTACCCAGGGAGTTACCATTCAGGAAAAGTTCCACCTCTTCTCCAGTAGATACTACCTGCACAGGTTTTACCGTATTTTCCGGATAGTTCCAATGGCCGATGATGTAGGTCTGGTCTTTTTCCGTATCTACCCATCCGTCCCACATTACCTGATGTGCGTAGAAAGCATCTTTTTCGATACGCATCGCGTCCGTCACTCCACTTCTTCGGTAGTTTTCCGCACCCCGGTAATGAGTGTTAGTGTCGGAGAAGATAATTTTAGTACCGCCGGAGCTGACTCTGTTACCCGTTCCGGGACGCTCACGCCAATAATCATACCAGCGGGCTATCATGGTGATGGCAAGCTCATCTTGGTTGCGGTTATAGTCAGTGGCCGGTTGTCCTTTATAAAGTGGTCCGTCACCTTCTTTATGGAAAGGATAGCTGTATTCATCCCAATATTTTCTTAAACCTTCGTCGCGGCAATATTCGGTCGCCCACATCGGATGATGTTCGCTTCTGTTAATGTACAGCATTTCGCCGCCGTATTCTGCTTCGCGGATATCCAACATTTCACGTGATCCGATGGCACGTCCGCCGAACGGGTCGTATTTGTCGCGGACAGCTTTCATTTCTATCATGTGTTCGCGGCTGATGGCTTTGTTGCCACATTCGTAGAACAGGATACTCGGATTATTACGGTTGTAGATAATCGCGTCTCGCATCAACTCTACCCGTTGTTCCCATTGACGTCCTTCACGGTCTTTTTCAGCATCTCCGGCAGGCATTGCCTGTATCAGACCTACACGGTCGCAGGATTCTACATCCTGTTTCCACGGAGTAACGTGCATCCAGCGAACCAGATTCGCGTTTCCTTTCACCATCAGGTCATTAGAGAAATCGCTCAACCAGGCAGGTACGGACAGGCCTACTGCCGGCCATTCGTTGCTGGTACGCTGTGCATATCCTTTCATTTGGATAATACGGTCGTTCAGCCATATCTTTCCTTCTGCAAAACGTGTCTTGCGGAAGCCGGTGCGGGTACTTACTTCATCGAATACCTGATTGTTGTCATCTTTCAGAGCGGTTTTTACCGTATACAAGTAACCATATCCCCAACTCCAGAAGTGAAGATTATGGAGGGTGGCGGATGCTTTTACCGTTTTAGTCTCTCCGGCTTTCAAAGTCACTTTATCACCTTGGAAAGTTTTCATTAGTTTGCCGTCTGCATCAAGTACACTCACTTGATAGCTGAATTGCCGGGGAGCTTTACTGTCATTTCTGACTTCCGATTCGGCATGAATCGTAGCTTTGCGTCCTTGGATGTCGAAGTCTTGGGCATAGACGTATACGCCTGTCGTTTTCAGGTTGCTATATAGGGGAAGAGTCTGATATACATTATCAGTAACGTACAAGAAGACGTTTTTAGGAATACCGCCATAGTTGGCATTGAAATTGCGGTCGTTCCACTGGAACTTAGAGTTAGTTCCTTCTTCTCTGTACATCCAGTCGTTGTCGGTGCGAACGGCAATCACGTTCTCACCCTCTTTGATATGTGGAGTCAGGTCGAACCCTACCGCCATAACACCATTTTCGTGTCTGCCCAGATAATGTCCGTTGAGATAGAAGTCTCCGCGTTGGCGTACTCCTTCAAATTCGACGAATACTTTCTGATTACTTTTCAGTTCCGGAATCCGGAAATTCTTGCGATACCATACCACTGTATCTGTCAATTGTTCGATGGAAAGTTTGAATGCTTCGTCTTCATTGAAGGCATGAGGCAAAGTCACTTGTTTCCATTTACTGTCGTCGAATTTTGCGTCTTTGGCTTTAGGAAAGTCTCCTATCCGCAGCTTCCATTCGCTGTTGAAATTGTATTTTTTGCGTTCGGATGCCTGTCCGTTGATGACAGACAGTGCAGTCAGCAGAAATACGAAAAGAAATAATTTGTGTTTCATGATAGTCTATTAAAATGTTCTGCTGCAAAGGAAGTACATTGAGAGAAAACATACATATACTACCGTACGGAAAGGATGTAATTTTTATCTCATGATGAAAAAAAGCGACTGGTATTTGTACACAATTTCAGATAATAGTACACATTCCCCGTTGATAGGAGAATGAGATACTATTATCTGCGGTTAGCACATGTTCTTTTTAAACATCCGTTTCATTCTCTTCTTCTTTTTCTTCGGAAGCTTGTTCTGTGTTCTCTGCCGTATCATTGGAAGCCGGAGCTTTACCACCGTTCTTCTGATAAACAGAAGGGGCTATTCCGAATTGATTCTTGAAGCATTTGCTGAAATAATAGGGATCGTTGATACCTACTTTGTAGGAAATCTCGGAAACAGTCAGGTCTTCGGTTAACAATAATTCCGCAGCTTTCTTCAAACGAATGACACGCAGGTATTCATTGGGAGAGTATCCGGTGACACCACGTACTTTCTTGTAGAATACGGTACGTCCCAATCCCATCAGGTTGGCATAGTCATCTACGGAAAATTCCGTTTCCACCATGTGCTCGTTCAGCATTTCATTCAGTTTTGCCAGGAATTTGCTGTCCTTGTTGTTCGTACAGATAGCCGCATGAACCATTCCCGGTTCGTTGGAGAATTTTTCACGCAGTTTGTCCCGCTGTTCGATCAGTTTGGAGATTCTGGCCAGTAATAAGGAGATGCTGAATGGTTTGGTGATATATGCATCCGCGCCGGATTCGATACCTTCCAGATATTTTTCTTCCATATTGAGGGCGGTTAGCAGAATGATGGGAATGTGGCTGGTGGCAAATTCATTCTTTAATTTCTTGGTCACTTCGAATCCCGTAATACCCGGCATCAATACGTCGCAGATAATCAGATCTGCATCATAAGTTTGTGCACGTTCGAAGCCACTGATACCATCCGCTTCTGCCACTACTTCGAAGTAATGACTGATTTCTTCTTTCAGGAATTCGCGGACATCATTATCATCTTCAATGATTAATACTTTCCGCTTGTTCAACGGTACGGGAGGTGCTGCCTGTTCGTCCGTATTTTCGTCTGTGACAAACTCTTTATGGCGTTGTTTCTCTTCTTCAATCAATAACTGGTTAGGAACCAGGAAATCTTTTTCTTCATAAACACTGGCGTCCGTTGGTAGTTCGACGGTGAAGATGGAACCGCCGCCTTCATTCTCATTATAAGAAATCGTTCCTTTATGTATATTGATCAGACCGTATGTCAGATGAAGTCCGACGCCTACACTGCTGTGTGAGAAGCTGCTTTGCATAAAGCGTTTGAACAGTTCGGCACGCTTCTCTTTCGGGATGCCCAGTCCTGTGTCGATCACTTGTATGCAGAGCTGTTTCTTCTGTTCCTGTACGTCTACTTTGAATATAATCTTTCCGTTGGAAGGAGTATATTTAAAAGCGTTGGAGAGCAGGTTATAGATCACTTTATCAAGATTCCCCTTATCCACAGGCATCTTGTAAGAGTTCTGTGAGGGCTCGAAACGGAAATCCATGTTTTTGGATTCGCTGACGTCCTTGAAACTAAGGAATATCTCATAGCAGAAAGCGACAACATCCGTTTCCTCCAGGGAGAGGGCGAGTTTGTTTTTCTGCATTTTCCGGAAGTCCAGTATCTGGTTGATAAGCCTCAACATTCGTTTCGTGCTCTTGTCCATGATCTTCAGGGAGTGTTGCATATCCTTGGAGTGGTTTCCCATGTTGACAATTCTTTCCAAAGCACCTTGAATCAGTGTCAACGGAGTGCGGAATTCATGAGAGATGTTGGTAAAGAATTCCAGTTTATACTCCGTCAACTGGTTTTCTACAGCGATACGGTTACGCAGCGCATTGAAATTTCTGATAATACGGAAACTGAAGTAACCCGCTATGGCTATTAGAATGGCATAGATCAGGTAAGCCCATCCGGTTTTCCAGAAAGGAGGAGCTATTACGATTTCCATCACATTTTCTTCTCCCCAGATACCGGCGGCGTTGCAGGCTTTCACATGTAGTTCATATTTGCCCGGAGGCAGATTCCGGTAAGTGGCAAAGTTCAGGCTGGAGGGCGAACTCCATTCCGTATCGTATGGAGGAAGACTGTAAGAGTATTTGGATACCCCGTCCAGATAGTTGAAGGTAGAGAAAGAGATCGTGAGTGAACTCTGATAATATTTCAGGTTCAGTTCGTTGATGTAAGGCATTGCTTCTTGTAAAGGCGAATCCTCCACTCCCGGAAGCATGTGCGCACCGTTGATTTGAAGTCCGGTGAAGATAACGGAGGCAGGCTTGTCCAACGTCTCTATCTTGTTGGCATCCAGTACTACCAAGCCATAGTTTGTTCCGAACAATAATTTGCCGTCATTGCTGACGCAAGCGGTGTTTTCACTATATACATTTCCTAAAGTGTAGGAAGAGAAAAAGTAATTTTCTATCTGTTTGGTAGCCGGGGTGAAACGGGAGATGCCATATTCGGTTGCAATCCACATTTTATGGTCCTTATTCTGGACAATGGATTGTACGACTGCATTGGATAATCCGTCTTTTATATCATAGCAATCGAAAGTCAGGTGTTGATAGCTGTCTCCCGGGTGGCAGACTGCGAATCCGGCCCCGGAAGTACCAATCCACATATTACCTTTATCATCGTTCATCAAACAACGGATCTCGTTGCTGGGGAATGTGCCGTTGGCATGATTGTAAATCACGTAATTCTTGGGTGATGCAATCAGTGAATCCGGATGGAAGATATAAATACCGTTGTTCGTGCCTACCCACATGCGTCCGTTCTTGTCCTCTTCGATGACACGGATGCGTTTTTCACCGTAGTTGTCTTGTAAGAAGTGTTTGAACTGGTAGCCGTCGGTAGTTTTAATTGCTAAATTTAATCCTCCACCGAAAGTGCCTAGCCACATACGTCCTTTTCTATCGCGATAAATGGAGTAAACCTGGTCGTTGGATAGAGAGTTAGCGTTTCTGGGGTCATTCTTATACCATTTGTTTGCGCCGATGCGAAGGCCGATCCCTCTCATTCCCAGCCATAAGTTGCCTTCCTGATCTTCGTTCATGCTGTAAACGTTATGGGTGAAGTCCTCTTGCCGGATCACTTTGGTCAGGGCAGAGTTGTATTCGTAAAGGCTACCCATGCGGTTGGCCATGTAGATATTGCCGTTTTGAGTCTGAAAGAGCATGCGGATGGTATTCGAGCGGTCGGAACTGTTTTCACCGCTGGGATGAATACGCTGTGTTCCTTTGTTCAGAATTTCCAAATGAGATAAACCCGAGAATTCGGAGCTTACCCAGATACCTCCGGAACGGTCTTCCATTACAAATTGAAGATAGTTGGAGTTGATGTGGCTGGATTGATTGACTTCGAATGTGAAGTGTTGCAGGTTACCCGTCGATAATTCATAAGCGTAAAGCCCGTTGCCGTAAGTCGATATCCAGAGAATGTCCCGTGAGTCGTGTACGATGCTGTAACGTTCCACATCGATGTAACCGATATGTTTGGAGGAAAGGAACTGGAAAGGTTTGATTTTGCCGGTGGTTATATCGACGTACCATAAATTGCCCGTATAGTTATGTACCCATACATTTTTCTTATTGTCCCTGGTGACAGCGCCATTTTTGATATTCAGTTCCGAGTAACGACTTAGTTTACCGGTCGGAATATCCAGTATATAGCTGCCGTTGACGGTAAACAATACCCATTTATCCTGCAAGAGGAAGTTGCCTGTGACGTGGCCTATATCATCAAAGCCCTCGGCTAACGACGCAACCTTTTCCAGCTTGTCCGTGGAATAGGTATGACGGTAGATTTCATTTTTATCGGTAATGATACAAGTGTATTTATCATAAGAAATGATGTGTTCCCAGTTCTGTTGTTGCGGGTCGAGGTTGTTCGTTTTACCATTCTGATACTTCAATAACCCTTTGTCCGTACCAATCCAGACTTCTCCTTTTGCACTTTCCAGAACGAATTGTACTTTATCGGAAGGCAGGTTGCCTGATTTCTCTTTATACGCTTGCGATGAAAATTTGCCGTCCTGATAAACGACTCTGCGGCAACCGTTTTGATTATGCCATAACCAAATAGAGTTGTCGGAAAGGATAATGAATTTGGAATAGTTTTCCTTGTATTCCCCATTTCCGGTGAAATCTACAAAACAGCCATGACGCAAATCATAGCAACTGATAAAAGAAGAAATTGTTGAAATCCACATGAAGCCGTTCGGGTCTTCTTCCATGCTTCGGATGCGGGAATCGGCTAATGAGAGCGGGTTATTTATATCCGGATAGATATTGACGAAAGAATTGCCGTCATAATAACTTAATCCGTTGAGAGTTCCCAGCCAGATAAATCCTTTACTGTCCTGCATCATATAGCGGGTCGAATTATTTGCTAATCCATCTCCGGTAGTCAGCTTATTGGAGCGAATTTCCACGGAGGCCGACAGTGGATAGAGATAAAGCAATAAAAGCGATAATATAAGGAATGTATTCTTCTTCATAGTGGATTTATATGTGTTATATGCAGGCAAAGATAGTTATTTCTTTGGATTTTAAACAAATCTGCCCTTCGTATAGTAAAATACCAAGGGCAAGAGATGTGTATTTGTGGTTGGCGCTGATACTTTTAGTATAACACTTACTTGATTTGATATCCTCTGAAAGTACCTTTCATCTTTATAAGGTCCGGTCCGAAATAGAATCCCGGTTGTGTTGGCTGGTTATAGCCTACATTTTGGGTAGCGATACTGATTCTGTATATCGGTTCTTCAAGGAAGGTGTGGAATCTGTATTCGGTCGGGATAGTCGATACGTAGAGCCGGAGAGAAGCGTTGTCCTCGGAGCGTACGAGTACTTCTTCCCGCCAGTCGCCTATAATGTCACCTTGCAGACAAGGATTCGATTTCGTTCCATTGTTGAAAAGAGTTCCTGTGAATTTGACAAGCGGAACAAACTTTTTATTTTCCCAGTCGTATTTAATAATCATGCTTCTATCCAGTAGTTCGCGCAATAGGTCTCCATCCCACCAGACAGCCATATTGGTCGGCATATTTCTCATTTTGGGGGCTATGATTTCTCCTTTTACGTTTCGAATACCTTGTGAATCTCCTGACCACATTTCCACACCCGGATGAGTCGGGTCAATGTCGGCGGCCATACAACGTCCTACATCGGTATTGCTTTTTAGCTGCAACAACACTTCTCCCGTTGCAGCATCTCTATAAGTGGAGCCGTCACGTTTGTTTTCATGGCAGTCCCACACTTGCAGACCTTTTCGTGAAGGGTCAAAATGTGTCAGGTGGATGGCGTCTCCATGTCCCATTCGGGTAGAATAAAGTCCTTTGCCGTTGTGGTCGATAGCACAGGAACCGTAAATGATTTCGTCGCATCCATCACCATCCACATCGCCTACACGCAGATTGTGGTTTCCTTGTCCGGCGTACTGCTCACATCCGGGATGGTTGCTGTCGAATACCCAACGGTTCTTCAGTTCTTTTCCGTTCCAGTCGAAGGCAGCCAGAACAGTACGCGTGTAGTAGCCTCGGCACATGACAACACTTGGGTGTACTCCGTCAAGATAGGCTACACAAGCCAGGAAGCGGTCGCTTCGGTTACCTTTTGCGTCTCCCCAGTCGGCAACGTTGCCGCGGGCAGGGATATAGTCGATGGTATGTAAGGCTTCACCGGTGTCTCCAGAAAAAACAGTCAGGTATTCTTTGCCTTTCAGAATACGTCCTTGTTTCATTATCTGATTTCTGCTGGGATCGAAAGTTCCCTCTTCGCGATAGTCTGCATTTGCATCTCCTATCACTTTCCCTTTGCTGTCTATTGTTCCGTCGGCAGTCCGCATCACTACTTCCGCTTTGCCGTCACCATCCAGATCGTACACCATGAATTGAGTATAATGAGCTCCTGCACGTATGTTTTTACCCAAGTTGATACGCCATAGTTGTTCTCCGTTCATTCGGTAACAATCGATGTATACTTCGCCTGTATAGCCTTCATGTGCATTGTCGTGTGAATTGCTGGGGTCCCATTTGAGGATAATTTCGTATTCGCCGTCACCGTCTACGTCACCGATGGAAGCATCATTGGGACTGTACGTGTAGGTATCACCTGCCGGAGTTATTCCGTCCGCCGGTTTTTGCAGGGGAATTTCCAGATAGCCGAGAGGCGCGTTTTCCGGGAGTGTGTATGTACCGTCAATGTGATGCGTCTCCTTGCCTTTTAGAACAGGACGTACTTCGTAAACAGCCGTTTTCTGACTGTTATTCTTATCACGGAACAAGGTGCTGACTGTGATGGGAGTGTCTGTCAGTTTCTTCCCGTCTCTGTACACATTGAAACCGGTCTGTATCGGATCGGAAGAAAGATACCTCCACGAAACGATTACTTCTGAAGGGTTTTCGCGAATGGCAACTACGCCGCGGTTTAGTTTCTCCCGTTGTAACTTTGAGTAGTTATAACCAGGTTGTGCTGTCATTGTTGCAACAGGCAGCAACATGAATATGCACAATAGATAAATTGCAATTCTTCTCATATTTGTTTCATCGGTTTGGACCTTATTATATTTATTCACTCGCAAAATTACTCCTTTTTTGAATGTATGAAATGGAGAAATGTACAAAGACTATATACAATTGTGCACCCTTTCAAATTAATTGTCCGTATGATATAATATTCTATCTTTTGCGTACATCCGTCCATTACCTCTTTGATGATATGCGATAATTTTGCAACATGAACTAAAAGAAGTAATTATGAAGTATCTTTTATCTATTGTACTATTGGCCTTGATTGGTGTTACAACTCCGAAAAAGACAACTCCCGCTTATGATTGGGGAAGTGTGTCTGCAAAGCCGGATTTATCGTGGGCCGATCAGGTGGGGGCGCAGAGGACTCCGAAAAACACAGAATGGGATGCCGGAAAGTTCGGGTTGCGGAATGACACTTCCGTATTTAGTACTCCTGCTATCCAGGCCGCTATTGATGCTTGTCACCAACAGGGAGGAGGCACGGTAGTTGTTGCCCCGGGGTATTATAAAATAGGTGCTTTGTTTATCAAGAGTGGTGTGAACCTGCATCTTAGTAAAGGTACTACCTTGCTTGCGAGTGATAATATTCAGGACTATCCGGAATTTCCTTCCCGCATTGCCGGTATCGAAATGACATGGCCTTCGGCTGTTATCAATATAATGGATGCGGAAAATGCCGCTCTTACGGGGGAAGGCTTTATCGATTGCCGCGGAAAAGTATTCTGGGATAAATATTGGGCGATGCGGGAGGAATATGAGAAGAAGAATCTGCGCTGGATTGTGGATTATGATTGCAAGCGGGTGAGGGGAGTACTGGTTTCCAACAGCAAGCATATCACGTTGAAAGACTTTACGTTGGTGCGTACGGGATTCTGGGCTTGTCAGATTTTGTATTCGGATCATTGTTCGGTGAGCGGACTTACTATTAATAATAATGTAGGAGGTCACGGACCAAGTACGGATGGCATTGATATTGATTCATCCACCAATATTCTGGTAGAAAACTGTGATGTGGATTGCAACGATGATAATATTTGTATTAAGGCAGGGCGTGACGCGGATGGACTGCGTGTGAATCGTCCGACGGAGAATGTGGTGGTTCGTAACTGTATTGCCCGTAAAGGTGCGGGCTTGCTGACTTGCGGAAGTGAGACTTCCGGTTCTATCCGCAATGTACTGGCTCATGATCTGATAGCGTATGGCACAGGAACGACATTGCGTCTGAAATCATCCATGAACCGTGGCGGAACGGTCGAGAATATCTATATGACGCGTGTTGAGGCTGATAGTGTGACTCATATTCTGTCTGTCGATTTGAACTGGAATCCGAAATATAGTTATTCTGCCTTGCCGAAAGAATATGAAGGAAAAGATGTTCCTGAACACTGGACTACTATGTTGACTCCGGTAGAGCCGAAGGAAAAGGGGTATCCTCATTTTCGTAATGTGTATTTCTCTCACGTAAAAGCAGATGGAGCAAAACGTTTTATTTCCGCTTCGGGATGGAGCGCAAGTCATCGCATCGAGAATTTTTATCTGTCTAACATTAATGCGGAGGTGGAATCTGTCGGAAAGATAACTTATGGAAAGAATTTCCAGTTACAGGATATTCATTTGACGGTAAAAGATAAAAGCCGATTGCGGCAAACGGATAATATAGATAGTAAGATTGAGATTAATTACAAATAATTCTCCTTACAGGCAGGAAGCTCTTGACAAAGCCTTTTTTATGTTGTATATTTGTAGGTGTGAATATCAATGGATAAAAGGTTTGATTAAAAAGAATGAAAAAGAAACTAGTACAATATGATGACAATATATCAGGGAGTCCTTACAGTAGTTAAGCTGTGAGAGTTTCTGTATGAGCCAAAGGCTGTGAATCTTTATGGGATTTGCAGCCTTTTTTGTTGCGAAAAATCACGGTTATATCCTTAATTCGGAGATTCATCGTTTATAATAAACTTGGATACCGTTTATAATAAACTCTTCAATAGTTTATTAAGAACGTTGACGAAGATTATGAAAGAAGAGTCATCTTTTTTCTTTTTGGTTCAAGATAAATTATGCTTTATCTTGGATATGTTATGAAAAGTAAATGATATAGACGTCGTTGTCACAAAACTCTATTCTTTGCGTACGATATTACAGCTCCTATGGTATAAAAAACAGTAGCTTTGCTGCTACATAATACTTGATATACCATGAAACGCATTAGCCTTCTTCTTTTTTTTATAGGATGTTTCCTCTTTTCTCTTTCGGCTACGAATTATTTTGTGGCTACTAATGGAAGCGATTCAAACAGTGGGACGATTGATAAGCCTTTTGCCACGTTGGACAAAGCACAATCAAAAGTGATGGCAGGAGATACTGTATATATCCGGCAAGGTACATATCGAGTGACGGAAGCAGAGATAATGGAACATTATACTGCGGGAAGTACTACTTGGAGCCGGGTATTTAAAATGTCAAAGAGTGGAACTGGACCGGACAAACGAATTTGTTACTCCGGTTATAAAAATGAGCGTCCGGTTTTTGACCTTTCGGCGGTAAAGCCGGAAAATGAACGTGTTATTGTGTTTTATGTAAGTGGCTCTTATTTGCATTTCAGAAATATAGAGGTGGTGGGAACACAAGTAACTATTGTGGGACATACCCAGTCCGAATGTTTCCGCAATGAAGGGGGAAGTGATAATATCTACGAACATCTGTCGATGCATGACGGTATGGCGATCGGTTTCTATATAGTGACGGGTAAGAACAATCTGGTGCTGAATTGCGATGCCTATAATAATTATGATCCTGTATCCGATGGCGGTAAAGGTGGAAACGTCGACGGATTCGGTGGACATCTCACTTCTCCCCAATATACAGGCAATGTATTCCGGGGGTGTCGTGCGTGGTATAACAGTGATGATGGTTTTGATTTGATTAACTGCCAGGCGGTTTTTACCATTGATAACTGTTGGTCTTTCTTGAATGGATATACGAAAGACGGTGGTAAAGCTGGTGATGGCACCGGATTTAAGTCCGGAGGATATGGGATGAGTGATAATCCTAAAGCACCAAGTGTGATTCCTATGCACATTGTTCAGTACTGCCTTGCTTATATGAATAAGAATAAGGGGTTTTATGCCAATCATCATTTAGGAGGGATAGCGTGGTATAATAATACGGGTTATCAGAACCCGTCCAATTTCTGTATGTTGAACAGGAAGACTGCATCGGAAGCGGTTGACGTGCCGGGATATGGTCATATTATAAAGAATAACTTGTCGCATACACCAAAGTCTTCGGGAAAACATATCATAGACGTTAATCAAGCGGAATGTGAAATAGCAAACAACTCTTTTCTTCCGGTAGATATGGCTGTGACGGATGATGATTTTGTTAGTTTGGATGCTTCCCAGCTTGCCTTACCTCGTAAGTCAGACGGAAGTCTTCCTTATGTAGAATTTTTGCGGCTGAAGACGAATAGTAAATTATATAATGCCGGAATGGGTTGTTTTCTTGCCGGGGGCAGTGAAGATACTAGCTATGATTGGCTGGAAGATGCGGCAATACTTGTTGAGGGAGATGTGGCAAAGATAGTAGGTCATGGCGCAGAAGCATTTGTGTACTTCTATATTAATGGTAAGGCAGTTTCTTTCTCTGATAGACAAGTGGATTTATCGGCCTATAAGGGAGAAATTGATTTGAAAGCGACGACAGATAATGGTGGCGTAACTAAATTGAAACAGATCAGGTGACGCAGAAATATAGAATTATGAAACCGATTCATAAAATAAAGAGAATATGAATAGAGAAACGATAATAAACAGACCATTGGATATATTTAGGAAAGCAATGCTTTTCCTGCTACTTTGTGTTCTTATCGCATCATGTAGCAAGGAAGATACTATTACGGAAGAAACTGGTATAACCGGAACTCCTCATTTCACCTGGGATATTGCGATCGAACTTGAACAGCCCAATAACTGGTGCATGACTTTGGCTACAGAAAAAGTAGCAATAACCAATCTAACAGAAGGAAAACAATATATACTCACTTGGAAAGGAGGACTTTCAACTGGGCGGAAAACAGGAGGGGTATTAAAAACGGTTATACGCGGGGAACAAACAAAGAATACGGATTTGGATCTGCTGAAAATAAAAGAATCAGGAAATAGTACTTATGAAATCTTTCTTCGTGGTGGCGGACGTAAAGGAGAGATTGTGTTTACAAAATAATAGTCTACCGGATTGTTCATCCCGGAATAAATGATATAAGAAAAACTTAACTCTATCGTAGCGTGTCTTCTTTTATAAAGAGGATGCGCTTTTTTGATACTGTAGAGAGCGTTTTATTTTAATTCGATATATGTACAAAAATAAGTCTGAATATGGAATATTGTATATAGATAAATAGTATTTGAATCCTTTGTATAGAACTCCATAAGAAAATCAATATCTCCATATCTTTTGCTTTGGGGCAAATGGAAACATGCGGTACTTTTGCAAAAAAGTAACGAGATATAGAAAATGATAAAGTCAGCATTTTTAATAGTAGCGACATGTTGCAGTCTGCAACTGTTTAGTCAGGAAAAATTTCCCGATGGTAAAATTATACCGGATTGGTTTTACAAAAATGAAAAAACTGATATAAATGGATTAGGAAAGAGTCTCTTGATTACCGACTATGGAGTAGTGAATGATAGTACACTGTTACAGACAGAGAAAATTCAGGCTGTTATAGATTTGGCGTCTAATAATGGAGGCGGAGTCATTGTTATACCTGAAGGTACTTATCTTAGTGGTGCGCTGTTCTTTAAGCCGGGAACACACTTGCATTTGGAAGAGAAAGCTATATTAAAAGGTAGTGACGATATTAGCAACTTTCCTGTAATAGAAACACGTATGGAGGGACAGAACCTAAAGTACTTTTCAGCTTTGATTAATGTTGATAAGGTAGATGGTTTCACCCTTTCCGGAAAAGGAAAAGTTGATGGAAACGGTGAACGATATTGGAAGTCATTCTGGTTGCGGAGGCGTGTTATTCCTAAATGTACTAATATGGATGAATTGCGTCCTCGTCTACTTCATATATCTCATAGCAATAATGTACAAGTTTCAGATGTGCGACTTGTTAATTCTCCGTTTTGGACAACTCACATTTATAAGTGTGATAGCGTAAAACTTTTGAATTTGCATATCTTTTCACCTTCTTTTCCCGTAAAGGCTCCAAGTACGGATGCAATCGATATTGATGCGTGTAAAAATGTACTTGTCAAGGGATGCTATATGTCGGTTAATGATGACGCAATTGCATTAAAAGGTGGCAAAGGACCATGGGCTGATCAAGATCCCGATAATGGTGGCAATTGTGATATTATCATTGAAGACTGTACTTTTGGATTCTGTCACGGAGTGCTGACTTGCGGTAGTGAATCGATATATAATCATAATATAATTCTTCGACGTTGCAATCTGGATCAGGCTAAACGCCTGTTGTGGTTGAAAATGCGTCCGGATACTCCCCAACAATATAAGTACATCCTCGTTGAAGACATAAAAGGAAATGTCCGCAATTGTATCTTTATTGCTCCTTGGACACAGTTTTATGATTTGAAAGATCGCAAGGATATGCCAGTCTCGTATTCCAGCTATATTACAATGCGTAATATTCATCTGGATTGTGATTCCTTTTTTGCTGTAGAGAAATCAAAACAATATAAATTATCCAATTTCTGTTTTGACAATTTGACTATTACGGCTAAAAAAGATGTGAAGATAGATGAAGATATTATTGATGCATTGGTTATGAGAAAGGTTGAGATAAATAAAGTGAATTAAAAAAGAATGGTAGAAAGACTGGAAAATCGTACATAGCCTGTAAAATCGTACAAAATAGGCGTGTGATGGGCTGTACACATATGAATTTACATAAGAAAGTCGAATTCTCCATATTCCTTTTCTTTAACTCTACCATGTAATGCGGTATCTTTGACATGTGCTTATTCAGTAAAATATTGAATCTAAAACTATAAAATACAATGAAATTCTGTAGAATTATTTTTTGTCTGTGGTTATTGGTCTGTTTCTTTCCAATAGGTATTCATGCAGATATACAACTTCCCTCTATATTATCAGATAATATGGTACTTCAGCAAAATGCGAAAGTACGTTTTTGGGGAAAAGCACGTCCCGGAGAAAAGATTTTGGTAAAGACTTCATGGGATCATAAGAAATACAAGGTGACTGCTTTAGCAAACGGTCATTGGGAACTGATGATACAAACACCGGCTGCTACTTCCGGACAATCTGTAATGTTGAAAGGTGATAATAAGATCCGGATCAATAATATATTAATAGGTGAAGTTTGGCTTTGTACGGGACAGTCAAATATGGAATTTCCCGTAGCCCGTAATCCGCAAGTGAAATGGAAAACAGGAATGTTGAATGAAGCGGAAGAAATGAAAGATGCTGATTTCCCGGAAATCCGCCTGTTTCATGTAGAGCATCAACTGGCACCTGATGATGAAAAAGAAGATTGCGTTGGAAAGTGGGTGGTTTGTAATCCGGAGAATCTGAAAGACTTTTCTGCTGTAGGATTTGTCTTTGGACGTAAATTGTATAAAGAATTGAGTACACCGGTTGGATTGATTCAGTCTACTTGGGGAGGAACACATGCTGAATCTTGGACAAGTATGAAAGTGATGGAAAACAATCCGCTGTATGCTGATGTCTTAAAACAATATTCAAAAGAAAAGGTGAGTAGGGAAAAAGATAAGTGTAAGGTTCCGGCTACTTTGTGGAATGGCATGATTGCTCCTATGGTAGGGTACACTGTAAAAGGAAATATCTGGTATCAGGGAGAATCCAACTCTGTTCGTTATGAGAAATATCAGGAAGTATTTACTAACCTGATTAATAGTTGGCGGAAAGAATGGAATCAGCCGGATATGCCTTTCTATTTCGTACAGATTGCACCACATTACAAGCAACCGGCAGGTATTCGTGAAGCACAATTAAAAACATGGTTAAGTGGACTTGAAAATATTGGTATGGCAGTAGTGACGGATGCAGCCGATTCTACCGACATACATCCACGAAATAAAGTTGCACCGGGCGAACGGCTGGCAGCTTGGGCATTAGCAAAGCAATATGGTAAAAAGATTGTTTATTCAGGACCTCTCTACAAATCAATGAAAGTGAATGGGAGAGAAATTACATTAGATTTTGCATTTGCGGAAGGTGGCCTGCAGACACCCGGCAATGAACCGGTAAAAGGATTTTTTATTGCCGGCAATGATGCGCGGTTTTATCCGGCTGATGCTGTGATTAATGGAAGTTCGATAACACTTTCTTCAACTTATGTCTCTGCACCTGTAGCTGTACGCTACGGTTATGGGACTTTCTTTAGAGTGAATCTGTTTAATAAAGCTGGACTTCCGGCAGTTCCTTTCCGTACGGATACTTTTGCTCCCGACACTTATTATCGTCTGTTTGCCGATTCGGAAATTCGTCGTTTCCCGGAAGCGTGGCAACTGGATCATGGAAAACGCCTGTATTTTGGTTATGCGCAAGGAGTAGGTTGTTGTGCGATGTTACAAGTTTGGAAGAAAACAGGAGACCGTAGGTACTTTGATTATGTAGAGGCATGGGCTGATTCTTTGGTAGACGATAAAGGAGAGATTCATTTATATAAGAAAGAAACCTATAATTTGGATTATATCAATTCCGGAAAAGTTCTGTTTGATTTGTACAATGAAACCAAAAAGGAGAAATATAAATTGGCTATCGAGAATTTGATAGATCAGCTAAAAAAGCAACCTCGTACAACAGATGGAGGTTTCTGGCATAAGAAAATATACCCTAATCAGATGTGGTTGGATGGATTGTATATGGCTTCTCCTTTTATGGCTAGATATGGAGCTGAATTTAATCGTCCGGAATGGATTGATGAGGCTGTTAAACAGTTCACTCTCTGCCATCAGCATACATACGATACCAAGACGGGACTTTATTATCATGCATGGAATGAGGACCGGAGTCAGCGCTGGGCTGATCCGGAAACAGGCCATTCTCCTAATTTCTGGGGACGTAGTATTGGTTGGTGGTTTATGGCTTTGGTAGATGCTTTGGAATATATTCCCCAAGATCATTCAGGCTATGCTGATATGATTAAATGGACGAAGGAATTAGCGGAGACTCTTTCAAAATACCAAGATAAAAATGGCTTATGGTATCAGGTGATTGATCAACCTTCACGTACCGGTAATTTCCCGGAAGCTTCTGTTACGACACAATGTATGTATGCTTATATGAAAGCAGTGAATAAAGGATATATTGATAGTCAGTATCGTGCCATTGCAGAAAAGGCCTTTAAAGGTCTGTGTGATAAACTACTAATCTCAAATTCGGACGGAACATTGACATTGACAAAATGTTGCCAAGTGGGTGGATTAGGTGGTAAGCCTTACCGTGACGGCAGTTTCGAGTATTATATAGGAGAGAAAATGAGAGATAATGATGCTAAAGCAACAGGACCTTTCATTATGGGATGTATTGAGTTGAACAAATAATATAGAAGATAGAAATAATAAGAGATTTTCGACTATTGTTTCAATTAATGAACTAATAAAATGTAATACCATGAAAAAAGAACAAATTATCAAATCGATGTTATTTTTAATTATTCCTTTGTTTGCTATCTCATGTGATGGTAATGGTTTTATGGAATATGAAGAGACTGCATTGATGCAAAGAGATGCGCAGCAAGGACTGTTAAGTGATGGGGCAAGTGATAATATATGTATGGTTAATCTGAACTTATTCACAAAACCTTATTTTGATTATCAGTATAATACAGGTAAACATGTGGATGAATGCTTTGTATATATTGATAATCAGGAGGATTTAACAGGGCGTCTTTCTTTACGTGGCGATGAAAATGTGAAATCTAATATTCCAATATCTTTTGGGAAACATCAAATTAAGTTGGATATACAAATTGATGGTGGAAAATCATACACGTACCCATTTGAGAGATGCAATGCGTTGGTCACTTTAAAGACAAAGGGTTCAAGTATTGTACTTTTCAATGATGTCGTTTCTCAAGAGAAAGGAGGATCTATAACAAATGCTTCTTTTGAAGTTAAATTTGATGTAGATTTTCCTTATGCTGAAAGCAATGACTACGTACTAGATATTACATTAGGATTTTATGATGAAACATATGATGACGGCTCTTCTGGTCCTTATGTAAACGGAAACGTTAGTGTGTATACTTATTATCAATGGACAGACATTACATCGGCACAAACTGTTTATTGTGACTTTATTCTTGGAGTTAGATACAATTCTACTCAAAAAGAGTATTGGTATAGTAAAGATTTTGAGCAAAATCTTTTTATTGATAAGAATGGAATGCTTGTTAATAATGTAAATTGGCTTGATAAAACAGTTAGATTACCAGATGGTGATGATATTGGTTATAAATTATTTCTGTTAACGGAAATTTGGGCCAAACTATACTCTAGTATTGGCGTTATGTCTGGCGAAACGGAAGTTTCATGGTATTCAGTTTATTATAGAAACAAAGAAAATGACGGAGAATATTCAGAATGGTATCCGGCTGACGAATTAGATACTTCCCTAGCATGGGTAGATGCTACCATTGATTTTTATTCAAATCTGGAGATTGTATGTTTTAAAACTAAAGAAATTCAAGATGCTTATGCATCTCAATGGGGCATTGTACCTTATAACTAAAAAGTCTTGATTTTTTATAAAAAGGTATGGGGCCGTATTATAGCTGAAAGATGATAAATTTCATCTAATAATTTTTGGGGGAGGAAATATTAATTCAAAATTGTGAAACAACGTAATTTTAGTGTAATCATTAAATAAAAATATTGATGGTAGTTTATTATTTAATTTAATTATATATGAAAAATATTACATTATTAAAAAGCAAAAAGTAGGAATATTGGCAGTTTCCTGTCTTTCCATTACTACTTTGTTTGCATGTGTTGATAAGGATGCTAGAAGTGATTTGAGTCCCAATTTGCCAACAGATCAAGCGCAAAATGGGGATTTTGGTGATCAAGGGGGAGGTTCGGATCAGGGGCTTAATTTCCCGGTTTTTGATGATGGAGTACTTGCTTTTCCTGGTGCGGAAGGATATGGGAAAAATGTAACAGGTGCTCGTGCAGGTGAGGGACGGGAAATTTATCATGTGACTAATTTGAATGATGCGGGTCCTGGATCTTTTCGTGATGCAGTAAGCAAACCTTGGCGCATTATTGTCTTTGATGTATCTGGTGTTATAAAATTGAGTAGCAATCCTATTGTTTTGAAAAGTAATCAGACAATTTTAGGACATACTGCTCCAGGTGATGGGATTGTTCTTTATAATGGACGTGTTTCTGCTTCAGGTGCACAGAACTTGATTGTTCGTTACTTGCGTATACGTATGGGAGCTGCATATCCTTCGGAACTGGATGCTTGCGGAGTAGCTAATGGAGCAGATATGATATTCGACCATTGCTCTATGACTTGGGGAAGAGATGAATGTTTTTCTATCAATCCTGATGGTAAGGGAACTGCCCCAAAGAATATAACAATACAAAATTCTATAATCGGGCAGGGTTTGCAGAATCACTCGTGTGGTGGCTTAATGCAAACTGATATATCGAATGGGTGTACAATCTTCCGCAATTTATATATTGACAATAAAACTCGAAATCCGAAAGTTAAAGGATTAAACCAGTTTGTTAACAACGTTGTGTATAATTGGGGAAGTGGAGCTGCTTATAATATGGGTGGTGATTCTTCAGGTAAATCGGAAACAACTATTGAAAATAACTATTTTATAGTTGGTCCCTGTAATAATTGGCAAAATGTGGAAATTGCACCTAAAGTATATGAGGCGCAACAGGTACCAATGAATCCTGCAAGACCATTTACTGGTGGTAACAGTGATTTTAGAAGTTATTGTAAAGGTAACTATTATGACTATGACAAGGATGGAGCATTGAATGGAATAGAGATAACAGAAGTGAATTGGTCACAATATTGTAGTGGCTCTCCTACACTTCTTGAAGCTCGTTCTGATCTACATCCAATTATACGCAGTCAGAAAAGTGCACAGGAAGCTTATGAATGGGTAGTTGAAAAAGTGGGTGCTTATCTTCCGGTACGTGATGAAGTAGATAAATACTTGATAGATGAACTTACTTCGTTGGGAGGAAAAGGAACGATTATTCAAGATGAACGTAAAACAGAACAATTTCCGTTGGGAGGTCCTGGTACAATAAATGCTGCACAGAAACCTCTGGATTCAGATAATGATGGGATGCCGGATGCTTTCGAAGATGCATGGGGACTGGACAAATATGATCCGACAGATGCGGTAAAAGAGGCTAAAAATGGCTATTTGAATATAGAAAATTATGCCCTTTCGTTGGAATATCCTGATGAATATGAGTATGAACTTAATAAGAATAAACAATAATCAATTTGTGTAATATGAAAAACATGACATTTACAACAGTACTACTTTGTATACTGTTCATGCCTTTCTTTATCTCCTCATGTACAGATAAGATAGATGAACATTATGAAGAACCTGAATGGTTGAAAGGTAGTGCTTGGGAAGTCCTGGAAGATAGAGGGAACTACTCGCTATTTTTGCAGGCAGTAGAGTTGGCAGGTTTTAAGCCTATTATGGAGGGAAAAAGTATCCTGACTGTGATGGCTCCGGATGATACGGCTTTTTCGGCCTATTTGGAGAAGCACGGCTATTCCGACATCAGTGAAATAAATTTGGATGAATTGAAAAAAGTGATTGGTTTTCATCTGCTTTATTATTCTTACAATAAAAATAAGTTGGTGAATTTTCGTCCGGAAGGTGATTTAATAACTGATGAGGAAATGAATAAAAATGCGGGTCTGTATTATAAGTTTCGTACACGTAGTAGTAATGTTCCTACTATGGAAGTAGAGGCTTCTACGGGTAAACGACGCATGGTTTATCATCTGGACCGTTTTATTCCGGTTTTCTCTTACCGTTTTTGGGATACAAAAAAATTGGATGCAGCATCTAATTATACCTATTTTTATCCTAATTCCACATGGAAAGGGACAGGGGGATTCAATGTTTCCAATGCTGCTGTTAGTGAATATGAAATTTTGGCAGATAATGGTTATGTATATATTGTTGATCAGGTAATTGAACCTTTGGAAACCATTTATACCCAGTTGGAATCAAATGAAAATTATTCAATTTTTTTCAACTTATATAATGAAAATACCACTTATACGTATGACGCTACCTTATCTAAAGATTTTGGAGCAGCCTTGGGGGCCGATTCACTTTTTATTCATACACATGGTACTTCTTTGCCTGCTATAGCAGTAGAATGGTATTCAACGAAATATTCGGATGTAGCCAATAATGCTTCAAAAGCATATAGTGTATTTGCACCGTCAGATGTGGCTATGAATAATTTCTTTGATAATTATTGGGAAAAGGGTGGATATGAATCTTTGGATGATGTAGATGATTTAGCAATGAAATATATGTTGAATCAATTTATTTATAAAGATGGAATTGCATTCCCTGATGAAATTACGAGTGGAAAAGTTAAGAATATGTATGACATGGTCTTTAACTTCGATCCTTCTAAGGTGACTGATAAATCAATGTGTGTCAATGGTGTCTTTTATGGATTAAATACAATGGATACACCTATTTTGTTTGCTTCTGTAGTCGGACCGGCTTTCCGTAACAAAGATTGTAATTATTATCTTTACATGTTGGATGGGACTGGACTGATAACTGCCTATTCTTCACAAGATACGAAGTATGTCTTGTTAGTGCCTACTAATGAACAAATAGAGTCAGAAGATATTTACTTGAGAACTTATGCGGATGGAAGTAAGTTACAACAAGAAACCGAGGATGGATTGGTAGATGTTTCTTCTTCTGTAATGAGAACTATTGTAAACATACATACGGCTACAGGTGTAGATGGACTGAAAACAAATGGGACACAGGTTCTAGCTACACAAACCGGTTTTAATTATTGGTATGTGAAGGACGGGAAGATAACAAGTAGTGCAGCTTATAATCAAATTTTGGAACCGGATAATAATGTGGAACCTTTCTCTGAATTTACAGAAGTAAAGAACGGCAATGACAACTGGAATAATGGAAGAACTTATATGTATAGTGGAACAGCCTTGTTTCAAGCGCAAGAAGGTGATGGGTTACAACATAAATTAAGCGTTTGTAATGATAATCGTTATGTTTACTATCAGTTTGCACAGCTGTTGCAGAAAGCTGATATGGTAATGTCTAGCAACTATATATTCGGACTAGCAGGAGCTTCTCATGTTATAGGTTTTATTCCGACAAATGAAGCCATTAGTACAGCAATAGCTGCAGGGCAAATTCCGGGCATGGATGCGACCGGAGCGGTAACTAGTAGTTCGAAACTTCGTCAATACCTGCTTTCATATTTTATACGTGATAGGGAAAATGCACTTATTTCTTATCCTTATCCGGGGTCGGCTATGAAGAGTTCTACATATGTTACTGCTAGTGGAAAGTCTTTGACGTATACAGATTCCGGAAGTTCATTAAGCATAATGGTAGATGGAAAAGTGGCAAACGTGATATCTGATTATAATTTCTTCCCGTTTGCGTTTGACGACGGATGTTTTCAGTTGATTGATACAGTCCTTTGATATAACCGAATTTAATATGAATATGAAATTAGTAAAATACATGCTGATAGCGATACTTGTTCTGGGGACAGGGGAAGTAGCCGCACAGGTACAAGTCGTGTCCGGTAAGGTGACCGAAATGCTGGGAAATCAGATCGAACCGATAGTAGGTGCGAATGTGAATATTGTGAACGCTCAAAACCGTTCTGTAGGAGGTGCGGTGACCAATTTGGATGGTGACTACCGTTTACAAATTCCTGCACAAGAAAACAATCTGACATTGGTATATTCATACATTGGTATGAAAACGAAACGAATCAAATATACTGGTCAGAAGGTATTGAATGTAAAACTGGAATCCAATGTGGAAACATTGGATGAGGTTGCTATCACTGCTAAACGTATCGAACGTAATAATATGGGTATCGGACATAAAGAGAATGTATCTGCGACCCAGAAAGTGATGATGGAAGATTTGATTGCTACTGCTCCGATAGCTACGGTAGAAGAAGCTTTACAGGGGCAGTTGAGTGGTGTAGATATTGCATTGAGTGCTGATCCGGGAGCGCGGAGTTCTATCCGTATTCGTGGTACCAGTACACTGAATGGCTCTGTCGAACCATTAATTGTGATTGACGGGGTTCCCTATACACAAGAGTTAGATGACGACTTTGATTTTTCTACTGCCAATGAAGAAGATTTAGGTGCTTTATTGAATATTGCTCCTACTGATATAGAATCGGTAGAAGTTTTGAAAGATGCGGCTGCTACGGCTATTTGGGGAACGAAAGGTGCTAACGGTGTGTTGTCAATTACGACTAAAAAAGGTAAGACTGGCAAGACTACATTTAATTTTTCTTCTAAGTTCACAGCAAAATTTGAACCGAATAGTATTCCAATGTTAAATGGATCGGAGTACATTGCTATGGTACAGGAGGCTTTGTGGAATAGTGCTAATTATACAGGTTTGAATGCAGATACTTATTTAAAGTATTTGTATGATACACCTGAAATTAACTACTCGCCCAATTGGAACTATTTCAATGAATATAATGTAGATACAAACTGGTTGGACGAGGTACGTCAGAATGCATTTACTACAGACAATACATTTTCTATGAGCGGTGGTGGTGAAAAGGCCACTTATCGTCTGTCACTGGGATATTTAAGTGAAGGAGGTACAACCATCGGTACAGGGCTGAAACGTTTCAACTCATCTTTGCGTGTAGACTATAATTTCTCGGATAAGTTGAGGTTTGGAGCAGATTTCTACTTTACACAGTCAGATAAGGATGATAACTGGGCACCAAAAGATAGCAACGTACGTTCGGAAGCGTTTAAAAAGATGCCAAATAAATCTCCTTATTATATGGATGATAATGGAAACCGTTCTTCACAGTATTTTTCTTATCAGACAAAGGATTGGGAAGGTGAATTTAAGGCAAGTAACAATAGTGCCTCTCATTTTAATCCGGTAGCTATGGCAAACGAGAGTTATAAAAATACTATGTCACGTGATAGCCGTGCTAATTTCCGTATTGATTATAAAATACTTCCGTATCTGACGTATTCGGCTTATGCTTCTCTTAAGATGTCGACTACTACAACAGACAAATTCCTTCCTCAAGTTGCTACGGGAGTGGCTTGGACAAGTGAATATGCCAACCAAAGTACTGCTGCTTCTTCAGAGAGTCTAACGTTGCAAACGGAAAACAAATTGATATTCAATAAAAACTGGAAGGATAAACATAATTTGATTGCAACTGCTGTATTCCGTACTACGCAGGCTACCAGTTCTAGTGCTACAAGTACTTCTTATGGTAATGCTTCATCTGGTCTTGCAGATCCGATTACAGGTAGTTCTGTTTATAGTCTGGGTTCAGGGGAGTCGGAAGCACGTAGTATTTCCGGAACCGGTTTGATTAACTATACTTTGTTGGATCGTTATGTATTTCATACTTCTGCAACGATGGATGCTAATTCTGCAATGGGTAAGTCAGAACGTTTGGGTATTTTTCCTACTGTGGGAATTTCTTGGAATATGCAAAATGAACCGTTCATGAAAAATACAGAAGACTGGCTGGATGAAATCAAACTTCGTTTCAGCATCGGACAAAGTGGTAATGCTCCCAAAGGGACGGCCGCTTATTATGGAGCTTATAGTTCACGAGGAGAATATATGGATATGTCTGCTATTTATCCTAGCAGAATGCAGTTGAACAATTTGAAATGGGAAACTTCAACAGAATATAATTTGGGTGGTGATTTTAGCTTTTTCCATGGCAAGTTAAGGCTGACTTTTGAGTGGTATAATAAATATATTAAAGATTTGCTGCAGAAAGAACCGAAAATGCCGACTACTACAGGATTCTCTAAGAATAAATGGTACAACTCTGGAAGAATGGAGAATAAAGGATGGGAGGCCCGTATCGATGGTGTATTGTATGAAAAGAAAGATTGGCGTGTTAGTGCCTATGTTAACTTGAGCCGTAACACGAACGAAATTACCGAACTGCCTGAAACAATGAATCCGGAGCCTTATACCTTTAAAAATGGTGAGTATGCTATTCGCATTGAAGAGGGACGCCCGTTTGGTTCTTTCTATGGTTATCGTTACAAAGGAGTCTACCAAAATCAGGAGGCTACTTATGCACGGGATAAAGAGGGAAATGTTATGAATGATGTGAACGGTAAACCAATTGTTATGAAGAATGGTGCTAAGCAGGTATGTCCGGGTGATGCTATTTATGAAGATATTAATCATGATGGTGTGATAAATGAATACGATATTGTTTATCTGGGCAACTGTAATCCGATTCTTACTGGTGGTTTTGGCTTTACCGTTAAATATAAGCGTCTAAGTTTGAATGCATTATTCTATGGTCGTTTTGGACAGAAAATTATTAATGCGACTCGTATGGATAATGAATCTATGTATAATGCCAATAACCAAAGTAAAGCGGTTTTGCGGCGTTGGAGAAATGAAGGAGATAATACGGATATTCCACGTGCTTTATATAATGAGGGATATAACTATTTAGGGTCAGATCGTTTTGTAGAAGATGCTTCTTATGTTCGTTTAAAGACTTTGTCGTTGAGCTATTCCTTGCCTAAAAAGGTGTGCAATTATTTAGGTATCAATACGCTTAATTTCTTTGTTACTGGTTATGACTTGTTAACTTGGACTGGTTACACAGGACAGGATCCAGAAGCGTCTCTTCCTACTTCGGCTTCTAAACTGTCGAAAGATAGTGCAAATACACCTTGCTCTCGCCGTTTTTCTTGTGGTTTAAATTTGAATTTCTAATACATTTACAGACATGAAGAAACTGATTTATATAGGGATAATGGCAGGTAGCCTGCTGCTGAACAGTAGTTGCAGCGATTGGTTGGACTTGCTTCCCAAAAATGAACAAGTGACTGACGCTTACTGGAAATCGAAAGAAGATGTAGAAGCGGTCATTGCTTCCGGTTATTATTATATGCGTTCCTCCTGCCAGTCATTGCTAAAATGGGGAGAACTGCGAGGAGCATCTATTTGTACCTTGACAGGTGATAAGGATGGAATGAAGTTGCAGAATTTCCAGTTGGATGGAACAGAAGCTATTTGTAAATGGGAGAACATGTATCAAGTGATCAACATGGCCAATGTGGTCATCGCTCATGCTCCGGGAGTACGTGAAATAGATGACACCTATACAGAAGGTGCAATGAATGCACATCTTTCCGAAGCTTATTTCATGCGAGCATTAATGTATTTTTACTTGGTACGCAATTTTAAAGAAGTGCCTTTGGTAACAACTCCTTATGAGGATGACTCTACTCCGTTTTCTATTGCCAAATCTTCAGAAGAAGAAATCTTGAAGCAAATTAAGGCGGATGTGCAAACAGCTCTTGACTCTGGAGGTGCGAAGGAATTTTATGATAATGATAATTGGAATGCTTCCAAAGGACGGGCTACTAAATGGGCTTTGTATGCATTAATGTCGGAAGTTTCCTTGTGGACCGAAGATTATGATACTTGTATTAAGTATGCAGACCTATTAATCAACGCTACTGCATCACGTCGTCCGGCATTTATTACAATTCCGGAGAACTGGTATACAATTTTTAATCCGGGGAATAGTAATGAATCCATTTTTGAAGTGAACTGGGATGGCAACACCTATAGCCAGACGGGAGGGCCAAGTGCTATGTATACGACTGGTACAAATCCCAATTATCGATATTCTACTAAAATGGGTGAGGATTTGGTCAATGATTTTGAAGAGGTTATGGCAGGAAAAGATGCAATCCGTAGCCAATTTGGTGCTTTTATAGCTTATACTGATGGAGAGAACATCGTTCATTGTATATGGAAATATGAGATGGGCGATACCGACCCAACGAATCCGGATGCAATACGTTTGAAAGATGATGCTAACTGGATTATTTACAGAATGGCAGATGTCATGTTGATGAAGGCGGAAGCATTAATTTGGAAAGGAAAGGAAAATTGGCAGGAGGCTGTTGATATTATAAATCAGATCCGTACTCGTGCTAACTTGCCTGAAAAAACTATAGCTTTAGATGAGGAGGATGAAAGCTCAATGATGGAAAACTATTTATTGCCGGAACGTAATATTGAATTGGCGGCTGAAGGTAAGCGTTGGTATGACATGATACGTTATGCCAAAAGTAAGAACTATGCTCATAAATCAGCTTTTATTGCTTTGGTTCAGCAATACAATACAACAGCGAATGCTAGTTGGATACGTTCAGTTCTTCAGAATGAATATGCATGGTATTTACCAATTCACGCGGATGAAATTGAAAATAACAACTTATTGGTACAGAATCCATATTATGGAATAACAGGTAATAATTAATAAACAGCCATTTATGAAGACTTTAGGAAATATATATTTATTATTATTGGTTGCATTATTCAGTGCATGCAACGATCCCTATGAAGACTCTACTTATCAGGTTTATGATATGAATCCGGTATCGTCTTATCTGGAAACTCGTTCTGATGAATTTTCCGAGTGGATCACCGTATTGAAGTATGCAGATTTGTTTAATGCCGTGAATCAGGCTTCGTCTTATTTTACGGTATTGGTTCCTACAAATGAAGCTGTGCGCAGTTTCTATACTAAAAAGAATGTATCTTCTATTCAGGAATTGGGAAAAGACTATGCCCGTAGTCTTGCTGAATATCATATCGTGAATGATTCTATCAATCTGAATACTTTTGTTCAAGGAGGTAAACTGGAAGCTAAAACTCTTTCGGATGATTATCTTTCCGTTTCTTTTGATGAAAGTTCGGAGGCTGGAGGATTTAATTCAATTTATGTGAATAAAGAAGCGCATGTAAAGGAACTGGCTATCCAAGTGTCTAATGGATATGTGTATGTATTGAATGATGTGATGTCTCCTTTGGTGGAAAGCCTATATGAACGTATCAGTGAAAGTAGTAATAAATACTCCATTTTTGTTGATGCTTTGGAACAAACAAGTTGGAAAGACAGTTTGAGTACTATTTACGATGAAATAAGGCAGGAAGATAATACGGTTATTCAGCAAAAACGGAATTATACGTTGCTGGCTGTATCAGATGATACCTATCGTTCTGAAGGAGTTACTTCTGTTGCTGATCTGGCTGCTAAAGTAGGTGCAATAGGAACAGACTATAAAGATAAAGCAAACGAATTATTTCGCTATGTGGCATATCATGTGATTGGTGGAAGTTACTCTGTTTTTGATTTCAACAATTTTAGTGGAGGTGCAACTACACGATTGTGGACTACCAAAGCAGATGCAGTATTGGAAGCATCTATGCAGAGTGGCAATAAGTTGTATTTTAATTATAAAGGAGAAATTGATGGTCAATCGGTGAAAGCGATGTTTGTTGAAGACGGTTCCGATGTACAGGCTAAAAATGGTATTTTACATGAAATAGATAGCTGGTTGCCTTTGTGGGAATCCGAGATTCCGGTGCGCGTAGAATGGGACTTTGCTGATTATGAGGAGGTAGCTTCTTGGGTGAATGGTGGTTATGGTGATCCGGACCAAAAGTATCAGACGGCAGATGAAAAAGAGCGCCAGTCGGATGTCTCTTCGCTCTCTTGTTACACCGTAGATGCCAGGAGCACTCTTACATCTCTAGATGGTCAAAACGGCGGATATTATCGCGTGGGCTATGCAACTCCGAAGACAAAAGGCTCGGACTGGATCAATTGTAAAAATACAGATCATATCTATTTGAATTTGGGATATAATGGTTCCGTTACCATGAAAACACCAATTCTGATAGCTGGCAAATATAAAGTGACGTTGAAAGTTACTTATGCAAAATCAATGGATTTTATGCGTACAATGACTAGTGGAAGTAATGGAGGTAAAATTAAGTTTACATTTGATGATGACACCGATACAGATGTCGAAGTTCCTATTTATGCGAGTATTACAGCCAATGAATTAGGACGTTATGATGTAGTTATTTATGATGAGATTGAATTCTCAAAGACGAAGGTTCATTCTATGAAGATGTTGGTTGCCGATCCGGCTGCTTCTTCTCATAACAAGTTCCGTATCCAATTAGATTATATGACTTTTGAACCGATAATTGAAGATGAATAGACACATACTTATGAAAACTATAAAATATATATTGTCATCTATATTGCTGATAAGTGGTATATATGCATGTAATGATGACTGGGATTCTCATTATTCCCAGGAAGAACAGGTAGTGAATAATGTAAATATTACAGTAGTCAACAAGTCGGCTGTTGATTATTTACAGTCGCAACCGGAATTGAGTTCCATGTACCAATTGTTCAGTGAAACAGGAGTGCTGGATGAAATGGTTGAGAAGAATTTGTTGTTCACTATTTTAGTGGTTAGTGACGAGAATGCATTATCTCGTGCAGTTGCTACAGATGATAGAACTTTTTTGGCTAAATCACACATTTCGGATATTTCTCTTTCTCCGTCTAATCTGTCGGATGGACAACGTGTGTTGATGTGGAATGGAAAATATATTAATGTGTCGAAGGTAGAAAATGAAGATAATGATACTTCTATCTCGTTCAACGGTATAGCTGTGAAAAAGATAACGAAGGTGAACAATGGCTATGTTTATGAAATGGAGGATTATGTGGAAACTCCTAAATCATTATATGAGTTGATTGAAGGGTTAGGAGATGATTATTCTATTTTTAGGGAGATGATTATGGAGCGTAATCAGTTGACATTTGATAAAGAGGCCAGTAAAATTATAGGTGTCGATGAAACCGGAAGTAACGTCTATGATTCTATTTTCACGGTTACTAATCCTTATTTTGAGGCTGAAGGTTTTAATATGATGTCAGAGTCATTATCAGCGACTGTATTGATTCCTTCTAATGAAGTTGTCAATCGTGCGTTGGCTACAGCCCGTAACAAAATACAGGAATGGGGAATGCAACGGGAGGACTCTATTCTGAAAAACTGGACTTTTCAATCAATGTTCTTTAATAAAAAACTTACTAAATCGGATTTTGAAGATAATATAGACTTGAATTCTATTTTTAGTAAACAGTGGCGAACTACAGTACAAGAGGTGGATTTGGAGAATCCTGTATCTCTTAGTAATGGTGTTGCATATTATGTGAAAGAACTGAAGATTCCTACTAATGTATTGATTTATCGTGTCAAAGATTTTATGAGATGGTATGAGTATCTGTCAGAAGAAGAAAAAACGCTTTATTTTGATAGCGAAAATCTAACTTTTGATAAAATGGATACGAAAGTGACAGCATGGTCAGGTTGGCCTGGTGTTTTCCCAACTATAATCAATCGCGTCGTACGTTTTAAATTAACAGATTCTGCTACTAAAGAGTACACATTGGATTTTACAGGTTTTAGTTATGATGAAGTAACTAGAGTCGCTGCTCCGTATAAGATACCTCCTGGTGAATATGATTTGTGTTTGGGATTTGAGCAAAAAATGGGACATGACGTGGAAGTTTCTTTTAATGGAGAGTATGTAGGAACAGTTACAGCCTCTCAACTGACGAAGACTGATTGGCACTATGATCGTGGCGGACAGGGATATCCTGAAGGGTATGACACTTCTAAAGCGACAGATAAAAATAAAACAAAGTACGATCGTGATGGAGCAAAAGTTGGTGTAGTCACTATTGGAGGCACTCAACCGGTAAATGTGGTTATTAAATTCCATGGAATAAACGCAAGCAAATGTTGCTTCCACCACTGGTGTCTGAGACCAACAAAGAACTGTTATTAATTTTGATAAGGAATCAATATGAAGACAATAAAAATCATATTTACAACTTTGCTGTTATTACTGTCGGTTGCCAGTGTATATGCGCAAGGACGTAAAATTAGCGGTAAAATACTTTCACCGCTGAATAAACCGATTGAAGGGGCTATCATTTCGGCTGTAGGAAGTAAAGATGCGAAAACCGGAGTTGACGGAACTTTCAAAATGGAGTTGAAAGAGAATACGACTCAAATTTCAGTGTGGGCAGCTGGTTATTATCCGGAAACTCGCTTGGTAGATGATAATTCACAAGTGGTTATTCTGATGATGCCGGAGAGCACATATAAATATAATGAATCGGCTGTATTACCTATGAGAATCGAAAGTTCCCGTCCGGAACTGACTTCTGCGGTGAATATCAATAAAAAAGATTTCACGCAGGGAAGTATGAAGATAGATCGGGCTTTGGCAGGACAGGTAGCAGGCTTGAAGACCACCCGTGCAGGTGGTATGCCAGGTGAAGGAAGTTATATGAACTTGCGTGGTATTCGTTCTTTTGTAGGTTCAAATGCTCCGCTTGTGGTAATTAACGGTGTACCCTATTTACCTGATTCTCGTGAATCACAATTGATAAATGGATTTTCGAGAGATATATTTCAGGCATATAATATTCAAGATATTCAAAATATCACTGTACTAAAAGGAGCGGAGGCTTCTATGTATGGTTCGATGGGGTCGAATGGTGTTATTCTAATTGAAACAGATGGTGCAACTTCCGATAATTTGGATACGCGGGTCAGCTTTTATGGGCAGTATGGGGTGAATTGGAATAATAAACGTATGCCATTACTTACAGGTAATGATTACAAATCTTACCTTTCGGATATTGGTATGACTTATTTCGGTAATATGGAAGGATTTTTCTCGGAATTTCCTTTTTTGAGTGATCCCAATAGTAAATACAATTACTTGTATAACAATACCACAGATTGGCAAGATGAAATTTATAAAAATGGTTTTGTAACAGACAACCTGTTTCGTGTAGAAGGTGGTGATGCTATTGCCAAATATGACCTTTCATTAGGATATGCGCTGGAAAATGGACTGATGGATTACACTAAAAGCCAGCGTTACCATACACAATTGAATACAAATGTTTTGATTAGTAAATGGGTGGAGATGACAGCAACGGTCGGTTTAGCTTATCTGACAGGCAATTATCAGCAACAGGGAATGGATAATGTTAGCAATCCGATCTTAGCAGCTTATTCACGTGCTCCGTTGTTAAGTCCTTATAAGAAAGATAATGATGGTAATATTTTGGATACTTACTCTACTTATTACTATGGCAATTCAACGAATATGGATTTTGCAGTCAGTAATCCTTTAGCTATCGTCAATACACTTGATGGTCGTAACCGACAGTATGATGTAAATTTCAGACTTGGATTGGTTTACAAGCCTTTCAATGGATTATCGTTCAATGGTACATTTGGAATGTTTTATAATTATAATAAAGAACACCTATTTATTCCCGGACTATCAGATAAGAGTATTTTGCCGATTGTCGATCAGTATGGTAATGCAGAAAATACCGTGAAGGAAGGTGTAGGTGAAACTTTGAACATTTTCGCAAATGGTAATGTACGTTATCAGAGACTTTTTCAAGGTATCCACCATTTGAATATTCTTGCTGGTGCTCAAATGTTGATTACTCAAAATAAGTATGAAGGTGGTGCAGGCCGTAACACTCCGAATGATTTTTATCAAACATTGGGAGATACAAAAACAATCGGACGCTACTTTTACGGTTATCAGGAAAAATGGAACTGGGCGAATTTTTATGCTCATGCTGATTATACCTATCGTGATATGGTAGCAGCTTCTTTGAATGTGGCGGCTGATGGTGCGTCCTCTGCCGGTACTTATGGAAACCACTTTTATATATATCCTTCCGGTGGTGTGACTTTGCTCGGAAAAGGTTGGTTGCCATTGACTAACTCTACATTAGTAAATCGCTTAAACTTGCGTGCGGAATATGGTTTGTCCGGTAACAGCCGTTTCTCTTCCAATCTTGGAAAATATTATTATACAAGTTTACCTTATATGACTACTTCCGGTATTGTTCGTGCCAATATATCAAACACCACTTTGAAACCGGAGAAGAACATACAATTCAATCTAGGATTGGATATGAGTCTGTTGCGTAACCGTTTGGAAGTGACATTGGATTATTATAATAATCTGTCCAAAGATGTCATTTTTGCAGTACCTCATACATCGGCACTTGGTTCTCTAAACTATTATGCAAATTGTGGAGAAATAAAAAATAGAGGTGTAGAACTGGCAGTGCAAGCTTCTTTGGTTCGTACACGTGATTTCGAATGGATTATAGGTGGTAATATTGCCCGCAATGAATCGGAGGTGGAGTCATTAGGAAACACATCACAATTGATTAATAGCTATAGTGATGGTGCGCAGTTGGTTTCCCGTGTAGGAGAGTCTCCTTATCAGTTCTATGGTTATCAGACGCTTGGGGTATTCTCTACACAGGCTGAAGCAGATGCTGCTAATCTGGTCAATCAAAAAGGACAGGCTTATCAGGCAGGAGACATCCATTTTGTAGATCAGAACGGTGATGGGCGTATCGATAGTAAAGATCGTGTCTCTTTAGGCAGTGCCGCACCGAAGTATTTCGGTGGCTTTTTTACACGAATCAGTTATAAATCTTTTGCATTGTCTGCAGAATTCTCTTATTCAAAAGGGAATCAGGCTTATAATGGTGTGAGACGTAGTTTGGAATCACTTTCTACTTTTGGCAATCAAAGTGCGGCAGTTGTAAACCGCTGGTCGTTGGAAGGACAACAAACTAATATTCCTCGTGCTCAATGGAACGACCCGATGGGTAACAATGACTTTTCGGACCGTTGGATAGAAGATGCTTCTTTCTTGCGTATGAAGAATGTTACATTTAGTTATAGTTTTGATAAGAAATTCTTGAATTTCTTCCGTTCCGGTACATTGTATGTAACAGGTGAGAATCTGTTGACAGCTACAAAATATTTAGGGTTGGATCCTGAATTCTCTTATTCTTATAGTGATGCTATGCAAGGATTTGACTATGCGAAAATGATGCAGCCTAAATCAATTAAATTTGGTGTTAATTTGAACTTTTAAGGATGATGAAAAAGAATATATTGAAATATGTGTTACTAAGTATGACATTCTTCTTAGGCGCATGCAACGATTTCTTCAATGTCGAGACGAAGAATGTATTAGATCATGACGGATACATCACCGAAGAAAGTGAGATGTATTCGGGGTATATAGGTATTATGACCAAAGTACAAGCCATTGGAGACAAAGTGATCTATTTGACAGATACACGTGGTGAATTGCTGGAACCAACTAAGAACGCTCCTAGTGAGTTGTATAGTATCTATAATTATGATACAGACCTGACAGGAAATTCGTATGCCGATCCGGCTGCTTATTACGATGTAATTATAGCATGCAATGACTACTTGTCAAAGTTGTATGATTATAAAACAGAAAATCCGGCAGCTATTAATCTGGATCATTATAAAGCTTTGGTTAGTTGTACACTTCGTGTGAAAGCGTGGATATATCTTACATTAGGTAAGATTTATGGAGAGGCTGTCTGGTTTAATGAACCGATTCGTGAGATGAAAGATTTGAATGACTTTCCTGTGAAAAATTTGGATGAGATAGTGGAAGGCTGCCTTGATTTATTAACTAAAGGGTTTGATGGAATAGATGGCACGAATACAATGTCATGGAAAGAATGGCTCGATCCTGATACGGAAACAGCAGAAAGTACATATCGTTATTGGGACTATATGACACCAGAATTCTTTGCATTATATGGAGAGTTATGTTTGTGGCATGGTGACTACCAGAAAACAGTGAATGTTATTTTGAATACAATGAATGCAAAGTTTGCCAGTACGGTGAATGATGCAACACAGTATATGCATAATGTGAAGTTGACAGGTACATATAGTAAGATTTGGGATAATACTAATCCTCAACCACAAGAGACTGTTTCTGCTATTATCTATAATTATCAAGGAAACCAAACTAATAGTTTGTTGAAACATTTTGGGACAGAATCACCCAATGAGTATCTGTTGGCTCCGTCACAGGTAGGAATGGATCGTTATACTGATCCGGATTTTAATCCGCTTGGAGGTGCTACTTCGGATAAGCGTTCTACTTATTATTTTGCGAAAGATAAAAGTGGTAATTATGTTATCCAAAAGTATCGTCCGTCAAATAGCACAGCGCGTACCTATGCTTATCAAGATGATGTGCATATTTATATTTATCGTGGCAGTGAGCTGTATTTCATGTTGGCGGAGGCTCTCAATAATTTGGGACGTGTAACGGAAGCATCGGCATTGATTAATCAGGGAGTGAATGGAAGTTTTCCGAATGGTGGAGTGACATGGGATGGTTTTACAGATGACTGGACCGGAGCTAGTACGTTAGGTACTCGTCGTTATCCGGACCTGGGTATTCGTGGGGCGTTTAACTTAGGTAATCGTGAGTTTACACGTGGAGATGCTAGAGCTAATGATGAAGCGATTCTTGATGAAATGATGCTTGAGTTTCCGGCAGAAGGAAAGATTTATCCTACTATGATTCGTATGGCACGTCGCTACAATGATCCAAGTATTATAGCTGATCGTGTTTGTCCGAAATATGCTGATCCGGAAGCTATTCGTGCTAAGATTAATGCAGAAGTTGGTGGAAAAGCAGGTTATTTCGTTCATTGGAATTTAAAATAAAGATCCTCAAATCATCCTTTGGTTTGGATTATTAGGGTGGAGTGACGCGGGTTTTTGAATGAGAATCCGCGTCATTTGTTTCAAAAATAAATACTTTTGTAAATAACAATAATAAAGAAAAATGAAAACATTCGCAGTATCTATTGCAGCACTTTTTATTTGGACAGCTTGCGGAGATGGAAATCAGCCGATAATTGACCGCGAGGCATTAGTAGAAAGGAATAGTCCTGTTGTGACGGCATTCGATTCATTAGCTTCACTTTCTGTAGGAAATGGAGAATTTGCTTATACGGTAGACATAACCGGATTACAGACGTTTCCGGACAATTATAAAAAAGGAGTTCCATTGGGAACGCAGAGCCAGTGGGGCTGGCATAGCTTCGCCAATCCGGACCGGCTTACTCCGGAAGAAACCCTGAAAGAATACGATTTTGGCAGGGGAAAGAAAGAACTTTACGCTACTCAATTCAAAGAAGAAGGCAGACAACAGGATGCCGCTAATTGGTTTCGTGTCAATCCGCATCGTCTTCATTTAGGAATTGTCGGCTTTGACGTGGAAGAAGGTACGGATATTGGACAGGTAACTGACGTTCATCAGAAACTTTGCTTGTGGGATGGAAAAATCGAAAGTCGGTTTAAATTAAACGGTGAAGATTATCAAGTGGAGACAGTCTGTCATCCTTCTAATGATATGATTGCTGCAAATATTACCTCTAAGGCGCATACCGGGATTTGTTTTCGCTTTCCGTATCCTACGGGCGCTCATTGTGATGATGCATGTAATTGGGAAGCCGTTGATAAACATACAACGACTATTGTTACTCAAAATGAATCTTCCGCAGTTTTGAAACATACTTTAGATAGCACAGAGTATTTCGTAATTTTGTATTGGGAAGGGAAGGCTACTTTCAATGAGAAAGCAAAACATTATTTTGTCCTGACTCCGATGGACGATCATTTAGCTTTTACATGTGCTTTTACTAGTACAGCTCCTTCAACGCAGCCTGTTACTGTAGCACAAACTCAAGAAGAAGCAAAAAACTATTGGAACTCGTTTTGGAAGGAAGGCGCAGCTGTTGACTTTTCGGCATGTACAGACCCACGGGCCAAAGAACTGGAACGGCGTGTGATACTTAGCCAATATTTGCTTGCTATTCAGAGTGCAGGTACTACTCCTCCGCAAGAGACGGGGCTTACCTATAATTCGTGGTTTGGCAAATTTCATCTTGAAATGATCTGGTGGCACGAAGCTCAATTTGCTCTTTGGAATCGTAGCAACTTACTTGACCGTACATTAGGTTGGTATGAAAAGGCTGAACCGATAGCGCGTCAAATAGCCCAAAGACAAGGGTTTGATGGTGTTCGCTGGATGAAAATGACCGATCCTTCAGGAACAGAAGCCCCTTCCAAAGTAGGAAGTTTTCTGATTTGGCAACAACCTCATTTAATTTATTTGGCAGAATTACTTTATCGTGCTGATCCGACTAAAGAAGTATTGGAGAAATATAATCGTTTGGTACAGGAGACTGCAGAATTTATGTACTCTTTTGCTACATACGATGAACTGGAAGGACGTTACGTATTGAAAGGTGCCATTCCTGCACAAGAAACGTTGCGTGCTGCAGAAACAGTTAATCCTCCTTTCGAACTTTCTTACTGGCATTTTGCCATGCAGACCGCCCAACAATGGCGTGAGCGTATGGGACAGCAACGTAGTCTGGAATGGGATGAAATGATCGACAAACTTTCTCCTTTGGCATCTAATAAAGAAGGGCTTTATCTGGCTGCCGAAACAGCTACAGATACCTATAAAGACATTCGTTATACTTCCGACCACATGGCTGTATTAGGTGCAGTTGGTATACTTCCGATGAATAAACTTATCCGGGAAGATTATATGAAAAATACATTGCACTGGATCTGGGATAACTGGAATTGGGGTAAAACCTGGGGATGGGATTATCCGATGACGGCTATGAATGCTGCCCGTTTGGGTGAACCGGAAAAGGCCGTCGGAGCTTTACTGATGGATAAACGCACAAACACATACTTGCCGAATGGTCATAATTATCAGGACGGTCGTTTACGTATTTATTTACCGGGTAATGGCGGCTTGCTGACTGCTATTGCGATGATGTGTGCCGGTTGGGACGGATGTACGGAGACTAATCCGGGATTTCCGAAAGATGGAACTTGGAATGTCCGTTGGGAAGGATTGAAGCCATTACCATAATCAAACACAAAAAAATATGAGTTATTTTCATCTGAATCTTATTTTAAAAGGAAAGCTGACTGTTTGTTGCCTCTTGATGTTGTCGGTGATACCATTAAATGCTCAAAGAGAGGCAAAGCAGATCGGTGACTTTAAAGAATCCATCTCCTTGAATGAACATCTGCGAGGTACAAAAAGGACGTTGCAATATTGTCCCGATGGTGATGAGTTTGTTTGTGTCAATGGTAAGAATCGGTATACCCGTGCTTTGTACGGTAGTCACAGTCCTTTTCGTGTAGAAACAAGTGACCGACCGGTTTTTGCTTTTTATAATAACGGACGCGGAGGAAATATAAGTTTCAAAGTCATTCTTCGTGACGGAACAGAATTGGCGCTTGATCGCACCGGGTATTGTGAATCCCGTTATTCGGCTGGAAAACGTACCTATTATTTGACAGACCCGTCTTGGGGAAAAGGAGAACTGCGTATTTCAGTATTGGCATTAGCCGATATGGATGGAGCTATTTGGCGTTTTTCTCCTTCGAATATGCCTAAAGGAGCTATACTTCGTTGGCAACATGGGGGAGCTACCGGAAAACGTTTGAGTCGTAATGGAGATATGGGGGTAGATCCGGCTGATTGCTTCGAACTTCCTGCCGAAGCGACTGACCTTGTCACAGGTGAACTTGCTTTGCAGAAAGAAGTATACTTGGTACGTGGGGAGGTTCCCGAAGGCTATAATGTCCGTAAACTCTATCAACAAGCGGAGGCAGCCTCTTTGGCGTTGGCTTCTCATTTGAAGATAGAAACGCCGGACCCTTATTTGAACACGTTGGGTGGTGCATTGGTCGCAGCTGCCGATGGAATTTGGGACGGACAGGTTTGGTTGCACGGTGCTATTGGCTGGCGTATGCCGTTAAGTGGGTGGAGAGCCGGATATACTGGTGATGCCTTAGGTTGGCATGACCGGGCACGGACTCATTTTGATGCTTATGCAGCCAGTCAGGTGACTGATGTCCCGAATACAATACCTCATCCGGCACAGGATTCTACAATGAATCTGGCGCGTTCGGAAAAACGTTGGGGAACTCCTCAATATAGTAATGGGTATATTTGCCGGAATCCTGAACGTAACAACCAGATGCACCACTATGACATGAATCTTTGTTACATGGATGAATTGTTATGGCACTTCAACTGGACGGGAGATACTGCGTATGTCCGCAAAATGTGGCCTATGATTACCCGCCATCTAGCTTGGGAAAAATTAAATTATGATCCGGACAATGATGGTTTATATGATGCATACGCTTGTATTTGGGCAAGTGATGCGCTTTACTACAACAGTGGCGCAGTCACCCATTCGTCGGCTTATAACTACCGTGCCAATAAAATGGCAGCTTTTCTTGCTTCTTTGATAGGCGAAGACCCTTCACCTTATCAGAACGAAGCCGAGCAAATATTGAAAGCGATGAATAAGCGTCTTTGGATGCAGGGCAAAGGTTGTTGGGCGGAATATCAGGATTTTATGGGACATCGCCGGCTTCACGAAAGTCCGGGATTATGGACTATATACCATGCACTCGATAGCGACGTTGCCGATCCTTTTCAAGCTTATCAGGCTACACGGTATGTTGATACGGAAATACCACATATCCCCGTGTATGCCGATGGACTGGAAGAGGGGTATGCAACGATTGCCACTACCAATTGGTTACCTTATTCCTGGAGTATCAATAATGTGGCTTTCGCAGAGGTGATGCATACAGCTTTGGCCTATTTCCAGGCAGGACGTCCGGAGGAAGCATATCGATTGATGAAAAGTTCATTTCTGGATGGTATGTACTTAGGTAACAGTCCCGGCAATTTGGGGCAAGTCAGCTTTTATGATGCTGCCCGTGGAGAGTGTTATCGTGACTTTGGAGATCCGATAGGGGTAGCTTCCCGATTACTGGTACAGGGGTTGTATGGCATTTTACCCGATGTATTGAACGGGAAGATGGTGATTCGTCCGGGATTTCCTGCAGGATGGTCAAAAGCTTCTATTTCTTTGCCTGACATAACCTATCACTTTGTCAGGGAGAATGATACAGATATTTACCGGATAGAGCAACGTTTTAAGGCACCTTTGGCATTGACATTACAAGTGAATGTCGGAAGAGAAAGGATTCATTCTGTGAAAGTAAATGGGAAAGAAGTTGACTGGAGCTTTGCGGAAGCTGCTTCCGGTTATCCGGTGGTTGTTATTCCTGCTTCTTCTGCCCAAAAAGCAATTGTCGAAATTGTGTGGGGAGGAAACAGACTGAATCCGGTTCTGCCTGAAATACAGGCGGAGGCTTTAGTGGAGATCCGTATTCCATCCATTTTAGGGGCGGTATTCGGTGAAATATATGATCCGCAGGGAGTGCTGATACAACCGAATGTTAGTAATACATCTATAAGAAGTAAGGTCAATGATCATTTGGGGCATCATACATTCTTTGTTCGCATGAAACAAGGACAGATGGAATGGTGGCAGCCTGTAAACGTACAGATTACGAAATCGGAAAAATCACCGGTCATTCTTCCTTTCTCACAGGTGAATACGTCAGAGTGCCGGATGATGAATATGGATTCTTTGTTCAATGCGAATGTGACTGATATTTTCCGGAATGAGTATCTGACACCCCGTTCGCCTTATACCACTTTGCAACTTCCTGTTCAGGGCATTGGCGAGTGGTGTCATCCGAAATTAACTGCTGATATTGATGATGCAGGTTTGCGTGCCTTGGTACGTGATGAGATGCTGACTACCAAACTGGGTGTGCCGTTCCGAACATTGGCTCAAGGAAGCAATATTGCTTTTACTTCGTTGTGGGATAATTATCCCGACAGTTTGAGTATTCCGCTTTCCGGTCGGGCTTCTCATGCCTATTTAATGATGGCAGGCAGTACCAACCACATGCAGTGTCGCATTGCTAATGGTATTGTTCGTGTATACTATACAGATGGAACTTCTGATGTATTGGAATTAGTGAATCCGGATAACTGGTGTCCTATTGAGCAAGATTTCTATGTTGATGGTCAGGCATTCACCGTTGTTTCTCCCCGTCCTTATCGCATTCATTTTAAGACGGGTTTGGTTAGCAATGACTTGGGAAAGAACTTAGGCATAAAGGGTGTTTATGGACGTTCCATCGAGGGAGGAGCAGGTGTACTTTTGGACATGCCTCTGAATCCTTCCAAAGAGTTAAGTCATCTGACGTTGGAAACACTTTCAAACGATGTTGTTATCGGTTTGATGGGAGTTACATTGCAATAAAATAAAAATAACATATTAATAAAAGGATAAGAATTATGATGAGAAGAACTATTAATTTACTACTGATGTTGCTTTTTGTGGCAGAGGTAACATCTGCGAATACTGTTGATTTTGATAAAGCATTTAAAGAAAGCGCCCGTATCGAAAAACAGATTAAACGGACCTCTTTCCCGAAACGAACATTTCTTATAACTGATTTTGGAGCAAAAACGGATGATGAGGCTAATCCTTGCCATGAAGCCATTAATCAGGCTATTCTACAGTGCAGTCTGTCAGGAGGTGGCACGGTAATTGTTCCTAAAGGTACTTTTTATACCGGACCTATTACTCTAAAGAGCAATGTGAATTTCCATCTCGAAGAGGGAGCTGTTTTGAAATTCTCTACAGATCAAAGCCTTTATTTTCCTGCTGTTTTAACCCGTTGGGAAGGAATTGATTGCTATAATGCTCACCCCTTGATTTATGCTTATGGTGAAAGCAATATTGCCATAACCGGAAAAGGGATTATCGATGGACAAGGTAGTATGGAAACTTGGTGGCCGATGTGTGGAGCCGTAAAGTATGGTTGGAAAGAAGGCATGGTGGCTCAACGCAATGGAGGTCGTGAACGTCTGTTGATGTATGGTGAAACATCGACTCCTGTCTACAAGCGTCTGATGAAGCCGGAAGATGGTATGCGTCCGCAGCTATTGAACTTACATTCCTGCCACACCATCTTGATTGAAGGTGTTACTTTGTTAAACTCTCCATTTTGGGTGATTCATCCTCTTTTCTGCGAGAGCTTGATTGTTAGCGGAGTGACTGTTTTCAATCGTGGACCTAACGGAGACGGATGTGATCCTGAATCTTGTAAGAATGTGTTGATTGAGAATTGTACATTTGACACGGGTGATGATTGTATTGCCATTAAATCAGGACGTAATGAAGACGGGCGTAAATGGAATATTCCCAGTGAGAACATTATCGTACGTGGTTGCATGATGAGAAATGGACATGGAGGAGTAGTGATCGGCAGTGAGATTTCCGGTGGTTACCGTAACTTGTTTGTAGAAGACTGCCGAATGGATAGCCCGAATCTGGATCGTGTCATTCGTATTAAGACGAGCACTTGTCGCGGAGGACTTATAGAAAATGTATTTGTTCGTAATGTAACGGTAGGACAATGTCGTGAAGCAGTGCTGCGCATCAACTTGCAATATGAGAATCGGGAAAAATGTAAGAGAGGTTTTGACCCGATTGTTCGTAATGTGCATTTGAAAAATGTGACTTGTGAGAAGAGTAAATTAGGTGTGCTTATTATCGGATTGGAGGATGATAAACATGTATATAACATCAGTGTAGAGGATTCTCATTTTAATAATGTAGCCAAAGGAGCAAATGATATTAAAGGGGCAAAAGATGTTACTTTTAAGAACCTTTATATCAATGGTGAATTGGTGAAATAGGGTATAATTGTAGTAATTTAGAATATCCGAATATGAATGAAAAAGAAGATTTAGAAGAACTCCAATGTTTTGTTTCAAATATACAGAATGATTGGAAAACAGCTTATGATGCACAAATTTATATCACATCTCTGTCTGTAATAAGTAATCATGATTGGAATAAATTAGAACTTTGGATAAATCTTCATCAGGATGGTTTTATCTATAAGTTAAGACATTATTATCCTGCACTTTCGGAAGACGATATACATATCATTCTTTTATTACGTATTGATTTTAATAATGCTCAAATTTCAGAGTTGTTTCATGTTTTAGAGAGTTCTTTTAGAATACGGCGTAGTAGATTGAAGAAAAAAATGAATGTTGCTTGTGAATCTATTACAGATTTTGTCAAATCATTGTATTTAGAATAATTCTCTTTTTTATAGTAAAACCATATATAAATGTGTGTATAAGTAAATGTATACGCATTTGTATATGGTTAATATTTTTCTCTTAACTTAGAAATGTATTCTTTTGCAACAAATTATCATTGAAAAACATTTTTCATTCATACTAATATTATGGAAAAATACAGATTATCATCGTATGCAATATCGATAGAATTAGAAAGTGAACCTGACGATAGCCTATTAATACATGGCTATACCGGTGCTATAGATTTAATAGATAAGTCCATAGTAAGGTTTCTGATAGAAAATCCTTATTTTGATAGGGCTGTGCTACCTTGTGAAGAAAGTACAAAAGATACTCTTGAAAAAAGAGGATATATCACTTTACAAACAGAAGATGAAGAAAAAGAATACTTTAAACGTTTAGCAACAGCACTTTTTAGAAAAGAAAGTATGCTACGTAAAGGTTTTACTTTTCTAATTACCTATGATTGTAACTTTCGTTGTCCTTATTGCTTTGAAAAAGATATTCAGAAAGATGGAACAGCGTTCACCAAAGAGATGGTAGATAAAGCCTATCAAGCTATATTACAGATAGCACCAGACGAAAGACTACGCTCAAGGTCAATAACCTTGTATGGCGGTGAGCCTTTATTAAAGAGAAATAAGAATATTATATCTTATATTATTGAACAGGGTAAAGAATTAGGATTTAAGTTTTCTGCTATCTCTAATGGTTATGACCTGAAATATTATGAAGATCTTCTCTCGCCGGAAGATATTAGCTTTATTCAGATAACGATAGACGGCATTAGAGAACGTCATAATCAACGTCGTATTCATTATCAAGGATACCCTACATTTGATACGATTGTAGAAAATATTGGAATTGCTTTGAATAAAGGAGTTGCTATTTCAGTTAGAGTGAATGCTGATCGAAACAATATAGAAGATTTAGAGGGATTACAAACGATTTTTTGTGATTTGGGCTATACAGAGAACCCTTTATTTTCTATAAACTCTGCATTATTAAGAAATTATTCCGATAGTACAGAAAAAGCCTATCAATACTTCTCACAGAAAGATTTTATAGAATGGCATAAAAAACATGGCTTGGAATCTACTTGCCAAGATTATGGAGTATATCGTAGAATTCATGCAGCGATAAAACAAGGTAAACCTCTATCTTTTCGTTCTACTTTTTGTAGTGCTCAAACGGGTGGATTTGTGTTTGATCCATTTGGTAGAATTTATACATGCTGGGAGACTGTGAATCAAAAAGAACATTGTATAGGTAATTATTCTTTGAATAATGATATTGTTTGGAATGAGCAAGTCGAAGAACGTTGGAGAAAGACCTATCTTTTGGAGAATGCTATATGCGCAAGCTGTAAATACGCATTACTGTGTGGCGGTGGATGTCCGGCACAAAACTTACAGAAACATCGTTGTACGCATATGGAGGATATAGTTCATAATGCTGCGAATAAGGCTTATTTAAGCATTAAATAAAATATTAATTAAAATTTATTTTTATGGAACAAAATGAGAAAAAAGAACTACGTTCTTTGAATGTAGAGTTGCCAACTCTTTATGTTGAAGAATTGGAACAGCGGTTAGAAACCGATCCGTTGGCTATCGGTGGATTACTATCTGGAGATTTTGATGGAGTTGAAGCATATTCTTGTGGTAAAGATTGCGATGAATTTACTTGTGACGTTCATTGCGATGACCATTGTTCAGAGCATTGTGGAAGATTTCATTGTTCGGTAGATTAGGTAATTCCGTAATGAATTAAAGCTAATTATTGAATCTATTTTCAGTATATTCTCTCAATTGATTTGAGAGAGTATACTGATATGTAACTTCTATTTTTATTTTATATAGAATGAAAAATAATGTATTTTTAGTTTGTATGTTACTCTTTTCTATATCTGTTTTTGGACAGGAACTGAAAATTCAGGGGCATCTGATAGATGAAGAGAAACAAGACTTAGTGGCTGCAACTATACGCTGCTATCTGAATGACACGCTTTTTGTGGTAGGGGGAACTACGAATAGTAAAGGAGAATTTGAACTCAAACTTCCACATACGGAACAAAAGTACAAGCTATTAATCAGTTATTTAGGTTATAAAGAAACTACTTTAGTATTGAATCCGACCAAAGAGACCCTGATTCGTTTAGGAGAAATAACGATGGATAAGAAAGTGGTACAGATGCAGGAAGTAACTGTGCTAGCTCCCAATCGGATAAATACCGAAGACAAAATAATGGCATTCCCTACTCGCGAGCAGTTACGACACTCTTATGACGGATACAGTGCTTTGCGTGCGTTAATGATTCCGGGGCTGGAAGCTGACCCTCGAAGTGCAACTATCACTTATCATAGAGAAAACGTATTATTGTGTATTGACGGACGTGAGGCAACACGGGAAGAAGTGCAGAATCTAAACCCAAAAGATATTAAACGTGTAGATTTTTATTCTCAAGGTCGTTCCGATTACCCGGAAGCTTCTACTATATTAGATTATATACTTAAAGAACGGGATTACTTAGGAACAATCGCTTTAAACGCAAGGCATCAATTGAACAAACCAACAGGCACTGGACGAGGAACTGCCCAGTATTTTGAAGGAAAATCTGAATGGGCTGTATCAGTATCGGACAATTATACTCATTTTAGAAATCATGACGAAGGATATACCGAAACAATTTATCATTTTCCTGACGAAACCATCATCCGGACAGACGATGAATTGCCCTCATTAAACAATAATAATAACCTGAAAGCTTATCTAAATTATATATATAAAGATAAGTTGCAAACATTTTACTCTTCTTTACGGATGAATAGGAGTATGTCTGAAAATGACAACTGGAATCGGCAACGGTATAATAATACATCCGCTGTTCTCGTGAAACAAGAATACAAACATACTGTTAGGTTGAATCCGGCTTTACAATTACGCTATAATCGTACTCTTCCCAAAAGGCAGATACTTCGATTGGAGTTGTATGGAAGTTATGGAAACAACGATTACAATCGATGGTATGAGCAGCGTACGGATGAAGTCATAACGTCTTCTTATGCCAATGCTACTGCCGAAGGTAGTTGGTATGGAAGACTTAATTGTAACTATAGTAAAAGTTTCAAAAATAAATCATCTGTCAGTTTGACTCTAAATCAGAATTTTACGCATACTAACAACTTAAATACAAAAGAGGGGCAAAATTCAGAGATCTTTTTAAATAAAGGTAATACCAGTTTTTATGCTACATATAATTATCGCATTAAGAAGAAATTTAATCTACAAGCTAGCATTGCCGAACATTTATCATATACTACGACGAATGGAAATCATGTGTTCAGTTCTTTCTTCATACCTTCATTGAAACTCTCCTATCTTCATAAGGGACATTCGTTGAAGTTGACCGGAACTGTCCGTAGTACAGAAATAAGTCTTTCAAATCGTACCGGTTACGAATATAAAAAAAATGAATACGAGATGTTTGTAGGAAATCCTAAATTAAAAGACTATTTGCAATATAATGCAGGATTAAATTATGATTGGACTATGAATTCCAGGTGGACATTGCTTTCTTATGCTAGTTTGCACATAAGTAATCCGCAGAACTATGAACTATATCGTTATGATGACGAACGGAAAATGTTTGTATATCAAAATTTGAATGGAAGCAAAAGTTTGAGTCAGCACTATGAATTGGCTTTGCAATATGATATTATTCCCCAGATATTTAGTTTAAGGCCAGTGCTGATTTATGATCGCATGGATGTGTCCTTGTGGAAAGATTTTTCTTTTGATCGTTTTTTCTTTTGCTGTTCTCTTTTTTATATGCATAATGGTTGGAGCTTTGATGTAAACTATATGGCACCATCAAAGTATATGAAAATCACTTCCGGTCTTATGACTCATTTTCCTGGAATGCTGGGATTCGGAGCTGGTTACAGTATCAGCAACTGGAATATTGATTTATATATGCAAACGCCGTACAAGGCAGTTTCTAAGGGGCACCTTCAGCAAATTGGTTATGAAAGAAGATATGAAAACCGAATACCTCGTGTTAGCGATCATGTAATTAGCTTATCAGTAAATTATCGTTTCACTTTTGGAAAGAAAAAACATAAATTCGATAACTCGGTTATACAAGATACGAATCAGTCAACCATATCAAGCGATTAAAACGAAGCAAATGAATTTACAAGAGATAGAAATCCGGCCATTTTCAACTTCTTCCCTTCATGAAACTTTTCTTATGGAGGTTTCGGGACGTTTCTTTGAAATAGGTAAAGATGTGGCTGAACTTCTGACCTACTTTAAATGTAACGGTTGTGAAGAAGCAAGTATTGAAGAATATTCTAAACAAAATGGAAAGTTTTCGAAAGAGGAGATTTTGACGTTTTTAAATGATTTTGCTAAGAAGTTGGAAAAAGAGAGCGAACTTCCTAACAAAAGAAAGTCTTTTCTGTATAATAGAGAACTCATATCAGCGAATGTCATCAACAAATGTTCCTCGTTGTTAGCTCCTTTATTTAATAAATGGTTCATATTGTTCGTCATATTATTTTTTATAGCTTTGGATGTTCTCTACTTTATAGAATACAGTACAATAGGTAAAGAACACCTAAATTTGAATATTTATATTTTAAGCGGATTACTATTCTTTTTTATTCTTTCTTCTCTTTTTCACGAGTTAGGACATGCTTCAGCTTGTCGCTATTTTGATATTTCTCATGGAGGGATCGGGCTTGGATTGTACATTAATATACCAGTCTTTTATACAGATGTATCAAGCGTCTGGAAACTTCCAAGAAAAAAAAGATGTATTGTTAATGTTGGAGGAGTCTATTTCCAGATATTACTTTTAATTCCATTTTTGGTAATTTATTTATATTCTCAAAGTAGTTTATTGAGCTATATCATATTGATTATGAATTTCAATTTCCTACTCACACTAAATCCATTCTTTAAATTCGATGGATATTGGATTATGACAGATGTTTTAGGTGTTGCCAATTTACGTCAAAAAGGAAAAGAATGGATGCTGTATATGATAAACAAATTTAGGCATAAAAATACTAATAAAGTTCCTTACTTAATGTCACTCTCCAAAGGAACTAAAATAGCATTGGTTATCTATACAATAGTGGTAAACTTCTTTTTCGGATTTTATTTCTTGTATATACTACCACTTTTTTTTTATTAGATTCTATCATACTTTTCCTGAAAGAATTGAACTATTATTAATGAATCTGTCACATCATCAAATGCCTAATTGGGGGAATCTGCAACAATGTATTTTACAAATAGTGTTTTTGTATTTCTTTCTTTATATGCTGTATAGAATGTTGAGTCCGTTATTAAGAAAAATAATATGGAAAAAATAATAAATAAAATAGCTTGTTGTTTATTGGTTTTCATGTTTCTTATGCGTTTTTTCTACGTACAAGATCCATACTTTATCTGTACTTTTCTTTTGGTTATTTGCCTTACTGTCTGTCTAACCAGGCAAATGATAAAACTGACTATCATTGATTTATGTTTGCTCCTTTTATGGGCATATATAGGGATGGGACCTACTGTTAATTTCGCAGGGAGTGCGTATTCTTTTATTACACTCACATCAAATATCCTGTATTACTTTCTTTTGAGGTATATTATCACATACGATAAGAAAGGAGAACAGTCATTGCTATCATCATTTACCGTTTGTATTGCTGTCTTATCCGCATTAGCCTTTTATTCTTTTTATCTTTTCTGTGTGTCAGTGCATGAAATGGGTTTTAGTTCTCTTTATGATTTCAGATTTTTATATAAACCATTGGGAGTACCCAATAATGAATGGAGTAGCCTTCAATGGTTGTTTGGCGGGATTATAACGGCTGTCTATATTTATAGTGAGAATAAAATAATAAAAGGTATAGCTTTACTATCAGGTGCAATAATCTTATGTTTGGCTTTAGTTTCATTCTCACGAGGTATTTATCTTGCCGGTATTGTTTTCATCATATTGTTAATTGTGCTGGAACATAGGAAATTATTCGAAAGGAAAAAGATAATTATTGGTGGAGGCTATTGTTTGTTAGTAATAGTTGTTGCTTGCCTTTATTCAACAGAAATAAAAAAAACACTTCATGGAAATGAGACTGTATCCCAACAGCGTAGTACGAAAAGCCGAATAAATACCTTCCAATTAACAACGGATGTCTTGAAAGAATATCCTTTTGGAGTGGGACTCAATAATTACACATTGGCAAAGGACTATTATTTGCATGGAGAAAAAAGGGTTGACTCTTATACTTCATACGCTGCGAATTCATTTTTAAAGATAGGTATTGAAGGCGGATATGCCGGTCTGATATTTTATATATTATTTCTTTTATCCATAGTTTACTACTTAGTGAAGGCGAAGAAGCGTAATTTGTGGCTATTATTTCTTTTTCTGTTCGCCTTTTTTCTTCGGGAACAAACATTTTCTACATTCTTTGATTCCAGTAGTGTCCGATTATCAGCTTTGATATTAATCGCTTTCCTGCAAAAAGAAGAAATAGTAATTGTGCAACGATCGAATATAAAGATTTTAGCTGCTATACCCTGTTTGGCATGGATATGTGTATTTTATATTTTTAGATTTAATTGTAACGTTAATCATGATGTTGCAAGATTAGTTAATCAGTCTATGGCTTATCGAAAGGTTAATATACCAAAGGCGTTGACATGTATAAAGCAAGCCCAATTAAAAAATCCCTTAGATGTTCATCTGGCTTATTATGAATATTGCTGGTCAGAAAAAGAAAATGCAGTTCACAACGAAGATAAACTTAGAAAAATGACGGAACTCTATCCTGACAAATTATTGTTCCGGTGGACACTATATGAGCAATATAAACAACAGCATCAGTTAGAGAACGCTGCAACTGAATTAAGATCTTGTATCTTACAAAATCCTCGAATTCTTGGGACTTCTTTTTGGAAAGAACTTAATGAACAAGAGCCTGGATTCGCAGAGCTGGTAGTAGGCGGATTATTAAAAGAAAAACAGGAAAAGCCTTTAAATGTAATAGAATTAGCTAAGTGGGGAAGTATTGCTTTACAATTAGGAAAAAACGATTTAGCACTGTCCTATTTGAATGAAGTTAGCAAACAATTACCCAACCTATCCCGGGTATGGTTTAATTTAGCTTCCATATTGGAGAAAGAGGGAAAATTAGAACAAGCTAGTCTGTACCGACAAAGAGGGAGTATAATGGAATTAGGTGTTTTTTCTAAAGACAGAAGTTATATGCCTCCCGTAGAGCAAGATATAAATAAAATAATCAATGAGCAATACTCTTTTTTATTTAATCTGTGGTATAATGAAAATTTGAAGAATGAAATAGAATAAAGATATGAAAGCGTTGATGAAAATAAGTTTTTTGCTTCTCGGTGTTACTGTTATTTGCTGGGGAGTATATTTCTACTCTGGAAATAGGATTATCACACGGAAAGTTTTAGCACATTATCAAAATGATTCATTGAAATTAGCGGCAGCAACATTCTTGTTGGATAATATAGGTGACAAATTTGCTTATTGTAAAGAGGATATTGAACGTTATGACACGATTTTTGCACTTTATGATGAATTAAATAAAAAAGGAGAAACCTCATCAGAACCAGAACTGGCAAAAAAATGTTGGCATACCTTAATTCAGACTTATGGGAAAATGAAACCTTCACTATTTGAACGTGAATATGATAGGAAAACTTTATCTGCATCTTTTTTAATAGATAATATTGATGTGGCTTTTGAAGCATGGCAAACAGCCCCTAATTTTATCACGCGTGATTTTAATCTATTCTGCAGATACGTATTGCCTTATCGGGTTGGCAATGAGCCAATAGAGCCGGAGCGAAGAAAACAATTCGAGGAATTGCGTTCTCTAAGAGATTCTATGTTTGACGAAAGTCGGATTATAAAAGATCTATATCACGAATTTGTCAAAGTACGTAAATACCAAAATAGTAAGCAAATGTGGAATTATGCGATATCTTTAACTAAATCTCAATTAGAAAAAACTCGTAGAGGATCATGTCGTCATTTTTGTGAGTATTATGTGGCAGCTTTACGTGCTTGTGGCATTCCTGCAACAATAGATTATGTTAATTGTTGGGGGAACAGAGCTGGTGGACATGAATGGGTGGCAGTTCTAAAGGATAGTGGAGCATTTCTTGCTTTTGACGCATTAGATCGAAAGAAAATGAAATTGGCTTATAAACCAGCAAAAATTTATCGGCAAACTTTTGAAACACAGGTTATTGATGGGAATGCGAGAAAATATGTTCCTGACTATATGCTAAATCCAAATCGCATGGATGTCTCACATCTTTATTTTAATACCTATGATGTGGAGATAAAGGGCAGTGATATGAAACAATATAAGAACTATCCTTATGGAGTTATTTGTGTGTTTGATAATAAGAAATGGGTACCTGTTGATTTTGGTAAGGTGACTGATGGGGTATTTCATTTTCAAAATATGATAGGCGATGTATGTTATATGGCTGGTTTTTATGTTAATGGAACTTTTATTTCGGCTACAGAGCCGTTTGTTCTAACCAAAAGTGGTGAAGTAAAATTGATTCAATGTTACACAAAAAATCATGTAGATATGCGGTTGGTTCGTAAATACCCGAAATTCACACGCATTTCTTCTTTTAGGAAAGGACTATTGGGCTCTAAAATAGAAGTATCAGATGATAGAGAATTCTCTTCAGGCAGGACCTTGATAACAATTGATGAATTAGGGAATGAAGATATTTTTGATTCAACCGTAACAGTGAATAGACCATACAGGTATGTGCGATTCGTTTTTGATGAACAGAAAGAAGGTAATTTGGCTGAAATAGAATTTTATGGGAAGAAGAGAGGGACAAATGTTGAAGTTCTATTGACAGGTGGATTTAGCGGAGAACCAATAAAGCAAACTAAAACAAATTGGACGATGGCTTTGGATCGGAGTTTCGATACTTATTTTAAGAAGAATAAGGGAGAAAAAGGTAATATTTGTTTAGATTTAGGAAAGGATAATTCATATGAGATAACGCGCGTAAGATATGTTCCTCAAACAGATTCTAACTTTATAGTTCCGGGAAATCAATATCGTTTGGAATATTGGGACAATTCTTCTTGGAAATTTTTTGGAGAACAGATTGCTACCGATTTCAGTTTAAATTTTTCAAATGTACCTACTGGTCGATTATATATTTTACATAATCTAACCAATGGTGTAGAGGAGAGAATTTTTACTTATGAAGATGGTAAACAAGTGTGGTGGTAAGCTTTATCTGTTATTAAAAATGAATGTTATTTATGAAACGATTATTGACTTTATTAAATCGTTGCGTTTAAAATGATCTTTCTTTAAAAACCGTATACAAAGTGTGTATATTTACCAATGTATACACATTTGTATACGGTTAATGTTTTTATATTAATCTATTAATGGTTTTCTTTGTTACAACGTGAATGATAAACTTTTATTTGGACTAATATTATGATAAAACATCTATTCTTTTTTATTTTCGTATCTATGCTACATCTATCTTATGGACAAAAAAGATACACAATCAGAGGTGAATTTCCTGATCATTCTTTGGATAATGAATATGTATTGCTATATGATTTCTCATCTCTTCAAGGTGAATATGAACGTTCAAAGCAAGCATTCATTGACAGTATATTGGTGGTCGATAAAGTGTTTCATTATGAAGGAACGATCAATCAAGAACCTTTTTTAGCATTAGTTCTTTGTAGTAAAAGCAGATATCTTAAATATAGCACAACTTTTATAGTAGAACCTGGCAATATTCAGATGCGCGTTGTTGACTGGGCAAGTGATGGTGATGTGTCAGGTACTTCTATAAACGACGATTACAACAAATATATTATTGAACGGGGGAAACAATTGGTAAGACGCGTTCTTTAAGAACTAAACGAGAAGATACAATAAAAAGTGATACTCTAAAAAGATAATAAATGTATATCTTTAAGTGAGGTATACACATATGCCGAGGAAGGGAAATTTATTTTCTTAGAGAAATATGCTATGTATCCAAATGTTGTACGATATTGGTTATCTTTCTATTTGAATGGGCGAAGAGCGTCAAAGAGTCCTGTTTTCTCCAAATGCCTGCATATTCTCAATTTAATGCCCAAAGCGGATCGGGACATCCTTTTGGCTTGGCGGGACTATACTATTAAAAAGGAGGAGTATAGAGAAAAGACTAAATCTCTGTTGGATAGTATACATAATAATGCCCCTCGTTTCATTGAGGCTATTTCAAAATAGCTCTTCTTAATATGAAGTTTGGGTGTAGTTGCTCTTTTGAAATTTAGTTGGAAAGCTCGTAATGGTGCACAAAGGTATTAAATAGTGATTAACGGATTAGTAATTAATCGGTGCGGTTTTTAATTATTACAGAATAGAATGGATTTTCTCATCGGATATTTATTTTCAATCTTTCTATGTTTTCTTTCACCTTTTCTCTGTCTCTTCGATGAATAAGGAGTTTGCGGGTGAAGGGTAACAACTTCACCATCTCTTCTCCTGTAGCGATTAGTTTCAAAAATTGTTTCAAGGCTTGAAACTATTCGTTTCTCGGTGTGAAACACTTCGTTTCAAAGCATGAAACACTTTGTTTCTCGGCGTGAAACTTTTAGTTTCAAATAGGGTTGAAACTAATTACAAAATAGCTTTACTAATCTTGCTCAATGGTTAAATCAGAAAGCAGCTATTTGATTTGATTCACGATGAAGAGAAGGTGAAGGGGCGGCTATTCACCTGCAAACTCCTTGTTTATCGAAGAAACAGAGAAAAGTGAAGGAGATGGAAGAATTGACCATGTTATAGAGAAAAGCATTGAATTGTTCAAAACCGTACCGATTATGAACCAATGCAAATCATTGGTCGGTATATGGAAAAAATGACATAAATATGGATAATAATCCTTGTTTCGAAATAGCCTGCTAAGTTTTTTGTATTCATTATTCCTTTTGGCTAGTTTTGCTTGTGTAAATCTTAAAAAGCCATGGAACACATAACTAAAATAAAAACAGTTTTCGCTATTTTACTATTATATATCATAATAGTTCCACCATTATATGCCCAATCTATAAGTGTCCGTTCATTACCTGGCTATGTAAAAGCGATAAATCAATTCAACCAACTGAACCCTCAAGAAAAGGTGTATCTTCATTTTGACAATACCGGATATTATTTGGGTGATACTATTTGGTTTAAGGCTTATGTGGTATTTGCCGAGCAACTTCGTCCTACAACTTTAAGCAAAGTGTTACATGTAGAGCTGTTGACTCCACAAGGCATGGTAGTGGATGACCGCCAATTGAAGCTTGAAAATGGTGAATGTCATGGTGAATTTGCCTTGAGTTCCCGTTATCATAGTGGTTTCTATGAAGTTCGTGCTTACACTCGAAGTATGTTGAATTTTGGTGACGATTGTATTTTTTCTCGTGTATTTCCTGTTTATGATTCTCCGGAAATAGAAGGGCATTATACTGATCGGAAGATGGATAGTGGTTTTGGCTTGAAAGACGAACGTAAAAAAAACACAAAAGCTAAGAAAGTCAACCTTTCCTTTTATCCTGAAGGAGGAAATGCTGTGGTTGGGTTACGTTCGAGAATCGGTTTCAAAGCTACAGGAGAGAATGGAGAAGATTTGAATATAACAGGTGCGGTATATGATTCTTCCGGTGAACTGGTTTCATATTTCTCCACTTATCACCAAGGTATGGGATTTTTTGAAATGATTCCTGATAAGACTACATATAAAATTGTAGCCGATTATGATGGAAAGAAATATGACTTTGCTTTTTCAAACATTATTTCTTCAGGATATGTGATGCGTGTGACAGATTTGGATGCAGAGACTTATCAGGTACATCTGCAAAAATCTCCGGACTTGCCGGCTGATACTTTAGCCGTTTCTGTATCATGTCGTGGTACAGTTTATTCAGCAGAAGCTTTAATTTTGGGTGATAAACCTTATATTTATCAATTGGATAAAGGAAAACTTCCTGCCGGTTGCCTTCAATTTACTCTTTATAATCAGGATGGCAAAATTTTGGCAGACCGTTTGGCTTTTAATCGTGCTCCGTTAGAATATTGCCGTGTTACGGTGGAGGCGGATAAACCTTTCTATAAACCTTTAGAAAAGGTGAGACTATCACTTGCTGTGAAAGATTTGTCCGGTAATCCTGTATCAGGCAGTTTTTCATTGTCTGTGCGTGATGCCGGCACAGAAATTCATACTGGTTATCATGAGAATATCCTGACAGACTTGTTGCTCTCTTCTGAAATACGAGGTTACATCGCTCATCCGATGCAATATTTCGGGACGGACGACCGTAGTAATCGTATGAAGTTGGACTTGTTGATGATGGTACAGGGGTGGCGCCGTTACAATTGGCAGGTGATGGCGGGGGTATCTCCTTTTCATGTGGCACATTATGCTGAAGAGGGTTTACCAGTGAGTGGTGTAGTGAAATCTTTACTCAAGAATAAGGTGGAAGCGAATGTGGATGTTGTATTTTGGATTGTTAAGGATAGTGCTTCTTTCCATGGTCATTGCAAAACTGACAAAAAAGGGCGTTTCCATTTCCTGTTGCCGGATCATGCGGCAGTAGACGGTGAATGGCAGCTGGCTCTTTCTGTGACTTCGAAAGGCAAACCGAAACATTGCAGGATTATGCTCGACCGCCTTTTTAGTCCGGAAGCCCGCAGTTATTCTATTTCGGACTTTCAGGTGAAGGATACGGTTATTGTTTTTGCAGACACTTCAGATAGTCTGGCCAATAGTAATGTTTTAGGTATGATACAGAATCTTCCCCAAGTGGTGATAAAGAAAAAACAGATAAAGAATGAGATATTTCCGGATCTGGTTTGTGATGTGGAAAAGGATATTAGTAGGCTAATGGATCAAGGGAAGGATTATCCAGGAACATTGGGGGAATATATGGAAAGAAATATTTCTGCCGTAAACATGGTAGATACTGCGTATACGTATGCTAATAGTGCTATTTGTTATATTTTAGATGGTGGAGGTTCTGTTAATCCGCGAAAGGGCATCGGTGCTTCCGATCATCCGATAGAGAATATAAAAACAATAGAAGTGTATGATGGAAATCTTCGGGCTTGGATAGTGAGAAACATAGATAGTAATTATGGCTATTATCCTCCGAGTGATCCGACATCAGATTTTTATAGTATGAGACATTTACATGATGCTGTTTTTCAGGCTAACCAAAGGCTGGTATTATTCATCGTCCGTTTATATAACGATGTGTTGCATGACAAGTATAAGAAGGGAATGCGTTATACTTTTTTCAAAGCCTTTTCTCCTGTAAGAGAATTCTATCAGGTAAATCATAGTAATAGTGTTCCGGGAGATATCGATTTTCGTCGAACTTTGTATTGGAATCCTGATGTGAGGACTGATAATAATGGAAAAGTGAACGTTAGTTTTTATAATAATGCTACTTGTCGACAAATGACGATCAATGCAGAGGGGATAAATCGTGGGAAGTGTATTATTAAAGAATAAATTTATATGGAGATTTTACTTTTTCATAGTGTTACATTCTATGTTGCAGTGCAAAAGATGTATCTTTGTAACCAGCAATCAAAATAACCCCAACCACTATATGAAATATAAATTATTATGCCTTTTCGTTTTGTTTAGTTTTTCTATATCGGATTTGTATGCTGATATTGAACTTAGTTCCAAACAAATGAGAACCAGTGATGGGCTACCTAGTAATTCTGTACGATGCATGTTTCAGGACAGTAAAGGGTTCTTATGGTTGGGTACTTTAGACGGATTGACCCGTTATGATGGAAATACTTTTCTTACTTATCAGTTGGAAAGCGGGAAACACGATCGGATTTCTTTAGCAGATAACAGAATAAAACATGTGGCAGAGGATAAGAATGGTTTTTTGTGGATAAAGACTGTGCCGGAATTATTCAGCTGTTATGATCTACAGAAAGCTTGTTTTGTAGATTTTACCGGTACCGGAAGTGATGGAGAGAACTATTCAGAAATATTTATGTCCGCTAATGGAGATGTGTGGCTTTGGCATAGAAGGAATGGTGTACGTCAAATTGTTTGTGAGGACGATCGGACTATGACCTCTGTGAAGTTTAGAACGAAATTTGGAAACCTGCCCGATGACCGGATTAAATTTATAAATGAAGATTCTAGTGGCAGGATCTGGATTGGTACCATGCAGGGACTTGCGTTTGTTTATAAAGGGAAAGTTGAATTTATCGATAGGAAATTGAATTTTTCTTCTTCTTTCCCTCATGGAGAGGATATGTATTTTCTGACAAAGAGTGGAGATGTGTATCGCTGTGTAAATGGATCGAAAAAAATAGACTGTTTAACGTCGCTGTCTGCTATTGCCGGTAATACATCTGTCAGTACACATTCATTGATAAAAGATAAATGGGTTATATTTACTTCTAGCGAAGGGGTATATGAATTTGATTTTCAGAATTTTCAAATAACTCCTTGCCGGGAATTGAAAATAAATAATGGAAAAGTTATTCATGACAATTATGGAGATTGTTGGGCTTACAATAACACTGGACGAATTTATTATATAAACTCGAAGAGCGGAGAAATAAAGAATTTTCAACTGATCCCTGAAGAGAAGATGAAATATATAGATTATGAACGCTATCATGTGGTGCGTGATGACCGGGGGATTGTGTGGATTTCAACTTATGGAAACGGACTTTTCACCTACGATATTCAGGAGGACCGGTTGGAACACTTTGTTTCGGAAGGAAAGAATGCGGGACCTATAGGGTCAGATTTCTTGTTATGTTTGATGAAAGACAGGACAGGAGGAATATGGGTAAGCTCCGAATATTCCGGTTTGTCTCATATTTCCATTTCAAATAAAGGTATTACACATGTCTATCCAGAATCACCGGATGTTTTTGACCGTTCGAATACAATCCGGTTACTAACTAAAATGTCGAATGGAGATATATGGGTAGGAACGCGAAGAGGTGGATTGTATAATTATGATTCTCATCTGAAAACTAAGATAGATAATCATTATTTGCCCTATAATATTTATGCGATTTCAGAAGATAGTCAGGAGAATATATGGATAGGAACCCGGGGAGACGGACTAAAAATAGGAGATACGTGGTATAAAACGGATCCGTCTAATCCTTTTGCCTTATCTCATTCTAATATTTATTCCATTCTTCGCGATAAGAAAGATCGTATGTGGGTGGGAACATTTGGAGGAGGACTGGATCTGGCAGAATCAACGGAAAAAGGACAATATAAGTTCCGTCGTTTTTTTCAAGGAAAGAAGTATGGCTTACGGATAGTCAGAGTAATGGCAGAAGATGAGAAAGGGATGATATGGATGGGCACAAGTGAAGGTATCTGCATTTTCCACCCTGACTCATTGATTGCTAATGAAGATAACTATCATTTGTTCAGCTACACCGATGGCAATTTTTGCAGCAATGAGATTCGTTGCCTGTTTCGTGATAGCAAAGGGCGCATGTGGGTAGGAACTTCGGGTGCCGGGCTGAATCTATGCGAACTGTCAGACGACTGTCAGTCTTTGAAATATACACATTATGGAATAGCGGAAGGACTGGTTAATAATATGGTGCAATCTATTTTAGAAGATCATTCGGGACAATTATGGATTGCTACGGAATATGGAATTTCAAGGTTCAATCCCAACAGCCATTCTTTCGAGAATTATTTCTTCTCATCTTATACATTAGGAAATGTGTATAGCGAGAACAGTGCGTGTATGGGTGCAGACGGTAAACTGATTTTTGGAACAAACTACGGATTGACGATTATTGACCCGAAGAAGATTCCAACAGAGAGATTGCTTTCTCCTATTGTTATCACAGGATTGTCCGTTAATGGAATTCAGGTGAAGCCTAATATGCCGGGTTCTCCTTTGCAAGAATCTTTAGCCTATTCGGATAAGATTACATTGAAATATTTCCAGAATTCTTTTATGCTTGATTTTTCTACTCTCGATTATTCGGATAATGGTCAAATCAAGTATATGTATTGGCTGGAAAACTATGACAAGGGATGGAATGTTCCGTCTTCTTTAAGTTTTGCCACTTATAAATATCTGGAGCCGGGGAGTTACATTTTCCATGTGAAATATTGTGATGGTGCCGGTATTTGGAATGATACTGAAACAACCTTGAAGATTGTTATCGTGCCTCCGTTTTGGAAAACGAATTGGGCTATGCTCGGATATTTCATCCTGATATTAATAGCTTTGTACTTTACATATCGTATCATTTTTAATTTCAATAGGTTGCGCAACCGCATCAATGTTGAAAAACAACTGACAGAGTATAAACTGGTATTTTTCACAAATATCTCTCATGAATTCCGTACTCCGCTTACATTGATCCAAGGAGCATTGGAGAAAATGTACCGGATGGATGATATTCCACAAGCCTTATTGCATCCGTTGAAAGTCATGAATAAAAGTACACAACGTATGTTGCGCCTGATTAATCAGTTATTGGAATTCAGAAAAATGCAAAACAACAAGTTGGCTCTTTCTCTGCAGGAAACTGATGTAGTTGCTTTCCTGTACGAAATATATTTAAGTTTCAGTGACGTAGCAGAACAGAAGAATATGGATTTCCGCTTTTTGCCGTCTGTGCCATCCTATAAAATGTTTATTGATAAAGGTAATTTGGATAAGGTGGTGTATAACTTACTTTCAAATGCTTTTAAGTATACTCCTTCGGGTGGGACAATTCTGTTTTCTGTGAATGTGGATGAGGTGAAGAAGTGTTTATACATTCAGGTAGCGGATACCGGAGTAGGTATTCCTAAAGAAAAGCAGGGAGAACTGTTCAAACGTTTCATGCAAAGTAGTTTCTCCGGAGATAGCATTGGAGTAGGGTTGCATTTGAGCCATGAATTGGTGCAGGTGCATAAGGGAACGATTGAATATAAAGATAATGAAGGGGGAGGTTCCGTATTTACGGTATGTATTCCGACTGATAAAACTGTTTATTCGGAAAAAGACTTCCTGGTTCCCGGCAATCTCCTGTTGGAAGAAGCGAATATGCAGACTCACCATTTGCAGGAGCTTTCAGAGGAATGTCAGGAACATGAAAAGACAGTCACCACATCAAGAAAACATAAAATATTAGTCATCGAAGACGATAATGATATTCGTGGGTTCCTGCAGGAGGAGCTTAGTGCTTATTTTGAAGTAGAAGTGGCTGCGGATGGAATATCCGGATTTGAAAAGGCATGCAACTATGACGCAGACTTGATTATCTGCGATGTATTGATGCCTGGGATGACCGGTTTCGAAGTGACAAAGAAACTGAAAACTGAATTTGCGACAAGTCATATTCCTATTATTCTGCTGACTGCCTTGACTTCACCGGATAAGCACCTGGAAGGACTTGAAGCGGGAGCGGATGTTTATGTTGCAAAGCCATTTAGTTTTAAGCTTTTGCTTGCGCAGGTGTTCCGGCTGATAGAGCAATGCGAAAAGTTACGGAAGAAGTTTTCCAGTGAACCGGGGGTAGTGCGTCCTGCTTTATGTAACACGGACCGGGATAAGGAGTTTGCAGATCAGTTGGTGGCTGTGGTGGAAAAGATTTATTCTCAATACAACATTTCTATTGATGAATTTGCGCAGATGATGGGGATGGGACGAACTGTGTTTTATAAGAAATTACGCGGAGTGACAGGATACTCACCGAATGAGTATTTGCGTGTCGTACGAATGAAGAAGGCTGCCGAACTGTTTTTGACCGAAAGGGATCTGACTGTTGCGGAAGTTTCTTATAAAGTGGGTATTAACGATCCTCTTTATTTCAGTAAATGTTTTAAAGCGCAGTTTGGAGTATCTCCTTCGGCTTACCAGAAAGGGGAGAGAAGTAAAACGTAGTATATACTTACCTTGAATCCGGTTTGTGAAGGATAGACCGGATTCAAGATAAGTATGTTTATCAGTTACATATTGAGGTCTAATTTATAGATTTCACTTCCGGCAAGAAGGAAACATCCTGTTCCGAAATCCTCAAAATCAGGAACTTTGTCGTATGTGACAGGTTGACTGTCTTTCGGTTCTTTGCCGGTTCCCTGTACATAACCAAGAAAACCATTCGGGTGAACTGCATCCTTCACCATAGCATTCCATGCTTTTATGATTACAGGCAGATAGGTCTTTTTATCCAATAGACCGTTGCGTACGCCCCAAGCCATACCATATACGAAAAGAGCTGTGCCGGAAGTCTCTTTGCCTCCGAAGTTTGACGGATCGTGGAGGCTGACATTCCAAAAGCCATCTTCACGCTGGCATTGTTTCAGTGCTTTGCTCATAGCCATAAAATCATTGATGTAATCTTGGCGATGTTTTTCATCAGATGGAATTTCGTTCATTACCCGCACCAAAGCTGCGTATACCCATCCGTTACCACGGCTCCAATAACAGTTTTCGCCATTAGGCTCTTTGTATGGAGGATCGAAATTATGGTCTCTCCACCACAAACCTTCTTTGACATTGAACATTCCGTTCTCTCCGTGTTTATTACGGGTATATTCGTACATATCCCACATTTTGTCGAAGTACTTCTGTTCGCCTGTAAGTTTCCCCATTTTGGCAAATATAGGCATCCCCATCTGGATAGCATCTATCCACCACCAGTCGTTTATTTGTGGAGTATTGACCAGCATATCCATATTGGCTTTCGTTTTCCGTATTTTTTCAGGATCGGGGCAAATGTTGTATAAATCGAGATAGATTTGGCTGGCGCAGTAATTATCTGCATTACGGGTGGTTGTCCCACGGTGGAAGCCCCATTGGTGGTAATCCGCCCATTCTTTGGCATAGAGATAATATTCGTCTGCGGGATAGATGGAGTAGAGTGCCATTAAGCCTTCGTAATATACGCTTCGTGTCCAGATATTACTGGGGCGAACTACTTTTTTCACAAAGGAAGGAGTGCGATAGTCGGCATATTTCTTCATGAAATAGTCGTTCACATGAAGAGTTACTTTCAGAATTTCTTTTTTATCGGGAACTGTCTGTGCTTTTATGTTCCCGTAACTCAATATTACTCCTGCAAAAAATAGTATAAGATGCTTTTTCATTTTATAATAAATTAGATTACTATTGTTCTTAGATTTAGGCACGCAAAGGTGAGCCTTTCTTTACCTGTTGCAAAGAAAATGCATTGTAAGGAAAGTGATATTGAAATTTGTACGGAAAATATGTAATATTAGACTTTATTCTTTATTCATATTAGTCATGGATAAGAACCAAGTATGAATAATTAGCAAGAGCGATTTTTTTGTAAGTCATATTGTTGTATTGATATTTATTGTATATTTGTAGAAGAGTAAGGGGAGACGAATATGAAAAGTCATACAAATAAAATATTAGAGTCTATTAAGCAGGCATTGACAGAGCATTTACCAAAAGGTGGCAAGGCTTTGTTGTTTGGTTCTCAAGCTCGTGGGGATGCACGGATTGATTCTGATTGGGATATTTTGATTATCTTAGATAAAGAAAAATTGGAGCCTGAAGATTATGATAAGGTAAGCTTTCCCTTAACTATGTTGGGATGGGACTTGGGAGCGCGAATTAATCCGATTATGTATACGATGAAAGAATGGGCTGCAAGTTGTATTACACCATTTTATAAAAATGTAGAGCAGGAAGGAATTGAATTAGTATGAAATTGACAGATGAAGAACGTAATTCTTTGGTGATATTACAGTTGGAGAAAGCTAAAGTATTTTTGAAACAAGCAGATGAGATGTTTGATCTGAAGTATTGGGATATTGCTTCCAATAGATATTATTATGCCTGTTTTCATGCTGTTCAGGCTTTATTAATACAAAATGGATTATCATGTAAAACCCATGATGGGTTGATAGCTTGCTTTGGCTTGAATTTTATAAAAACAGGCAAAATTAGTGCACGTTTGGGAAGTTTTTTGGCGCGTATGGAACAATTACGGCAAAAAGGGGATTATAATTGCATTTATTCAATATCGGAGGATGAAATCAGTACGATAAAAGCTCCGGCAAGAGAACTTATTGAGACTATTGAAGTTTTACTTGCCGAATCATAATTATTCTTGTAAGGATATCATCGTTAAAAGACCATTTTTTTTATTTTTTCGGCCACATCTGTCATATATGCCGGATTAAATTCTTCTAGTTCCGTGCGTGGTCGGAATCCCCATGTCACTCCGCAAGCGGTTACACCGGCATTGGCTGCTGTTTGCATGTCTACACCGGAATCACCTACATAAAGAACATCTTCTTTTCGTACATCGGCAAGTTTTAATATATCAAAAACGATTGTTGGATCAGGTTTGACATTTACTCCTTCCCGTTGGCCGAAAACGGCAGTGAAATGAATTTCCGGAAAGTAGTGGGCAACCAGTTTCTCGGTAGCGGCCTGATATTTGTTGGAGGCTACGGCAATCTGAATGCCTGCGGATTGCAGATAAGACAATAACGCTGAAATACCCGGGTAAGGACGACTATCGTCTGCATTGTGAATATCATAATAAGGAATAAACTCTTTTCTTACCCGGAGCACATTTTCTTCCGTCTTTTCTCCTTCGGGTAGAGCACGCTCAAAAAGTTTGTTGATACCATTTCCAACCATGAAGTTATACTTTTCTACATCGTGTGTGGGGTATCCTAATTTATTCAAAGCATAATTAGTGCTATGGGCGAGGTCTGCGATAGTATTTAATAATGTACCGTCCAAATCGAATATTATTAGTTTTTTCATTAAGGCTTATGTTTATAGTTAATTCTATATTTAAATCTTTTATTCTGCAAAGGTATACTAAAAAAATGAGATTGGGAAGAATGAGGCAATAGTTTAGAGAATATCGAATGAACAACAAAGCCGGAAATATATTTGTTATTCTACCAGATTGGCTTAACTTTGCGAAAAACTAAAGAATAATGAATGCAGAATGGTTTGAGGCATTGCCTGAACAATGTCCCCCAACAGATGCGAAGCGGTGCGAAGGCTGTTATTATAGAATTGCAAATGGTAATCCTGTTACAACAGAAGATTTCTTTTCGCAAAGAAAAATGCAGCCGGATAAGGTCTTTAAAGGATTAGGAATAGATGAATGTGTGACAAGGGCAGTCTCTCTATTTTCAGAGAGGGAAGAAGCGGAGAAAAGATTAAAGCTTCCTAAGTTCAAGAAGGCAAATATTGCTTTAGTCATATTGGAACCAAAAGATGGAGTGTTAAAGAAAACATTTGATATAGCACATTATTCTTGGTGGAGAACGAAAGATTTTGATGTTTCACAAGCTAAAGTAATCTGATTATGGGAATGGAAGATGTATTAAGGATAGAAAAGATATTGGATTTCTGTGATGTGCCTCAGCTTTTTGTGGCAAGTGATGCCTTTGATACTTTGTATCTTTGTCTTTTATATGATGATGAGACGGTTTATCGCTATACGGGAATACGTATCTCTACACGTAGACTTGAATCCTTCTTAGCAGGTAAAGCCGATTTGCGTTTACTCTATCTACAGCCTGAAAATGAACATGAGTATTACGATGTTGTGTTTCAATCGGGTGAATACCAGAAAACGTTATTAAAGGAAAGTGTATTGTTGGAAGATAAATTGCCGGCTGAGGGATATGTTTTATCTGGAGAGAAGCGCGAGAATGTGGTCATTAATTTGCCAATAAAAGACCGTAGTCTGCTTGCAGAGCTTGTTCGTAAATTTGGCTGGGCTTGTATGTAAGTTTAAAGAAGATAAAAAAGATTGTCCCGCTACTGCTTGAAAGTTGTGGGACAATCTTTTTTCATCCTTATATATACTTTGATTACTTCTTCGTAATACGGAACCAGTCAACGTCTGCCCAACCGCCGTCATTCGTTTTAATAGCCGGACGCGTACAGAACATACCGACTTTGGCACCAATCCATTGTCCTTCTCTTGCCTGGAAAGGAACACCTAATGATTCATATTTCTTTCCGTCGAGGCTATAGCTGAAATTACACATCACAATGAGGTCATGTCCGCCTTCACTACCCTTGATTTTCTTTCCGTCACAACTGAAACGCACTTTCAGATAAACCGTGTTTTGCGAAAGATCAACAGCGGCTTTCACTTCTTCTGGTTTGCCTTTATCTGCTCTGTCACATTCAACTTGCGACAGAACCAAACCTTTGTCTGTATTTTCTAGAACAAGTCCGGCATAATCCCTGCCCATAACGACAAGTCCAGTGCGTTCGCCTTTATTCTTTTGGTTAGGGCTGAACGTCAGTTTCATTGTTGCGGTAAAATTATCAGAAGGAGTTTTTTGTAATAAGAGGTTGGCTACATCCCACAGGTTCTTATAATCTTCTACTACCGGGTAAGAGTATAATCTGACATAACTTTTGTCTCCCGCATAATACGCCCATTTTTCGTTGATGTTAGCGTGCCATTGCCACTGCGGAGAAAGTGTATACCCATCAAATTCGTCACTTTCTTGTGGAGTGCAGATAGGATATGTTTTACCGACATTTGGCTTCTTGTAAGTCAAAACAGGTTCTCCGCAGCCGTCACCGTCTTTATCAATACCGATAATAGGCCAGTCGTTTACCCATTTCATCGGTTGCAGATGCATGATACGGCCGTAAGCGCCTACATCCTGGAAATGAAGGAACCAGTCTTCTCCGGTAGGGGTATCTACCCAAGCTCCCTGATGAGGCCCGTTGACGGGAGAGTTGCCTTGTGCCAATACCGTTTTCCACTCGTAAGGACCGTAAATGTTTTTGGAACGTAACACGACCTGCCAGCCTGTCGGTACGCCGCCTGCCGGATGAAAGATATAGTAATAGTCATTTCTCTTATACATTTTGGGACCTTCGCAAGTCTGGTGTGCCTCGTGTCCGTCAAATATGATACGGGAAGGAGTGGTTGCTTTCGTTGCCTCTGCATTCAGTTCGCAGATTGTGATTACACTTTTCAGTCCGGCACGACTTCCTGCATAGGCATGTACCATATATACTTTTCCGTCCTCATCCCAAAACGGGCAAGTGTCGATAATCCCTTTTCCCGGCTTTACAAGACCAGGCTCACTCCACGGACCTTTCGGATCTTTTGCTTTCACTATGAAAGCCCCCTGGTCAGGGTCTCCCCAAAAGATATAAAATTCACCGTTGTGGTGACGAATGGCCGGAGCCCATACACGATTGCCGTGTTCCGGCCGTTCCGGAGTTTCGATAGGGGAGAGGGCATTGGGAACTGCGGCACCGATGATTGTCCAGTTGACTAAATCCTTAGAATGAAGGATTTGCAATCCCGGCAGACAGTTGAAGCTGGAAGAAGTCATATAGAAATCATCTCCTACGCGGCAAGCGTCCGGATCGGAATAATCGGCATAGAGCACCGGATTTTTGTATTTACCGTTTCCGAGATCGGAAACCCATACTTCGGATACATAGTTTTTCTGTGCTACTGCGGTGAAAACCGTTAGCAGGCAAAAGCTAAAGTCTGTGTCAATCGTTTCATGTTATAGATAGATTATTTATAGATATGATTCGTTGGTTTTATCTGATGGCAAAGGTAAATAAAAAGACTCTGCACAAGGAGGAATATTTGTGCAGAGTCATAGAAAAATTGGTAGATACCTCGTAATTTTTGTTTAGTTGTATTTGTTTCTACCCTATTTATTGGGGCGGTTATCTTTTATTCTCACTGTCACCGGATGAGCCAGCTCTTCTTTCCATTGGCGGAGATAAGCAAACCATGCTTCCGGGGTTTTATATCCGAAAGTTTCTTTCATGGAAGTGAACGTGGTGTGATACCGGAAGTAGTTACTTCCCGGAGCAGTAATTGTATAAAGGAAGTTCGTTTTATCTTTCTCCTCCGATTTCACATAACGTTGAGGAATGCAGGTGCCGAGTCCTACTGTTTCTTTGGCATATTTCACTGTATCGTTTACGGGCCAGTCCGTACCCCAGCTTCCTACAAGACCTTGATGGTCGGAGAAAGATTTGGAAGTACCTACGATGTCTTGCACACCTGTGCAGAAAATTTCTTTATCGAGCGGTTCGTCAAAGAATGCTTCGATATGAAGATCGCGATGTCCGGCATAAAGCGTGTAGCGTGTCATCATATTCAGTTCCTGGTCCTGATATTTCCATCCGGTTACTTCTATTTCTGCAATTACACGTACCGGTCCATAAGAGACGATACGTTCTGTACGAGTGTCCACTGGAGTAATATGGGTTGCCTTTTGTCCGTCCCAACCTTTCAATGCACCCGGTCCGCAACTGTCGAACACGCGAAGTACGTCATCTCCGAATCCTTTAGCTAACTGCTCATCCGTAGGATAGAATTGTGATTCCTTGATTTCCAGTCCTTTGTTGAATTTGCCATATATATCCGGCGTCTGCTTTTCATTGAAATAAAGACGATAGCCTACTAACTCCGATTCCAACACCGGACCGTGAGGACGTACCATACTATATATATTGCTGGTACCGGGAACGGTAATAGCCTGTACCCGTTGATGTTTACCTTTCTTGTTGTCTACAATAAACATATCGGCATAAACTCGTTCAGGATAAGTCTTCGTACTCTTTTCCGAAGAAAGTGTAACCTGAAATGTTTTTCTACCATGGGCAGGAAGATCGGCAACAAAGACCAGTTCGTCCATCTTGCGGTCCCGGTTCAAATCGTCCAACTGCGAAGGAATTTCCTTCCTTCCTTCCATGACAACGGCTGATTTTACTTTGAAACCAGCGTGCAACTCATGTAGATTGATAACAACCGGAGCATCCGCTTTGGGCTGATTCCAGTTGTTTTGTACTTCAACTGTGATGGTTTTCTCCTGTTTCTGCGTTTGGGCAGACAGGCTGAAAACGCTCCTAAAAAGGAAAAGTAATAATAAAAAGATTCTTCTTCATGTTTCTAAGGCTGAAATTATACGTCGTATTTCTCCTTGCAAAAATAGCAGAAAAAATAGCAGACCGTCTATCTTTTAAGGATAAAATAGTCTGCTATTTGAGCTTTTTACTCTATATAATGATATTGTGGTTTCTATTTTGCATCACAGAATGGCAATGAGTTTTTATTTGAGACTTAAAATCTCCTCTTTTGCACCTAATTCCTCATATACCTTTCCGTCGACAGTCAGGTTCTTGGCATTCTTGACATTTAATATATTGTTACCCTTTGCCGATTCTACATAAACGTTTTCTAAAGTAACCCCGTCTACCTGGCTGATAACAACTCCATCCGTAGCTTCCGTCATAACAACGTTTTTAACCGTCACATTGCTGATTGGCATTTCAGGAAGACCATTGAAGAACATCGCACGCCCCGAACCTCTGCAAACAATATTTGAAATATGAATATTACGGAATGCCGGAGTTTCTTCCGTTACCGGAGGAATGGCAGTCTTCATACGATTCAGCAAATCTTCTTCCGATTCTTCTCCTGCACCTTTTCCGCCGTAGAACAAATCGAACAGCAGCGCCTCGTGCGGTATATCAATCATGTTGATGTTATGAATATAGATGCCTTCTACTACACCGCCACGTCCGCGGGTACTCTTGAAGCGCAAACCTACATCCGTACCCATGAATGTGCAGTCTTCTACATAGATATTCTTCACGCCTCCGGACATCTCGCTACCTACCACGAATCCTCCATGCCCGTGCAGTACTGTATTATTCTTTCACAATCACATTCTGACAAGGTTCTCCGCGACGGCGACCATCTTCGTCTTTACCCGACTTGATACAAATCGCATCATCTCCCGCATCAAATACACTATTGATAATTAGAGCGTTTTTACAAGATTCCAAGTCGATAGCATCACCGTTTTGAGAATACCAGGGGTTGATAACCATAATATTATTAACTGTGAAATCTTCGCAGGACAACGGATGCAGACACCAGCTCGGAGAGTTCTTGAAAGTTACGCCTTCCAACAACACTTTCTTGCTTTTCACAATGCTGAGCAACACCGGACGCAACCACGGACGGATTTCAGCCCATTCTTCATCTGTATTAATCCCTTCGGGTACGTTGAAATCTTTGCAAGCCATAGCCCCTTTCAGCGAACCTGCGGTGGGATACCATATCTCCTGTTTCTCGTCGAGAACACCTCCCGAGTTTACCAGCTTTTTCCATTGTGAAGCAGTCAGCTTTCCTTTTTTTACCGGACGCCAGCAGTCACCGTTTCCGTCAAATGTACCATGTCCGGTGATAGCTATATTTTCTGCATTGCGTACTGAAATCGGTGATTGGCAACGACGAGTCTCGAGTCCTTCAAAGAAGTGGCGATGATAGGATATGCTTCAAAATCACCGGTAAAAAGTACCAGCGCATTTTGTTCCGTATATAGATTTACATTGCTCAACAGCTCGATCGGACCGGTCAACCAGATACCTTCAGGGATAATCACTTTCCCCCCACCACGTTGGTTGACGTCTTTGATCGCATCATTGATCGCCTTTGTATTCAGGAATAATCCATCTCCTTTGGCTCCGAATTTTTCGATGTTTACCTCATAAGCAGGGAAAAGCCGGTTGTTGCACTTCGGGCATTTCAAAAGGTAAATTCCGGTAAAGTGCGTCACTGATGGAGCTTTCTTTTACGGTAGTCTCGCTTTGTTTACATCCTGATGAGATAAACGGCAAACAGCATAGGGCTATCCAGAGGAGTCTTTTTGTCAATGTGTTCATTTAGTAATCTAATTCTATAGGGTTATACATCTATTGTTTTTCTTGGTAATTGTTGATATTAATAAGGGCGATTTCATAATTCTTATGTCCCTCCGCAGGCGACCTTTCGCAGGCAGCCTGCCGGAACGGAATAAGACGAATTCATGTTAACCTAATTCTAACCTTAAATAAATATTATGAAAAAACCTCTTAATTATCATTCGCAAAGATAGGTGGGAAACTTCAAGAGGATGTGGACTAATTGATAGATTACGTGTATTTTTTGTCATTTCTGTCTATTATTTGCACACATCTCGTGTTTTTATGCAGAAAGTTCCTATCTTTGCACAAAATTTAACGATTAAAAGATATGAGTTATAACTTGTTGAAAGGAAAAAGAGGTATTATCTTCGGTGCTCTGAACGATCAGTCTATTGCCTGGAAAGTGGCAGAGCGTGCCGTAGAAGAAGGTGCAACTATTACATTATCAAATACTCCAATGGCTATCCGTATGGGAGAAGTCAATGCTTTGGCCCAGAAATTGAATTGCCAGATTGTTCCGGCAGATGCAACGAGCGTAGAGGATTTGTCAATGTGTTTAAGACCTCAATGGATATACTGGGCGGACAAATTGATTTTGTGCTCCACTCTATCGGTATGTCTCCCAACGTACGTAAGAAACGTACTTACGATGACCTTGACTATGGAATGTTGGATAAGACATTGGATATTTCAGCCGTTTCATTCCATAAAATGATTCAGTCGGCCAAGAAATTGAATGCTATTGCTGATTACGGTTCAATCGTTGCTTTGAGTTATGTGGCTGCGCAGCGTACTTTCTACGGCTACAACGATATGGCAGATGCAAAAGCTTTGCTGGAATCCATTGCGCGCAGCTTCGGCTACATCTACGGTCGCGAGCATAGTGTGCGTGTGAATACAATCTCACAGTCGCCTACATTCACTACCGCCGGTTCGGGCGTGAAAGGTATGGATAAGTTGTTCGACTTTGCCAACCGCATGTCTCCGCTGGGCAATGCGTCAGCTGACGAATGTGCTGATTATTGCATCGTAATGTTCTCCGACCTGACCCGTAAGGTAACCATGCAGAACTTATTCCATGACGGTGGTTTCTCCAGCGTGGGTATGAGCTTGCGTGCCATGGCTACTTACGAAAAAGGACTGGATGAGTATATGGACGAAAATGGTAATATCATTTACGGATAAAAGAATATGAAACTACGGATCTCTCTTCTTGTTATATTAATAAGTATGCTTTTCGCCTCCTGCGGGATAAGCACGGGAAAGGGTACGGAGCAGAAAGGAGAGGAGATTTCTGTTCTAAGATATGATAAGCTGTTGAGCGAATACGTTCGCTCCAACAGCTTTTCTGCTATGCAGAAGCTGACGATGGACTACCGCCAGCCGACGAAAATTCTGATTGAGGATGTACTGGCTATCGGTACCGTGAAAGATGATACCATTTCGCAGCGTCTTCAAAAATTCTATTCGGACACTACGTTAGTCCGCTTGCTTAGTGACGTGGAAGCTAAGTTCCCTAATCTTGATGAAGTGGAGAAAGGACTGAATAAAGGATTCCGGAAACTGAAAAAAGAGGTCCCCGGTACGAAGGTGCCGTTTGTCTATTCGCAGATATCTGCATTCAACGAGTCTATTATTCTTGTAGACACGTTATTAGGGATCAGCCTCGATAAATATATGGGGGAAGATTACCCGCTTTACAAGCGCTTCTATTACGACTATCAATGCCGCTCAATGCATCCCGAACGTATTGTGCCGGATTGTTTTGTATTCTATCTTTTGAGCCGTTACGGAATGAGTTATCACGAGGGGACTTGCCTGATTGACTTGATGATGCACTCCGGAAAAATCAACTACGTCGTGCAAAACTTATTAGGATATAGTGATATCGGCGAAGCGATGGGATATTCCAAGGAGGAAAACGACTGGTGTAAGGAGAATGAAAAGGAGATATGGAATTATATCTGTACCAACGATCATCTGCATGCGCGTGACCCGATGGTGATCCGCTATTATATGAAGCCTGCTCCTGCAGTTGATATGCTGGGTGGACAAGCTCCTGCATCAGTGGGTATATGGATGGGAGCAAGATCATCGCTTCTTATATGAAAAAGCATAAGGACATGAAGCTGAAAGATCTCCTGGAATTTACCGATTATCACGAGATGTTGAACCAGTCCGAAACTCTTGCATTTTTCCTTTTTATAGCTTCATTGGCAAAACCTTTTTGAAATTCTCAAAGTATAGTCTTAATTTTCAATTTAAAAAGTGGAAACTGCCCTCTATTTGTTGCCCGTGACGTTAGGTGATACGTCTATTGAAAAGGTATTGCCTTCTTATAATAAGGAGATCATCTCTGGTATCCGGTATTTTATAGTTGAAGATGTTCGTTCTGCCCGCCGTTTCTTGAAGAAAGTAGACCGGGAGATTGATATTGATGCATTGACCTTCTACCCGTTGAACAAGCACACTTCACCTGATGACATTTCCGGTTATCTGCAACCTTTGGTTGGTGGAGCTTCTATGGGAGTGATCTCCGAAGCAGGTTGTCCGGCTGTAGCTGACCCGGGAGGCGGATGTGGTTGCTATCGCACAGCGTAAGAAGTTAAAGTGGTTCCTTTGGTGGGACCTTCTTCGATCATCCTTTCCGTAATGGCTTCCGGCTTTAACGGACAGAGCTTCGCTTTTCACGGTTATCTGCCGATTGAACCGGAGAGCGTGCCAAGAAATTAAAAGCACTGGAGCAGCGTGTGTATGTTGAAAGCAGACGCAACTATTTCATTGAGACGCCTTACCGCAATCATAAGATGGTAGAGGATATTTTGTTGAATTGCCGCCCTCAAACCAAGCTCTGTATCGCTGCCAATATTACTTGTGAAGGAGAGTATATACAGACGCGTACAGTGAAGGATTGGAAAGGACACGTGCCCGATGTCTAAGATTCCCTGTATTTTTCTCTTATATAAATAACTCCTTTTAGGTGTTCGTATTCATCTTCGAAGCAGCTGCTGAAGAATCCTTTGCCTAAGTTTTCCTCAATCTGCTTGAAACTCCATAGCTTGCTGTTCTTGAAGCGGGGAGTACAAAGGATGGAATCATCTTTGATATCGACGATGAAAAGATAGATAAGACGGTTGGTCACTTCATTCTCGAAGTGATAAACGATGTTGAATTCAGGTTTGATACCTTTTTCATGAGGAAAAGCATTGTTGATTAAACGAGTGGCGCCTGCTTCCAGAGATTCTCCGTAGCGGAGATAACATTCCATGGGAATATCTACTTTTCCTCTATCCAGAATGGCTGTTGATGGCCTGTCGCAAAGGAATAACATTCCGTGAGTGGATATGGCAATTCTTATCACCGGATTGATGTATGCATTTTTGTAATTAACAGCTTCTATTGCAGGTGTTTTCCCGATCACGTCTCCTTCGGTATTCACAATAGGAACATATTCCGTGTGTGACATTAAATGATTGAAGAAACGGATGGCGATCTGATTGAACAGGATACTCATCAGAAAGACAGCAGGGGGGAACACTTTATAGAGTACAAACATGCTCGTCTTGCTCAACGGGTCTTGGAAAACGATGGTAATGCTGATTATAATAAAATGCAATATACCGAAGATCAAAGCGATACGGGCAGATACAACGGCTGCTTCTGCTCCCTGCGCATATAAACGTTTGTTGCAAGAACCTATCTGTTTTAAGAAATGGTTGATAAACCTTTTCTTATGCATGTAAAGACTTAGCATCGGAATGAGAATACTGACTTCCAGCGTAAGTGGAAGTGCACCGGGTGGAACGTAATCACCAGGAATGAGAGCTGCTACGGATAATAGTGCTAACACTCCGGTTGCTATATAGAGGATAAAATTAGGAATTAACAATCCTTTACGTCGATAAGAAAGGTATATACCTATAATACCTATACCTGTACCGATGTAAATAGCCGTGCCTTGCGTTATAAGTTCGCACAATAAAATGGAAATAATAACGGGGATAAAACCCAGTGACATGTTAAATGCGGAAGAAAGTATTCCTTTATGATCCATCTCTTTATGTTTATTTGCCGGTTTTACCTATAAAACAAATAGTGAATGTGTTTTGTTTTCTATCGAATGTGTTTCTCTGCATGGTAGGACGAACGAACAAGGGGAGCACTCTCTACGATGTTGAATCCTTTCTCTAAACCTACAGTTTTATATTCTGCAAATTGCTGCGGAGTGATGTATGCTGCAACGGGATAATGCCGGTGACTCGGTTGAAGGTATTGGCCTATGGTAAGAATCTGGCAACCGGTTGCTAACAGATCATCCATCAATGTTTCGACTTCCTCCGGGGTCTCACCCAGTCCGACCATAATGCCGCTTTTAGACTTAACTCCCTTCTCGGAAATGTGTCTGATAACTTGCAGACTTGTATCATAATTTGCCGCACTGCGCACTAGCGGACTAATGCGGCGTACGGTTTCCATATTGTGTGAAATAATGTCGGGACGGGCTTCGATTACCAAATCTAACAACTCCATCCTGCCTTGAAAATCAGGAATGAGCACTTCGATTGTTGTTTGTGGATTCAGCCGTTTTATTTCCTGGATGGTACGTGCCCAATGTGTTGCTCCCAAATCCGGCAGATCATCTCTGTCTACGGAAGTGATGACAGCATGATCCAGTTTCATCAGTGCGATGGATTCTGCGACATGGGTAGGTTCGTTTGCATCTAGCGGGTGCGGACGGCCGGTTTGGGTGTTGCAAAACTTGCAACTACGGGTACAGATATCTCCGCCAATCATAAAGGTAGCAGTTCCCTTTCCCCAGCATTCCCCCATATTGGGCAACGCCCACTGCTGCATATAGTATGCAGGCAGTGGGAGTCGACAATCCGTTTGGTTTCGGTGTATCGTTCGTTGGCACCGATATTAATTTTCAGCCATTCAGGCTTACGTACTCTGTCAGCCATTATAAATTATTCAAGAAGAAGTTGGTCAACCGTGTGTACAGATGATTACGGGTGTTGCCACCGTATATGCCGTGATTACGGTTAGTATATACCTGCATATCAAATTGCTTGCCAAGCTGTACTAACTGCTCGGCATATTCCGTGCACATTCTGGAAGTGCACATTATCATCTGCCATGCCGTGTACCAGCAACAGTTTACCATGTAGTTGTCAGCACGGGTGAAGGCAGACGATTCCTTATATCCTTCCGCGTTCTCTTTCGGAGTACGCATGAAGCGTTCGGTATAAATCGTATCATAGAAACGCCAGTCGGTGGGTGCAGCTACTGCTACTCCTGCCTTGAATACGGGAGGTACCCTCACTCATGCTCATAAGAGTCATGTATCCACCGTAGCTCCAGCCCCAGATACCGATGCGATCTTTATCCACGTATGGCTGTTTGCCGAGATAAAGTGCAGTCTCTACCTGGTCTCTGGCTTCCTTTACACCGATTTTCAGGTAAGTACATTTCTCGAAAGCTTCTCCACGTCCTCCTGTGCCACGTCCGTCCACACAGACAACGAGGTAGCCGAGGCTTGCCATATACGTTTCCCAACTGATTCCCCAGGTATCCAGCACCTTGTTGTGAGCCGGGGCCGCTGTATTGGATACATCAGTACCGGATATTTTTTCGAAGCGGAAAAATTGACAGGTTTCATCATCCAGCCGTTCAGCTGTCACTCCATCTGTAGTCTGAAAGTGAAGAATTCTTTCTGGGCACAGCGTATCCTGCCAGTTTGTTTCAACTGGTCATTGGTAACCAGCGTCTTGAGTGTTTTGCCGGTATTATCGTTCAGCGTAATCTGCATTGGAGTATCCAAGTTGGAGATACTTGTTCATGTAATACTTCATCGATTTGCTGAAGAGCGGTGTATTTGTTCCTGTCTGTTGAGACAATTTGGTCTTTTTTCCTTTCTTGTCTATCTTATAGACAGCCTTGCGCAGAGGGCTTTCTTCATTACTGGTGTAATAGAACGAACCGTCCTCTTCATCATATCCCAGAAAAGTCTTTCACCTCAAACTTGCCGTTAGTCACTTTCTAATGAGATTACCTCCCATGCTATACCAATAGAGGTGACTGTAACCGTCACGTTCGCTAAGCAGGCTGAAATAATCGGATAGAAGTGGATATTGTCGAATATATTCTCCTTTATGTAATAAGGAGACTCATCGCGAAGCACTAGTTTGCAAAGGGTGGAACGAGGATCGGCAAAGTAAAGATCGAAACGGTCCTGATGGCGGTTTAGTGTCATGATTGCCAATTTGGAGGCATCTTTTGTGAAACGGATGCGGGGGATATACCCATCTGCATCCAACGGGAGCTTCATTGTACGTGTGACGTGTGATTTGATATCGTAGGTACGTACTTCTACTTTGGAATTCGGATATCCGGCTTTCGGGTACTTATAGGTATATTCGCCCGGATAATCTTTCAAGCATCAATGCGGGGTGCTTGTCCTGCAAATACCGGGAAAGAGTAGGAGGGAACTTCAGACTCATCGAAACGGATAAAAGCAATCAGCGTATTGTCCGCGCTGAATTCCAATGCACGGTCGAAGCCGAACTCTTCTTCATACACCCAGTCAGGAATACCGTTGATTACCGAATTCTGCTTACCGTCTTCTGTGACCTGCTTTCGCTGTTGCCGTAGAGCAGCTTTACGAGGAATATGTTATTGTTGCGTACAAATGCAATCATGGTACCGTCCGGAGAAAAGACGGGGACCTGTTGAGGTCCGCCGTCGGACAGCCGTTCAATAATGTTGTTTGTCGTAACTCCCTTATCATTTCGTTTCAAAGGGTAGATATAATGTACAGCTGTATAAGAATGCCGGTAAATCGGAGTCGTTTTCGTAGCAATAAGCAATTTCTGACCGTCGGGTGAGAACTGATAACTGTCGAAGTTCTTGAAGTCACATTCGCGTGTGGTATTTACATCGAAAATCACTTCTACTTTCTCGCCTGTCTTGAAAGAGTATTTAATGATTTGCGTGCCGTCAGCGTTCATCTGTGTGTAGTATTCACCGTCGGGCGTGGGGATTACTCCCTGAATATTTTCCGGGCGGAAACGTCCGGAAGTAATATCTTTTAAATCGAGTGCCTTTTGTCCTTGTGCCATTCCGGTCAGACAGAGAAGGCAGAGTAATAAAGTGATGCTGATCTTTTTCATCTGCGTTTATAATCGGTTTTGGTTTTAATTCGTACTTGCAAAAGTAACAATAAACTTAGATTCAACAAAGCCTGACCGATTTTTATATAGATTTGATAAGGATTATTGGGTGAGATTCAATATCTTTGTGAAAAGTACTTTAAATATTACCACTATGAATTCAAAGAGAAAAGACTTGCAGTATGCTTCCGTCTTCTTGTTGGCCGTGGCATTGACATTCCTAATGGGAAAGGGTGATAACTTGTGGTTGATATCATGGGGTGACTTGATACCGAGCCTGTTTGTGCTGTTCATTGCGGGTGATTGCCTGCACAGCTCCTTGCTCCGTATCAAACGTGGCGAAGAGGAGGGAGGAGCCCGGTGGAGTACCTGTTTCATTTTTCTGGTATTCAGTATCGTCTTTATGGGCGATTTATTCTTTATAGGGAATTTTATTGTCAATAAACTGTGGAGCTAAAAGAGATGTAATAAATCTGTTTCACAGGTGTTTAATAGTAGATTCTTCGTCTTAACTATAGCTTTTAGTTTACTTTAACTAGAAAAATTAGTTTATAAACTAAAACTTCTCGTTATTTGCATCAAACAAAGATGCAGGTATGAAAGGATTAACAGCAAAGGAAGAAGAAATCATGGGATTTTTCTTGGGAAAAGGGTCCCTTGTTCGTGAAAGAAATGTTGGCTTTCTATGAAGATCCCAAGCCGCATTTCAATACCTTATCAACGATTGTGCGCGGGCTGGAAGATAAAGGCTTTCTAGCTCATTATACTTTCGGGAATACTTATCAATACTATCCCGATCGTCAGTGAAGAAGATTTTCGTAAAGGAACACTTCGGAATGTAATCAGTAAGTATTTTAATAATTCCTACCTGAATGCAGTTTCGTCTTTAGTCAAGGAAGAAGATATTTCTTTGGATGAATTGAAACAGCTCATCGAGGAAGTGGAACAGGCTGACAAAAAACACTAATCTATTAAACGAAAATCTATGCTATGGGAGTTTTCTTCATTTATATATTAAAATCATCTGTTTGTCTTGTTCTGTTTTACCTGTTTTTCCGGTTATTACTTAGCAAGGAAACCTTTCATCGTTTCAATCGTATGGCTTTATTGGGAGTGTTGTTCTTTTCATTACTCATTCCTTGTATCGAAGTAACTACCCGGCATCAGGTTGAAGTGCAGCAGGCTGTGCTTTCCATTGAACAATTGCTATTGATGGCAGAGTTGGGGGCTACTCCTGCCAATGTCGGTGCAGTGCAGGAGACGTCGGCCATATCTTGGGTACAGATTGTTCTGTTGGTCTATCTGGCGGGTATTCTGTTTCTTGCCTGTCGCAATATCTATTCTTTGATTTGTCTCTTCCGGTTGATACATTCCGGCAAACATGAGAAGTTGGAGAAAGGGGTTACACTTGTGGTGCACAATCAGGAGATAGCTCCGTTCAGTTGGATGAAGTATATTGTCATCAGCCGGAAAGACTTGGAGGAACGGGAGGGAAATCCTTATTCATGAAATGGCTCATATTCACCATCGTCATTCAGTAGATTTATTGGTGGCGGATATTTGCATCTTTTTTCCAATGGTTCAATCCCGGTGCATGGCTGTTGAAACAGGAGTTGCAGAACGTTCACGAGTATGAAGCCGACGAGACTGTTATCAATGAGGGTGTAAACGCGAAAGAATATCAACTATTATTAATAAAAAAAGCCGTTGGCACAAGGCTCTACTCTATGGCCAACAGCTTTAATCACAGTAAACTTAAAAAACGTATCACTATGATGTTAAAATGGAGAAAAGGCTAAGGATGGAGTGATGGATATAAAACTATATTCGGAAAAAAAGTTTGCGCCGAGAAAGATTGAAATCGAAGGCATTAATAAAACAAGGTTGGATGCATTAAATAGTGGGGCAAAGAGTTGGGGAGCTACGTTTCGTTCTGCTGATGGAGGTAAACCTTTGGTTATAATTGATGGCAAAGAGGCTACAGGTGATGATCCTTTAGCGAATATTTCTCCTGATCGTATTAGGAGTATATCTGTATTGAAAGATAAGACTGCATTGGCTGCTTATGGTGATAAGGGAAAGAATGGAGTGATTGAAGTAAATCTATTAGTGAAAGAAGAATATCAAGCCCGTCAAATTTCTATTCGTGCTATTAATGATACAGTGACTTCAACAATAAAAGTAACTGCATCTGAAGAATAGCAGTAGATTTTAGATGTCTTCTGTTTCTAAATATTGTCAAAATATAATGTTATAAAGATTGACGGAGGTACGCCAGTATCTCCGTTTCTTGTTCCGGATGGAACCAACGGATTTCTTCATCTCTCTTGAACCATGTCATCTGCTTGCGTGAATAGATGCGGGAATTTTGCTTGATTTTCTCTATAGCGAAAGAGAGTTCCCATTCTCCGTCCAGATATTTGAACATTTCTTTATAGCCTACTGTATTGAGTGAATTGAGGTGACGATAGGGAAGTACGGAACGTACTTCTTCCAATAATCCTTCCTCCATCATCTGGTCTACCCGACGGTTGATACGGTCATAAAGTTCTTCCCGATCACGAGTCAGGCCGACTTTCAGAATACGGAAAGGACGCTGTTTTTTTTGTTGGGTGCGAAAAGAAGTATAAGTGCGTCCGGTCATATAGCAAATCTCCAACGCATGAATCACCCGCTTGGGATTCTTTAGGTCTACAATCCGGTAATATTCCGGATCTAACAAGCGAAGTTCTGCGCAGAGTTGTTCAAGGCCTTCCTCTTCATACTTTTGTAACATGAGTTGACGGGTTTCCGCATCAACGGTAGGAATATCGTCAATTCCCTTACAGATAGCATCTACATACATCATTGAGCCACCAGTGAGAATCACGACTTCGTGTTGCGTGAATAATTTCTCCAGAATTTCCAGTGCTTCTGTTTCGTATTGGGCAGCGCTGTAATAGTCTGTGAGGTGGAGCGTGCCGACCAGTTGATGGGGGACACGTTTAAGTTGATCGGGAGTCGGAGCTGCCGTACCTATTTTTAATTCGGCATAAAGCTGTCTCGAATCGGCAGATACAATGCTTGTCTGAAATGTTTCTGCCAAGCGCAGGCTCAACTCTGTTTTCCCCACACCTGTAGGACCTATAAGAACAATGAGAGTAGGCATAGATTTTTAAGTATTAAGTATAGAAGTATTAAGTATTAAAGCGTACGGGACTAAAAAAATATTAGGTATTAACTGCCTGGCACTGCATAGCAATTAATACCTAATACTTGATATTTAATACTTAAAATTTTTCTTCTTCGTATGGGCTGCTAGTGTCACCACCTATGTCAAATCCTTCCTGATCGAAATCTTCCATGTCGAAGTCCTGGTCTCCATAGAAGTTTTCATCCAGATCAAGAGAACCTCCCGCAGCGGTCATTTCTTCAAAATCTACCGTTTGTTTAGGAGCATCTCCTGATTTCTTGGTACATTTGGCACCATTCATATCTTTACCGGTGATAATTTCTGTCAGTTCGATGAAGAAACAACGTTCTGTCATGTAGTCGAACACATACAGTAACTTTTGTTTTTCGTCCTCTATCAGTTCGCTGATCGGAGTTTCTTTCATCACCCAGCTGTCTATTTCCGGATTATCATCCATTTCTTCCAAAGTCACTTCTTTTTCTTTTTCCCAATCATCGTCGCAGATAAAGAAAGAAGTCATCTGGTCATTAGCATACCCTACTGATTTCAGTATAGCTTCATGGAAGTCGAAGAAGTTGCTTCCGGATCAATTTGTATTTCTCTGACAAAATCGTCAACTTCATCAGATATGATAGTAAATCTGTATATCATAATATGACTATTTTGAAGTGTTTATTTAATAATTCCACGCTCCGAGTTGCGGATGAATTCAATGATATAGTCAATCTCGGGACTCTTTTCAAATTCATCTTCGATTTTCTTCAATGCTTCAGTCGTGTTCAGTCCACTCTGGTAGATGATACGATATGCATTGTGAATATTCTCAATCACTTCGTTGGCGAAACCGCGACGGCGCAAGCCGATAATGTTGATGCCGCTGAAAGCGATCGGTTCGCGTCCTGCAATAATATAAGGAGGAATATCCTTGCTGAAGCGGCATCCGCCCTGAATCATTACATGACTGCCTACATGACAGAACTGGTGCATCAATACATTGGCACTAACAATAGCGTTATCATCAATCACGATTTCACCTGCCATTTTGGTAGAGTTCCCAATGATACATCCGTTACCAACCAGCGCATCGTGTGCCACGTGTACACCTTCCATTAGTAAGTTATTGTTGCCCACGATTGTGCGCCCTTTAGCTGCTGTACCACGGTTGATCGTGACATTTTCGCGAATCAGATTATTGTCTCCGATTTCGGCTGTTGACTCTTCACCGCGAAACTTGAGGTCTTGCGGAATGGCTCCGATAACAGCTCCCGGAAAAATAGTATTTCCGTTACCGATACGTGAACCATATAAAATATTGGCATTAGCCATAATCTTATTGTTGTCGCCAATAACCACGTTTTTATCTATAAATACAAAAGGCGCAATTTCTACATTTTCCCCGATTTTTGCTTCGGGATGAATATACGCTAAAGGACTTATCATGCTTTTAAATATCAATTATTACTTGTTTTTTACTATTTGTGCCATGAATTCCGCTTCACAAACCACTTTCTCGCCGACAAACGCATATCCTTTCATGGTAGAAATGCCACGGCGGATAGGTGCCAGCAGTTCTACACGAAAGATGATTGTATCTCCCGGCACTACTTTCTGACGGAATTTCACTCCATCTATTTTCATGAAATAGGTAGAATAACGTTCAGGATCATCTACGGAATTCAAGACGAGCAAGCCTCCGACTTGTGCCATTGCTTCCACTTGAAGTACTCCCGGCATAACGGGCTCCTGTGGAAAATGTCCCTGGAAGAAAGGTTCGTTGGCTGTGATATTTTTAATACCTACAATGTAGTTGGCACCAATTTCAATCACTTTGTCCACCAGTTGGAAAGGATAGCGGTGCGGTAACAATTCGCGGATACGGTTTACATCCATTATTGGTTCACGGTTACAGTCGTAACTTGGTGCCTGTATTTCGTGCAGACGGATTTCTTTCCGCATCTGGCGGGCAAATTTATTGTTGATGGTGTGTCCCGGACGGGTAGCGATGATACGGCCTTTAATCGGTTTTCCAATTAGAGCGAGGTCACCGATGACATCAAGCAGTTTGTGACGGGCACATTCATTGGGCCAAACTAACGGTTTGTGATTGATATAGCCTAACTGATCGGCATCCATGTGAGGTACTCCCATCACATCTGCCAACTTATCGAAGCTTTCCTGTGACATCTTGCGTTCGTAGATTACGATCGCATTGTCCAGGTCGCCACCTTTAATCAATCCGGCGGAGAGCAACGGCTCTATTTCACGAACAAAGACGAAAGTACGGCTGGCAGCCACTTCGTCTTTGAAATTATGCATATCTTCAAGGGTAGCAAACTGATTCGGGATAATAGTCGAATCGTAAGAAACCAGTACATTCAGACTGAAATTCTCGTCAGGTAGTACAATGATAGAAGAACCAGTCGTTTCATCCCGGAACTCAATTTTAGACTTGATAATATAAAAGTCTTTGACGGCATTTTGTTCTACTGTTCCTACACGTTCTATTTCTTGTACGTAATATTGTGCACTACCATCTAAAATAGGAAATTCCGGTCCGTTAACTTGGATCAGGCAGTTATCAATGCCCAATGCGTAAAGGGCTGCCATACCATGTTCAATGGTGCTTACTTTGACTCCATTTTTCGACAATACAGTACCACGGGTGGTTTCTGTTACATTGTCGGCTACTGCGTCGATAGTTGGTTGTCCTTCTACGTCAATGCGTTGGATTTTATATCCGTGATTGTCCGGAGCTGGATTGAATGTTACAGTGAGATCAAGTCCAGTGTGAAGACCTTTCCCGCTCAGTGAAAAGCTATCTTTCAGCGTTTTTTGTTTCAGCATTGGTTACTTATTTACTTATTTAATAGTTGTTTTAATTCTTCTACTTCTTTGCGCAAGTTACGCAGTTCTTTCTGCATATCCGGCAGGCTTCTTTGTGCAATGGATGATTTGAAATATTGCTTCAGTTCCATAGGAGGAGTTCCGATAAGCTGGCTACCGGACTTGATGTCTCCCGGCACACCTGATTGTGCGCCTAATCCAACTTTATCTCCTATTTTAGCATGTCCTGCAATACCTACCTGACCACCGATCATACACCATTCACCTACTTTGGTAGATCCGGCAATACCCACTTGCGCCGCCATAACGGTATGCGAACCTATTTCATCATTGTGTGCTATTTGTATCAGATTGTCTAACTTGACACCGCTGTGTACTACCGTAGCTCCCATTGTAGCACGGTCTACACAAGTGTTTGCACCTATCTCTACTTTGTCTTCCAGGATAACAATTCCGATTTGCGGAATCTTATCATATCCGTTCGGAGTGGGAGCAAAACCAAATCCGTCAGCTCCGATCACTGCACCCGAATGAAGGATACATTCATTACCTATGCGGCAATCATGATAAACATTTACATTGGAGTAAAGCAGGCAACTGTTGCCTATCTTCACGCCGTCTCCAACGAAAGTGTGCGGGTAAATTTGAGTATTATCTCCAATCACGGTATTTTCACCGATATAGGCAAAAGCACCGATGTATACATTCTCACCAATTTTGGCGCTGGGTGCAACGAAAGCTAATGAATCTATCCCTTGTTTCTTAGGCTTGCTCATCTCATAAAGATTGAGCAATTTAGCTAGACTTTCGTATGCATTGTCTACTTTGATAAGAGTAGCTTTAATTTCGTGTTCGGGAGTGAAGTCCTTATTAACCAAGACAATGCTTGATTGTGTTTCGTAGATATAAGGTGTATATTTAGGGTTCGACAGGAAAGAAATAGCTCCGGGCATTCCCTCTTCAATCTTAGCGAATGTGTGTACCGTAGCGTTTTCGTCTCCAATGATTTCCCCTTGGATAAATGCTGCAATTTGCTTAGCCGAGAACTCCATGTCTTTTCTTTAAAATTTAATTAGTTCACAAATAACGGACTTTTTTTTTCAGATTTCCGTGTTATTGCATGAATATTTTATACTTATCTGTGCAATCTCTGGTAGCAGAGATAGTATTTCTTTACCTTTTTGGACAATAATGAGATGTTCAGCATGTCCGATGCTTCGGCAATATTTTTGATAGTGCCGTCCTTATAGATAATATCAATACTGTCATCTGCCGGGTCGTACATATTCTTTTCGATGCTGGGGGTAGAGACAAAATAGTTCGCTTCGGAAAGGGTTATGCCTAGTTGCTGGCTGATGTGCAAAGTTAATTCTTTTTTTCTGTCCTCACTAATAGGTTCCGACGAAATTTCCACTTTAAAGATATTTCGGTTTATCATTCCCGTGCTTAAAGTGGAAAGTACCTTATCTGTGTGGGTGCTCCAGACCTTTAATGCGGTCCATATATCATTGTCGTCCAGTTGGATAAAGTTCTCCAGGCACTCCGGATTGTTATAGAAAGTTTCCTTGTTGATGTCATTGTAAAGGAAAAAGCGTAATGCAGGAGATGCAAACAGTTCCACTCCTTGTGAAGCCAGTTCTTTGGCACGCAAGAGAGTACTAATCAGCATCTTTTCGTATGCCACAGACGTCTTATGCAGGTATACTTGCCAGTACATCAGGCGACGTGCCGTGAGGAAATTCTCGATAGAATAGATCCCTTTGGATTCGACAACCAAACGGTCATCCGCTACATCAAGCATTTTGATGATTCGGGCAGAGCCGATGTTACCTTCCGTTACGCCTGTATAAAAGCTGTCGCGGCGAAGATAATCAAGTCGGTCCATATCCAACTGACCGCTTACGAGTTGATGCAGAAAGCGTTTCGGGTATTCGTCCTTGAAGATTTGAATGGCAAGACTCAGCTGGCCGTTCATCTCTTTGTTCATCCGTTCCATCAACATAAGAGAAATCTCTTCGTGCGAGACTCCTTTTACAATCGTGTCTTCCAGTACATGCGAGAAAGGGCCGTGTCCTATATCATGCAACAGGATGGCGGCCTGCACGGCCTCCGCTTCACTATCAAAGATAAAATTGCCTTTGGAGGCCAGTTGGGTGATAGCTTCACTCATCAGGTGAAAAGCACCTAAGGAGTGTTGGAAGCGGGTGTGTTGTGCACCGGGGTACACAACAGATGATAATCCTACTTGCTTGATGCGGGTAAGACGCTGCAAAAGGGGATGCCGTACTATATCGTACAGTAACCCCTTTGGAATATTGATGAACCCGAATACGGGGTCGTTAATTATCTTTCTTTCGTAAGGCATTCGTTTTCTTTAGAGATCCTTTTTCCCTTTTCAGAGAATTGCTTTGAGTTGTTCAGCCATTTGTGCTTGCACTTCTTGTGCGGCGGTGCGGGCAGCTTCTGCAAATTTCTCTGTTTTATCTACGTAGATAATACCACGCGACGAGTTAACAATCAATCCGCATGTACTGTTCATACCATATTTGCAAACTTCTTCGAGTGAACCGCCTTGTGCTCCCACGCCTGGTACGAGAAGGAAATGGTTCGGGACAATCTTGCGGATGTCCTCAAAAGCACGTCCTTGAGTAGCACCTACCACATACATCATGCGGTCATCGCCAGCCCATTCCTGTGATTTGCGTAATACTTTCTCGAACAGACGTTCGCCGTTTACGTCTTCTGTCAATTGGAAGTCATGGGAGCCTTTGTTGGAAGTCAGTGCCAGGAGGATTACCCACTTGCCTTCATAGGTAAGGAACGGAGTAACACTGTCCTCACCCATGTAGGGGGCTACTGTTACTGAGTCGATGTCCAATTCGTCGAAGAATGTGCGGGCATACATTGCCGAGGTGTTTCCAATATCGCCACGTTTTGCATCGGCAATGATGAATTGGTCGGGATAGTTTTCCTTGATGTAGGATACAGTCTTTTCGAAAGCGATCCATCCTTTTACGCCCATGCTTTCATAGAAAGGCCAGATTGGGTTTATAGGCGATGCAATAAGGGGCGGTAGCGTCAATGATGGCTTTGTTGAAAGCAAGATCGGATCTTCTTCTTTTAACAGGTGTTCGGGGATCTTCTTGATGTCGGTATCCAGTCCTACGCAGAGGAATGATTTCTTGCGTTTTTGGATGTTTTCAAATAATTGTTGCTTATCCATCTTGTTATTTACTATTTTGCAATTTACTATTTACTATTTTAAGAAACCGTTCTCAACTCTCAATTCTCAACTCTCCACTTCTCTAAAGTTCGCTTTCTTTCAGACGTTCTGCATTTTCCGCTACAATCAGGTGGTCGATACAGTCCTGAATGTCACCGTCCATAAAGGCGGAGAGATTATAGATTGTATAGTTGATACGGTGGTCGGTGATACGTCCTTGTGGATAGTTGTATGTACGGATTTTAGCCGATCGGTCTCCGGTAGATACCATTGTTTTACGTTTGGAAGCAATGTCGTCGATATATTTCTGATGTTCCTTGTCGTAGATAAAGGTACGGAGGCGGGCCAGGCGCGCTCTTTATTTTTCGGCTGGTCGCGTGTTTCGGTACATTCAATAAGGATTTCTTCGGCAATACCGGTGTTCGGGTTCTTCCAGATATAACGCAGGCGTACACCGGATTCCACCTTATTGACGTTCTGTCCGCCGGCGCCACCGCTTCGGAAAGTATCCCATTTGATTTCTCCTTCGTTGATGACAACGTCAAATTCTTCCGCTTCGGGAAGCACGGCCACGGATGCGGCTGAAGTGTGAACACGTCCTTGCGTTTCCGTCGCAGGAACACGCTGTACGCGGTGTACTCCCGATTCATATTTTAAAATTCCGTATACATTATCGCCTGTCACACTACAAACAATTTCTTTGAATCCACCGGCTGTCCCTTCGTTCGCATTGGAGACTTCCATTTTCCAACCTTTGGTTTCGCAATACTTGGCATACATACGGAAAAGGTCGCCGGCAAAGATAGCGGCTTCGTCGCCTCCTGTACCGCCACGGATTTCGAGAATCGCATTCTTGCTATCCTGCGGGTCGGCGGGAACAAGCATCAGTTTGATTTCCTCTTCCAATACGGGAAGACGTTCCTGACTACTGTCCATTTCTTCTTTTGCCATTTCGCGCATATCGGCATCCGATTCATTGGCAAGGATATTTTTAGCTTCTTCAATATTACCCAGTAATTGGATATATTCTTTCCTTGCTTTCATCAAGTCGTCTAATTCTTTATATTCTTTCGTCAGTTTGACGTAACGTTTTTGGTCGGCAATCACTGCCGGGTCGGTGATAAGGGTAGATATTTCTTCAAAACGGGCTACAAGTCCGTCTAATTTCTCTAATATGGTACTGTTATCTGCCATTCTTTAGTATCTGAATTCTCCGAATTCGCTCTTAATGATTAATTCTGTCTGTTCACACGCTTCGATACGTCCTACAATCTGTGCGGGAATGCCGAAAGATTCGGAAATAGCAATCACCTCTTCGGCATGTTCCGGTGACAGGTAAACTTCGAGACGGTGCCCCATATTGAATACCTTGTACATTTCCGCCCAGTCTGTGCCGCTTTGTTCCTGAATAGTCTTGAACAGAGGAGGAACAGGGAAAAGATTGTCTTTTACTACACGGACATTTTCTACGAAATGCAGCACTTTGGTTTGCGCACCACCGGAGCAATGAACCATACCGTGGATTTCCGGGCGCAATGCATCAAGTAATTTTTTGACTACCGGTGCGTATGTACGGGTAGGAGAGAGTACTAACTTACCTGCATCAATTGGAGAATCTTCCACGCTGTCTGTTAGTTTTAACTTACCGGAATAAACTAACTCTTCAGGAACTGCAGCATCATAGCTTTCCGGATATTTTTCAGCAAGATATTTGCCGAATACGTCGTGACGGGCACTCGTCAAACCGTTGCTACCCATACCGCCATTGTATTCTTTCTCGTAAGTAGCTTGTCCGTAAGAAGCCAGACCAACGATCACGTCACCCGGACGAATATTGGCATTGTCGATAACGTCTGAACGTTTCATGCGGCAAGTTACGGTAGAGTCTACGATAATAGTACGAACCAAATCGCCGACATCTGCAGTCTCGCCACCGGTAGCATATACGCCTACACCCATTTCACGGAGTTCGGCCAGCAATTCGTCTGTTCCGTTGATGATGGCGGAGATTACTTCTCCGGGAATCAACAGTTTGTTACGTCCAATGGTAGATGAAACAAGGATATTGTCTACGGCACCTACACAAAGCAGGTCGTCAATATTCATAATCAATGCATCCTGTGCAATACCTTTCCATACGGACAAGTCTCCCGTTTCTTTCCAGTACATATAAGCAAGAGATGATTTGGTTCCGGCACCATCGGCATGCATAATGTTACAATATTCCGGGTCACCTCCCAATATATCGGGAATAATTTTACAGAATGCTTTCGGGAAGATTCCTTTGTCGATGTTCTTGATGGCGTTGTGCACATCTTCTTTTGATGCGCTTACTCCACGCATCATGTATCGTTGATTACTCATGAGTTATAGAATTATTTTGTATACGGCTGCAAAAGTACAGCTTTTTTTTGGTACAGCCTAGAAAAACAGTCAGGTAAATTCCAGGGTAAACTTTCGATTATAATACGACTATGCGTGTAAAGCCAAGATTATAATGCATATTTTATATGTTCACTCCAGATTGAATCAATCAGTTTTCCGACTGTGGCATGACACCTCAAACTATATTCACTGATGTTTATATTGTACTTTTCAAGCAATGCTTTTCTTAAATCAGCATACTGAATTTCTGCAACATAGAAACCTGTATTAAGTGTTATTAGTTTTCCCTTGCAGAAAGGGCGAACGAAATTGAATACATCATTTTTAGAACTGAATTTTCTCTTCTTTTGAGCTGGTGGAAGTGTATTGGGAATTGTAGAAGTCTTTCTTTCCCATATTGCATTAACAAGATTTCCTATGGTAAATAGATTACTGATTGCTTTCTCACTATATGTTAATTCATAATCTTTAGCTAAGATTTGAATTAAAGGATATATACGTAAACCTGCAGTGATAATATTGGTGTCAAGAGTTATTAAAGATCCTGTACATAAACTTCGAACCAATCCAAATACATCATTCTTGTTCTTGAATGTTTTGTTTTTATTTGAATTTACTACAGACGAATTTCCTGATGCCATATTTGTAGATCTGTTGACATAAGACACTTCTTGTTTGGGTACGATAGGCTTTGATTGAGATTGTGTTTTAACTTTTTGCTCTGCTAAAAGATTCTCATATTCTTTCTGTACTTTTCTAGCTTTAGTTTGTTCATCGGACAGACGTTTTTGTAGTTGTTTGTTTTCCTCTAGAGAATACAATAAACGCTTCTCTTTATCGAGTAAATCATTTTTTATTTTTTCATTTTCTTTTTTGCTTTCTATTATGGAAAACTCTAATTCTTTGATTCGAGAATCTGATTCTTTATTTAGGATTTGCATCTGCTTGATTTCAATCTTAGCTTTTTGTATGGCAGATTCATTCTTTTTTAAATTTTCAGTCATACTCTTGCAATCTTCAGTAGCCTGCAAAAGAGAACGTTGCAATCGTTGATTTTCGATTTCTAAATTACTTTTTATGGTCTGCAGTTCACTCACCATATTTATACTACGCCAATTGGTTCGCGCTACAGACAATTGTTTCTCATCCAATTGATAAGTGTTATTTCCATCAATGTAGTATAATATAGGAAAAGTCCAACCACATCTGTTGCAAAAATTAGAAGATATTGACACTTCTTTATCACATATAGGGCATATCTTGGTTGTATTTCCTATATATGTTTGTTTTTCAAATATTTGCTTGACTACATCTATTTGTTGTAAAGTCAAACGTTGACAGTCTTTTGCCAAAACGCTGATTTCTTCTTTTATCTTTTCTTTCTTAGCTTCGGCCTCTTTCTCTTGTCTAAGCTTTTCTTCTTCCCGTTGTTTTTGGGCAATATCTTCTTTGACTTTATTAATAGCACGGAGCAAATCTTTTAATGCATTTTGGGGATTTTCTTGATAATCGATATAATCTAATGGACGTATCAAAAGTTTAAATTTCTTGTTGTACTGGCTATTATCTATTTTTACAGGAATGATTGCTTTTTCTCCATCCAAAGCTTCAAATATTTCGCCTGCGGTCCACATCGATTCGTTCGAATGTTTGGAGGATATGAATATGAGCATCTTAGATTCAGCTATTGCGCCTGTGATAATTTCAATGAACTCTTGTCCACTGTAAATTCCGTCTTTATCGAACCAGTAGGTAATACCATTTTCATCGAATACATTTTGGATTTCCGCTATGGCATTACCAGGTATTACATTGTAGCTTTCATCAACGTAATCTCTGCGTGAATAGCTTATAAAAACATCGTATTTGTATTTCATGTTATATTATATTTCATTGGTTCAACCTAATATTTATCTACTGGCGTCAGAATTACTGTGTTTGGTATATTCATTCCAAATAGAATCAACAAGTTTATATAATGTAGAGTGGCATTTTAGAGTATGCTCACCAATATGGATGTTATATTTTTCGTATAATGCATCTTTTAGATCTGTATATTGAATATCTGCAACGTAACAGCTAGGATTAAGTGTTAAAAACCTTGCTTTGCAAAAGGAACGAACAAAATTGAATACATCATTTTTGTTCTTGAATGATTGATATTTCTTTGAATTTGTTGTAGAGAATTTGTCTAATATTATATTTCCTATTTCTCTTGCAGAAGGAACTTCCTGCTTCAATTCTATATTCTTTTGAACTTTCAAAAGGTTTTCATATTCTTCTTGTATTTCCTTAACTTTAGTTCGCTCATCAAGGAGATATTTTCGTAATGTCTCTATTTCATCCATAGCATTTTGTAGAGCATATTTATTATCGGTCATACTTTTATGTTCTTCGGTAGCTTGTAAGGGGGAACTCTTCAGAGGTTGTTTTTCGGGCTCTAAACTGTTTTTTATTATACTACACCAATTGGTTCGAGCTATGGATAATTGTTCTTCATCCAAAGGATAAGTGTTGTTTTCATCAATACAGTATAATATAGGGAAAGTCCAACCACATCTGTTACAAAAATTAGAAGATATTGATACTTCCTTGTCACATATAGGACATATCTTGGTTGTATTTCCTATATATATTTGTTTTTCAAATATTTGGTTGACTACATCTATTTGTTGCAAAGTCAAACGTTGGCAGTCTTTTGCCAAAACACTGATTTCTTTTTTTATTTTTTCTTTCTTTGCTTCCGCCTCTCTCTCTTCTCTAAGCTTTTCTTCTTCCCGCTGTTTTTGAGCAATATCTTCTTTGACTTTATTAATGGCACGGAGTAGATCTTTTAATGCGTTTTTGGGATTTTCCAGATAATCAATATAATCTAATGGTCGTATCAGAAGTTTAAACTTCTTATTATACTGGCTATTATCAATTTTTACAGGGATAATTGCTTTTTCTCCGTCCAAGGCTTCGAATATTTCTCCTGCAGTCCACATCGATTCGTTCGAATGTTTGGAGGATATGAATATGAGTATCTTAGATTCAGCTATTGCGCCTGTGATAATTTCAATGAACTCTTGTCCACTGTAAATTCCGTCTTTATCGAACCAGTAGGTAATACCATTTTCATCGAATACATTTTGGATTTCCGCTATGGCATTACCAGGTATTACATTGTAGCTTTCATCAACGTAATCTCTGCGTGAATAGCTTATAAAAACATCGTATTTGTATTTCATGTTATATTGTATTTACTAAAATGTGACCTCTGATTTATAGTGCGAATATACTCTTTTTGAGTGGAATAAAGAATAACAAAGAAATATTTTGTGAAAAAAAAGACGACATAAAGTAGTGTTCGATATTAGTACTTAAAATAGTTGTTGAAAATTTGATAATTAATTGATTCTCTATTGAAACAGATACTTGATTATTTCCAAGCGAATGCTTTAAGATTGCATCACGAATATAATGATTTAATGCTGTAAAATGACATTTGTGATTAAATGGAAAATAAATGTACTTTTCTATTAGAAAACCATGCTTATCTGGGCCATCTTTTTGTAAAATGTGAGGTGGATATAAATAAAAATAGTGGGAAAGTTTCTTCTTTTCCCACCAGCTAAAGATTTATTTATATTGCTAAGTATCTCTAAATGTAAAATATAAAGATCGATTTAGCCTCTTTTTAGAATTCTACCTTCGGAGCCTTCTCACTTCCTTCTTCTGCTTCAAAATATGCTTTCTTATCAAAGCCGAACATTCCTGCAAAGATATTTTTGGGGAAACGGCGGATATTGGTGTTATAAGCCTGTGCAGCATCATTGAAATTTTTGCGCGCTACATTGATACGGTTTTCAGTTCCTTCCAGTTGAGCCTGTAATTCCAGGAAGTTTTGATTAGCTTTTAAGTCCGGATAATTCTCGGTAATAGCTAATAACTTGCCCAGTGCTGATGTTACAGCACCTTGTGCCTTTTGGTATTGCGCCAACTTTTCTGGTGTCAGATCGGCAGCGTCCACTTTAATTTGAGTTGCTTGGCTACGTGCGGCAACAACTCCTTCCAATGTTTCCTTCTCATGTGTCGCATATCCTTTCACGGTGTTTACCAGATTAGGAATCAAGTCGGCACGACGTTGGTATTGAGTTTCTACATTTGCCCATTGACCACTTACATTCTCGTCCATAGTAACCAGACCGTTATATACACTTACTGCCCATATGACAAGGATAGCCACAACGGCTAAGATGATAATAATTGACTTCTTCATGTTTCTTGTTTTTATTGAATTTGATAATTTGTTTTCTACTTATTTTCTTTAGAAACGAGAACCGGCACCGCCGCCACCGCCCATTCCTCCGCCAAAGCTGCCTCCACCGAAACCGCCTCCGCCTCCGAAACTACCTCCGCCGAAGCCTCCAATAAATGGACCACCTCCGCCACCTCCCCGGTGGTGGTAATCATTATCATAACTTTGTTGGCGGCGTATGATGGTATGTCCGCAGTTTCTACATGTATAGGTAACATCCTCGGTTTTCACCCCGTTAATTCGGGATACGACAGCACTTCCGCTTCTCTGTAATTGATGTTTACCACAATTCGGACAACGGCTTTGTTTGCGTGCCGAAAAGAAAGCAAGACCTCCGCCAATAGCAATAAAACAAAGAATGGCAAGAACAAAATCAAAAGAACCACCGCTGTTCGAATCGGAGAGAGCATCATTTTCCATAGAACCGTCAAGCCGCTGACAAGTCGCTTTTAGGCCGGCCACCATTCCGGCATCCCAATTTCCGTCTTTCAGGTAAGGAATCATATATCTGGTTTGAATCCTTTTACAGATCGCATCGGGGAGCACTCCTTCCAAACCATAACCGGTATAAAACTGGATACAACGTTGATCTGTAACCAACAAAATAACCAATCCGTTATTTTTATCTTTCTTCCCTACACCCCATTTATTAAGTAACTGATGGCAGAAGTTGAAACAATCTTCTTCTCCGATTGATGGAACTACGGCAACCACCGTTTCAATTCCTGTTTGTTGTTCCAAGGCATAAAGCATGGAGTCTATACTGTCACAAGCTGCCTGTGAAAGTATGCCGGCCGGGTTGCAAACATATTGCATTTTGTTTTGCAGGTGAACTTTTGGGAGGTTGTCCACCGTGTATACTTTCTCTTGAGCTTGTAGTGGGAACAGAAGAAAAGTAGCTAATATAAAAGTCAATATTGATTTCATAACAATCATTTTACGTTTGCAAATATAGAAACTTTTTCTGTTATGATTCTAAAACTCCTTGTTATAATAGGTTTAATGAATGTATCGCCCGACGAATGCACGGACTCGGTCGGTGTATTCCTGTTTATTCTCTTTGTATGAAACTGCATGAGCCGCTCCTGGAACAATCCATAGTTCTTTGGGTCCCGGTTTGGCTTCGTAGAGCGAATATACCATCCAGGTAGGCACATACGTATCTTTATCCCCGTGAATAAACAGCATCGGAAGCTGTGATTTGGCTACTTGTTTCAGTGAGGAAGCCTCTTTAAAATTCCATCCATATTTCTTCTCGCAAAGCCAGCTTGTGGTATACATGAGTGGAAAAGGGGAAGGTGGAAACTAGCTTTAAGCTCATGTGAGAATTCGTCCCATACACTGGTGTAGCCGCAATCTTCCACAAAGCATTTAACAAATGGTTTCTGTTCCTCACCGGACACCATCATGGTTGTCGCACCTCCCATTGAAATGCCGTGTACAACCATTTGTGTACTATCTCCGAAAATCTCATTGGCAATGTTCATCCATTGCAATACGTCCCAACGGTCTTTCCATCCCATCTGGATGGCTGGGCCTTCACTTTCTCCCTGATGTTGCAGGTCGGGAAGTAATATGTTATATCCTAAATCTCGATTATACAGATAACCAATCATAAACATACGGATAGCATTATCTGTATGTCCATGCACAATGACTGCTGTCTTACTGGTGGGTTGGGGAGCAGCAACATAATACGCATGAAGTTGTATTCCGTGCGGATTGATGATGAATGTATCTTTCAGTGCATCCACTTGTTTCAGGCTGTCCACCCATGGACGTAGGAAAGGGTAGTTTCTATACATGAAGGGATAAGAGTCAGCATCTTTAGACAAAATCTTGGCATTCGGAGTCAATGAAAAGTTTAACATATAAAAACTTCCTCCGATGGTGCAGCCGGTCAATGCCAGCATGATAATAATGATGCTATATACAACTTTTCTCCTCATAAAAACTCTCTCTAATCCTTATTTATGCCATATCTCCCATGCGGCAAATGCCTGGAGCAGCAGCATTTCCAGACCGTTTTTAACAACAGCCCCTTGTGCTTCTCCTTTTTTCATGAACAGCGTAACATTCGGATTATATAACAAATCATAGAGCAAATGGTTTGGAGTCAGTAGCTCATAAGGAATATTAGGGCAGAAATCTACCTTAGGAAACATACCTACGGGAGTACAGTTGACGATGATTGTATATTCTGCCATAATTTCGGGAGTCAGTTCCTCATAAGTCAGCATATCATCGGCTTTGTGGGTGCGTGATACGAATATACTTTCAATACCCAGGTTTTTCAGCCCGTGGTAGACGGCTTTGGAAGCTCCGCCGGTACCCAGAATCAATGCTTTTTGGTGATGAGGCTGCAATAAAGGTTGAATGGATTGAGTAAATCCGATGATGTCGGAGTTGTAGCCAACCAGTTTGACTTTTCCTTTCTGCTGGCGGATGATTTTAATGACATTCACAGCACCTATCTTTGCGGTATCACGGTCGAGTTCATCCAAAAAAGGAATCACTTGTTCTTTGTAGGGGATAGTCACATTAAGCCCGCATAAATTGGGATTCTCTTCGATAACTTCCATGAAGTTATTAATGCTGGGAATTTCAAAATTCACATACTCTGCATTGATACCTTCGGATTTGAATTTCTCATTAAAGTATCCGATAGAAAAAGAATGTCGCAGAGGGTAGCCGATTAAACCATATTTTTCCATAATCATTTATTGCTTAGTTGGGTTATTGGGTTTACTTTTTAGAAGACGTACTATTTCTTTTACTTTACCGTCAGGGTATTTGTCTTTATAGTATTCCGTCAAATCTTCGTATATCCAGAAATTATAAGGGCGGCCGATAAAGATATTGAAAGTGTTAGATGACTTCTCGCCGTCAATGCCTAATTTCAATTTTATATGGTTGTATATTTGGTCGTCAGGAGGAATAAGTCTGCAAGTTTTGGCTATTTCAGTCGTTATTCCATACATACCATGAGCTTCTGCTTCTTCGATTGCGAATTCCTTTTTTGTTATAGGAAAGCCATCAGAATTGAGTAATGTATATGTACCGGAGTTCTTTTCCTGAATAGATATACTGTATGATTCTCCATTGGTATAGGGAGATTTACTCTCTAAATCGGCTTTTATTTTTTCTTTAATTTCGTCCGTTTCTACATCTATGCCATATTCTACGGCAACGATATCGAATTTCTGTTCAGATTGAGAGGGGGGTCTGGTAATTACTAAACCTTGTTTCTGGTCAATTTCTTGTCCGTTCAGGCAGAATTTCCGGTCGAATACGGGTTCTTTCTTTGATTTCCAGGTCAGTTTACTGGAAAAAGTGATGACAGATGGTTCTTTTCCATCATTCCAGTCTATTTCTACTTTCTCATTATCGAATGTATGATCGCCATTGAATTCTCCGAAAGTCAGATAATATTTTCCGTCTTTGCTTACTCCTGTTTGCAGACCTGTGAAATAGGCCATATAAGCTCTGGTGCGTTCGTTTAGCGGAGCATCTTTTTCGTAAGTCTCCCCTTTGTAGATCGCTTTTATTCCTTGATTGGCAATAGAGCCTTTGGTGAGTGGATTCAGTAAGTCATTGCCTTGAGCATCCTGTACTGAAATGTAAAGAACTATGGGAGCAAAATCCCATATTAGGTCATCTCCTCCATTGTTTGCCGGATCACAAGAGGTGAAATTGATACAACAAAAAATGCAGAGTAGAAATAGTCCAATTGATTTTGTTGTTTTCATAAGGTTACATTATTAGGTTATTTGGTTGCGGTATAAAGAGTGCAGATACCAAAGGTCAGCCGTTTGAAGTTGACTTCGCTAAAACCGGCTCGGGCGATGACTCCTTTCATGACTTCCCCTTGAGGAAATACTTTGATGGTGTCCGGCAGATAGCGGTAGGCACTGTTATCTTTGGATAGAAGCTTACCCAATAATGGAATGACGATTTTAGAGTAGATGGAAAACAGTTGTTTCATCGGGAAGCGGTCCGGAGTGGTAAGTTCCAGAATTACAAGATGACCGCCCGGTTTCAGTACGCGGCACATCTCGGAGAGCCCTTTGTCGAGATCTTCGAAATTGCGGATACCGAAAGCTACAGTAATAGCGTCAAAATCATTGTCGGCAAAAGAGAGTGAAGTGCAGTCCTCCCGGGCAAAAGATATTTTATCCGACAGTCCTTCCTTTTTTACTTTTTCACGTCCCACATTCATCATACCTTCCGAGATGTCCGTGCCGATTAGTTCGGCAGGTTGCAGTTTGCGGCAGGCGAGGATGGCAAAATCCCCTGTACCGGTCGCTACATCCATCATTCGCTGCGGTTGAAAAGGGTGTAACCAGGCAATAGCTTTTTTGCGCCAGCTGCGGTCGATACCTAAAGACAAGGTATGATTCAGCTTGTCGTAAGCATGTGCGATATTATCGAACATACGTTCCACCTGCTCGGTCTTTTTGCCTTCCTCGTTGTAAGGCTTGATATGTTGTTGTGGGTAGTCCATTTTTTAGTTGATAGTTGATAAATGATAGTTGATAGTTGAAGAAGATAGTTGATAAATGATAGTTGGAAGATGACAGAGTTAATAGTTATATGCGATAAGCTGCATATTAACTATCATTTATCATCTATCAACTATCATTTATTATCTGTCATTTATCGCTTATCAGCTGTTCAAAAAAGTTTCGACGTTTTTGAATATACGTTCAGCGATGTTGCTGGTATCTTCTTTCACAAATTTCTCGCCGGTGATGTTTTCAAACAATTCGATGTAACGGTCGCTGATGCTTTGTACGATAGCCGGAGTCATTTCCGGTACTTTCTGACCGTCTTTACCCTGGAAGCCATTTTCCATTAACCATTCGCGGACGAATTCTTTAGAAAGTTGTTTCTGTGCTTCGCCTTTTTCAAAGCGTTCCTGATAACCTTCAGAGTAGAAGTAGCGGCTGGAGTCCGGTGTATGGATTTCATCCATCAGGTAAATAGTACCGTTGTGCTTGCCGAATTCGTATTTTGTATCTACGAGGATCAGTCCGCGCTCTGCTGCGATTTCAGTACCGCGTTTGAAAAGGGCTAATGTATATTTTTCGAGAATTTCATACTCTTCCGGAGTAGCCAGTCCTTGTTTCAGGATTTCTTCTTTAGAGATGTCTTCGTCATGAAGTCCCATTTCTGCTTTCGTCGTCGGGGTAACGATCGGTTCCGGGAATTTCTGGTTCTCGCGCATTCCGTCCGGTAGTTTCACACCGCAAATTTCGCGTACGCCGCTTTTGTAAGCACGCCATGCGCTACCGCACAGATAACCGCGTACAATCATTTCTACCGGAAAACCTTCGCACAATACTCCAACGGTAACCATGGGGTCTGGAGTAGCCAGTTTCCAGTTCGGACAGATGTCAGTAGTGGCATCGAGGAATTTAGCTGCAATCTGGTTCAGCATTTGTCCTTTGTAAGGAATACCTTCAGGCAGTACTACGTCAAAAGCCGAAATACGGTCGGTTGCTACCATGACGAGTTTTTCGCCGTTGATGTTGTACACATCGCGCACTTTTCCGTGGTACACGCTTTTCTGTCCCGGAAAGTTGAAATCTGTTTTTGTTAATGCTTTCATTGTTTTATCTATAATTACAAATTACAAGTTACAAATAACAAGTCGCAATAGGATTCCGAATCTAAAGACGATTAGTCTTTGGCCAGTTTCACCGGGCGTTCGCCGTTGATGACGAGTTGCTCGTTTTTCCGTTTCTCCCGTTCGGCTTTCGCTTCCTTGTCGAATTTCTCGTAAGCGTCTACGATGCGTTCCACTAACTTATGGCGTACAATATCTTTCTTGTTCAGCTCAACGAAACTGATGCCTTTCACTCCCTTTAAGATGCGGAGTGCTTGCACCAATCCCGATGTTTGTGAGGCGGGGAAGGTCGATCTGTGTCATATCTCCCGTCACAATCATTTTGGTATTCATCCCCATGCGGGTAAGGAACATTTTGATTTGTTGTGCAGTGGTATTTTGCGCTTCGTCCAAGATCACGACTGCATCATTCAGCGTGCGTCCGCGCATAAAGGCTAACGGAGGCAATCTGTATAATGTTCAGCTCCATGTATTCCTTTAACTTGGCGGCGGGTATCATATCCTGCAAGGCATCGTACAACGGTTGCAGATACGGGTCTATCTTATCTTTCATGTCACCGGGCAGGAAACCGAGTTTTTCTCCGGCTTCTACGGCGGGGCGGCTGAGGATGATTTTTTTGATTTCTTTATTCTTCAATGCACGTACGGCGAGGGCGATAGCGGTGTATGTCTTTCCCGAACCTGCCGGACCGATGGCAAATACCATATCATTCTTGGCGAATCCTTCTACCAGTTTCAACTGGTTTTCACTTCGGGGGATGATAGGTTTTCCGGTGACGCTGAACACAATTACGTTTCCGTTCTGTTCTGCTTGCGGGGCATTTCCTTTGATGATGTCGATGATAACTTCTTCTTTTAGTGAATTATATTCGGCGCAGTATTTCTCCAGTTTGGTGATATTTTCTTCGAAGGCACACATTTCTTCCTCATCGCCCAGCACTTTGATGACATTGCCGCGTGCAACGATACGTAGCTTCGGATATAAAGCTTTTATTAACTGTATGTTAGCGTTGTTTACGCCATAAAAAATAACCGGATCAATATCCTCAAGGACAATCAGTTTCTCTATCATTAAATCGTATTAAAGAAAAATTTCTGCAAATTTAATGAAACGTTTTGGATTCTCTGATTGTTTGGGGGATGAATTTTATTGCAATTTACATTCATCTTCCGTTCATCGGGCAGTAATATGGAAACAACCTTGCTTCAGTTCGTATTTGATATAGCATTTTTCAGCTTGTCGTAGATCTCTTAAAACTTCGGATAGAACAAGTTTCAGTGTGTCGGCACTCACGTCCTGCATAGGGCGACCGTCTTTATCTTCCACTTTCTTAAAACGTTTCCAACTAACATCAAAAGTAGCCCCGAAACAATGTGCCGAGTTGGCGGAGGCATTTCCATTGCGACGGCGGAGACGTTTCACATCGTTTTCAGTACGTAGTACGGAGGTGATGATTACCTGATTGGGATTCAGCCCTTTGGCAGCCAATGAATCGAGAAAGTTGGAGCCGATTGTATCGAGCAATGCGCTGGCACGTGGAACGAGGTAGGGAATGGAATGTGTCAATGAATCCACTGCATAAAATTCATTATCAGTGATATGAGTCAACTTTTCTTTCATAGCTTCCGCTTCTTCTCGGTCTGCCAGCGGGCTAATACCTATCTTTTTAGCGACTTCCAGATGTGCATCGTTCAAATCAGGGAAAGAACGTTTGTAACTGACAACGCCACGAATATTGTGCGGCTTGTTCAATTTCAGTGACATGTCTTTCTTTTTGCAGCTTGAAGTAAGCGTTGTAAGCCCAATAACAAGTAAAAATAGCGGTAATATGCGAAGCTTGTAAGTAGTCATTTTGTATTTTTTGCCCGCAAATATACGCTATTTTTTCATACGTTCTATGCTTTGCATTATTTTCCGCCTCATATCTTTTACGGGTCACTCTAAAATATTTTCCGGTATTTCCGGACGGGTATCAAGAGTGCCTATAATGGTATAATCCGTGTTATCTATTGTTGTCTTCAGCGTTGGTATTATTAAATAATCACTTCTAGTAAGAGCCTTGTTAATAAGTTGCTCCCAATCTATCTTTAAATATCTTTGTATAAGATTGATAACTGCATTTACACTTGTAACTCCATCAAATAGTTCAAATCTTAATTTGTGAGGGGTGGGAGGGGTTGATGCATCCGTGAAATTTCCTTGTTCGTCAGATGCATAATTTAATGTTAAATAAGGTATGGCGTATGTAGGAGATGAGTTGCCGAAACCATTTTCTAATTTGACTGAAAAATCGTATGTTCCTTTGGCTATCGGATTTTGAGATAGTTCGTTTTTGGAGTCGCTATATCGGAAGAAATAGCAATCTTTAGATTCATTGTTAATCAAATAGACCACAGTGCCATTGGACAGTGCCGGATGATTACTTTCTTTTATTGCGTATGCCAAATAACTGTCTATAATTTTAATTTTTAATTCAACTATTTCGTTGGTGATATTATCTTTTACTTTCACCTTTGTTTCTCCTTTCTTTTTGGGGGTAACTTTTAAACTTCCCATTCCTATTGAGCTGGATAAATCTACATCGATGCTTAAAATATCAGTTTCTTCTACAGTCACGGTATAGTCTCTGTTTCCACCTCTAATGGTAATATCTGTTGCTCTTAATAAAGGTTGTTCGTAATACTCTTTTTCAAAGGATAAAGGATATATCTTTTCTTCATTATTATTGCCACAGCTAAAAAAGATAATTGTACAGAGGAATGAAAGTAGTGCTCCAAGTAAATGTTTTGTTTTCATGATTATTTTGTTTTATAGTTTTGCAGGAGAGATATAGTCTTATAAGTTCCTGTGTTGACGTTGGAGGCAAATATAAAGATTTTATCGATATGTTGAAGTAAATAGTGTATTTATTTCCTGTCCTCCAGCTATTTTCATACATTTGTAGCGGTTTATAAAAATAGGCCACTTTCCCACTAAACATAACACACATGAAAACAGATTTCGATTACAATTCTATGCCCGTTAGCTTCGCTCATTGCTTGAATGGACATTGTTTGCGTGCGGACAAATGTTTGCGGCGACAAGTAACTCTCCGAATGCCGAAACAGCGGGCTGCTGTAATGGTTATTAATCCCGAACATGTCACTTCCGATGGTGTAGACTGCACTTACTTTATTGATGAAAAGCCGGTGTTGTTTGCACGGGGTATGAAACATTTGCTGGATCGGGTGCCGCTTGCTGATGCCACCGTTATCAAACGACAGATGATAGCCTACTTTGGCAAAACGATCTATTACCGTTGTTGCAACAAGGAGCGGCTGATTAAACCGAAGGAGCAGGAATACATACAGGGACTTTTCCGCAGGCGGGGAGTTACAGAAACGCCTCAATTTGACGAATATATAGAATACTATGATCTTGGGTAAGTATATCCGTTAGTTCCGGTAGTCCCACATATTGTGGGAAAGTATTCTTTTATATTATGGGAATTTATTCCCGCAAAATAAGGGAATAAATTCCCTCCAGCTAGGGAATCTTTTCCCATAATATATGGGACTACCGGAGACTGTAATACCCTGATAATAGTTGACTGCCTTTTTTCTTATCTTCGGGTTGGGTTGACATTTATTATGTAGGTATTATATAGCAGTCCCGGTATGAGAAATGCATGATGAAAGTATGAGAAATACCGGTTTTTTATGACATTTCAGGCAAAATATTATGAGAAACAGCTTTTTGAAAAGTATTTCTCATAGTGCTATTGCTTTGAATTACAGGTAATTATTCTATGGATTATGAGAATATGAGAAATGATTTTGCAAAATCATTTCTAGTGGCGCGACATTCCGGGATTATTGTAATTGTATACAAAGAATGAGCGATATGGCTTCACGACTTATTACATATTTTGTGTTACATATTTTATGTAACATAAAGAACGTAATAAATCCGGAATGTTCAAAGAAGATTTATTCGAGTTATATATAAAAAACAAACGCTGATGAGAACAAGTAATCATGCTTTTCTCATCAGCGTATATTATGTTGGATTACAACTATTTCTTATCTTTTTTCTCGTCAGCTTTTGTTGCAGGCTTTTCCTCCGTTTTGCTTTCCGGATTGATAATACCCTTCACTGTTTCACCGATAGGAAGCTTGTCCAATACGCCAAGGCTCGGAGCTACTGTCTTTACTAATGTGTTCAGGAAATTGCTAGTTCCACCGTTTCCTCCGTCGAATACAGTGATATTTCCTAGGTTCATGTGTTCGAACGCCTTCACCTGTTCGCCGGCGATTTCCTTCCATTGGTCTACCATCTTGTATTGGATGGCGATAGCTGGATTCGATTCAGCTGCTCTTACCATTGCTTCGAAACCTTCTGCTTCGGCCAGCAATGATTTCTTCTTACCTTCCGCTTCTGCTTCCAGTTTCAATTGGATAGCTTTTGCTTCCGCTTCCGCTTGTGCTAACGTAGCCTTTGCGCGTGCTTCCGCTTCGCGGGTAATCTTTTCGGCGATGGCATTTGCCTGAAGGATAGCTTCCTGTCTGGCGATTTCTGCAGGAACAATCTTTTCAGCCTTCAGTGAAGATTCCACTTTCCGTGCCTTAGCTTCTTCCACTTCCTTTTGCGCAATTTCGCGTGCAGTTTGTACGGCAGCTTCCGATTTTGCGGCAGCTTCACCTGCTTGCTTATCGGCATTAGCTTGTGTTACAGCTAGTTCTGCATTGGAGAGTGCTACCTCTTTCTGTGCGTCATTTCGTCCGATGGCAGCTTTCTTGGCAGCTTCCGCCTGTTTGATTTCCATATCCGAGTTTAGTTCGGCAACACGGCTTTCTTTTTCTGTATTTGCCTGCTCGATACGGATATTCTTTTCAGCTTCAGCCTTTGCTACTTGTGATTCTTTTTCTGCATTGGCAATGGCTACTTGTGAGATTCTGTCCTTATCTGCATTTGCAACGGAGATTTCTTGTAGTTTTTTGGTTTCTGCAATAGCAATATCCTGATCTTTGCGGGTTTCTGCTACTTTCGTTTCACGCTCCTTTATTTGATTAGCAATTTTGATAGCACCCAGCTTTTCCTGTTCTTCGATGTTAGCCTGTGCCTCGTTCAGTGCTTTACTTTCAGCTTCCTTACCTAAATTGACAATGTAGTTGGCAGCATCGCGGATATCGCTGATGTTGATGTTCATCAGATACAAACCGAATTTGCGAAGTTCAGTATCAATATTATCTTTCACTTTAGCCAGGAACTTATCCCGGTCAGAATTTAATTCTTCGATAGTCATATCGGCGATCACCATACGCATCTGACCATATACAACATCAGTAATTAAGTTCTGCTTGTCATCCATCGTCAGACCCAGCATACGTTCTGCGGCATTCTGCATCACTTCGGGATCTGTGCTGATGGCTACGGTGATTGTAGTCGGCACATCTACACGAATATTCTGAGCGGATAGCGCACCGGTCAGTTTACATTCGATCTGCATGGGTTTCATGGACAGGAATTCGTAGCCTTGAATAATAGGCCATACGAAGGCTGCACCACCGTGGTATAGTTTTGCCGACTTTTTATCTCCTCCCGTTTTACCATATACGACGAGTACCTCGTCACTCTTACATTTGCGGTAACGGGAAAGGATACCAATGAAGGTAAGCAAAATGACTGCCACTAATATAGCAGCCATTATCAACATTTCTTGTGTCATAAAATTATGTATTTGAATAGTTATTGAATGAACAGTGTTCCGTCTTTGTAACTGGTGATGATTGTTCGGTCTCCAGTCTGGTATGTTTTTCCGGATTCGGAGATGACGTCTACTTCACGCATGGCTCCGTCCCGGGTGGTCTGTACAGTATATTTGCTGTCGCTTTGCTTGAAGTAGATGGTACATTCTCGTCCCACAAGTTGATCTGTCTGTTCAGAATGATTTACTTGTTGCAGTTGATAAGCTTTCTTATAGAGAAACCACACAGCGAGAACAAAGAAAAGACCCACCAGAATTCCGATGACATAACTTTGGATTTCCGTGTTTCCCGCCAGATACATATACCAGCCGAATCCGATTCCGAAGTGGGTAAGTCCTTTAAAGGAAACCACACTGCTGATGTCGGTATCTACGTCTACATCTGCATCCAGATCTCCGAAAAAGATAGATAGAACGAATTGGATTACAAATATTCCTGTTGTCACAAGGGCAATAATAAGGAAAATGGTACTACTCATAATTGTGAGGTATTAGTGAATCATGATTATTTTGTTCTCCAAATATACAGGTTTATGCGAATTATACAAAGATAAATGAGATAAAATGACTACTTTTGCGCGCGAAAACCCTAAAAAAGAGGAATTAGCGTGCAAAGGTATTTTATTTATTTGGCTTACGACGGAACCAACTATCACGGTTGGCAGATTCAACCGAATGGGATTAGTGTGCAGGAATGTCTGATGAAGGCATTGTCTACCTTTCTGCGTCGCGAAATTGAAGTAATAGGAGCAGGCCGGACGGATGCGGGAGTGCATGCCTCTCTGATGGTTGCTCATTTTGATTCCGATGAACTGTTGGATACTACTTCTGTAACTGATAAATTAAATCGTCTGCTACCTCCCGATATTTCCATTTATCGTGTTTGCCGGGTTCGGCCGGATACCCATGCCCGTTTTGATGCGACTGCGCGAACTTATAAATATTATGTGACGACATCGAAATATCCTTTTAACAGGCAATATCGCTGGCGTCTTTATAACCAGTTGAATTATGAACGCATGAACGAAGCAGCGCGTATCCTTTTCGAGTACAACGATTTTACGAGTTTCAGTAAACTTCATACGGATGTAAAGACCAATATTTGTCATATTACTCATGCAGAATGGACGCAGGAAGAAGATGCTACCTGGGTGTTTACCATTCGTGCCGACCGTTTCTTGCGGAATATGGTGCGAGCCATTGTAGGCACGCTCATTGAAGTGGGACGCGGGAAACTGACTGTTGAAGGTTTCCGGCGGATTATAGAACAGCAGGACCGTTGTAAAGCCGGGACATCTGCTCCGGGGCAAGCCCTGTTTCTGGTCAACGTGGAATACCCGGAAAGTATATTTGAATGTGATGACCAGCAATCATCCATAACCGGCGAACCGTCTGTCGCTGATAACTTATAATTGGTAATTAGTAAATAATAAATATTCTCATGTGGTTATTATTAGCATTCCTCTCGGCTACTTTGCTGGGCTTTTATGATGTATTCAAGAAGAAATCGTTGAAAGATAATGCAGTACTTCCTGTTTTGTTTCTAAATACATTCTTTTCCAGTCTCATCTTTCTACCGTTTATCCTGATATCCGTTTATCAACCGGACTTGTTGGGAGGAACAATATTCAATGTTCCCGTTGCTGGTTGGGAACAGCATAAATATATTATCATCAAGTCGTTCATCGTATTGTCTTCGTGGATATTCGGATATTTCGGAATGAAACATTTGCCCATAACCATTGTAGGACCTATCAATGCCACCCGTCCGGTGATGGTGCTCGTGGGAGCTATGCTGGTATTCGGTGAACGATTGAATCTCTATCAATGGATTGGTGTGATGCTGGCCATTGCCTCTTTCTTTATGTTGAGCCGTTCGGGAAAGAAAGAAGGAATTGATTTTAAGCATAACAAATGGATCTTTTTTATTGTACTGGCTGCCATTACAGGTGCTATCAGCGGATTGTATGACAAGTATCTGATGAAGTCTCTGAATCCGATGCTGGTACAATCCTGGTATAATGTTTATCAGGTGTTTATTATGTGTCCTATTCTGTTATTGCTTTGGTGGCCTAAAAGAAAGTCTACCACCCCGTTTCGCTGGGACTGGACAATTATCCTGATCTCCATTTTCCTTTCTGCTGCCGATTTTGTTTACTTTTATGCATTGAGTTATGATGATTCTATGATTTCCATTGTTTCGATGATTCGCCGGGGAAGTGTAATTGTTTCTTTCACTTTTGGAGCACTCTTCTTCCGTGAAAAGAATTTAAAAAGCAAAGCGATTGACCTTATACTGGTGTTAATCGGAATGATATTCTTATATTTGGGGTCTAAAAGTTAAAACAGTTACACAAGACTGTTTGTCATAGGTTAAATAAGATAGATATGAAAATAAATAAACTTGTTATTACTATATTCTTCTCTGCTGTCGGACTTTTTGTTTCGACTGCTCTTCAGGCACAAGAGGCCAAAACGTTGTTTGTGAATATGCCGGATTCTCTAAGTCCCTTGCTTACAAAAGTGAATCGTGAAGATTGCATAGACTTTCTGGAAAGTAAGATGAAAGCGCAAGTAGAAAACCGTTTTGGCAAGAAGTCGGAGATGACTGATCTTAGCAAAGACTATATCCGTATGCAAATGTCAGCTCAATCGACCTGGCAGATGAAAGTGTTGGCATTAAATGATTCAACGAACGTAATCTGTACAGTCTCTACTGTTTGTGCTCCTGCCTGTGATAGCAGCATCCATTTCTATACGGACGACTGGAAACCGCTTACAACATCTCTCTTTATTACCCTGCCCCTGATGGATGATTTTCTGAATGCTCCCGATTCAGCAGGAGTTTATGAGTTTGATGAAGCACGCCGTTCGGCAGATATGCTATTGATGAAAGCCGATTTTAATAAAGAAAATACGGAACTGACACTTACGTTAACAACCCCCGACTATATGTCAAAAGAAACAGCAGAGAAACTGAAACCGTTTCTCCGCCGCCCTGTAGTCTACCATTGGAAAAATGGAGCATTCTCAATTTAATAAGCATTCGTTGATGAACGCTATCATTTCCGGTGTATGTGCTTCTACGCTTTGAAGCAATTTGAATTGTGCTTTTGTACGTACCAGATTATGTTCCGGATATTTAATCTTGTAGTAAGTATCTCCATTGATATAATCTGCCAGGAAACGTACACATTGCATATAGGGGAATAAAGCTGCAGCATAGGGAAGATTCTCTATTTCAATAGGAGTCAGGAATGATTTTGCACCTTCCAGATATCCTTTGGTGAATGCTTTGAATATTTCCATATTGAAGTTTACACGATCAAGGTCTTTGTCGTCTTCATCACCGGTGTTGGCTCCCGTGCGTAGGAAGTCACCGTAATCAGAGAATATAAAGCTAGGCATTACCGTATCCAGATCAATGACACAAAGCACTTTACCGTCCTCGTCGAACATCATGTTATTCACTTTCGTATCGCAATGGCATACACGTTTGGGAAGTTTCCCTTCGCGGTACAGACGTTCAGCCTTACACATTTCATCTGCGCGTTTCTCTATTTCATCCAGATAGTACTTCACTTCTGCTACCCGTCCGGCTGCGTTGGTTGCAACGGCGTCACGTAATTGTTTCAGGCGGAACTCCATATTATGGAAGTCGGGAATTGTTTCACCTAAAGTCTCAGGAATATCAGCCAGCATAGCCTGGAAGTTACCGAATGCTTCTCCGGCATAATTAGAATATTCCGGATTGACGGTTTCGTATGTCTTGGCGCGAGGAATGAAAACCATTACACGCCAATAGCTGTCGCCGTCGAACCAATAAGTCTTACCTTCTTCAGTAGAAAGAAAGGATAAAACTTTACGGTCTATATCCGATTCTCCGGCTTCCGTCAGTTTCTTGCGAATGTGATTGGTAACAGCGCTAATATTGGATTGAAGCATTTCTACATTCTGGAAAATGGCATGATTGATGCGTTGCAAAACATAGTCGGGAGCATCTGCTTCTTGGTGTTTACTTTATAAGTGTCGTTGATAAGTCCTGCACCCAAAGGTTTGATTTCTTCTATCGTACCTTGGACTTTAAATTTAGCTACGATGCTAGATAAATCTTTCATGTTTCTTTTCTTTAAAAATTTATACTAAGGTTATCGATAATCATATTTGGCTACTTCATTAGCCTGGCTGGCCGAACGGACAGGGACTAGGGTGAAGCCCCAACTATAATCACGGTTAGCCGGGATCTGGTGGAAAGGTTCCGGGCGAGCACCCCAACTGTCATATCCGCCTACTCCTTGTTGCTTCATATCTACACAGACTTCTACAAAGTCTCTCGGAGTAATATCGTTGACGTGATGCATTCTTCTCAATACATTACGCGCGGCCTTTTCGTCATGGTTGGCAACCTCTTCCGGGCTGAAGTTATTCCATTGGTAAGGGTGGGGCAGAGCTTCTTCAGAGTCAAAGTCTTCGATAGAGTTGCGCAAGGCGTTGAAGCCGATAAGGCTGTCGGCAACAATAGCCAGGCCATTCCCTTTATCAGGAGATAGAGCAATCCAACGGGTATCGGTATGGTGTCCGTTTTCCTGCGGACGAACGTAGTTGAAGTACATCTTATCTGCCGTTGTCTTGTATACGCCAACAAGGGTACCATGATTACGGTCAATATAGTTTTCTTCCGGACCGCGACCGAAATATTGTACATTGTTCATTTGGGCGGGCAAACGGAAGCGTACACCGATACGGGGAACTTCCAGTTTGGAAGCTGCTTTGCGGGCAGCATCGCTTCCGGGAGTAAAGGTAGCCATACGCGTAGCTTCGGAAACTTCTGTTTCTGCTGCTTGCATATCCGTAGAAGTGAATTGGGCACTAACATTTACGATACCGCTCGGATAGATTCTGTAAGTGACAACATACAAGTTGCCGGCAGCTAACAAATAAGTGGCTTTTAGCGAGACAACTTTATTCTCAGTAGTCATCTTGACATCTGTCACATGGAAGTTTTTGCTTGATTGCTTCCATACCTGCAAACGTTTAGGAGCACCGTTACCATAGTCATTATCATTAGGAGCGCGCCAGAAGTTAGGCTGAATGCCAAAACCGTCTTTGAAATATTCAGTTCCGTCCACTTTATATGAAGTGACTAATCCGCTTTTCTTATTAAATACAAAGTTTACCTTTGAAGAAGATACGGTTAGTTCATCACCTGACGTTGCTGTTGTCAGTGCAGGACCATTAGCTTTATAAATTCTTTTCTCTGCCTGAATCGGAAGCTGGAATTGGTCGTATGCTATTTCGTAGCCGGCTGGTATTAGCGGTTCCGGTTCTACTGTTGTCACACTGAAGTTTACAAAATATTCTGTCCCCGGTTGGGATTTTAAGCCGTTTACAGGTACAGTAAACTCTTTGGATGCTTGCGGAGCGATGTCTAAAGAAACTTTTCCGCTTTTTATTGTTTTGTTATTTGAGAGTACGCTATAATGGATCTGATACTTTTTCAGATTGGTAAAGTAAAAACGGTTAGTGATTCTGAACTTGCCGGAAGCAGCGTCAATTGCTTCAAAACCGACATTTTGATGTACATATTTTACTTCAGCCATAGCCGGGTGTGGTCCGCGGTCCGGGTTGACAAGCCCATTGCAAAGGAAGTTACCGTCACTAGGGGCGTTTACACCAAAGTCACCTCCATAAGCCCAGTATTCTCTTCCATTTTTGTCTTTCTGGAGCAGACCTTGATCTACCCAGTCCCAGATATATCCTCCCTGAAGGTTAGGATATTTGTAAATAGCTTGCCATTGTCCCCAAAGGTTTCCGGTGGAATTACCCATTGCGTGTGCATATTCCGAAGGAGCTACCGGACGGTCGCTGCCGTTCTTGCCTGTGTTTTCCAACCAACTGGCACCTGGATATTGCGGAACATACATATCGGAGTTCCATTCCCATTGTGCGCGTTCATAGTTAACAGGACGAGCCATGATATTTTTGTCTGCTTCTTTCACCCACAAATATGTTTGATAGAAGTTGTATCCGTTTCCGGCTTCGTTTCCTAACGACCAGAAAGTGACACTCGGGTAATTCTTGTTACGTTCGAACATATTTATAGTACGGTCCATGTGCGGTTTCAACCATTCGGGGTTGTTGCCCAATGAGCCGCCTTTGCGGAGGTCGTAATACATACCGTGACTTTCGATGTTAGCTTCGTCATACACATAGAGCCCGTATTCGTCGCAAAGTTCGTAGAAACGGCGGTCTTGCGGGTAGTGGCAGAGGCGCACACTGTTTAAGTTATGCTGCTTCATGAGCTCAAAATCACGACGCATCAATTCCTCTGTAACGTAATGCCCTGTTGCCGGATTGTGCTCGTGGATATTTACACCTTTGAGTTTCAACGGTTGTCCGTTGATGAATAAGCAAACATACGGTTTGCCGTTAGCAGCCTTTTGTTCAATTGGTTTGATCTCAATACGACGGAAGCCGACATTGAAGGGAACTATTTCTGTAAACTTATCTCCGTCTTTGATGTACATCAGTAATTTGTAGAGATTGGGATGTTCGGATGTCCATGTTTTTACATTGGGGACTTCTATTTTCACTTCTTCAAAGAGAGGAATGGTTTGGTTCGCACCTATGGCGGTATTCATTTCGAAAGCAGCGATTACCTTATCGGTTTTCGGATCTAACACCTTATATCCGATAACATAATCTTTAGAGGGCTGTGAGGTATTGTTGCGGATATCCATTGCCAGTTTGAAAATACCGTTTTTATAAGTATCGTCCAGCGTGGATGTTACACGGAAATCTCTGATTGCTACTTTGGGTTGTGAGTAGATATACACATCACGTTCGATACCACTGATGCGCCAGAAGTCCTGACATTCCAGATAAGAGCCAGTGCTCCAACGGAAGATTTTCAGTGTAAGTACATTCTTGCCCGGTTTCACGTACGGGTTGATTAGGAACTCGGCAGGATTCTTTGAATCTTCGCTATATCCTACTTCCTTACCGTTGATATATACATATACACCAGATTTGGCTCCTGCCAAGTGCAGATAAATGTCCCGTCCGTCCCAATCGGCAGGGATGTCTATATCACGGCGATATACACCCACCGGAGTCGCTTCCGGCAATATCGGAGGCTGTGGGTTGCGTGCTTTGAATTCATAACCATGATTTGTGTAGATGGCTACTCCATGTCCTTGTACTTCCCAGTTACCGGGAACTTGGATATCATACCATGAGTCTGTACTGACGCTCGGATCAGTAATGTTGTCAGGAAGATCTTTGTAGGAATCTACAAAATAGAACTTCCATGTTCCGTTTAATAACCGATAGAACTTACTACGCTCAAATTTCCCGCTCAAGGCATCTTCACGATTGTCGTAAGTCATAAATGAAGAACGGGGATATTCTTTGTTAACAGCTACTACTTGCACATCTTGCCAATAAGGCTTTTTTGCATTATCAGCTACGGCACTGGTTACTATCAGGGAAAATATTCCCAGAAAAATGTTAGTTAATAAGAGGGGGTGTAGTCGAAATTTCATGTTTCTCAATATTGGTTTTTCATTTCGTTTTTATTTAACTTTAATATGGTCGAATCCTTCTCCATAAACTCCGATAACAGCACTTTGTGAAACAAATGCGTTAGGGTCTATATCCTTTATAAACCGGAAGATAATGGGGGATTCCCGTTTTTTAGCCAATACAAACATCATCTTCACTTCGCGTCCGGTATAAAAGCCCGTTGCATTGATGATTGTAACGCCTCGGTGCGGATATTCGTTGATACGTCGTCCTATTTCTTCATATTTATTTGAGATGATAAAGAATTGTACGGACTGACGTGCGCTGTTCACCACCTGATCGAGCACGAAGCTACAAATATATAGAGTTACAAATCCATATACTACTTTTTCCCAGTCTTTTAAGACAAAATAACTGGAAGATATAATGATCATGTCGCAGATAAGTACAACTCTTCCCAGTGTAATATCCCGGTACTTGTTTATGATAGCTGCAATGATATCTGTGCCTCCGGTACTTCCGTTAGCTGAGAAGGCAACCCCGATTCCACCTCCACAGAATGACGCTCCGATGACACACGCCATGAAAGGCTGGTCGTGAAGGAGACTGATCCCAGCCGCCAGTTTCTGGATAACGGATAAAAAGAAAGTCAGGGTGAACACTCCGAAGATGGTTTTGATACAAAACTTCAATCCCAGTAATTTAAGAGCTAACAGCAGCAGGAAGAAGTTGATAGTGAAATACGTATATTGCACCGGAAAGCCGGTCGCCCAATATACAATGGAAGCAATACCCGGTACTCCCCCGGTAGTGATATCGTTGGGTAGTAAAAATACCGTCCACCCGATGCCGTACAGAATCATGCCAATGGCAATCATTACATAGTCTCTAGCCTCACGGATAATGCTTTGCTTAGAAGGCTTTGGAATAGCTGTTTTCATAAACGTGATTATGATAATCTATAAAATGTTGAAACACGAACCAATGAATAATCCGGCTTTGGGGGAGAAGCCGGATTAATTTATGTTCGTGTCTGCAAAAATACTATTTTTATTTTACGAAAGCGTGGTGGTAGCCTTGTACTTTATTCCATCCTCCACGAGTAAAGTCGGGAATTTCAACCGGAGCTGAATTGTTTTCAATAGAGAGGCGGGTCAGTTCAGCCATGCAGCACCATTCTGCCAAGTCGTAAACGTCCATGTCTAAAGGTAAACCATTCTGTAAGCAGTATGCCAGACGATAATCCATGATATAATCCATACCACCATGGCCGCCTACCTTCTTAGCTGTTTCTTCCAGTTCTTTGTGGATAGGATGTTTGTATTTATCCATTAGGGCTTTTTTAACGTCAGCAGGTACAGAACCGTGTGCGTTCAGGTTTTCATGATTAGGAACATCGTTTGAATCAACTTGTGAAGGTCTCAGGCAATATTCTTCAATCGGATATTTGCTTGCGTAACCGTCTGCTCCTACAATCTGATACATACGACTGTAAGGACGCGGAGTCATTACATTATGTTGGATCAACATAGTCTTACCATTTTCTGTGCGAATCAAAGTTGAAGTCTGGTCACCGTTCTGGAAATCCTTCACTTCTTCTCCTGTTTGCTTTTTAATATAAGCCGGACCATTGACAGCTTTCGTATCCATTGATACTAAAGTTTTCATACGGTCACCACGGTGGATGTTAAGTACTTGGCAAGCAGGACCCATACCATGAGTAGCATATACATCACCACGATGTTTCTGATTGTAATCCATACGCCAGTTATTCCAGTATGAAGGCCAGAAGTCTTCCAAATTGTGAATGTATGAACCCTCTACGTGTAGTACGTCTCCAAAGACACCTTGCTGTGCCATATTCAGAGAAGTCAACTCGAAGAAGTCATATACACAGTTTTCCAACTGCATACAGTGCTTGCGGGTCTTTTCTGAAGTGTTGATTAACTGCCAGATTTCGTCCAATGTCATGGCAGCAGGTACTTCGATAGCTACATGTTTGCCATGTTCCATTGCATACACGCCCATTTCTGCATGGTGCTTCCAATCAGTTGCTATATATACAAGGTCGATATCTTCCTGTTCGCATAGTTTCTTCCATGCGTCTTCCGAACCACTGTAAGAAGTAGCTTCCGGCATTCCGGCATTCTTCAGGATTTCCTGTGATTTCTCTACACGTTCGGGAGAAAGGTCGCACAAGGCTACAATCTTGGTTCCCGGAATATGTGTCCACCGTGATACGGCACCAGGACCACGCATTCCCAATCCGATAAAACCGACACGTACGGTATCAATTTTGGGAGCAACAAGTTGGATTACGTCTTCTTGTCCGGCAGGGCGGTCATTTTGCGTGTCAAAAAATAGTAATTAATTAGCCAACTATTTATATTTATAATCGATATTTTCATCATAAAAGTTTCTATTATGAGGTAAAAGATGAGTCTGACTTTTCTACCTGATTTTGTGTAGGCTTATGTGATGTCAAATACATATAAAAAGACATGCCATAAAAGGCTCTTCCTAAAAGAAGTCACCTTTTTAGAATTGCTTTAACGTTTACTGCTCCTGTTAAAAAACTACCTATTCGTCTGTACTTGATAGAACCTAGTATTTGTATTTTTCCAGGCCCCCTATGAAATCCGGTATTTCTACCGCCATGCTCTTATTCAGTACAGATTTTTCACTTAGTTCTGTGGATACACGACCATTCGGTTGCATCGTATATCCATATCCAGTGGAAGCCCGTTGCGCAGACAATGAATAAGGCGGGTAATCCATAACATAATTCATTTCATTGGGTAGGCCTCTGCGATGTGCTTCTTCGCCAATGGTTGCGCTAAAAGGATGTTTATAGCGTGCCATCATTTTTCTAGCAGTTCTCCTTCAAGTGGAGGTTCCATTAGATTCAGGGCGATACAGGGACAGGGTATTTTTGGCGAATCCCAGTGTGCCGCAACCGTTTGAAGGCGGCTGTGACGTGGGTGGATATGTCGTATTGAAGCACGATTGTCTTCCCTTTGAGCGTGTGGATAAGAGTGGTGTTTACGTCTCCCAATTGATATTTCTGGTGGGCTTCCGGTGAATATTCGCCGAATAGTCTGCGGGCATACTCGCTCATTCCTGCCTGATGAGTAGACATGGACACGAGATATTCCATTCTGTCACTGCGATGAATATCCAGTATCTGGCAGGCGGGGCCCAACCCATGAGTGGGATAAGGATTGCCTGTATGTTCGATGCTGTATCTTTTTCCCCCAATGGTTGTGATAGCCGCAAAGTGATCATTAACAATTTTCGCCAGTGTCGCCTTTCGGCAGCACATTGAACGAAGCAGCGAATTCAATAGCTACATGTTTATTGCATTCCATTGCGAAAGTTGAAGTATTGGAGTATGCATGTCATGATTTCTCCCGAACAATCCCTCGGTATATCCAACAGTAATGCTCTATCAACTGAGCTACTTCCGCAATTTTAGTGGGCAAAGATGGATTCGAACCACCGAAGTCGAAAGACAGCAGATTTACAGTCTGCCCCATTTGGCCACTCTGGTATTTGCCCTTTTGCACTTTGAAATCTATCTCAATTCTCTCATTGAGTAGCTTTGTTTCTCAATTGCGGTGCAAAGATACGACTATTTTTGTAAACTCCAAGCAAAATCGATCATTTTTATTGCAGTAATTGCACATTCGTCACCTTTGTTACCCAGTTTGCCACCGGCACGGTCCTCGGCTTGCTCCATTGTATTGGTAGTAATTAATCCGTAAATAACTGGTACGTTGCCAGTTGCGTTCAGTTGAGCAATTCCGTTGGTACTTCCCATACAAACATAGTCAAAATGTGGAGTATCTCCTCTAACTACGCAACCAATTGCAATAACTGCATCCACATTACTATATTCAATGAATTGGTTGGCTCCAAAAATTAATTCAAAGCTACCCGGAACAGTTTTCACCAAAATATTTTCGTCTCTGGCACCATGTTTTTTTAAAGTATTCATTGCGCCCTCTAAAAGTTTTCCGGTGATATTGAAGTTCCACTCAGAAACAACAATGCCGAACTTCATTTCTTTAGCGTCAGGAACAGAGTTGAAGTCGTAGTCTGAAAGGTTATGATAAGCTGTTGCCATAGTTATTCTAAAATTAATAATTAAAAATAAAAGGGGGATAAAAAAAGAAACGGATTACACGGATTTCACGGTTGTTTCTTTTTTATCCGTGTAAAATCTGTGTAACCCGTGTCTGATATACTATATAATAAGGTATATTACTTCTTCAGCAGTTTGGCTTGTTCGATGTACTTATCGATATCCATTGACTGGTAAGAACGGAAATATTTGTCTTTAATCTTGGTATATGCTTTGATAGCGTCGTCATACTTGCCTTGCTTAACGAGGATTTCTCCGGCTTGTTGCAAGTAGATAGGGCTGAGTGAATTGTTATCAGCTTCGTCAGCAGCGCTCAGCAACATAGAAGCAGCTTTGTCCAGCTGACCTAATTGTGCGTAGCAGTTACCCATTGCACCTTTCATTGCAGGAGCTATCATCTGGTCTTTTCCGCTGAAGCTATCCAGTGCTTTCACTGCGGCTTCGTATTGTCCCAGGTGAGCGTAGCAGATACCCATATATGCTTTTGCCAGGTTGGCAGCTTTGGTTCCGCTGTATTCATCAGCAATTTTAGCGAAACCTGCGAATCCGATACTGTCGCCATTCAAGGCCTGTTCGTAAAGGTCGGCCTCAAAGTATTCCTGTCCTTTGAACAATGCAGCCTGTGCTTTTTCTTCGCGCGGTTCAGCATAAAGGTTCTTGTACATTACTATACCGGCTACGATGATGATTACTGCTACTACAGCGCCGATAATTGCTTTTTTGTTTTTAATGAGAAATGCCTCCGATTGTGACAATGCTTCTTCCACATTCAGGGCTTCGTTAGCTTTCTTTTGTTCTGCCATTTTATATATTCTTTTTGTTATTATTCTTATTTAGCCATTTCGACCCGCAAAAGTAACTTTTTTATAGGTATCAACGAAATTTAGCGGCATCTTTTTTTCTTTTACACTTGAAAACCCGAAATTCTTCCTACTTTTTGATGAGCTAGGCTTTACCTCCGCATTAAAAATAAGCATGCTTATATTTGTACTGCATTCGGTTTAGATAAATCTCTCACATTCGGAAAAAAGAATGAATTCTCTTTTCGCTCACTAAATCGAGATTTTGCATTATCTTTGTAACTGAATTTACAGCTGTAATATGATACTGAAACGTATATCCATACTTAATTATAAGAATCTGGAACAAGTTGAGCTCTCATTCTCACCCAAGTTGAACTGTTTTTTCGGACAGAATGGCATGGGGAAAACGAATTTGCTCGATGCCATTTATTTCCTTTCGTTTTGTAAGAGTTCGGGTAATCCCATCGATTCGCAAAACATCCGCCATGATCAGGAATTCTTTGTCATCCAAGGCTTTTATGAGGCTCCCGACGGTACGCCGGAAGAGATTTATTGCGGTATGAAGCGCAGGCAAAAGAAACAATTCAAGCGGAATAAAAAGGAATATACCCGCTTGTCCGATCATATCGGATTCTTGCCTTTGGTCATGGTTTCTCCTGCTGATTCGGAATTGATTGCCGGAGGCAGTGACGAGCGTCGGCGCTTTATGGATGTCGTAATTTCGCAGTATGATAAAGAGTATCTGGAAGCTCTGATACGCTATAATAAAGCGTTGGCTCAACGAAATACGTTGTTGAAAAGTGAAGTGCCGGTAGAAGAAGAGCTGTTTCTCATTTGGGAAGAGATGATGGCACAGGCCGGCGAGATTGTTTTCCGTAAGCGGGAGGCTTTTATCAGTGAATTCATTCCTATTTTCCAGTCATTTTATTCTTTTATTTCACAAGATAAGGAGCAGGTCGGGTTAACTTATGATTCGCATGCCCGTGATGCATCCCTGTTGGATGTAATAAAAGCAAGTCGTGTACGTGACCAGATTATGGGATACTCTCTGCATGGAATTCACAAAGATGAACTGAATATGCTTCTGGGTGATTTTCCTATCAAGCGGGAAGGTTCGCAAGGGCAAAACAAAACCTATCTTGTTGCATTGAAATTGGCACAATTTGATTTCCTGAAAAGGACCGGCACCACAGTACCTTTGCTTCTGCTGGATGATATCTTCGATAAACTGGATGCTTCCCGCGTAGAGCAGATCATCAAGTTGGTAGCCGGTGATAACTTCGGGCAGATATTCATAACAGATACGAACCGGGAACATCTGGATCGCATTCTTCATAAGGTAGGCAGCGATTACAAAATGTTCCAGGTAGATCAAGGAGTCATAACAGAACGGGAGGAGGATGAAGCATGAAGCGTAATGATGCCGAACAAATAATTGAACGAGCAAAGGCTTACATTAATCATGGGCAGAAATATTGGGGCCGGCTATTGCCAATTATACCAGCAACTCTATATCCGCAATCAGATTTTATATGTCCATCTGACCTCTGCCGCCCTGCGTCAGGAACTGATGATGGGACGTGACTTGCTGGTACGCAACCTGAATCGCCACGTAGGTGCGCAGGTGATCACGAATATCATATTCAGATAGGGATTAGTGGTTAGTGATTAGTGATAAGCTATCCACTCTCTGTATCTTCAATGCTTTCAATTCTTCTATGGCACGATTGTAATATACAGGCGTTTCCAGGTCTTTATTGTTATGCGCATCTAGCCCGATGATGGCAGTACAACCTTCGGCTGCTGCTATCTTCCAAAAATCCGGATGGGGAATGGTCGTAATCTTGTGCGCCTCATTATAAGCTACATAGCCGATGTTATATTCCAGCAGAATATGGAGGCCGTGCGGCTGTGCGACAGATATGGCGACTGATTAACTTACAATGACGGTCAAACTGAGGATATGAGCGCATGAATAAATCCGGGTGAGCCAGACAGCAGAACAAACCACTCTCCATTCCCTCGATGGCGCTTTCTTCATAGAGTTCCAGCATATCGAGGTTCTCGGTATGATGTACCGAAGTAAGGGAACTTCTCGTCTGTATGGTAATGGTGATTGCCGAACAGGATATAATCCAGTTGATACTCTTTGATTTTCTCTTTCAGCCAATGGATATAGGTGGGAAAATACTCGCATTCCAATCCTATTTTGAGGCTGATCTGGTCCCGATATTTTCTTGCGGAGCGAGCGTAGGCTTTCTACGTAATCCGGCAGTTCCTCGGGGAGCATGCGCATGTCTGAAATGTAGTTAGTATGATACTTCCAGGGAGTATGGTCTGAAAATCCCAGCTCCTGATAGCCGCCTTTAATGGCGCTTAAAACAAATTCTTCGTCACTACCCTGTAGCGTGCATGCAGCGGGTAGTATGAGTGTGATAATTCGTTCTTCATTGTTGTTATAATCGTATCCATGCGGATGTCGAATGGCTCCGCAGGCACTTCTTCCACTAATTGAAAAGGAAAACAGATGCCGGCTTTGAAAGCCGTGAGGCGGGGGAGCAGTCGGTCATAATAACCTTTGCCTCTGCCCAGACGGTTACCTGCATTATCGAAAGCTACGCCGGGAACGGCAACAAAGTCGATAGCTGCATAGTCGGTGAAGAGTTCTCCGGTAGGTTCTTCAATACCATAACTTCCTGTTGCCAGGTCTTCGGGACCGGTATAGACACGCAATTCCAGATCATCACCTACGACAACCGGAAGCAATATCCGCTTTTCACGGCTCCACTTCCGGACAAATTCATGCGTATCGACTTCGTCCTTCAATGAATAATAGAGCAGGACGATATGTGCCGCCCTGAAAGCCGGGTGGGCTTCCAGGGCGGCAAGTATTTCAGCAGACTGGGATTGATGCATAGTCGAAGTACAGAGTTGGGTCTTTAACAATGCGATATGCTTGCGCAGTTCTTTTTTTCTTTTCATTCTTTTTGTCCTTAGTATCTTCTTCTTCCACTGCTACCGGAGCTTTCGGGAATGCTTCTCCTTTCTCGAGTATCTCGATACCCTTTTGACAGTAGCGTCTGTCTTGTTAAAATATTGGAGGTAGGCTTCCAGCCCCAACATATTGTAGATGATGTTGCCATAGATATTTTTCTCCAATAACTTGTAGGACTTTTGGATGAGGATATTTCTTCTTTTCAATCCCTTACTTTCAGCAAAGCGGACAAACTGCTCTACCAGACCCTGGTGGCGGAGATAATTTAGTAGTTCTTCTTCCGTTTCATACTGGCTGAGTTTTTTCCGGTTGTTGTCGGTGTATTGGAATGTGAACTGAATGGTTAATCCACGATTGATAGCCGTAGAAAGATATGAGGTGACACCTGTGGTATCCTGCGGTACGAATACGTCCGGCATAATACCACCGCCACCGTACACGGGACGTCCGAGGCTGGTGTAATAAAGTTCGTTTTCATTTTGCTTGATACTGTCGCGTGAGAAGAATTCACCGTGTTCGTAACGGTTGAATAAATCCAGTTCGTAATTACGGTCTTTTCCGCTTTCGTAGGGGCGTTGTATGCAACGACCTGCGGGGGTATAGTAGCGGGCAATTGTCAGGCGGATAGCTGAGCCGTCGCTGAAGTCGATAGGCTGTTGCACTAATCCTTACCGAAGGAACGGCGTCCTACGATTGTACCACGGTCATTATCCTGAATAGCTCCTGCAAAGATCTCGCTGGCAGAAGCCGAACTTTCATTGGTCAATACGACAAGCGGCATCTTTTGACAGCTTCCTGTACCGTTGGCATATTCTTCTGCGCGAGGGTATTTGCGTCCCTGGGTATAGACAATGAGTTGTCCTTCCGGCAGGAATTCGTTAACCATGCGGATAGCTGCTTCCATGTATCCGCCTGTATTGCCGCGAAGGTCGATAATCAGGCCTTTACATTTCTTGTGGTTCAGTTGCGCTAAAGCATTGAGAAGTTCCACATGGCTGGTACGTCCGAACTTACTTACTTTGACATAACCGATTTCGTCATTTAACATATAAGCAGCGTCGACAGTGTTTTGAGGAATGTCTCCGCGTGTGATTGTAAAACTTAATAAGTCTTTTTCTCCCATGCGTTTCACCCCTAACTTCACTTGAGAACCTTTCGGTCCCTTTAGTGTACGCATAGCCCGTTCGTTGGTTACTTTTTTACCGACAAACAAGCTGTCGTCTACGGTGACGATGCGGTCACCTGCCATTAGTCCTACTTTCTCGGAAGGACCGCCCTGAATGACGGCATTGACGTGTATTGTATCGTTCTGTATCGTAAACTGGATACCGATTCCGCTAAAACTGCCTTCCAACTCCGAATTTACTTCTTCGAGGTTCTGGGCGGGGATATATGTTGAATGCGGATCTAGTTCGGCCAGAATCTGAGGCATGGCTTTTTCCACAAGATCGGTCATGTTTACGGTGTCTACGTATTGGTCGTCTACGATTCGCAGCAATGCATTCAGCTTGTTGGAAGAACCGTTGATGATACCCAAACGATTGCCGGCAAAATGCTTGGCATAAAATGTGCCGATAAGAATCCCGATTACCACGCTGATAGCTATGATGATAGGCGTAAAACGTGAAGAGTTTTTTGTACTCATGTCTATTCCTTTTTTTAAAAGTTCGTCTTATTATTTATTTGGAGCGGTTTCATCCAGTTCTGTATAGATGACTTCAACTCCTGCCCGTTTTAGTAGTTCTATTCCATCTTCGAGGCGGTAATGTTCGGAGTAAACGACTCGTTTGATTCCCGCCTGTATGATTAATTTTGCACATTCAATGCAAGGGGAAGCTGTGACATACATGGTAGCACCGTCGCTGCTGTTGTTTGAACGGGCTATTTTGGTAATGGCATTTGCTTCTGCGTGCAATACATACGGTTTTGTCAGATTATTCTCATCTTCGCATACATTTTCGAAACCGGAAGGGGTTCCGTTGTATCCATCGGAAATAATCATCTTGTCCTTAACGATTAAGGCGCCTACTTTACGACGTTGGCAATAGGAGTTCTCTGCCCATATGCTCGCCATACGTATGTAACGTTTGTCAAGTTCTGATTGTTTCTTTTCAGTGTCCATGTTTCTTAACTAATTACCACTAACTACACGGAAAACCATACGGAATGTCTGAGTGTTAGATTGAGGTTTATATAAAAGGTATAAGTTGTTCTCATCTCCTTCGTAAGATGTTGCGTTGTTCAGGCCTTCAAGAAAGTTCTTGGCGAGTGCATCTCCACCATTGTTTCCTTCTACAGTTGCTTCGAATTTATTATTCTTACCATTGGCACTCCATGTACCTTCAAAGTTACCGGTGGTAGTAATTACTGTTCCCTTTATATTTCCTTTTATGATATCGCCTTCAACCGTACCCTCAAATATGACGTTGTATGTACCATTCTTGTTAAGTTCGTCATAAATCTTTGTTTTTTGAGCTTCATTCTCCCAAAAAGGAAACATATCATGTCCGCCATCCACAGTGATGTAATTTAGTTTCCAGGTTTTCCCGGTAAAGATAGCAGCCACATCATCCGAATCATTACATCCGGTGAATAGAGGGAGCAATAGCAACAACCCAAGTATTTTACTTATATTTCTCATCATCAATCTCTTTAATACTTATTATTAATTTTTTATCCCGTTTCTGATTAATAAAGCGTCAATGGTCGGTTCTTGTCCACGGAAGCGTTTGTAAAGTACCATTGGATGTTCTGTCCCTCCTTTCGACAAAATATTATTGCGGAATGATTCGGCGACGTCCTGATTGAATATCCCTTTTTGTTTGAAAAGCGAGAAAGCGTCTGCATCCAGTACCTCTGCCCATTTATAACTATAATATCCGGCTGAATATCCGCCTGCAAAGATATGAGAGAACTGTGTACTCATACAGGTTTCTTTCACTACCGGCAATATTTGTGCCTTTTTCCATGCCTCTTGTTCGTAGACCTTCACGTCTCCTTCGAAAGGTACGTTACGTGTGTACCACGCCATATCAAGTAAGCCGAAACTGATTTGGCGGAGGCAGGCGTAGGCTACATTGAAGTTTGAAGCATCCACAAGACGTTGAATTAATTCATCCGGCAGTACTTCTCCGGTCTGATAATGACGGGCAAAGGTGTTGAGAAAATCTTTCTCTATGGCGAAGTTTTCCATGATCTGTGAAGGAAGTTCCACAAAGTCCCAATATACATTAGTCCCGCTTAAACTCTTATATGTAGAGTTAGCAAACATACCATGCAGGCTGTGACCGAATTCATGCAAGAATGTCTCTACTTCATTGAAAGTCAACAAAGCCGGCTTGTTCTCGGTCGGCTTGGTGAAATTCATGACGACGGATATATGTGGACGGCTGTTTTCACCAGTCTTTTTATCTATCCATTGTTCTTTGTAACTTGTCATCCAGGCACCGGCACGTTTCCCAAGACGGGGATGGAAGTCCGTATATAAGATAGCTAAAAACTGCCCATCCTTATCAAACACTTCGTAGGCCTCTACTTCTTTGTGATAAACCGGAATTTCTGTATTCTTCCGGAAAGTAATTCCGTATAGTTTCTCTGCCAATCCGAATACCCCTTTTTTTACTTGTTCGAGCTCAAAGTAGGGGCGAAGCATTTCTTCGTTAATATTGAATTTCTTATCTTTCAGTTTGTTTGAGTAATAGCTCCAGTCCCATGGCATTAAAATGAAGTCATTTCCTTGTTCCAGACGTGCTAGTTCCTGTACATCCTTATATTCCGCTTCGGCTGTGGGAGTGTAAGCTTCCAATAACTGATTGAGAAGTTTGTATACAGCTCTGCTGTTTTCAGCCATTCTCCTCTTTAATGTATATTCCGCATAGTCCTTGTATCCTAGCAGTTGAGCTATCTTCATGCGTGTATTGGCTATCTTCTTTACGATATCGATATTGTTGAATTCGTTATCGTGGGTACACTTGGTATTGTAAGCCATATACAGTCTATGACGTAAATCGCGGTTGTCAGCATAAGTCATAAAGGGAACATAACTTGGGGCGTGCAGGGTGAAGGCCCAGCCTTCTTTCCCTTCGCTTTTGGCTGTTTCGGCAGCAGCTTCTACGATGATCTCCGGCAGTCCGGCAAGGCTTTCTTTTTTTGTCAGCAGCATTTGATAGCTGTTAGTCTCTTTCAGGTTGTTTTCGCTGAAGTCAAGTGTCAACTTACTCAATTCGGTGGTCAGCTTGCGGTATTCTTCTCTCGCTTCCCCTTCCAGATTGGCACCGTGTCGTACAAAGCTGTTGTATGCGTTTTCAAGCAATTGACTTTGTTCCTGTGTCAGTTGTAAAGTCTCTTTTTGATCGTACACTTCTTTCACACGTGCGAATAACTTTTCATTCAGTGTGATATTATTGCTGTGTTCACTAAGCAACGGCATAATCTTTTGAGCGAGTTCTTGCAGATCGTCATTCGTTTCTGCGCTCAACATATTGCCGAAGACTGCAACCACTCTATCCAGTAGTTCACCCGATTCTTCGAATGCTTCGATTGTATTATTGAAGTTCGCTTTTTCCGGATTTAGTATGATAGCATCTATTTCCGCATTCTGTTGCTTGATACCTTCGAGGATCGCAGGCTCGTAATGCTCTGTTTTAATCCGGTCGAACGGCACGGTTCCGTGCGGCGTATGGTATTGCCCGTAGAAAGGATTCTGGGCGTTTGTTATATTGCTCATAGTGCAAACTAGTATCAATGTTATTAATAATCTCTCCATAGAAGTACAAAGCTACTAAAATTGTCGCTTATTCAACGGATAACACGTTGCTTTTTAACAATATATAAAATGAAATGTATAAAAAAACCGCTACGGTTTCCCGCAGCGGTTTTCTATATGGTTCAGGCTTCTAATTAAGCGTTAACTGATGCCATGTGAGCGATCAAGTCAAGAACTTTGTTAGAGTAGCCGATTTCGTTGTCATACCAAGATACAACTTTAACGAATGTATCAGTCAAAGCAATACCAGCTTTTGCATCGAAGATAGAAGTACGAGTGTCACCCAAGAAGTCAGAAGAAACAACTGCATCTTCAGTGTAACCCAGGATACCTTTCAATTCGCCTTCAGAAGCTTCTTTCATTGCAGCGCAGATTTCAGCGTAAGTAGCCGGTTTAGCCAAGTTAACTGTCAAGTCAACTACAGATACGTCCAAAGTCGGAACACGCATAGACATACCAGTCAATTTGCCGTTCAAAGCAGGGATTACTTTACCTACAGCTTTAGCAGCACCAGTAGAAGAAGGGATGATGTTGCCGGAAGCAGCACGACCACCTCTCCAGTCTTTCATAGAAGGACCGTCAACTGTTTTCTGAGTAGCAGTTGTAGAGTGAACTGTAGTCATCAAACCGTCAAGGATACCGAACTTGTCGTTCAATACTTTAGCGATAGGAGCCAGACAGTTAGTAGTACAAGAAGCGTTAGATACAAACTGAGTACCTTTAACATATGTTTTTTCGTTTACACCACAAACGAACATCGGAGTGTCATCTTTAGAAGGAGCTGACATTACAACATATTTTGCACCAGCTTCGATGTGAGCCTGAGCTTTGTCTTTGCTCAAGAACAAACCTGTAGATTCAACAACGTATTCTGCACCTACTTCATTCCATTTCAAATCAGCCGGATTTCTTTCAGCTGTGATACGGATAGCTTGACCGTTAACGATCAATTTGCTGTTTTCAACATCTGCTTCGATAGTACCGTCGAATTGACCGTGCATTGTGTCATACTTCAACATATAAGCCAAGTAGTCAACCGGGCAAAGGTCGTTGATACCTACGATTTGAATATCGTTTCTTTTCATTGCAGCGCGGAAAACGAAACGTCCGATACGTCCGAATCCATTAATACCTACTTTAATCATTTTGTTTAAACTTTTAAGGGTTTTATAATATTTGTTCAAATATCTCTCGGTCTCCGCATTTGTTTTATTTTCAAATGCGGTGCAAAATTACGAAAATGTTTTTATATTCGCATATTAAATTCACATTAAATATTGAAAAAAGATGGGAAAGAGCACATTTTTACAGGACTTTAAGGCGTTTGCTATGAAAGGTAACGTCATTGATATGGCTGTCGGTGTAGTTATCGGTGGTGCGTTTGGAAAAATCGTATCGTCACTGGTTGCGAATGTTATTATGCCCCCAATAGGCTTACTGGTTGGTGGTGTGAACTTTACGGATTTGAAATGGGTAATGAAAGCGGCTGAAGTTGGAGCAGACGGTAAGGAGATTGCTCCTGCCGTATCTCTGGATTACGGACAATTTCTGCAAGCAACTTTTGACTTTCTGATTATAGCTTTTGCTATATTCCTATTTATACGTCTGATTACGAAATTGACTACAAAGAAAAATGAGGAAGCTCCGGCAGCGCCTCCCGCTCCTCCTGCACCTACCAAAGAAGAAGTGTTGTTGACGGAGATTCGTGATTTACTGAAAGAGAAGAATTAATAACGGCTGGGTCCTATAAACATTATTTCTTTATTGGGCCGGTTATACTTCTAACTAGTTGTCTTGCCACATTCGGGTAGTTTCAGCTATCAGTATTTGTCTGATGAGGAAACCCGGATGTGGCAAATTTGATTTATAGTCCGATCGGTTCTACCTGATATCCTTTTTCAAGTAAAAGCGCGATTAATCCGTCTTTGCCCGGAAGGTGGCGGACGCCTACGGCGATGAAGGTGGGCTGGGCTTTCATCAGTTCGGGTATCTTGTTCATCCAATTCAGATTTCTGCGCTTTAACAAATCCTCCCGTATTCGTTTCCCTATCTCTGTTAATTTCGGTGAGGTTCGGAAGATCGAATCTACTTTCACTTCAAAATCTATCAGGCTTTTCATGTTTTGAGTACGATACACATCTGAAAGGGTATTGACGAAAGATAAAGGTGAAATTTCGTCATCTTCCCGTAGATCTGATATTAATTCGTCAGCTTCTTTCTTTAGATTACTTTTTTCTGATACAAAGGCGTCGAATATGCCCTCCAAGCCGACAATTGTGAGGCCTTTCTCTTTTGCTTTTTTTTCTAAAGCTATGTCCATAACTTGAGATTTCATACTATCAATCCGACTTTGGGAGTATCCTGTGTCTACCAATTTCTTACCTTTTTCTATCTCTCCTAAAATAAGGGCTAAGAAATTAGGCTTTATATACACCTTATTTAAAGGAGATTTTAAACTTTGACGTACTATGGAATCGAGAAAATGAAAATCTTCTTTATTTAATAAGTCGGCATAGGTTGTGTCTTTAGGTAGTTTTATAGCGGCTCCGACCTGAGCAGGGGTTGGTTTGGACGTTGTTTCGCTTTCTCCGGCGAATTGGCTACAAGCGTTAAAGGCTTGGTGGAGTTCGGGAATACTGTCGGTATATTGATATAGTATGTCGTATGTACCATGATATGTTCCGAACAGATAAGAGGGATGCGAAAGACCGTTGCCTGAAATTTTCCATAACCAACCGCCTTCCGGTCGCTGTTTCGCAGTGGAAGTACAGGTGATAAAGGTTGCAATGGTAAGAAATGCCAGGAATAGTTGATTGAATTTTTGCATAGCTATTATGATTATAATATTTATAAATCTTATTATAGTACGTCTCCGCCTTTGGGTGTGGGACAAATTTGTGGAATGTTTAGTAACGGACAATGAATGCATTGTTCTGCATTTTTACATGTTCCGCTTAGTTTTATTTTATTCTGGATACGCTGTCTGCGTTTTTTTACGGCATCGTAATTTTTACCTAGTAGGTTGGCAATCTCTTTTAGAGATACTTTCTCGAATATCAGGATACAGATAAAAATCTCGTAAGACGACAACTGGATTGATTCCAGAAAACTTATCAATGGCTGGTTTATTTTTCGATAGAATCCTAGGATTTCGGTGTATTCATCGTATGAAGGTTCAGCAGGTTTTTGATTTTCCAATGTTTGCATCCGCTCGCGTAGGGAAGCGATAATGGCTTCTTGTGTCTGATTGCGGAAAGTAACATCCTGATTGACTTGTTCTATTTCCTGGAAAAGTGATCTCCAGTATGTACTTGCTTGTTTTTGCCTCTTGAACATAATAATAGCTACCGGAATTAAGAGGATAACTAATAGTACCAATCCCAGAATAATGAGTTGTTGCAGTTGTAGTTGCTGCAGCAAGATGTCGTGTTCAATCAATGATTGCGAAGGATTAGATTGCGTAATCTCGGTTATCATGATGTCTAAAAGTTTGGTATAAGAAATATGTAAAAAGAATAAATACAATAGTGGCTGCCAGATTGACTATCCATAGATCTCCTGTCATTGCTGAGTTTACCTGTTGGGGAAGGGGATGATAATAATTAGTCATGACATATGCCACGCTTGAGACTTGTAAAAGAATATGTGTTATCAGGCAAGTCCATAGGCTCCGGCTATATACATACAACCAGCCGAACCATAGTCCGTATATTAATCCTAGTACAGGTAATAAGGTCATGCACCCCCACACTACAGAATAAATTATTGCGGCTATTATAATTGATTTTCGGATGCCATATTCTGTCAGTAGTCCTCTTAGAATGATTCCTCTAAAAATGACTTCTATTATAAAAGGCATGAGTATTGCGCTGATAAAAGGATAAATGTAAGCCTCGTTTGAGTCTTTTGTTCCAATTTCTGTGAATATCTTTTTGAGAAACTCCGGGAATGGTACGATTGAATAAATCAGTGCATGTACCCACGGAAGGCAGAGAGTTCCTCCTGCTGCAAGTAATAGTACCTTTATATTTGGTTTGTCAAAACGGAGTATGGAGCGGTCCATTGCTTTGGTTCGGAAAGCTATTGCCAGTATTGTTACTGTGCTTACATATAGTATAGTCGCACATAGATAGCTAGGTACGCCTGATATGATGCAGATAACTTGAACGATTACAGTCCACAGAATAAAGAAGACAGCTAGCCAAATAGATTGACGGCAATTGGGAAAAGTGAGTATTTCCATAGTTTTTAATTTAATGTAATTATATAGAAGACTAAAAACAGTGTTGCAAAAGTAGTTTCTTTTTTGTGATAATACCAAATTGGTGGAAAAGTCTAAAGGGACAGGCATATATACATTAAAAAGCGTTGTATGAGCTGTACATAATGGCTTAAATGGTATTTGCGGGACAAAGATTAACTCATTTTAACTCAGTGTTCCCTTGTCTTGAGAGCGATAGCAGAAAATAAAAAATGGTTTCATGATGTTTTGAATATACTAAAATGATAGATTTTTGACTTATATCGTATATAGATTGCGTACTTTTTCCTACTTTTGCAGACCATTTATTTAAAAACCCATACATTGATATGCAGGAAAAAATAATAATTCTTGATTTCGGTTCGCAAACTACGCAACTTATTGGACGTCGTGTACGCGAGTTGGACACGTATTGCGAAATTGGAAAATACACAGGTGTGGATGAGTCACGGAGATACAATTACGGCTATCCCTGCCAACTTTAAAAAGATTGCTTCAACGGACAAAGTTGATATTGCTGCCTATCAGATTGAAGGTGAAAAGGTGTGGGGCGTACAGTTCCATCCGGAAGTATTTCACAGCGAAGATGGCACGCAGATGCTGAAGAATTTCGTGGTGGATGTTTGCGGTTGCAAACAGGACTGGAGTGCTGCTTCCTTTATTGAAACGACGGTTGCCGAATTGAAGGAACAGTTGGGTGACGATAAGGTGGTTCTTGGTTTGAGCGGTGGTGTGGATTCTTCCGTAGCTGCTGTATTGTTGAATCGCGCTATCGGTAAGAACCTGACTTGTATCTTCGTAGATCACGGTATGCTCCGTAAGAATGAGTTCAAGAATGTACTGCACGATTATGAATGTCTCGGTCTGAATGTTATCGGTGTGGATGCCAGTGCCAAGTTCTTTGCAGAACTGGCAGGTGTAACGGAACCTGAGGAAAAGCGTAAGATTATAGGCAAGGGTTTTATCGAAGTATTTGATGAGGAGGCCCATAAGATTAAAGATGTGAAATGGCTGGCACAGGGTACGATTTATCCTGACTGTATCGAGTCCCTTTCCATTACCGGTACGGTTATTAAGAGCCATCATAATGTAGGTGGTTTACCTGAAAAGATGCACCTGAAACTTTGTGAGCCGCTTCGCTTGTTGTTTAAAGATGAAGTTCGCCGTGTAGGTCGCGGATTGGGTATGCCTGAACATCTGATTACTCGTCATCCTTTCCCCGGACCCGGTCTGGCTGTGCGTATTTTGGGTGATATTACTCCGGAGAAAGTGGCTATTCTGCAAAATGCGGATGATATCTTTATTCAGGGATTGCGTGACTGGAAAGTGAAAGAAGCTGATGGTAGCGAAACTTCTCTTTATCATCAGGTTTGGCAGGCGGGTGTTATCTTGCTTCCCGTGCAATCAGTTGGTGTGATGGGAGATGAACGTACGTATGAACGTGCCATTGCGCTGCGTGCTGTGACTTCTACGGATGCTATGACGGCAGACTGGGCGCATTTGCCTTACGAATTCCTGGGTAAGGTTTCCAATGATATTATTAATAAGGTTGGGGCTACGTTAAAGGTTAAGCTATGCTTGGCAGGAGAGATTAATACTGCTTTTCCATTCTTATTTTCCATACCTATATTAACTTCAGCAGCATATTTACCCGCTTCACGGCTCTTATAGATGCGGCCATATAACCATTCAGCATAGAATACTCCCAATATTTGTCAACTGATTCCAATTTCTTATCACTATGTTCAGAAAAGATAACAGCAGGAGTGATTTCTACTACAAAGTTTTTCTGAAAGTCTTCTCCTTCAGCATCAGTTACACTAATTTTGATCGCTTTGTTTTCTGACAGGTTTGTTATAGTATATGAAAAATCATAATTACTTTTAGGTTCGTCAAATGTTTGTCTGGTACTCTCGATGACAGATATCGCCGCACCGGTTTCAGCATTGGCTGTGCTGATAACGAAGGAGGTAAGTCCTGCTGTAGAAGTGATGCTTCCTTTTACCGTATATTCTTTGATACCTTTCGGAGTAGTTACCAAGTTCGTTCCTCCTTCAAAATTGAATAGTACAGTAGGAACATAATCAATATTAGCTTCATTTTCACAAGAGGTAAGTGAAAACAGGAAGATAAATAACGTATAAAATAAATGTTTTGCTTTCATATTATTGTAAAATTATTGGTTTATAAATCTGATTACCACCCGGCGTTTTGTTCAATATTCTGACTGTTGTCAACTTCTTGCTGCGGGATTGGGAAATGGTAACATTTGGAAAGAAAAATACGTTCTTCCAGCAGGCTTCTGGTATATGTAGGATTTTCTAGGCTGCCTGTTACAGTAACCTTGTATACTGGTTTAGAGAACCATTCTTCCGCTTTGGCCCATCGGCGGGCATCGAAGAAACGATTGTCTTCGAATGCAAATTCTACACGATATTCTTTGTAGATGCGCTGTCTGAGTTCGTCCTTATTCCAATTTTTGTTTTCATCTAATTCTCCTACACCGGCACGTTTACGTATCAGGTTGACTGTTTTTACTGCATTTTTGCTGTCACCCAATTCATTAAGTGTCTCTGCATACCCAAGTAATATTTCCGCATAACGTATCATTTGGGGGTTACAGTCATAATTGGAGTTTCCCGAACTTTTGTGTCCGATTCTATCGTCGAGATATTTCAGGACGAGATAACCGGATGATTTGCTTTTATCATCTACGTCAGTCATATCCAACGCTTGTTGGGAACCATTAAGATCGAATGTGTTGCCATGATAAAAGATTGTCATTTTAAGGCGTGGATCCCGGTTTTCATAAGGATTCTTATCGTCATATCCTGAATTTTTATTAATGATAGGCTGGCCATTGGCATCGTATCCGGTGATTGGTTCAGTACCGTCTTTCATGTCGTAAGCATCTACCAGATTCTGAGTGGGAGTACATCCCACATAAGATTTTTCATTCCAGGGAGCTCCTTGGGGAAGATTACTATGCATGGTGGCATTGGCAGCGAGTAGATATGTATATATATTTTCTTTGGTTTTACGCTCGCAGAAATAATGTGCATAACTTAATTCCGGATTTTGCGTGTCATAATATAAATCATAGATATTCAATCCCATGACTGCTGATAATGCGTCTCTGGCATCTTCCCATTTCTTACGATCCATAGACGGGTTGTTTAGTTTGCTGGCAGCATAAAGTTTGGTACGGGCTATGTAGGCCAGTGCCGCTCCTTTGGTAGCACGCCCGTAATTGGGGGCGTCCCATTCTAATGGAAGTTGTGATGCAACATCTGCCAGTTCGGAAACGATATAGTCGACGGTTGCTTCTGCAGTTGAACGCGAACGGTCCAAGTCGGTAGGAGAGATGATTTCATCTCCCAGCAACACGACTCCTCCGTACCAACGGTATAATTCTGCATAATACAGTGCCCGTAAGAAACGCGCTTGTAATTTTGAGGAGGCTTTTTCTTCATCAGACAGTACCGATTTGTCTACTTTTTGTATAAATAGAGTTGCGTTACGGATACTATTGTAATAGAAGGTCCAGGGATGTCCTCCGTTCATTGCAATATCAGAGGCAGACATGGTTGACTTACCATGCGTATGTGCTGATGAATATTCAATAGGTGCATATGCGTTGTCTGTTGCACAGTCAAGGAAAGTTACTCCATCTCCGGAGAAACTGGAGAAGCTACCTTGTGTTAGACGCGTGCGGGCATATAGGTTATTTAAAATCTGCCTTGTCTTTGCTGCGTCTGCATAGATTAATTCTTCCGTGTTCGTTCCTGTCTGGATTCGTTCCATATCACCGGTACATCCGTATAGGAGCAGTAGGGAAAAGGCTGTTAGAATAATATTTTTCTTCATATATCGAATTGTTATCAGAGGTTAGAATGTAACGTTTACTCCAAGATTATAGATTCTTTGCTGAGGGTAGAAGTTTCCGCGATTGGCAGGTTGTGCTTCCGGGTCGATCACTTTTAACTTATCCCAAGTAAGCAGGTTGAATCCGTTGACATACATCCTTAATGCGGATATCGGGGTGTGGGTAAACCACTTTTTAGGGAAGTTGTAGGATAACTCTACATTCTTCAGTCGCAGATAAGAAGCGTCATACAAATACATTGAAGATGATTTGAAGTTGTTCTGATTGGAGCCTGAAGAATTGCTCATACGATGATAAGTCGCAGTTTGCTGTGTTTCAGGAGTCCATCTGGCCAAATGTCTGTCGGCAAGAGCAGAACCAAGATTGAAGAACTCCCATGCAACTTCACCTGTCAGTGGAATTGTTACACGTGTTGCTCCCTGGAACATAACGGTCAGGTCGAAGTTTTTGTAAGACAGACCAACTTGGAATGAGCCGGTTATTTCGGGTACATCCGAGAAACCGAAAGGTGCTATGTCGTAATCATTGATAACACCGTCTCCGTTGATATCACGGAAACGGACGTCTCCAGGTTGTAAGGTTCCGTATTGCGTCGGGCCGGCTGCGATTTCGGCATATGTATTGTAGAATCCGTCGGCTATCAGTGAGAACTGTTGTCCGATAGAACCTCCGGTACGGTTCATATAAGGATATTTACGTATCTGTTCATTTTGTTCGATAATCTCATTGTGGTTGTAGGCAATGTTTGCTTTGATGCGATAGCCGAAGTCTTTGATCTTATGATCCCACCCTACTTCTACTTCTACACCTTGATTTTTTACTTCCATTAGATTTTGTGGAGAAAAACTTGTCACTCCGGAAATGATGTTGGTGCGTGAGGGAGTTTTCAAGATGTTGGTACGGTTTTCGCGGAAGTATTCGGCATTCAAGGTTAATTTACCTTCAAACCAGCGTGTGTCCATACCGATATTGAATTTGGTAGAACGTTCCCAACTTACAATCTGTGCTGCTTTTCCTTCCAAGAGTCCTCCACTGGCTGCAGTTGGAGATTCACCGAAATTGTAATTGGTGCCTGCGGCATAGGTCGCTTCCGAATAATAGGCAAAATTACTTCCGAATTTGTCATTACCGACTTGTCCTAATGAAGCTCTTATTTTCCAGTAAGGTAATAGTTTGCTGTCTTTTAGGAAAGATTCGTTAGTAACAATCCAGCCTACGGATGCGGAAGGGAATAATGCATATCGTTCGCCTTCAACAAATCTGTTGGAACCATTGTATCCTAAATTGATTTCTACTAAGTATTTACCTTCAAAATCATAGTTGGCACGGGCTACCAGTCCTTGATATACCTGCGGTAGCCCTCCATATTCACCATCGCCCGGTGCTTGGTAAGAGTTATAGTTGTATAAAATAAGTCCCGAAACATTATGTTTTTCTGCAAATTGACGTGAATAATTCACGAATGCTTCCCAGTATACACGTTTTTTTGCTCCGGATGCAAAATTGATGAGAGAAGGGAATACTTTGGCAAGTAGGCGTTGGTATGTTCCATTCTCATTATATTTCCATACAGGTTCCACCACATTCAAGCCCATACCGTTGTCTTCGATATAACTATTGTAGGAGAATTTACCTCCGATACTCAATCCTTTAGTAATAGCATGTAAATCGTAGTTCAGTTTTACAGTTCCTTCCAAAGCACTGTCGTTGTCCTTTCTATATCCCTGATAGAGGAATGCGTGTAGTGGGTTGGCTCTCACAAGATTTGGAACGGCTGCAAAAGTTCCGTTTTCGTTGACTAGCGGGAATGCATTGGCAGGTGTACGGGTCATATTGTTAAATGCACGGCTGGCATCTCCTTCGGAGTTGGGACGGTTCTTGCTTCCGGTACGATAGCTGAAGTCAACGCCAATACTGAAGTCTTTAGTAACTTGTATATCTAGGTTGGTTCGTACGTTGAAACGATTATAGTAGTAGGCAGAGTTGTAGTCTGGTTGCTGGAGTAAATTATCCAGTTCCGGGTTAATGGCAATCAATTTGGCCAGATCTGGTTTCTTTTTTAATTTTTCGATATCAGTTTCGTAGGTTCCGTTCTGATGAAAATAGCCTAATGACACAAAATATTTAAGCCGTTCGTTTCCTCCCGATACATTGACATTGTACTTTTGTTGTGTACCTAGTTTGGTAAACATATCTATATAGTCGTTGTCCGGATGAGTAAACGGGCTGGACTGGTTGCGGTATAATTGCATATCATGCTCTGTATATTTCGGTGCTTGCCCTTCATTCACCAAACCTTCATTCATCAATGTTGCATATTCTTCGGCATTCACCATTTTTGTAATACGGTTGATTTGTGTAATACCGAACTCACCGGAGAAAGAAACTTTAGCTTTACCGGAATTACCACGTTTTGTAGTCACAAGGATAACTCCGTTCGCTCCACGTACACCATAAACGGCAGTAGCAGATGCATCTTTCAATACGGAAATACTTTCTATTTCGTCCGGGTCGATTTGTGAAAAGTCACGTTCGATGCCATCTACCATAATCAACGGAGAAGCATCGTTCACCGTAGCACGGCCACGAATATAGAGTGCGGCAGCGTCTTCACCGGGACGTCCGCTGGTTTGACGTGTTACCAGTCCGGGAATACGTCCTGTCAGACTGTTTGTGACACTGGAAGTAGGACCTTGTTTCAGTTCCCGATTGCCCACAGCAGAAATAGATCCGGTAACCGATACCTTTTTCTGTTGCCCATAAGCTACAACCACTACTTCGTCCAAGGTTTGTGTGTCATCATGGAGTCTTACGGTAAGTGTCTTTCCATCTTTGGGAACGGTAACTTCCACAGTTTTCATTCCTATCATTGAAATAGCAATAATAGCCTTGTTACTGGTTACCTTTAATGTGAATTTGCCGTCAAGATTTGTAATTGTTCCATTACTGGGTTGTCCTTTTTCTACCACATTGGCACCAATTAATGGTTCGCCGGCGGCATCTGTAACAACACCTCTTACGGTTTCTTGTGCTTGCGCTCCTATGAACCATAAGCTCATTAGTAGCATTAATATATACCATTTTTTTTTTCATATTATACGATTTTTAGATTGTTATCTCCAACCGGGATTCTGTACTAAATTTGTATTTAACTGCATTTCTGAGTAGGGGATAGGAGAATAATACATCTTTGTATTAAATTTCCTTTGTCCGTCGACAACAAACTCATGTGTGGACACAACTCCATTATCTTGCCGCTCTATTCTGAATCCCATTAGTGGCTGGTTCAAATCTTTTTCGGCTGTTTTCCATCTTCTCAAGTCAAAATAGCGTTGATCTTCGAATGCCAGTTCAACCCGTCTTTCATTTCTTATTTTCTTTGTCATTTCCGTTTGAGAAGTTGTAGTGTATGGGACTGTTATTCCTGCACGTGTTCTTACTTTATTCAAAGCTTCGAGAGCTGTCCACCCCAAATCGGCTGCATCATTCGGTCCGTATGCTTCGTTCATGGCTTCGGCGTATAGCAAATAGATGTCTGCCAAGCGAATGACAGGGAAGTAGTGGTAGGTACTCGTTATTGTTTGAGCTGACAGATTTATATTCGTATCAAGGAATTTGCGTAAATAATAACCTGTAACGGTAGAACGAAGATTGACTTTGCCGATAGCATCCTGACTGTTGGGGTCGCTGATGTCGATTGCTCCTCTTGCTCCCAAAATACTTCCGTCACGAACGATCGTAACATCAAAACGAGGATCCATATTCTCGAATCGGGTATCTGATTGCATATCGTTGGCACTACCATCCTTCTTCTCGAAAGCGCATACCAGATTATGGGAAGGACAAGTACCTCCCGAACCCAACAGTGAAGGAGGGTAATTGTAAAGTTCCAGCATATAGTTTTTTGGATTTCCGGTATATACTATATATTCAGTATTTTGGTTTGGCTGTATGATAAACAGTTTTTCAAAGTTTGGGTATAAATACAATTTACTCGGAGCAAGGTCAATTACGGTTTTCAAAGCTTTAGCAGCAAGTTTCCACCTTTCTTGTACGTTTCCGTCAGTATAGCCGAGTATCGGATTTTGTGCATTGTTGAATAATGGACTCGCTGCGTACGCCAGCGTTTTTGCCTTAATAGCCAACGGGCATGTACTGGCTGATAAAAAACCAAAACCACGATATTGATTCGTGATATAATTGTAGCGCGTAAATACTTCGCTGGCTTCATTGCATAAACTTACAATATAATCGACGCAATCGCTGAAATTATTGCGGGGTAATGTTATAATCTCTTTATCATCAAGAGTATATGTCTTTTTCACGAGCGGAACTCCTCCATACCTTTTGATTAACTCGAAGTAATAGAGTGCACGGACCGATTTACTCTCTGCTATGGCCAGTTCTTTATAACTTTCAACTTGTGCATCTGTCCAACCTGCATTGTTTTGTAGGAGAGGAATGTACTGCTCGAAATAAAGTGTACGCCGGATACCAATGTATAAATCGGCCCAACGGTTTTCTATCGGACTAATTTCGGTTGCGTATCCTTGTCCCAGTTTATACATTGCATTGGCGGGGTCTACATAAGCACCGTCATCTGTAGATGCGTCGAGGAATGCTGTGTAGTTGCTTTGGTATCCATTGGGCATGGAAACGTAAACGCTATTCAGCATTTGGATTGTTTTGTTATAATCAATAAATGTCTCTTCCGGTTGCCAGTATTCATAAGGTTGTTGGTCCAGATAGTCGCATGAAGAAACTGCAAGAGCAATACAACCTGTTATGAGTATATGTTTAATCGTTCTCATAGTTAGTTAAAATTTAATGTTTATTCCGGCGCTGAATGAGCGTTGGAGCGGATAAGCGACACCATTGCCATAGGCCTCCGGGTCAATAACGTCTAGTTTATCGAATGTGAGCAGGTTCTGGCCATTTAAGAAGATACGGAGTTCTTCAAGACCAATGGAACGGACCACTTTGGTTGGTAGATTATACGACAGTTCTACATTCTTTAGTCTTAGATAAGAGGCGTCCCGTTGCCAATAGGTAGACGAAAGACTGTTGTTGCTTGACCCTGCAGCTTTAGTTGTAAATCTTGGGTTGTTGACAGAAGGGTTTTCCGGTGTCCAACTATTTCTTTGGTGTTCATACATATTTCCGTTATTGTAGAATGCAAACGCTGTGTATGAAGATAGCATTTTAGATACTTTAGCTGCCCCTTGGAATAGTACGGACAGAGAAAATCCTTTATAGCTTCCTCCAAGACTGAAGCCATAGAACACTTGAGGAACGTCCGTGTATCCGTAACGTACCCGATCTTTTTCATCTATCTTACCGTCTCCGTTGATATCTTTATATCGTATGTCTCCGGGAACGACGCTGTTCAATGTGTGAACAGGAGCTGCCGCAATTTCTTCATACGATTGGAAAATACCATCGGCAATATAGACCAGTGAAGTACCATAAGGATGTCCTTTGGAATACATATAGTCATACGGTTGCAAGGCTTCGTCCATATCAATGACTTTGTTTTTGCTGTATGAAATGTTACCACTAAGGAAATATGTGAAATCTTTACCTATGTTATCTTTCCAGTTTAGGCTGGCTTCCCAACCTTTGGTTTCCATTTTTCCGATATTCTTGCCTGGCATATAGATAGTAGTATATCCCAACATGGATGAAAATGTGGAGGGAATGGTGTATACACCGGTGCGACGATCCTTCCAAATGTCGAATGTTGCGTTCAAACGATTAGAAAACATTCCTAAGTCTGCACCTAGATTCATTTGAGTAGATTCCTCGTAGGTAGCAGAAGGATTGGCTTGTTGGGTTTCCAATAGAGAAGTATATTGTACCATGTCATTACCAAAATAGATTCCTTCATTCAAATTCTGAAGACGGCTCATATACATATACGCAGATACTGCACGGTCATTATTGATCTTACCGATACTACCGCGTATCTTTAGATTAGAAATAGCGGGCTTTAACACATCAAAGAATTTCTCATTGGATACATACCATGCTAAAGAAACAGTAGGAGACAATCCCCAGCGGTTTTCATTATTGAATTTGTAAGAACCTTGATAACCGAAAGTGGCATCTATCTGGTATCTATTATCGTATTTATATGCAAACCAGCCACCAACTGTTTGATAGCGATAGGGAAGCACAATACTTTGATTGTATTCATATTGGTCGTAAAACATCATTCCCGAGACATTGTGCCTACCGAAAATACGATTGTAGCTAAGCTTAAAATTTAATGTGGTGTTACGTGCATCACCATATTTCATGGCAGCATTTGATATCATTTCTTCACTAGTTCCATATTTTTGGAGTACTCCGTTATTTTGAAGTGTGTAATAATTGAAAGAGCGGGTACGGTTTTGTTTTTGTAAGTTGTATACGTCCATAGAAATCTGTCCGTAGAGCGATAAACCCTTCAGAAGGAAATCCAGATCCTGTTTCAGTGATACAGAAAAGGCGCCATAACGTTTATCGATCGCTGTGTAGCCACCTCTGTTCAAGATAGCCCACGGATTAATATATTTATCATTGCCTGCTACAATACGGTCTCCCGGTTGTGATTTGATAGGATTCCCTGACTGGTCTACATAGCTATGAGTATCTTTATAGTACATTGGGAATGCCGTAGCCGGCGTTTTCAACAAATTTTGGAATATATATTGTTGTGCTTGGTCGTAATAAGGTGAGTTTTCACTTTGCATCCAACCGTCTAATTTAACAGATAAAAGGGTTGTGGAGGTAATGTCGAAGTCTACGTTCGAGCGAAAGTTGATTCGGGAAAATTCTGTGTTGGTACTGTAATTCTGCTCTTTTTCAGTATTAAACATTCCTGCTTGTCCGGTATATCCCAATGAGACGAAATAACGGGTACGCCCGGAACCTCCTTCTACTGTGGCATTATATCGCTGCATGAAAGTTCCTTTTTTAAGCAAGTTTCCTATCCAGTCGACATCTGGGTAGCGCTCCGGGTCTGAATGATTGGCGAATTTATTGATCTCCGTTTCCGTGTAGAAAGGATTCAAACCGTCATTAATGTTCGCTTCATTGTAGGATTGAGCATATTCTGCCGCGTTAACAGCTTTGGGAACTCTCATGTTCTGCTGATATATCCCTTGGATGTTAAGGCTGACTCTAGGTTTTCCGAGACGTCCGGATTTGGTTTCAATCAGGATAACTCCGTTCGCGCCTCGCATACCATAAAGAGCGATAGCAGAAGCATCTTTTAATATGGTCACTCTTTCAATTTCCTGAGTTTGTACCATACCGTAGTAATTGCGTTCTTGTCCATCGATTAGTACAAGTGCGCCATTTCCATTGCTACGTATTCCACGTATATAAATGGAAGCTTCGTCATTGCCCGGTTCTCCACTTCGCTGAATCGTAGTTAACCCCGATATTCTTCCTGACAATGCATTGGATAAATGCTGTACAGGCACATTCTCCAATACTTTACCGGAGATTACATCGGATGCACCGCTAAACTCTGTTTTTAACTTACTTCCATAGGGTATGGAAATGATTGTCGAGTCTTTTTCATTCTTTTCCTTCACTGTTTTGTCCTGTGCTGAAATGATGGTTGAATAACCTGCAAGTGAGCAAAATAGCAGAAAGAACTTGATTTTTAAAGTTTTCTTTCTCATAAATATTAAATTAAGGGGAATATTTTATAATATTCAGTTTAGAATAAGTCGTAGTAGAACTTAGCCTAATTTAATCTATATCTATGATAATCAGTTTGTTAAAGTTGTGATATTTATTAAAAAAGAGTAATGGTATAAAGTTGGTATCTAAAAAAAGTAGATTTAATTTGCGGGAGAATGCAAAATAAATGAAATATTAGCTTGATATTTTAAAATCAATTAATATATTTGCGGAGAATTAAAAACAAAATGAACTTTTAAAGCAAAATCGCCTATGGAGAGCTAAGCACTTCTACTATAATTTAGAAAATTATTAAGTTCTACTACAACTTAGCTATTAATTTAATCTTTTAGAAACATAAATAAGAAAAGGGAAAAACTATTTTTTAATGGTGGTTATATGTTTGTCGTTTAGTAATCGTAGACAAAATGATCCTATTTGTGCTACCTAAACAGGGAATTATATAATTAACTATCTATCTAATTATCTAGGTAAGTTTTTAAAACCTCTGCTATTTTCTCATATCCTTTAGTATTAGGATGAAGTCCATCGCTGAATAAGGATGAATTGATAATGCCATTTTTATCAGTCAACAGATTGCTTAAGTTTATATAAATACAATCCTGTTCTAGCTTCTTACGAAGTTCTTTGTTAATTTGCTGAATACGTTTTTCTGTGTTTGCTCTTGGGAGGATTCCCATTACGCATAATTTAGCTTGTGGTTGGCGTATTTTAATAGCTTCGGTAACCTGAAGAATACCTTGCAGAATTTCTTTATCTGTATTAAATTGAAGATTATTAGTTCCTATCAGTAGAAAAATCATATTTGCTTTGAAACCGTCCAATTCGCCATGGTAGATGCGCCACAATACGTTTTCTGTTTTATCCCAGCCGAAACCGAGATTGCGAACTGACCTGTTTTTGAATAGCTTGTCCCAAGCTTCTTTTCCACGTTGTGTCGGTGCAGTAGGCTCGCCGGCCCAGTAATGCGTGATAGAGTTACCTATCATAATGATTTCCGGGGCATTTTCTCGGTTTAATTTAAGGATTTCTTCATGACGCGCGTACCAATCATAGGAATCTCTTTGTTGTTTGCATGGAATACATGAAGTGGGACCTTCATTCTTTTCATGTAATATTTCCCGTATCTTTTTAAATAACTGTCTGCATATTGCTGCATACCTAAATCAGTAGAATGAACTCCGTCTACCATACCGTCTGCCGGAATACCTATTTCTTCCTTTGTCAGATAATAGATATCCGGAATTTGTTCTTCTTGTAAAGTATTGTATGCTTTTCGCAATTCAGTATTAGCTACGCGGTATGATTCTTCTGCTTTTTCGGAAGTGACATCGTTGGCATATCCGTCATGCTCTACTAGTAAAATAGGTGCTTTGCTGGTTTCGCGTAATTTCTTTACTCCTTTTAAGGTACGGTCGTATATCACTTCTGCACTCTTTCCTGGTAGGTTGGGCATACAGTCAATGATAAACAGTTTTGCATCAATCTCGGACAATAAGTCGAATAGTTCGCTCTCGAGTTTGCCATTGCCGGAGAATCCCAAATTGATGACGGGATGTTCCGACTTTCTATTTAAAATATTTCCCCATGCCATACCCGGACGGGAGGCACAAGCCCCTTGTGCAATGGAAGTTCCGTAAATAACCAGGGGTTTTTCTTGTGAGACGGGAAGAAAACGGAAAGAAGTGTTCTCGGGTACACCGATTTCTAGCCATGACACACTGTTGTAAAGAGGTAGAAATAATTGATATTCAAAACCTTTTCCGGTTTTTGCGGCATACGAAAGTCCGCTAAAATCGTATGTAATGGTATCCTGCATAACATACCGTCCAACACACCAACGCTCTTGACCATTATTGTCGGTTGCATATAAATCAATGCCAGAGACACCAGTTGCTGGCATGTGTGGCATGGAAAGAGCGCCTTTCACAACATAACGAATTTTTATTTCCGGAGCATTGGAACGAAATGCAATGGAGAGTCCTGCGCTTTGGAGTGATAAGTCCCATACCGCTTTTCGTACTTTATCTTTAGCCCGTTGTGGAAGTCGTGTGTAAAATCCTGCGGGATCTTCTTGCCATGCTTGTCCACGGACGACCGGAAAACTTTCTTTTTGTGGATTGAACCACTTATATTGTGCTGTTAGTGATAAAGTGCAACCTAAAAAAAGAATAAAAAGAAAGAGGTGTAAATGTGTTGTTTTCATAGGTGGTATAAATAATATAACTTAATTTATATAATGAGCTTCTGTGCATCAGGAATAAGAATTTCTTTTCGTCGCAACTCAATCAATCCTTTATCCTGTAATTCGTTAAGTGCTTTGGAAGTATTCAGACGGGTATCGTCTAAATAGCGAGCTAAATCATCCATTTTTACTTTGAATATCTTTTCTCCTTGTGTTTTCTCGCAATGCAGTAAGAAGAAGCGGGAAATCTTCTCCTTTAAGTCTATAGTCGGTTCTTCCCATAGTCGGGAGTAAAGATTTTGTGCACGATTGCTGACAATATTCATATAGTTGAGCCGGAATATATCGTAATTAAACAGGTCGCTAAGTACGAAGGCTTTACTAATACTGATTGTGTGGGCTTCTGTATGCGCTATATAAGAGGATGCGTAATTCGTATTCATGCCGAATAACGATTGTGGCTCTATCAGATATGGTGCTTCCATTTGCTCAATGACAGTGTATATGTTTTCTTTGGAAGTGGTGACGATAGATACTTTACCTTTTAACAGGAAACGGAGTTGCTTACAAGGACTACCATTCTCAATGATAGTTTCTCCGGCTTTATGCTTGATAAAATGTAGCTTTACCTTATCCAAAATACTAGTGAAATCTTCATGGCAAAGACCTTGAAATAAAGGCAATTGGAGCAAAGTGTCGAACATTGTTTCCATACGTTGTTATCTCTTATTTATTGTACAAATTTACTCATTATACAATACTGCTGTCAACATCTGACCCTTCTTTTTGTTTTTTTTATTGTTTGAATGCATAAAAATAGAGTATATTTGCAGAAAAAAAGGAGGAAATTATGTTTGCAGGCTTTAACTGGCAACAGATGATTAGTGCGTTTATCGTGCTTTTTGCGGTAATAGACATTATCGGTTCTATACCTATTATTATTAACCTGAAAGAAAAGGGGAAGGATGTGAATGCAATGAAGGCTACCGTTATTTCTTTTGCCTTATTAATCGGTTTCTTTTATGCAGGGGACATGATGCTGAGACTCTTCCATGTAGATATTGAATCTTTTGCTGTTGCAGGTGCATTTGTTATTTTCCTCATGTCTTTGGAAATGATTCTGGATATTGAAATCTTCAAAAATCAGGGACCTATCAAAGAAGCTACTCTAGTTCCGCTTGTTTTTCCTCTTTTAGCCGGTGCCGGAGCTTTTACTACCTTGCTTTCCCTTCGGGCAGAATATGCCAGCATTAATATTATCATCGCCTTGGTTCTGAATATGATCTGGGTTTTCTTTGTTGTGAGTATGACCGGTCGTGTGGAACGATTCCTCGGGAAAGGTGGTATTTATATTATTCGCAAGTTCTTTGGAATTATCCTGTTGGCTATCTCTGTCAGGTTGTTTACGGCGAATATAACGTTGTTGATTGAGGCATTGCATAAGTCCTGATTGGAAAATTCCTCCTTCGGATTCTCCTCTTCTTCCTCGTCATCATCCTTTTCATCTGCAAAAGGTTCCGGGCGTTGAGGCCCGTGATTCACAAAAGCTAGGGCACAGAGTGTTCCCATAATTCCACCGCTTAGATGTCCTTCCCACGACATATTGGCGGGAGAGAAATAGGGGAACATATGCCAGATAATTCCTCCGTATAAAAAGGTGACAAGCAGAGAAATGGCAATAAGTGGTACGTATTTGCGGAGAATGCCACTGAAAAAAAGGAAAAAGGCAAGACCGTAGATTAATCCGCTGGCACCTATATGCCAGCCCGGTTTACCTATAATAAAGGTAAGTAGTCCGGCACCGATCCAAATCAGGATAAAAATTTTTCCCGCTATTCCCCGGTAAAAGTAAAAAAGACACCATGATAAGAAAAATAGCGGGAGCGTATTAGCCAATAAATGACTGAATCCACTGTGTATCAACGGATGAGTCAGAATACCGAAAACTCCACGTTTTTCCATAGGATATATCCCCAAGTGAGAGAATCCCAATGCATCCCGACCTCTACAATCTTGAGCATATAAAGAATGAAAATAAGAAACAATGGCTTTGCTGCAGCTAGCATGATACGCTGAATATCTTGTTTCATGACTTTCTTTTCTTTAGATATTTTACGCAATACTACGAATATTTGCACAAAAACTGAAAATAAAAACCCTTTTTATTTTTGTTTTTATCTAGAATTTGTACATTTGGGCATTATACCTGTTATATATGGTGCTACAACCATTCTGTATGCGATATAGTAATAAATACAAGTATGATATAATAGCCAATAATTAACCTTTAAATAATGCACAACTATGAGTTATTTACGATTTGACAAGACCCTCATGACGAATCTGGAAGAAAGTCTCCAAAGGGAGATCCTCCGGACGAACAAAGCAGGAGCTTATCATTGTACGACGATTGTTGATTGTAACACACGCAAATATCACGGCCTGTTGGTAATTCCCGTTCCCAATATCGACGATGAAAATCATGTGCTGCTATCTTCTCTTGATGAAACGGTAATTCAACACGGTGCGGAGTTTAACTTGGGATTGCACAAATATCAGGGAAACAACTTTAGTCCTAACGGACACAAGTATATCCGCGAGTTTGATTGTGAGCATATCCCGGCAACAACTTACCGTGTTGGAGGAGTAATTCTCCGCAAAGAAAAAATCTTTGTACATCATGAAAATAGAATCCTGATTCGTTATACTTTGCTGGATGCGCATTCGGCTACGACTTTGCGCTTCCGCCCGTTCCTCGCTTTCAGGAGTGTACGTGAGTACACTCACGAAAATGCGCAGGCAAGCCGCGAGTATCAACTTGTGGAAAATGGTATTAAAACTTGTATGTATCCCGGATATCCGGAACTGTATATGCAGTTGAACAAAAAATGTGAGTTCCATTTCCTACCCGACTGGTATCGTGGGATTGAATACCCGAAAGAACAGGAACGAGGGTATGACTTCAATGAAGATCTTTATGTTCCCGGTTATTTTGAGGTGGATATAAAGAAAGGGGAGAGTATTGTATTCTCGGCCGGGACTTCAGAAATATCCCCTCGGAGACTGAAACAGACATTTGAGGCGGAAGTGGCTGATCGTACACCGCGTGATAGTTTTTATCACTGTCTGAAAAATTCTGCTCACCAATATCACAATCAACAGGAAGGTGAACATTATATCCTTGCCGGTTATCCATGGTTTAAATGCCGTGCACGCGATATGTTTATTGCTTTGCCGGGGCTGACGCTTGCTATTGACGAAATCGACCAGTTTGAGGATGTGATGAAAACAGCGGAAAAAGCAATTCGTAACTTCATTAATGAAGAACCTGTGGGTTACAAAATCTATGAGATGGAACATCCTGATGTTTTGCTTTGGGCTGTTTGGGCTCTGCAACAATATGCAAAAGAGACTTCCCGAGAGCAATGTCGTCAGAAATATGGAGAGCTTCTGAAAGATATCATGGAATATATCCGTCAGCGGAAACATGATAACCTCTTCCTGCATGAAAACGGGCTGCTTTATGCAAATGGTACGGAAAAAGCGATTACATGGATGAACTCTACCGTAAACGGTCATCCGGTAATTCCCCGTACAGGATATATTGTTGAGTTTAATGCTTTATGGTATAATGCGCTGCGTTTTGTGGCAGATCTAGTGCGTGAAGGTGGAGATGCAATTTTTGCAGATGTACTTGACGCACAAGCTGAAGTGACCGGAAAGTCATTTGTGGATGTGTTCCGGAACGAATATGGGTATTTGCTTGATTATGTCGATGGTAATATGATGGAGTGGAGTGTACGCCCTAACATGATATTTACAGTAGCATTTGATTATTCTCCTTTAGATAGGGCGCAAAAGAAACAAGTGCTTGATATTGTGACTAAGGAATTGCTTACCCCGAAGGGAATCCGTTCGTTGAGCCCGAAGAGTGGCGGATATAATCCGAATTATGTAGGTCCGCAGGTACAGCGGGATTATGCTTATCATCAGGGAACCGCATGGCCTTGGCTAATGGGATTCTATCTGGAGGCTTATTTGCGAATCTATAAGATGAGCGGACTGTCATTCGTCGAACGCCAGTTGATTAGCTATGATGATGAGATGACAAGCCATTGTGTGGGCTCCATTGCCGAACTATTTGATGGAAACCCACCTTTCAAAGGACGTGGCGCGGTATCGTTTGCAATGAATGTGGCAGAAATATTGCGTGTTTTAAAGCTACTGTCTAAGTATTATTAAAAAAGGAGGAACGAAGATGAAAGTTTTAATGTTTGGATGGGAATTCCCTCCCAAAATATATGGTGGTCTTGCGGTTGCTTCTTATGGAATAACTAAGGGATTGAGCTTGCAAGGTGACATGGAAACAATCTTTTGTATGCCTAAGCCTAGCGGCGAAGAAGAAAAGTTCTTAAAAATAATCGGTATGAACCAAGTACCTATTGTATGGCGTGATATCAATTATGACTACTTGAAGTCTCGCTTGTTGGAGATGTCTCCGGAAGAATACTATTCTTTCCGCGATCATATTTATGCCGATTTTTCTTATATGCACGTCAATGATTTGGGATGTATGGAGTTTGCAGGAGGTTATCCCGGAAACTTGCACGAGGAAATTAATAACTTCTCGATCATTGCCGGAGTAGTGGCTCGTCAGCAGGAATTTGATATTATCCATGCGCACGACTGGCTGACTTATCCTGCCGGTGTACATGCCAAAATGGTAAGTGGCAAACCGCTTTGTATTCATGTACATGCCACTGATTTCGACCGTTCTCGCGGTAAAGTCAATCCTACTGTTTATTCTATAGAGAAGAACGGGATGGATCATGCTGATTGTATTATGTGTGTATCTGAACTTACTCGCCGCACAGTGATTAACGAATATCATCAGGACCCTAGAAAGGTATTTGCTATGCACAATGCTGTTTATCCATTGTCTCAGGAACTTTTAGATATTCCGCGTCCTGAACATCCAAAAGAAAAAGTGGTAACCTTCCTCGGGCGTATAACTATGCAGAAGGGACCGGAATACTTTGTGGAGGCTGCGGCACTTGTTTTGCAGCGTACTCGTAATATCCGTTTTGTTATGGCAGGTTCAGGCGATATGTTGAATGCCATGATTAACTTGGTGGCGGAACGTGGTATTGCCGATCGCTTCCATTTCCCCGGCTTTATGAAAGGTAAACAGGTATATGAGGTTTATAAGAATAGTGACGTATTTGTTATGCCGTCCGTTTCCGAACCTTTTGGTATTGCTCCGTTGGAGGCAATGCAGTGTGGTACACCTTCTATTATTTCGAAGCAATCGGGGTGTGGTGAAATTCTTGATAAGGTGATTAAAACCGACTATTGGGATATTCATGCTATGGCTGATGCTATTTATTCTCTTTGCACCAATCAATCTCTTTTCGAGTATCTTCGGGACGAAGGAAAGAAAGAAGTTGATGGGATTACTTGGGAAAAGGTTGGCTTGAGAATTCGTGCTCTTTACGAGGATGTGTTAAGAAACTATGGTAAATAACAAAACAATAAATAAAAATGAGAACTATCTGTCTTTATTTTGAAATACATCAAATTATCCATTTGAAACGTTATCGTTTCTTCGATATCGGTAATGATCATTACTATTATGATGACTATGCGAATGAAACAGGTATGAATGAAGTTGCTGAACGTTCATATCTCCCTGCCCTTAGTACATTGATTGAGATGGCGAAAAGTTCGGGTGGTGCTTTCAAGGTAGCGCTTTCTATCTCGGGAGTAGCTTTGGAACAGCTTGAAATCCATGCTCCGGCGGTCATTGATTTATTGCACCAGTTGAATGATACAGGTTGTTGTGAATTCCTTTGTGAACCATATTCACATGGCTTATCATCACTGGCCAATGAGGATTGTTTTCGCGAAGAAGTACTTCGCCAGCGTGATAAGATGAAGCAAATGTTTGGTAAAGAACCGAAAGTATTCCGTAATTCTAGCTTGATTTATTCCGATGAAATCGGTGGCTTGGTAGCTTCTATGGGCTTTAAGGGGATGTTGACGGAAGGGGCAAAACATGTGTTGGGCTGGAAGAGTCCGCATTATGTATATCATTGTAACCAGGCACCTAGTCTTAAATTGTTGTTGAGGGACTTCAAACTTTCGGATGATATCAGTCTGCGTTTCTCTAATTCGGATTGGGCGGAATATCCTTTGTTTGCTGATAAATATATCAACTGGATTGATGTGCTACCGCAAGAAGAACAAGTAATCAATATTTTTATGGAATTGAGTGCTCTTGGTATGGCTCAACCATTGTCTTCCAATATTCTTGAATTCCTGAAAGCATTGCCGGAATGTGCGAGAGCTAAAGGTATTACTTTCTCTACACCGACGGAGGTTATCACTAAATTGAAATCTGTATCTCAACTGGATGTTCCGTATCCAATGTCCTGGGTAGATGAGGAAAGAGATACGAGCAGTTGGCTGGGTAATGTTCTTCAACGTGAAGCTTTTAATAAACTATATAGCGTTGCCGAACGTGTGCATTTGAGTGACGATCGCCGTATCAAGCAGGACTGGGATTATTTGCAGGCAAGTAATAACTTCCGTTTTATGACAACGAAGAATACAGGTATCTGGCTGAATCGTGGTATCTATGAGTCTCCTTATGATGCTTTTACTAACTATATGAATATTTTAGGTGATTTCATCAAACGAGTTAATTCTTTGTATCCTGAAGATGTGGATAGTGAAGAACTTAATTCTCTTTTGACTACTATTAAGAATCAGGGTGATGAGATTACTGAATTGCAGAAAGAAGTAGCTAAGTGGCAAGCAAAAGCCGAAAAGGAAACGGCTGCTAAAAAAACTGCGGCCAAGAAGGCTGTTGTGGCAAAAGAGTCGGTGGTAAAGAAAGAACCTGCTGCAAAGAAATCAGCGACCAAGAAAACTGCTGAATCAAAGAAAGCGGTCGGACGGGCCAAGAAGACTGTTACAAAGAAAGAAGAATAAAATAAAATTCTATATACAACAGAACCGTGAGTGAGATGTATATCAGACTCACGGTTCTGTTGTATATAGAAAAATAGTATTTAATAAATATCCTTTTTAAAATAATAGCGCAGATTACACAATTAGTAGTCCGCGCTATTTTTTATGATATTCTCCTGCTATTTATTTCGCTTTCGTAGAACCAAAGTTTGTAGAGACAACTTCGAGTTTTAATATGTTTTCTGGGTATACAGGATTGCCCTGAGAATCTTTCTCTTCTCCTTTTAATCCACCTTTCAAGCGTACATAACCTGGTTTTAAGTCATGTTGGATACCAATGACATTAGAACTGCTACCATAATAACCGTTTGAACTGGCATCTGTTGTTACAAGTACTGGAATTAGTATGGCTTTATTCCAATCACTGAGTTCTTCCCAGTCTTTTATGTTATTAACAGTATGGTTCTCTATTTTCCCTTCATCATTAAATGTTTGGAAAGTGATAGATTTTTTCTCTTGTATTTCCTTGTCTGCTGCTGCTCTATCTTTTAAACAGTCATTTATCAATTTAGTGATATTATTGTACGTGTATTCAGTGAGATTAGTTGTAGAAGAAGTCGGGGTGAATAGCGATGAAGTAACGCCATCACTTAGTTGATTATTCTCAAAGAAGCTTTCTTTATATTTTTTACGTATCAGTAAAACGTTTCTAGGCATAGACATCCCAAATTTCTTATCGCTAGTCTCGTTATAAATAGGAATTCCTAATTTAACGGCGTTCAATGTATCACCTTCAAGTTTTTCTGCTATTTGGCTAACAGGGAGAGTGACCTGAGTAAAAATACCAGCCGGACTTTTTAAATAGGTCCAATCAGAATTATCAATACACTTCTGAATAGCTTCTGTATCATTTGCTAATCTATTAGCTTGAATAATTTCACGTGTAGAATTGAAGGTGCGGCCAGTATACTGTATAGAGTCCTTTTCCGCATTAACTTTAGATTTTAGCTTAATTCCAGTAATACTATCTGTTACATATTCAATGGAAACAACATCCATTTGTACTTGACTGATATAAAGTACAGTACCGTCTCCATAGTCACTTTTTACATATATGCCACTGAATAGATCAGGAAAAGCCTTGTAGAAATCTTTTCTGTCAGCTTTGAAAAGTTTCTGTCCTAATTTCTTTGCTTTGGCTTGATCTAATCGAATACTTACACTTGGCACGTATGTATCAAGTTTACGAATAGAATCACTTACTGATAAATCTACGGCAGTATATGCTTTAGTTCCTAATAAATCTGATTGTTTGTAATAATCCTCCGGATTAATATTGGTATAATATGCCTTTTCTTCATTCAACCTTTTATCTAATTCGTAGATGCTTAAACGGCACGCAGTTAGTGAGTCACCGAAATAACTACTATACCATAGGTAGATATTTATTTGGCAATTGCCTATTACGTGATTATTCTCATCTTTGATTAAAGTAAATCTATCTTTAATCTTACTATCTATTTCTATATTATCAAAACTAGTAACCAAACTTCCTGTGGCTTTAGTCCCTGCTTCATTTTCTTTGTACATTTCAGAGAAACTCAATCCTTCCGGACAGTTCAGTTCAGATAAAAAGCCTGCCTCATATGTACCGAATGTATCATCTGTGAATTTTCCCACGTATCCGGTGCTGGTCTTTGCATATACTTCACCTGCGTGTACAGATTTTGTTGTTACGTCAAATGTAGTCAGTTTTCCATTGATATTCTGGTCACTTCCCGGAAACATTCCCAGTCCTAATCCGGCTGTGTTATCGTCACATCCGAAAAAAGTGATTGCCAGTAAAGCTATTAAAGCGTATTTTGCTTTCATGATCGTCGTATCTTGATTTTTATTCTTCTTCTTTATTCGCAGTGGCATCCCATACCTGATCGTAGAACTCGTTGCAAGCATCTGCATAGTTCTCCGGGTTCTGATAATCAAGTATCAGTTTACCTGATTGACGGGCATATTCAATGATAGATTCATTCACCTTTTTGCTGTTTTGTATCACTCCGTCCGAATAATCCACGGCGAGTTTGCAAAGGGCGGCATAATCTACCGGTTCTTTTAAGTTGCTTAAATCATCCTTAGATATTCCTTTCAACATTAATTTAGTTGCAAAGTCGTCACTGAGTGTATTTTTGAAGTCGTCTTCATATACAGAGAATACAACTTTGGCATCACGGAACGACGGTTCATCCTTGTACGCTTTCTTAATATAAAGAGGTGCTAACGCTGTCATCCAGCCATGACAGTGAATTACATCGGGACACCAGCGAAGTTTCTTCACGGTTTCCAATACACCACGCGCATAGAAGATAGCGCGGCTGTCGTTGTCGTCATACTCTATGCCGTTTTCGTCCATAGCCTGCATCCGATTCTGGAAATAATCATCATTATCGATGAAATATACCTGCATACGTGCGGATTGGATAGAAGCTACTTTTATAATAAGGGGGTGGTCAGTATCATCGATAATCAGGTTCATACCGGAGAGGCGAATCACTTCGTGCAGTTGGTTCCTGCGCTCGTTAATGTTTCCCCATTTGGGCATAAAAGTTCTGATTTCACGGCCTTTTTCTTGTATCGCCTGTGGAAGGTTTCTACCTATATTGGCCATTTCGGATTCTGAAACGTAAGGTGTAATCTCTTGAGTAATAAATAAAACTTTATTCGCCTTTGTCATAATAACAATAGTTCTCTATAATATTCTGCAAAGATACGAAAAAAAAGACACATTAAATAAGATATTCTTTCTTTATGTGGCAAATATTAGTTTATTTTGCAGAGTTTTTGCAAACGAGTAAAACATAAACCAATTGACGAAAATGAAAATAGTGCACACTATCAAGGACTTACAGGTCGAATTGACTGCCCTGAGAGCCCAAGGTAAAACAGTAGGATTGGTTCCTACAATGGGTGCTTTACACGCAGGACATGCATCTCTGGTAAAGCGCAGCGTAAGTGAGAATGGTGTAACTGTTGTGAGTGTTTTTGTAAATCCCACGCAGTTTAATGATAAAAACGACTTGGAGAAATATCCGCGTACATTAGATGCGGATTGCTGCTTGTTGGAAGAATGTGGAGCTGCATTTGTATTTGCTCCTTCTGTGAGCGAAATGTATCCGGAACCGGACACCCGCCAATTCAGCTATGCTCCATTGGATACTGTAATGGAAGGTGCATTCCGTCCTGGACATTTCAATGGTGTTTGCCAGATTGTGAGTAAGCTGTTTGATGCAGTGAAGCCGGATCGCGCTTATTTCGGAGAGAAAGATTTCCAGCAGTTAGCTATCATTCGTGAAATGGTCCGACAGTTGCAGTATAAACTGGAAATTGTAGGCTGTCCGATTGTGCGCGAGGAGGACGGATTGGCTCTGAGCAGTCGGAATAAACGTTTATCAGCACGAGAACGTGAAAATGCTTTAAATATTTCTCAGACATTATTTAAAAGTCGTAACTTTGCAGTCTCTCATACAGTAAATGAAACGCAAAAAATGGTGGAAGATGCGATTGACGTAGCTCCGGGATTGCGTTTGGAGTATTTTGAGATAGTAGATGGAAATACATTGCAGAAGATAACCAATTGGGAAGATACTTCGTATGCAGTAGGATGTATCACAGTGTTCTGCGGAGAAGTTCGGCTGATTGATAACATTAAATATAAAGAATAACTAAAAAGACGAAACCTTATGATGATTGAAGTGTTGAAGTCGAAAATTCATTGTGCGCGTGTCACGGAAGCGAATCTGAACTACATGGGTAGTATCACGATAGATGAAGATCTGCTGGATGCGGCAAACATGATTCCGGGAGAAAAGGTGTATATCGCTGATAATAATAATGGCGAACGCTTTGAAACCTATATTATCAAAGGTGAACGCGGTTCCGGCAAAATTTGTCTGAATGGTGCTGCCGCCCGTAAAGTGCAACCGGATGATATTGTGATTATCATGTCGTATGCATTGATGGATTTTGAGGAAGCGAAGTCGTTTAAACCGTCTGTCATTTTCCCGGACCCTGCGACGAACAAAGTAGTAAAGTAAAAAAGTATCTTTGATATTTTTATAAGAAAAACCCTGTCTTACAGAATGTAAGCAGGGCTTTTCTTTTTTATCTATTCTATTTTCTTGTTACTACTTTGTTTTTAACTGTTCGTTCATAGCCGCCGCTGCCTTACGGCCGTCACCCATGGCGAGAATCACAGTGGCTCCACCGCGTACAATATCGCCACCTGCATAAATCATCGGGATAGAAGATGCCATGTTCTCATCTACGGCAATCGTTCCTTTCCGTCCTAACTCCAGTCCTTTGATAGAACTAGGGACAATCGGGTTCGGCGACACTCCGACACTTACGATAGCTAGGTCAATATCAATCGTTTCCGTAGCACCTGGGATAGCGACAGGACTACGACGTCCGGAAGCATCTGGTTCGCCTAATTCCATCTTTTGCAGAATAACCTGTTTTACGCAACCTTGTTCATCAGCAATATATTCGATAGGATTATGCAGTGTCAGGAATTCAACTCCCTCTTCTTTTGCGTGTTTTACTTCTTCGATACGTGCAGGCATTTCTTCTTCCGAACGACGATAGATAATAATAGCACGTTCAGCGCCAAGACGTTTTGCCGTACGGACAGAGTCCATAGCTGTGTTACCGCCGCCGATTACTGCCACATTCTTACCGAAAGCTACCGGAGTGTCCGAATCTTCGCTGGCGGCATCCATCAAATTGACACGGGTGAGGTATTCATTTGAAGACATGATATTGATAGAGTTCTCTCCCGGGATATTCATAAAGTTTGGCAGTCCGGCACCGGAAGCCACGAATATTCCTTTGAAACCTTCCGCTTTCAAGTCTTCTACACCGATAGTCTTTCCTACAATACAGTCTTTGATGAAGTTAACGCCCATCTTACCGAGATTGTCGATTTCTACGTCTACAATCTTGTTTGGCAAACGGAATTCGGGGATACCGTATTTCAATACACCGCCAATTTCATGCAACGCTTCGAATACAGTTACATCATATCCATATTTCGCCATATCTCCGGCAAATGCCAATCCTGCAGGTCCTGAACCGATAACAGCTATTTTGATGCCGTTTTTCTCTGCAATGACAGGTACGGAGATTTGTCCGCTTTCACGTTCATAATCAGCAGCAAAACGTTCCAAATAACCGATAGCTACCGGCTTTTCATTCATTTTCAGATGAATACATTTTGATTCGCACTGTTTTTCTTGTGGGCACACACGACCGCAAACTGCAGGGAGCGCACTTGTCTCTTTCAATGTCTTTGCTGCTTCGAGGAATTCTCCACGCTCGATGTTCTTGATAAAACGGGGAATATCAATGCCTACCGGACAACCTTCCATACATCCCGGATTAGCACAGTCGAGACAACGTTTGGATTCTGTTATAGCCTGTTCAGCAGTCAACCCTTGGTTTACTTCTTCCTTGCGGCTATGTGAACGATATTTTGCATCGAGTTCGTTCATCTCAACACGCGGGATAGCCGTGCGTTCTTTGGCTTTCATCGACTTACGCAACTCCTGTCTCCAGGCAACATTACGGCTTTTTTCGTCGGTCTCCTTTGTAGCTTCGCATACAGTGTCGAGTTTGTGCATTTCTTCTCGTTCGATATTCTTGAACGCACCCATACGTTTCAGCATTTCATCAAAATCCACTTGGTGACCGTCGAATTCCGGACCGTCTACACAAACGAATTTAGTTTTTCCTCCTACAGTGATACGGCAAGCACCACACATACCTGTTCCATCTACCATAATCGTGTTCAATGAGACGTCAGTGGGAATTTCATATTTCTTGGTTAGCAAGCAAACGAATTTCATCATGATAGCAGGGCCGATAGCGAAGCATTTATCCACTTTCTCGCGTTTGATAACTTCTTCCACACCTTCCGTTACCAGTCCTTTGCGACCATAAGAGCCATCATCCGTCATGATGATAACTTCGTCGGAGCTTTTGCGCATTTCTTTTTCGAGAATGATAAGGTCTTTATTACGTCCTGCCAATACAGTGATCACACGGTTTCCGGCAGCTTTCAAAGCCTGTACGATAGGAAGCATCGGAGCAACACCTACACCACCACCGGCGCAAACAACAGTTCCGAAGTTTTCAATGTGAGTCGCTTGGCCGAGAGGACCTACTACGTCTGTAATATAATCACCTTCGTTCAACTCACAGAGGCGGGTAGAAGATAGCCCTACCTCCTGTATCACCAGGGTGATAGTGCCTTTCTTTATATCAGAACCGGCGATAGTCAAAGGCATACGTTCTCCCTTTTCGCCTACACGTACGATGACGAAGTGTCCGGCCTTACGAGATTTAGCAATTAAAGGAGCTTCAATTTCAAATTTAAATACTTTCTCAGAAAAGCGTTCTTTGCTAATGATTTTGTTCATTATCTAATTAATTTGTTGTTTTTATTACGTAACTGCTATCAGAATGATATAAATTTTGGCAAAGATACAGCTTATTTGCGAAATATAAAAAGAAAAGCCACTCTTTTGAAGAGTGGCTTTCTATATACAGATGAATCTATCTGTTTATTTCGTACGGATTTTGTACCCGGCTACTCCATAATACAAGATGAACAGGAAGCAAGGTAAACACAGCCAATAAGCTTGTTGCGGGCTTGCTACATCCTTTAGCCAACCATACAGGGTAGGGATAACGGCACCACCGAACATTGCCATGATAAGCAATGATGATCCGGCTTTGGTAAACTTGCCGAGGTCGGCCATGGCAAGCGGCCACAGTGCCGGCCACATTAATGAACATCCTAATGCCATGAATGAAATAAAATAGATAGATATATGGCTCGGAGTTAGTACTACCAACAATGAACCGATAATAGCCAGGATAGAACAAATTTTTAGCGCAGTAGCTTGGCTGAGATATTTCGGAATGAAAATAATACCGCAGATATAGCCGATCACAATACCGATTGGAGCAATCCAGGCATAATTAGCTGCACCTTCTAGTCCAAGTTCTTTTGCGTAATCGACCAATGTACCCAATGAGACAGTTTCAACACCTACATAAAGGAATAAGGCCAGGCAGCCTAGTAATAAGTGAGGAAATTGAAAAACAGACGTTTTTGTGGCAGCATATGGACAGGCTTCGGCTTCATTCTCGCTTTCGTCTTCTCCTGCCGCTTTTACTTCGGGCAGTGGAGCGAAGAATGCCATAATACCCAAAGCTATAAAAGCACAGATGATGATAATGAACGGCTTGTTCAGATCTTCGATACCAATCAGATTGACATCTTTCCCCAGCAACCATACGATAAAGATAGCGGGGATAGGCCATGCCAACTTATTACAGATACCCATTATGCTAATACGTTTTGCTGCACTATCCAACGGGCCAAGAATGGTGATGTATGGATTTACAGACGCTTGTAGGTATGCATTGGCTGCTCCGCTGATAAAAGAAGCCAGCAAAAATAAGGTGAAGCTTTCCTGATCTGCCGATAAGATGAACAGGTAGAATGCTATGGCAAAAATAAAGAAAGACAGCGACATGGTACGTTTGTAACCTATTGCCTTAATTGTGAGTCCGGCAGGATAACCGAAAACTAGAAAAGGAATGAATGTCGCAGCGATAATCAGATAAGAAGCCGTATTCGAGATTCCTAATGATTTTTGTAATACCGGGACTAATAATGAATTGATTCCGAGTGCGAAACCAATCGCGAAAAACATAATGCCAATAAATGTCAATGGCAACACAAAGCTTTTAGTGTTTTTTGTCATGGGGGAAATGTGTTAAAGGTTATATAAAAATCTCTTGTAAGAAAAGGATATACCTGATTCTTACAAGAGTGAAAAATTCTTAGTCTATCATGTCGAAGCCGCAGTACGGAACCAATGCTTTCGGAATTCTAATGCCTTCCGGAGTCTGGTTGTTTTCGAGTAGGGCAGCAACGATACGTGGCAGTGCTAATGCTGAACCGTTCAGTGTGTGGCAGAGTTCGGTTTTCTTTTCTGCATTACGGTAACGGCATTTCAGACGATTGGCCTGATAGGTATCGAAATTGGATACGGAACTTACTTCCAACCAGCGTTTCTGTGCCTCTGAATATACTTCGAAGTCGAAACAAAGCGCAGCGGTAAAACTCATGTCTCCTCCGCAAAGACGAAGAATGCGGTAGGGTAATTCCAGTTTTTGCAACAGACCTTCTACGTGGTCGAGCATTTCCTGATGAGATTGCTTGGAGTGTTCCGGTTTGTCAATGCGAACCAATTCTACTTTGGAGAATTCGTGCAGACGATTCAGTCCGCGCACATCTTTACCATAGGAACCAGCTTCACGACGGAAACATTGTGTATAGGCGCAATTCATGATAGGCAACTGTTTTTCTTCCAGGATTACATCACGGTAGATGTTGGTTACAGGTACTTCTGCTGTCGGGATCAGATATAAATCATCTACTTCGCAATGATACATTTGTCCTTCTTTGTCAGGAAGCTGTCCTGTGCCATAGCCGGAAGCAGCGTTAACTACTGTCGGTGGCATGATTTCAGTATATCCGGATTTGCGTGCTTCGTCCAGGAAGAAGTTGATAAGAGCGCGTTGAAGTTGTGCGCCTTTACCTTTATATACGGGGAAACCTGCACCTGTGATTTTTACACCCAGGTCGAAGTCTATTAAATCATATTTCTTAGCCAGTTCCCAGTGGGGGAGTGCATCTTTGGGAAGTTCAGTTTCCATACCTCCCATTTTTTCCACTACGTTATCTTCAGCGCCTACACCTTCGGGTACACTGTCGTAAGGAATGTTGGGGATGGTATAAAGTACATTCTGCATATCGGTGGCAGCTTGTGTCATTGTTGCGTCCAATTCCTTATTACCTTCTTTTAATTCTGCTACACGTGCGCGTGCGGTTTCAGCTTCTTCTTTCTTGCCTTCCTTCATCAGTTGTCCGATGGTGCGTGAAAGCGAGTTAACCTCTGCCAGATTCTTATCTAATTCATTTTGTGTGCTACGTCTCTTGTCGTTAAGAGCGATCACTTGGTCGATCGTTTCCTTTGCATTTTTGAAATGCTTCTTTTCCAGTCCGCGGAGTACCGCCTCTGTGTTTTCTGTAATTTGTTTAATGGTAAGCATATCTATACTTTTTATGAACTTTCACTTAATGGATGCAAAGATACAGAAAAAACGAACAATCAAGCAACGAAAATATCTAAAAAAGAAAAGGAGATGCAATCGCTTGGATTACATCTCCTTCTCTTTAAATATTCTCAGTTGTGCAATTATGCTTCAGTTGCAGGAATTACAGAAACATATCTTCTGTCTTCTTTACCTACTTTGAAGCTAACTGTACCGTCTACTAAAGCGAAAAGAGTGTGGTCTTTACCCATACCGATGTTGTCACCCGGGTGGAATTCAGTACCTCTTTGACGAACGATGATGTTACCTGCTTTGCAAGCTTCGCCACCAAATATCTTAACGCCTAATCTTTTACTTTGTGATTCGCGGCCGTTCTTAGAACTACCGACACCTTTCTTATGTGCCATTTCTTCTTACTTTTTAATTGATTAAGCTACTACTTCTGTAATTGTTAATTCAGTGAACTGTTGACGGTGACCGTTCAGTTTTCTGTGTCCTTTTCTTCTTTTCTTGTGGAAAACAAGAACTTTGTCGCCTTTAACCAAGTTTGAAACAACCTGGCAAACAACTTTAGCACCTTCTACGATAGGAGCACCTACTGTTACGTTTCCGTCTTTGTCTACTAAAAGAACTTTTCAAATTCTACAGTTGAACCGTTTTCTGCACCTTCGATGTGGTGAACGAACAACTTTTGACCAGCTTCTGCTTTAAATTGCTGACCGTTAATCTCTACAATTGCGTACATCTTATATATAAATGTATAAGTTAGCTCCGGCGGGTGGTCTTTAATCACTTAAAGAACTCTTTATCGAACCCGTTGCGGAATAATCGGGCACAAAAGTACTATTTTTATTCGTTCCCGACAAATATTTCTTTTATTTTTTTAGTTGTGTTGCTATTACTTTGCTCATTTATAGAATAGTATGCACAAACTTCGTTGTCAACTATTAAGGGGGACTTTAAAGTAAATCGCTAAGATTTTTCACAATTATTCGGTGCGGATAAGCGCGAAGTTCGTCAGCAGTAGTCATTCCGTTGAGTACGCCTGCAAAATCGACTCTTGCATTCCGAGCAGTTTCCGCATCTACAATGCTGTCTCCGATATACAAAGTTTCTTTCGGGGTACTTCTCAAATGTTCCAAGGCAAATTTGACTCCTTCCGGTGAAGGTTTTGCAGCTTTGACATCTTCTCCACCTACCACTATATCAAGAAAATCTTCCGGTTGGTACTCTTCGAGGAAACTCAGTATTCTAAATCGGTATTTAGTAGAGATAATTCCGATACGGGCACTCCGTTTCTTCAGCTCTTTCAGTGTAGATAACGTGTCGGGGAAAAGCTGGGTGTTCACATTCATGTGTACATCGGCTTCCAATCTGTATTCCTGTCGGAAAGCTTCGAGTTGTATTGGGTCGGTGATTCCGGTAAGAATACTGAAAGATTCTTCCAATGTTTTGCCGATAGTACGTTTGATTGCTTCATCGGTAACGGTTAAATACTGGTGGCGGGTGAGCACAATTCGGAAACACTTAACGATACCACGTGACGAATCGGCTAGTGTATAGTCGAAATCGAATAAATAGGTTTTATAATTCATTGGGGAGAACTTTTCCGCAAAAGTACTAAAATCTTTTCTTATTTTACAGGTTCTACCGTGTATCCTTGTTTTTTTAATAAGTTTAGCAATCCTTTGTCACCGGGAAGGTGCAGGGCACCAACTGCAATAAAAGTAGGAGCTGTTTTCATAATAGCCGGAAGTTTTTCAGACCATGCCTTGTTGCGATTATAAATCATTGCGTCTTCTTCACCGGGAGTCGGGTCACATTGATTGCCTTTACGCTCTTCGCTGATACGAAGCATTTGGTTTAAGTCCTGTCGCATATAGGCGTTAGTGAGTTTTTTCAGGCTTTCCACTTCTGTATTGATGTTGTTGATCGTACACATTAGCAGTTGTGCTTGCCGTTGCAGCGAATAACCATTGAATAATAAATTGAATTGAAATTCCGCAGTTTCTAGTCCGTCTACTTTTTTCCCGTTTTGGGTAGCTTGTGATTGGAAGAAGGTATCTAGCTGTTCTTGAGGATTAAATTTGCCTATATGTTTTACGTATACTGCCACTACTACGTTGTTCAGCAGGAATGCAGGTTTCAGTTTGGGGGCTGCGCTTAAATCTAGCATCAGGTTTTCTTTGCAGAATTTGTTAGCCGTTGCAAAGTCTTCAGGGGAGAGGAGGGTGGACAGCGTACTGTCGTTGGCGATCATCATAGCCTGTTGCATTTTCTGCATGGTGACCGGTGACTGCATTTCCGACATTTTCAGCTCTCCATATACTTGTTGGGTTTCTTTCATTGCTTTTTGAAGTCCGGCAATGCTGTCCATAATGCTGAATGGTGCCAAGTGATGTGTACCTATAATGTAAGAGGGCTGATTTAGTCCGTTGCCGGATACTTTCCATAAAAGTTGGGCGTTTGCGCTAAACGCTACACAGATAAATAGTACTGCTCCGATAAATGATTTCATAAATTTATTTCAATAAGAGTGAATGATTTGATTGTTAACGTATTCTACCACCGCTGATCCAATGCCTGAGATAATAGTCTTCGTTTAGCCTACTGACGATTACCCCGCGACTTGTGCTGGAATGAATGAATTTCCCACTTTTCAGATAAATGCCTACATGAGCTACTCTCTTTCTAGAACGATTACTGCTAAAGAATACCAAGTCACCTTCTTTGAGGTTTCGTTTAGCTACTTTGTTGCTCTTATTCTTCAGTTCTTCTGTGTTTCGTGGCACTTGGATACGATATACTTTCCGATAGATTTGATAAACCATGCCTGAACAGTCGGTCCCTCTTTTCGAATCTCCACCGCCACGATAAGGGGCTCCTATCCAGTCGGCAGCTTCTAGGTAGAGTTTATGGTCGTCTTCCAAGTTGATGTCTATACCCAATAAGACAGAAGCTCGCGCCAGTGCCTGATAATCCAGACGGGGGGCAGATGTGCGGCAGGAGCTGAAAATGACGGTTAGCCCTACCAATATGAAAAAGAGTTTAAAGTTAATCTTCATCGGCTGCCTTTCCTTTTTTGTTGATGATATTTATTCTTCTACATTGAAGTACGCTTCCAGCTCTTTTTCTGCAGAATTATCTTCATTAATTATATCCCGAATGATGATTCCGTATTCCAGCAAAGCAATTCGCGGACACACATCTACAGTATGGTTCAGGTTATGGCTGGAAATGATAACCGTAGCCTGATGTTCTTCATTATATCTTTTGAGCAGATGCTTGATAATGGATTGCGAACTCGGGTCGAGGAAATTGAACGGTTCGTCCAATATTAATAATTGTGGATAATGAAGCATGGCGGAGATTATACCAATCTTTTGTTTATTTCCGGCAGAATAGTTACGGATTAATTTTTTTTGTCCCATTACTTCCCCGTTCATGAAGCGTTCGAAAGGAACGAGGCGTTCATCTACCTCCTCTTTCTTTAATCCATACATTTTTCCGATGAAGTAGAAATATTCTTCCGGGGTCAGATAATCAATCAAAAAACCACTGTCGATAAAAGCACCGGTGAAGGCTTTCCAGTCTTCGTTTAGGCTTACATCAATATCATTTATAACTACTTTCCCATTGTCCGCTTTCAGCAGATCCAGCATTAACCGGAAGAGAGTCGTCTTCCCCGCACCGTTGTTTCCCACCAATCCGAGCATATCGCCTTGATTGATTTCGTAGTGTTCTATATCTACGGCAATCTTTTCACCGAAATTCTTTTTGAGCTTGTCAATGGTAATCATGATTTTCAATGTTTATATAATTAATGACCCATGTATGTCTATTGGCGGCTGTCTCTGAAACCTTCCATATTGTCATATCGCCGTTTTATGAAACGATGATATACATTCTTTATCCATAGCGGAGAAGTCAGGGTGAATCCTAAACCGATGATCAGTAGGATCGTGTAAGTAATTGTTTCTCCTAAAAGTGAGTTTAACAGGCTATATAGGATAAGCGGCACACCGAATGCTCCGAAGTTTACTAACATTTGTATTGCACTATTGGTTTGGCGGCTCGTTACTTTTTCGTTTAGCGGCACAGTTTGTTTATTGTAAACAGCCAGTTGGAAGAAGCAGAAATAGATGAAGCCGATCGTATAAAAGCCAACCAGGCAAAAGCTCCCAGCAATGTCAGTTTATTCATAATGATAGCGGGAACCATGAGTAGGAAAGGAATGATTTCGCCAATACTATATATATAATATTTAGCTTTCAACAGGCTCATAATAGATTCTTTGCGTGACATCAATCCGTCGATATAATTGCCCTCGAACGACATAATCTGTGACAGGATAATCATTCCGAATACAGCAAAGTTGTATACGCAGATGAAAGAAGTCATCAGGCGTCCATCGTAGACACTTGAGAAACTGAGTGCACAGGAAAAAGCTACCACCACGATAGCGACACTGCGTAGAGAACTTTTGCAACGGCGGTTACGTAAAAGCATTTTCAGTTCTAGTCTCATATATTCGCCGACTTCTCCGTAGCGTTCGAAGAATCTATATTCCGAGACGTGTTTGATTTGTGTATCATCTACTTTGGCCAATTCTGCGTAGATAAGTCCCGACATAAGCTTGCGGTTAACCAGCCACAAAGTGACTATCACAAGTATAGTGCCGAGAAAGTAGAGAATATTTCCTTGGATATACCCGTCTCCCAAGTCCATAAAGAAATAGAAAAGAGGACTGTCCTCGGGAATAAAAAGGAGGCAGGCTATTCCACCATAAAAAACAATGGGCAATAGAACCCACCAAATACGTTCGTTGATGAGTGTACGGCACAGCAAGTACCAGTAATTGTTAGCAAGAATCAGCAGTAAGATACCAATAAGATAGGTGATAACACCGAGAATTCCAAAATATTTAGTAATAGTAATGAAAGAAAAAGGGACAAACATAAACAACCAGAATAGGTTGAATAGGCTAAGTCCGGAGCGGATAAGTAAAAAGTCGATGACACGATTTCGTTTAACCGGCAACAGGAGGTAAGGTTTTACCTCCTGTGTCGGTGTTTTTTGTAACGGAACACGCAACAGGAAATCCAGTGCCAGAATAAAGATCAGAACAACGGCGTTCATTACATGATATGGTTCTCGGTTGGGAACCATATTTGAGAAACCGAACGCGAATGTCGTACCGAAAAATATCAGGTAACCGGCCCAAAATGCAGCCATGACATAACCGAGTATTTTAGCAACTTTGTTCTTTTCATACATCGGGTGTCTTCTGGCGGCAAGTCTTCCGTGTTTACGTAGTTCGTTGAGTATCATCATCTATACAAAAGAATTTTTATTTGTTTTCTTCCGGCATAGTCATAACGACTTGAATTTCGTTGTTCTGTTTCAGCAGCTTGGCAAGGAAGTCTTGTACTTCTTTGGCTGTAATGCTGTTGACTAACTTTTCATAGTCTTTCGTATTGTCAATACCTGTGTAGAAATATTCGTCCAGATTATTTAGCCAATAGCCGTTTTCTTTCTGAGCGTCTTTGTATTTCTTCAACATATATTCTTTAATCTTCTGCATGTGTTCGGCAGTTGGACCTTCTTTAGCCATTTTCTCTAATTGTTCCACAACGATAGCAGACAGTTTATCTTTCTTAGCTGGGTCAGTCTGGAATACAATCTGAAGTACCAGTTCTTCCTTCGGATATTTGCTGAGGTTTCCGTTACAGCTTACGCCATACGTGCCACCTTCTTTTTCGCGGATTTCAGCGGTGTAAACCATATCTAATGCCTGATCAAGGAAGCTGAGTAGTGTATTGCTACGCAGGTCGTATTTGCAAGTTCCGCTGTATAGGAACATGATGGTAGCCATTGGCGTTTCCTGTTTCTTTGCAAATTCATTCTTGTATTCCCCTTTGCGAATGTACATCTTATTATCCTTGAATGTTTCCTTGCGGTTGATAGAAGGCAGAGCACCCAGATATTTTGCAATCATCGGTTTCATCTGTTCTAGGTTTACGTTTCCTACCAGATAGAAAGTAAAATCGCTTGCATCTTTATAGCGGTCTTTGTACATTTCGAGGATACGGTCATAGTCGATCTGATCTACCATGCTTTCTTTCAGCTTGATAGCGCGTGGATGGTCACCGTATAAAGCACGTGTCACTGTATCGCTGAATGCCGTCATCGGGTTAGCGTCTGAGTTTTGAAGCTGTGCTTTCAGGCGGTTCTTGTATGATTCGAATGCTTCATTATCCTTGCGCGGAGAAGTGAATGTCAGGTAAGTCAACTGCATCATTGTCTCGAAATCTTTCGGAGAACAGCTACCTGAAATTGTTTCTGTTGTATTACCGATACCGGCTCCTACGGAAGCACGTTTACCGGCAAGGGCTTTGCTTAAGTCTACTTTGCTGAAATTACCGATACCGCCTACCAGAGCTACACCGTTTAATTGAGAAATATTGATGATTTCATCGTTCGGGAATACACTGGTACCACCAAGGCTTACACCTTTCATCATGATCTGGTCAGCTTTGAAATCTGTAGGCTTCACATAGACTGTTACACCGTTAGAAAGCACTAGTTTTGTGCTGCCGTAAACGTCATCAGCCTTTTCGGAAACAATCTTTCCGCCTTTAATGTCTTCAGAGATAAGAGGTTCGTTGGAAACTTTGTCTTCGTATGGTTTCAAATCGAATGAACTCATCTGCTTCAATAAAGCTGCAATTTCCTCTTTCGTCGGATATTTCAGACCTTCTTTTTGAGGACCCGCGAGCAGTACTACTTGGTTATTATCAGTAACCAGCTGTTTCATCAATTCGTTGACGGCCGTCACAGGAATGTTTGGAGCCATCTGCTGTACAAGCATATATTCGAATTCGATACCCGGAATCGGTTCTTTATCGAGGAAATTGCTCACATATTCATCGACATAGTTACCACTTTTTGTTTTTTCACGTTCGTTATACGCAGACTCCATAGCTTGCATATAGTTAGCACGCGCGCGTTCATATTCAGTCTCAGTGAATCCGAAACGACGTGCACGTTCTGCTTCTTCCAGAATAGTTTTCATCGCCAAGTCTACACCGTCAATCTTGCTGTTTGCAGTAAGGCTGAATGCTTCTTTGGTCTTGGCAAGGAAATACTCTCCATATCCTGCACCTGCACCGGTAAAAGGAGGATTGGCTGTTTGGCGGAGTTCGTTCAAACGGCTATTCAGCATATTGATAGCCATGTTGAGTACGTACTGTGTAGCATAATAAGAAATCGTGTTTTTCAAAGAATCCGGCGTTGCATCTTGTTTGAAGAAGATGTTGATAGAAGGATTGGCAACTTCTTTGTCAGTGCCGATATAGATCAACGGTTCCTGATTGTCTGCTACCGGATAGTAAATACGTTCGGCAGGGTTTACCGGAGCTTTTACGTCTTTGAATACCTCTTTCAACTTGGCTTCCATTTCTTCGGCGTTGATGTCACCGACGATAACGATTCCTTGCAAATCGGGACGGTACCATTTAGCATAGTAATCACGGATATCCTGATAAGGGAAGTTGTTGATAACGTCAATACTGCCGATAGGCATACAGTCGGCATATTTAGAATCCGGATACATAGTAGCCTGTGCATCAGTCATGATGCGTAGCATACCACTGTTGCGGCTGCGCCATTCTTCACGGATCACACCACGTTCTTTGTCGATTTCTTTGTCGGCAAGGTTGATAGCGCTCGACCAGTCGTGTAGGATAAGCAGGCAGGAATCTACCACATTCTGGTTTTCTGTCGGTACGTTACTGATGTTGTAAACGGTCTGGTCGACACTGGTATAGGCATTCAGGTTTGTTCCGAATTTAATACCTTTAGTTTCACACCAGGGAATGATTCCAAGTCCGGTTTCATCGCCGGGGAAATGTTTGGTCCCGTTGAAAGCCATGTGTTCCAGAAAGTGAGCCAAGCCACGTTGCTGTGGTTCTTCCAGAATAGAACCTACTTTTTGTGCGATGTAGAATTCTACGCGTTTTTCCGGGAGTGCATTGTGTCGGATGTAATAAGTAAGTCCGTTATCCAGTTTGCCGATGCGGACATTTTTGTCCACAGGTAATTCTTGCATGGGTTGTGCAAGTACGAGCTGGAAATTGCAGCATATAAAAAGGACTGCAATAAATAATCCACGTAATAAATGTTTCATGTTCTATTTAGTTTAAATAAATATTTCTGTGTTATCTGTCGTGATTGTCTATGGTAAATCACAAACAGGCAGAAAAAGAGTTATTTAATGGCTTGGCGTATCCTTACTAATTTTGTTAACAATCCTTCCAATAAATCAAGCTTCAGCATATTGGCACCGTCGCTTTTGGCTACGGCGGGATTTTCGTGTGTTTCGATAAAGATACCGTCGGCTCCTACGGCGATGCCGGCTTTGGCTACGGTTTCTATAAGTTGCGGCATACCGCCGGTCACTCCGCTTGTTTGGTTCGGTTGTTGTAGTGAGTGAGTGACATCGAGCACGACAGGATATCCGAATGATTGCATTTCAGGAATACCTCGGTAGTCCACTACAAGGTCTTGATAACCGAAAGTTGTTCCGCGTTCGGTCAACATAACATTCTTGTTGCCGGCTTCTATTACTTTGTCTGCGGCAAATTGCATTGCCATTGGAGAAAGAAATTGTCCCTTCTTGATATTAACGGTCTTTCCGGTTTTGGCTGCGGCTACGAGCAGATCGGTTTGGCGGCTGAGGAATGCCGGAATTTGAAGTATGTCCACGTATTCGGCTGCCATTGCAGCTTCATCGGCAGTATGGATGTCGGTTACGGTGGGGATTCCGAAAGTATCATGTACCTTTTTCAGTACTTTGAGTGCTTTCTCATCACCGATACCCGTGAATGAATCCAGACGTGAGCGGTTTGCCTTACGGTAAGAACCTTTGAATACATAAGGTATTTGCAGTGCTTCGGTGATCTTTACTACTCGTTCGGCAATGCGCATTGCCATTTCTTCACCTTCTATCACACACGGACCGGCCAACAGGAAAAAGTTGCCGGCGGGGTTGTTCTTAAGTTCTATCATTTTATTATTTACAAATTATAAGTTACATTATATAGGTAATACAGGTATCTCCTTGTTTAGAGGAGGCGTGTTTGTTTTCTTAGTTCGGGATAATAAGCGTGGTCTTTTCCGGGAGAACGCCTACTTCCAGAGGAAAGTGTTTCGGCAGTATCCGTCCGTCCAGATCTACTGAAGCACTTTGTGCTCGGAGTACTTTCACTTTCTTTGTCCGATAGCACTTCACGACTTTGTGATTCAGAATCCTTCCCTGAATCAGCATCCACAATCCGGAAATAATTTGCAGGAATTCCGGGCGGTAGATTACAGATACATCCAGCCATCCGTTGTATGGAACGGCACTGGGAGTTTGTCCCCATCCCCAGGCACTTCCTATACATACGGTCATGATGCGTCCGCGGATATGTTCGTCATTGATGCGGAGGTGCATTCTGTACAACTTACGTTCGAATATCAGAGAGAACAAGGCGGCAACATACGACAGGAATTTTACGCCCCAGAAACGCTTTGTCTGGTCGGTAATCTTGACGATTCGTGCGCCCAGTCCGATATTAACGGCATTGAGGAAATAGCGACGCTGGTGTTCGTTTCCGTCGTAGAAGTTGCAGTAGCCTACGTCTATTTTCTTCAACCGATGATTGATGATACAGTCGACAGCCGGCTTGTATTCGGTACTAAGTCCCCAATATTTGGCGAAGTCATTTCCGATACCGTTCGGAATCATGCCAAGGGCGATATTGTCTTTATCTTCGGCATCGGATAGCATAATGCCATTGATGGCATCGTTCAATGCCCCATCACCTCCCACAATGACAATCGTGCGATAACCATTGTTGGCCAAGATTTTAGCGAGACGCTCTACCGAACCGAAACCTTCGGATTGTACATAGTCATAGTCTACACCTTTACTGTCCATGTACTCCTTAATTTCTTTCCAGCGCTTCTTTTACCTTTCGGGTACCAGCTTTGGGGTTGTAAATCACTCCCCATTTCTTCGGTTCTACACTCATATCCGTATTTCTATCCTACAATATTAAAAATCTCACTATAATAACTGCCAAAGATACTAATTCCCTTGCAGTTTCTCTTTTACAAAAGCTATCTTTTCTTCCATCGGCAGTTTCGCGCTTATCCAATGAATAGTAAATCCTCGTCTTTCCATGCCGCGAAACCAAGTCATCTGCCGTTTGGCGAATTGATGAATCGCAGTTTCTAATCCGTTAAACATCTCTTCGTATGTCATTTGTCCTGTGACATATAACGTCAGGTATTTGTATTCCAGACCATAATATATTAAATCTTCCGGTGAAATTCCTTCTCTGATCAGTTGTCGTACCTCATCAACCATACCTTCATCCAACCGCTGTTTTAATCGTAGCGTAATTTTCTCGCGGCGTAGTTCTCGTTCGATGTCTACGCCAATGATGAGGCTGTTCAGCTTCGGAAATTCCCGTTCGGGGACTGGGTGGGCGGCATAATATTCTTCAATCTCTATTGCACGAATGGCACGTTTCACTGTGTCTACGTCCGTAGAGTTATGCAACGTTTTGTATTGGCTTAGAATTTCCGTCAACTCTTCCAGCGAATGATTTGCCAAACGGTTACGCAATTCCGGATTTTCCGGTACGGGCATCAGTTTATATCCTTTCAACACGGATTCCAGATACATACCTGTCCCTCCACATAAAACGGGAAGACAGCCTTTTTGTTTGATGCTTTCGTAAGAATTCAAGAAATCACGTTGATATTCAAACACATTGTATTTATATCCGGGGTCTGCAATGTCAATCAGATGATACGGGATTTTATGTCCATTGACCGTATAATCGGCCAAATCTTTTCCTGTACCGAGATCCATTCTTCTATATATCTGACGGGAATCGGCACTGATAATTTCTGTGTTGAGTTCATAGGCCAAGGCAGCGGCAAAGGGAGTTTTACCCGAGGCTGTAGGTCCGAGTATGGCGATTAAATCATAGTCCGGCATAGCTTCATTCTTTTATATCTGCAAAATTACGAAATATTTTTAACCTGTTTGGTATTCAGTTGTTTTTTTTGGTTGAAATGCTACATTCATACCTTTACTGCACTTTCTTTATCCGGTAGCTGTGTCGATCGTTCTATTTCTTCCTGTCTATTACCTCCCCTTCATTATTGTTATATAACCTTCCGCTTGGTGGAATATAAAGCACCGCTTTAGAGAACGTAAAGCATAGCTTTAGGTAGTCTAAAGCAGTGCTTTATAAAAGTCTAAGTGTTTGTTTCAATTATAAGGAAGAAAAATATATGAGGCTTTCAAAAGTCTGTTTTTTACTTTTGCAATCAAGGAATAAGGGTGATTTTATGTATTTTACTTTTAAACGGTAAATTCCCATGTCTTAATATTATTAATGCGAATCAGTATTTGGTTCGCATTAATAATATTAAGACATGGGAATTTACCACTCTATGGCAAATTCTTCGTCATCAATCAGCGTATTGATATTGCGTTGCATGGTCATGCTTCCTTCAACTCTGTAATGCGCCGTGTATCCCTGAGTTTCCCATGGATCTACAAATGTATAATTAAGTTCTCTTATCGTAACGGTTCTGCGCATCAGGGCAGGCCGTGAGGCATCCATCATTTCAGAAATCTCATACGTTGCTTGCTTCTTCGATTCAAATTCAATGTTTGGATTTTCTGCCCTCAACTCTACCGTACCTTTCATTTTGTCATCCGGGTCCTGATTAAATGTCGCATAAATTTTGAATTTTCTACGGTCGGTTCTTTTTTCTTTTATAGCACCCGCATAGAAGAATATGGTATTTTCGTCAACCACGTATGCTTCACGAGTGTCAACTACAAGTGGTTTGTTGGTATCTTCGGGAAAAACATTCAAAGCCGTGGTTCCATAGTTTCCCGAGAAATCATTGAAAGGAGTTATCCATAGTAGAGCGTTGTTGAAATTTTTTCGTGGATGAGAGGTATAATTATAAGAAGGATCATCCTTTATGATAAGGGGCAAAACCCACTTCTCCGACAAATCAAGCCCGTTAAAATTAAAATTGATATCCATCAGAGCCTGACATTCTCCGGCCGGAATATGTATGTCATAATTCGGAATAGAATAAAAATTCTCGGGTAACTGTTTGTAGTACAAATCTTCCCGTTCATAGTAATGTTCATAGTTATAGATGTCGAGTGTATCGTTATCTATACCTACATGTACATCAATGTCTTTATTATTCATCGTGGAACCGGCCACTATAAGAGGAAGACGATAGGGGAGAAGGTTGTCCCTTTCTATACTTCAAACGGATACGAGATACGGTAGATGTAGGAGCTTTGAACGAAACATAGTGTTCATATTGCTCATCTGAATAAAATTCGCTGCAAGAACTCAGCATTACAAGTAACGTAACCAAAAGCAAAGAGATATTTTTTTTCTTCATAATCGTTTTTTTAATAGTAATTACTTTTCACTCTGCCAACCCGGGTTTTGAGTCAATCTCACATTTTTTTCCAACTCGGAGCGGTCGATAGGCCAAAAATAAGTTTTCTCGGCAAAACAGGTCAAAACATCAGAAACAGGAACCGGTTTATAGAACAAGTCGCGTTCTCCTTTTGTCATAAAAACATTACATCCGTACATAGGCAGAGATTCTTCATCTTTAGCGTCTTTCCAACGTCTCAAGTCAAAATAGCGTTGTCCCTCAGCCACAAGTTCAATCTGACGTTCGCGTTTGATCTTTTTACGAAACAGTTCCTTGTTGGCATACTCTTCTGGGCTAAAATCAGGTATTCCAGCGCGGATTCTTACAGGCTGCACTCCTTTCTTCAGTTCATCCACATCACGTGAAATGCTATGAGTGCCGGAGTTGTCCCAAGTCTCAATCTGGTATGAACCGTCAAGTTCATTCAATGCTTCGGCATACATCAACAAGATATCGGCATATCTTATCAGGGGATCTGCCTTCTTTGAGATATGAGAAAATTCACCATTTATGTTCTTGTCATCATTGGTGTCTGTTGGACGTACATACTTCATCAATCCTATGCCGGTTTGAAGCCAGTTTAGGCTATTGGACATACCTTCCGTCTCGCCCCGATAATACCAGCTTCTATAAGGACCTCTATCACTGCTCTGTGTTGCATTTGTCAACCACCAAGTTACTCCGTTGTATGCTACCGATGCATAGAATCGGGGTTCTCGATTGGCATATTGAAGCGATACATTTTCTTCTAGAGGTTTATAAAGTCCTTTGCTCACATCACTTGCGGTGACAAAGCCGGTAACTCTTTGTGAAGAACCGTCTCCGCGACCTATTTCAATATCTTTGCCCGGAATATCTTTACCATCTTTCATATAATAGGCATCACATTGTTTCTGCGTCACACAAGTTGTATTGTTTCCTTTGGCTTTACTGACCGGAAGTTGATAAAAGACCATATAGTTTACTCCATAACTGCCCTGATTGTTTCCTCGTGTAAATATCAATTCGGGATTTTCTACTGTTGACAGTTCACCATTAAAGACTGAACGGTATGATTCAAACGGGTCTATGTCTTTATATCCGTTGGGCCAGGATTTTGTTGAAAAATTGCCGTCGTCATATGGTGGCAGTGTAACTGGATACCCGTCAAACCCTTCAGTACGTTTATAGGCTACATACAAATTATAGGCTTTAAGGTCAATCACGTCTTTTGCCGCAGCAGCTGCCCTTGCCCATTTCTTTTCATCATAGGCAGCAGCAAGAAGTCGGTTGCCTTTGTCATCCACCAACTTTTCGGCATATCCATCGGTGTTACCGTTCATTAACGGACTGGCTGCATATAATAGTGCTTTAGCACGTACAGCCAAAGCAGCACCTCTTGTGGGACGTGACACAGACATCAGTTCGCGTTTCAAAGGAAGATCCTTTGCTGCTAAGGCCATTTCTGAAGCAATGTAATCGGCACACTCATCGTAAGTGTTGCGAGGTATTGAAAGAGCTTCATAACTGTCAGTGTAATCCTGGCCCTCTTCTGGTACAATGGGCACAGGACCATATTTCTGTAATAGTTTCCAGTAATAATAAGCACGCACAAAGCGGGCCTGAGCTTTATAGTCTGCCCGTTCCTCCGAGGTCAGTTCATTACACATATCCACATTCTGGATAAAGATAGCGGCTTGACGTATTCCCTGATAACTGTATTTCCATGTATACGGCCATTGCTCTTCACCATAAGTCACTTCTTTAAAGCTTTTGTAAATGGGATTATATATATCATCACTGAAATTAAACGGATTTGAGCCGGTGATACTAATATCGGCAAATTCGCTGTTTGTCAAGTAACTGTATGCATTGGCAAGCCATTGTTCCGTATAGGTTTCATCGGTAAAGACTTCTTCCAGTGACATTCTGTCCTTGGTATCGGTATTCACATCAAGATAATTACACGAAGCCATACTCAAGCCTGTTGCAATCAATAATATATTTCTTATAAGTTTCATATTCGTAAGTGTTTCTTTATAAACTAATATTCAGACCAAATGTAACAGATTTAGTAATGGGATAGAAGCTACCGTCGTTGCTTCTTGGTTCTGGATCCCACAATTTGAATTTAGAGAAAGTCAACAAGTTCGTTCCAGTAAAGAATAGTCTTATTTTACTAAAACGTATCTTGCTTACTATATTTTTGGGTAAAGTGTATCCTATTTCTACTGTCTTAAGACGAAGATAAGAACCGTTTCTCAACCAATGTGTGGAATACTGGTTGTTGTTCACATTATTTTCTCCTCCAAATTTAAGTCTCGGATATACGGCATTCGGATTTTCGGTTGCCGGGTCGCCCGAAATATCTCTTGAAATCCAGCGGCTTGAATTGACAACATCCGTAGATACATTTCCCCAAGTTCCGCGGCTGAAAGGATGCACCAATACACCGTTGATGAAGAAAGAAGATTTACCGGTTCCTTGGAAATGGACACTTGCGTCAAGCCCCTTCCAATTGGCAGAAATACCCATACCATAAACGAAACTCGGTCTGTTGGTGTTTCCTACAGCCACGCGGTCATTATTGTTTATCACTCCATCACCGTTCACATCCTTGTATTTGATATCTCCCGGTTCAACGCTTCCCCAAGTATTCTGTGTAGGACTGTTTCTTATGTCGTCCCAGTCCTTGAACAATCCGAGAGCAATCAATCCTCTTGACTGGCTTACACTGAAACCTGTTTCATACAAATAAGGATATAGCTTATGGCCTTCATCTTTTTCAAGAATTTCATTATCACTATAAGTAGCATTAGCTCTGATGGTAAGGCTCACGTTTCCGATGTTCTGATTGAATGAAAAGTTACCGTCCCAACCTCTGTTAATTACGCTTCCTACATTAGCATAAGGCTTGTCACCATCATAAAGTCCCACAGTAAGAGGCAATGAACCTCTTGACATGAAAATGCCGGTTCTTTTTTCATTGAAATAATCTACGGTAAGAGAAAAACGTTCGTTGAACAATACGAGGTCCAAACCAATATCATGCTTCTTGGCTATTTCCCAGCTTATACCGTTTGATGCCACACTTGTATAAGTAAGTCCGTTATAACTTTGGTTAAAGCCAAAATCGGCCCATTGATAGTTCTTGAAACTTCCGATAGTGTACATATAAGGGAAACGTACCGATACATTGTCATTACCTACTTTACCCCAGGAATAACGTACCTTAAACATATTCAGCCATTTGAAATTATTCTGTATAAACGGTTCTTCTGCTATATTCCATGCCATAGAGAAAGCTGGGAAAAAACCAAACTGATTACCTACAGCAAAGTTTTCGGATCCCGTATAACCGAAGTTGAAATTAACAAAGTAACGATATTTCCAGTTATAGGTGAAGCGTCCTGAGAATCCCTGATGACGAACGGGAACACTATTCTTCAAATCGTCACCCAGATTATAAGTACGTATTTTTGAATCCTGATTATACTTCAATACAGAACCTACATGATGATGTTTGTTGAAAACACGGTTATAATGCAACTCTGCCTCAAAGAATTCATGACGGTCGCCACTACCTCCTGCACTTTGTGTCATCTTTTGCTCCTCATTCAGTCGCTTGAAGACCAAATTACCTTCACTGTCTCTGAAACGTTCCGCTTTCCATCTTTCCGGCGCTTTCAACTTGTTTATATAATTAGAGTTGTTTGTGTCGTAGCCAAAACGTCCGATAAACTTCAATCCTTCGGTTATGAAATCGAGTTTCTGATTTAAGGTCACGTTGGTCTGTATTTGGTTAGTCCAGTTTTGTCTGTAACCAGTCTGTGTAGACGCAATCCAAGGATTGTCACGATAATTTTCGTTATATTCTGATGCCGGGAAATAACCGTTCGAATAAACTTTAGGAATGGACACCGGAGTCTGTCCCATAAGGCTGTTCCACACAAGCGACGAACCTCGTCCGGTATCATTTACCTTTTTCAACATTCCGGATATGCCGACATTTAATAAAGTAGATTTAGTAATGTCTATATCCGCATTCATTCGATAGTTCCATCTGCGGGCATTGGCATTGGTATTATATTGCTTTTCAATTTCTTTATCCGTTTTATACATACCTTCTTCTTCCACATAGCTGGCAGATACAAAATAACGTGTGTTTGTACTACCACCGGTGATGTTGAGTGAAGCCTTGTATGTCATGGCTCCTTTCTTCAAAATCTCATCCATCCAGTCTACGTTAGGCAGTAAATCAGGGTCGAGTCCGTTCTTCAATATATACAGTTCATCAGGCTGATAAACCGGTTCTTCGTTTCTTGTGATTCTTGCCTCATTTATCAAAGATGCGTAAGTGGGTCCATCTATAAATTCCGGTGTTATGGTTCTGGTATTATAAGAAGTTTCCGCCTTGGCAGATATGGTAATCTTACTGGGTTTACCATGTTTGGTAGTTATCAATACCACACCGTTTGCACCACGGGCACCATAAATGGCGGTTTCTGAAGCATCTTTCAATACTTGAAACGATTCAATATCTTCAATACTGATATCATCCATATCTCTTTCAAAACCATCGACAAGTACAAGGGCACTTGTTTTGGCACCAAAAGTAGAAATACCACGGATCCAGAATTCGGAAGTATTTTGGCCCGGTGCTCCACTGCTCTGCATGGATAATACACCGGGAACATTTCCTGCCAAGGCATTAACAAGATTTCCTGAAGGAGAAACATTCAGATGTGCTATATTAGCAGAAGAAACAGCTCCTGTAACGGTTATCTTTTTCTGTTCTCCTGTTCCGGTAATCACAACTTCATCCAATACACTAGATTTTGACTCTTGCATTATCACAGTCAGTGTTTTCTTATCTTTTATAAGTATCTCCTGACTCTCAAAACCAATGTATGAAACGATAAGACGTTGATATAACTCCACCTTTATCTTGAATTTTCCGTCAATATTGGTTATCACACCAAGTCCAGGCACATTCTTTACTACAATATTAGCACCTATAAGAGGATCTTTATTTGAATCGAGTACAATACCTGATACTTCTATTTCTTTTACGTCTGCATGATTTTGTGCCGTTGCCTGAAACATCAGCATAAACATACAAAAGAAAATAATAATAATGTTTTTCATTCGAGGTAACATTTTAATATTAAAAATTTATTCATCTTTCGCTATATTTCTAATTCTATAGTTTTCGATATCACCAATGTAAAATATCTTATTTACTTCATCGTAGTGTATTCCGAAAGGATAATTAAAGCGCGCCTCTTGCCTTAAATCACCATCTACATAACCATTAGGGTTATTGTTAACCCCCTGACTGCCACGACCGGCGTATGTGTGTACAAATCCTTCGGGAGTTACATAACGAATACAGTGTATCGAAGAGTCTGTGAAATAAAAATCGTAAATATCATCTTTGCCCTCTTTTATATATTGCTCGTTTTTTATGAATACGCCTTGTGCCGGATTACCTAACTTGGCATTTGTTCCTTGACCGTCAAGCCATCCTTCCTGTTTTTGTTGACCACATAATATACTGGCGGTTAAAAGCGTCTTGTTCTTCCAGTCATAGGGTATTTTCAATATTGTCTTCCATTGGGAGAATGAGATATAAGCGTAATTGCCCGACGGATGCATAAAGATAAAAAACATCGGTTCGCCATCTCCTAAGGCATATAAAACCTTTTCTTCTTTTGTTTGCATATCAAAACGGATAAGTTCTCCGGTCTTTCTCTTTACATAATATAACTCCCCGTTGGGATGTACCGCAACAGAAACGATTTTTCTTCCGATAACAAGAGGTTGTGGTTTCTTAAAACCGTTTGCTCTGGTAGTATAAGAAATACCTATGGCATTTTCAGTATCCTGCTGATTTGTAATCAACATAGTGTCACCGCTTAAAGTGAAATCTATGGTACGAATACTTTCCCAGTTACCCTGTCCTTTGGTCAATAATGTTGAGACTTCCTTCTTTTTTAAATCCAGTACTCTGATACTTGTCCCGCCATACCTGTTTCCATCGACCACATAAAGTACGTTTGGGTCTTTCGGGTCAACAGTCATATATCCCGGACCGGAAAAGCCGGCCTCTTTAAATGAACCATCCTGAACCTTTACTTTACCGGTTTCATCCACATAGCCGGCTACGGTTCCGACAATCGTTTTGGAAACATAATTGAATTTCTCTGCCGCAGTAATGGGGTCTTGCCCTTTTATGCTTACTTCAATAGTTCCTTCTGAGGCTTTGAAAGGAACCATACAATATATAATATTTCCATTACTACCTATAACCTTGGCTGGTAAACCGCCGATTTTTACCTTTATATCATCTGTATTACTTCCAAAGTTATTTCCTTGGATATACAATCTTGTGCGAGCTCCTCCTTCCGTAGGTTCAAAACCTGTAATTTGAACCGGTTTTGAAGGATCGTGAATTGTACTAGTTGTAGTAGTTTCATCTTTACAACCAATAATCAATAAAGAAATTAGGAAAAAAATTAATGTATTTCTCATAAAGTTTAAATATTACATGAGTTCGTGATAATTTCAAAATAGAATAAGCCGATTTTTCAGGTTAAAAGGTCTGATTTCGGATAATGCGCTCGAATCTCTGATTCTGACCGAAAACATGCAACAGGATATTGCAAATGCTGTAAAAGATTTTTTCTTACTTAAAATAAATGTTTTCTGTTTCATATAACTTGAATTTAAGATTAAATATTAAATAATGGAATGAAAGTTTTTTCTCTGTTTTATATATTACTTCAATACTCAACTTTATAGTCTTTTCTGCTTGGTTTACCGCTCCAGATCTTGCAAGAAGTCCATTCTTCAAAACTATTTGTCCAAAAGTAATCATCTGCCGGAAGTCCCAGTGCTAAAAAACCAAGTGTTGCCATATACAAACTACCGGTAGTAGTATAATAATCAGCCAATTCAGGTTGATGACCATTAAATCCCAGTACCAACCAGCCGTTTTTGTCGAAATTCTGATTACCGTCGTACATATTCACAAATACGGCAGTGAGCGCACAACGTACTTGTGCAGGATGTATATAAGAAGGCAGTATTTTCATCAATGCTACTTGTGATAAGCTTTGAAATGCCCCTGTACGATAAGTAGCCGAACGTCCAAAAGCCGGAAAAACTCCGTCAGGCATTATCATACGCTCAGAAAAATCAGAATGGCGTATCATCCTTTTAACAGCTGTATTATATTGCCTTTCCGAGACTATTTTTTTTTCCTTTAATACCTGATAAATGTCTACCAGCATGGGATGAATAACATAATCATTATAATAATCCATAGAGAAACTTGGTCCGTCACTATACCAGCCGTCACCCACATACCATTCTTCTATTTTTTTACAAGCTAAGAATACTTTAGCTTGATCAACTTGTTCACCGACTTTCAACAAAAAAGTTTCTATGATAGCCGCAAATAACAAATGATTATTATACACGGGTTTATTTCTACGGAGTGACTTAAATGCGGTCACATATCTTTGTTTGGTGAGCGTATCCAGTGGCTCCCATAAAGCCTTGGGGGCACGTAGAAAAGCTTGTGCTAAATAAGCTGCATCTACAGTGGGCTGATAATTGCGGGTAAAGTTCAGACAATCGGGAGATTCGGGAGAAACACCATTTTTCAGTCCTTTAAGTACTGAAGTTCTAAAACTTTTCCTTAGTTTACACTCTTCTGTATTGTCATCAGGTAAAGCCAACCAAGGAGCAATGCCGGCAAGTGTTCTTCCTACAGCCTCTAAGTAGGTAACGTCACGTGGATTACCATAGAAATTTTTTCCGGTCTCTACGGGCATGTTGGCCTCCAATGTTCCCTTGGCTAAATTGTCAATAACCGGTGAGGCTATACGACACAAATACTTTACCCATAACTCGCGGTCTTGCGCACCTGTACGCTTTGAAGCTACCATAGAGCTGAAGGAACAAATGCAAAATAGTATAAAAAGAATTTTACGCTTCATAATTATAATATCGGTTTATTGTTTATCATTCGATTGTAACGTAAAAGAGCCTCTAAAAAATAATAGTCCGCATAAATTAATGGCACGTCTACTTCTGAACCGTGAGGAATAGCTCCTGTGCTGTGTTTTAAAATAAAGTTTCCGTTTTTACCTTCTTCTGCACGATATTCAGGACTCGATAATGAGGTGAGTATTTGTAGTGCTGTCTCTGTATAAATTTTCTTCTTGTCATCCTTTACATAAGAGGATAATTCTAACAAAGCAGAAGCGGTAACAGAAGCAGCGGAGGCGTCACGATAGTTTTGTATGTATTTATTGGTCTTAGAGAACTTGCCAGGGATAAACCCCGGTCTATGCGTATCAAAATCCCACCAAGGAATTTTATCAGACGGAAGATTCGGGTGATTGATGTAATAATCCGCCATACGCTGGGCTGTTTTCAAGAAACGCGGATCCTTTGTTTCACGATAACATAATGTAAAGCCATATATTCCCCAACCTTGTCCGCGAGACCACGTAGACTCGTTGGAGTATCCCTGTGATGTTTCGCCTTTAATGAAATTCCCGGTCTCAGGGTCATAGCATGCCAGATGATAACTGCTACCGTCTTTTCTTATCTGATATTTCATGGTCTTTTCCGCATGCGATATCGCTATGTTTCTGAATGAAGGGTCACCGGTTGCTTTTGAAGCCCAGAACAGCAATTCCAAGTTCATCATATTATCTATGATAACGGGATATTTAAAAACGTGTTTGTTTTCCCATGAACGCCATGAGTCCCAGGACTTGATTGTACCTACTTGAGGATTAAAGCGTGTAGCCAAAGAGTATGCGGATTGTATAAGTATATCCTTGTATTTTTCATTCTGCGTAAGGCGATAAGCATTACCGAAGCTACAATACATCATGAAACCTATATCATGATTACCTTTGAATGTTTTAACTGGTTCAAGCTTTTTCTGTCCATTTCTTGGCAAAGCTTTCAAAAGCTTTATCACCTGTATATTCGTTTATATACCATAATATTCCAGGAAAGAATCCGGAGGTCCACCAATAGATGCTCCGACATGAAGTATTTCCTTTACCGTTTATGGAGTGCGGCATTTTAGCTTCTCCTTGCGGTATATTTTCAAGCATGTGTACCATTTGCCTTTTGGCAAAATCAAAGTTATCACTTACTAATTTGTTTCCGTTATTCTGTGCCAAGGCATTACTTGAACATACTAAAACTGTGATAGCCCCCAATAATAGCAGCTTATTTGTTTTAAATAAGGAAAAATGTCTCTGTACTTTATTCTTCATAATTTGGTAAATATAGATTTAGTTATAATGGCTAAAACGATTCTTTGCGAAGGCAAAAATAGAAATAGCGTTTTCTATAACTGTACCAAAATGTCCGAACAAAGTATCCAAAAAATATGAGTGCCTATTTTAACGTTCTATGAATTAGAACGTTTTAGACTATCCCTGGTCTTGTTTCCTATATTGTAGCGGAGAAATTCCAAAATGATTCTTAAAGCATTTACAAAAATAGCGTCCTGAACTAAAGCCCAAATATGCAGCAATATCATCCATGCGAAGTGTCGGGTTCTTTATCAGTAATGCAGTAGCTTTATTAAGTCTACATTCCAAAATGAAATTGGCAGGGGTTGTACCTGTAATGTCTTTTATCTTTTCAAAAAAAGCACTACGTCCCATACATACCTCTGATGCAAGTTGCTCTATATTAAAATCAGGATTCTCGATATTTTTCTCTACTATCTCTTTTATTTTATCAAGTAGTTTTTTGTCACTTTCATTTTGAACCACTCCTGGAACATTTGTAGACTGGCTGTTATCAATATTTGTATGATGAAGCAACTCTCTATTACGGAGTATGTTATTAATTTTAATCAGAAGAATTTTAGCATTAAAAGATTTGGTAATATAATCATCTGCCCCCGACATTAATCCCTCCACTTGTTGTTCGGGAGATATTCTTGCGGTTAGCAGAACTACCGGAATGTGACATGTGTGTATATTATTCTTTATTCTTCTACACATTTCATTTCCACTTATACCGGGCATCATTACATCGCTTAATACAATATCCGGTTGTTCCTTTATTGTAATTCTCAAGCCATCGTCCCCATTTGTTGCTTTGTATACCTGATAAAGTGGAGAAAATATCTCCGCAAGCAAATTCAGGAGTTCTACATTATCTTCAACAATAAGTATTCGTCTGACATCGGCTTCATCAGGATCATTTTTATGATAGACTATCTTATTATTCTCTTTTAGTGTTTTCATAAAATCACTGTCCGGTATTGAATTCTGCACAATAGACTTGCTTTCTTTTATATCATGCTGTATGTCTACAAGCGGGTCATTTATAAAATGTTCATTACCGGTTTTCAGCATGACGCTGAATATGCTGCCATAGCCGGGTTTGCTTTCCACTGTAATTTTACCATGATGCAGATTGATAATCTCCTTACATAAAGCTAGTCCTATGCCTGAACTGAATGTGTAGAATTTACCTTTAGATTGATAATAACGTTCAAATATCCTATCAATCTCTCCTGCTTCGATTCCTATGCCATTATCTATTAATCGTATGATAAACATTTCATTGTTTTTAATCAAAGAAAGTTCAACGCTTCCATTGTCGTTGGTAAACTTTAAGGCATTAGAAATCAGATTCGAGAACACTTTTCTTAATTGTACACTGTCAAACCAGCAAAACGCCGATTCGCAGCTTGTTGTAAACAGGTATTTGATGTTATGTGCTTCTGCCTGTTCTTTAAATGACAAATACACTTCATCTAAGAAAGGAATAAGATTTTTTTTTGAACAGATAAACGCATTTGTTTTTGATCTAGCTTATGAAAATCAAGTAATTCGCTAATCTGGTTCCGCATATCAGATGCATGTTTGTGTAATTTTAATATTTTATCATAAACAGGTTTGGAAATATCCTTGCTGTTACTCAAGAGTAGTTCAATCTGAGTAGTTATTAAAGTAAGCGGAGTACGAAGTTCATGGCTTACATTTGTAAAAAAGTCAAGTTTGAACCGATTGATTTTCTCTATATTTTCTTTTTCTCTTTTTTCATTATCCAATAAGAGTTTAAATTTGAAAGATGTTATCTTTTCCTTTGCTATAATGAATAGTATTGATAAAACTATTATAAAATAAATCAACCATGCCCACCAAGTGTTCCACCAAGGTAATTTTACAACAATATCGAGACTTATTCCTTCGTCCTGTTCATTACCATAAATATTGTTTTCTCTGATATGCAACGTATAATTGCCAGGAGGAATATTGGTATAGGTGATATGATGTCCATTAGTTTTTATCCATTTTTTATCCAATCCGTCTAATTTATATTCATAAAATGTCGGAAATATAGAATAATAAAAATCGTTGTCCGAGAAAGTAAATTCCAGATTGTTCTGATTGTGTTTCAATACAATTTTATCTGTATATGAAATAATACGCTTCAGAATTTTGTTACTGTCATTGGGTAACATTAATGCGTTATTTACAAATAATTTTGAAAGATACAAGGACTTTTTGTTAGCTGAATTCTTTAAATTATCCACAGAAAATGCAGCCAGTCCCTCCAAACTGCCCGCATATATATCCTTATTTTCGGAAACGTAAAGTCCGTTATCTACACCAAACGATGAAACTGGCAGTTTTTTCCCCGATATAGAATATTTCACTCTCTTTTCTTTTGTATCGAAAAAAGAAAGTCCGTTACTACACATAATTATCATAAATCTTTCATCGAGAGAAATACAATTAAAGCAATAATCATCCAATATTAGGGAATTCTTGGAATTATATATTTGAAAAGTATCTTCTTTAGCATTATATCCTAACATTCCACCACCTTCCGTACCTACATAAATCTCACCGTTACTTGTTTCACATATACATAAGAGTACATTGTGCTTTATGCCAAAATCACTCGATTGGTATCGTTTCATTGAATCTGGCACACCTATTTTCATACAAACTATATTTTTATTATATATCGCCCATATCTGGTCTGATTGATCGATAACAAACGCAAGTACTCCCTTAATACATAATAGCGGGGTAACTTCGTTGGTTTTTTCATTAAACACATAAATACCATCACTTGAAGAAAATACAATTTTATCGCCATACATATATACATGTGTCACAGTGTGATGTAACATTCTATCCTTTGGAGACTTAAAACACTTGGTGAATTTTCCGGAAGGTATGTCATAAGCTATCAATCCCGATAAATAGGTACCAATATATAATTTATCCTTATTCTTATCATAACAGATAGATTTCATATTATCTGCTACAAGACCGGAGTCTTTCGTACTGAGGTGACGGAATATTTCAGTCTTATGATTCATATAATTAAGTCCTCCGCCATCTGTACATATCCACAAATCATCCCGTTTGTCTTTTACAATTCCACTGACAAATGGAAAATTGAGACAATCAGAGCGTTCCTTGTTTGCGGGATAGTATTTAAAAATTCTACTCTCTGGGGAAAAGACACTGACCCCTCCATAATAAGTGCCGACCCATAATCCTCCCTCCTTGTCCAAATAGAGGGCGAATATGGATGAATGTTTCATGTCACCGGAAAAACCTCCTGAGGCATAGGACTCTATATTACCGGTTGAGATAGAGTATTTGTTCAGTCCTTCACGAGTTCCGATCCATAAATTACCGGACTGGTCTTCGGTTACCACCCTTACGTCATTGCTGCAAAGACTATTCGCTGTTCCGGGATTATTGACAATATGGTTTACACAAATATCATTGTCAAACTGATACAGCCCGTTTGAACGAGTTGCCATCCAAATAGAACCATCTTTACTTTCATAAAGCATTTCGATGGAAGGTATGTCCAATATACATTTCCATAATCCATTTTTATATTCTTTGTAACATCCTTTTGACGTGACGATATACCATTCACTACTTCTATTGCAAAATATAGAACTTATTCTTCCTGAAGAGATTTCTATTTTTTTGAAGAAATCCCAACGATTATCGCCTTCATTCCATTCCAAAATTGAATCTTTAGCAGCTATATAAATTTTGCCACCAATAGAATTAACAGCGTTTATATCTCTTTCTCTGATACACTGAAAACGGTCTTCAGTCAATTTATAACAAACCAAACAATTGTCAGCACGCAAAAATATATTGTGATTTGAATCTTCAACGATTCGATAAATTGTATTATTTTTAATATAGTTGTCAAAACGTTCTTCACCTCCTTTCAAGGTTATCATTTCATTTCCGTCATAGATACTCAAACCTTGCAATGTTCCGAACCACATCCTTCCCAATTCATCCTGATGAATACTTAGTATTGAAGGTTGCGAGAGTCCGTCTTTTACTCCTATATTTTTAAAATAATATCCGTATAAAGGAAAATGTATGAAGTTTATGCACAAAAACAAAATAATACGAATAAGACTTTTTTCATATAAGCCGGATTTCTGTTTCTTCATGATTGATTAGACTTTATGAGGTTCACGCAATTAAATAAATTGCGTATACAAATATCCTATTTAATTTAGAAATATCAAAAAAATATATGTCTTTTGAGGATATAGGAATAGATTTTCATTTATTTATTGTCTGCGTTAGCCTGTATACTTTCCCGTTTTCATCTATACCCTCAATAATAATGTCCTCCGGTGCGGTGCTGTCTGGAGTGTAATATTCTATTATTGCATTTCCTTCTTCATCCAATTGCAGTGCCGGATTCCAATAGATAGTACTCCTTAAATCTGAACGCCGGGCATCTTTCTTTTCGGGAGTATCATAGGTTGGGTGATAAAATTCCACCGAGTCACTGTACCCGAGTGGAGAGTAAGTGATGATTCCTTGTGCCGGTCTGGCCGGAAGATCTCTTCCGTCTTTTAATGTGATAACAATGGCACCGGCAGCACCACGGGAACCTAATATTGCCGCATCTGCTCCGCGGAGCAGACTTAAACTGGACATATCACTGGCTTGCAGGGTGGTCAGGATCTCATTGTCATCCTCGTACACTACATCGTCAATCACAATAACAGGCTGTTGCGGATTGTTGCGTATATGTATTTCGTTTCCATTCATTACGCTAACTCCCGGCAGTCTCATTACTGCATCAAAGGCTGTATGTGCACCGTATTTTTCCAGTTGCTCTCCTTCGACAGTATAGGTGTTGATTCCTCCTGTATAAATACTTGTTGAACTGGGCTTTTTCCGGTTTCCTGTAATCAGTACTTCTTTCAGATTGTAGACTCTCATGCCGCCTTCCATGTAATATTGGTCGCGGGTATTGAGCAAATAGTCTTCCATAAAGGTTGCTGCTCCGTCACGGAAAGGGGATTTATGGAAGGCAACCGGATACTCAGGTTTTTCTATTTCAATATCAACTCCGGCAAAACCTCTCTTTGTACGTGCTTGTATGAGGAAAGTGGTACTGTCTCTGAATGAGGTATTGACTATAAATTCTCCTTTCTCGTCTGTGGTTGTTGTGGCGATAATGTTTTGTTTAGGAGCTAATAATACGATAGGTCCTTTTTTTACATTCCCTCCGAAGAAACCTTTAATACGCCCACTGATAGTCTGTCCTTTCTCAATATAATTAGTGAAGTTCAATGAGGGAGCACGCAGTACATTATCAAATTTGTATCTGCGCCAGCCATGTGTCATCATCAAGAAATCTAACGAGCGTAGGGTTCGTGCATCTTGGCGGAGAAAATAGAACCCCGGGTCTTCCACATATCCTTTCAGATCGGAAGTCAACAGTAGGTTTGATACAATGTTGTCAGCGAGAGAATCCGGTTGGATACTTTTCCGGTTGGTAATGCTGACGGAGAAACTACCGTTTACAGGATTTCCCTTGTCGTCTTTTATTGAAATATTTAATGATACTTTTTCTCTTTTTTCGTATGTCGGTCGGTCCGGAGTTATTTGCCATTGGGGAGTTTTGCGGTCGGGAACAAAGACTAGCCGTTCGCTGAGCGCATTCCCTTGCTGGTCGATTAACATGAAATGAGTGATCCCTTCTGTAAACAGGCTGTCATTCATTTTTCCGAAAGTCCTTGTCGGATTAATAGGTTGAAGTATGGAAAGTTTTCCACGGGTGTGAGCAATGAGAAATAGCTTTTGAGGCCATTCTGTTGCCTCTGTTTTCTGAATCTCATAACGTATTTCCTGTTTATAGTGACTTATGGAAAGTGTGATTCCCTTTTGTTCGATAGCCGGGAGGTCAAATCGTTTGGTAACTCCATCGCTGGACGTAGCCATTACGTAATAGGAACTGCCGTTGGAAGGGTTTAATGTGAAAATCCCCATTCCTTTGTGCTCGGAATGAAAAGATGTCAGTGTATCTCCTTGGGAGTCCAGTAAGAAACCTTCTATTTCTTTGGAGAATCCGTCTGCTCCCTGAGCTTTGAACGCTATGTTCTGGTGCTGAACAGCAAGTAGTGCGCCTCCTTCCGGGAAAAAAGTGACGTCAAAGTCATTCGTAAATGCCGGCAAATAAAAAGTCTTTTTATAGATGTATTGCGGGTCGTCAAATTCCACTTCAATGCTGCGGGCAGCAGTTGGCTTCAAATCCGGTAAGGAAATGGAAATCAGTCCGTTTTCATCTGTCTTTTTTCTCCCTTTATCTTTTATTTTTCCGTTTACGATAAACCGATACCGGATTGCTGTGTTCTTAAAAACCTCTTGGGTATTGCTGGTAAACTTGACTTTTGCTGTATAATGGGTATCGTCCTCTTGTTGATATTTGATGTTTGAAAGGATGGTGTTATCTATGGAGTTTCCGATTTTCAGATTACGTGAATAGAAGAATTCCGGTCCTTCATTCAACATCCAGTTACTGTATCCTCGCAGGTAGTAATCACCGGCGGGGAGGGTAGGAGGCAGGGTAAAAGCATTGTGGAAACCTAAAGAGTCTCTACGGATTTTTTTTCGTTCTACGATCGAGTCGGAACGATTGATTAATTCTGTAATGATAAAGTTACTCTGGCTATCATCTTGGTGGGTAATGGCATTTATCAGGTAGCCTTTGAACCAGATTTTCTCTCCGGCACCGTAAAATGGTTTGTCCAGGTGGAGATAAACCTTCTCATGGGGTATTTTCTCTAACAGGCTAAAATTGGCAATAACCGTATCTTGCATACTTTGTGCTGATAGCATTGAAGTTGATAATAACATTCCTGTTATCAGAGCTATTTGACATATTTGTGTCAGTAAGGTAGTTTTGCTTTTCATACGATATATAATGTTAGAGTGTTAACTTTTGTGCATCCAGATAGAAAGTACTTTTCGTTTGACTGCGAGTATATTAATGATTGATACGATAAGGAACAGAAGAATACCCATGCCGATAGCTGCCCATAGTGAACCTGTTTCCAATTGGGGGAATAGCAGGCGGATACTTTCTATGTAATAGCTACGCAGCCAGGTTACTAATCCGATAGATAGCAGTAATACAACGATGTTCAACCCTACTGTGAGTATCTGATAAGGCAATGCTACTCTATTGGGGCTGTATCCTATTAATAAAAGACTTTCCAGCTTGGTCGTATTTTTTTGTAGTAGTAAGAAGATGCTTAACATCAGGATATAGAATGACAGGATACTGATAAATAGGCCGACTCCCAGCACAATACCTACGATAAGGCGAAGGAAATAAGTGGTCTTTCCGGCATCCAGTTTTCCGTCTTCCGTTTCATATCCTTTCTTTTGAAAATAACCGGCAATGGAGGAATCCGCAGGATTGCTGACTTCAATAATCAGTCGTGCCGGTTGTGCTTCCGCATTCGGGGCAAAGTTCTTGTTGGCCCATTCCATAAAAGACTGGGGGACCAAAATGGTGTTCAGTCGATTGGAGAAACCGACGATATTTCCTTTATACTGCTCTACCCGACCATTTCCGCGCATCATGATGTCCATTTGGATCAGACTCATTAAGCCTTCCGATAGCTTGGGCAGGCTACGGCTTTGGGCAAAGCCGAAGTTATAAAGATTCAGGTAATTGCGGGGAATAATGATAGGAATGGTGTGTGTGGCTTCATCAAAGTGCCATTTATCGAGTTTAATATCAACAAATTCATCGGGAACCGATTCGAAAAACATATCGGTGGAAAGATGAATACCAGTTTCCTGCATACCCAGTCCCGTCGAAACTTTGAATTGGGAGGGGGTAAAAGCTCCGATTGTCTTGGTAAACGATTGTTTCTTCAGGTCGGCGATGTCTTCGGCAGAGAATGTGTTGTTTTTCCTGCAAAAGAGCCGAGCGTGCTAATCTTCTTTGTGGCTATGATGAAATCTTTCTTCATAAAGCTGTCTCCTTCGGTGAATACCGGAATGATATCTTTATAAAACTGTACACTAAGCAATACAATCATCATACCGAATAGATTGGCTAAAAAGAAACCGGCTAACTGGCCGATACTGATATGTTGGCGGAGAAGTTTCCAGACAAGGGCTGACATTTTATTTATGATTTACAAATTATAATTTACAATAACTCATTACTCGCCACTTATCATAGCTGGAGTATGCGTTGATAAGGCAACTCAATATGTTTTCCTATGGAAGTGGCGATTACTCCGGCTTGTTGCTTTTCAGCTTCGCCAATAATAAGTTCTCCCATGATGCGGCTGTTGTCATCATCCAGATGACTGATAGGTTCATCCAGAAAAAGGAAATCGAAAGGCTGGCAGAGTGCTCGGATAAAGGCAACCCGTTGTTGCTGCCCGAACGAGAGTTTACCGGCCTTTACATTCAGCTTGTCCGAAAGTCCCAGTTTCTCGAAGAAGGCTAGGATTTCTTTCTTCTTTTTGTATCCGGTAAGATTATTTTTCAGTTGTACATTTTCAAGAGCAGTCAGCTCGGTGAAGATACGTAAATCTTGAAAAAGCATACTCAGTGAATGCTTTCTCAGGTCTACCCATTGCTTCACAGAATATGCTTTGATATTAGTCTCATCGAAATTGATAATCCCCTGATAGTCGTTGCGATAGCCATAAATATAGCTGCACAATGAAGATTTTCCGGTGCCGGAAGCCGCTTCTATCAGACACATTTCCCCTTTCCGGAAGATAAGATCCTGATGCCATATATCCGAAGTCACCGAATTACGGTCAGCAAACACTTGGGGAAGTGTTTGCTGTAAATGAATGCTATTCATGCCGTTTGTTTACGAATTACATACCGGTAAATTGTTTGCCGAAGTCAACGATTAATTTGAGCGCATTGACGTCTTTATCTTTCAGGCAAAGGTCGATTTCGCTTGTTTCTCCTTCTGAACTAACGGACAGATAGGAAACTTTTGATAACATCTCAGAACCGGTCCGGAACTTTTCACCACCAAATCCGATCAGCATTTTAACAACGGGAAGTTCAAGTATAGCTTCTGCGTTGATAGCCATGAATACGGTTTTTCCCTTCATTTCCGATGCATACGGAGCGTCTTTGATAGACTTGTCTGCCACTTTTTCTATATTTTTGTAGAGTAACTCGTCATTGGTGGCATACATTTGTTTGTCTTTGATACCAAAGAATACGTTCATTCCTTTACTCTTATAGACATATTCGTTTTTGCCCAGTTCCAGAATATCTTCTCCTTTTTTCAGTCCCAATACCTGCTTGTTCTTATAAAGGGCTTCGAGTGCATTGCCGTTTTTTACGTCTGCATACACTATAAAGGTAGGAGCGCTGTTCATGGTTACGTTGATTAACCCTGCGGAGATATCACCGTTGAAGGAACTGAACAATTCTTTAACTTCATCTGCTTTGGAGATAGATACTGTGTTACGGAATTCCTTATTTTCACTTAGGAGATTATAAAGACCTTCTCCTTTTATACCCAGATTGACAAACATCAGGGTAGAAGCCGGGAAGTATTTTACGAACGTATTGTTTGCTTTTCCAAATGCTTCCAACTGTTTTTTTGCATCTCAAAAGCTTTTACAGCCTCGTTCTCCGTGTAATTTTCTGTTTTCAAGGCAATTCTTCCTTTTTCAAAGTTTAATCCGGCTATTATGGTTATGTCTTCTGCTTTCACTTCAGCGGGAAGTCCCATACTGACTTGCTCTTGATAAGGTGCAGGAATAGCTGCCATGGAAGCGAAGAAATTGATGTCACTTTTTTGTTTTTCCATTTTCTGGAAAGCGCCGGATTTCGCAATGCTGTTATCTGCGGTTTGTTTCAACAGATTGGTGATGCCTTCTTTGGCTTTTTCTATTTGAGATGTTCCTTTTACGGAAATGAGCATTACGGCAGAATTGTTGAAAGCGACTAAACCTCCGTTCATGGTTGTAAAGCTATATCCAGCTGCTTCGTTGATTGGTTGGCAGATTTGCTCTTTTACCATTATTTCCAAGGAAGCGTGCAGGTCATCTTCGCTTTTGATTTTCGCAACTGCGGTAGAGTATGGAAAAGAGGGCGAAGTAAATACGTAGACAGGAGCTTCTACGTCAATTCCCGATTCACTGGGGTTATTCATCACTTTTTCTAATTGTTGGAAAGTGGCAGCGTTCATTCCACTTTTTAATGCTTCCAATACTTTTTGCTTGGCAGCTTCATTCTCTTTATCATTCAATCCGGCCTTACTAGCCAAGGATTTTAGATTTATAGAGGTAACAACCGTAGCATCAGCCGGTATTATATTGGTATATTCCACTGTTTTGGAACATGCTGCCAGGAAAACAATCAGTACTGCAAGTACCGAGAGTCGTGAAATCATTTTCTTTGCCATACTCATATTTTTTAATGGTGTATAAATTTCAATTTAACTGTTCTTTTATTGTTGATTTAGCAGATTCAACGTGTGGCAAGCCACCAATGCCGCTGTTTCTGTCCGAAGTCGTGATTTACCCAGGCTGATCGGCGTGAATCCCCGTTCAATAGCTTTTTCTACTTCGCCCTCACTGAAATCTCCTTCCGGGCCGATCAGCACCAAGGCGTCTTCTCCGGCTTTTAGTACGTCCTTCAGCAGAGGTTTCTCACCTTCGTAGCAGTGAGCGATGAATTTCTGACCCTTAAAAGGCTGTGTGATGAATTTATTGAAGTCTGTCATCTCATTCAGTTGGGGCAGACGGGCTTTGAGTGACTGCTTGATGGCGGAAACCAGAATTTTGGAGATGCGCTCCGTCTTGATGACTTTCCGTTCCGAGAAACGGCAGTTCAGGAATGTCAGTTCGTCAAACCCAATTTCAGTCGCTTTCTCTGCAAACCACTCGTGCGGTCCATATTCTTCGTAGGCGCCATGGCGATGTGTAAGTGGCACGGCCATAACGGTTCCTGAAAAATGGTCTCTTTGATGGCTACGAAACAACGTTTGTTGGTTGCTGCCGTAATTTCTGCCGTAGAAACTACCCTTTTCCATCGGTAAGGGTGATTTCGTCTCCGATACTTAGCCGCAGACACGGGTACAGTGCTGTGCTTCTTCTTCCGGAAGCTCATTGGTTTTCTGTATATCGGGAGTATAAAAAACGTGCATATAGTAATTATTGATTTTTATTTCTTTGATTGATCTGGTCGCGTATTTTAGCGGCCAATTCATAGTTCTCGTCTTTAATAGCCTGCTCTTTGCAATGCTTTTCAAGTGTTTTGGAAGTGGCACTGCGCGATGACGATTCATGTTCTTCTTCCATAGATTCCTTGTCACCAACTGTTTCTTCAGAACGGTTCCTTTCTTCATCCGGTATGCGCAGGCATTCCCGGTCGAGGATAGATTCATAAATCAGAATCGGGCAGTCGGCACGTACCGCCAATGCAATGGCGTCCGATGTACGTGCGTCAATACGTATAATATCTTCGTCTCTTTTCAGGTAAACATAAGAGTAGAAAATACCGTCCGTTGTCTTTTATAAATCAGCACACGTATCAGGCTTACCCCCAATACGGTAAGGCTTGTGGTGAATAAATCGTGTGTTAACGGGCGTGGAGTTTTAATTCCTTTCAGATACAACGACGGTAGCCTGGGCTTCCGCTGGGACCGATGATGATAGGCAGTTGCCTTTCACCGTCCACTTCGCCCAATAGCATAGCGAAACGCGCCTACCTGCGCTTGGCTGTTTCAGTTCCATTCGCGACTCACCAGTCTGCCGTCGGCGTATACTGAGAAGGCATCTACCACGGCTCCGCTGGCGTAGCCTCCAATAATGGCGCCCACACCGTTCGTCATCATAAAGAATAAGCCTTGTGCACTGGCGCGGATAGAGGAACTGGTTTCTTGTTCAACAAACAACGAACCGGAAATGTTGAAGAAATCAAAGGCCATGCCATAAACGATCATGGAAAGGATCAACATCCACAATCCGGATCCCGGATCTCCAAAGCCGAACAGGCCGAACCGGAATACCCATGCAAACATACTGATCAACATGACTTGCTTGATTCCGAAATGTTCAGGAAGAAGGGTATGGCAAGAATAAACAATGTTTCGGACATCTGTGATATGGATAGCAGGATAACCGAATGTTTCACCCCGAAGGAATCTGCATATTCCGGAATACTGGCAAAACTGCCTAGGAAAAGGTCGCCGTAAGTATTGGTAATCTGTAATGCTGCACCCAGAAGCATGGAGAAAAGGAAGAAAATAGCCATTTTCTTTCTTTTGAATAACACAAATGCATCCAGCCCTAAAGAAGAAAGCAGTGATTTGTTTCCGGTCTTGGCAGGTTTACATGCCGGCAGGGTGAAAGCATACAGGCCCAGCATTAATGCAGATGCACCACCTACATAAAGTTGGGCGCTTGAATTCTTGAATCCGGTAAGGTCTACCGCCCACATCGCACAGATAAATCCAATCGTTCCCCATACGCGAATGGGAGGGAAATCCTTGATCAGATCACACTTATATTGTTCCAGTGAATTGTATGAAACTGTATTGGCCAGTGATAAAGTAGGCATATATACCAATAAATTGAGTAACATTGCCCAATACATCTGGTCGTATCCCGTAGCGGTAGAGGCATAGAAAAGGCATGCGGCACCTATGATGTGGCAAAGTCCGTATAAACGTTCTGCATTGAACCATTTATCGGCAATGATACCAATAATGCCGGGCATAACTAGAAGAGGCAATTCCCATGGTGGCGAAGATGGCTCCGATTTGGCCTCCTTCGAAGTGTAGTTCTCTACCCATGTAACCTCCTAATGAAATTAACCATGACCCCCATACGAAGAATTGCAGGAAGTTCATAATAATCAAACGAACTTTTATACTCATGACTTTTCTAATTTGTGTGTTTTCTTTTCAAATAATAGATGCAAATATAATATTTTCGTTGATTGGGTGAGCAAGTTAATTGATAAAAAGCGCATAAAAGTGAAAATGAAAGGTAAGAAGAATAGATGATGAAAAGCAAAATGGAATGGGGTATAAAAAAAGAAGGCTATCTATCCCAGACAGCCAATCTTTGTTAACCTTAAATCTAATACCATGAAACAGGATGCCGCCCGGCTTGATCTTTTCGAAAGCTTTCACATTCAGCTTGCGATAACCCTGCAGCGCATTGCGCAGGGCATCGCTATGTTTGGCAAAAGCAGGAGGGTCCAGAACTATCAGGTCGTATTGGTCGCCCATACGATCCAGGTATTTGAAGGCATCTTCTGCATAGGCGGCATGGCGGGTGTCACCGGGAAATTCAGTTCGATGTTCTTGTTGGTGAAGTCAATAGCTTTGGCGGAGCTGTCCACGGAATGTACCAGTTTGGCGTCTCCACGCATAGCATATACGGAGAAGCCACCGGTGTAGCAGAACATATTCAGTACGCTGCGTCCTTTAGCATAGCGTTCCAGTAGTGCGCGGTTCTCGCGTTGATCTACGAAGAAGCCCGTTTTTTGGCCTTTCAGCCAGTCGATGTGGAACTTTAGGCCGTACTCCATGGCTACATTGTCTGTGCTGCCGCCTTTCAAGAAACCATTCTCCGGATAGAGGTCGGCTTTGAAGGGAAGAGTCGTCTCTGATTTATAATAGATATTCTCTATCTTATCACCCATTACTTCGGTCAGGCTTTGGCTATGTCCATGCGGTCTACGTGCATACCTGCAGAGTGTGCTTGCATAACAGCGGTTTTGGCATAAACGTCAATCACCAGTCCGGGGAGATTGTCTCCCTCCCCGTGCACGAGGCGGTAGGTGTTGTTTGTCGGGTTAGTGGCTATGCCGATACTGCGGCGCATATCGTATGCTATGCTCCAGTTTGCTTTTCCAGAAATCGTGGTCGATCGGTTCTTGCCGGAAGGTCAGCACACGTACGGCGATACTTCCGATCTGAAAGTGCCCTTTGGCGATGAATTCCTTCTTGGACGTGTAGACTTCTACAACTTCCCCTTCTTCGGGTTCTCCGTCGAAATGGGAGATGGCACCTGAGAATACCCAGGGATGAAATCGTTTCAGCGACTCTTCTTTGCCGGATTTGAGGTATACTTTATGCATAGTGTTTTTCCTCATATATTCTTTAAATGTTTTAATGTGGTTATTTTCACTTATTTTATTACCATCATTCTTCCATTTCATAATTCACTCAAAATCTCCTGTCCGTTTCAGTTCTTGCAGCCTGTTGTAGATGTTGAGGCATGCCCAAGCATCGGTGGCGGCGTATTGTTTCTGTCCATCACTTAACACATCCGCTTCCCAATTGGACAAGCGTTGCGATTTGGAAATTTTTTCCTTAATAAGATGGCGTAAATCTTTTGGAGGCTTTTGTCCTGTATTCCGAATTGACGTACATAGTCCTGTAATTCGATACAGCTTCTGTTGGTTGAAAGGAGCACGTTTGTGCAGCATCATAAAGTCGTCATATTGAGCCGGAATAGAGAAACAACATTCTTCGGAAGAAATCTGGAGAAGCGCTACTTTGTGTGATTGCCCTTTTGTGAAAGAGGGCCGCGTTTCGCTGTCGATACCTATCACTGGTCTGGATTGGAGGTAAGCTACAGCTTTTTCCGTTTCCGATTCCGATTGGATAACATGGATTCTTCCCGGAAAGACTACTTTCGGGAGTTCCTTTAATTCGTCTTTATCAATGGTTCTTCTTACAATCATTTTTATTTTTCATCATCGTGACAATGGCAACTGCCTTCGTGGTAGTGACAATCATCATCGTGGCAATGACAGCCGCCTTCTTCACAACAACTGTCGTCTTCGCTTGGTTCGTAAAATCCTTCTTCGTTACCTTCTTCCTCTTCTTCGTTGTCCTGGTTGTACTTCACGTCGTGGAGGGCGCGAAGTGTATTAACCAGCTTCTGTCCCCACAACATTCCGAAGTTTTCCTGGCAGATGGCCAGCGAATCGTTCATTGTTTCGTTCAATCCCAGTTGGAAGACAAATATGAAGTCTTTGATATCTTGATAAATATCGGCCAGGTCTTCAGATATGGACTTCTTGATAGGCTGGTCGCTGTATACCATATCCTGCACAAATACGTCCAGATAATCATCCTTGTCTCCCATTAATCCTGCAAGGTTGATACGCAGAATTTCGTAAATCTCTTCAGTCACATACGTCTCGGGTGCTTCGTCCCCGATCGTCTCACACTTCGGCAGCATGGAGGCTTTGAGATAGAGTAAAGGCAGTATTTTCAATGATGTATCAACGAAAGTGCTACGCTTCATGCTTTCGGCACGTTCGAGAAATGCACAAAATTCGGCAGCTACCGTTACGAACTCAATTACGTTCTTATCAAATATCGTTTGGCTTTCTTTTTCCATGATCTAGCGTTGATTTGAAACGCAAAGGTAAGAAAAAGGATTGAATGAGCTGATTAATGACTGCTTCGGTATTTCCTCTTTCTTCATGGTTCGCCTCTGGAAGTGGTTTATCGGTTGTTCGTTGTTGTTGGTTTGGTTCTCTGTCTTCTTCGGCTTTGCCTTTGTGGAGCAGTATAAAGACTCTTTCCTGTATCTGGGCGGTATGCACGGATATAATGTCAGCAACTGGTTGGTATCGCAGGTAGGTGTTCCGGGCGTTTGGATGATTCTGTTGGTGACTGCCATCTGCTTCCTCATCTATCTGAGTGCACGGACTGTCATCTGGTTGCGCAGATTGTTCAGCCTCAGCTTCTTGAAGCGCAAACAGAAAGAGGAAGAAGAGAAAGGAGAAACACCGGAAGAGTTTACAGACTCCTGGACGGCAAAAGGCAAGAAAAAGCCGGTTTCTGTTCCTGATGTGGCAGATATAAAAGAAGAAGAGGCTCCCGTTGAAATTCCCGAACCTATAAAAGAACCGGAAAATGAAATTACATTGGATTTGGGTGGCGTTACGGAAACACAGCCTGCCAAGGTATCGGGTGAAGAAGTGTCTATGACTATTGAAACGCCTGTTCCTGACCCTGTACCTCCTTTCCATGAAAAAGGTAGGAAGAACCCGGCATTCCAAATTGAAAAGGCCGAAAATGATGACGAATATAAAGGTCCGGAGAAGGAGCCCTACAATCCCCGTCTAGATCTGGAAAACTATCATTACCTACAATAGACTTGATGAAGCATTACGATAATGCCGAGCCTACTATCGACATGGTAGAGCAGAACGCGAACAAGGATAAGATTATAAATACTCTGCGTAGTTTCGGTATAGAAATCAGTACCATAAGGCGACGGTAGGACCTACGGTGACGCTGTATGAAATCACTCCCGAGCAAGGGGTTCGCATTTCCAAGATACGTGGTCTGGAAGATGATATTGCTCTCAGCCTTTCGGCATTGGGTATTCGTATCATCGCGCCCATTCCGGGAAAAGGTACAATTGGTATCGAAGTGCCCAACTCCAATCCGAAGATTGTATCCGGTCAGAGCATCATCGGTAGCAAGAAGTTCCAGGAGTCTACTTACGACTTGCCGGTAGCTTTGGGTAAGACGATTACCAATGAGGTGTTTCATGGTGATTTGTGCAAGATGCCGCATATGCTCGTTGCCGGTGCTACCGGTCAGGGTAAGTCTGTGGTGAATGCCATCATCACCTCTTTGCTTTATAAGAAGCATCCGGCTGAGCTGAAGTTTGTGCTGGTAGACCCTAAGAAAGTTGAATTCAGTATTTATTCGGTGATTGAACATCACTTCCTTGCCAAACTGCCCGATGGGGAAGATGCTATCATTACGGATGTAACCAAGGTAGTGCAGACGCTGAATTCTATCTGTGTGGAAATGGATACCCGTTATGACTTATTGAAAGCCGCGCATGTGCGCAATATTAAGGAGTATAACGAGAAGTTGGAAAAGGGACATAAGTTTATGCCGTACATCGTGGTGGTGATTGACGAGTTCGGTGACTCAATCCGACACAGGAAGAACTACAACAGATTAATCCGTATACGTTCCTGTATATGTATCAGAAAGGATTCTCCTATAAGTTAGGAGCAACTAAGACGTATCGTGGAAAAGCCGTTTGGGAAGTCGTTTTGACTGCCAGGGATAAGAAACAGGATTTGGAGCGTATCACTCTTTATGTGACGAAGAATACTTATGAGCCTCTATATATTCTGCTTCAGCAGCGTGATCAGCAGACGCGTAATGAGATTACCGTGACAGGTTATCAGACTAAGCAGAATTATGCGGATCAGGTTTTTACTTTTGATAAGAAACAATATCCGAATGCAGAGATTATTGATTTGAGATAAAATGTTTTTGAATAACAAAACGATAAAGGTATAATTAAAATGGCAGAAATAGAAAAAGTGAAGTGCCTGATTATTGGTTCAGGACCTGCCGGATATACGGCAGCGATTTATGCGGGACGTGCAAACTTGTGTCCGGTGCTTTATGAAGGATTGCAGCCGGGCGGCCAGTTGACTACTACCACGGATGTTGAAAACTTCCCCGGTTATCCGGAAGGTATCAGCGGACCGCAGTTGATGGAAGATTTGCGTGCACAGGCGAGCCGCTTTGGGACAGATGTACGTTTCGGTATTGCTACTGCAGCGGATTTGAGCAAGGCTCCTTATAAAATAACAATCGACGGAGATAAGGTTATTGAAACAGAATCATTGATTATTGCTACCGGAGCTACTGCTAAGTATCTGGGACTGGATGACGAAAAGAAAATATGCGGGTATGGGCGTAAGTGCTTGCGCTACTTGTGACGGATTCTTCTATCGCAAGAAGGTAGTAGCAGTGGTCGGTGGCGGTGATACGGCTTGTGAAGAAGCTGTTTATCTTGCCGGACTTGCATCGAAAGTATATCTGATTGTCCGTAAGCCTTTCCTGCGTGCATCGAAGATTATGCAGGAGCGCGTGATGAATCAC